>Ga0116127_1000037_pt1 | contig 129975 bp, 121 predicted proteins | sample June2015DPH_16_1_FD_89731 | JGI IMG/M metagenome (GOLD analysis project Ga0116127, IMG submission 89731) | Peatland microbial communities from SPRUCE experiment site at the Marcell Experimental Forest, Minnesota, USA - June2015DPH_16_100 | ecosystem: Environmental > Terrestrial > Soil >... | reverse complement strand
GGTCATTGAACTGCAAAGGTCGAACTCCCCGGCTCTGGCTTACTCACTGGCCATGCCCGCTGCTGAACCTGGCACCGCGGGATAGTCGCCGGAATAACCTTCTCCTTCCAAAAAGGATTCCGGCTGCCCGAGATCACAGAAGCGGATGCGATGTTTCTTGGCCAGCTTAGCCAGGACCTCCAGGACATAGTCGATCTGGCTCTTCTTATGGGTGCTCATATAAGCGGTGCGAATCACCGCCTGTCCACGGGGAACCGCCGGATAAATGGCGGGCAGCGCAAATACCCCGTGGTCGAACATGTCTTTGGCGAAGGCGAAGGCTTTGTCTTCCGCCCCGATGTAAATCGGAATGATGGGGGTCTTGGAATGCCTGGTGATGACCCCGATTTCCCGGTATCCCTGGTGCACCTTGTGGGTAATCTCCCAAAGGCGGGTCACCCGCCCGGGATCCTCGTCCAGGAGGTCCAGGCAGGCCAACACCGTGGCGGCGTTGCTGGCGGGCAAGGCCGCGGAAAAGATCAGGGGCTTGGAATGATGGCGCAAATATTCCAAGACGACCTCGTCGTTGGCGGCGATGAAGCCACCGATGGAAGCCAGGGCCTTGCTGAAGGTGCCCATGATGAAATCCACCTGGGCGGTGAGGCCGAAATGATCGGCGGTTCCACGGCCGCCGTTACCCATCACCCCCAGCCCGTGGGCGTCATCCAGATAGATGAGCAAGTCGGTATAGGTTTCTTTTAATTTTACCAGTTCATCCAAGGGGGACATGTCCCCGGACATGCTGAAGACACCTTCGGTAATCAGCAGTTTGCAGCCATTGGCATTCTTTTGGCTCGCCGCCGCCAGTTTGCGCTCCGCCCCGGCGGCGTCATTGTGGGCAAAGGGGATCAGTCGGGCCCGGGAAGCCTGGCAGCCTTCAAAGATGCTGGCATGGTTTTCCCGGTCGCAGACGATGATATCCTGGGGGGTCAGCAGGCAGGCAATGGCCCCCAGATTGGTGGTGAAGCCGGTGGCGTGAACGACGGCCTTCTTCTTGCCCACAAAGGCGGCCAGGCGATGCTCCAGGGCCTCGTGCAGCGTGAGATTGCCGCATAAAAAGCGAGATCCCCCTGGACCACTGCCCCAACGTAGCGCCGCCTTGGCTGTCGCTTCGATTATCCGGGGGTCATGGGTGAATCCCAGATAATCGTTGGAGCCAATCATTATCAGACGCCGGCCCGACACCTCCACTTCTGTGCCCCACGATCGGTCAATGGGCCGGAAGTAAGGGTAAATCCCTTGGTTCCTGGCATCTTGAACCATATGCGCAAAAGGCTGGCAGCGTTTTGTCAGTGACATAAAAGGCTCTACCCTCCCCCTTCGGTAGATTTAAACCTTTTTATTTCCATCTTGCAAAAAAGTCAATGAGATTCATCACACTTAGAAAAATAATTGGGCTTCTCGGGCTAAATCCCGGAGAGCCAACGCGCCTTCCCCAGGTCGCCGGGACCATCAGCTGCATCCTCTCTCCAAACCTAGCCAGGCAAAGTATAGCAGGTTTTTATCTGGATACCCAGCATTAAACTTAAAATCCAGATAATCGTATCGGATTTTTTCGATTAACCATAAAATCTAGTCATTAAATAAGAACCCCAGCCGTCTTCATTTCCGGCGCGCCTGTCCCCCTGGTCCCGAATTAAATATTAGACTGTCTGGTTGCAATAATGTTAAAGATTAATGAAATTTTGAGTATTTTCACGGGGATGGCTTGAGATTTCCCCATTGCCGGCCGCTGGCCCTCCCGGAGGCGCGGCCTGGGGAGCGCCGGCGATGGACCTGGTTTCAAAAATCATGCCCCGGCGCCTGGCGGTTTAAGAAGCGCCGGATCGCCAGGGCCTGGCCCGGGGTGATCACCGGGTGGGACCCGGGACAGAATTTTCCATACTCCTCCGGAGAAAGACGGGCGTCGTCGTTCTTCCGGCTGAGCTCATAGTAGCAGGTACGGGCCGCCCGGCTGATCCCCTGGTACTTTTCGGTCCAGCGGGGCAGGCTGAGGATTTGCCCGGCTGCCATGACGGCCAGCAGCCCCAGAGGCAGAAGGCGCCAGCGGCGCCCCTGGGGCAGCCGCGGCGCCAGCACCCGCCAGGCCGTCCCTAAAAGGAGCAGCGCCCCGATCAGGGTGAAGATTCCGTAGCGAGCCACAAAGGCCTGATTCAGGGAATGCTGGTAGCGGGTCAGAGAAATGAGCAGGAAGGGCAGGGCGTTGGTGAGCAGGGCCCAGAAGGCCAGGCGGCGCTGCGGCGCCCTTCCCCAGCGCCAGATGGCGGCCAGGCTGGCGGCGAGCAAGGCGATCCCGGCCACGTAGGCGTAACCCACGTAACCCCAAAAAACCGGAAAGTGATAATGGCCCCAAAAAAGGTAGAAGAAGGGGGCGAGAACGGCGCCAAAAAACAGGTGCACCAGGTAGCCCGGGCCCGGCAGGCCGGCAAAGACCTGGAAGTTATGGCTGGCCGCGGCCCGGGGACCGGCGAAGCTGAGATAGCTGAGGGTAAAAACGAGATACACCGCGGCCACGGTCCCCGCCAGGGCCCAAAATTTGCGGCCGGAGTCCCCCCTTACCAGGAGGGCGTAAAGGGGCAAGGCCGTCAGGCCGGCCAGGGAATAATTGTGGGACAGCACCGACAGCAGGGCGCAGCAACCGATGCCCCACAGCCGGCCGCGGCCCGGGGTCCTGAGATAAGCGTCGGTGAGCAGCAGCGCCCCCAAAAAGAAACCCAGGCTCAAGAGGTAGCACAGGTAAAAGCTGTTCCAGGCGATGGCGTGGTGTACCGCGGCCCCGGCATAGAGGGCGCTCAGGGTTAAAGCCAGTCCGGGGCCCCAATGGCGCCGGAAAAAGAGGAAAACCAGGAAGGCGTTGACCCCGGTGCCCAGGCAATTGACCAGGACCAGGAGTTGATAACGCTCCCCGGCCAGCCGCACCAGACCATAAAAGATCAGGTGGAAGAAGGGAAACCACTGCTCCCCGTCGGGGGCCAGCAGGTAATCCCGGAAGGGGCGCCCCGCCATCTGCAGCAGGGCGGTCCAGTCATCTATCATGTAAAACGGGAAGTCCCGCCAGAAGAAGAGCACCGGGATGAATAGCAGCAGCGCCGCGGCAGCCAGGCCCTGCCAAGGGGTAAGGCCGGCAGGGCAGGGCGGCTGGGTCGCCTCTTGACTCTCAGGCATTATTGCCTCCGGCCCTACCGGCCTCAGGACGTGCTGCCATGGGGGGATAACGATTGGCGGCCGCGGCCTCCGCCGCCACCGCGGTCGCGGCCCGCCCGGCCGGGATCAGACCGAGGAGGATGTGGAAAAACCAACTGTTTTGGCCGAAGAGCAGACCGTCATATAGCTGGAAATGCACCAGGGCCAGGCACAGGGGGAACAGCAGCGCCAGGGGATGAAAGAAACAGTCGGGTGGCGGCCGGAAGGCCAGACCTGCAAGTTTCAGCAGCAGGGTGAGGACCGCCAGGCAATAGAGGATGGTAAAAGGGAAGCCCAGGCCGGTGAGAAAGGTGAGGATTTGATTGTCGGGGGTGACGATGCCGGCCACATCCTTGGCGAACTGCTCTTTGGTGCCGTAAGGATATTTAAGCTGGTAGGCTTCCAGGAACTGGTTCCGGGGAGCCCGCAGGCCGATGCCCCAGACCGGGTGTTGTTTGGCGATGCTCCAAGAGTAGAAGAGATTCTCGACGCGGTAGGCAGGGTATGCCGTACCCAGTTTGAACCAGTAGATCTGGTGCGCCAAAAAGCCGATGATCATCGCCATCACCACCAGGGCCGCCACCAGGTGCCGCCAGCGCAGGGCCCCCAACAACACCCCCAAAAACCCCACCCCCAAGGGAATGAAGACCACCGATAGGCGCTGGCTGAGGCACAGGATGACATAGCTCAGCCCCAGGAGGACGGCGGCCAGCAGCTTCAGGGGCCGGGACTTTCCTGCCAACAGGGCCAATGGGGCAAAGGACAGCAGGAAGAGCAAGTTGGTTAGGGGATGATTGGAACCCTTGGTAAGATACTGATGAATCTGTCCCGTAGCGAAATATCCCGCCAGGCTGAGGAGCGCCACCCCACTCAGGAGCAGCAGGCAGAGGTATTGAAAGCGGCGCTGGTTTTCCGGGGTGTCCAACAAGAGGCGGGCGCACCAGAAGCCCCCCAACCCCGAGGCCAGCAGGGCCAAGACCCGGTAGGACGAGGCCAGTGGGACCCGGCTGTGGAGGGCGCTTACCACCGCGATGAGGGTAAGGGCCGCAGAAACCAGGAACTCCGGAGATTTGTAAACCAGGGCGCCGCGCTTGCTGATCCAGACCGCCGCCAGGGTCAGGAAACAGAGCAGCCCGGAGAAGAGGTTGGTGCGTTCCCCCGGCGCCAGGACCACGTAGGGCCACTGGAAAGCCAGTTGGGCGGAGGTGGCGGCAAACAGGAGCCAGATAACTTTTTCAGCCCGGGTCATCAAGGACCTGCTCTCCTGGAGGGCTGCCTGGTAAACCTGAGGGGTGTCGATGAGCGGTTCTGCAGTTTGCTTTTTCGGCAAAATCTTTATATGAATTAGACAGAAGCAATGGCAAGGGAAACCCTTGAAAAAAGCCGCCCCGGCCCCGGGGCTGGTTAATTTTTAAATTTTTATTATAGCAAATCCCAAGGAGAAGGAAAGGAATGTTGCTGGGAAAAAGAGTGCTGGTAGTCATGCCCGCTTACAACGCCGCCCAAACCCTGGAGCGCACCTTTCAAGATATTCCCTTGGACGTAGTGGACGAGGTCTTGCTGGTGGACGACGCCTCCCATGACGAGACCCTGGAGGTGGCCCGGCGGCTGGGGATCCGCTGTTTTCTGCACGAGCGCAACATGGGCTACGGCCGCAACCAGAAGACCTGCTATACCGAGGCCCTGAATACCGAAGCCGACATCGTGGTCATGGTACACCCGGATTACCAGTACTCCCCCAAGATCATCCCGGCTCTGGCGGGCCTGGTGGCCAGCGGCGAATACGACGTGGCCATCGGCTCGCGCATCCTGGGAGGCCGTGCCCGGCAGGGCGGCATGCCGGCCTACAAATACCTGTCTAATCGTTTCCTCACCTTTTTCGAAAACCTGCTGTTGGGGGCCAAGCTGTCGGAGTACCACACCGGCTTCCGGACCTTCTCCCGCCAGGTGCTGGAAAGCCTGCCACTGTGGGAGAACTCCGATGATTTCGTCTTTGATAACGAGATGCTGGCCCAGGTGATCTATTTCGACTTCAGGGTCGGCGAGGTCTCCTGTCCTACCCGCTATTTTCCGGAGGCCTCCTCCATCAATTTCATCCGTAGCGTCAAATACGGCCTGGGGGTCCTGGCTACTTCGGTGAAATTCGTGCTGGCCAAATGGGGCTGGGCCCACCCCCGCATCTTCTCCGGCCATGGCCGGGGCTTGCGCCAGGGTTCCTATTACCGCGAGCATCCCGGGGAGGCGAGGAGCAATCGACCCGCAACCCACTCCTGATAAAGCCCGGAGAGAGTTACGCCCTCCACCGGGCCGCTCCTGACCAGCCAGTCCAGGAAGGTCCGAATCTTGGCGACGAAGCCCGCCACCGCCGCCTCGCTGGGGAAGAGGCGGCTGCCCCCGGGTTTCAGCTCCGAGGAATGAAAGAACATGGTGAGCACCCGGCCGCCCCGACGGCGGTGGAGGGCCGCGGCCAGGCGCATGGAGGGTAGGGAAAACCAGGCTGGCTGGACGCCAACGGCGCCCACGTACTTGAAGCAGTTCAGCAGGCGGCGGCCTGTGGAGCCGGGGAACCGCGGCGCCAGCCGGGCCAGGGTCCGGGGCAGGGGGGTTATCAGCGGCACCAGGGTCAGGGGCGCCTCCAGCAAGGCGGGCTCCCCGGCGGCTGTCCGGGCGAGGCGGAAGGGGTCGGCCGGGGCCAGAAAATAATCGCCTCCGCCCTTTAAGGTGAGGGGCACCACACTGCTATCCACCCTGAAGCCGAGTTTCGGCAGCAGGCCCAGCACCTTGGGACCCACCTTGAACTGCCCCAGGCGGATAGAGGTTGGTTTCACCCCCAGCGAACCCCGGACCTGCGCAACCAGGTTGGTCAACTTATCCCGGAGGAGGGGCAGGGGAAGCTGCTCAGGCGGAACTGGCTCCGGCAGGGACATCTCCGGGAAGGGCGGGGTGCTCCAGGGGTGCAGATGGACGCCGATTTCGGCCCGGTGCCGGTCACGCCAGCGGGCCAGGATTTCGCAGGCCGCCGGGTCCTGGGCCACCCGGTAGCTGACCAGCAGGGTCAGGGGAAGGCCAAAGTCCCGGGGAATGAAATCCAGGCGGCACAATGCGGCTACATTGGTCACCCCCGGGTAGCGGGGATATTGGCCGGAGAAGAGCCCTTCTTCCTCCACATCGAGGCTGATTACTAATTTCATGTTCGGTTCGGCACCCCGGTGGTGGTGGAGAGTTCTCTGAGATCAAAGGCCACCTTGACGCTCTGGTGGCGTCGCTTATCGAAAGCCACCTGGAAGGCCTTCCGATAATCGCTCAGGGGGAAGACCTGGGATACCAGGCCCTGGACCGGGTAATCGCCCCGGGCCAGGAGATCCACCGCCAGCTGGTAGGTGCGCACCCGTTGCCGCTGCCAGGTGCCATAGGCGTACATGGCGGAACCGCTGAGCCGCAACTCCCGGAACCAGAGGCTGGAGAGGTCTACCGGGCCCAACTCCGCGGCGGTACCCACCAGCACGTAGGCGCCGCCACCCCTAAGGGCCAGCAGCCCCTCTTGCATGGAGGAGCGGCTGCCGACGCAGTCGAAGAACAGGTTCGCCCCACCTTCCAGGTTGCCGCCCCCCAGGGTAGTGGGAAGCAGCCGGGCGCCCACGGCCCGTGCCAATCGGGCCCGGTCCGGCGAAAGCAGCACCAGGTCGGCGCCCCCGGCCCGGGCCAGGTTTTCCTGGAAAGGATAGCGCGCCACCACTATCACCCTGGCCTTGGAACCCAGGGCCTTGCAGAGCCGGACCAGATGCTGGCCGATGATCCCGGCGCCGTAAACCACCACGGTGTCCCGATCCTCGGGAAAATGGTCCAGGACCGGCTGCAGGGCCGAGGCCAGGGAGTCGGTGAGGACCGCGGTCTCATCATTAAGATTGTCCGGCAGGCGCAACAGGCGGCTGGGATGAGCCGCCAGGAACCTGGCCATGCCCCCTCCGGCCTCTTTGTGGAGACCCAGGATGGTCCCCGGAGAGAGCCGCCCCTGGGTGAAGTTTTCGCACAGATTATATTGTCCCTGGGCGCAGAAGTGGCAGGGCTCGATACCTCGGACTTCACAGGGCAGGAGCGGCTCCACCGCTACCCGTTCCCCGGGGCGCCATTCCGACCCTTCCGGGGCCTGGACCACCTCCGCCACCACTTCGTGGCCCAGCACCGCGGGAAAGGAGGCGTAAGGCTCCAGCAGCAGAGACTCCACCCCCTTGAGCAGCTGCAGGTCGGAGCCGCAGATGCCGCACAGGCGACTCTTCAAGACCAGCCAGTCAGGGCCGGGTGGGGCCAGCTCCACCTGCTGCAGTCTGAGGGGAGCCACCCCGGCGAAAAAGTGCCGGGGCCAGAGGCGGTTCAGCCCCTTGGCCAGCAGGTAACGGGGGATGGAGCGGTAGTATACCAGGGCCTCCATGGGGCCCGGTTTTCTGTCTTCCATCTTCTGTTTGCTGTTTTCGGATAGCATCTCGTTAAAGCCAATATGACCCAAAAGCCAAAGCGATTCTATCAAAGAATAGGCCAAAAGCAGAAAGCTGACTGCTGAAAGCCGGTGAAATTGACTCTGTCCCGGGAGGGGGCCGTCTCAAGTCAATTTTTTGGTAGTGTCCTAGAGGACACTACCAATTTTATCCGGGACTTGGGGATTGTGGCCGGATAAGTTATAATCCATAATTAACGGCCGTCATCCGGTCGACATCTGATTATAACAGATTTAGAGGAAACGGTATCGGTATGGGCGTACGCAGCAAGATTGCCCTGGGAGCGGTGTTGAAGAATTTCTGGCGGGTGGCCCAGCATCCCCGGATCGCTTCTAAGTTGGCGACCCTGCAGGGTGAGAAGTGGCTCTTCAACCTGCTCTACCCCCGGGCCGATTCCGGGCGGGCCCGGAAGATTCGCCAGTTGAGCTTACGTATCACCGACGTCTGCAACCTGCGCTGCCATACCTGCGGCCAGTGGGGCGACCAGGGATTTCTCCACGGCAAAAATCTTCGGGAGCTTAAACAAAACGAGGTCTCCCCGGAACGCTACCGGCAGGTGTTGGATGACCTGGTGGCCCATGGCCACCGGCCCTTCCTTTACCTCTGGGGCGGGGAGCCCATGCTCTACGAGGGTTCGGTGGATTTAATCGAACACGCCACCGCCCTGGGGCTGCCCTGTTCCATTGCCACCAATGGCACCAGGATCGCCGCGGTCGCCGACCGACTGGTCCAGGCGCCCATGTGGCTCCTGCAGATTTCCATCGACGGTCCGGATGCGGCCCTGCACAACCGCACCCGCCCGGGAGTAGGGGGGGCCGACAATTTCGCCGACATTCAGGCAGGCCTGGCCGCGGTGCGCCAGGCCCGGCGGTTCCAGGGGCAAAGCCTGCCGCTGATCGTTTCCCTCACCACCATTTCCCGCAACAACTTTCGCCACCTGGTGGACATCTACGACGCCTTCCGGGAAAAGGTGGACCTGTTTGTCTTTTACCTTTCCTGGTGGATCGACGAAGAACGACTCCAGGCCCATGAGCAGGATTTTTCCCGGCGTTTCGGCTTTCGGCCCTTGCGCCCGGCGGGCTGGGTGGGCGGCTGGCGGCCCGATGATTATCCTGAGATGGACCGGCAGTTGCAGAAGGTTCTCGCCCGGTCCGCAGGGTCTAAGGCCCCGCCGGTCACTCTGATTCCCCAGGTCACCGGGGAGGCGGATCTGCGCGCCTACTATACCGACCATGGGGCTCGCTTCGGGTTTGAGCAGTGCATCTCCATCTACCAGGCGGTGGAGGTCAACAGCAACGGCGACCTCTCTCCCTGCCGGGACTACCACGACTACGTGGTTGGCAACCTCAAAGAGGCCACCATCAGCGAGCTGTGGAACTCGCCGGCCTACCGGAAATTTCGCCACAGTCTGGCCAGCGAGGGGCTGATGCCAGTTTGCTCGCGCTGTTGCGGCCTGATGGGGTATTGAGGTGGAGCAGGTGCCGCCTATCCTGGGGCCGGCGCACCAGCGGCTGCTTTCCAGGCCTTCTCCAAACTTCCGGCCCGCCCGTCTCGTTTTTCTTTTGCAAGACTTGAAATTCGGCGGTACCCAGCGCCAGGTCCTGGAGTTGGCCCGGCGGCTGGACCCGGCCCGGTTCCGGGTGGAGATCTGGCTGCTGGCCGCGGGCGATGATTTGCTTCCCCTGGCCCGGGGCTGGGGTCTCCCCCTCACCTGGATCTCCCGGCAGGAGCAGGTGGATCCCGGGGCTCTGCTGAACCTTTGGCGCCATCTGCGCCGCGGCGCACTCGAGCTGCTGCTGCCCTTTACCGTGACGCCTAATATTTGGGGCCGGATCCTGGGGCGATTGGCCCAGGTGCCCGGCATCGTGGGCAACTGCCGGGGCGGCGAGGCCCCGCGGCGGCAGGGGGAGCGTTGGCTGTGGCCTCTGGCCCACCACATCGTTTGCAACAGCGTCTCCCTAAAAGGGGTGCTCAGCCGGCGTTGTGGCGTGCCCTTGGGTCGAATCAGCGTTATTCCCAACGGGGTGGACACCGATTATTTCCAGCCGGCCCTGGACGGCGCCCGGCCCTTAAAAAATAATCCGCCGGTGGTGCTCTCGGTAGCCCGGATGGTGCCGGACAAGGACCACGGCACCCTGATCCGGGCCTTTGCCCTGGTGGCGCCGGATTTCCCCCAGGCGCGCTTGTGGCTGGTGGGGGAGGGCTCCGGCCTGGGGGCCATTGAGCAACTGGCTCAGCAGAGTTTGCCGCCGGGCTCCTTCCGGTTTATCCCGCCCCAGCAGGACCTCAGGCCGCTGTTCCGGCAGGCCGGGTTGCTGGCCTTGAGTTCCCGCAGCGAGTCCCTGCCCAACGTAGTCCTGGAGGCCATGGCCGCGGGTCTGCCGGTGGCGGCCACCGCGGTGGGGGGCGTGCCGGAGATGGTGACCCCGGCTCATACCGGCTGGCTGGCGCCCCCGGGGGACCCCCCGGCTCTGGCCGCGGTCCTGGGCCGTATGTTGGAAAACCCGGAACAATGCCGGGCCATGGGGCGAGCCGCTCGCCGCCGGGTAGTACGGGATTTTTCCTTGAGCGCCATGGTGAGCCGCTATGAGGAGGTGCTGTGGGCCTCCTTGGGAAGGTGACCGGGTACAAAAGCGCTGAATCGCATCCGGAAAGACCGAACGTGGACATAAAGCAAGGAGCCATCAAACTCCCCGGCCTTCGGGTGGCTTACCTCCTCCTCTGGTTCCCGGAGCCCTCCCAGACCTTTGTCCTGGAGGAGGTCAATACCCTGGTCCGCCTGGGGCTGGAGGTGCGGGTCTATACGCTTTACGGGCCGCGGCGGCCCGCCCGGACCGCCGGGATGGCCCGGGTTCTGGCCCCGGTCCGCCACCTCGGGGTGCCGGCCGCCGGGAAGCTCTTGAGAGACTTGGCTCGCCTGGGCCGGGACTGGGGTCCCGGGGCCGGGCAATTTCTGCGGCAGGTGCTACTGCGGCGCTGGCGCAGCCTGGAGACCGCCGGCGAGGCCCTCTGGGCCGCGGCGGCGGGAGTGCATCTGGCCAAAGAGTTCCAGATCGCGGGCATCGGCCACATCCACGCCCCCTGGGCCGACGGCCCCGCCACCGCGGCCTGGGTGGCCTCCCGCCTCAGCGGCATCCCCTTCAGCTTCAGCGCCCGGGCCCGGGACCTGCATCCCCCGGACGGGGCTTTGCTGGAAAAGCTGGCGGCGGCCAGCCTGGTGCGCACCAACACCCGCGCCCATGAACGCTATCTGGCCGCTCTGGCCCCCCGGGAGGCGGCCAAGATCGTCAATATTTACAACGGCGTCTCCCTGGTCCCGGAGCCGGCCCCGCCACGGGTCCGGCAGCCGCCCTTCCGCCTGCTGGCCCTGGGGCGCCTGGTCCCCAAAAAAGGCTATGCGGTTCTCCTGGACGCCTGCCGGCTGCTGGCCCGGGAGGGCTTCGATTTTCATCTCACCCTGGCCGGCGATGGTCCGGAACGCCAGCGGTTGCGGCGATTAATCGGGCGCTACGGCCTAAAAGGCCGGGTTAGCCTTCCGGGATTCGTGCCTCACCGGGAGGTGCCCCACCTGCTTCAGGAAGCCGACCTGTTCATCATGCCCAGCCTCATCGCCCCTTCCGGAGACCGGGACGGCATCCCCAACGTGGTCCTGGAGGCCCTGCTCCATGAGGTGCCGGTAGTGGCCACGGAGATCTCCGGCCTGCCGGAGGTCATTCGCCCCGGAACCACGGGCTGGTTGACCCGAGCGGCGGACCCGGAGAGACTGGCCCGGGCCATGCAGGAGGCCTGCGCCGATCCGCGGGAAGCCCGGCGCCGGGCCCTGGCCGGGCGGGATCTGGTGGCCCGGGAGTTCGACTCCAAGAGGAACTACACCCGCCTAAAGGCGCTATTTGATGGATTGGCGGGGGAAAAAACCGGTAAGCCGTAAGCAGTAAAGGACAGGTCTCACATCTAATATTGGTTTTAGCATTTACTGCTCACTGCTCACTATATTAATCAGAGCATTAAATAGATTGCATTTTAATCGAGTAGCCGCAAGCTTTAGCTTGCGCAGGCTAAAGGCTGCGGCTACAGTTATATTCCCCATCAGGAACTTGTTTTATGCTCTGATTAATAAGTGAGCCATTTTTCCCGGATGAAGCGCTCCACCAGGGCAAAGATCTCCGAGTTGCCGCAGAAGTTTTCCCGCCCGATGCGTCGGCGAAGGTCCTGCAGTTTCGCCTCAAAGGCGGGGATGAGCTCCGTCCGGGGATGAAAGCCGAGGGAATATTGCCCATACCCCAGGCGCTCCAGGTAAAAGGCGTTGAGGTATTGCTCGAAGGCGCCTTTGATGGGGAAGGCGATCACCGGCTTGCCATAGAAGAGTGCTTCGGAGATGAGGGTGTGGCTGCCGCCGCAGACCACGTAACGGCAGGAGGCGAGATCGTCCAGAAAGCCGGTTTCGGAGTTCCTTTTGAAGTGCAGGTTGCCATCGACCCCGCTGGTATCGAAGCCATAGACCATGACCTCGGAGGGAATGGCCCGGAGGAATGGTAAAAAGCGGGCGAAGGTGGTATACCCCTGGTAGGCCACCACGTGGTCGCCTGCCGAGGGTTGCCGTTGCAGCACCGTCTCCCGCAGCAGGGGCGGCAGGATCTTGGCCCTGACCCCCGGCTTCAGCGGCGGCCGGAAAAAGGAGATCACCAGGTAATCGCTGGCCTGGCTGAAAAAGGCCTTCACCGCCCAGGCGGTGGAGAGATAGCTGGGGTACCGGGTCCAGGGGACCGGATGACGGCAGCAGGTGATCACGTGCTGGTGGTCCGTGGACAGGCAGGGCACTCCGGCCAGGCGGGCCGCCCGGGGCACAAAATACTCATAGTCGCTCATGGTGACGTCCGGTTGGAAGCGGTCCATGAGACTCAAAATATGTCGGAGGTACGTGCGGGAGCGGCCGCGAACCGCGAGGCTGGAATAGATGGTGGCGGCCACCGCCACCTTGTGTCCCCGGATGGGGGTTTCGGGGTTGGGGAGATCCTCCACCGGGAATTCCCGGCCCAGGATGGCGGCCCCAGTACCGTGGCTGAGGAAGAGGAACTGGTGGCCCAGCCCGGCGAAGTGCCGGGCGAGGCTCAGGGCCCGGACCGCATGGCCGTGGCCGGTACCATGGACCCCATAAAGAATTTTGGCCATATGGTCTGGCAATGTAAACCACCCGGCGCCCAAGGTCAATCCCCTCGGGAGAAAACCGCGATCAGCGATCAGCGATCAGCTGTCAGCTGTCAGCTATTAGCTATCGGCTAAAAGCTAAAGATCAAAAGCGAAAGCTAATGCCGGCCGCCGAATTGGAGTATCATCTATTGCTGTCTCATGATCTTGAATTTATTAATGATTATGATTATGAAAATCTCAGCAAAGAAACTGTAGTAGTTAAGCAAATGCTAACCTCATTCATCAAAAAGCTGAAAGCTGACCGCTGAAAGCTGAGAGCTGCTAAACCCCGTTAAACCTGGAGGGGAATAGGGTATTGATGACAGGGATTATCCCGGCGGCCATGGCCCTGATGTTTTCTTACCTATCGGTGTTGATCTTCGTGGGGGGGCGGCCCTTGCGCTCGGCCGCCGCCGCTGCTGAGGTTGGCCGCATAAGGGGCCCCTGGCCCCGGCTGGCGCTGCTGGTGCCGGTAACCGGGGCCGCCGCCGGCCTTGAGGGGCGCCTGCAGGCGTTGCTTCGTCAGGATTATCCTGACTATGAGGTGGTGTTTGCCACCCGGGACGCCCAGGACCCGGCCACTTCGGTGATTCTGTCTTTGATGCCTCGCTACCCCCGGGCCCGGCACGTGGTGGCCGGCCCGGCCCGAAGCTGCGGCCAGAAGAATCACAACCTGCTGGCCGCCGTGAAGTTGGTGGGCCAGACCCCGGAGATCCTGGTTTTTTGCGACAGCAACCAGGAAGCGCCCCCGGGGTGGCTGCGGGAGCTGACCGCACCCCTGGTCGAAGGAAAGGCCGAGGTGAGCAGCGGCTTTCATCACATCATCGCCGCCAACTTCGGGGTGGCGGCCCTGGGCCGGGCGGTCACCGTTCTCACCATCTACCTGAACAAAGGGTTTCGCCGCCTGAACCAGCCCTGGGGCGGGTCCACCGCCATCCGGCGCTCCCTGTTTGAAGAGCTGGCAGTGGCGCTGCTTTGGGCCGAAAACGTGGTGGACGACGTCTCCCTGGCGGCCCGGCTGGCGCGGGCTGGCATTCGAGTAGAGCTGCCCCGCGGGGCCCGCCTCTATACCCCCCTGGAGGGGGAAACCCTGAGGGATTGGAGCCGCTGGCATACCCGCCAGTGGCTCTACCTGAAGTTTTGCTTGCCCCTCAACTGGCTGGTCCACGGCCTGGTGGTGCATCTGCTCTGGGTCCTGGTGGCGCTGGCGGTGGCGACCCTGCTATTGGCCCTCCTGGGTCTGGTTTCCGGGACCATGCAAACCGCTGCGGCTGTGCTGTTCCTGGCGGGGCTCGTCTGGCTGGGGATCGCCCTGCGGGCCCTACACCCCTCGCCTGGGCCGCGGCGGCAGTGGCTGGCGGCGTTTTTTGCGGCCATGGCCATGGGCAGTTGGTGCCACTTGAAGTCGGTGTTCATCAAGGAGATGCGCTGGCGGGGAATCGCCTACCGGGTCGGCTGGCGGGGCCGGGTGATCAGGGTGACCAGTGACCGTGAGCAGGCTGGGGCCAACGATTAGCAGCTATTCAGGAAACCGCAAACCGCATCCCTCACTTCCCTGACTTCCACCAATGAAAGGCCAGGGCCAGGGTGGGAGCCAGGGCCAGGGCTTCCACCAGCTCCCGGGGCAGGCGGCCGGCCGTAGTTAGATAAAGGAGACCCCCTGCCAGGGCGGTCATGGCCAGGTGCAGAGAGGGTTTTGGGGGGATCAGCCCCAGACGCCACTGGCAAAAGCCCACGGTGAGGGCCGCCACCGCGCCCTTGGTGACCACCATGGCCAGGGCCGCGCCCAACAACGGGGTCAGGGGGATGACCAGGGCGCACCAGAGCAGATTGATGGCCAGCCCGGCCAGGTAGAAGGTCAGCAGCAGGCGCGGCAGTTGCATGCTGATCATTAGGAAGGCCGCCAGGTTGTGCAGAAAGGCGAAGGCCACCGTGACCACCAAAACCTTCTGGAGCCAAACCGCCTCATGGTAGCGGGGGCCGAAGATCAAAGGGATGAGCCGGTCGCTTTCGATGAAAAGGACGAAGATCACCACCAGGGACGCGGTCAAGAGCCAGCGGGTGGTGTTTTGGGCCAGGCGTGGCACCTCGTCCCGGTCCGTCTCCCAGAGTTGGACGAACAGGGGATAAAGGATGGCCTGCAACAGCAGGCTGGAAACCAGGGTGGAGACGCCGTCCACCAGGCCCCAGGTGACGCTGTATTGGGCCACGGCGTCGGCCCCGGCGTAACGCTGCAGGAAAAAGAGATTAGCCTTGCTGTAGATGCTGGCGGTCACCTCGATGAGGGCAAAGATTCCCCCGAGACACAGGGTGGGCCAGAGGCGTCGTAGAGGCGGCCAGGTCGGGCGGAACTGCCGCAGGGACAGGGCCAGCCACAGACCGCCGGCCAGGTTGGCCACGGTTTCCAGGAGCTTGAAGCACGCTACCGCCAGGGGTGGGGCGCCGAGAATCAGGGCGATGAGGCCGTAGCCGAACCCCAGGGCCGCAGCCATGGCCTTGATCTTGCCCTGGAGGTCCTGGCGGCCCTGGACCTGCAGGGCCACAAAGAAGGTGTTGGACAGGGCCTCCAGGGCGACCGCCACGGCCAGCAGCAGCAGGAGCCGGCGCAGAGGCGGGGCGTAGCCTTGCCATTGGGTGAAGATTAGGGCCCCCAGGGTGGCCAGGGCCAGTAGCAGCCCTTTCAGAAAGGTGACCTGGCCCAGGACCTCGCCCGGCTTCTGGTCCTTGCCGGATAGCATGGTCACCAGGGGAACGTTGAGTCCGAACTCGGAGACCAGCAGCAGGATGCTGCCCAGCCCCAGGGCCAGCATGAACTCGCCGTAGGTGGTGGTGCTGTGCCGGGCCAGATAGATGAAGAAGACGGACTGCAGGGCGTCCCTGACCCAGCGGGCGCTGAGGAGATAGGCGAATTTCCGGAGGATGCGGTAATGGCCGGGCCGGCCGGCGGCCCGCTCAGGGCTGGTGGCGGCCATCGGATTCCGAGCCGGGGCAGGGGTTGTCGAGTTTCATGATCGGGAGCAGGGCTTTCGGGGAAACCCCGAGCCCTATCATATATAACACAGATAATGGGAAAACCTGGTAAACTGGAGAGAGAAAAATGTTGGAAAAACGGCTTCCCGAGGACTGAAGGCAGAAATCCCTTGCCTCTCAAGCGAACGAACCTGTGCCGAGGGAACGATTAAGATGAATAGGAGCCGAAACCGGCAGGACAACTGGTTCCAACAGAATCCCCGGAAGACCCTGTTTCTGGTGGTCCTGATTTCGCTGCTGCTCATGGTGGCGGGCGCCGAGAAGCTCCTGAAATTCCTGCACCATCGCCAGGGCATCGTCCTGGAAACCGAGGTCGAGCGGAGATATATCAAACTGCGGGAACCCCGGCCCCTGCAGCAGATGCGGCTGCGGTTTCCCAAGAATTATCTGCCCTACACCGATAACGCCTTTCCCAAGATCTATCGAGTGGACATCGACGCCAACGGCTTTATCAAGCCCTCCCAAAAATACCTCCACCCGGACCTGGCCCTGGTCTTTCTGGGGGGCTCCACCACGGAGTGCATGTTCATGGATGAGGAAAACCGGTTTCCCTATGTGGTGGGGGCCATTCTGGAGCAGCAGACCGGGAAAAAGATTAATTCGTACAACGGCGGCCTTTCGGGGAACAACAGTCTGCATGCCATCGATTTGCTGGTTAACAAAGTGATTCCCCTGCAGCCCCGGGTAGTGGTGTTTATGGAAAACATCAACGACCTGAGCACCCTCCTCTATAAGAAGACCTATTGGAGCAGCAATAATGTCAGGGCGCCCCTGGAGACCCTGGAAAAGGGCAAGCTGCTGGGCAAGCTCCTGAAGGAGCTCCTGATTCCCCAGCTCAACGAGGCCTACCGGAATTTCAAGGGCTCGGTGTTTTCCCAGGAGGAGGACGAATTTGCCCACGACCGAAGCCGGAAGCTGGCGGTGGCTCCGGCCGGCCTCGCCCGGGAATTTGCCCGGAACCTGGAGGTCTTCGCGGATATTTGCCGGGATCGGGATATCACCCCGGTGCTGATGACGCAGGCCAACCGCGTCACCGCCAACCCTGACCCGGTGGTGGCGGCTTATATCGGCAAGTGCGGCCGGGACACCGGGATTTCTTACCAGGATTTCAAGAGGCTTTACGATCTATTCAATGAAACCATCAGGGAGGTGGGCCGCAAAAAGGGGGTGCTGGTCATCGATCTGGCCCGGGAGGTGCCGCCGGACAAGGAGCACCTCTATGATCTGGTGCACTTCAATGACGCGGGCTCCAGGTACGCCGCCCAGATTATCGCGGCGCAGTTGACGCCCCTGTTGTATTGAAGAGAGTGAGCCAGAAGCCCTGCTCGCCGCTCACTTCATCCGCACCGCCAGGGAGAGGCCGTCCTGCTCCGGGGAGTGCAGGGGCAGGAATCCCAGGAGGTGCACGGTGCGCCAGTCCCGGGAGGCGAAGATTTCCTGGTTGAAGACCGCGGCGCCGGCGAAGCCCACGTTGTCGGTGACCAGCAGGCCGCCGATCCTCAGGAGGCGGCGGCAGTGAGGCAGGGCCGGCAGGTAGGACTCCTTGTCGATGTCCATGAAGATGAAGTCGAAGGGGCCGGTCAGGCCGGCCAGGAGATCCAAGGCCTCCCCCAGCCGCACCTCGATCCGCCCGGCCAGCCCGGCTCTGGCAATGTTGTCCCGGGCTTGGGCCGCCATGGACGCATCCCTTTCCAGGGTGAGGACCCGGCCATCGGCAGGCTCGCAACCCCGGGCCAGATAGATGGCGGAATAGCCAGTGGCGGCGCCCAGCTCCAGGACTTTGGCGGCGCAGCAGGCCCGGGCCAGGATCAGGAGCAATTCCCCCACCACTGGGCCGACGATGGGGATGCCTAAAGAGCTGGCCTCCTGTTCCAACTCCAGGAGCAAGGGATCACGCCGGGGAACAAACCCGCGGAAATATTCTTCCAGATGGGGCTGCATCTCGTTCATCCGAGGCCTCCAGGCTTCCAGGGAGCCAGGCAGAAACCCTGGAAAAAATTTTAGTTTAGTGTAATATTATAAAATATAACCCGGCGGCCCAGGATGCCAGTCGGCAGCGACCGCCAAGGGTAAATTTTTTGATAGACAAGAACCTCCATCAGTCTCCGTTAGGGCAGTTTAGGATGACGGCGTAGGACAGATGTTTTCCGGGACCGCTTCCCGTTCGACCCCCCTGGACGCACGTGCCCAGGGCATGAGATGAAGCCCAACTTCGAGGCGAGGAAAAAACATGGCTAAGGCTAAGGCCATCGGCCCTAAAATAATCTCCCGTTTGCTCAGCGCCACCCCGGAGCAGGCCAAAGACACGGGCATGGCCATGGTCTTGATTTGCCTGCTGTTGGGCTATTTCGGGAAATTCCCCCGGTTTTTGCCCCTGAGCATCGCCTTGCTGCTGCTCACCATGGCCTGGCCCACCGCCTTCCGGCCCCTGGCCGGGCTTTGGTTCGGCCTCTCCCACCTGCTGGGCCAGGTGGTCTCCAAGATCGTTCTCACCCTGATCTTCTTTCTGGTGGTCACCCCCGTTGGCTTGATCCGGCGGTGGCTGGGGACTGACTCCCTGCAACTTGGGAAATGGAAGAAAGGAAGCAACTCGGTGTTCGTGGAGCGCCAGGGGGCGATCCAGGAACGGGACTTGATGAATCCTTATTAACTACGGCACCTCTGAGGGTTATTTCGCCGACCGGATCCCAGGCTGTGCTTGGGAGCGAAGGATATGAGAAACAGGAGAAATTTATGGATTTTTTTCGTGATTTGTGGGGCTTTTTAAAGGTTCGGAAAAAATTCTGGCTGCTGCCCATCATCCTGACCCTGCTGTTCTTCGGGGCGCTGATGATCTTTGCCAGCGGTTCGGCCATCGCTCCCTTTATCTATACCATCTTTTAACGGGGACTTGATCTTTGCCCGCCGCCATTCTGGGGCTTTCCGCCTTTTACCATGACAGCGCCGCCGCCATCCTGGTGGACGGCCAGATCGTCGCCGCGGCCCAGGAAGAGCGCTTCACCCGCAAGAAGCACGACCCGGACTTTCCTGCAAACGCCCTGGCCTACGTCATGTCGGAGTCGGGGTTGAAGCTGAGCGACCTGAGTGCGGTGGCCTTTTACGATAAGCCCTACCTCAAGTTCGAGCGTCTGCTGGAGACCTACCACGGCTTTGCCCCCCGGGGCCTGAGGAGCTTCCTCATGGCCATGCCGGTGTGGATCAAAGAAAAATTGTTGATGCGCTCCCTGCTCAGGGAGGAACTGGCCAAGGTGGGGGAAGGCCGGCCCCGGATAGTGTTCCCCGAACACCATCTATCCCACGCAGCCAGCGCCTTTTATCCATCGCCCTTTCAGGAGGCGGCCATCCTCACCCTGGACGGGGTGGGAGAATGGGCCACCTCTACCATCGGCTTCGGCCAGGGGAGGGAGATCACCATCCTGCGGGAGCTGCACTTCCCCCATTCCCTGGGGCTGCTCTACTCCGCCTTCACCTATTACTGCGGCTTCAAGGTCAACAGCGGCGAATACAAGCTCATGGGCCTGGCGCCCTATGGCAACCCCGACTCGGATCGGACCCGGTGCTGGCGGGATTTGATCCTGGAGGAGCTGGTGGATATCCGGGAAGACGGCTCCCTGCTCCTCAACATGGACTATTTCAATTATGCCACCGGCCTCACCATGTGCCACGACGACAAGTGGACCTCGCTCTTCGGGCTGCCGCCCCGGCCCCGGGAGAGCCACCTGGACCAGCGGTATATGGACCTGGCCCTGGCCATCCAGCAGGTCACCGAGGAGATAGTCCTGCGCCTGGCGGACACCGCCAAGAAGCTCACCGGCGCCGCCAACCTGGTGATGGCCGGCGGGGTGGCCCTGAATTGCGTGGCCAACGGCAAGCTCCTGCGCCGGGGGACCTTCAAGGACCTCTGGATCCAGCCTGCCGCCGGGGACGCCGGCGGCGCCCTGGGCGCCGCCCTGGCCGCCTGGCACATCGTCCAGGGCCGGGAGCGCTCCCTTTCCAACCCGGCCATGGACCAGATGCAGGGCGCCTATCTGGGACCGGAGTTCGGGGCTGACGAGATCGTGCGGCTGACCCGCAGGCGCCAGGCCCCCTATAAGCGTTACCAGAATTTCGATGACCTCATCAAAGACGTGGCGGCCTTGCTGGCCCAGGGCCAGGTGGTGGGCTGGTTCCAGGGCCGCATGGAGTTCGGGCCCCGGGCCCTGGGGAACCGCTCCATCCTGGGCGACCCCCGGCACCCGGAGATGCAGAAGCGCCTCAATCTCAAGATTAAATACCGGGAGGGCTTCCGGCCCTTCGCACCTTCGGTGCTGATGGAGGAGTGCAGCCAATACTTCGACTTGGAGACCCCTTCCCCATACATGCTGTTGGTGGCCCCGGTCCGGGACGAGAAGCGCCGGCCCTTGCCCCCGGACTATGAAAACCTGGACCTTTTCCAACGCCTCTACCACCTGCGCTCGGAGGTGCCGGCCATCACTCATGTGGACTATTCGGCCCGCATCCAGACGGTGCACCGGGAGACCAACGAGAAGTACTGGCGCCTGATCCGGGCCTTTCAGGAACACACCGGCTGCGGTCTCATCGTCAACACCAGCTTCAACGTCCGGGGTGAGCCCATCGTCTGCACCCCGGAGCACGCCTACCAGTGCTTCATGCGCACCGAGATGGACTACCTGGTCCTGGGGGATTTTTTGTTCGATAAAGCGAGTCAGCCCCCCTGGCAGGAAGAGAAGGACTGGCGCAGGGAGTACGAACTGGATTAGCAGCTTTCAGCAAGTCAGCTTTCAGCTTTTGGCAAAAACCAACTGCTCCAAGATGGATGCACGGGAACGCGGTCATGAAAGTCACCCTGGCCCAGCTAAATCCCACCGTGGGGGACGTCGCCGGCAATCTCCGGAAAGTCATGGAGACCCTGGCTCAACACGGCGGCGCCACCGACCTCATCGTCTTCTCGGAGCTGTTCCTGGTGGGCTACCCCCCCCGGGACCTGCTGGAGAACCCCTCCCTCATCCGGCAGGTGCAGCAGGCGCTGACCCATCTGGTGGAAGCCTCAGCGCGCCATCCCGGGACCGCATTGCTGGTGGGCGCGCCTTTGCCCAGCGGCCGGGATACCGGCAAGGGGCTGAGCAACGCCGCGGTGTTGATCGGCGGCGGCAAGATCTTGTTTGAGCAGCACAAATCGCTGCTGCCCGCCTACGACGTCTTCGATGAAAGCCGCCATTTCGATCCGGCCGCGGAGGTGCGGGTGGTGGCGCTGGCGCGGGAATCCCTGGGGATCTCCGTATGCGAAGACGCCTGGTACGAACCGGAGCTTTGGTTTCGCCAGCTTTATCCCCTGGACCCCATCAAGGTGCTGGCGGAACAGGGCGCCTCGGTATTGATCAACATCTCGGGGTCACCCTTCCAGGTGGGCAAACAGGAGCTGAGATACCGGCTTATCCGCAATCACGCCCGGCGCTACCACCTGCCTTTCATCTACCTCAACCAGGTGGGGGGCAATGACGAACTCATCTTTGACGGCGCCAGCATGGCCCTGGACGGGGCCGGGGAGGCCATCGCGGTCCTGCCCTCCTTTGAGGAGGCGGTGGTCACCGTGGATCTGGGGCAACCGGGCGCCCCGGGCCTCTATGTGCCCCGGGAACCCATCGCCGCGGTGCGCCAGGCCCTGGTTTTGGGCCTGCGGGACTACCTCAGGAAGTGCGGCTTTAGCAAGGCAGTGGTGGGGCTCTCCGGCGGGGTGGACTCGGCGGTCACCTGCTGCCTGGCGGTCCAGGCCCTGGGTCCGGAAAACGTCCTGGGGGTCCTGATGCCCTCTCCCTACACCTCCCTGGAAAGCATCGTGGACTCCCGCAAACTGGCGGCCAACCTCGGGGTGGAAGTGCGGCTGATCTCCATCACTCCTGTGTACCAGTGCTACCGGGAATCTCTGAAAGAGCTGCTGCAGTTGGAAGAAATTGAGGTGACCCTGGAAAACATCCAGGCCCGCATCCGGGGCAACCTCCTCATGGCCATCTCCAACAAGTTCGGGCACATGGTGCTGTCCACCGGCAACAAGAGCGAACTGGCGGTGGGCTACTGCACCCTTTACGGCGACATGAGCGGCGGTCTGAGCGTCCTGGCCGACGTCCCCAAGACCATGGTCTACGAGCTGGCGCACTATCTCAACCGGGAGCGGCAGCTGATCCCCGGAGAGATCCTCCGGCGGGCCCCATCGGCGGAGCTGCGCCCCGACCAGAAGGACCAGGATACCCTGCCGCCGTATGAAATCCTGGACCAGATCATGGATTATTACCTGATGGAGCGCTGCTCCTACCAGGATATTGTCGACCGGGGCTTCCAGCCCGACACGGTGCGTTGGGTGATCCAGGCCATTGACCGCAGTGAGTACAAACGGCGGCAGGCGGCCCCGGGCCTGAAGGTCACCTCCAAGGCCTTCGGCATGGGACGGCGCATCCCCATTGCCGCCAAATTCGATATCTGAGAGGCGCTCTCCCTCCATTTTCCGTTTTCCGTTTTCCGTCCCTGCTACGAGGCCTTTGACTTTCCGGAGGGGCCGCCACTGCCCCCCCGAAGATGCTGTCCTGCCATCACATCACCTTGGGGAGATTGGGGACCCCTGGGGGAGACGAGGGGGCTTCCTCCGGGGGAGGAGGCAAGGGCGCTGCCGGGGGGAGCGCCTCCGGGGGCGAGGGCCCCGGGCCCGGGGGCGCGGCTGACCCGGCCGGCTGCTCTTTCTTCACCGTCTTAAAATAGATCGGGTCGATTTCCGGGAACCAGGCGGGGGGCTTGACTACCGACTTCCAGGGGCCGCTGGGCCTGCTCCCCTGGTAGAGATAGCCCTCCCAATAAAAGTAATATCTGGTCCCGTGGCGGAAGACATCGGTGGGGAGGTTGGGGGCCCAATCGACCCCGGGGGCGTTGGGCACCGGGGTCCATTGGGGCTGGACCTGGGGCGGCACCGGGTTGATGCGGATGTCCGTGGCGGCCCGCGGCGTCCCGGTAAAGGCCAGCACCAGGGCGGCGGCTGCCAAGAGCCTGCTAAGTCCAGCCATCGGCTTGCCCTCCTACAGGAATGGGGGGAGGATTCGGCGGTGAGACCGCTCTCGTGCCAATAACCGCCGTTGATAACTCACCCGTAAATCATGAAAATGCAGCGCCGCCGCCCCCGGAAGACCGGTGGGGCGGACGTCTCGCCCGGCACTCAGTCCGCACAGGCGAGACGTCTGTGCCACCAATTCTTCACAACTTTTCAAGGCAGAAAACAGAAAACTGCCTCTAGTCATCCGGAATATTGCGTTGCCTGCCCACTGCCAGGTCGTGTAGAGGAATGAGGATGTCCGCCATCTCCCTGACCCGCCGGGCGCTCTCATAGGCGTCGATCACATTGAGATGCACACCCGAGGGCACCACCGGACCCTTGGCGGGAAAGTTCTGCTCGTTGCAGCAAAACCCGGTGATCACCGCCTTGCCCCGGCGGGTGTTCACCACCACCGATTGTCCGCCCACGGTGTGTCCAGGGGTGAGGAGCACCTGGATGCCCTCGACGATCTCGGCGTCCCCCTCCACCGGCACGATCTCCAGGTCATCCAGCAGGTCCGGGAAGTAGCGGTGGTCAATGGGGTGGGGATTTTGAAAGAAGTCGTACTCCCTTTTCTGTACGTAAATTCTGGCGTTGCTGCACTTGTAGTCATTTTCGCAGTGGTCGTTGTGCAGGTGGGTGTGGATGATGATGTCGATATCCTCGGGCTTGAGGCCATAGCTGCCCAGGGCCTCCTCGAACTCCTGGATCTTCAGGCCGTATTGCTCCTCCACCGCCGGCGGCACCATGAACTGCTCCAGGCCGGTATCCACCAGGATTTTTTCCGGACCCCCTTCCAGGTAAAAGACGTAGATGGGTATCCAGATCCTTTTGCCATAGCCCTTCAAATAGGTCATGACGCCCTGGTCGGTTTCGTTGGCCCCCACCACCAGGGGATGGATGACATATTGACGCATGCTCCTCTCCTCTCGCTGGTTCATCGGGGAAAACGATCTTTATTATACGCCTGGACAGAAAAAATATTAAGGCTGAACGGCAGACGAGAACCATAACCAGGCAAGAAGGGGCGGGGTTACTCGGCCCCTGGAACTAGAATTCTTAAAACTTCTTGAAGGTCAGGGCGGATTAACCGGTTCAACCGGACCAGGTGGAAAATCCGGCTCGAGATGAGGGCGGAACCTGCTTCGCTCAAGGGCGCACCCAAGAAAAATTCAGGGGCACGGCTTAGACCGCGCCCCCCCTAGACGGAGGTTCAGAGCCGCGCCGGCCCGGCCTCATCTCATACGGCCGGCAATGACCCGACGGGCCACGTTGATGGGGATGGCAAAACTGATGCCCTGGGCCCCCTGGGCCATCATGGTATTGATGCCGACCACCCGGCCGTCGATGTCCAGCAAGGGGCCGCCGCTGTTGCCGGGGTTGATGGAGGCATCCGTCTGGATGAAGTCGCTGTATTGGCCAGTGCCCAGACCCCGGCGGCCGGTGGCGCTGATAATACCCACGGTCATGGTGTGCTCCAGCCCGTAGGGGCTGCCGATGGCGATGGCCCACTGGCCCACCTGCAATCTGTCGGAGTCCCCCAGGATAGCGGGCTTCAACCCCTGGGCCTGCACCTGGACCAGGGCCACGTCAAATTTTTTGTCGTAGCCTACTAACCGGCCCCGCAGTTCGCGGCCATCAAAGAGTTTCACCTGAATCTCCTGGGAACCGGCCACCACGTGGCTGTTGGTCAGGATATAGCCCCTGGGGTCGATGATAATCCCGGAGCCCTGCCCCACCTGGCGGACGGTGCGACCCCCGCCAGATTCCCGGAACGTCCCTTCATAGGGGGTACCCCGCCAGAAATCCTGCGGGGACCCATAGGGCTCAGTCTGGATCACTTTGACGGCCTTCAGGCTAACCACCGAAGGCATCACCTGTTGGGCCACCCGGACAAAGTCGGATTGCAGCCCCGTGGCGGCGGAGTCGGCTGCCGCCGGGCCGGGCCCTGGCGGCCCCATCCCCGCGGGCATGGTTAGGGCCAGTCCCAGGGAGAGCAAGATCAAGGAGCAACACTTGCGCATGGAAGTCTCCGATTAGTGGAAGAATTTCCAATAACTTGGCAACAATATTATCATAACTCTAGTCCCCGGGAGGGTCAAGTTCAGGGAATTGCTGGACCACGCAAGCTATCCACCTTGGCGGTTTTCTTTGCTTTTTTTCGTTTTTTTTGCTTTTTTTGCTAGGGCAGCAGCAAAGGCGGCGCCTCCCGCCGCGGGCCGATGACCTTCATGACCTGCCGGGGGATCATACTATCGGCCAGAGCCAGGAAGGGCAAGCCCTGGCCGCTGGTGGCGTTGCGCAGGCCGGCGTCCCCGCCGATGGCCAGGCAGACGGCTGGCGCACCTAGCCGCTGGCGGGTCCAGAAGACCCTGAGGGGGCAGGGGCCGCCGCCACCGGGGCCTTGCCAGCCAATTAGGGTGTGGCTCTCTCCGTCGGGGTAATCCAGGACCAGGGTCTCCCCCCGCCAGATGGGGGAGAGCACCTCCAACCCCAACCGGGGCAGGCCTTCGGCCACGTTGCCGCCCGGGGTCACTTCATATTCCAAGATAAAAAACAGGATTCCCATAATGGACTTCTTCTAGTTAGAGAGGGCCCGGCCCCATTTATTAATAAATCTAACTTTTCGTGCTTCGAGGTCGCCTGGCTGGGGTGAACCCTCGCATCCCCCGGAGCCGGGGGGCGTCTGGCTGAAATTGGCGCTGAATTATGGAGAATCAGAACCTTCGACACAGTCGATCAAGACCTTCAGTTCTGCCGGAAGCCGGGCCGTGGTGAGGGCCGCCACCCCCTGGGACAGGGGGGTGGTGCGGCCAATCAGGGGCCGGGGGTCCACCCAGCCTTGGCGCAACAGGCGCAGGGCCTCTGGGAAGGGGCCGCAGCGGGAGCCAACCAGCCGCACCTCCGGCACCACCAGCGCCGCCGGGTCCAGGGGAAAGGCGCCGGCATAAGTGCTCTTCAGCACCACTGTGCCTCTGGGGCGGACCCGGGCCAGGGCCAGGGTCAACCCTCCCGGAGAGCCGCTGGCCTCCACCACCGTGTGATAATCCCCGGCAGGCAGGTCCTGTTCCAGAAAGGTGGCCACCCCATAGGGGCGGGCCAGCGCCAGTCGTTCCGGGTGGTGGCCGGCCAACTGCACCGGGGCGCCCCGCAGGGCCAGGACCCAGGAGATCAGCAGGCCCAGGGGCCCGTCCCCCACCACCAGAAGCCGTTCCCTGGGGGAAATCCCGACGCTGTAGGCGACCTGCAGGGCCGCGGCCAGGGGTTCGGTGAAGACCGCGGCCTGGTCCGGGACCTCCGGGGGCACGAGATGGAGGTTGGCCACCGGGAGGGTCAGGTATTGGGCGAAGGCCCCGTCATGGCCTTTGAGGCCCAGAACCCGGCGCTCCCGGCAGTGAGGCGAGAGGCCCTCCCGGCACAGGTCGCAGGTCCCGCAGCCCAAGTTGATCTCTCCCACCACCCTCTGGCCCAGCCAGGGAGAGCCGTCTGGGCCGGCCACCACCCCCACGAACTCGTGCCCCGGCACCCCGCGAAAGCCATGGTAGCCCAGGAGAATCTGCCGGTCGCTGCCGCACACCCCGGCCAGACGCACCCGAATCAGGACCTCCCCGGATTTAAAGGCTGCGGGGGTGGGTAGCTCTTTCAAGGTCAGGGAGCCGTCGAAGTACAGGGCAATCATGGTCTGCTTGGGGCCGTGGCCTCCTCCAGCACCGACAGGGTCTGATTTACCGTGGCCTCCCAGCTCAGGTGCGCCACCGCGGCGGCCGCAGCCCGGCGCACCTCCGGGGCCTCGCCCCGGGAAAGATATTCCTCCAGAGCCCTGGTCAAGCCGGGGACGTCATCGGCTCGCCCCAGGACCTCCCCGTGGCCATTGGGGCGCAGGAATTCGGAGGCGCCGTTGGCCCCGGTGGTGACCACCGGGAGGCCGCTGCCCAGGGCCTCCAGGACCACGTTGCTGCAAGGATCGTAGATGGTGGGCAGGGCCAGCACCGTGGCGGCCTGGTAAAAGGGTGCCAGGTCGGCCTGCGGTCCCCAAAACTTGAGGCTCGCCGCCGCTCCCAGCCGCCGCGCCTGTCGCTGATAGGAGGCGGGCTCGCCTTTGCCCACCACCCAGAGAACCGCTTCTTTATGCCGCAGACCGCCAAAGGCCTCGAGGAGATAGGTCAAACCTTTGCGACCAAACCCGGAACCGGCGAATAACACGATGGGGCCGGCCGGCGCCCCCAGCCCGGCCCGCAGGGCCGCTCGCCGGGGCTCTTCCAGGGGCCGGAATCTCCGCCGGTCCAGGCCGTTGTAAATCACCGCCAACCGTTGCGGGTCCAGGCGGTAATGGCGGATGATCTCCTCCTTCACCTGACGGGAATTGGCGATGACCCGGCGGAGGCCGGAGTCGGCAAAGAGGCGCTCCTCCAGGGCCAGCATCACCCGATGGAACAGGCTGAGGCCCTGGAAGGCCCGGGCGGCGGGGGAGAGAAAGGGGGTGCGCAACTTGAGCCACTCCCGGTGGCAGCCGTCCCCGGCCCGGTAAACCTGTGGGGACAGGGTGCGTTCCAGGCTGAAAACCACCTGGGGGCCGGCCTTTTCCAGGAGCCGGCGGGCGCCTAGCACGTAGGAGAGGAGACGGCCAGTCTTGCCGGGCCACACCGGCACCGGCACATAACCCACCTGCGAGCCCAGGGCGGCCCGGGCGGTCTCTTCAGCCTCGCTGCCGTAAACCGCCACCTGGTGGCCCGCCGCCGCCAGCCCCTGGGCCAGGTGTTGCACGGTGGTCTCGGCCCCGCCGGGGCCCCCCACCCTCTGCCTCAACATGGCGATTTTCATGGATTTCTGGTAGCACAGGCATCTCGCCCGGGCCGGTATTTTGGGGGTCCCAGGCTTTCCAGCCTGGGGAGCTGCAGGCGCGTTGCTTGCTGCGCCATGACCAGATATTCGGGCAGGGCCAGCTCTGCCCCTACGGGAGATTAGCCTATTGTTGTGCTTCGTAAATAGTATGGCATTAAATCAAGTGAAAACCTAAGTTCCAAGGGAAAAAGTCCCCCTTTGGAAAAGGGGGACTTAGGGGGATTTCAGGAGGTCATTTTAAATCCCCCCTGCCCCATTAGTGTCCGGCAACAAAATTGCATGAAGAAACTTAAACTACCTCGCAGGTTAACTCTATGTCATTGTAATTTCAACAATATCAACATATTATACCGATGCAACCAAATCCCCTCTCCCCCCCAAGGGGGGAGAGGGAAAAAGCTTGTAAATTCCACGAAATGATAGCTGTTGGCCATGCCTAAGTTCAAACATATCTCTACAATAGCAAAAACCTTGCCGGACACTACTGCCCCTGCCCCCTTTTTCAAAGGGGGGTTAAAAAACCACAGTTTGAAATATAGTAGCAATTATGAAGCATTACAATAGTCGCCCCTACGCCGCCACTACCTGTTAACGGCTCAGGTGGCGGCGCCTCCGGCCGCGGCCATGAGTTCGGCCATGGCAGCCTGCTCAAATTCCACGGCCTTCTCCGAGCGGGGCAGGGAGGCGGGGCCCTGGATGACCCGCTGGGCCGGGGAGGTGTCCTGTTTGACCTTCTCCACCCTTACCTCCCACATGGCCATGGCGTCGCTCATGGTCATGGGCTCCTTGAGGAGCCGCACGCTGCCCTGGATGCCCAGCACCAGATCCTCGGTGCCCAGGATTTCCAGGGAAACCCGGCCGTCCCGGCGCAGATTGGCGGTGGTGGTGCTGGCCCTCAGGGTGCCCAACAGCAGGGTCCGCTCGTCCTTGGCGTAAATGAGGGTTACGGGACAGGTGTTGGGTGCCCCGTCGGCCCCCACCGTGCCGGCCACCGCGATGATCCGGTTGGGGTTGCGGTTGAAAAGCTGCATCAGATCGATGATCTGCTCTTCCCCGGGTTTCCGGGCCACATTGACCAACAGCCGGTCACCCACTATGCGGGCCATGGTTTCAGCTCCTCTATCCCCCCTCACTCCAGCCCTCTCCCCCGCAAAGCGGCGGGAGAGAGGGGCTGGGAAGGTGAGAAGGTCTGGTTAAATTTGGGGGTCAGTATCCAGGGCGGCCCCTGGCCGCCGTGATCTCAGAAAGCCCATGCCGGGGCGCCTGTGCCACCGGAATTCTTAACCGAAAACAGCAAACCTCCGTCTTCAAGGCTGGGTAGGGCGACCCAGCGGGTCGCCCCTACCGAAGTGCCGGGCCATGGCCTCCAGAACCTCCTCCGGCTCGATTTCCGTGAGACAGCGGCTGATCTTGGAGCCCTCACAGCCGTCCCGCCCGCAGGGGACGCACTGCCAATCCTTCTGGAGCACCAGGTGGCCTTCGCCCCAGGGCCCCCAGTTAAACGCGCCGCTGGGGCCGAAGAGGGCCACCGCCGGGGTGTCCACCGCCGCGGCCAGGTGCATGGGGGCGCTGTCGACGCCGAAGAAAAACCGGGCCCGCTGGATGAGGGCCCCCAGTTCCTTAAGGGTGAGGCGGCCGGCCAGGTTGATGGGAGTTTTGAGCCGGCTCTCCCGGAGGATGGCAGCTAACAGCTCCTGCTCGTGCGCCGCCCGGCTGCCGGTAAGGACCACCGGCAGGCCCCACTCGCCTTGCAGGGCCTCCAAAACCCGGGCGTATCCCCGGGGGGTCCAGCACTTGAAGCGCCAGCCGGCCCCGGGGTGCATCACCACAAAGGCGTGAGGGGCCAACCCCCGGGAAGCCAGCAGCTCCCGGGTGCGCTCTTCCACCTGCCGATCCCAATAAAACTGCAGCCGCGGTCCTGAAGGCGAAAGGCCCAGGGCCCGCAAGGCCTCCAGGTTCTGGTCCACCAGGTGCATCCTGACCGCTGGCCGGGGCAGAAGGCGGGTGAAGCAGCCGCGGCGCTGCCAGAAAGGCCGGCGGGGGTGGTCGAAGCCCAGCCGCTCCGGGGCCCCGGAGAGCCGGGCATAGATGGCCCCCCGGTCGCCGCCGGAGAGTTCCAGGACCAGGTGGAAGCGGCGGCGGCGCAGTTCCCGGACCAGGCCCAGGGCCTCCCCCCAGGATTTTTGGCGCCGCTCCACCACCAGGAGGTCGTCAAGCCCCGGGTGCCCTGCCACCATCTCTTCGGTCCCCTTAGGGACCAGGTAGGTCAGGTGGCAGTGGGGCCAGGCCTCTTTGAGGGCGGCGATCACCGGGGTGGACACCAGCACGTCCCCGGGCTGCTTCAACTTGATCACCAGGATGCGTTTAGAACTCATCGTCCTTCCGGACCTGGCGGGGGCCCATGGCCACCCCCCGTTTGGAGGCGCGGATGAAGGCCAGCAGGTGGACCACCTCCGGAGTCTGGGGCACCTCGGCTTCCACCTGCTCCAGGGCCCTGGCCAGGTTGGTGCGGCGTCCGAAGAGGGTCTGGAAGGCCTGGCGCAGGGGGGCAATTTGGGCCGCGGTAAACCCGGCCCGGCGCAACCCCACCAGGTTGAGGCCTTTGACCGTGTGGGTGTCGTCGATGTTGCTGTAGGGCGGCAGATCCCGGGAGGCTCGGGCCCCGCCCCGCATCATCACCAGGGTCCCCACCCGGATAAACTGGTGCAGCAGGCAGTTGCCGGAGATGAAGGCCCGGTCGGCCACCTCCACGTAGCCGCCCACCAGGGCGCCGTTGACCACGATGACGTGGTTCCCCAGGGAGGAGTTGTGGGCCAGGTGGCTCAGGGCCATGAGGAAATTGTGGTTTCCCACCCGGGTGGCGCTCCCGGGCTTGGTGCCCCGGTGGATGGTGACGTACTCCCGGATGAGGTTATGGTCGCCGATGACGGTGTAGCTCTCCCCGCCCTTGAAGGCGTAGTCCTGGGGCTCGTAGCCGATGATGGCCCCGAAGCCGATGAGGTTGTCCTGGCCGATGGAGGTATGGGGACCGATATAGGCGTGGGCCAGGATGCGGGTGCCGGCCCCGATGCGGCTGGGGCCGTCGATAATGACCCCGGGACCCACCGTAACGTCGGGGGCCAGTTCCACGTTGGCGGCGATGCGGGCGCTGGGGTCAATGGGCATCGAGGTCCTTCCCCCGGGTCAGTTCCAGCAGATAGTGATATTTCAAGAAATTGTAGCGGCTGCCCTGGATGGCCAGGGACATTCCCAGAGAGCCTTCCAAAAACCCGGCCTTCAGGAAATAGAGCTTCCAGAAGGTAAAAAACGGACGCCAGCACCGCTCCCCCGGGAGGGGGCGGCGGCCGCGGCCGGCCATCTCCCGGGCGGCCAGCCGGGCGTAGCGCTCCTGGCGCGCCGCGTATTCCCGGAGATCGTTATAGGAATAGTGATCCAGGGGGGTGCGCAAGGTCCCCCGCGGCCCGGCCACTTCCACCTCTTCGTGGACCTCCCGCTCCCGGAAGCGGCCCCGGCCCCGGCGGAACAGCCGCAAGGTGTAGTCGGGATACCAGCCCAGTCGCCTGATCCAACGACCGCCCAGGTAATTCTTCCGGGGCACCCGGTAGCCGTCCCGGGGTCCGTCGGCCCGGACCACCGCCAGGATTTCCTGCCGCAGGGCCGGCGGCACCCGTTCGTCTGTGTCCAGGGAAAAGACCCAGTCCATCCGGGCCTGATCCAGGGCGAAATTTTTGGTGCCGGCAAAACCCTGCCAGGGGGCGGTAATCACCCGGTCCGTATACTCCCGGGCCAACTCCACGGTACGGTCGGCGCTGCCGCTGTCCACCACCACGATCTCATCGGCAAAGCTCACCGATTGCAGGCAGTCGCCGATGTTGGCCTCCTGGTTCATGGCGATGATGGTGACGGAAAGGGACGGCACAGATAGTTTTCCGTTTTCCGTTTTCCGTTTTCGGGATGTCTCTTATCAGTTACCGAAAACCGAAAACCGAAAACTGTCATTTCAACGGTTTGGCCTCTTCGATGAGCATGATGGGGATGTCGTCCTTGATTTCATAAAGGAGGAGGCATTTGTCGCAGATGAGGCCGTCTTCCTTCTCCGTCAGCTTAAGGTCGCCCTTACACTTGGGGCAGGCCAGGATCTCCAGCAATTCCTTGTTGATGGGCATGAGACCTCCATTTTTTGGTGGGGGCGGCGCCCACCCTACATAAATCATTTTCGCTAAAGCTGAAAGCTGACGGCTGCAAGCTTACGGCTTTATCAACTCATGTACCAGCCGCCGTTGACGTTGATGGTCTGGCCGGTGATATAGCCGTCGCGGGCCAATAGCACTACTACGGCGGCCACTTCATCCGGCGTCCCGAAGCGGCCCACCGGGATCATCATTGGGGTGACGTTCAAGTTGCCGGTGACCATCTCGGTCTCAATCAAGGCCGGGGCGATGGCGTTCACCGTGATCCCTTCTTTGACCAGCTGGCGGGCGTAAGAATGGGTCAGCCCCAGCAGCCCCGCCTTGGAGGCGGCATAGTGCGGCCCGGTGACCCCACCGGTCTGGGCCGCCACTGAAGAGAGATTAATGATCCGCCCCCAACGCCGGGCCCGCATACCCGGCAGCACCCTTTGGATCACCAAGAAGGCGGACTTGAGGTTGACCGCCAGCATCTCGTCCCAGTCAGTCTCGCTGATCTCCGGAAGTGGTTTGGCGCTGACGATGCCGGCATTGTTCACCAGGATATCCACCTGGCCCAGGTCCGCTTCGATCACCGCCACCATGTCGGCCACTTCCGTGCCCAGGGAAACGTCGGCGCGGACCGGAATGGCCCGACGCCCCAGGCGTTCGATGCCCCTCACGGTTTCCAGGGCCTGAGCCTCCCGGTGGCGGTAACTCACGGCGATATCGGCGCCGGCCTCCGCCAAGGCGAAGGCCGCGGCCTGGCCGATGCCCCGGGAGGCCCCGGTGACCAGGGCTACTTTGCCGGTAAAATCGTCCAGCATTCCCATCACCTCCACAGGCGAGAGGCAGTTCCACCTTCTCCTCGGGCAGGCACGGAGGTCTGGCCCACCACTATTAAATCATTTTAACCATTAACTTTAGCAGTAAACAAGATTTTCTCGCAGGCCGCCAGCACCGTCTCCGGGGCCAGGTCCGTCAGACAGCGGGGCGCCTTGCAGCGGCGCTGGAAGCAGGGGCTGCAATCCAGGCCCAGGCGCACCACCGCGTGGCCCTCGCCGCAAGGCCCGGTGCGCCAGGGCGCGGTGGGCCCGAAGAGGGCTGCCACCCTGGTCCCCAGGGCCGCGGCCAGGTGCATGGCGCCGGTGTCGGGGGTCACCACCAGAGAGGCCTGGCGCAGCAAGGCGGCCAGTTCCGCCAGGGAAGTGCGCCCGGCCAGATTTATGGCCAGCCCCTCAGCCTTCTGCAAAATTTCTTCGGCCAGCCCCCGATCCGCGGCGCTGCCGGTGATGGCCACCCGCAGGCCCAGAGTCTGGTTAGAACTGAGCCGGTCCCCCAGGCGGGCCCAAGCCGCGGCGGGCCACTGTTTGCTGGGCCAGCGGGCCCCGGGGTGCAACACCACCAAGGGGCGCCGGTCCTTGACATAAGCTTCCGGCAACAGATGAGAGACCGCCGTCCCGGCGCCCAGGCCCAGCCGGAGGCGGGGCGGATTTGCCGGAGCCCCCAGGTGGCGGGCCAGGTGCAGGTAGCGGAAAATGGCATGGGCTTCGGGATCGAAGGGGGCCAGGCGCTCGTTCAGGGCCAGATAGCTCAACTCCCGGGTGCGGTCATAGCCCAGCTTGCGAGGACTCCGGGCCAGGGCCACCCACACGGCGCTTTTCAAGAGGCCTTGCAAGTCGATGACCACATCGAAATGGCTGGTCCGCAGACGGCCCAGCAGCCTCCCCAGCAGGGCCGAATTGGCCCCGGAGAAGATTTCCCCCGGCCGCAGCCGGGGCGCCACCCAGACCTGGTCCAGGGCCGGATGCTTATCCAGCAGCGGGGCATAGGCGGCCTCCACCAGCCAGGTGATCTGGGCCAGGGGATGGGCAGCGCGCAACGCCTCCAGGGTGGGCAGGGCGTGGAGCACGTCCCCCAAGGAGCTGAGCTTTACCATGAGGATACGCGGATGCTCTTCCGACAAGTGACGATCCCCAAAAATTCGCGGCAAAGACGTGGGCCTCCGCCGGCGCAGGGTTTATAAGATAGTCCTGGGACGCAATTCTGGGCGTAGGGCGCGTCTGGCGCGCCATTATGGGTGCGTGCGACGCATCGTCCCCCTCGCAGTTCAACCCTTCTTTAAATCTTCCAAAATCCAGGCGGCGGCGCCCTCCAGGTCCCGGGCCACATAGACCGGCTGCACTGCGGACTGGCTACGGATAAATTCAAATTCCCCCCGGCCGTAGCCGGTGAGGACCAGGACCCCCTTCACTCCAGCGTTGGCCGCGGTCTGGATGTCGGTATAACGATCCCCCACCAGGTAGGAACGCTTAAGGTCCAGGTCCAGGTCGCGGGCGGCCCGGAGGATCAGTTCCGGATTGGGTTTGCGACAGGAGCAGCGGGCGCTCGGATGGTGGGTGCAGACGTAGAGGCCGTCCAGTCGGGCACCCCTGTCGGCCAGGAGTTGGCTGAGGCGGCGCTGCACCTCTTCCATGAACGCCAGGGGGAAATAACCCCGGGCTGCCCCGGACTGGTTGCTGATGACCACCACCTTCAGGCCCGCCTCATTGAGGCGGCGGATGGCAGGGGCCGCCTGGGGGAAGACCCGGAAGCGGCTCAGATGGTTGATATAGCCCATCTCTTCGTTGATGGTGCCGTCCCGGTCCAAAAATACCGCGGGACTCTGCATCAGTCCTCCGTGAGCCAGGGCCGGGCCGCGGACAAAACCTCTTCCACGCCGATGGCCGTCAGGCAGGCGTATCCCAGGTCGCAGGTGCGCCGCCAGCAAGGGCTGCAGGGCAGGGGCTGGCGCAGCACCGTGGCCCGGGGAGTAAAAGGCCCGGTGGCCGCCGGGTCGGTAGAGCCGAACAGGGCCACCAGGGGCACCCCCAGCGCGGCGGCGGCGTGCATCAGGCCCGAGTCGTTGGTGACCAGCAAGTTTAAGTGGCTCAAGACCGCCAGAGCCTGGCGCAAGTCGGTTTTGCCCGCCAGGTCTAGAATCGGCAGGCCCAGCTGCGCCTTTACCAGGTTGGCCACCGGGGCCTCTCCCGGCCCGCCCAGCAGCACCAGGCGGGCCCCGAATTCCCGGGCCAATTCCCTTCCCAGGGCGGCGAACCGCTCCGGCGGCCAGCGTTTGGCCGGGCCGTAGGCCGCGCCGGGGCTCAAGCCCACCCAGGGGCCGGAGCCGGAGCCGGTGGCTGCAAGCAACTTCGCCGCGGCCGCGGTCTCCTCTTCCCGCAGGTAAAGGGCGGGGGGCGTGAAGGCCTCCACCTCGTCCAGAGTCTTCAGCAGGCCCAAATAATAGAAGACCGTGTGCAGCCCGGCCAGGCGCCGCCGCCCGGAGACCGCCGGGTTAAGGAGAGGACCCCGGACGTCGGCGGCATAGCCCAGCCGCACCGGGGCTCGCAGCAACCAGAGCCCCAGGGCCGATTCCAGGGAATTGGCCAGGGTTACGGCCAGGTGAAAACGCCCTCGCAGGCCCCAGAGAACCCGCCATTTTTCCCGGTCGGCGGGGTACGTGATGACCTGCGCCACCCCGGGCAGCCCCAGGAACAGGGGGGATACCCGCCGGGCCGCCAATACCGTGATCTCCGCCTGGGGAAAGAGGCTTCTTAACCCTGAGAGCACCGGCAGGCTCATGACCGCGTCCCCCACCCAGTTGGGGGTGCGCACCAGGAGGCGGGGCGCCGGCCCCGGGACCGGGGGAATTTTCCGCACCGGCCGCAACCGTTGAAAGCGCTGCTTCACTTCCGGGGGCAGGGGTTGTTCTTTAGGCTGATAAGGATAATTCATTATTCCTGAGCAACGCTAACCGGCAAGGGTTTTACTATGAGTAGATAAAAAAACGAGGTCTTATACTAGTTGCCATCAAATGGTTTCTTGCGTAGGGGCGGACCCATATGCCCGCCCCTCAGAGGGCGCACACGCGGGTGCGCCCCTACAATAAATTCTTTATCTGGTTCCCAAGCTGCACTTGGGAACCCACTGATTTGCAAAGCTTTGCTTTGCACTCCAAAGCGCAGCTTAGGTCGCGCCTTCAGCCGCTCGGCACTCTTCCAAAATATTTCCTTTATAACTTAAGTTCCTTTATAATATTTTTTCCCATGCTAATAGTTCTAAAGCCCCTGCTGTCATATATGTGTTGAGCAGCTTTTTCTTCGCGACTTGTCGAGGTGTACAAACGTAAAAATATTTTATCCCGCTCTTTGGCTTTTCTTATTACGTGGTCGAGCAATTTTCCACCAATGCCTTTTCCGCGAAACGCTGGGTCCACGCAATACCAACCCAACCAGTAGGCCTCTTTTTCATCTTTTTCCAGAGAATACAATCCCGTTGTGCCCAAGACCCTTCCCGGCTCGTCAACAGCTACAAAATATTCCAGGGAAGAAATTTTATTTTTTTCTCCTCTATTCAATTGCTCGAATTTCTTCTGATCCAGACTTGCTTCAAGGGCGACGCTGGGTAGTACAGAGTCGTATCGAAAAACATCGTTAAGCAAAAGCGATGCTTTTTTCAAATACCCTTTGGAAAGCTTTATTATTTTTACGATTATTTTTGTTCTCTTTTTAATCCCCTCTCCCCCAATGTGGGAGAGGGCTAGGGTGAGGGGGAAGTAATCTCTTTTCTGTTTCCGTTAATAACTTGGGAACCAGGGCGCCCTTGCCTGCCAGGTAACCGCCGCGGACAGCGATATCCAGGCTATTTCAGAGTACCGATTATTATCGCACAAGGGTGTAGGGGCGACCCGCTGGGTCGCCCTTATTCCAGCTTTTTTTAGGTTTCTCTAATCATTATCGCACGAGGGGCAGGTTAAAGGAACTCCAGTAACTCCATAATTCTCTCCGGCTGGCTGATTTGGGCCTCCACCTCCAGGACCCATAGGGGCATGGTCTGATCCCAGCGTTCAGCCAGGCGGGCCCAATCCTTGGCGGTGGTGACCAGGGCCCAGGCCCCGGCGGTTTCCGCCTCCCGGACCAGGGCCGCCAATTCCGCCGGCTGGAAGGGGTGATGGTCCGGAAAGACCCGGAAGCCCCGGAGCCGCACCCCCAACTCTTCCAGGGTTCGCCGGAAGACCTCCGGCCGGGCCAGGGCGGCGAAGGCCAGCAGGGCTTGATTTTCCAGGACGGTGGGGGACTCCGGCGGGCCGGCAGGCACGAGGCGGACCGCGGCGGGGGTGATGCTGGCCGTCAGCACGGTTTTCTCGGGAAAGCCGCGTTGCAGGTCCGCCAGGGTGCGGCGGTCCCGGTCCTCCTGAAAGCGGGTGAGGATGAGCACCTGGGCCGCGGTTTTTTTTGCTTTTTTTGTTTTTTTTGTTTTTTTGGTAAGCGCGGCCCGGGGCTCCCGCAGGATGCCCCGGGGCAGCAGCCGGCCGTTGCCGAAGGGCGCGGCCGCGTCCAGCAGAACGATGTCCAGGTCCCGTTGTAGCTGAAAATGCTGGAAGCCGTCGTCCAGCAGGAACAGGTCCGGCCGGACCTGTTCCCAGGCGGCCAGGCCCGCGGCATAACGGGAGGCCCCGGTGTAGACCGCGGCCCCGGGCAGGGAGCGGGCCAGCCAGTAGGCCTCTTCGCCTGCCTGCGGCGGTTTTTGGTAAATCTGCCGGCCGTCGGAGATGCAAGCGACCCCCTGGTTTTGGCCGCCGTAACCCCGGCTGAGGATGGCCACCTTGCGGCCCTGAGCCTGAAAAAGACGGGTAAGGCAGGCGGTCACCGGGGTCTTGCCGGTACCGCCCACGGTCAGGTTGCCGACGCTCACCACCGGGGCCGGCAGACGCCTGGCCCGGAGAATGGACCCGGCATAGAGAGCCCGCCGCATCCGGGCCCCCAGGCCGTAGAGCGCGGCCAGCCCCCCGGCCACCACCCCCAGGGAACACCTGGGCGCCGGGGCCTGGTCCCCCTCCTTCAGGCAATCAAAGAGCTTGTACCAATATAAGTTCATAATTATATGGTTCTCGAACTGGCACTTATAAAGATAAATTCTCTAATTTTTCTCAATAATATCTTAAATATATTTAATAACTTTATTATAAAATGAAGTTAAATCTATTTTCTTTCCCCCTTGACCATAGTTGACTATATGATTTTCTGATGATACTGAAACAACACGGATTTCTGGGTGACGTCTATCTGGATACGTATCAGGATCAGAGTAAATTTTAGCTATTAAATTTATAGGAATAAGATAATAATTATTAATTCCCCCGCATATCCAAACCTCATAATCCGCCCTAAGAGTGTTAGGATTAATGTTGAATTTATAATGTGAAATCCTCTTTCTGTCGGTAGAGCAAAACCTCAGATGAATTATTTTACCTGAAATAGAATAATTTGTAGGTCCTCGTGCAGTCACCCATCCCTGGCCATCAGCTATTCTGTCTAAAACAGCCTCTTTTATTTGATTCCTTGATGGCATAATTATCCTCCTAAAACGGAAAGGTATCATTGAGCCGAACCGTCTTAGGCCAATGGCGCGTCGGCGGGCTTCTCTTTCTTCTCCTCTTGGGCGAACTGCATTTCGTAGGAGCGCCGCCCTGATGGATATTAACTTTGATTATTTGGAAGATGGGTTAAAAGAATAACAAGACAGAACCCGGATATAATCCCGCCTGATGAATAAGCGCACAGCATATATTACCCGGAGCGAAAAATTGATTAATTTTAATCTCCCTTAAATTCCCTTTCCCTCAAGGGAGAGGGTTAGGCTGAGTGTGCAAAGTCAACCTAATTCACCTTTCCACCAACAGAAAATTTGGTTTCACCTCCGATGATCACGCTGTTTTGGTCTTTCTCATACAGCGATGTGTCATCATGCCTGGTCTCCGCCAACCCACATGCTGATACTGAGGCGGCCATAATCAAAAATAACAGTCCGAAAATTAATTTTCTGGTCATTATCTTAACCTCCAAAACTTTGATCTGACCGCAACTCAAAGTATTTGGCAATAACTGAGATAATGCGGCTCACCTTGACCGCCGCAGTCCCCAAAAGGTTTTTGGGCTTCTTTGCCCAGAAAAATCCCCTAAAACATATTTAATATTAATAAGTTTCTTCATCACTTCGCTGAGCCGTGCCGCGTAGGGTGGGCACTGCCCACCAATAGGGCCGGCTCCTTATCCTCCTCCCGGGCGAACTGCATTTCGTAGAGGCGGCGGTAGAGGCCGCCGGCGGCCAGGAGGTTGGCGTGCCTGCCGCTCTCCACCACCCGGCCCTCTTCCAGGACCACGATGCGCTGGGCATTCCTGACCGTGGACAGGCGGTGGGCGATGACCAGGGTGGTGCGCCCCGCCATCAGCCGGTCCAGGGCCTGCTGCACCTCCCGTTCGGATTCGGAGTCCAGCGACGAGGTGGCCTCGTCCAGGATAAGGATGGGCGGGTCTTTGAGGAGGGCCCGGGCGATGGCCAGGCGCTGGCGTTCGCCCCCGGAGAGGCGCACCCCTTGCTCGCCGATGACCGTATCCAGGCCCTGGGGCAGGGACGCCACAAAATCATAGGCGTGGGCGGATTTCAGGGCCGCCAGGATTTCTTCTGTGGGGGCCGCAAGCGAGCCGTAGGCCACATTGTATCGCACCGTGTCGTTGAACAAAATGGTCTGCTGGGTGACCACCCCGATCTGGGCCCGCAGGGACGAAAGGGTCACTTCCCGGAGGTCCCGGCCGTCGATCAGGATGGCTCCCCCGGTTACCTCGTAGAAACGGGGCAGGAGGTTCAGCAGGGTGGATTTACCGGCCCCGGAGGGACCCACCAGGGCCACGATTTCGCCCCGGCCCACCGTGAGGTCGATGTCGTGCAAGACCTGGCGGTCCTGGTCATAGGCGAAGCTGACCCCCCGAAAGACGATTTCCCGTTGCAGGGCAGGCAGGGCCGCGGCCCCCGGGCGGTCCTGGATCTCCGGCGCCCGGTCCATCAGGCCGAAGACCCGCGTGGCTGCGGCCAGACCCTCCTGGACAATGTTCTGCACCGCGCTCAGGCTCTTGATGGGCTGGTAGAGCATGAGCAGGGCCGCCAGGAAGGAGAAGAAGGTGCCCGGGGTGGAGGTCCCCCGGATGACCGCGTAACCGCCGTAAAAGATGATGCCCGCCATCCCGAGGGAGCCCAGGAACTCCATGGTGGGGGGGGAGAGCTCCCGGACCGCGTTGAGGCGCATGCGGGTGCGGAAATAGTCCCAGTTGGCCCCCCAAAAGCGCCGCTCCTCGTAGTCCTCCCGGGCGAAGGCCTTGACGATCCTCTGTCCCGCCAGGCTCTCCTGGAGCACCGTGTAGAGGCGGGCGTTGGCTACCTGGGTGTCATGGGAGACGAGGCGGGTGCGTTTCCCCAGCCAGAGGATGAGCGCGACCGCCAGGGGAAAGACCACCATGGCCAGCAGGGCCAGGCGCCACTCCCGGTAGAAGATCACCGCGCTCAGCCCCAGCACGGTGAAGGAGTCTTTGAAGAAACTGGTCACCACCCGGGTCATGGCGTCCTGTAGCAGGTTGACGTCGTAGGTGAGGCGGCTCATCAGGGTGCCGGTGGCCTCGCCGTCGAAGAAGGACAGGGGCTGGCGCATCAAGGAGGCAAAGAGCTGGTCCCGCAGGGTGGTGACGGTGGCGTTGCCGATGTAGCTCATCTGGTAGTTGTGGGTGTAGGACAGGAAACCCTTGAGGGCGTAAAGCAGGACGATCAGGGGCGGCAGCAGGTAGAGCATCTGTTCTTTGCGCCCGAAGAAGACGTCGTCCAGGACCGGTTTCACCAGATAGGCCAAAGCCGCGGTGAGTCCCGAGACCCCCAGCATGGCCAGGATCGCCGCGGTCATCCGGAACTTGTGGGGCTTCAGATAAGCTAAGAGGCGCACATATAAGCGCAGGTCGTCTTTGTACATGGGCGGACGGATCACCAACCCTTTTATTTCTCAAGATATTAACGGGAGCATTATGCGGTCCCTTATTTATCCCCGCTCCCCCACTGGGGGGAAGTTGTAGAGTGGGCACTGCCCACCAGGTTAACTATCCCCCGACGGGGGAGAGGATTAGGGTGAGGGGGAATTAATCTCTTTCCCGCTCCCATTAATATTTTGCAAATATATCCTATAACTGGGGATTTTTCCAGCAAAAACCCGGAAGGGGAGGGGCATGGTATGAGCGGCGCAGTAGGGGCGACCCGCTGGGTCGCCCGCCTGGCGGGTGGAGAGGAAGTATTTTACTTGAAACTCGAAACTGGGCGACCCAGCGGGTCGCCCCTACGTTAGCTCAGCGGTTCGCCCCTTCCTTAGCCAACTGCCATCCCGGTTGACAGGGGCGCCCGGGTTTGGGATAACTAGCTTAACAAGCCAACGGCTCAGGATTTGCTTTCATGCTACTGGTCTTTTTTGCCTTGCTGGCGTCCCTGTGGCTCTGGCCCGGGGGACTGGGGGCCGGCCCGGTGGCGGCTCCTCCCCCGGCGCCGCCCGGCGAAACGCTGCGCTTTCCCTACTTCCGGGTGCCGGAGGGCGTCTATCTCTGCGGTGAGCCCGTGCCTCTGGATGATCCCGCAGTCAGAGAGGACCTGGACCGGGAATTGACCATCGACATCTGGAGCCGGGCCCAGACCACCATGTGGATCAAACGGGCCCACCGCTACCTGCCGGAGGTGGAAGAGAAGCTCCGGTCCCGGCGGCTGCCCCTGGACCTGAAGTACGTGGTCATCATCGAAAGCGATCTGCGCCCCAGGGCCAGGTCCCCCGTCGGCGCCGCGGGCCCCTGGCAGTTCATGGCCCCCACCGCCCAGCGCTTTCAATTGACGTCCAACCAAGCCGTGGACGAACGCCTGGATTTTGGCGCGGCCACCGACGCGGCGCTCTCCTATTTGCAGCGCCTTTACCAGCTCTTCCGCGACTGGCCCCTGGCCCTGGCGGCCTATAACTGCGGGGAAGCCCGGGTGCAGAAAGAGATGGCCATCCAGGGGGTGAACTCCTTTTACCGCCTGAGCCTGCCGGAGGAGACGGAACGCTACGTCCACCGCCTGCTGGCGGCCAAGATCGTCCTGGAGGACCCGGCCCGCTACGGTTACGAGATCCCCGCGGACCAGCTCTACCCGCCCCTGGCCTATGACCAGGTCAGCATCACCCTGGCGAAGGCTCTTACGGTGCGGCGCCTGGCAGAGGCCTGCGGCAGTTATTACAAGGCCTTCAAGACCCTGAACCCCTGGATCAAGGGGGCGGAGCTGCCGCCCGGGGTCTACCGCCTCAATCTCCCCCAGGGTTCGGCGAGCCGCTTCCAGGAGGTCTGGCGCCGGGGATTGATTAGCAGCGAGCCGGGAGCGGTGCGCAGTGAGCCGCAGGGCGGGCCTCCGGGGCCGACTCTCCCCAGGTAGGGTTGCGTCCCAGATATAGCTGTCAATAGGTATTGTAGGGGCGCACCCGCGTGTGCGCCCTCAAACGGGGCGGACAAATGGGTCCGCCCCTACCGGTAATGCTAAATAATTTTGTAAGAACATCTGGGACGCAACACTGGGCCGGGTCTAGGGCGGCGGCCACAGGCCGCCCTAGGGAATAGCTTTCAGCGGTCAGCTTTCAGCCATCAGCTAAGGCAAAGGCAAAAACAAAGGCAAGGGGAAAAGCTAAGAGAAAACGTCTCACCAACCAGGTTTAGGCTTTTAGCTGATCGCCGAAAGCTGAAGGCTGATAGCTAAAGGCGACCCCGCGGGTCGCCCCTACAGGGGAGAGGATGGCCCAGGCAGTAAAAGAAAAGGCTTCCTTGCTGATCACCGGGGCCTGGGTGCTGACCCAGAATGAGGCCCGGGAGGTCGTGGCTCCTGGGGCGGTGGCCATCCGGGGCGCAGAGATCGCGGCGGTGGGGCCGATGGCGGCGCTCTCGGCCCGCTTCGCCCCGGAGCGGGTGCTCGATTATCCCCAGGGACTGATCATCCCGGGCTTGATCAACGCCCACACCCACGCGGCCATGTCCCTGTTCCGGGGCCTGGCGGACGACCTGCCCCTGGAGACCTGGCTCAACTCTTACATCTTCCCGGCGGAATCTCTTCTTACCGGCGAGTTCGTCTATTGGGGCGCCAGGCTGGCCATCGCCGAGATGCTGCTCTCCGGCACCACCACCTTCTGCGACATGTACCTGTTCGCCGATGCGGTGGCCCGGGCCGCGGCGGAAACCGGCATCCGGGCGGTGGTGGGGGAGGTGCTCTACGACTTTCCCTCCCCCAACTACGGGCCGGCGGCCGCGGGCCTGGCCTTCAGCGAGGAGCTGTGCCGCACCTGGCGGGATCACCCCCGGGTGAGCGTGGCCATCCAGCCCCATGCGGTCTATACCTGCTCCCCGGAGTTGCTGCAGCAATGCGGCCAACTGGCTGCGGGCTATGATCGCCGCTTGATTATCCACCTGGCTGAGACTGACCGGGAGGTTAAGGACTGCCAGGCGCGGTACGGCGCCACCCCGGTGGCCCACCTGCACCGCCTGGGTTTGCTTAGCCAGCGGTTGCTGGCCGACCACGCGGTGGTCTTGACCGAGGCGGATCAGGAACTGCTGGCCGACGCCGGCGCCGGGGTGGCCCATTGCCCGGAGAGCAACACGAAGCTGGCCTCGGGCCTCGCCCCGGTGGTGGACCTCTTAAGGCGCGGGGTGCCCGTGGGCCTGGGGACCGACGGCTGCGCCTCCAACAACAACCTGGATCTGATCCAGGAGATGGACAGCGCCGCCAAGTTCCAGAAGCTGCGCTACCTGGACCCCACCGTGCTGCCGGCCGCCGCCGCCCTGGATCTGGCCACCCGGGGCAGCGCCCGGGTCCTGGGTCTGAAAGGCCGGGTGGGGGCCCTCAGCCCCGGGATGATGGCGGACCTGGTAGTCCTGGACCTGGATCAGCCCCACCTGACGCCGCTGTACGACCCCTATTCCCATCTGGTCTATGCCGCGGGCGGGGGCGATGTCCAGACCGTGGTGGTCCACGGCCAGGTGGTGGTTCAGGACCGCCGGCTCCTCACCTTCGACCTTAAGGAGACCCTGGCCCGGACGCGGGAACTGGCTCGGGCCCTGGGGGCCGGACCGGCGCGCTAAAGGCAGTTTTCTGTTGTCTGTCTCTGCTAAAGGCCCTTGACTTTGATTTTGCCTTTGACTTTACAGAAAACAGAAAACAGAAAACAGAAATCAGGTCTAATATGGGGCGGGAGCGGCCGGTTAGCCGTCGGCGGCCTCAACTGCGGGCCACCAGAAAGACGCCCAGGCAGATGATCAGGATGCCGGCCATGCGGGTGGTGGTCAGCGCTTCTCCGATGAGCACCCAGGCCAGGATGGCGGTGAAGACGTAGCCCAGGCTGATGAGGGGGTAAGCGTAACTCACCTCCGCCTTGGCCAGGACCACCAGCCAGACCAGGAAGCCCAGACCGTAGCAAGCCATGCCGAGGAGGATGAAGGGGTTGAAGGCCGCCCGGACAAACACCGGCGGCAGGGCGGTCAGAGACAGGGCAAAGTTGCCCAGCTTGGACATGCCAAATTTCAAAGAGAGCTGCCCTAAGACATTGAGCCCCACGTCCAGCAGGATCAAGGCCAGCACCAGTGTGTTAACCATCAGGCGTTTCCTTGGGGAAAGGTTTGATATATTGTTAGATTAAAAATATATTCTCGGAAAAGTAAGACCACGATGCAAGGAAATAATGCAGCCGCCATCGTCCCCGGCCGGCTCATCCGGCGTCTGGATCCCCGGACCAAGCTGGCTCTGCTGCTGATGAGCTTTGTCGTGGTGCTGCTGCCCCAGAGGCCGGCGGTGGTGGCCCTGGGTGCGGCCGCGGTGTTGCTGCACCTGACCCTGGCCCGGGCCTGGCCGGCCCTCAAACCGGTGCGCTGGCTGCTGGCGCCCCTGGCCCTGTTCAGTCTGGGGGTCTGGTCTTTTTTGGCCCAGGGCCCCAGCCACCTGTTCTGGCGGGTCAGCCGGGAATCCCTGGCCTTCGGCGCCGCCAATTTTCTCAAACTGGCGAGCATGATGGTGGCCGGCCTAACCCTCCTGGCCACCACCCCGGTGGAGGAGCTGTTTGCGGGTCTGGCCAGGCTGCGGCTGCCATATCCCATGGCCTTTGCCTTTGCCCTGGCCCTGCGCTGGGTCCCGGAGATCTTCGCCACCGTCAACCGGGTGAAGGAGGCCCAGGAAGCCCGGGGCCTGGTCTGGGAGCAGGGCAGTCTCCTGGAGCGGTTGCGGCGCCACCTGCCCTTGCTGGTGCCTATCTTTCTCCTGACCCTGCGCCGCAGCCAGACCATGGCCTGGGCCCTGGAGGCCCGGGGCTTCCAGATGAGCCCCCGCCGCACCTTTCTCCTGGAGATCCGCCTGCAGTCCCGGGACTATTTGGCCCTCAGCGCGGCCGCCGGCTGCCTGACCCTCTTCCTGCTCCTGCACCTGTGGGGCTGGGACCGGATCGAGGGGCTGAGATTGTGAGTTTTTGGTGAGTTGAGCCGCGAGCGGTGAGCAGTCATTTCATGGCCTCTTATTCTCTGGTCGGGCCGTGGAAATACCAATGTGCAATCTTTGGTGGTGATGCTGGTGGGCAGTGCCCACCCCCCATGGGCGGACACGTGGGTCCGCCCCTACCGTCTTTGCCTTTCACGGAAAACGGCAAAATCAAGGATCTGCTGCCGCACGGGCTCGGTAGGGGCCTCCCGAACATATCCATATTTAATGGCTAAAATTAACGGATTCCTGAAAAACTCTCTCCTGGTGCTCCTGGGGCTGTTCTTCTCCTTGATCCTCCTGGAATTCGCCCTGCGGATTTCTCCGCCCTTTGAGATGCGGTTCAAGCCGGATCGGATCGTCCTGCCGGTGAATAAAAGATATCTTATTGACAACACTGAGAAGTTCCCCACCAAACTGCCCAAGACCACGGTACACACCAAAAATTCCCTGGGCTTTCGGGGGGCGCCGCCGCCTGCCAACTTTGCCGATTACCTCACCATCCTCACCATCGGCGGCAGCACCACCGAGTGCTTTTATCTCTCCGACGGCAAGACCTGGACCGATCTCCTGGGCCAGCAGTTGGCCCGGGATTTCCCCAAGCTCTGGATCAACAATGCCGGGCTGGACGGCGCCACCACTTATCGCCACCTCATCTTGATGGAAGATTACGTGGTGCACTTAAAGCCCAAGCTGGTCCTGTTTCTGGTGGGGATCAACGACGTGGGGGTGGGAGACCTCAATTACCGGCCCCGAGCCGGCCTCGGCGGCTGGATAAGATCCCTGACCAATAAAAGCGAGGTCTATTCCCTGGGATTGAACCTCTATCGCTATTTGATGGCCCAAGGGAGGGGCCTGCCGCATCGGGAAGTGGACCTGAAAAAGCAGGGGACCGTTGAGGTGCCAGTAGAAATCCAACAGCAGACGCTGCGGAAATATCGGCAGGAGTTCCTGCCATATTACCGGGCCCGGCTGGAGAAGCTCATCCGGGTTAGCCGAGTTAATGGCATCGAGCCGGTCTTCATCACCCAGCCCACCCTCTACGGCCCGGGGATCGACCCGGCCACCGGGGCGGACCTGGGGAAGATCAGGCTGGAGGAGAACCTCAACGGCGCGCTGATGTTCGCGGTGGTGGAACTCTACAACGACACCTTGCGGCGAGTGGGGGCCGCAGAACAGGTCCCGGTCATCGACCTGGCCCGGCAGATGCCGCGCTCGTCGGTCTATTATTACGACTTCCTGCACTACACCGAGTCCGGGGCCCGGAAGGTGGCGGAGATCATCTACCTGGATCTAAAGCCATTTTTGACCGAACGATTTAAATAAAAAGAATCTCACGCCGAGCGCCAAGGATAAGAGTTCAAAGTTCAAAGTTCAAGGTTCAAAGTTCAAGGTTCAACCAGTTTTTCCCTTGCTGACAGCTTCCTCACTTCGGATTGGCCGCCAGGATGGCCTGGTCCACGCTGCCCTCATACTGGGTGAAATTTTCCCGAAACCGTCCCGCCAGCTCCAGGGCCACCTTCTCGTAGGAACCACGGTCGGCCCAGACCTTCTCGGGGAAGAGGATGTCATCCGGCACCCCCGGGCATTTGGTGGGCACTGTCAGGCCGAAGAAGGGCTCATGGTAGGTCTTCACCTGGTCCAGTTCCCCGGACATGGCGGCCCGCAACAGGGCCCGGGAGTGGGCGATTTCGATGCGATGGCCTACCCCGAAGGGGCCCCGGGTCCAGCCGGTGTTTACCAGCCAGCAGGTGGGCTGGTGCCGGGTCACCATCTCCCGGAACAGATGGGCATAGACCGCGGGTGGCATGGGCAGGAAGGGCGCTCCGAAGCAGGTGCTGAAGGTCGCCTGGGGTTCCTTGCCCAGGTCCCGCTCCGTGCCCGCCACCTTGGCGGTGTAGCCGGAGAGAAAATGGTAGGTGGCCTGCTCCGGGGTCAGGCGGGCGATGGGAGGCAGCACCCCGAAGGCGTCACAGGCCAGCATGAAGATGTGCTGCGGATGGACCCCCACCCCGGTCCGGACGATGTTGCGCAGATGGGTGATGGGATAGGCGGCCCGGGTGTTCTCCGTCAGGCTGGCGTCGTCCAGGTCCAGGCGGCGGCTGGCCAGGTCGATGCCGACGTTTTCCAGAATAGTCCCGAATTTTCGGGTGCACTCGTAGATCTCCGGCTCGGCCGTGGGGCTCAGGCGGATCGCCTTGGCGTAGCAGCCCCCCTCGAAATTGAAGATGCCGTCATGGCCCCAGCCGTGTTCGTCGTCGCCGATGAGCTTTCGCTCCGGGTCTGCGGACAGACTGGTCTTGCCGGTGCCCGAGAGGCCGAAGAACAGGGCGGTGTCCCCGTGTTTGCCCTGGTTGGCGGAACAATGCATGGACAGCACTTCCTTCTGGGGCAGGTAGTAATTGAGGATGGTAAACACCGATTTCTTGATCTCACCGGCATAGGAAGTGCCGCCGATCAAGATCAGCTTCTGGGCGAAGTTGACCAGAATGAAGGCCTCGGAATTGGTGCCGTCCAGCTCCGGGACCGCATGGAAGCCCGGAGCGGCAATAATGGTGAAATCCGGGCCGAGATGCTGATGTTCCCGGTGATCCCCCGGGGCCAGGAACATGTTGCGGGCAAACAGGTTTTGCCAGGCGGTGGCGGTGATCAGGCGGATGTTCATCTGGTAGTTCAGATCGGCGCCGGCATGGCGGTCCTGGACAAAGATCTCCCTGCCCTGGAGGTAGGCTAACAGCCGGTAATGGATGAGATCGAATTTTTCCGGAGTGAATGCCTGGTTTTCCCCGCCCCAATGGATCTTGGGGGCGCTGCTGGGCTCCTGGACGATGAACTTATCCTTGGGAGAGCGCCCGGTATAGGCCCCGGTGCGCACCACCACCGGCCCCAGGTGGGCGATGTGGCCCTCCTGATGGGAAACGATCTTCTCATACAAGGCCGAAGTGGGCAGGTTCCAGTGAACCGCGGCAACGTTTCTGATGCCCTGATGCGTCAGATCTTTCTTCATTTAACGCCCCCTGCTTTAATACGCCAATCCTGAAATTTTCTGAGTATACCTCAGATTATTTAATCAGCCTATCACGAAAAATCAACTTAGGTTTTTATTACTCAGGGCGAAAAAATTGATTATCTACGGAGGTTTTATTTAATCCCCTCTCACCCGATGGGGGAGAGGGTTAGGGTGAGGGGGAATTTAATCTCCTTTCCGCTCCATTAATAATTTCAGTTTTTTCAGTAAGGCTCCTCTCTTTCCAGATTCTTAGGAATTTCTCCTTAAATTTGTGATGGACCGCTAAATCAGGATAACCCAGTCCGGATTTAATCAAATAAGTATTAATGAATATCTTATTTTTTAGATAGATATAAGCCGGTATAATATTACCACTGCTTTGAGCAGCGGTCTTAATTATAATCGATTTTCCCAGCAGCCGGTCGTTTAAATAATTGACGGTTTCCTCTTCTTTATCAATAGTTATCCCCAGAAACTTAATAACCTTGCCGTTATTTAATTTAATTTTATTTCCACTGATGATTTGCACTACTTTAACCAGATGATCTTTTTCAGGTTCCTTGGGCCGGGGGATAGGCTCAGCCTCCTGGATCGCGGGAACATAATCGATTTCCGGCAATTCCCCCAGGTTGTTGCTTCTCCTAATAATTTGCACTTCCGGGGTAAAGATAGGTAATTTATCCTTAATACCCAGCTTTTCCTCCAGGATTTCCAGAAAATTTTCATTAATCTCATAACCTAGAGCGTTTCGCCCCAATTCCAGGGCCGCCTTAACAGTGGTGCCGCTGCCCAGAAAGGGGTCGAGCACCGTGTCGCCCTGAAAAGAGAACATTCGGATGAGACGCCGGGGCAGCTCCCCGGGGAACATGGCCTCGTGGCCCAGTTGCCGGGCGCCGCCGAAATGCCAATGCCCGGAAAAATACTCCTTCCATTCCTCCTTGGTCAACTTGGAGGCTTCTTTCACCTCTTTCGAGACCTTCCTGCCTCCCCCCGGTTTTTTGAAGATGAGGATGAATTCATAGTCGATCTCCACCAGGCCGTTTTTGGGGTACGGATAGGAGCCCATGACGTTGGCCCCGCCGCTGGTATTCAGGGTGGTCTTTTTTTGCCAGATGATGGAGCCCAGGTAATCGAAGCCGATGCGCTCGCATTGAGCGATGAACTCGGCGTGCAGCGGGATGACCTTATACCTGCCATAAACCGCGGCGCGGGCGAATTGATCGCCGACGTTGAGGCACAAGCGGCTGCCGGGCCGGAGGACCCGGAAGCATTCGCTCCAGGTATGAAACAGGTCGGTGAGGTATTGATGCAGGCCCTGTCCGTAGCCAATCTGTCCGCTTACCCCGTAATCTTTAATATGCCAGTAAGGCGGGGAAGTGACCACGAGATCAATGGTCGCCGTTTCGATCTCCGGCATGGCCCGGCTGTCGCCGATAATGATTTTGGCCCGGTTATCCATAAAAAGAGTTTGGTAGGGCGGGCGTCTCGCCCGCCGCTCCAGCCTGTGATCGGGTCGCCCGTTGGGGGGGGGCCCTACGAAAGCCCTTAGCTCCCTACTGAAGTCATCTTTTAACCGAAAACCGTATCACTTGGACAGCCATTTCAGGCCCTGGCGCAGCAACTCCTCCAGGGTGGCGGCCCCCTGGCCCCGGGCCGCCTCCAGGGCCTTCTCCGCCAGGTTCTTGGGGTAGCCCAGGTTGAGCAGGGCGCTCAGGGCGTCTTGTATGGGGCCCTGGCCGGGAGCCGCCGCCAGCCTGGGGGCCCCGGCGGCGAGCTGCTTGTCCTTGAGTTCCAGAACGATGCGCTCGGCGGATTTCTTGCCGATGCCGGGAATGCCGGCCAGGCGGCGGATATCCCGCTGGGCCAGGGCCTGGCAGAACTCCCCCGGGCTGATGCCGCTCAGGATGTTCAGGGCCATGCGGGCTCCGATGCGGGGGATGCCCAGCAATTGGAGAAACAGCTCCTTTTCCTCCGGGGTCCCAAAGCCATAGAGATTCAGGGCGTCTTCCTGCAAGCGGGTGTGGATCAAGAGCGAGATGCGGGCCGGAGGCTCCGGCAGGGCGTAAAAGGTGGACAGGGGGATGTGGACCCGGTAGCCCACTCCGCCCACCCTGATAACTACCTGGCCCGGGCCTTTGCTGATGATTTCCCCTTCCAGTAAACCGATCATGCGGTCCTCACCGGCCAGCGCTGGTGGAAGAAGTGGCAGAGCCCCACCGCCAGGGCGTCGGCGGCATGCTCGTCGGCCACCTTCTGCCCCAAGAGTTGCTCCACCATGAGCTGCACCTGGGCCTTGGATGCCTGGCCGTAGCCCACCACCGCCTTTTTGACCAGCCGGGGGGGATAATGGCAGACGGGCAGGCTTCTCTGGGCCGCCAGCAGCAGCACCACCCCCCGCACCTGGCCCAGGGTGAAGGCGCTCTTCACGTTGGCGGCCAGGAAGATCTCCTCCAGGGCCAGGACCTGGGGCTGGTACCGCCGGATCACTTCCCCCAGGCTGTCATAAATCCGACAGAGGCGGTCGGCCAGGGGGAGCTGGGAGCCGGCCTTGATGCTGCCGGAGGCCAGATGGAGCAGGCGGTCGCCCTCCCCCTGGAAGACTCCAAAGCCGGTGTGCCGGGAACCCGGGTCCACCCCCAAAATAACGGCTCTCAAATCAAGGCCTCGAGTAACTGATCCGGGATGTCGAAATTGGCGAAGACGTCGTTGACGTCGTCGTGCTCTTCCAGGAGTTCCACCAGCTTCAGGAGTTGTTGGGCGGATTTCTCTTCATCGATCTTCACCGTGGTCTTGGGGCGCATCTGTACCTCGGCCAGAGCCGGCGTGAAGCCCCGGGACTCCAGGGCCTCTTTGACCTCCAGGAAGGCGGTGGGGTCGGTGAGCACCTCGAACTGGCTCTCATCGCCTTGCAGGTCCGCGGCGCCGGATTCCAGGGCGGCCTCCAGGAGTTGGTCCTCATTGACCTCGACGCGGTCGAAGACGATGACCCCCTTTTTGTCGAACATCCAGGCGACGCAGCCGGGCTCTCCCAGACTCCCGCCATATTTGGTGAGCAGATGGCGCACGTCGGAGACGGTGCGTTTCTTGTTGTCGGTGAGGGTCTCCACCATCAGCGCCACCCCCGCCGGCCCGTAACCTTCCAGGAAGATTTCTTCCAGGACCGCGCCGCCGCCTTCCCCGGTCCCCTTGCGGATGGCCCGGGTGATGTTATCGCCGGGCATATTTTCCGCCTTGGCCGCGGCGATGGCAGCCCGGAGGCGGGGGTTGCCGGTGGGGTCGCCGCCGCCCAGGCGGGCCGCCACGGCCACCTCTTTGGCCAGCCTGCCGAAGATCTTGCCGCGCTTGGCGTCCACCGCCCCCTTCTTGCGCTTGATGGTGCTCCACTTGGAATGGCCGGACATCTGCTTGCTCCTCCTACTTATTAATCAGAGCATAAAACAAGTTCCTGATGGGGAATATAACTGTAGCCGCAGGCTTTAGCCTGCGCAAGCTAAAGCTTGCGGCTACTCGATTAAAATGCAATCTAGTTACTGCTCTGATTAATAGCCCTTGGCCCGGCGGCGACCTGGGACCGGAAGCCGGTGGGGGCCCTCCGGGGCGGGGCCGCGGCGGTTCAGGCCCAGGAGATAAAGTTCCCGGCTGGCCGCCCGGGAGCCCGCGGGTTTCACCTGCCGGCAGACGCCAAAGTCCTGGCGCACGGCCGCGGCCAGGCCGGGAAGGTCTGGTCCGGCAAAGATCTTCACCAGGAAGTGGCCGCCGGGCTTAAGCAGGCGGCGAGCCAACTCCAGGGCCTGCCGGGCCAGCATCAGGGATCGCTGCTGGTCCACCTCCTTCACCCCGGTGGTCTTGGGGGCCAGGTCGCTGACTACCACCTCAAAACCCGGACTTACCGCGGCAATCGTCTCTAAGTCTAGACTTCCCACCTCACCCTGGAGGAAGTATAGGGGTGGGGCCACCGGGATGGCCAGAGGGGTGGCATCCACCCCCAGCACCAGGCCCCGGGGGCCCACCCGGCCGGCGATATATTGCAGCCAGGACCCGGGGCTGCAGCCCAGGTCCAAAACCCGCTGGCCCTGCCGGAACAGGCGGTATTTCTCATCGATTTCCTTTAATTTGTACACCGCCCGGGCCACATAGCCTTCGGCGCGGGCCCGGGTCCGGAAGGGGTCCGGAATTCCAGGGCGGGGCATGGTTCAAAGCCTATCTAAGTAAATTAACTCAATTTCTTTTAACACAGGCCCCTGCTTTTGGCAATGAAAAACGGCTGTCAAGATTTTGACGAATAAGGGGAGGAAAAACGGGGCGAGACGGTTTTGGGGTCATCCGAGGCCTTAACCCGGCCCGCCTGAGGCCTCGGCTGAAGAGCGCCAGGATGGGACCGGAACCTCGAAATCTCCCCTGTATTTCAAGGGTTTGACTCGCAGGGGCGCCATAACCGAAAACCCGCTCCCGGGGCCGGCGGCCCAGGTCCCCACCTGGCATAAACCTTGCTTAACCCCATGGCAGGCGGCGGCGCCGGTGGCGCCGCCCGGGAAGTTCCGGGGCGCTCGCGGTCCAGGCAGACCGGCGGTTTTTCTTAGAGCCCGGCCGGCCCCAGGCGGGCAACGCCCCGGGGCGGGCCGGGTCAAGGGCCGGCTGTCGCCGGACTTCAGGAGGCTAAAGGTGGACCAGGTCTTATCCCGGGAAGAAGCCGGCTCCTGGCTAGAGGATCCGGCCGATCTCGATCCTAACCTGGAATTTCTGGGGTTCATGCCCTTTGACGAAACCATCTCCCAGGCGGTGAACCGGCAACGCCCGGTCTTGTCCCTGGACCCCCGGGCCCCGGCCAGCAAGTCCTTTACCAGGATTGCCCGCCGGCTGCTGGCCTCGCCCTGCCGCCGGGGGAGAGGGGCAGCCTCAAGTCCTTTTGGCGTTGTTGGCTCGGCCCTCAATAATAGAAAAGACACGGGGAACGACTATCATGGATGAACGGTCGTTGGTGCGGGACGAATCGGCCCCAGGCCCCGGAGCAGGCCTAGATAACCCAGACCTTGCCCGGCAGCAACGGATGGTGCTGCAATATGCGCCGCTGATCAGGTATATCGCCGCCCGCCTGGCTTTACGCCTGCCCTCCCATATCTCCCAGGAGGATCTGATCAGCTCCGGCATTATCGGCCTCATCGATGCCATCCAGAAATATGACCTGGGCAAGCATATCAACTTCAAGACCTATGCCGAGTTCCGCATCAAGGGGGCCATGCTGGATGAACTGCGCAGCCTGGACTGGATCCCCCGTTCGGTGCGTAAGAAATCCCACCTCATCGAGAAGGCTTACGCCCATTTGCAGAAGAGTCTGGGGCGGCCGGCGGAGACTGAGGAAGTGGCCGCATTCCTGGGGTTGGAGCTGGAAGATTTCCATCAGCTCCTGGAGGAAACCAGGTCCGTTTGCCTGGTGCCCCTGGATTCCCCCTCCCTGCGCCAACTCGCGGGCTACCCGGGCGGGGGTAAGAAGCCCGCGGAATTCCTCCAGGATGAGAATCTGCAGGATGCCCTCCAGGCAGCCCACCTGTCCCAATTGCGGCAGATCGTCATTAAGGCCCTTGAGGTCCTGCCCGACAAGGAGAATTTGTTGATTTACCTGTATTATTACGAAGAGCTCACCATGAAGGAAATCGGCCAGATCATGGGTTACACCGAGTCCCGCATCTCCCAGTTGCACACCCAGGCAATGATTCGCCTCCGGCACCGGCTCCGGGAATACGCCCGGGAGCTGAAGAATTGAGCAGGAGCAAGCGCGCCTGTTTGCGAGCAAATCAACATTTTTCTGGTTGCACAGGAATCTCGCCTGTGCGGCCCAGACTAAAGCATTCGGTAACAGGGCTTTTAGTGGCACAGGCTTCCAGCCTGTGTCCTAACTTATAGGGCGGGCTGTGCCCGCCGGATATTGGCGGCCACAGGCCGCCCTATTTCAAGCTCTGCTAGGGCAACATCTTGTAATATGATGATAATTTTCTATCAATAATCCTTGCCAGTCGTAGCCTGGCGAAAAAATGGGTTCCCAAGCGCAGCTTGGGAACCAGATAAAAATTCTAAAGGCGGGATGCGCTTCGCTTTCCCGCCCTACGGGCTTGGGAACGCCATTAGGGCCTAAGTTGGGCTTGGGAGTGTAAAGCAAAGCTTTGCAAATCAGTGGGTTCCCAAGCGCAGCTTGGGAACCAGATAAATATTATTTTAATTGAGCAGTAAAAGAGGCTCTTTCCCATACACCCTATTCACAGATGAGTTTTTGAATTTCTTAGGGTCTCGTTGGCAGTATCAAATCCATATATCGAATCGCCTCCCAAACGTGCTCCCTTGGCACCCGGGGAATTTCTGGGGAACCTCGCCAGGCGCCCATTTTTAATTTTTTCCCCGTGTCCTCTGCGTCTCAGCGGTGAATCTCCTAGGCGCCCTTTTTTTCACCGTAGAGGCGCAGAGAGAGCGCAGAGAAAGACAACTGAAACGGTTCCCCGTGGCCCTCATTCAACCTAGCCCGGAAATTCCTGGGTCTGACAAACTCATGGTTGCGCCGGCCTATCTTTTTAACTAAACTGGCCTCACTGCCAGGCGTAAAAAGGGGTTTTGGGGAGCGGCGGCGGGGTTCTGGCGGCGCGCCTGGCCTGGATTAGGATGATCTTTCCACCAACCGGAAGGGAAAAGTTTTGGTCAGGCCCAAGGGGAGGCTGGCGCGGCGGCTGCGGGTAGCCCGGGGGGAGGCCCCGGCGGACCTGGTGCTGGCCGGGGGTCAGGTTGCCGACCTCTACCGCGGCTGCTGGCAAAAAATTGACGTGGCCCTGTTCGACGGGATCATCGCGGGGTTGGGCGATTACGACGGCCCCAGAATGGAGGTCCGGGGCAGCTATATCCTGCCCGGGCTCATCGACGGCCACCTCCACCCGGAAAGCAGCATGCTCACCCCCCGGGAACTGGCCCGGGCCCTGCTGCCCCTGGGAACCACCACGGTGGTGGCGGACCCCCATGAAATCGCCAACGTCTGGGGCACGGCGGGCCTGGACTACCTGCTGGCCGCCAGCCGGGGGTTGCCCCTGGATTTCTTCTTCATGCTGCCGTCCTGCGTCCCCGCCTCCCCCCTGGAGAGCGCCGGGGCGGTGCTTACCGCGGACCTCCTGGCTGCTTACCGCCGGCGCCCCCGGGTCCTGGGCCTGGCCGAGGTCATGAATTTTCCCGGGGTGGTGAGCGGCGAGGCCGGCCTGCTCAGGAAGCTGGCCCTCTTCCCCCGGGGCCCGGTGGACGGCCATGCGCCGCTGCTGTCCGGCAAGGCTCTCTCGGCCTATCGGCTGGCCGGGATCGGCTCCGACCACGAATGCACCCAACTCGACGAGGCCCGGGAAAAGCTAAGTCTCGGTTTCTACCTGATGCTGCGGGAAGGGAGCCTGGCCAAAAATCTGCAGGACCTGTTGCCCGCGGTGACTGCCGCCAGCCTGCGCCGGGCCATGTTGGTCACCGATGACTGCCACCCGGAGGACCTGCTTAAGGGCCATCTGAACGCCCTGCTGAAAAAGGCGGTGTCTCTGGGGTGCGATCCCCTCCAGGCGGTCACCATGGCCACCTTGAACCCGGCGGAATACTTCCGCCTGGGGGACCGGGGGGGGCTGGCCCCGGGGTTGAAGGCCGATCTGCTGGTGGTGGGGGACCTCCAAGGGTTTCAGGTTCAAAAGGTCTTTAAGAACGGCCGGCTGGTGGCGGACGGCGGCGAGCTGCTGGCCGACCTGACCTCTCAAGAGGCGGCGGTTCCCGCCACCCCCTTTCGGGTTCGGGAGTTCCCCCTGGAGGCCCTGTCTCCCCGGGCGGCCGGAGACCTGGTCAAGGTCATCGGCCTCATTCCCGGCCAGCTCCTGACGGAGAAAAGGGTCCTGCCGGCCCCGGTGAAGGGAGGGCGGCTGGCGGCTGACCCCGGACGAGACCTCCTGAAACTGGCGGTGGTGGAGCGCCACCACGGCAGCGGCAACCTGGGGTTGGGCCTGGTGCAGGGCTTCGGTATGCGCCGGGGCGCCCTGGCCTCCTCGGTGGCCCATGATTCGCATAATATCGTGGTGGTGGGGGCACTGGAGAGCGACATGCTCCTGGCGGTGCGGCGCCTCACGACCCTGGGGGGCGGCCTGGTGGTGGTGGCCGCTGGCCAGGTGCTGGCGGAGCTGCCGCTCCCCATAGCCGGGTTGATGAGCCCCAGGCCTTTGGAGGAGGTGGCCGCGGCTTACAGTCGCCTGAAAACGGCCTATCGCGGCCTTGGCGGAGTCCTGCCAGACCCCTTCATGGCCTTGTCCTTCCTGGCCCTGCCGGTGATTCCGGAACTGAAGCTCACCGACCTGGGCCTGGTGGATGTCCACCGTTTTCGGGTGGTGCCGCTCTTTGGGGCGGATTGATAATATTAATGGGAGCGGATAAAGAGATTAAATTACCCCTCACCCTAACCCTCTCCGCCATCGGGAGAGAGGGGATAAATAAGGGGCCCCATAATGCTCCTATTAATAAGTGAGCAGTGAGCAGTAGGGGCGACCCGCTGGGTCGCCCAGGTTGTGGGCACTGCCCACCATAGGGCGGTCTGTGGCCGCCGGAATTGACTTATCCCCGGCACCAGTTATTTATTTAGGGTGGGCCCGGCCCGCCAAATGGTAACTTTTAAACCCATAAGTTGAATTTATAAGCATTTAATTGGCGCGTAAGATGCGCGACTGTGGCCTGTTACACCGCAATCCACCTGGACGGCTGGGCGACCCGCTGGGTCGCCCGGTAAGCGGTGAGCAGTTTTGAATGGCTTACGGAGGCCCTATGAGCCTGGTGTTGACCGCAGCCGAGGTGATGCAGGTGTTGGATATGGACCTGGCGCTGGCCACGGCGGCGGAGGCCTTCCGGGCCTACGGCGAAGGGAGGGTTAACATGCCCCCCAAGTCGTATCTGACCCTGGCCCAGGGGGACTTCCGGGCCATGTACGGGGAAATCAACTTGCCCCAGGGCCACATCTGCGGCCTCAAATGGGTCAATGTGCACCCGGGCAATCCGGCCAAGGGCTTGCTCACGGTGATGGCCAAGATCCTTCTCAACCATCCGGATACCGGGCTGGAGTTTGCCGACCTGGACGGTACCCATATCACCGATTTCCGCACCGGGGCAGCCGGCGGCCTGGCGGCCAAGTACCTGGCCCGCCCCGGGGCGGCCCTCCTGGGGGTGATCGGCTGCGGGGCCCAGGCCCGCACCCAGGTAGCCGCCATCCTGAAGGTCAGGCCCATTCAGGAGATTGCGGTCTTCAACCGCCATCTGGACCACGCCCGGGCCTTTGCCGAGAAGATCATGGCCGCCCATGGGGTCCCGGCCCGGCCGGTGGCCACCGCCCAGGCGGCGGTGCAGGGGATGGATATCGTGGTCACCACTACCCCCAGCCGCACCCCGGTGGTCCAACGAGAGTGGATTTCGCCCGGCGCCCATATCAACGCCATCGGCGCCGACGCCGCCGGCAAACAGGAACTGGCCCCGGCCATCCTGATGGCCGCCAAGGTGGTGGTGGACGATTGGGCCCAGGCGTCCCACTCCGGGGAGATCAACGTGCCCCTGGCCAAAGGCGAGTTCTCTCCAGAGCAAGTTTACGGTTCCCTGGGGGAGGTGGTGGCAGGCAAGAAACCGGGCCGCCTGGGTCCTGAGGAGATCACGGTCTTTGATTCCACCGGCCTGATCATCCAGGACCTGGCCCTGGGCTACGCCGTCTATCTCCGGGCCCGGGAACGGGGTCTGGGGGAGGAGAAGGATTTTTTGAAGTAAGATTTGGCAGAGGGAGCCAAGGTTTTTCGCAATTTTTCGTAAATTTTTGTATTTTTTGTAAAGGTCAAGGAGGTTGGGGCTTTTGACCGCCCAGCATCCGGGCAATAACAGTCAGAGCACTTTCCCGGCTTGCCAACCAGGCGCATCTTGGATCACCCGGTGCGTAAACCGGTGAATTTGTCGTGGACCTGGGGGAAAGTCCAATTGGACAGGTCTTGGGGGCCGTGACTTCTTCTCTCCCTACGGCATCGGGGGGGGCGTCTGTGCTACCAATTTATGGCAGGCCCAAAAAGGTCTTGATCTTCTCCAGGATTTCCGGGCGGCTGGCCGGGTCGAACTCCCACAAGGTGGACTGTTGGGGGGCGTCCTTGTCATCGTCCATGCAGTCCCCGAAGCCGCAGATCGCCGGGGGGGAGCTGGGCGGCCCCAGGAGCCGGGCCAGGCGCTCCGCCACCCCGGCCAGGTCGCCCCGTAACGGCCAGAGGTTCAAGACCAGGTGGTCCCGGGCCAGCCGTAAGTGGAGGTTGAGGGCCCCCTCCGGGTCCCGGTGTCCGGCTTCAATGCCTTCAAAAGAGGTGCCGTGCCGGTCTTCCCGCACCGTGAAGTCGAATTTTATCGGCAGCGTCATGATCTATCCTTAGGGCTTTGATTAAGGGCTATCCAGGAGGGCCGCAGCCCGGCCCGAGAACCCAACGGAAATGCCAGATAAAAAGATTATAGCAAAGATCTCGGAAATTTCCAGGAATTCCGGGATCATCCATGATGCGGCCAGCGCCCCGCCTGGATCCGGCTCGACCATAATGCATTTTCCATTTGAAATTTGTTAAATTGGCATTATATGTAGCAGTATATGTAAAAAAAATACCTACAGAATTAAATCCGAAATCGGCTCACTAAAGACTATCTAAGGAGAAAGGCGAAATGGCGAAGCAAGCGCTAAAGGCGGCAACCAAACGTTATTGCTATGCCTTCGAGGAAGGCGACGGCACCAATAAAAAGCTGTTGGGGGGTAAGGGCGCCGGCCTGTGCACCATGACCCAGATCGGGCTGCTGGTGCCCCCGGGTTTCTGTATCACCACGGAGGCCAACCTGGATTATTTCGGCCAGGGTTCGCGTATGCCCGTGGGTCTGATGGATGAAGTTCACGATTATATGGAAGCCCTGGAGAAAAAGACCGGTAAAGGGTTTGGCGACCCGAAAAACCCCCTGCTGGTTTCGGTGCGTTCCGGTTCCGCCCTCTCCATGCCGGGAATGATGGATACCATCCTCAACCTGGGACTCAATGATGAGACCGCGCAAGGCATGATCGCCCTGACCGGGGACGAACGCTTCGTCAACGACGTCTATCGCCGCTTCCTGCAACTCTTCGGCAAGATCGGCCTGGGGGCGCAGGATGCCGGGTTTGATGAGATATTTGATGAAGTGAAAAAGGAGCAGGGCGCCACCGTGGATCTCGAGCTTTCCGCGAAGGCCTTATCCAGGATCTGCGAACGCTTTAAGGAATATATCCGGAAGAGCACCGGCCGGCCTTTCCCTCAGGACCCCTGGACCCAGTTGGTGATCGCTATCGAGGGGATCTTCAAATCCTGGATGGGAAAACGGGCGGTGGATTACCGCCGCCAGTTCAACATCACCCCGGACCTGGCCAACGGCACCGCGGTGAATATCGTCACCATGGTCTTCGGCAATATGGGCAACGACTGCGCCACCGGGGTGGGCTTCACCCGGGACCCGGGGACCGGAGAGAATGTCCTTTATGGCGATTATCTGATCAACGCCCAGGGCGAGGACGTGGTGGCCGGCCTCCGCACCCCCCGCCACCTGCGGGAGCTGCGCACCGACATGCCGGCCATCTACCGGGAACTGGAAAAGCTGCGCGGCATCCTGGAGAAGCACTACCGGGAGGTGCAGGACATTGAGTTCACTATCGAGCGGGGCAGGCTCTACATGCTGCAGACCCGCAACGCCAAGATGAACGCCTGGGCCTTGTGCAAAACCTCAGTGGACATGGAGAAGGAAGGACTCATTACCAAGGAGGAGGCCCTGCTGCGGATGGAGCCGGACCTGCTGGAGCAGTTTCTGCACCTGCGCATCGACCCCAATGCCAAGATCGAGCCGCTGGGCGCGGGCATTTCGGCCTCTCCCGGCGCGGCCACCGGGAAAGTGGTTTTTGACGCCGACCGGGCGGAGCGTCAGGGACAAGCAGGGGAGAAGATCATCCTGACCCGCATCGAGACCAGACCTGAGGATGTTCATGGGTTTTTCGCGGCCCAGGGGATTCTCACCAGCCGGGGCGGCAAGACCTCCCACGCCGCGGTGGTGGCCCGGGGCATGGGCAAACCCTGCGTCTCCGGGGTTGAAGGTCTGGACATCAACTATGACCTGAAAGAGGCCCGGGTGGGAGAGGTGGTCATCAAGGAAGGGGACATCGTCACCCTCGACGGCACCAATGGCACTTTTTTCCTGGGAACGGTGCCCATGCTTGATCCGGAGCTGCCCAAGGACCTGGCCATCCTGATGCAATGGGCCGACAAGGTGGCCAAACTGGAGGTGTGGGCCAACGCCGACACCCCGGACATGGCGTCCAAGGCCAGGCACCATGGGGCCAAGGGCATCGGCCTGTGCCGCACCGAGCGCATGTTCAACGCGGCTGAGCGCCTGCCCCTGATGCGCAACATGATCCTGGCGGACAGCCCCGAGGAGCGCAAGAGCTGGGCCGACAAGCTCATACCCATGCAGCGCGCGGATTTCCTGGAAATCTTCGGGGCCATGGAGGGGCTGCCGGTCGTCATCCGGCTGCTGGACCCGCCGCTGCACGAATTTCTGCCGGGTATTGAAGAGCTTGTCAACGAAACCAGCCGACTCCGGGAGTTCAGCCAGATAATTAACGCCCTGGAGCAACTGCCCGGCACCGTGACCTTGCTGGGTCCGGATCTTTATCAGCACGTGCCCTCCATTGAGGCGGTCACCCGGGAGCTCAGCGAGTTCAAGGCCAAGGGCCTGGACCAGAAGATCCTGATGGACAAAGAGAAGGTGCTGCGCCGGGTGCGGGTGCTTTACGAATACAACCCCATGCTGGGGAACCGGGGGGTGCGCTGCGGCATCTCCTTTCCGGAAATCTATGACATGCAGATCCAGGCCATCTTCGAGGCCGCGGCCCTGGCCCTGCGGGACAAGATCGACGTCCGCCCGGAGATCATGGTGCCCAATGTCTGCACCCAGCAGGAGCTGGTCTGGGTGCAGCCCCGGGTGGAGAAGATCCACCAGGAGGTGGAAAAGCGCTACAATGTCAAGATCAAATACAAATTCGGCACCATGGTAGAAATCGCCCGGGCCTGCGTCCGGGCAGGCACGCTGGCGCAAACCGCGGAGTTCTTCTCCTTCGGCACCAACGACCTCACCCAGGGGACCTTCTCCTTCTCCCGGGAAGACGCGGAAAACAAGTTTCTGCCCATTTACAACACCGTGGGCATCCTGAAGGACAACCCCTTCGAAATCCTGGATGAGCAGGGGGTAGGCTGGCTCATGCAGCTCGCGGTGAGCGAAGGGCGCAAGACCCGCCCCGACCTGAAGATCGGCATCTGCGGCGAACACGGCGGCCAGCCTAAGGCCGTCGAGTTTTGCCACCGCATCGGGCTCAACTACGTGTCGTGCTCACCGATGCGCATCCCCATCGCCCGCATGGCCGCGGCGCACGCGGTCATCAAGGAAAAACGGGGCCAGGCGGTGCGCTCCAAGTCGCTGTAAGGATAGAATTGGGGGGAGGGCCAGGGATTTCATCCCTGCCCTCCCCCCAAGCCCCCCACCAAATCCGTAAAAGTAGGGGCGACCCGCTGGGTCGCCCCTTATTTTTTGCTTGATTATGGGAAACACAGCACCGAACTTGTGCTGAAATGATTTTTTATTTCAATTCTGGCATGAATTCAAGGTGATCGTCATGATAGAATATTTGATGAGCGGCCCAATGAAAGATCGTGGTATCAAGAGTATGAACGGCAGTGGGATTATGCAAGATAATGAAGTCCTCGCCAAGGTTTGCAGGATGGTTGGCGCAGTCGACTCCAGAGTGAACTACTGCTGAAACAAAGGAAAATTCAGGGTTCAAAAATGCGGTCGTAGACACAGGTGCCTCATTTGCTTTAATTACATTTTCCCGTTTCTGATAGAAGGTTTCAACAACCTCTTTGGTTTTAGTGTCAATCAACGCAGTAAGATTTCCAAAAGGAAGAAATGCCTGAACGAAAAAAGGCATTGTGTTACCGAAAGGGGCGTGTGGAATCCCTCTAGAATTTATTGCCAACAGATAGAGATCATCAGGGGCGATGATCCCTTTTTTTCGCGCTTTGCAATACTTGTTTCTTTTCTCGGCTAAGGCATTCGTGAAGCGAAGAAGAATTTTTTCTGTTGGTACCTTGTAAACTTCACCATAACTAATCTCCGGCACCCGATCTTTTCCCTCCCCAGGACCAGGCGCCACAGCCTCAACCCAGACTTTGCGGGTGTTGTATTCAAAATAAAACTCAGGGCCTTCATCTCTGACCCTCTTCAATTTGAACCCGCGCTCGCATAGGGTTACCGCCAGATACATCTCCCAGAATCTTTCAAGGAAATGATTCCGGGCATCCTCTCGAAAGTGAGGGTCTTCCAAACCTAAATCAAGATACCGAGACCAGAGTTCGTCAACAAATGTCCTCCATTCCGGTCTATAAGGATTATCGCGGACATTGCGATATCCCCTGTCTTTGCAGTCCCCTGGAAGAAAGAAGGATTGCTTATTAGATGCCTTACTCACTATGATCTTAATATCTCCTAAACCTTATCAGCTAGTGGTATAATTACTTCAATATTAAACCAAAATTTATTTTTTGTGAATAGGTATGTTAGTTAAGCGCATCCGCCGGATTTGGCTGGAGGAAGGGGCCCGGGATTACCAGATGGCCCGGCGCATCCTGGCGCGGCTGCGCCACCTGCCGGTGACGGTTATCGAGGATCGCCGGGTCTTGCGGGCCCCGGAGCAGGAACGGGCCCGCTGGCTCCCGGAGGCCAAGACTACCCTGCTGCTGGCGGTGCAAAAGGGGCCTTTCCGGCGCCCCTGTCCCGGGACCAGGGATTACCTCTGCTGCGGCTACCAGGTGTTGCAGGTGGCGCTCAACTGCCCCATGGATTGCAGCTACTGCGTCCTCCAGGGTTATGTCAATGTGCCGGCCATCACCATTTTTGTCAACCTGGAGGATTTGCTGGGGGAGCTGGAGGCTGGCTGGCAAGCCGGGCCCGGGGCCGGCTGGCGCCTGGGCACCGGAGAATTCGGGGACAGCCTGGCCCTGGATTCCCTCATGGGCCTCCATCAACGGCTGATCCCCTGGTTCAAAGGCCGGCGGGCGGCCCTGGAGATCAAAAGCAAGGCGCAGGAGCTGGGAGAGTTGCTGCCCCTGGGCCCTAACCCCCAGGTGGTCTTCGCCTGGTCCCTCTCGCCCGAAGAGGTGGTCCGGGAAGCAGAGAGGTTTACGGCCCCCCTGAAGGCCCGGCTTAAGGCGGCGGCGGCGGCCGCGGCCGCGGGCTTTCGGGTGGCCTTCCACTTCGATCCCCTGATCTATTTCCCCGGCTGGGAAGCGGCCTACCGGCGCACGGTGGAGGCTTTGGGAGAAGCGGCGCCGTCCCGGAGCATCGCCTGGATCAGCCTGGGGGCGCTGCGGTTTCTGCCGGCTTTGCGGCCCCTGATCCACCACCGTTTTCCCGGCAGCCGCTGGGCGGCCCAGGAGATGGTGCGGGCCCCGGACGGCAAGCTCCGCTATTTCAAGAACCTCCGGGTGGAAATGTACGGCCGCCTGCGCCAGTGGCTGGAGGAGGCGGCCCCGGGGGCCCAGCTCTATCTCTGCATGGAAAGCCCCCGGGTCTGGCGGGAGGTCTTTGGCTTCGTCCCGGATGAAGGGGAATTGGCCCGCTGGCTGGATAGCCGGGTCTTCTCCGCCGATTAAGGAGCAGGGCTTCCAGGTAATACTCCCGGCGATTGGATTGGCTCCTGGAAGGTGAGAGGCAGGGACGGAAGGATTTTCCCAGTAGCGCAGGGTGGACCTGCGCACCCCGCCGAGGTGGGAAATCTGCTCGACGGTCAGCAGCAGCGAGCCGGAAACTTCTCTCAGGATCAGGGGTTCCCCTCCAAAGATTGGCGGGTATGGTAATTCCCGGCTCTGCTTCCTGATACCGGAAATGGATGACTTCAAACGCCCCGCCCATTTATCTATTCGCTAGATATTCCGAGAAACTTTAGAAAAAATTTCAGGGGTTTTCCCCAATCCTGGCAATCGCTTGGAAAATCAGGCAAGTTTCATCGGTAAGTCGCCAGGGAACTTTAAAATTGGGGGGCGGTGATTATTATGTTAGAAAATCCATTGGAGGGGAGAGGCTTTAGTGATTCAACTTGAGGGGGTGAGCAAGGTTTACCGGCGAGGGCCCGAGGAGATCCTGGCCCTCCGGGAGGTGGACCTTAAGATCACTTCCGGCGAATTTGTGGCCATCACCGGCAAGAGCGGCTGCGGCAAGAGCACCCTGCTGCACGTCATCGGCGGTCTGGAGCAGGTTACCCGCGGCCGGGTGCTCCTGGACGGCCGGGACCTGGCCCAGCTTCGGGAACCTGAACTCACCCGCTTCCGTCGGGATAAAGTGGGGGTGGTTTTTCAGTCCTTTAATCTGCTGCCTTTGCTGACCCTGGTGGAGAACGTGGCCCTGCCCCGGGCGCTCCAGGGCGCTCCCTATCCCCAGGCCCGGGAAGAAGCGGCCCGCTGGCTGGCGGAGGTGGGCCTGGGAGAGCGCCTGGACCACAAGCCCCACCAGATTTCCGGGGGCGAGATGCAGCGGGCCGCCATCGCCCGGGCCCTGATCAACTCCCCGGCGGTGATTCTGGCGGACGAACCCACCGGCAACCTCGATTCCGCCACCACGGCCCAAATCCTCCGGCTCTTTTCCCAACTTAACCGCCAGTGGCGCAAGACCGTGGTCCTGGTGAGCCACGCCCCGGAGGCGGGCGCGGCGGCCCAGCGGGTGCTCAAGATGCAGGACGGCCGGCTCCTGCCATGATCCCCTGGCTCTTCCGTCTTCCCCTGCGCCATCTGAGCCAGTATCCCGGGCGTACCTTTTTGGGAATTCTGGGCATCGCCTTGGGCACCGCGGTTTATCTCAGCATCTCCCTGGCCGCGGCCAGCGCCATCCAGAGCTTTCAGGCCGGGGTTACCGCGATGGCCGGCAAGGCCCAATGGCGGATTCAGAGCCCCGGGGCGCCCCTGGATGAAAACCTGTTCGCCAGGCTGCGCCGCCTGCCCGAGGTCAAGGCGGCGGCCCCGGTGGTGGAAAGCGTCCTGCAGCTCCGCGGCCCTCGCCGGGGGCCGGTGCTCCTGTTGGGGATCGACCCCTTTTCCGAAAAGGACTTCCGGGACTATGAATTTGAGCAGGATGGCGGCCTGCCGGGGCACCTGTCGAGGAGAGCCTGGGTCGAGTTCCTTACCAGCCCCGATGCGGTTTTGGTAAGCCAACCGCTGGCGGCCCGACTGGGCCTGCGGATGGGGGACTCCCTGCCGGTGCTGGTGGGTGCGGCCAGAAAGAGTCTCACCGTCAGGGGAATATTTCGCTCCGCCAGCGGCCTCTACCCCCTGGACGGGGCGGTGCTCCTCATGGACCTGGCTGCGGCCCAGGAGCTTTTGGACCGGGTGGGGCTTCTGGACTATATCGACCTCTCGACCACCGGGGCTGAGGCCCGGCTGCCGGGGCGGCTTAAGAAAGAGCTGCCTCCCTGGGTGGAAGCGGTTAGGCCCGGGGCCTTGGAGAGCCGCACCCAGGGGCTGGTGGCCGCTTATCGCCTCAATCTGGCGATCCTGAGCGCCATCGCCTTGTTCGTGGGGATGTTCCTCATCTACCAGTCGGTGACCCTGTCGGTGGTGCGGCGGCGCCGGGAGATCGGCCTGTTGCGCACCCTGGGGGCGACCCCGGGGCAGGTGCTGCGGTTGTTTCTGGCGGAGGGTCTGGTGAGCGGCCTGGCGGGAGGCGCACTCGGCCTGATCCTGGGGGTCGGCCTGGCGCGGGGGGTCCTGGCGGTGATGACCCGGAACCTCACCTCCCTGTACACGCCGGTGGCGGCCGCAGAGGTGCGGCTGGCCTGGGGCCTGCTGCTCCAGGCCTGGGGGCTGGCGCTGGCCGCCACCCTGGCGGCCGCCCTGCTGCCGGCCCGCGAGGCGGCCCGCACCCAACTCCGGGCTGTGTGGCAGCGGCAGGAACTCGAAGAGAGAATCGAAAGCAGGGCAGGCAGGATCTTTCTCTGGGGGGTCGCCGCCCTGATCCTGGCGGGCCTCGGCGCTTCCTGGAGGGTTAACCGCGGTCCCCCCTGGCCCGGCTTCACGGCGGCCTTCCTCATCCTCCTGGCCTTCGCCCTGTTCACCCCGTTGGCCACCCTTCTTATGGGGCGGGCCTGGCAAAGACCCTTGCAAAGATGGCCCGCGGCGGCGCTGGGCTGCCGCTACCTGGCCGGCTCCCTGAGCCGCACCGCGGTGAGCATCGCCGCCCTGGCCTGCGCCCTGGGAATGCTCATCGCGGTGACCGTGATGATCGCCTCCTTCCGGCAAACCGTCAACGACTGGGTGAGCGGGGCCATCAGCGGGGATATCTTCTTCGGGCCCGCGATCTTCTCCACCGCGGCCTACGACCACTACCTGCCCCCGGAAATCCTCCCGGAACTTCGAGAGGACCCGGAGATCGCCGACATCTATCTCTACCGCTGCGTGCGCCTGCCCTTCCGGGGCCGCCAGATTCTGGTGATCGGCGGCAGTTTCCAGGTGCTGGCGAAACACGGCGGCCTCTGGTTCCGGCAGGGAGAGACGAAAGAGATTATGCAGAGAGTTGGGAGAGGGGGCCAGGGACCGACGGCCCCTGCCCCCTCTCCCAAACCCTCTCCCCCAACCCCTTATAGGGGGTTGGGAGGGGAGTTTGAGGGCGCCCCTCCCCTCAAGCCTGCGGTGGTCATCTCCGAGACCCTGGCCGAGGCCTTTCATTACCGGGAAGGGGACAGCCTCATCCTGCCCACTCCGGCGGGACCCCAGGACCTCACCGTCGCCGGGGTTTTTTATGACTACCGCACCGACGGCCCCAGCCTCTGGATGGACATCGGAGCCTTCCGGCGCTTCTGGCGGGACCGCCACCTGAACGCGGTGCGCCTCTACCTTAAGGACCCCCGGCGGGTGCCCCAGGTGCAGGCCCGGCTTCAGGAGAAATACGGGGCCCCATACCAACTCCTCGCCCTGTCCCACCGGGAATTGCGCCAGGGAATCCTAAAAATTTTCGATGAAACCTTTGCCTTAACCTACGCCCTGGAAGGGGTGGCGGTGGTGGTGGCGGTCTTCGGCATCATCACCACCTTCCTGGTGCTCATCATGGAACGGGAGCGGGAGCTGGCCCTGCTTCAGGCGGTGGGGGCCTCCCGCCGCCAGATTCTCGCCCTGGTCCTCACCGAGTCGGGTCTGGCCAGCTTTTTGAGTTTCCTCTTGGGCGCCGCCTGCGGCTCGGTGCTCTCCTTGCTGCTCATCTTTGTCATTAACAAGCAGGCCTTCGGCTGGACCATCATGCTCCATTGGCCCCCGGGCATCTACTGGCAGAGCCTGGCGCTGGTGATGTGCCTGGGGCTGGGCGCCGCGGCCTACCCGGCCTGGAGGGCCATCCGGCCCCATCTGGCGGCGATTTTGAAGGAGGAATGAAAGGAAAGGGTGGGCTCATGCCCACCCTACAGGTTTTTGCGGTGGGTGACAAAAGGTAAAGGCGATGTTATGCTAACCCCATGCTGAAGCGCACCTTTATCCACCTCAACGGGGTGGGGCCGCGGCGCGAGGCCGATTTCTGGAGGCAGGGGGTGGGGACCTGGGAGGATTTTTTGGGCGCCTCGCGGCTCTCCGGCCTGTCCTGGGAGCGGCTCCGGCGCCTCCAGGAGGAGTTGCGGGAATCCGTGCGCCAGGTGGATGATCCCGCCTACTTCGCGGCCCGCCTGGCTTCGGCGGAGCATTGGCGCCTGTTCCGCGCCTTTAAGCCCCGGGTCGGCTACCTGGACATCGAAACCACCGGCGCCTACTGGCCGGGGTTGTCGGTCACCGTGGTGGGCCTCTATAACGGCAGCGGCCTGCACCAATTCGTCCAGGGCCGGAATCTGCAGCAGGTCCCGCGGGCCCTGGCGGACTTCGACCTGCTGGTCACCTTCAACGGCACCCAATTCGACCTGCCGGTGTTAAGGGCCTTTTTCCCGGACTTAACCCTGCCGCCCCTGCACGTGGACCTGCGCTTTCTCCTGGCCCGCCTGGGCTACAGGGGGGGGCTCAAGAAGATCGAACCCCGCTTCGGCATCCGGCGGCCCGGGGAGGTGGACGGCATGGACGGCTACATGGCGGTGATCCTCTGGGAGCGCCACCAGCGGGGCGACCGCACCGCCCTGGAGCTACTCCTGCAATACAACCGGGAGGACGTCGTCAACCTGGAGGTCCTCATGGAACATGCCTTCCGGATGCAGCAAGAGCGGCTGTTGCCGGGAACCCGGTTCACCCCCGAGGCCCGGAGGGCGCCAGGCAGAATCTAGGGCGGCCCGGGACCGCCATTAATATTGGCGCTCCCCCGCAGCGAGACGCACAGGCGAGACGCCTGTGCTACCAAAGTTAAGGGGGCACGGCACGCCGTGCCCCCGAGTTTATTCGGGGTGGCATTGCCGCCACGGTTATGCTACAAGAGGCGAACCGGCCGCTCAAATCGGCTTCCTTAGAAGTCATTTCAAAACCGATTTCCGGCGTCTCACTTGAGTCATCCAAGGGGGTTTAAGTTTGCAAATAATCACCCCCCTTTTCTAAAGGGGGCAGGGGAGGATTACATAAGCGCTTGATAATCCCCCTAAATCCCTCTTTGGGAAAAGAGGACTTAAAATCTCCGTACCCCAACCTTTTATTGGGTGAGAACATCTTGGCAGCCTAAGACAGGTTTTGAAACAGGTTCTAGCAAAATAAGCCCAGGTTTCCAGGCGAAGACCGCAAACCGCTCACCGGACAACGCAGGCGGCTGGTATATATCGCAAGCTAGATGTGATAAAATGAAACTGGTTAGGGGCGTTTATGCAATTTTCCCGGATGCTGATTCCCACCTTAAAAGAGACGCCTGCGGAAGCGGAGGCGATTTCCCACCAACTGCTGCTGCGGGCCGGGATGATCCGCAAGGTGGCCTCGGGCATCTACAATTACCTGCCTCTGGGCCGGCGGGTACTCGCCAAGGTGGAGCGCCTCGTCCGGGAGGAGATGGACCGGGCCGGGGCCCTGGAGGTCTTGCTGCCCGCGGTGCAGCCGGCGGAGCTCTGGCAGGAGTCCGGCCGCTGGGGAGTGTACGGTAAAGAGCTGCTGCGTTTCCTGGACCGCCATGAGCGGGACTACTGCTTCGGGCCCACCCATGAAGAGGTGATCACTGACCTGGTGCGCCGGGAGGTGCATTCCTACCGGCAGTTGCCCCTAAACCTCTACCAGATCCAGATCAAGTTCCGGGACGAGATCCGGCCCCGCTTCGGACTGATCCGCTCCCGGGAATTCATCATGAAGGATGCTTACAGCTTCCACCCGGACGAAGCCGGGGCCGAGGCCTGCTACGGGGAGATGTATCAGGCCTATAACCGCATCTTCCGGCGCTGCGGCCTCCGGTTCAAGGTGGTGGAGGCGGACTCCGGCCCCATCGGCGGCAGCTTCTCCCACGAATTCATGGTCCTGGCGGACACCGGCGAGGACCTGCTGGTTTCCTGCCAGGGTTGCGACTACGCCGCCAACCTGCAGAAGGCCGAGGTGCCCCTGGAGGCGGCGGCCCCCGGCCCTCCCGCGGGGGAGCGGGAGCTGGTGGCCACCCCGGGGGTGCGCCGCGTTGAGGAGGTGGCCGGATTTTTAAAGATTTCCCCCCGGGAGATCGTCAAAACCCTGATCTACGAGACTGAGCGGGGCCCGGTGGCGGTTCTCATCCGGGGCGACCACGAAGTCAACGAAGTGAAGGTGAAAAATCTCCTGGGGGTCACCGACCTGGCCCTGGCCGGGCTGATCCGGGTTCAGGAGCTTACCGGGGCCGAGGCCGGATTTGCCGGCCCGGTGGGGCTGACGATCCCCATCTACGCCGATCAGGCGGTGGCCCGCCTGGATTCCATGGTCACCGGGGCCAACCGGGATCATCACCACCTGCTGCGGGTCCATCCCCGGCGGGACCTGAAGATCGCCCAGGTGGCGGACCTGCGCCTCGTCACGGCCCAGGACCCCTGCCCCCGCTGCGGGGGGGCGCTGGCCCTACTGCGGGGCATCGAGGTGGGGCACATCTTTAAGCTGGGGGATAAATATTCGAGGGCCATGAAGGCCGTCTACCTGGACCAGGAAGGGGCCGAGCAGTATATCTACATGGGCTGCTACGGCATCGGGGTGAGCCGCATCGTGGCCGCGGCCATCGAGCAAGGCCACGACCCCAACGGCATCATCTTCCCCATGGCCCTGGCGCCGGTGCAGGTGGGCCTGATCCCCATCTCTCTCACCGACGCCGCGGTGCGGGATTGCGCTTTTGAGCTGCACCGGGTGCTTACGGCCGCGGGCATCGAAGTGCTCCTGGACGACCGGGATGAGCGCCCCGGGGTGAAGTTCAAGGACTGCGATCTGCTGGGCATCCCCCTGCGAGTGGTCATCGGTCCCAAGACCCTGGAGAAGGGGCAGGCGGAAGTGAAGCAACGGGGACCCGAGCGGGAGCCGGAATTTGTCTCGATCGAAGATTTGCCCGATTACCTGAAACAGAGGATTGCCGAGCAGACTGACGGAGGTTGAGGCCTTGAACCTTGAACTTTGAACTTTGAACCTTGAACCTTGAACTTTGAACTTTGAACCATGGCCACCCGCATCATCCGCCTCCAGAACATCATCGAGGAAGTGCTCCAGCACTATCCGCAGGCGGATACCGCCATCATCGAAAAGGCCTACGTCTTTTCGGCCCGGGCCCACGAAGGGCAGTTGCGTCTGAGCGGCGAGCCCTACCTCCTCCACCCCCTGGAAGTGGCCTACCTTCTGGCCCAGATGGGCCTGGGGGCGGACACCGTGAGCGCCGGCTTGCTGCACGATACGGTGGAGGATTCCGCCGCCACCCTGGACGATCTGGAAGAGTATTTCGGCGAGGAAGTGACGGATATCGTCAACGGGGTCACCAAGATCGGCCAGCTCAGCTTCGGCGACCGGCAGACCCAGCAGGCCGAATACATCCGCAAGATGATCCTCTCCATGTCCTACGACATCCGGGTGCTCCTGGTGAAACTGGCCGACCGGGTCCACAACATGCGCACCCTGGGGTTCATGGAGCCGGCGGCGCGCAAGCGCGTCGCCCAGGAGACCCAGGAGATCTATGCCCCACTGGCCGGCAGGCTGGGAATATTCCGGATCAAGGCGGAGTTGGAAGACCTCTCCTTCTTTTACCTGGAGCCCGAGGCCTACCAGCAGATCCAGGAGGGTCTGTCCCGTAAGCGGGGGGAGTTGGAGAAATACATCCTGGAGGTCTGCCAACTGCTCCGGGAAAAGCTGGCGGAGCACGGTATCAAGGATGAAGTCAACGGCCGCCTCAAGAATTACTACAGCATCTACCGCAAACTTCAGGCCCAGCAGATCACCCTGGATGAGCTCTACGACCTCCTGGCCTTTCGCATCATCGTGGAGACGGTGCACGAGTGCTACGAGACCCTGGGGGTGATCCATGCCCTTTTCCGGCCGGTGCCAGGGCGCCTCAAAGACTATATCGGCATGCCCAAGGCCAACATGTACCAGTCTATTCACACGACGGTGATCGGCCATTACGGCGAGCGGCTGGAGATCCAGATCCGCACCCGGGAGATGCACCAGGTGGCCGAAGAGGGCATCGCCGCCCACTGGAGTTACAAGGAGCGCCGGGTCTTCAAGGAGCAAGACGCTAAGCGCTTCACCTGGCTCAAGCAGATGGTGGACCTCCAGAAGGACTTGAAGAGTCCCCAGGAACTCCTGGAAGGGGTGCGCCTGGAGCTCTATCCGGAGGAGGTTTACGTCTTCACGCCCACCGGCGAGGTCAAGGAACTGCCCCGGGGCGCCACCCTGGTGGACTTTGCCTATGCCATCCATACCGAGGTTGGGAACCGCTGCAGCGGCGCCAAGGTGAACGGACGCCTGATGCCCCTGCGCACCGAATTGCAGAACGGCGACACAGTGGAGATCATCACCTCGCCGCATCACCAGCCCAGCCGGGACTGGCTGCAGTTCATCAAGACCACCAAGGCCAGGCACAAGGTCCGCCAGTGGCTCAAGGCCGCGGAGCGGGAGCAGAGCATCACCCTGGGCAAGGAGCTGCTGGAGCGGGAGCTGCGCAAGTCCGGGGCCAGTCTGCAAAAACTGATCAAGGAAGGGGAAGAGCTAAAAAGGGTGACCCAGGAGTTCTCCTTTGTGGGGGTGGATGACCTCCTGGCCGCCATCGGCCACGGCAAGCTCTCCCCGGGGCAGGTCACCGGCAAACTCTTCCGGGTGCCCCAGACCCAGCCGGAAGGAGCGCCCCCGGAGGCGGAGCGTCGGGAAATTAAGCCGGAGGTGGGCGGCAGCCTCAAAATCAAAGACCTGGACGACCTCCTGGTGCGCCTGGCCAACTGCTGCCAGCCCATTCCCGGGGATATCATCATGGGTTACATCACCCGGGGGCAGGGAGTCACCATCCATCGGGCCGACTGCCCCTATCTGGCCAGCACCGAGGACTTCCGCCAGATCCCGGCGGAATGGGATGGCGGCGGGGCAGGGAAGGTCTACCCGGTGAAGATCCAGGTGGTCACCGTGGACAAGCCGGGACTGCTGGCGGACATTACCAGCGCCCTGAAGAGCGCCGACGTCAACGTCACCCGGGCCTCGGTGGAAACCCAGGACCGCAAGGGCATTGCCCGGTTCACCATTCAAGTGGCGGACCAGCAGCACCTGGATAAGGTCTTCGGGTTCCTGAAGCGTTTGAAGGAAGTGATTTCGGTAAGAAGGGTGACGGGGTAGAAAGAAGCTTTCAGCTATCAGCGTTCAGCAGTCAGCTAAAAGCAAAAGCAAAAGCAAAAGCAAAGACCAAAAACCAAAACGCAAAAACCAAAACCCAAAAGCTGAACGCTGAAAGCTTTTTCAGGCTGGTTTGTTAACCAGTCCCGAGCGCAGGCAGCGGGTGCACACCCGAAGATAACGCACGCTGCCCTGGCGGACGGCCCGGACCTTGCGCAGATTGGGCTTCCAACGGCGTTTGGTGTGGTTGTTGGCGTGGCTGACATTGTTGCCCACCTCGGGGCGCTTGCCGCAGATGTCACAGACGTAGGACATGAGCCATCCTCCTCAAACCTTTTAACTATATAAAAAATCTCCGCGAAAGCAAGGAGAGCAGGGCGATTTTCTGTTGGCGGATTGCGGTCTTCGGTTAATAATTTTGTAGAATCGGTAACTTAGGAGAATATAGTAAAATTGGCTTCGTGATTCTGAGCCAGCGAAGCATCAGGTTTTTTTGAGAGATTTTTGCGGCCGCGGCGCGCCCTCAGAACGGTAAAACCGCCTAGACTCCGATTCTGCCTTTCAAGGCTTCTATTTGAAAATCATAGGCGTGCAAACCCTTAGACGCAAAACTTAAACTTCCGGTCCTCACCCCCAAATCCTGGGCCATGTATTCCTGGACCAGGGCCAGGCCTCCCATGTTTTCAGGCCAGCCCCCATAGCAGTCCCATGATCTGAAATAGACGTTCATAGATAGATAGTTTTCACCATCTTCCTTAACAATCTTGGTGTCCACTATTCTCAGACAGGGGCTGGTGCCTCGCTCCATCTCATTGCGGTACTCCTGGTCATAGGCAAAATTTGATTCCGGGTAGCCCACGTTGATGCAGCAATGATTATTACCAAAACCCACCCTCTTATAATGGTCGAGACACCATTGCACCTGGTCAGGGACTATCACCGCAGGTACCCGGCCCTCTTGCTTAAGGCCATCTAAGGCGAGTTTGGGTATGGCGTACTTACCCCCCCGCAACCAGGTGGAATACCGGTAGTGTTCATTGGGTTTAAGTTCACTATTCATCAAATATTCGACGAAGTAGTTCTCGATAGCTTCATCCGTAGTAGGCGCCGGAATTCCCTGGGGTACGGTCACCGCCAGGGGCACCCTTACCCCTCCCTCAGTGTATCGGATAGGTTCCAAGATAGTTCCACTTACCATGTCAAACTCCAATCTCTCTGCCCCGGCAAAAGAGCCGGCATCGATTTTATATCTTCGCCCGTGGTAATAAAGTTGTTTTAATAATTCGAACCAGGTTTCATCCAAGTTTTTTCCTACCACATGGACCGATCTGAAACCTTTCATTCTGGTATCCCCCAATTCAAACGATTAGTAAGGGTTAAACCGAGTTTTGAGATTAATTCCCCCTCACCCTAGCCCTCTCCCCCTCGAGGGGGAGAGGGGATAAAGAAGGAACCCTCTAATGCTGCCTTCAGCAGTCAGCGGTCCACGGTCAGCTTTCAGCCTTTGGGTTTTGGGGTTCTTGCTTTTGCTTTTGGCTGACCGCTGAAAGCTGATCGCTGAAAGCAGGGCGACCCGCGGGTCGCCCCTACTGCTGACTGCTGATAGCTGACAGCTACTCAATGCTTAAAACAGCGCTGGCCGGTGAAGGCCATGGCCACCGGAGGCTCGGCTTCGTTGCAGGCCTCGATGACTTCGTAGTCACGCATTGAGCCGCCGGCGTGGGCCACCGCGGTGATCCCCTGGCGGATGCCCACGTCCACCCCGTCCCGGAAGGGGAAAAAGGCGTCGGAGATCATCACCGCGCTGCTGAGGCCGCCCCTGGCCTCTTGGGTGGCCATATCGATGACCACCTGGTCCGCGGCGTCCCGTTTGGCCCGGAGGATCTCCAGTTCCAGCTGTTTATAAGGTATGCCGAACTGCTTGAAGCAGAGGGTGTCGGCGTATTTGGTATAAGCTTTGAAGACCGCGATCTCCGCCACTCCCACCCGGTCCTGTTCGCCGGTGCCGATGCCCACGGTGCAGCCGTCTTTCACGAAGATGACCGAGTTGGAAGTGATGCCCTGCTCCACCCACCAACCGAAGAGGAGGTCGTCGTATTCCCGCTCGCTGGGCTGGCGCCGGCAGCGGTATTCCTGGCCCTGGTGCATGGCCACGGCTGGTTTGAAGTCCTCCCGCTTGAGGATGGCGTTCAAGGGCGACTGCTGGACGATGAGACCCCCGTCGATCAGGGCCTTGAATTCCACGGTGCGGGCGTGCACCAGGTGTTGGAGCTTGCCGAAATTGGGAACTTTGATGATCCGCAGGTCCCTGGCCTTTTTGAGAATATCCAGGGCGCCGGCCTCGAAGTCCGGGGCAGCCACCACCTCCAGGTAGTTCCGGGAGATGAGTTCCGCGGTGGTCTTATCCAGGGGCCGGTTGAAGACCGCGGCGCCCCCGAAGGCGGCGATGCGGTCGGCCAGGTTGGCCCGATCGTAGGCCTCGGCCAGGGAGCCGGCCCAGGCGGCTCCGCAGGGGTTGTTGTGCTTCAGGATCACCGCCGCGGGTCTGGCCTGGAGATACTTGATGATATTGAGGCCGTTGTCCAGGTCCGTCAGGTTGGTCTTCCCCGGGTGCTTGCCCGCCTGGAGCATGGCAGCCTCGTCGATAGCGCTGGTGAGGCCGTTGCCGGGGTCCAGGAAATGGCAGCCCCCCAGGGTCAGATTTCCCCCCACCAGTTCGTAGAGGGCCGCCTCCTGGCCGGGGTTCTCACCGTAACGCAGCCCCATTTCGATGACCTCCCCTTTGGCGTCGGGCAGCTTCCAGGTGCGCTTGCGATAGAGCAGCTTCTGGTCGCCGAAGCTGATGGTCATCTCCGGGGGAAAATGGTCCGCCATCACGGTGCGGTACATGGCCTTGATCTCGCTCATACGCGGTGCCTCCGAAGAAAGTTTTCTGTTTTCCGTTTTCTGTTTTTTGTTTTTTTGTAAGGGGGGGCGCCGCCAGAGGCCGCTCGGTTAGTGCTATCTGCGAGCGTTCTCTTTAACCCCTTAAAGACTAAAGGCAATTTCCTCTTGCGCCAGAGCCTACCGAAGGCGGGCAGCCTTATTGTGCCATGTGTTGCCCTCCTTGACAAGCGACTTTGGGGCTTCCTGGAGAAATTGACAGGAGGCGGGAAGAATGCTAATATTTCAAGTGGGTTGTCGGTGGGGAGGCGCCGGCCGCCCAGCCTTCGGGAACCGCCGCTGGCAATGGTTCTGCGTGTTAATGGTTCAGACAAGATGGCCGGCGAAGAATTTTTCACCGCTGAGGCGCAGAGAGCGCAGAGAAAGACAACGTATGAATGACCCTTACCACATGGCTGGTGAAGAATGAGAAAAACGCTTTTTGCGCTTACAAAAAACCGGAAACCGAAAACCGAAAACCGAAAACTGCCTTTAACATGGAGATCAAGACCCTGGATTTCTTGCTGGGGGTGAGCGTGGGCGCGATTCTGGGCGTGGGCCTGACCCTGGCCACCAGGAGCATTCGGGGCTGGCTGGGCTACTCCGAAACCTCCCGGCTAAGGTCCGAAGTCCGCTCCCTGAAACGCCGCCTGGCGGAAAAAGACCGGCACATCGCCCGCATGCTCACCGAAACGGAGCGCCTGGCCGAGCGTCTGCAGGAGGTCAAGGTCCTGGACCAGGTGGAAAGGAAGGGGCTGGATTGAAGGAAGGTTGCGCCAAGGCTAAGGCGTAGGGCGTATCCTTGGCGGCCGCCTGAGTAACTTTTCAGGACAGTAATTCATGAGCCTTGGGCTCATCCGAAAATCATGAAAATGTAGCGTCGCCGCCCCCGGCGGCGCGGGAACCTCAGGAACTTTTCAGAACGCCGTTAATGGGCCTTTGGCCCACCCATAAATTACGAGAAGACCGGTGGGGCGGGCGTCTCGCCCGCCACTCAGTCCGCACAGGTTTTTTTCGAGGGACGCCTGTGCCACCAATTCTTCACAACTTTTCAAGGCAGGAGGACAGATGGCCAGCAAGAAATTTTCCGTCAACGGGGCCGCGGTGGGCGGCCTGGCGGGGTGGGTGGCCGAAGTGGCCATTCAGGAGATCACCGGGCATCACATTACCAGCGGCATCCTGGAGCTGTTGGGCGCGGCGGCGGGGCTTTGCCGCCTGGACCGGCGACTGGCCGCGGCCTTGCAAGACACCCTGGATGAGGCCCGGGGCGAGGACCGGGAGGATTATCGCCAACTGAAGGAGCGTATCCGGGAACTCACCCGGGATCTCCCGGAGTTGCGGGAGATCCTGGACAACCTGGTGGACGCCGGCCTCCAGGCCCAGAAGGCCTGATGCGGTTTTCGGTTTTCTGTTTTCGGTAAAAAAGTGAGCCCAAAAGTTCAGGCTGATTTGACCGGACTGAAAGGCAAGATGAGATCTCTGAAAACACCCTGTTGTCATTCTGAGCGTAGCGAAGAATCTCGTATTCTGGGATTCTTCGGTCGCTCCGCTCCTTCAGAATGACAATTTATGTGAGTTTTGCAGGGGTCGGTCTCGAGATGGTATGAAATGCTAGGATTGAACCTGCTGGTGCGCCTGGGCCGCCGGGTCCTGGCGGGCCCGGTGGCCGGGTCCGGGCTTTTGCCCGCCTCCTGTTACCGCCACCTGGCGCTTGCGGCCATGGAGGGAGAGGATTTTCCCGGGGCCCTGGACTATCTGCGATGGGCGGAGGACCCCCTGCTGGCCCAGCTCCTGGTGTTGCGCCTGCGCCTGCTGGCAGACCGCCACGGCCGCCGCCGCCAGGTCCTCTCGGAGCTGCTGCAGGAGGCCAGTGGCACAGGCTTCCAGCCTGTGTCTTTCACAGGCCAGAGGCCTGTGCCACTAGAGAAATATCAGACCCTGCTGCTGGCGGAGGAGCGGGCCCTTAAGCTCCTCAGGGCATACGAAGCCCGGGCCCTGGGCCTGTTGAGCAAAGAAGCTAACCTTGCAGGGGCGGGGTGCCTCCCCTGACAACCTCTGCTGCCGCCTGGGTGGCAGGTCAAGGGCATCCCCCCGTTTGAGTCGATCTCTCCTGCCATCTCCGTCAAGGTAAACCGAGGCGCGGTTGGAAACTGATGATTTTTACATGGGCCAGGCCCTGGAGGCGGCAAGGCTCGCCCTGGCCGCGGGAGAGGTGCCGGTGGGCGCGGTGGTGGTGGGGGAGGGAGGTAAGATTCTTGGCCGGGCCTGCAACCAGCCGATTGGCCTCAGCGACCCCACGGGCCATGCCGAAGTGCTGGCGTTGCGGCAGGCCGCGGCCTCGGCCGGGAATTACCGATTGCCCGGGGTAACCCTTTATGTTACCATTGAACCCTGCATCATGTGTCTGGGGGCCATGTTGCAGGCCCGGGTGGCCAGGGTGGTCTTCGGCGCTACCGACCCCAAAGGTGGGGCCTGCGTCTCCCTGTTCCGCTTGCCGGAAGATGAACGTTTAACCCATCGGATTGAGGTAAGGGGCGGGGTGCGGCAGGCGGAGTGCCGGGAGCTGCTGCAGGAGTTTTTCCGGGCCCGGCGATAGTGTTGCGTCCCAGAAATACCCCGCAAAAAATCCAGAAACTATAGGGCGGCCTATGGCCGCCATAATTCGGCGTGCATAGCACGCCCTATAAGTTCTGCTAATTATTGTGAAAACCGAAAACCGAAAACAGAAAACCGTCTTTTAAGGAGGGGTACCGAAGAGGCCGTAACGGGGTCGACTCGAAATCGACTTGGGGGCTAATCACTCCCACGTGGGTTCGAATCCCACCCCCTCCGCCATGTAACTTTCGGTAATACACCGGAGAGATGCCCGAGAGGCTGAAGGGGCACGATTGGAAATCGTGTGAGCGCCTAAAACGCTCCGAGGGTTCGAATCCCTCTCTCTCCGCCACTAAATGCAGTTTTCGGTTTTCGGTAAAAAATTATGATCTCGGTAAGCTCTTCTCCTTGGGAAACCTCTTCTTGACACAACTTGGAAAAAAATAGAAAAAGCTCTTAAAGCGGTTTTTTAACCGAAAACCGAAAATCGAAAACCGGAAACCATCCCCCTATGGCTTACCAGGTCCTGGCCCGGAAGTGGCGTCCCCAGACGTTTGAAGAGGTGGTGGGTCAGGAGCCCATCACCCGCACCCTGCAAAATGCCCTGGCGCAAGGCCGGGTGGCCCACGCCTTTCTGTTCAGCGGCCCCCGGGGGGTGGGCAAGACCTCGGTGGCCCGCATCCTGGCCAAGGCCCTTAACTGCGTGGCCGGGCCCACCCCGCACCCCGACAACACCTGCGACATCTGCCGGGAGATCACCCTGGGCTCCTCCCTGGACGTGCTGGAAATCGACGGCGCCTCCAACCGGGGCATAGACGAGGTCCGGGACCTGCGGGAGAAGATCAAGTATATGCCAGCCCGGGGCCAGTATAGGGTTTACATTATCGATGAAGTCCACATGCTCACCCCGCCGGCCTTCAACGCCCTGTTAAAGACCCTGGAGGAACCTCCGGCCCACGTGGTCTTCATCCTGGCCACCACCGATCCCCACAAGGTGCCGGTGACCATCCTCTCCCGCTGCCAGCGCTACGATTTCCGCCGGCTGCCCACCGGGGTGATCCAGGCGCAGTTGGAGAAGCTGGCCGGCCAGGAGGGCTGGCTCATCGATCCCGAGGGCCTGGCCCTGTTGGCCCGGGCCGCGGAGGGGAGCCTCCGGGACGCCCAGGGTTTCCTGGACCAGGTGGTGACCTTTGGGGGCGAGCGGGTCACGGCCGCGGAAATCGCCCGCATCCTGGGGGTGACGGACGTGGGGGCGCTGCTGGCCGCCCTGGGAGCCATTATTGACCGCAACGGGCCGCGGTTGCTGGCCCTGATTGACGAGCTTTACAATCAGGGGCACGACCTGCGGCGTTTTTATGAAGACCTGGTGCTCTACGCCCGGCACCTGCTGCTGGCGGGGCTGCATCATGAGTCCCGGCACCTGGCCGCGGTGGCCGACACGGAATGGGAGGAACTCACCACCCTGGCCCGGCGGGCCCCCGAGATTCATCTGCACAATCTGCTTACGGTGCTGCTCCAGGGTGAAGAAGAGCTGAAAAGGGCGGCCCAGCCCCGGCTGGTCTTAGAGGTGCTGCTCCTCAAGCTGATCCACCTGGAGCCGGTAATGCCGCTGGCCTCCTGGCTGGCCCGGCTGGAGTCCCTGGAACAACGTCTGGAGGGCCGCGGCCCGGCGGCCCCGGAATCGCCGGACCGCCTGGAGGCCAGGGGTATATCCGGGCCGGTCAGCGCGGCGCCACCGCCGCCTGAGGCGGCCGCCGCCCCGGCCCCGGAAGTCCCGGAGGCGGCGCCCCCGGCGGAGAACTGGCAGGCCTTCCTGCAATACGTCCGGGAGACGGAAGGCGGACCCCTGTATGGCAAGCTCTCCCAATGCCGCCTGCTGGGGATCGAGGATCATCGCCTCAAGGTGGCCCCGGGCCGCACCTGGAACGCGGGGGGCCGGGCCCATGAGGCCCGCTTGCAGGAGCTGGCCCGGGCCTTTTTCGGGGACCGCGGTGTCCTGGAAATCATGGCCCCCGAGGCCAGGGCCCCGGGGAACAAGGCGGCGGCCGCCAGTAAAACCTTCAATATGACGGAACTCAAACAACAGGCCCTGGAAATCTTCGGGGGCGCCTTCACCTCCCCGGGGAAGGAGGAACCTGAGTAATGAATATTATGTCCATGATGAAGCAGGCCCAGAAACTGCAAGCCAAGATGGCGGAGATGCAGGCCGAACTGGGCAACCGTACGGCGACCGCCCAGGCCGGCGGCGGCATGGTGGAGGCCACGGTCAACGGCCGCCAGGAACTGCTGAGTCTGCGCATCGACCCGGAGGTGGCGAGCCCCGACGACGTGGAGATGCTCCAAGACCTGATCCTGGCCGCGGTGAACGAGGCCCTGAACCGCTCCCGGGAGATGATGGCCCAGGAGATGAGTAAGCTCACCGGGGGCATGCAGATACCTGGACTTTTCTAGCGGTCAGCGGTTAGCGTAGGGGCGACCCGCTGGGTCGCCCTGCTGTCAGCGGTCAGCTATCAGCTTTCAGCGGATTGCGCAGGCTAAAGCCTGCGGCTACATCAAAGAAAAGGTTTTTGGCTGTGACTGCTGATAGCTGGCAGCTAAAAAGGAATTTCCATGTCAGGAAACGCTTATCCCGCGGCCTTGCGGCGGGTGATCCAGGCAATTGGCAAGTGGCCGGGGGTAGGGGAGAAGACCGCGGCCCGCATGGCCCTGCACCTGCTGCGGGTTTCCCGGGCGGAGGTCCTGGAGTTGGCCCAGGCCCTGTTGGAGCTCAAGGAGAAGATCCAGCTCTGCCGGCGGTGTTATGCCTTCGCGGACCAGGAGCTTTGCCCCATCTGCGCTGATCCGGGCCGCCGCCCCGGGCAGCTTTTGGTGGTGGCCGAGCCCGGCGATCTGCTGGCCATCGAGAAGGTGGGCTGGTACCAGGGGAGCTATCATGTCCTGGGCGGCCTCATCACTCCCCTGGAAGGAGTGGCCCCTGATGACTTGCGGATCTGGGAGCTGCTGGCGCGGATCCAGGCCGAGGCGGTGCAGGAGGTGATCCTGGCCCTCAACCCCTCTCTCGAAGGGGAGACCACCACCGCCTACCTGGTCATGGAACTGAAGCCCTTGGGCATCAAGGTGACTCGCATCGCCTACGGTTTGCCCATGGGCGGTGAGATCAAATACGCCGACCGGCAGACCCTGAAGGAGTCCCTGAGCCATCGGGTGGAGGCCTGAGAAGCAGTCAGTAGTCAGTTGCCAGTTGTCAGTTAATCTTTCACATAGTTATTTAATTTTAAAGAAATGGTCGTACGACAAAAAAGGGCACTGCGAGGCAGTCAGAAATGGATGCAGGATATCATCAACGCATGGCCTGATCTCCTCAATTCTTATATCCACAAGGAGGTTTTATCTATATCAGGGTGCGACATCGAATGGAAATCTCCTTCGATTAAAAACCATTTCGCGGAATATCGGGACGCCGACTTCCTCTGCGAGATAGGACTTAGTGAATTAACTGAGGAATTGCAGCGATTCTGGCCAAAGAATGGGCCTCAGTGGGATGCTTTAGGGAAAACGTCAGATAATAAAGGGTTCTTTCTAGTCGAGGCCAAAGCGAATGTCCCGGAAATAGTCTCTTCTTGCGGTGCGACGGATAAAGAATCCAAGAAGACAATTACTGAACGCCTGTATGAGACTCAGCGGTGGCTAAATTGCAGAGCCCCCCGTTTTGATTGGAAATATGGCTTTTACCAATATGCCAACAGGTTAGCTCATCTTTATTTCTTAAGGGAAAAAACTCATAAGGAAGCCTATTTGGTTTTTCTGTATTTTGTTGACGATCCAACTCATATCCCCACTTCCCAGGAAGCCTGGAATTCCGCCCTGAAACTTCAAAAGAAACTGATGGGACTTTCTGCCGGAAGTCTAAGGCACTGGGGGAGCATTGATCTATTCATCAATACTTCCGACATACTTGAACTCTCTGAAACTTCTTACTAACTACTGACTACTGACCACTGGCAACTGGCAACTAACCAATGTTCGACCGCCGCTTAGTGCAAAACTTTGATTACCTGGTCTTGGGGCTGGTTCTGTGCATCGCCGCCATGGGCATCATCAATCTTTATAGCGCCGGATACAACCGGGGCGAAGGGACTCCCCTTTACATCAGGCAGTGCTACTGGCTGGCGGTGGGCCTGGCCCTGATGTTCATGATCCTGTTTTATGACTACCGGCACCTGGAAAAGCTCGGCTATCCCCTTTATTTCCTCAGTATCCTGGCCCTGGTGGGGGTGATGGTGGCTGGTAAGATGGTGGCCGGCTCCCGGCGCTGGCTGCCCCTGGGGCCCTTTTCCTTTCAGCCGGCGGAACTGGCCAAGATCGCGGTGATTCTGGCCCTGGCTACTTACTTCAACCGCCGCCCGCGGCTGGAGGCCATGCGCTTGAAGGATCTGGCGGTCCCGGGGTTGCTGGTTTTGGTCCCGGTGGCGCTGATCATCAAGCAGCCGGACCTGGGCTCCGGCATCCTGGTGGCCCTGGTGGCGGGCAGCATGATCCTCTTCGTTGGGGTCCGCTGGCGCACCCTGGCGGGCCTGGCCCTGGCCATGGCGCTGTGCTCCCCGGTGGTCTGGATCCTTCTCAAGGACTACCAGCGCCAGCGGGTGCTCACCTTCTTCAATCCGGAAAAGGACCCTTTGGGGGCGGGCTACCACATCCTCCAGTCCATGATTGCCGTGGGCTCCGGCCAGTTCTGGGGCAAGGGTTTCCTGCAAGGGACCCAGAGCCAGCTCTATTTTTTGCCGGAACAGCACACCGATTTCGTCTTTTCGGTCTTCGCTGAGGAGTGGGGCTTCGTGGGCTCGACGCTGCTCTTGCTGCTGTTCGCCGGCCTGGCCCTGTGGGGCTTGGGGGTGGCCCGGGACTGCAAGGAGCGCTTCGGCCACTTCCTGGCCCTGGGGGTGACCGCCCTGATCTTCTGGCAGATCTTTATCAATCTCTGTATGGTCACCGGTGTTCTGCCAGTGGTGGGCATCCCCCTGCCTCTTTTCAGTTACGGCGGCTCCTCCCTGGTCACCACTCTCCTGGGACTGGGATTTCTCTTTAATATCCACATGCGCCGCTATCTCTTCGGGGCTTAAAAATTTTTTGAAAAAAATTTTGACAGCCCCAGAAAAATAGGCTAAAAAAGGGTTCGTGAAAAGTTACACATAGGCTCACCCGCGGGATTTATCCTTATTGCAGGTAAGTCTTTGTTTTCAGAGAATAAAATACGAGGTGGCAGCCAGGCATGATTCAGATCGATTGGACCCTAGGCGCACAACTGGTCACTTTTTTAGTCCTGGTCTTTCTCCTCAATATGGTGCTGTTCCGGCCCATCCGGGAGGCCCTGAAGAAGCGCCAGGCCAGAATGGATGCCCAAGAGGCCGACATCAATTTTATGGAGACCCAGGGTCAGGGGCTGGATAGTGAAACCAAGGACAAGCTGGCCGCGGCCCGGCGGGAAGGGGTCGGGGCCCGGGAGTCCTTGAAACAGGAAGGGTCGGAGGCGGAAGCGGCCCTGCTGGAGGAAATCAAACGGGAAGTGGACCAGGAATGGTCGCAGGTGGAGCAACAGATCAAGAAAGACGTGGCGCGGGCCCGGAAGGCCCTGCAGACCCAGACCCAGTCCTTCGCCCAGTTGCTGGTCTCCAAGATCCTGGGGAGGGAGCTCACATGAACCTGGAGAACCGAAGCGGTTGGCGCTGGGTCGTCGCGGTCCTGGGGGCCATGGTGGTCTGCCTGTTGCTGGTGGGGCTGGCCCTGGCCTCGGAAGCGGCCCCCGGCGGTCACGAGGGCATCAGCCCGGCCAAGGTTACCGATTTCACCTGGCGCACCGTCAATTTTTTGGTGTTCGCCGGCCTCCTGATCTATCTCCTCACCAAAAAGTTCCCCGTAAAAGACTTCTTCACGGCCCGTTCCCAGGAGATCGCCAAGAGCCTGGAAGATCTGGAGGGGAAAAAGGCGGCGGCGGCCGCGGCCCTCAAGGAGGCGGAAGCCCGCCTGGCCGAGGTGGCCAAGGAGCGGGAAGCCATTCTCAAGCAATATATGGCCGAAGGCGAGATGGAAAAGGTCAAGATCCTGGACAAGGCCAACACGGTAGCGGCCCGCATCAAAGAGATGGCAGCCCTCTCCATCCAGCAGGAAACCAGAAAGGCCACCCAAGGATTGCGGGAGGAAGTGGCGGACCTGGCCACCCAGATGGCCACCGAGCTCATTAAAGAGAAGGCAACCTTCGCGGACCAGCAAGGTCTGGTGAAGGAATATCTTAAAAAGGTGGTGGAGACCCATTGATTGATCTGACCGTTGCCCGACGCTATGCCAAGGCCTTGCTGACCCTGGGCCAGGAAGACGGCAAGTACAAGGAGTATGGGGAGGGGATAAGTGGGTTCGCCCATCTTTTGCAGCGGGAGCCGGAACTGCGGGACGCGCTTCTCAACCCGGTCCACAGCCGGGAGGACCGCCGCAAATTACTCCTCCGGATGATCGAACTTTTGCAAATGCCTCCCCTGGTGGCCAACCTGCTGCAACTCATGTTTGACAAGCTCCGCCTCAACGCCCTGGACGGCGTGGCCCAGTGCTATCAGCAATTGGTGGACGGGGTGGAGAACGTCAGCCGGGCCAAGGTAAAGGCTGCCATTTCCCTGGATGATGCCACCCGGAAGCGTCTGCTGCAAACCATGGAGAAGTTAACCGGCTCCACGGTGGTGATGGAGGTGGAGGAAGACCCCAGCATCATCGGCGGCATCGTGGCCCGGGTGGGGGACCTGGTGCTGGACGGCAGCGTGCGCACCCAGCTCAATTCCTTAAGAGAATCCTTAATAAAAGGCGAGGTCTGATAAATGGAAATTAGAGCCGAAGAAATCAGCCAAATTATTCGCTCGCAGATTCGGGATTACGAAAAGAAGGTGGAAGTCGCAGAGACCGGCACCGTATTGTCGGTGGGCGACGGCATCGCCCGGGTCCACGGCGTGGAGAAATGCATGGCCATGGAACTCCTGGAGTTCCCCGGGGCCATCTATGGCCTCGCCCTTAACCTGGAGGAAGACAACGTGGGGGTCGCCATCCTGGGCGAAGATACCCACATCAAAGAGGGCGACATCGTCAAACGCACCGGCCGCATCGCTCAAGTGCCCGTAGGGGACGCGGTCCTGGGGAGGGTCCTTGACCCGGTGGGCAATCCCATAGACGGCAAGGGCCCCATCGAAAGCAAGGAATTCCGCCGCATCGAAGTTAAGGCCCCCGGGGTCATCGAGCGCCAGCCGGTGAATGCACCGATGTACACCGGCTACAAGGCGATAGACGCCATGACCCCCGTCGGCCGGGGCCAGCGGGAACTGATCATCGGCGACCGCCAGATCGGCAAGACCGCCCTCTGCGTCGACGCCATCATCAACCAGAAGGATACCGGGGTCATCTGTATTTATGTGGCGGTGGGCCAAAAGAAGTCCACGGTGGCCCAGGTGGTGGACGCCCTGGAACGCCACGGGGCCATGAAGCACACCATCGTGGTCAATGCCTCGGCCTCGGAGCCTGCCCCCTTGCAGTACGTGGCGGCCTTCTCCGGCTGCGCCATGGGCGAGTACTACCGGGATATCGGCCGCCACGCCCTGATTATCTACGACGATCTGACCAAACAGGCCCAGGCCTACCGGCAGATCTCCCTGCTGCTGCGGCGGCCGCCGGGACGTGAAGCCTATCCGGGGGACATCTTCTTCAATCACTCCCGGCTGTTGGAGCGGGCCGCCAAGTTGAACGACGACAAGGGCGGCGGCTCCCTGACCGCCCTGCCCATCATTGAGACCCAGCAAGGTGACGTGTCGGCCTACATTCCCACCAATGTCATCTCCATCACCGACGGCCAGGTGTATCTGGAACCGTCCCTGTTCTTCTCCGGGGTCCGGCCCGCCATTAACGTCGGCCTGTCAGTCTCCCGGGTGGGCGGCGCCGCGCAGGTGAAGTCCATGAAGCAGGTGGCCGGCTCTCTCCGCCTGGACCTGGCCCAATACCGGGAATTGGCGGCCTTCGCCCAGTTCGGCTCCGATTTGGACAAGTCCACCCAGCAGCAGCTCAATCGGGGGATACGGCTGGTGGAAATCCTCAAGCAGCCGCAGTACCAGCCGCTGCCCATGGAGAAGCAGGTGTCCATCCTCTATGCCGGCACCCGGGGTTTTCTGGACAAATATCCCGTGGATGTGCTGGCCTCCTACGAACAGCAGCTTTATAGCTTCCTGGAGTCGAAATATTCCGACGTCCTGGCTGACGTCAAGGATAAGAAGGAGTTCACTCCGGAGTTGGACGCCAAGATGAAGGCCATCCTGGAAGAATTTGATGCCGCCTTCCAGCCGGCCACCAGCGCCTACGCGTAATACTGGGGGATAAGGATGGCGACCCTAAGAGATATCAGACGCAAGATAGGGGCGGTTAAAAAGACCCAGCAGATCACCAAGGCCATGAACATGGTCTCCGCCGCTAAATTGCGGGGCGCGCAGCAGCGCATGGAGGGCTTTCGGCCCTATGCCCGGGCCTTTTCCATGATGTTGGGCAATATGGCCGGCCGGGTGGAGCCGGAGATCCATCCCTTCTTCCAGCAGGCCCCCGAAGTTACCAAGGTGGGGTTGGTATTGATGACCGCGGACCGGGGTCTGTGCGGCTCCTTCAACGTCAACCTGATCAACCAGGCGGTGAAGTTCATCAGAGAAAAAGAGGCGGCAGGCCTCGAGGTTTCCCTGACCTGCGTGGGCCGTAAAGGCCGGGACTTCTTTCGGCGGCACAAACGGGAGATGCTGGCCCAATACATAGACGTGTGGAACAAGTTCGATTTCTCCAACGCGGTGGCGGTGGCCCGGGAGATCATGAGCGCCTTTCTTAGCGGAGCGGTGCAGGAGGTCCACCTGATCTACTCCAGCTTTATCAATATGGCGGTCCAAAGGCCGCGCCTGGTGCAGCTCCTACCCATTCAACCCGGGGAGGCCGCGGAAGAGGCCGCCGGCGTAGAGTATCTCTTTGAGCCGCCCATGGAGCAGTTCCTGGAATACCTGCTGCCCAAATACATCAACGTCCAGGTCTACCATGGCTTCCTGGAGAATTCCGCCAGCGAGTATGCCGCCCGGATGACCGCCATGGACAATGCCCAAAGCAACTGCAAGGAAATGATCACCCAACTCACCCTGGTGATGAACAAGGCCCGGCAGACGGCCATTACCAGAGAATTGATGGATATCGTGGGCGGGGCTGAAGCCCTGAAGGGCTAAGCCGCCCGGAGGAGGAGCTTTAGACAATGAATATAGGAAGAATCGCCCGCGTTATCGGTCCGGTGGTGGACGTGGAATTCGAGGAAGGCAAGCTGCCCTCCATCAAAAACGCTTTGTTGATCAGCAACCCGGCCATTGACGATACCAAGGACAACCTGGTGGTGGAAGTGGCCCTGGAAATGGGGAACAACATGGTGCGCACCATCGCCATGGACACCACCGACGGCCTGGTGCGGGGCATGCCCGTCAAGGATACCGGCAACCCCATCATGGTGCCGGTGGGCCAAGAAGCCCTGGGCCGGGTGCTCAACGTGGTGGGGCGGCCGGTGGACGGCCTGGGCCCGGTGAAAGCCAAAACCATGTATCCCATTCACCGTCCGGCCCCGGCCTTCGTGGATCAGGATACCACCGTCAAGGTCTTGGAAACCGGGGTCAAGGTTATCGACCTGCTGGTGCCCTTCCCCCGGGGCGGCAAGATGGGGATGTTCGGCGGCGCCGGGGTGGGAAAGACCGTGGTCATGATGGAGATGATCCACAACATCGCCATGCACCACGGCGGCATTTCGGTGTTCGCCGGCGTGGGGGAGCGGAGCCGGGAAGGCAATGACCTCTACCTGGAGATGAAACACTCCGGGGTGCTGCCCAAGGCCGCCTTGATCTACGGGCAGATGACCGAGCCCCCTGGGGCCCGGGCCCGAGTGGCCCTGACGGCCCTCACCGCCGCGGAATATTTCCGGGACGAGGAAGGCCAGGACACCCTGCTGTTTATCGATAACATCTTCCGTTTTACCCAGGCGGGCTCGGAAGTTTCCGCCCTCCTGGGCCGGATGCCCTCCGCCGTGGGTTACCAGCCCACTCTGGGCACCGACCTGGGCGAACTGGAGGAGCGCATCACCTCCACCAAGAAGGGTTCGGTCACTTCGGTGCAGTGCATCTACGTGCCCGCCGACGACCTGACCGACCCGGCCCCGGCCGCCACCTTCGCCCACCTGGACGGCACCGTGGTGCTTAGCCGGCAGATCGCCGAGCTGGGCATCTACCCGGCGGTAGACCCCCTGGACTCCACCTCCCGGATCCTGGACCCCCAGGTGCTGGGGGAGGAGCACTACGCGGTGGCCCGGCAGGTACAGCAGATCCTCCAGAAGTATAGGGACCTGCAGGACATCATCGCCATTCTGGGCATCGACGAACTCTCCGACGAAGACAAGATCACGGTGTCCCGGGCCCGGAAAATCCAGCGCTTCCTGAGCCAGCCCTTCTTTGTGGCGGCCCAGTTCACCGGCATGGAAGGCAAGTTCGTCAAGGTGGGCGAAACCGTCCGGAGCTTCAGGGAGATTATCGACGGCAAACACGACGATCTCCCGGAACAGGCCTTCTACATGGTGGGAAGCATCGAAGAGGCAGTGGCCAAGGCCGAACGGCTGGCAGCCGCCTAAGGCGGGAGGCTGGGACCCATGTCAGAACAAAAACTCCGTTTGGAGGTAGTCACTCCCGATCGCCTGGTGCTGTCCACCGACGCCGACGTGGTGGTCTGTCCGGGAGTGGAGGGCCAGTTCGGCATCCTGGTGGGCCACATCCCCTTCCTGAGCGCCCTGAATATCGGCGAGATGTATTACCGGCTCGGGAGTAAGACCGAGTATCTGGCGGTGTTCGGCGGCTTTGCCGAAGTCACCGGCAATAAGGTCACCATCGTGGCCGAGGCCGCCGAGCTGGGCCAGGAGATCGACATGGAACGGGCCCGGCGGGCCAAAGAACGGGCGGAACGCCGCCTGGCCGCGGCCAAGACCGAAGAGATCGATTATGTCCGGGCCGAGGTCGCCATGCGTCGCGCCATGGTGCGCGTCAAGGTGGGCAGCCGCTAAGGCCTCGTCAAAATTGACAACCAAGCCCAAGGCAAGCCTGGATATCCGAGCTTGCCTTTTCATTTTTACAAATCCATAGTAATTTATTCATAAATGAATATCATAATGAAAAAATCCCGGTAGTTTGTCATGAAAGTAACCTATGAGGCGGAAGTCGATGTGCTGCGCATTCTCTTCAGCAATGCCCCCATTGAAGAAAGCGACGAGGAAAAGCCGGGGGTGATAATCGACTATGACAAGGATGGCAATGTCATGGGCATGGAAATCCTGGATGCCACCAAGCGCATGGATAACCCTCGGGCAGTGGATTATGCGGTGATAGGCTGATTGTAGATTTGGCACAAATGGTGCATAAAAAGGTAAAGGATGGAGAAGCTGACCGATAAGATCACCGCCATCGTCCTGGCCGCGGGGCAGGGCACCCGCATGAAGTCGTCCCGGCCCAAGGTGCTCCATGAAATCCTGGGCCGCCCCATGATTGCCTACCTGCTGGATACCCTGAAGACCGTCGGGATGGAGGACATCGTGATGGTGGTGGGCTACCGGGCGGAAGAGGTCCGGGAGGCCATACACGATTCCGGGGTGCGCTTTGTGGTCCAGGAGCCCCAGAATGGCACCGGCCACGCGGTGCAGGCGGCCCTGGCCGCAAATTTACTGGCGGCGGCCCGGATGGTCCTGGTGCTCTGCGGCGATGCCCCGCTGATTGCCGGGGAGAGCATCCTGGCGCTCCACCGGCTGCATCAGGCAACCGGGGCGGCGGTCACCGTGCAGACCATCGAACTGGACGACGGGGTCCATTACGGCCGGGTGGTGCGGGACCAGGGAGGGCAGGTCATGGCGGTGGTGCAGGCCAAAGACGCCCGGGAGCACCCGGAAATCCTGGCGATCCGGGAAATTAATACCGGCGCCTATTTTTTTGACGCCGCCTTCCTGGGAGCAGCCCTGCCACGCCTGCGGCCCAGCCCGGTGACCGGCGAAATCTATCTCACCGACCTGATCCAGATCGCCCGGGAGCAGGGCCGGTTCGTTGCGGCCCTGGTGGACCCGGGCCGGGAAAGCCTCCTGGGTATCAACAGCCGGGCCGATCTGGCCGCGGCCACCCAGACCGTGAAACGCAGCATCAACGCCAGGCACCTGGACCAGGGGGTCACCCTGGTCGACCCCGAGTCCACCTATATCGAGCCCGGGGTAAGCATCGGCCGGGACACGGTCATCTACCCCAACGTCTATCTCCAGGGAGCCACCGTCATCGGCGAAAACTGCGTCATTGGGCCGGTGGTGAAGATTGTCGACTCCGTCCTGGAAAATGAGGTCCTGGTGCAGATGGGCTGCGTCATCAGCCAGAGCCGCCTGGGGCCTAAGGTTTCCCTGGGCCCCTGGGCCCACCTGCGACCCGGCAGCGATCTCCGGGCCGGGGCCAGGGTGGGCAATTTCGTGGAGGTGAAGAAATCGGTGCTCCATGAAGGGGTCAAGGCCGGGCACCTCACCTACTTGGGGGACGCTGACGTAGGCCCCGGGACCAACGTGGGCGCCGGCACCATCACCTGCAACTATGACGGGGTCAAAAAGCACCCCACCATCATCGGGGAGGGAGCCTTCATCGGCAGCAACACCGCCCTGGTGGCGCCGGTGACCGTGGGCGCCGGGGCCTATGTCGGGGCCGGTTCCACCATCACCCAAGACGTGCCGCCGGGCAAGCTGGCCATCTCCCGGGCCCGACAGGTGAACCTGGAGCGCGGCTCCAGCGGCAAGAAAAAGAAGGAATAGGGATCAGTGGCCAGTAGTCAGTGGTCAGTTTATTATCTAAAGTTCAAGCTGGTCCGGGAACGAGGAATAGCCAGGATTTAGTGGCCGGGTCCGTGGTCATCCATAAAGCAACCAGGTTTTACTGGCAACTCTCTACTGACCAGTGCCTGCTTCAAGAGGGGTAATTATGTGCGGCATCATCGGTTATCTGGGGCCCCGGGAGGCCATGCCCATCATCCTGGACGGCCTCAAGCGCCTGGAGTATCGAGGCTACGATTCCGCCGGGATGGCGGTGATCAGCGATCACGCCGTAGACATTCGCCGCAGCCTGGGTAAACTGGTGGAACTGGAGAAATTGTTAAGCCAGCATCCCCTGCCGGGCCAGGTGGGCATCGGCCATACCCGCTGGGCCACCCATGGCCGCCCCTCCGAGGCCAACGCCCATCCCCACCTGGTGGACTCCATCGCAGTGGTTCACAACGGCATCATCGAGAACTATCTGGAGCTCAAGGAAGAGCTACTCAAGGAAGGCCACCACTTCTCATCGGAAACGGATACGGAGATCGTCTCGCACCTCATCGTCAGGAATTTGCGCCAGGGGGCGGAATATCTGGAGGCGGTGCGCCTCTCCCTGGAGGCCATCCGGGGATCCTACGCCCTGGTCATGGTCAACGCCAATGAGCCCCGGATGCTGGTGGCGGCCCGCAAGGAGAGCCCCCTGATCCTGGGGCTGGGGGAGGGGGAATATTTCCTGGCCTCCGATATCCCCGCCATCCTGCCGTACACCCGGCGGGTGATCTTTCTGGAAGACCACGACCTGGTAGTGATCAAAGAGGGTGACTTTTTCCTGCTGGGGCGGGACAGGGAGCCGGTTAGGCGCCAGGTACACCAAATCTCCTGGAGCCCGGCCATGGCGGAGAAGGAGGGCTACAAACACTTCATGCAAAAGGAGATCTTCGAGCAGCCCCGTGCCTTGATCGACACCTTTCGGGGCCGGATCAACCCCGACCTGGGAGAGGTGATCCTGGAGGAGATCGCCCTCTCCCAGGGGGATATCCGGAAGCTGCGCAAGATCTTTCTGGTAGCCTGCGGCACCTCCTACCATGCCGCCATGGTGGGTAAGATCCTGATCGAGAGCCTGAGCCGCCTGCCGGTGGAGGTGGACCTGGGCTCCGAGTTCCGTTACCGCCAGCCCCTGGTAGATTCCCGGACCTTGTTGATTCCCATCTCCCAATCCGGGGAGACCGCGGACACCCGGGCCGGACTCATCGCCGGCAAGGAACTGGGGGCCAAGACCCTGGCCATTGTCAACGCGGTGGGTTCCAGCATCGCCCGGGAGGCCGATGCGGTCCTTTACACCCACGCCGGCCCGGAGATCGGGGTGGCCTCCACCAAGGCCTTCACCACCCAGTTGGTGGCCCTCTACCTCATCGCCCTGTTTCTGGCCAGCCGCACCGGAAGGATTACCCGAGACCAGGTGCGGCAGCGCCTCCATGAATTATTGAAGTTGCCCACCTGGGTCCAGGAGACCCTGGACCTGGACCAACAGATCCGGGAGACCGCCCGGCGCTACATGGAGGCCCGCAACTTCCTCTACCTGGGGCGGGGCCTCCATTATCCCATCGCCCTGGAGGGGGCCTTGAAACTCAAGGAAATCTCCTATATCCACGCCGAAGGTTACGCCGCCGGGGAGATGAAACACGGCCCCATTGCCCTCATCGACCGGGAGATGCCGGTGGTGGTCCTGGCCACCCGGAGCCCGGTGCTGGAAAAGGTTAGGGGAAATATCGAGGAGGTGACGGCCCGGGGCGGGCGCATCATCGCCATCACGGAAACCGACAATTACCAGGTCCAGGAGCGGGTGGAGAGCGTGATTCCGGTGCCCCAGGTGCCCCTGGATCTCTCCCCCAGCGTCTTGGTGGCTCCCCTGCAACTGCTGGCCTATCACATTGCCGACCTGCGGGGCACCGACGTGGACCAACCCCGCAATCTGGCCAAGAGCGTCACCGTGGAATAATAAAAGATAGGGGTTAGGGATTAGGGGTTAGGAATTATAACCCAGTCCCTAAACCCTATCCCCTAATCCCTGCATTATTCGCGCAGCAAAGCGAAGCGCGGCCGGCGGATGGATTCGCGGTGGCAGAGAGGGCAGCGGGAGGGGGTGGTGAGGCGCTCGCGTTTCTTAAAGGCAAAGCCGCAGTTGTTGCAGACCGCTGGGGTGATGCGGAACCGGCAACCGGGCCCCGGGGCCAGGGCGATGTGAGCCAGGTGGTCCAGCACCTCCTTCTCCGGCAAGGAGAGGCGCTGGGAGAGCTCCAGGCTGGAGAATACGCTCTCCAGCAACAATTCTTTGATCATTTGACGCTGGGTCTGCATAGAGACTCTTGCATTAACATATTGAGGGAGGCCCATGGCTCCCTAATGCGGCGGGCCCGGCGCCCTATTAACTGGCTTACTAAAGGAAATGTTCAGGATAATTCGAGGAAACCTTTGCCCGAAATGCGGCAAAGGGCATCTGGTCCGGGCGCCGCGCCTGGATGCGCCTGATTCCCGCCAGCAAGTGTTATCCGAAAGAACCCGGGCGTCCCTAGAAAGCACGGCCCGCCGGCAAGAGCAAGCGCGCTAAAGGTTCGCAAAATTCAGGGTCCCCACCAGTATCTATTAATATAAGTTAGGTGCAGCAAATAGACAAAGGAGAAATCGATGAGAACAAAAGTAGGTTTGTGGATTGACCATAGGAAGACTATTATCGTGGCTGTTACGAACCAAGGGGAAGAGATAGGACTGATAATATCGAAGGTTGAAAAACAGCTCCGCCGTTCTGGTGATTCACCTCTTAAGGGTCCCTATGAACCAGAGCAGGTACCGGCACAGGATAGCCGCCAGAGAACGTTAACGGGACATCTCAACATTTACTACGATGCGGTAATTGCGTGTATTCGGGATGCAGAATCTATTCTGATATTTGGTCCTGGTGAGGCAAAGGGCGAACTGAAAAGGCGTCTTGAAAGAGACAACCTCGGTGGACGCATCGTAGGTATTGAAACAGTTGACAAGATGACGGATCGTCAGATTGCTGCGAAAGTTCGACAGCACTTTCCAACATAGCGTTCGGAAATTGGATAGAAAAGTAACCACCTAACAAGGAGCTAGCACCGGAGAATATGTCTGTGGTGCTGTTCATAACAATACCATAGATAGCTTTTGGTCTATGATTAAACGTGGCATTGTCGGCACTTTCCATAAGGTTAGCAAAAAGTACTTATAATTATATGTTGCTGAATTTGAGTTCCGCTATAACAACCGCAAGAATCCTGACATCTTTGGAGCGGCGATAGGGCTGTGTTAATTTTTAAGTTACTTCTTAGGAATTTCATAGTGAAGCCCAGGAACAAAACTGGGTTTATCAATACGTAAATCCATTTCTCGAGATGCAGAATACTCTCGTTTAAGGATATCTAAAAACTCTATTGTAAATAGAGTATGCCCTAATATCCTTTTTCACCTCCTTCCTTAGTTATTGATCCTCCAGATTGGGAAACGTGAGATTTATTTCTCAAAACCTAATTACGATTAAACGGCAATTCAAGGATGATTTTCTGAAATGCCTTTTATCGGAGATATTCCACCGTCGGGACCTGGCGAACCGGCTTTGGAAACGGGCCATCAAGTCCATGAATTCCCCGGCATCTCGGAGAATACCGGGAGTTCCAGCGTCTTGCCGGTGGAGACGTCATCCCCGGCGATCGGCGGCCTCCAGATATTCAATGCCGCGCTCGCCGGTGATCAGCCGCTCCGCCAGCTTGTTCTGATGGAATAAACGCGAGGTTGCCTTAGCTTTGGTGCGCCGCAGGTGCGGCCCTTTGACCTGGCGCGGCCTCAGGTTTCCGGGTTTTTTTAAATGCCGGAAACTCTTCCCTCACACCTGCCGCTAGATCCGGGGCTACTGTCTGGTGATCGGGCCGCAAGCGATACGGGGGCCGGCGTTGCCCGCCGGGTCGGTGACCTCGTCATCGGGGTTGGCGTGGATCATCAGGGAAGTCCCGCCGGGTTGAAACAAGGAATTTATTTCCCCGTCCTTCAGGGTGACCAGATTGGCCACCACCGAGACGGCAGCACGGCCATCCGGGCCCACCGTTATGTTGGGAAGATCCCCGGCGTGGGGCCCTTGGGGATTTTTTAAGCCATGCTGCTTGTGGTACGGATTAAAATGCCCCCCGGCGCTCATGAAGTCAGGGCTCTCGCACAGCATTTTATCATGGATATGAAAGGCATGTACCCCGGGAGGCAGATTCTCCACGGTGAGGTCGATCTTCACCCCCTGGGGGGTCTCGGTCAACCTGGCTTCCCCCACCTTCTGGCCCTGGGCGTCCACCAGGGTCGCCTTGGCCGCCGGCGCCTTGGATTCACCGCAGCCCCAGATCAGCACTGTTGCCAAAGCCATTGCCGCTACTAAGACTCTTGATCTCATCTGACCTCTCCTTGGGATGATTTCTTGCAGGTTCCCCTAAATTTAAGACGCCCTTGACAAGAATCCACCCTGAAGGGCAATTTTCTCAGATGGATTTCCGCATGGCCGCGGCAATCAGGTTGACATTATTCTTGAACATCTCCAGATAGGTTGGCGCCGGCCCATCCGGCTTGGACAAGGCATCGGAATAGAGCGTTCCCCCCAAGGTTACGCCGCTTTCTTTGACGACCTGCTCCATCAGGCGCGGATCGGTGATATTTTCCACAAAGACCGCGGTGATCTTTTCCCGGCGGATCTGTTTGATGAGATTGGCGATATCGCTAGCGGAGGCTTCGCTTTCGGTGCTGAAGCCCACGGGCGAGAGAATGGAAATGCCGTAGGCCGCGCCGAAATAGCCGAAGGCGTCATGGGTAGTGATCATACGCCGCTTCTCTTTGGGGATGCCGGATAATTCCTTCCTTACCCATTGGTCGAGTTCGCTAAGCTTCGCCGTATAGGCTTCGGCATTGGCCCGATAGACGGAGGCGCTTGCAGGATCCACCGTTTCCAGCCCCTTGGCGATATTTTGGACATAAAGCCGGCCGTTGACCACATCCTGCCAGGCATGGGGGTCAATCATTAAAGGCCCGTGCTGGGCGCCCTGCTCGAGTTCCTCTGCTGCCATCTTCCGGGGTTTAACCCCCTGGCTGGCCACCACCACCGGGCCCTGGTAGCCGGAAGTCTTGATCAGACGATCCATCCAGCCCTCAAGGGCGAGGCCATTGACCACGACCAGGTCGGCGCCGCCTATGGCTTTGGCGTCCGCCGGAGTCGGCTCGTAGACGTGGACGTCTCCATTGGGACCGACCAGGGTGGCCATCTCGATCCGGTCGCCGCCGACGTTCTTGGTCAGGTCGCCGAGGATGCTGAAGCTGGCGATCACCTTGACCTTTTTCTCGGCCGTGGTCGCGGTTCCGCCTCCGGCAATGAAGAGCGCCAAAACCAGGGTGAGAACCGTGGGGCTGAATGACATAATATCCTCCTTTTTGGTTTAGCCGGTAAGATGTTGGGCTGCCCGGTAACGGCTGTAGATGCTGCCATGCGCTCCACAAACGACTGAAAAGACGTAGCAAAGGCCGGCAGTCAGGATGATCGAAGGCCCGGAAGGGAGGTTGCCGTGGTAGGAAATGAGCAGGCCGGCATAGCCGGACAACATGGCGATGACCATCGCGGCCAGGGCCGTGGACCAGACCTGCCTGGCCCAGAAGCGGGCGGAAACCGCGGGCAGCATCATCATCCCCACTGCCATCAAGGTTCCCAAGGCCTGGAATCCGGCCACCAGGTTGAGGACCACCAGGACCAGGAAAATTAGATGCATCAGCGCTCCCTTGCCGCTGACCGACCTCAGGAAGCCGGGATCGAAACATTCAACGATGAGGGGTCGGTAGATAATCGCCAGGATCAGCAGAGTGGCGGTGGTAATGGAGGCCACTAAAACCAGTGCGGCGTCATCCACCGCCAGAATGCTGCCAAAAAGCACGTGAACCAGATCCAGACTGCTGCCGCGCCAGGAAACCAGCAGAACCCCCAAGGCCAGGGAAGCCAGGTACAGGGCCGCAAAACTGGCATCCTCCCGCAGCAGGGTGAGGCGGCTGACTGCCCCGGACAGCAGGGCCACGGCGAGACCGGCGGCGATGCCTCCCAGGGTCATGGAGTAGAGGGATAGGCCGGAAACCAGGAAGCCCAGGGCCACCCCGGGTAGGACCGCATGGGAAAGGGCGTCTCCCACCAGGCTCATGCGCCTCAAGACCAACAGCACTCCGATGGGACCGCATCCCAGGGCGAGGGCCAGGCAGGCCACCAGGGCGTGGCGCATGAAGATGAAATCCTGGAAGGGCGCCAGGAAGATGGCCCAGAGATGGCTCAACATATCTCGCCCAGAGGACAGGCCTCCGCGGCTTCGTCCCAGGCCTCGGACATCCGCTGGGCGCGTTGCAAATTCTCCGGATTAAGGACCTCCGCGGTATCTCCCCAGGCGATGGGCTCCCGGGCCAGCAGCAAGGTTCTGGGGAAATAGGAGCGCACCTGCTCATGGCTGTGCAGCGCCGCAATAATGGTCCGGTTCTCGGCGTGCCAGCGGTTCACCACCTGGAGGAGATCGGCCGTGGTGCGGTTATCCATGGCGCTGAAGGGCTCATCGAGAAGGATGACGGGAGCATCCTGGAGCAGCAGGCGGGCGAAAAGGACCCGTTGGAACTGACCCACCGAGAGATCGCTGATGGGCCGGCGCTCAAAACCCTCCAGCCCCACGGCGGCTAAAGTCTGCCGGGCCTTCCTCCACAGTTCGTCCCTCATGCCGGCGAACATGCCGATGCGCTCCCAGAGGCCCAGGGCCACGAGGTCCCGAACCGTTATGGGAAAACTCCGGTCGATCTCCGCCTGTTGCGGCAGGTAGGCAATCCGGGAGATCTTCAGGCCCCCCAGGTCGATCCGACCGGTAAAGGGCCGCAGGATACCGACAATTCCCTTTAACAGGGTGCTTTTCCCCGAGCCGTTGGGCCCCACCACCGCGGTCATCGATCCCGGCTCGAAGGTTCCGGAAAGATGATGGACCGCGGGATGCCCGTCATATCCCAGGGTGAGATCGTGGATCAAAATGGAAGCCATCAGAAATCTCTATCATTAAAGCCAGCCGACGGCCCAGGCCACCGCCAGCCACAGGAGGGCGGTGGCCGCCCCGGCGCAGAGCAGACGGCCCCAGATACTCCAACCCAGGGGAGAAACGGGAGCCGGGACGACGGCAAGCTTAACGGATTCCGCAGCCCTCGAGCTTCCGCTTACAGCTTTCTCGTCGGGATGGCCCATGGTTGGTAATCCAGCGTCAGGACCCGATCTCCGGTTAAGCGTCGCCAGCGGAGGCGCAGGCCGGTTGCTTTAAATTCAGCGGTCCATGAGAAGCAATCATGTTAATTTACCGGCGAGCTGCCTGGGCTACCGACCGACTCAGGTGGCCTCGGCCTCCCCGCACTTATGGCAAACCCCGGCCAGCCGGATTTCGATGTAATCGGCCCGGTTCCCCAGCGGCCCTTGCAGCTCGGTCCACACGCGGGTCATCGGCGCCGGGTCCAGGCACTGGATTTCCCGGCAGGTGTGGCACTGGAAATGGGGGTGGGGCGGTCGGTGCTCGCAAGCCAGTTCATAGTGATTCACCCGGCCTTGCAGGGATAGGCGGCGCACCAGGCCGCGGCGGCTGAAATCCTCCAGGATGCGGTAGATCGTCACCTTGTTCACCGGGCGGCGGGCCCGGATGGCCGTCAGGATCTCCTGGGCCCGCAGGGCCCGGGAAGCGTCCCCGAGCACCTCCAAGACCGCCAGACGCACCGCGGTGAGCTTTAACCCCTGGGTAGCCAGACGCTGGCGGAAATCGCAACTATCACTCATCCGATGACTCCAAAATCAACTTGGTTGCAACTATAATAATGGCTGGCGCCAAAAAGGTCAAGTTGGTGGTTTAAACCGAAAACCATCTTTTTCTTTTTATCCAGGCCTGGCGCATCAACCCCAGCGGCGCCGGGCTTCTCCGGGGAGAGGAAATTTTCTCCCCGCTGGAGGAACTCGGCCCAAAATTGCGGCTCGATTCCCGAGGCGCCGGAAATGGAACAAAAATTTGAATCGCGCCTAAATATCATTAATTAAAGTAAATCTAAATAGATAACCAATTTGGCGTCTTAAACCTGGTCGGCGTGGTAAAAATTATTGAACCGGGGCGTCTGCGGTCTTAAGTTTATCTTATTGATATATATGTTAAAATTACTTTGAAAGCTTTTGGCATATTTACTGCATGTATATTAGTCAGTATATGGACCCAATTAAGGTACCCACATCCCCCCCTTAATCAAAGTTCATATACCATTTTCTCCTTTTACCGACTGGCCGGGTTCCTCCCCCACCCGGCCAGTTATTTTTTTGGTTGAGGTTTATGAGCGCCTCGGGAAGGAGAAAGCCCCGCCGCGGAAAGCCGGTCCATTTGACTTCAGGTGGAAATTCATTTACCAGGTAGCAGGTTGGGAAATATCTGGGGCGGAATCCTGAGCCTCGGCAAAATCAGCATTACAGTCTCAGAAGACGGGAGGGCCCCTCAGGTCGAAAGAAACCTCTTACTTGTGCTCTTCAGCACATAATCAAAGAACCTCTGGGTTATGCCGTCGTCAGAGGTCCATTCGGCACGAAGCCTTGTCCTTTTCTCGACTCTTCTCAACGAAGATAGAAGAAAGCGGTTTAATTCCTTTGCGCTTTCTCCTTCCATCCCAGCCTCGACCTGGAACTCCTCCTTCACTTCTTTCACGCTGCCTTGGGTGATCAGGTTCTCGAGAACCGGCCTAATAGCCTGAGGATTAGAGCTGCTCACTCGAGCCGTAAGCTTGAAATATTTGTTCGGCATTCAGCACCTCTCAGGTTTATTCGAGATTATGCGGCTCACCTGGGACCACCGCAACTAAAAAAGGTTTTGGGGACCTCTTGCCTGCAAAAAATCCCCTAAAGTATAGGATGCGGCGCCGAAAAAGCGTCATCAAGAAAAGCGGTATAATGATTTTAATGCAGGTGAGGGCCTGACTATTTTGAGGAATCTATTTCAAGGGTCTGACTTTAAAAATGCATTTATATAGAAATACTTGTAAAATTCAAACTATTGCCATTGAATGCCATACCCTGCTACTCGCCATTTACCATCACTTTCAAGCTGTGCATTTACAGTCTCAAGTCCAGATTTACCTTTTTCAAAGGAGGTCTCAAACTGAATGACTACATATTTCCCCTCAGGGGTATTTGGCAAAGATGTCTTCGGAGTCAGGCTCTTTACTTTTCTCGAAATTAGTTTACCAAGTGGTTTCCGTACTTCCTGCATCGATTGCACCCACTCCCGTTCCGTGATTGCTGTCTTAAAATATGCAGCCGCTTCCTTCCAACTTTTCGCATACTCTCCATGGTCGATCATAGTAAGCCAATTTTCTGCCGCAGCCAGGGCATCTTCCTTCTGCCTGGTATCCGCCCCGAAGGCGACACTCACCAATATCATGGCTATTAGCACAAACCCGATTAAGACGTTTCTCAGCAAATCGATTTTCCTCCAAATTATGATCGACCCGAAGCTGTAAGCCATAATCAACCGGGTGATGGGTCTAATTTCCTTTGCCCGCCTTCTTCCTGCCTCCCTTTATTCCAAATCCTCTATCTTTGGCCATCTCGCTCCACTGCACCGCATACTCCTTGCACCCGAGGGGATATTTTTTCGGCTCAAGGCCAAAAATTTTTCCGGGTTTAACCCCGGAGAGCTTCCTCTTTTTGCAGCCAAATGTTCTCGCAGGAGGCAGGATAGCATAAATTTCGCCGAGTTTTCAACAGTTTTCCAGGGCGGCCCATGGCCGCCTCCAGCGGCGAGTCCGGCCAGCCCCAGGAACTCCCTAGGCCGCCGCCCCCGTAATTTTTCCACCAGCACCAGCAGCAGGGAGCCCCCCAGACCCACCGGCAGGATTAATCCCCAGGACTGCGCCTGAAGATGGGGAATCTCGTAGAAAAGCTTGAGGGTCTTCAGGAACATATGGTTCCCGGGAAGGCAGAGCAGTAAAAAATATCCCCCCAGCAACAGCAATCCGTAGAAAAGATATTGCCACCGCTCCTTTTCATTCTTGCGGATAGCCACCGTAAGAAAATTGGCGACGGTGACCATGGTCATAACGGCAATCATCACCGTTTCCGCTTCGACGTGGGGGATCAGCGGGTTGGCCTGGGCCAGATAAAAGCTGAGATAACCGGAGACCGCGATCACCACGGCCGCGATCCCCACATAAGTAAGCAGGTCCAGCATAAAATTTTTATAGGGGTCGACATTGTTATTCTTGTGGGCAATGCCCAGAAGTCCGCTCCCCTGACCGGATATGGTATGAGCAAATCCCTTGCCATAGTGAAGACTGTTTCATCGGAATTTATTCCCTGGAACCCCTTATCCTGCAACTTTCCACCTCTAGGCCCAAGAACGCCAGGACGGTATATGCAGCTATAAAGGATATGCCAGGGGTGCGGCCGGACTTCTGCTTTACCGGGGAGGCGGTGCTTTAGTTCCCGATTGAGGCTGTTCACATTGTAGCGGATATTGTCGGGGCCAGGAAGAAACGGCGGCTACCTCCCGAGGCAAAAGCCCGGCTCATAGAACAGGGTAAGGCTCACCGATTCTTGCCCCAAAAACGCGGGGTAGAGACCCCGGAAACGGCCCAATATTGAATGGAAGGGGAGCAGGACATATAAACCCTCCCTATGCTGGGAATGGTTCCTTGCAATTTTCGCCGTTAGGTGTTTAAATGAAACAAGATCAACACCCGGTGGTGATTCTTGCTCCCCTATAGAGAATGTGTGTCCACTGATGTAATTAAAGCGATGTAGTTCCCAATAAAAGTGGTTGAGAAATGGAATGGCCGATCTATTTAGATAAGTTCCTTTATTGGGTTACGCAATATGGGAATTTTGCTATTTTTGGTTTGTTGATGTTGGGCATTGCGGGAGTGCCAGTGCCCGATGAAGTTATTTTGGTCTTTGTGGGATATCTCATCTTTAAAGGAATATTGCAGCCCTTTCCCACAATAATCACCGCCTTCTTGGGCAGCGTCTGCGGCATCAGCCTCAGTTATTTCCTAGGGCGCACCGTGGGCCTTCATCTGGTTGAGAGATATGGTCGAGTCATTCACATTGACCAAGATAGAATCAATCAGGTACACGACTGGTTTAATCAAATAGGTAAATGGACCCTGGTTATCGGTTATTTTATCCCCGGGGTCAGACATTTTACCGGATTTGTGGCAGGAACTTCGCAATTGGAGTTACAGGTGTTCGCCAGGTATGCCTATGCGGGCGCCTTCTTCTGGTCTATGAGCTTTATCTCTATCGGCTTCTACTTAGGTAAACAGTGGTTTAAGATCCGCTCCCATCTTTATCTTATTTCCATTCTCGGGCTCATCTTATTTCTAGTCCTAAGCTTAGGTTATCTTTTTATGCAGCAAAGAAATAACCGGCCCAGAAATAATATCTTGTAAAGCTGGACGCGATATCGCTGTTGTGGTACTGTAGCGGCTCCGCCCTCCCATACCACAGAAGTCTCAATTCTTCCAGAAGAAGAGGGCTGCTATGACTGGAAACTTATTCAAATCCTGAAAACTTCCCTTATCCAGATCATATCTGCAATTTTCCCCGCCCCACCGATAACTACCGATCCTGGCAAGTAATCATCAATGCCGGTACTCGATAAAACTCCTCCGTCTCCTTTCCCCTGGCGCACCATTATCTGACGGCGCCTCCTTGGGTAGCAGATATAGTAATTTTTTCAGAAATTTTGGCATACCTGCCCCTCAGACCCCGGATACATCAAAGCTGTGGAGCTTAAGCATAAGGGCTAAATAAAAATCCCTTGACAAAATTCCCAGCCTCGTTAAGATTTTGAATGTGAAATTATTCTCGTTCTCCCATTCATCCGAACATAACCTTTAAGAGTAGAGAGTGATTATGAGTACTTTTACATTCGGAGACAAGACATATCCGGTTGACACGGAAGAATTCCTTTTGGATTTCAACGACTGGGATGAAAACTTCGCGCGGGGGATGGCTCCTAACGTCGGTATCATCGGCGGATTATCGGAGGACCATTGGAAGATTATCAACTTCATTCGCGATTTTTTTAAGCGAACTGGCATGTGCCCATTGGTCTATAAAACCTGCCAAATAAACCGACTGCTCATACAGGAACTGCAAGAGCTCTTCCCTGCAGGATACCTTCGGGGAGCTTGCAAACTTGCCGGTGTTACATACAAGGAAGGTTACCTTGATCTGTCCTGGGCAGAGGAATTTAAGGTGGGTTACCTTCCTCAATCCTGGGCAGAGGAATCTGCGGAGCGGGTCACAGTCGGAGATCAGGAGAAAAAAACCTACGAGGTTAATATTCGAGGATTCCTTATTAATCCCCAGGCATGGGATAAGAGGTATGCCATATATAAAGCCCATGAGATGAAAATGCCCAAGCTGACGGACAAACACTGGCAAGTCATTAATTTCCTTCGCCAGAGCTTCGAGAAAAACAACCTGGTGCCCACTATATATGAAACCTGTGAAGCCTGCGGTATCGACTTGGAGGAACTTCAGAAGCTGTTTCCCGATGGGTATCATCGTGGTGCAGTCAAGATTGCGGGGTTAAGAACAAGATGAGATTCAGCCTGGTTTCCAGGTGGTCAAGCTGGGCGTCATGGTAGAAATTATTCTGCTGCGCCACGGCCAGACCCCCTGACACGGCGGAAGAAAAACCCCACGCCTTAAGCCGCAGCAAATAGCATCGGCACGTAAATCAGAGGCAGGGTCAGCCACGGCCCTGCCTTTATTATTGAACACGAAAGAAGTTTTGGGAGGGCGCTCACTGCTATATCTCCGCAGTTCACCACCTGGCTTGTTGAGTGTTGATATGCGCATCATAGCTGTCTCTCAGAGCTTGATGGCATTCTCTTGGAAAAGTTCAAAAAAATTTCCGCACAGATAATGTTGACCAAGGGGGACGGGACTCCTATCAGCGGGTTTTGGTTTAGAGATCGAAAATCTATATAGCCTAGCCTGGCGGCCGGGGTAGGGGGAGCGGATCAGGGGCGAAGGAGCCTGGCAGGAAGCACCGAGCCAGCCAGAGCGCAAAAACACAACCTCCACATTTTTACCGCTAAATTTTAGATGTAGGTTGGAAATAGGGTTGGAAATAAAAAGGGTGGGGGTTAAGCCATTTAGCCTAACCCCTTGATTTTTATGGGGTGAGCGACGGGACTTGAACCCGCGACCACCGGGGCCACAACCCGGAGCTCTGCCGTCTGAGCTACGCCCACCATCCGCTTCCTATTTAACACAGGATTCGTCTCCTGGCAAGGGTGGGGGCTTGCGGAAAGAGGCGCGCCTGGCGCTCATACCGGCCCGTTGCCGCGCCTGACCGGATCCGCTTTCACCGGCGGCGGCCCGCATCTCTGCCCTGGAAGCCCTTTACATCTCGGACCGCAGGTTGTAATTTAGAGAAGAAGCCACCCCCGAGGAGGGCCTATGATTCCGGCGAGAATGTGGGAAAGCCTGGAGGACCTCAAGGTTCAGTGCCATTTGTGCGCCCAGGAATGCAAGATCGACCCGGGGAAACGGGGCCTCTGCCACGTCCGGGAAAACCTGGACGGCAGCCTCTTTAGCCTCAATTACGGCCGGATCATCGCCGAACACATCGACCCCATCGAGAAGAAGCCTCTCTTCCACTTCCTCCCCGGCACCCGCTCTTACTCCATCGCCACGGTAGGCTGCAATTTCATGTGCCTTCATTGTCAGAACTACGACATTTCCCAATATCCCCGGGTCCACGGCGGCCTGATCCAGGGGGACGAGCGGGAGCCGGAGGCCATCGTGGCCTACGCCCTGGCCTCCCATTCGGCCAGCATCTCTTACACCTACACCGAGCCCACCATCTTTCTGGAGTACGCCCAGGACGTGGGGAAACTGGCCCGGGAGCATAGCCTGAAAAACGTCTTCGTATCCAACGGCTTCATGACGGAGCAGTCCGCCACCGCGCTGGCGGCCTTCGTCGACGCCGACAACGTGGATCTGAAGAGCTTTAGGGACGACTTCTACCGCAAGGTCTGCAAGGCACGGCTGCAGCCGGTGCTGGACACCATCGTGCGCCTCAAACAGTTGGGGATCTGGCTGGAGGTCACCACCCTGGTCATTCCCGGCCACAACGATTCGGTGGCAGAACTCAGCGAAATCGCCCAGTTCATCAAGGGGGTGGGGCCGGAGGTGCCCTGGCACGTCAGCGCCTTTCACCCCACCTTCAAGATGATGGACCGCCCCGCCACCCCGGTGGCCACCCTGCGTCGGGCCCGGGAGATCGGGCTCCAGGCCGGGCTGCGCTACGTCTACACCGGCAACATACCCCCGGGGGAAGGTGGGGAGAACACCTATTGCTACGATTGCCAGGAACTCCTCATCGAACGCCAGGGCTATACTATCCGGCGCTACCTGCTGAAAGACGGCAAATGTCCCAAGTGCCAGACCCCCATTGACGGGGTGTGGAAGTAGTGACAGTGGCACAGGCTTCCAGCCTGTGATCGGGTCGCCCGGGACGACTTGATTCACCGGCCGGAGTCCGATGCCGCCCCTTAATGAAAGTTATTCAACTTTTCTTCAATCTCCTTAAGCTTGCGCTCCCGGTCCGCCACCTGTACCAGGTTGTGCTCCAGGATCTCCCTGGAAACCAGCAAACCCGCCAGGTGCTCGCCTTTGATGCTCCAATGGGAGTTGGCTCGCCAATAAAGGTCCTTTTCCGAAGACAGGTACCTTCGGGGGGTCTGGTCGGCATACTTGCGGAAGAGGGGTAAGAGGTCCAGGTAGCGGATCTGCTCTCGCCGGAAAAACTCGCCCAGGATGCGGTCGGGTCGCTCCAGGTCGATCTGCCGGCCTCCGGTGAGAAAGGGGTAGACCTGGGTGTTGGTGGGAATCAGCACCACCAGGAGCTCGGCCCCCTGGGCCGCGGCCAGTTCCTGGAAGGCCTTCAGGTTTTCTTCATGCTTAACCCAGGCCCCGGCCGGGGGGGTCTGGGAAAAAGCCGTGAAATCGAGGGGAGAGGTATAAGAATAATGAGGCGGGAACAGGCGGACCAGAGAATCGTCGATCAGGTTGACCAGGATGAGGTGCCGCTCCAGGAAAAAATTAGTCATCTCCCGGAAACTTAGGGGATAGTTCCCGGCCAGTTTATCCCAGAAGGTATAGGGCTTTTCCAGGGTCTCGACGGAAAGGCGGCCGCTCCGGGGGTCTTTATAACGCGCCGAGGGCACCAGGTAGCCGTCCACTACCGTCAGGTTGGGAAAGGAGTAGTCGTCGTCCAGATCGTTCCAGAAATAACCCACGATAATCAGGCGGGGGCTGCGGTGGATGCGGGTGATGATTTCCCGGGCCTTTAAAAGCTCCTGCCTGGTGCCGTAGCCGTTGACCCCGGCCTTGAGAACCCGGTAGTTCAGGAGTTTTTCGATGCGGGTGCCCCATTTGTCCTCGAAAGGGGCATAGCTGTGGGTGAAGCTGTCCCCCACCAGGAGGATGAGGTCTGGCTCCCCCCGGTAGGGTTCATCGAAACAGCCCAGCTCGTTGGACCAGATGTCGTACTCCACGGAGTTGTAATCCACCGAGGTGCGCATCTTGCCTACGTTGGGGCGGATGTCGAAGCCCTTGGCGGCGTCGAACTGGTAATAGTAGCGGATGTGCCGGTCCCGGAGCAGCAGGCGGCGGTATGGGGTGAAGCGCAGGGCGGCCTCCAGCAAGAGCGACACCGCCAGCAGGCTGGCCAGGATCAGGGTCAGGTTCGCCAGGAATCTTTTAAGCTTTCCAGGGGTCATAAGCACCGCTATGATCGATTTAGGCTGTAATCAGCCATTCCCGGTCTCGTGCGGGGGCGCGTAGCCAACCCGCCCGGCAAGGCCCGGTAAGGTAATGAGCCAGAGCGGGCGCCCCGAGGGTCGCGACGACCTGCGGCCACATTTTGCCATTTAAGGCTCCCCCCGCTCCCCGCCCCCCGAACCCTACCACTCAATCCCGCGGCGTGCCCGGACCCCGGCGGCAAAGTAGTGCTTCAGGGGCCGCATTTCCGTTACCAGGTCCGCCAGCTCGATGAGTTCCGGCGGGGCCTGGCGCCCGGTGAGGACCACCTCCACCCAGGAGGGCCGCCGGCGCAGCGCCTCCAGTCCCTCCTCCAAGGGAATGAGATTGAAGGCCAGGGTCAGGTTGATTTCGTCAAGGATCACCAGGTCGTGCTCCCCTGCCTGCAGGACCTGCCGGGCCAGGTCCCAGGCCTCCCGGATCAGGGCCAGATCTTCAGGGGCCGGGGCCCGCAGGTTCACCAGGGCCTGGCGCCCGAAATGACGCAGGGTGAAGTCCGGGGCCAGGCGTTGGGCGGCGATCAAGGCCTCGCCGGTGTCCCGGCCCTTCATGAACTGCACCATGAAGACCCGGAATCCCTGGCCGATGGCCCGCAGGCCCAGGCCCAGGGCGCAGGTGGTCTTGCCCTTGCCGTCCCCGGTGTACACCTGGAGCAGCCCCTGGGCCAGACGTTCTCTGGGCATACTCTCTCCGTTAATCAATTCTTCTGCTAGGCGTGAATCTGATTATTTTTTCAAATTTGCCGACCAGGGTCAATGGGAAAGCTCAGACCCAAGGAAAGGACGACTTGCACTTGGCAGACGGTGTCAATTCAGGTAACATTTTGCACGATTACTAGCATCGTGTCTCGGGAATATCTTTAATATCTTTTGGCCCCAAAACTCCCCCTCCCTTGAGGGGAGGGGGTTGGGGGGAGGGTGATAACATTTGGAGATAACAGAACAAATAATCACCCCCACCCGGTGTCGCCCCTCAAGGGGGAGGGAATAAAGCGGGTTCCTTTATTAAGGTTTTCCTGAAACACTACACTAGCACAGACCTCCGGCTGGTGAAAATGGTTGTGTAGAGCCGGCGCCCTCGCCGGCGTAGGGGCGGCGTATCGCCGCCCCCGGGGCGGGGAAACCCCGCCCCTACAACCGCCGCGGGCGGCGATGCTACACCTTCAGTTTTCACCAGCAGGAAGCCTGTAGCACTGCGTCTCATTATTATTAGTTGGTTGACTATGTATCCTAGCAGACCCTTACCGGCAAACTTCAAGGTGGCTCTGGTCTTGGGGGGCGCCCGCAGCGGCAAGAGCCGCTACGGCCTTTCCCTGGCTGAGTCTTTCCCGGCCCCCCGCCTCTTCCTGGCCACCGGCGAGGCTCGGGATGGGGAGATGGCGGCCCGCATCGCCGCCCACCAGGAGGAACGGGGTCCCGGCTGGGAAACCCGGGAAGCGCCTCTGGAACTGCCGGAGGCCGTCGGCCACGGCCAGGGGCGCTATGGCGCCATCCTGGTGGATTGCCTCACCATGTGGCTGGCCAATCTGATGCTCCGGGAAACAACCACGGATGACGACTGGCAGGCGGGGAGCCGGCGTCTACTGGCGCTGCTGGAGAGGCTCACCACCCCCACCATCTTCATCAGCAATGAAGTGGGTCTGGGGATTGTCCCGGAGAGCCCCCTGGCCCGCAGGTACCGGGACGGCCTCGGCTGGTTGCACCAGCAGGTGGCCCGGGCCGCGGACCTGGTGGTCCTGGTGGTGGCAGGATTGCCGCTGGTTCTAAAGGGGAGCTAATTAGCCTTCGGCGCCCCGGCGTCTGGGCGAGAGAAATTTCTTCCGCAAAGATGCAAAGACGGAAGAATCGCTGGTTTATTGATATCCTGAAAATCAGTCGCGAAAGGTAAAAGGTAAATTTTCCATGATGAAGGAATTATCCCAGATAATCGCCCAGATAGAACCGGTGGACCCCGCCTGGCTGGCCCGGGCCCAGGAGCGCCTGGACTCCCTCACCAAGCCCCCGGGCAGCCTGGGTCGCCTAGAGGAGCTGGCAGCCCGCTATGTGGCCATCCGCCGGGACCCCTGGCCGGAGCTGCAGAGAAAATGGGTGGTGGTTTTTGCCGCGGACCATGGGGTGGTGGCCGAAGGGGTGAGCGCCTTTCCCCAGGACGTCACCTTTCAGATGGTCTACAACTTCCTCCATGGAGGCGCGGGCATCAATGTCCTGGCCCGCCATGCCCAGGCCCGGGTGGAAGTAGTGGACATCGGGGTCAACCACGATTTCGCCGAGGCCCCGGAGCTCATCTCCCGCAAGGTGGCCTATGGCTCCCGGAATATGGCCCGGGAGCCGGCCATGACCCGGGAGGAGGCCCTGCGGGCCCTGCTGGTGGGGGTGGAACGGTCTGAAGCGGCCACCGCCGCCGCGGTGGACCTGATCGCTGCCGGCGATATGGGTATCGGCAACACTACCCCGGCTTCGGCCCTGGCCTCGGTCTTCAGCGGCCGGCCGGTGAGCGCGGTCACCGGCCGAGGCACCGGCATCGAAGATAAGGTTTGGCAACACAAGGTGGCGGTCATCAACCGGGCCATTACCCTGCACCGGCCGGACCCGAGCGACCCTCTGGGGACCCTGGCCGCGGTGGGGGGCCTGGAGATTGCCGGGATCGCCGGGCTTATCCTGGGGTGCGCCGCGGCCCGGCGGCCGCTGCTGCTGGACGGCTTCATCGCCAGCGCCGGGGCCCTGGTGGCCGCGGCCCTGGCGCCGGCGGCCACCGATTATCTCATCGCCGCCCATCGCTCGGTGGAGCCGGGACATCAGACGGTATTGGATTACCTGAAGCTGAACCCCTTGCTGCGCCTCAATATGCGGCTGGGAGAGGGTACCGGCGCCGCCCTGGGGATGCTGCTGGTGGAGGCCAGCCTCAAGATCTACCGGGAGATGGCCACCTTCGCCGAGGCCGGGGTGTCCGAAAAGGAGGGGTAGCCTTTCTTAGTCGTAGGGGTGACAGTGGCACAGGCTTCCAGCCGGTGATGGGGCCGCCCGGGCGACTCGATTGACCGGCCGAGGCTGGCGCCACTGCCGCGCCTGCAAGTCAATCTGGAAAATCCGATGAACTGCACCTTTCCTCTGGCTCTCACCTTTCTTACCAAGGCGCCCTGGCCCCGGGCGCCGCTGGCCGCGTCGCAGGACCTGGCCCGCTTCCTGTTCTGGTTTCCCTGGGTGGGGGCCCTGCTGGGTCTGATCTTCCTGGGGGCCTGGCTGGGGTTATCCCGGGTGCTGCCGTTGCCGGCGGCCGCGGCCCTGCTGCTTTGCCTCAGTGTCTGGATCACCGGCGGCCTCCATCTGGACGGCCTGGCGGATACCGTGGACGGCCTGGGCGGCGGCCGCACCCCGGAAGAGCGGCGGCGCCTCATGAAGGACTCCCGGGTGGGCGCCTTCGGGGTAATGAGCCTGATCCTGGTGTTGCTGCTGAAATTCGCCTGTTTTCTGGCCGCCGGGCAGAAGGGCTGGCGCGCCGAATTCATCCTTTATCCCATGGTGAGCCGCTGGGGCATGGTGTTCCTCGCCTATCTCTCCCCTTACGCCCGTCCGGAAGGCGGACTGGGGCAGGCCATGACCAGCGTGAGCCGCCGCACCGCGGCCGGGGCCGGTCTCAGCGCCCTGGGGTTGGCGGTGCTGTTGCTGAGACTCAAGGGCCTGCTCCTCTGGGCCGGGGCCGGGGTCCTCATCTGGCTGATGAGCCGGTATTTTAAGAAAACCCTGGGCGGGGTCACCGGGGACGTCCTGGGCGCGGCCAACGAGGTGGTGGAGGTTGCGGTATTGTTGGGAGCCCTGCTCTTTAATTAGGGCCTGGAGCCTGCGGATCTTCCCATTTCCCATTTTTCTGATAAAATTTAACCAGATGATTTCCCAAGCTTGTTTCGACTCCTGGTTGCAGAGGCGGAGGCCGCCCTTTAAAAAAATCAGGGACGTACCGGGGGTGCGCTCCCACCGTGGCCGATTCACTCCTGCCTTCTCATTTCATCAAAACCCTTGAATGGAGATGGCTAATGTTACCCGACGTCATGGAAATCCGGGTCAAGATAAATGAATTTAAAGAACGGCTGGAATTGCTCCGAGGTCATCTTTGATCTGGCCGGAAAACAGGTGCGATTGCGCCATTTGGAAGAATTGCTGGCCGCCCCGGAACTCTGGGACGACCAGGCCCGGGCCGCGGAGATCCTCAAGGAGCGCGGCGCCTTGCTTCAGGCCCTGGAGGACTGGCAAGGGAGGGAACGCCAGGTAGAGGACCTCGAGGTGCTCCTGGACCTGGCGGTGGAAGAGGAAGACCGCAAGGCCCTCAAGGAAGTGGCCGGCGAGCTCGCCAAACTGGCGGAAACCTTCCGGGATTGGGAGCTCAAACTGCTGCTGGGGGCCGAGGAAGACCCGCTCAACGCCATCGTTACCATCCACGCCGGCGCCGGCGGCACCGAGGCCCAGGATTGGACCGAAATTCTTTTGCGCATGTACCTGCGCTACTCCGAACGCCACGGCTTTAAGAGCGAAACCATCGACCTCTTGCCGGGGGATGAAGCCGGGGTCAAGAGCGTCACCTTCACCGTCTCCGGCCCTTACGCTCATGGCTATCTGAAGAGCGAATCGGGCATCCACCGGCTGGTGCGCATCTCCCCCTTCGACGCCAGCGGCCGCCGCCACACCTCCTTCGCCGCGGTCCAGGTACTGCCGGAGGTGGACGACCACATCGAGATCGACATCCAGGAGAAAGACCTGCGCATCGACACCTTCCGGGCCAGTGGCCCCGGCGGCCAGCACGTCAACAAGACCTCCTCGGCGGTGCGCCTCATCCACCTGCCCAGCGGCATCGTGGTCTCCTCCCAGACGGAGCGCTCCCAGCACCGCAACCGGGAGTTGGCCATGAAGGTCCTCAGGGCCCGGCTCTATGACCTGGAAAGACGGAAGCGGGAAGAGAAGAAGCAGGAGATGCAGGAATCCCAGAAGGACATCGCCTGGGGCAGCCAGATTCGCTCTTACGTTATGCAGCCCTATCGGCTGGTGAAAGACCACCGTACCAAGTACGAGGCCGGCAACGTCGAGGCGATCCTGGACGGCGACCTGGACGGCTTCATCGAGGCCTATATCCTGGAACGGGATGAAAAGAAGGAACTCCAGCCCCCGGCCCGGGCTAACGGCCGCTGATCCTCGCCCCACCCCCTCAAGCCTTCCTTTACCCGGCCCGGCCCGGGCGGGGAGGTATTTCCGCACTCAGCCGGAAGGCCGGGGGGCACTCCACTCTCCAGGGCGGCGCCGCCTGCGCGTACTTGCGCTGAACGCCTTCTTTGATGGCGCGGATCTCGGTTTCGCTCAACTCGGTTTTCATGGCGGAACACCAACTCATTATCCCTGCCGAAGAGAAAAAGAGTTTCCCGCAGGGGCGGATTTAAAATCCGGCCCTAGCGCCTTCCCGCCTGCTTCATTTTCTTTCCTGCGGCCCAGGCTTTGCCGGCCCGCTCGCCCACGGTCCAGTAATGGTTGTCCGGCATGGTGAGCACCAGGGGATTGATCTTCAGGATATCCGGCTGGCCGTCGGTGAGGCAGTCCTCATCGGCATAAGCCGCCACGATCTCGCCGATGAACAGATCGTTGGCGGGGAGTTCCACCACTTCATAAAGGCGGCACTCCAGGCCCAGGGGACACTCCTCGATCAGGGGAGCGGTCTCCAGCTCTCCGTAAAAGACCCGGAAGAGACCGGACTTGTCCACCTGGCGCCCCGAAACCAGGCCGCAGTAGTCGGTCTTTTCCATCAGGTCGGCCCCGGGGAAATTGACGCTGAAGGCGCGGTTCTGCCGGATGCCCACGGGGGTGAAGTGGGCCTTATTGAGGGCCACTGCCAGGAGCGGCGGCTTGAGGTTGACCCGCATGACCCAGCCCACGGCCATGAAGTTGGCCCGACCCTCCACGGTGGCCCCCACCAGGGTCACCGGCATGGGATAGATGTAAGCGTTGGCGCCGAGATTGACCTTGGCCATTAAAGGTCCCTGCCGATGGCGAAGGCCTGGCCCAGGTACTTGCCGATGCCGTGGTAGGTGCGGATCTCCGGGCCAAAGATGATGGGCCGCACCTTTTCGATGTCCGGGAAGCCCTTGTCCAGGACCGCCTCATCGGCCTTGACGTCCAGGATCTCCCCGATGAACTGGGTGTGCAGGCCAATCTCGATGGTATGGATCAGCTTGCACTCCAGCACCAAGGGGAATTCCCCCACAAAGGGGGCGTCCACCAGGGTGCTGCTCACCGGGGTGAGGCGGGCCCGGTCGAATTTGTTCACCTCCCGGCCGCTGGCGATCCCGAAATAATCCGCCTCCTTGACGTAAGTCTCGGAAGGCACGCTGATGGTGAAGGCGCCCCGGGCTTTGAGATTGCCGTAGGAATAGGTGGCCTTGCGCAGGGAAACCGCGATGCAGGGCGGCTTGGAACAGCAAATGGACCCCCACGCCACGGTCATGGCGTTGGCCTTGCCGTTGGCATCGTAGGTGCCCACCACCCAGACCGGGGTGGGAAAGGCCAGGGTCCTGGGGCCGAGTGATTTCTTCATGGCCGGTTCTCCTTAATCAAGAATTTAAGCCATCCGGGGAAAAAAGCAATAGTGGGAAGCAGTCAGGAGTCAGCTAGCCGCTATCAGCAAAGGCCCCAAAATGGCATCTTAAACTTAGATTCTCAAGTTTCTCACCAAGTATTAATGGGAGCGGAAAAGAGATTAAATTCCCCCTCACCCTTGCCCTCTCCCCCGTCGAGGGGTGTTTGGACCGGGGAGAGGGGATAAGGATGGAACCCCTTTCAGGCTTCCGTTAATAACTGACTACACAGGCCGGAGGCCTAGGCTACCAAGTCCAGGTAGCATAGGCGTCCCGCCTGTGTACTGAATTCAGGGGTGCGAAACTTGAGCTAGATTGTGGCGAAATAGATTTTATAAGGCGGCCTGTGGCCGCCGATTATCTGGGCCAGGCCAAACTGGCGGCGGGCACAGCCCGCCCTATGAATTCTTTTTACCAGAGTCTCAAACAAGCAGGTTCCAGGGGCGCCTCTTACGAAAAAACGAAAAACGAAAAACCCGCCTTGAGATGATCGCCGGAGGTTTCCTGGCTGGTATCCACCAGAACCAGGCCGGGACGGCGCAAAAAGGCCCGGCAGACTTTAGGTCTGCCAGGCCCGCTATAATCAATGATTTTAGCCTTTAAGCAGCCGCGGCCAGCTACTCCTCCGCCTCCTCCAACTCGACGCCGTCCCGCTCAAACTGGGCGTCCCGGGCGGCGTGGCCCGCCTCGATCTCCGCTTCGCTCCAGGGCTCGAACTCCAGGCAATTGGCCACCAGTTCCCAGAGGTATAAGGTCTCCTGGTAGTTGCCCATGTCCATCTTGCCCTTCTTATGTTCGCCGCCCAGGCCCTTCATGATCTGATCCCGGCAGTTGTGGCAGGGGGCGATAACGATCTCCGCGCCGCTGTCCTTGATCTGGTCCGCCTTCATCTTGCCGTAGGCCAGGCGCTCTTCGTCATAAGGCATGGCCCAGGCGCCCCCGCCCGCGCCGCAGCACAGATTGTTCAGGGGGTCGTCCACCATTTCCCGGTAGAGGCTGGGATCGATGCACTGCTGGGAGATCCAGCGGGTCTTCTCGCCCGTGTGATCGCCAAAGGATATTTGGGATTTGCGTACGTAGTTGCACGGGTCGTGCACCGTGTAGGCTTCGTGATATCTATGGGTATTCAGCTTGATCCTGCCTTCCTTGATGTACTCCTCCAGCAGGTCCATGACGCTCACTACCTTGAACTCGTCGTAGACTTCCGGAAACCAATTTTTGAACCCGAACCGGGTTGCAAAGTAGGCGTGCCCTCATTCGGGGTACAAGATGGTTTTGCACTTAAGTCGCCGGGCGTTCTCGATGATCCGCTCCACCTGGATCTTCATGGAGGGATCGTCACCGCTGAACAGCCCCCAGTTGACCCCTTCCCAGTTGGTGGAAGAGACGGTCCAGTCTTCCTTGGCGGCGTAGAAGATGCGCCACCAGAATTTCATATCGTCGGGCTCGCCGAAGGGCTCCTTGGAGTTGATGGTGACGATGATGTTGGCCCCTTCCTTATCCACCGGCACATAGAAGCCGGGGGTGGGCTGCTCCTCGTCGTTTTCCATCTCCACCCCCAGTTCCGCCAGGAGGAAGAGGAAATCATCCCGGGGAATCCCCAGGTTGTTGCCCCGCTGGAGATTCATCATGGTGCCCTTGTGGATCGGCCCGGGCACCTTGTCCCGCTCCCGGGCGGTGCGGCAGGCCCGGAAGGTCCGCAGCAACTGGATGCCCATGGGGCACTGGTACTGGCAGCGGCCGCACAGGGTGCAGACCCAGGGCCACTTGGAATCGATGACTTCCTGCTCCATCCCGAAGACGATGGCCCGGATGGCTTTGCGGGCGTCCCAGGTGCCCCCGGCGCCCTCAATGGGAACCAGGCCGGTGGCCGGGCAACCCCCGGAACAGGTGCCGCAGGTAAAGCAGCGATCCGCCAGTTCTGGGGCGATGCCCCCGATTTTGCGGTTCTTTCGGTCTACCCTCACTTCTTTTGGGGCCTCTTCTGCCATGTTTCCTCCAGAAAAACTTGATAAACCTGAAATTTGCCTGGGTTGCAGTTTACCAAGGGCGGCTGCAGCCGGCCCCCAGACCTAAGTCAGGAAATTCTATGAATAATCCCATTAATTAGGGATCTACTCATATTTTTTATATATAAAATTTTTACTAAAAAATAAAGTCTTTTTCCTGGACCACCATGATTATATAGCGGGGCCGGGTGGCATCAAGGAGAAAATGCTAATTTCACAAAGTCCCCGGCCAGTCCCCTAAGCTCAGCTCCGGCCGCATCGGCAAGCTTAACCAATTCCCCTGCCGTTTAGGAGATTTTGTGATATTTAATAGATGGGAGGATCAGCCGAAGCTGGCGAAGGAAAGGGATGGAATACAGCCGGGCGGGGTGGGCAGATCAAGGAAGGTGTTATCAAAGTAAAGATTAAGGCGTCTTAGGGTGCGCACTGCGCAACATGCAGATCTGCTCATCGAAGTGCTCCTCCGTAATCTTCCAAGAAACGGGGACAACGACTAAATATGATAGCCGAAATCACCAGGCGTCTGGAATTACTGGCCGAATTGGGCGAGGCCCTGGCCCGGCGCCGGGATGACCTGGTGGCGGCGGAGGGCGAGGACATGGGGGCGCCCTGCAGCATCGCCGGCCTGGAGGTGGACCTGGCGGTGGCGCACCTCAAGACCCTGGCCGAGGAGGCGCCTTACGTGGAAGGCAAATCCCCTTACGGCACGGTAGCCGCCATCTTCCCCTACGACGCCCCGGCCATCATGTTGGCCCGGGTGGGGGGCGCGGCGCTGCTGGGCGGCAACCGCTTTCGCTTCAGTTTCTCCTCCCAGACCCCCGGCGCTGCCCGGCTGTTGCAAGAAGTGGTGGCGCCTTTCCCGGGGATCGAAGCCGTCACCGGCCTGGACAACCGGGAATTCGGCCGGCGCTGCGTGCAAGACCCGGAAGTGCGGGTGCTGTTCATTTCCGGCGGCGGCGACGTGGGCGACATTTACGCCCAGGAGGCGCGGCATTTCGATAAGCTCTTCTTTGCCGGACCCAGCGGCCTGCCGCCGGTAATCTTCTTTAAAGACGCCGATGTCGAAAAGGCCGTGCAATTCACGGTGCGCCGGGCCTTCATCAACGGCGGCCAGTACTGCACCACCCTGAAGCGGGCTTACATCCATAAAGACATCTTCGAGCCGGTGAAGCAGCGGGTCATCGAAAAAATGTCCGACATTCGGGTGGGCGACCCCCGGGACCCTAAGACCTGGATCGGTCCCATCAAAGTGGCGCGCACCCGCCAGCTCCTGGACCGGGCCCTGGCCGCCCTGGAAGACCCCCATTTCCTGGCGCCGTTTCAACGGGAGGGGGAGTGGCAGGGTCCCTTCCTGATGGAGACCGCCGCGGCGCCGGACCTGGAGTTGTTCGGCCCCTTCCTGGCCCTGGTGCCGGCGGAGAGCGGCCGCGCCGCGGTGGCCACGGTGCTCCAGAGCCGCTACCCCTTCCTGGTGACCTGGTTCGGTTCCCCACCCCCGGGCGCTAAAGAGGCCCTTACTAAAAAATTCGGCATGGTCTACGACAACCCGGACTTCCTCTTCACCCCCCTGCGCCTGCCCTTCGGCGGTAAGGGCGAGAGCGGCTGGATCTTGGAAACCCGGGACGGCCAGGTGAGCAAACGGGACGGGGCGTTTATTTACAGCGCCGAGTTGGTGAGAGATTTGTAGATGGGGTTTGCAGAAAGGGATATTTCCGCTATTATGCGGAAAGTTCGTTCAATCGACACAATCCCTGAAGTGAAGTTTCGGAAGGCTCTTTGGCAGACGGGGGTTCGCTATAGGAAGTCTTGTTCTTCTTTACCTGGGAAGCCGGACATAGTTCTTTTTTCAAAGCGTTTGGCTGTTTTTATAGATGGCGATTTCTGGCATGGCAGACAATGGAAGAAGCGTGGTTTATCTTCTTTGGAAGATCAATTTTTAGAATCAAGAAATAAAGCTTATTGGGTAAACAAGATTAGAGCTAATGTAGAGCGTGATTGCATTAATACCGCAAAATTACTCTCAGATGGATGGACAGTCCTTCGGTTATGGGAGAGTGATATACGTGATAATTTGGATGGATGCGTTGAAATGACAAGAAATATAATTAAATATGAACCAGCGATTGGCCAGTTATCATTATTGCCTCAAAGAACATTTGCTGATTTCTTTGCTGGGATTGGATTAATGAGGATAGGTTTAGAGAAACAAGGCTGGCATGTTGTTTTTTCTAATGATATAGATCAACAAAAAAAAGAAATGTATAAAGGCAATTTTGCAGATGTTGATTCACATTATATTGTTAAGGATATCCATTTGCTTAATGCCAATGACATACCTGCAATTAGTTTAGCTACAGCTTCTTTTCCCTGTAATGATTTATCGTTGGCTGGTTCGCGGCATGGTCTATGCGAGGGAAAACAATCCTCAGCCTTTTGGGGGTTTATTGATATATTAGAAAAAATGGATCTTCGCAAACCTCCTTTGGTATTATTAGAGAATGTAACGGGTTTTTTAACATCGCATAAAGGGGAGGATTTTAAAAAGGCGCTAATCGCCCTAAATGAGCTAGGTTATATTGTCGACACTTTTATACTTGATGCTGCACGGTTTGTTCCGCAAAGCAGACAGCGCCTTTTTGTGATTGGGATATTGGATGAAAATTATGAGTTACAGGATAGAAAAAACCCAATTTTTTTTGAAAGTGATGTAAGACCAAAGGCTTTAGCGCAATTTATATTGACCCATCCTGAAATAAAATGGCAGATTCGTAAATTACCATCGCAACCTGATAACCAAAAGAGCCTAGAAGAAATTATTGAAGACCTTCCCGAAGATTCGCCAGAATGGTGGAGCAAGGAACGAGCAGAATATCTTTTAAATCAAATGAGCCCGCGCCACAGACTAATAGCCGATCAAATGATTGCTTCCCCCGAATGCTCATATGGAACAGTATTTCGACGTATTCGGAATAAGAAATCCATGGGGGAGTTAAGAACTGACGGTTTTGCTGGATGCTTGCGAACTCCCCGCGGAGGTAGTGGTAGGCAAATCCTGTTCAAAGCTGGGAAAGGGAAATATTTTGCAAGACTTCTAACTCCAAGAGAATGCGCCCGTCTGATGGGGGCAGATGAATATAAGATATCGGTTCCCCTTAATCAAGCGTTGTTTGGGTTCGGAGACGCAGTTTGTATTCCTGTTATCGAATGGATTGCTAAATATTATTTGAATCCATTGGTAAATGAATTGATAAGAAATCGACCATTGAATATAGAAAGATTGAAGGAATATCATGAAAAAAAAGGGTGAAAAAGAAGCGGCAAGTAAAATATTTTCAGCCTGGTATAATTCCTTAAAGAATTATGGGGGAGCTCCAGCCCAAGGCACAATAGGGGCCGCATTGGTCGTTCTAGAAAGATTGAAGACGAATTATGATCTAGACCTGAAATCGCATTTAACGAAAGGCGAAGGGCAAATTAGCCGCGCAAGTGGCGGCGCATTAAGAAAAGTTTTGTCTCAATTTGGAGAAACAAGACGATATATAAAAGAAGGAGGTCGCACAAGTCGTGGCACACTGGGAAATATCGCAAATATGTTAGAAGCGCTTAGAAAATTAAACCTCGACCAGATATCCATAGCACAAAGAAATAAAATTATTGTCGAGCTTCAGAGATTTTTAATTGATAAAGTCCATGAATTTTTTAGTAGGCAAAGATTAGAAGTAATATACGATTCATCTATTTCTACATGGCAATCTATACATAATTTACTTCTTAAGGCACGGGAGGCTAATAAAGAAGGTCCAGTTGCGGAATATTTAGTTGGTGCGAAACTGCAACTAAGGTTTCCTGATTTCAAAATCAGGAATTCTTCATTTAGTACTGCTGATGATCAGTTGGGGCATCCGGGTGATTTTTTGGTGGGTGACACGGCTTTCCATGTAACTATATCTCCCATGTTTGGGGTATATGAAAAATGCAAGCATAATATTGAAAATGGTTTTAGAGTTTATCTCCTTGTTCCAGCGGGTAAATTTGCCGCTGCTAAAGAAAATGCAGAAGAAATCGCACCAGGTAAAATAGCCGTGGAATCAATCGAATCATTCGTATCCCAAAATATAGAAGAATTATCGGATTTTTCTAAGGACCGTTTGGCCCATGGATTTTATCGGTTGTTGAAAACTTATAATGATCGGGTGGATGCCATAGAAATTGATAAATCCATGTTGGTCGAAATCCCTCGAAATTTGGCCCACTACGCTGATCAATGATAATCCAGATTCCTGGCCCAAGACCTACCAGGCGGCGGTGGCGCTCCAGGAGGAGTTGAGACGCCGTGTCCGGCTCCTGCCTTTGCCGCGGCCGCCTCGCCTGGTGGCCGGGGCGGACGCCATTAGCGACCGGGAGGACCGGCGCCTCTTCGGGGCCGTGGCGGTTTACCGGTTTCCGGAAATGGAGTTGCTGGAAGAGGCGGAGGCCGAGGCTGAGTGCCCTTTTCCCTACCGCACCGGGCTCCTCAGTTTCCGGGAGGTTCCCATCCTGGCGGCGGCGTTTCGGAGGTTAAAGAATCGGCCGGAGGTGCTGTTGGTGGACGGCCAGGGGATTGCCCATCCCCGGGGGCTGGGGCTGGCTTCGCATCTGGGCCTGGTGTTGGAGGTAGCCACCATCGGGGTGGCCAAGAGCCGCCTGGTGGGCCAGGGGCCGGAACCGGCGCCGGAGGCCGGGGCCGCCAGTCCTTTAATTTATCAGGGAAGGATGGTGGGCTTGATCCTGCGGACCCAAAAGGACAAAAAACCCCTCTACCTCTCTCCCGGGTTTCGCATCACCCTGGAGGAAAGCCGCGAGATTACGCTGGGCTGCATTGCCAGGTACCGGATTCCCCTGCCTTTGCGCCGGGCGGATCAGCTAACTCGCCACCTGCGAGCGGCGGCGCTTCGGGCCGGCCGGTAAGCCGGGGTTCCCGGCGGCGTCCGGCGCTTCCAGGCTGAAGAGCTGCTCCCGATAGCCCGGGCAGACGTGGCTCTGAGAATTACGGCATTCATGCCGGGCCGCATCCCATTCCCACCACAGGCAATTTTCGCAAGCCCCCTGCCTCTCCTGGTTGAGGCAGATTTTCCCCGCCTCCCCAAAGTCGAACATGTTCCCCCACCCACATCCCAAGCGTTGCCGGCGTCCCTGAAAGGAATGATCTACCTTTCAAAACGCGCTGGATTACCATTAAACCCAATTTTAACATAAGTCAAATCTTTTTTGGGGGCTGCCGGGGGGGCGGGAAGTAGGTAAGGGACTATGCGGGCCGGTTCCGCGGCTGCCGGCGGAATCAGAAAAAATCGCTCTTTTTAAATACCAGGGGTTGGGCCTGGGGGTGGAGGATCTGGGCCGCCACCACCTCCCCCAGGAACAGGGTATGATCCCCGGCGGGGAAGGTGTCTTTAAGCTTGAGGTCCAGGTAGGCGTAAGCCTGGGGCAGGATGGGGGCCCCGGTGGCCGCGGTGGTCCACTCCAGGCCGGCAAATTTGTCCACCTGGCGGCCGCTCTTAAAGCCGAAGCGCTTACCCAGGTCCGCCTGGCCACTGTCCAGGACGTTGATGGCAAAAATGCCGCTTTCCTTGATGAGGCGATGGGAATAGCGGGAAGGGGCAATGGAGACCATCACCAGTAAGGGCTGGAGAGACACCTGGGAGATCCAGGCGGCGGTCATACCGTTGACCAGGTCCTCCAGGCGGGTGGTGACCACATAGACCCCGTGCACCAGGGCGGTAAAAGCGACTTCTTGCATCTTCGGCCTCCGGTCGGCTTCCATTGGCAATTTGCCTTTTGCCTCAGCTGAAAGCTGATAGCTTATTCATGTTAAATTGCTTCGTTCTCCGGGTCAAGGTGGAAATGGTCATATCCGGCCCCGGAGATATCCACCTCGCCTGCGGCGTCAATTAGGGAGACCCGGTCGCCTGCCACGATCTCTCCCAAAAGCAGAGGAGGCGGCAGCCCGACCCCGGCGAAGGCCTGGTGCAACCGCACCGCCTTATGGGGGGGCGAGGTGAAGAGGAGTTGGTAGTCTTCGCCTCCCATCAGGGCCAGCCTCATGGGGTCGGCCTGAAGGTAGGGGGCGGCGGCCAGCACCCGGGGCGAGACCGGCACCGCAGCCGCGGGAATCGCCGCTCCCACCCCGCTGGCCAGGCAGAGGTGATACAGGTCGGAGGCCACCCCATCGGAGGTATCGATGGCGGCGCTGGCCAGGCCCTGGCCGGCCAGGAGGCGCCCGGCCACCAATTGCGGTTTGGGGGCCAGGTGGGCCGCCACCAGGGCCGCCTGAAGGTCCGCATCCAGCTCAGGGCGGCGCTTCAGGACCTGAAGTCCCGCCGCCGCTTCTCCCAACTCCCCCGTAAGGTAAATCAAGTCCCCCACCCGGGCCCCGGCGCGGCGCAGCATTCGGCGTGGGGGCACGATGCCGGTAAGGGTGATGGTCACTGCCACCAGCCCGGGAGAGGCTACCGTGTCGCCGCCGATGATGGCCACCCCGTACTCGCGGGCGGCCTGGGCCAGGCCCTCGGCCAGCTCCAGGGCCAGGGCCAGGTCCCGCTCCGGGGGCCAGCCCAGGGAAACCAGGGCATGGAGGGGCTCCCCGCCCATGGCGGCGATGTCGCTCAGGTTCACCGCCAGGGCCTTCCAGCCCAATTGCGCCAAGGTGATGTAGGACAGGGAGAAATGCACCCCCTCCACCAGGGTATCCATGGTCCAGAGGAGGTTGCCTTCGATTTCCTTGAGGCTCACCGCGGCGCAGTCGTCGCCGATGCCCAGGACCACCCCCGGCGGCGGCGGCCCAAACACTTCGGCCAGGGCGCCGATGAGGGCGGTCTCCCCGAGAAGGCGACCGCCCCCTCGTTTCCCGGCTCCGGTTTTCAGGTTATCGTTTCGGCTCACGGTAAGGGGTTCTCCCGGACAGGCCGCTTCCTTGACGTTGGCGGCGGCCATTCTTAACTTCACCATATCCCAAGCGACCTCGGGTGGCAAGCGGAACGAACCCCCGGTGCGCCCGTGCAGCTAGCGAAAGCTCTTTCCGGAGAGGAGGCAGGCAATGAAACCGCTGAAGGCCAAACGGGCCTGGGCCGTGGCTTACGACCCCCAGTATTTCCTGCAGATGGCGGAAGAATATGACGAGGACCGCCTGGAACAGTTGAACGAATGTCTGGGCCAAGGCGATTATGCCCTGGTGAGCGAAGATACCCAGGGGTTTGCCGGAGACCTGGTGATCGATTTCCACATCGGACAAGATCTTAATGAGCCTTACCGGGCCCTGATCATGCTTTAAAGGCGCCCTATTCCCGGCTGCGCAACTTCATTAGCAACCTGAGGATCTCCAGATAGAGCCAGATAAGAGTGACCATCAGGGCGAAGGCGCCATACCATTCCATGTATTTGGGCGCCCCTTGTAGGGTCCCCTGCTCGATAAAGTCAAAGTCCAGGACCAGGTTCAAGGCCGCAATGGTGACCACGATCAGGCTGAAGACGATGCCCACCGGCCCGGCCCCGTAGATCAGGGGCATGCGCACCCCGAACAGGCCCAGGATGAAACTGATCAGGTAAAATAGCATGATGCCGCCGGTGGCCGCCACTATGCCTTTCTTAAAACTCTCGCTGGCCCGGATCATTCCCGACTTGTAAGCCAACAGCAGCGCCAGGCAGGTCCCGAAGGTGAGGCCCACCGCCTGGACGACGATCCCGGGGTACCGGGCATCGGCGATGGCGGAGACGCCGCCAATGAGCAGGCCCTCCAGCAGGGCATAGAGGGGAGCGGTCACCCCGGCCCAGGCCGGTTTGAAAACGGTTACCAGGGCCACGATGAAGCCGGCGATGGCCCCCAGCGCCACCAGGGGCAGCACCGCCTGCGGGTTCCCGGCCCGGGAAAAGCTGGTCCAGATCCAGGTGGCGGTGACGCAGACGCACAGCAGCAACAGCATGGCCTTGTTGGTGGTTCCCTGGATGGACATCCTTTCCTCGGTCCGGGCAACACTGCCCAACCGGGAGAAGGTGAGGTCACCGAGCGCGGGGTTGCCCGTCCTCATGGCGAGATCCTCCCAAGCGGCTGTTGGAGATTTTTACCGGAGTGTAGCATCAATCGGAGCGAGGCCCAAGGAAAATGGCCGCGGGGGGCCTCGGGCCGGTTCAGCCCAATGGTCTAGGTTCGCCGATATTGCCGGTGGTGTCGAAGTCGGCGATGTCCGACCGCTTGACGAAATAGGTCTGGCAGACTGAATCCAATTCTTCGGCGCTGAGCCGCGGTTCCTCCCCCAGGAAGCGGGCCCGATCTACCAGATTTTCCACCAGATCCCGGGGATGACAGGCGGATAGGGGGCGGGCGGTGGCAACGTAGTAGCGGTTCATTATCTCCCGGACGATTTCTTCGTCGAATTCCATATCCCAGGCCTGACAAACCCGGCGAAAGATGGAGAGGTACTGGTTCGGGGTGACGTAGCCGATGAAGATCTTGTGACGGATGCGCCGTAAAAAGGCTTCGTCCGCCAGGCTGAGGGGGTTCAGGTTGGTCGAAAAGATGATGAGCTGGTCGAAGGGCACCCCGAACTGTTGCCCGGTGTTGAGGCAGCAGAAGTCCTGGCGGGTTTCCAGGGGATACATCCAGCGGTTAAGGAGTTGCCGGGGGGACATCTTCTGGCGGCCGAAATCGTCGATGATGAAGACGCCGTTATTGGCCCGCAACTGGTGGGGCGCTTCATAGTATTTCAGAAGCGGGTTGAACCTGAGATCCAGGGAATCTTCGGTCATCTCGCCGCCGACGATAACCACCGGCCGCCGGCACAGCACCCAGCGGGGGTCATGCCTGGGCCCCTCGCCACTGGTGGGTACCGGCTGATGGTTGACTTCATCGTACAGCCGGATGATCTGGCCGTGGACGTACACGGCGTAGGGGATGTAGACCGCGTCCTCGAAGGCGTTCCCGATGGCGTTGGAGATCACCGTCTTGCCGTTTCCCGAAGGCCCGAAGAAAAATATGGAGCGGCCGCTGTTCACCGCGGGGCCAATCTTGAGCAGGAAGCCGGGGTCCACCTCCAACTCGGAAAAGACCTCCTGGAGACGGGGCAATTCCACTTTCACCTGGTGGATGGTCTGGCGCTCCACCCAGTCCCAGTAGTCCTCCAGGGACACCGGGGCCGGGCCCACATAGCGGTTGGCTTCCAGGGCCTGCTCGGCAGAGGTTCTGCCCTGTTCGGTCAGGGCGTAATACATCTCCATGGACATCCGGTTGCGGCTGCCCATCGCGTCCCGGGGCCTGGCAAACAGGAGATTTTGAGTCTTAAGGAAAGCGATCAGGGGCTCCAGCAGGTTGGGGAGGATCCCGAGATCCCGGGTCATCTCCCGGATGGAGAAGGTGTCCCGGTAGTAGGCATGCTTGAGCAAAAGTTGGATCAACAGGGTTTGGCTAAGGCCGGTGTCTTCCAGGGTCTCGGGGATGGGTGGGTCAGGATAAAGGAAACGCTTCAGGACCTCCGGCTCCACCAGGTCCAGGTCCAGGAGATGTTTGGCTAGAAAGGCCCGGTTTCTCTTTTGCCGATAGAGGGCTGGGGCCAGTTGTTCCGGAGTAAGCACTCCGGCCTTGAGAAGGCGTTGCGCCAGGTTCATAGCATCTCCAAACTAGCGGGCCAGGTTCTGGTTCGCCGGGGACCCGGGAGCGGCACCCGGTCACTGGCCCTGGCGCCGGGGCTGCGGTTGCCGCAGATTAACTTCCTGCGGATGAGTTGCTGATCAGGATGAGCCGCTCACAGCCATCGCAGGGCGATGGCGAGAGCCGCCCATCTCAGCGAGGACAAGAAGAGTTTGCGTGGCCAAGGGTCAAGCCGTTGCCTCCTCGGCCGGCGCCTCCACCTGGGCCTGACTGGTGGAGTGGGGCAGCCTGGACTCCTTGATGATTTTTACGGCGAGATGGGCCAAGGCATCGGCAGCCTTGCTCTTCTTCTGCCCCCAGGGAAAGAGCTTCATGCTATTGACCGCGGCTTCGATGACCGGGTCGTAGGGCACATGGCCCATGAGTTCCGGATGCAGGTTTAAGAAGTCGGTACACACCGAACGGATGATCTCCGGGGTTTTCAAGTCGGTATTGGACTTCACCATGTTGATCAGCAGGTAGATATGGTAGTCGGCGAGCAAGCGGCAGAGGCGGTCATATTGGCCGGGGGCCTTTTCCTCGACCTGGGCCAATAGTTCGCTAACCGTGCCGATGCCGCCCACCTCCTCACCTTCCTCACCTCCCGGGTAAAGGATGTTAATAATCTCTTCGTCTTTGGAGAATTCCCGGGAGATCTTGCGGTACAGGGCACTCTTGATAAACCCGTAGGCGTTTTGGAGTGAGGTGGTCTGGGGACTGAAGAGGATGATCCTTCCCGGAGAACAATTAAAGAAATCCAGCAGATTGAAGGCGGTGCCGGCTCCCAGGTCCAGGAGGATATACTGGGCCGGCAGGGCTTCGATCTGGTTTAATAACCTGATCTTTTGGGAGTAGGTGGGATTGGCCGCGCCCAGGAGGTCGTCGGCCCCGCAAATCAGGCCGATGTCCTCCACCTGGGTTTGGATGATGGTATCTTCCAGCCGGTTCACCTTTTTCAACAGGAAATGCTCCAGGGTGACGTGGGGATAGCGCACCCCCATAAGGGTGTGCAGGTTGGCGCCGCCCAGATCCCCGTCGATGAGGATCACCTTTTTTCCCAGGCGGGCCAGGCTGATCCCCAGGCCCAGGGAGATCAGGCTTTTGCCGATGCCCCCCTTGCCGCCCCCGATGCTCCAGAGCTTGATTTTACTATCAGACAATGTCTCCCCCTTGAGGATGTCCTTCGCTTAACTGGAATCCTTTACACCTCTCCAGAGAAGCAGGATCTGGCCCAAAACCCCCAGGGTACCCATTAGCCAGAATATCCAGGCAAATAGTTGATGGGGCCCGGCCCCTCCAGGATGCATTATTAAGCCGCAAAAAAGCAAGGTCACCCCGACAAAACCTAACCGGATAGGAAGCGCCACCCGTTGGGCGGAAGGTTGTCGGGCCTGGTCCCAACGCTCCCATAATCCTTGGATATCCCGGGGGCGGTTGGGGATGTGCTCGTTGAGCAGTTTCTGGGCCGCCGCGGTAGGTTGCTCCAGGATCAGGTCAAGGCTTAACAACCCTTTGTCCCGGCCTCGGGCGAAGTGGCGGACCCGAACCACCTTCCCCGGGAAGTTGATAGGTTCCCCGTTCCCGTTGGCGCGCACGCGCAGACGGCCGCCCTGCCCCTTGAGATCCTCCCATTCCATTAAGGCCAGCGGGCTGCTCACTTCCAGGCTGGCCACCCCAGCCGTCAGGTTCCGGATCACCGCGGGAAATTGCCGCGTCGCTTTCCCGGGGCGGCCGATTTGTAAAATCACGTCCGAGGGATCCCGGGATGATCCTCTGGTTTTGGGGTGGTTATGCTGGTCATCGAAAGACATAAGATGACTCCTTCCAGAGCTCGGCAACCGGGTCAATTGGCGGCGGCGCTGTCCGGGGCCGCCAGCTGATGGTAAAGAGTTCCCCGGACCTCCACTACTGGACCTTGACGGATTGATTCAGGAAACTCCTGGTTATTTGGCCAGCTTTCTCTAATTTATCCCGAAACGACAATCTGGCAAGGTCGGGGTTGGTGCTCACGTAGTTTCTAAGGCAAAAGAGCACCATCTGCACCTTATCCTGGTCTTTGGCCAAGTCCAGGTTCTTGCTGAGGAAGTCCTGGACCATGGACTTCACCTCTTGGATCGTTTCCTGGCGGCAGCTCTCGACGATCACTTGCTCTCCCAGGGCGGCCAGCAGCTGAAAAAACTCCTCGGAAACCGACTTTTCAAACTTAGGGCGGGAAGGTTCGGGATCGCTCTCACCGAGCAGTTGCAGGGTCAGATCCTCCCCCCCTCCGGCCAGGCTGTGGGACCCAGCCGGCGCCAAGGCGGGGGGCTCCGGCGCGGGCCAGCCCTCTCCCGGAGAGGCGAGCCCCGCGGCCCAGGCGCCCGCTTCCGTCCCAAATCCTGGCGCCAGGAGCTGGTCGCCGGCCAGCAAACTTTGCAGATATTGCCACCTTTCCCCATTAATGCGGGCGTCCCCGTGGGGGGCGTGCCACAACAGCCCCAGCAATAGCTGCCGGTCTCTCAGGCCCACCGCCCGGGAAGCCATCAGGATCTCCCGATAATATTTGCCCATGGCGGCGGGCGGCGCCAGCAAGACCTTGAGCACCACTTCGTGGGAGACGATGGCCCGGTAGACTTCCTCCCAACTGGGCAATTCCTGCGATTCGGGCTCGGTTTTGCCCCGCTGTTCCCGGAGGAATTGCCAGACCGCCGCTTTCGGCGGCTGGGGCGGGCTCTCCCAGGGGGGCTTAACCCAGCGCCATGGTTCCCGGGCCTCCGGCTCGATGGAGGTAGGCGCCAGAACCAGGCCCTCTTCCCCATAAATCGAGACCTCCCGGGCCGAGAAAAAGGAGGCGGGCGGCTGCTTCTCCGGGGGCAGGGCGTAATAATGCTGCTCCCGGCAATTCCCCAGTTCCGCCACGCACTGAGCCCGCCAATCCCCCAGCTGGTCCAGAGAAAGAGTCCCTTCTCCCTTATTGACCTCCAGGACCAGCAAGCGGGAAGGCCGGCCGGTGCGAACTGCCAGGTTAACCTGGACCCCATCCAGCCCCAAATCCGCCAGTTGTTTCCACCAGAGCTCCTTTGGCTGGCTCAGGTCCAACTCCAAATCGGCTCCGCCCCGGACGCTGATGACCGCCAGGGTCCAACCCAGAGCCCGGTAGCGGCTCATATGGTCCCACAACTGGCTGTGGTGATCCAGGTTCTCTTTGCGATCCAGGATGTAGCCAATCTCATCCTGCCCGAGCCTGACGGTAAACTCTTTGGCAACCAAGTTTTGACCCTCTAACCCATGGAGATCATTGAGAACCAAACCCAAAGCCGCAGATTCGGCAACCCGACGGCAGGACTCTCCACGGATAACCACGTTATTGATATTGTTATGGACAACGCCACGCCGGGCAATCGGGGCATCCCTGATTCCGGGGTTCGATTTCCCTCATTTTTAAGGTTGCCCCTTGGAGGAAAATGCCCCCGGGTCCGGGAACAAGGGGCGACGCGCCTCGCGCCCGCCTGATTAAGGTGCAAGTGCCCGTTGCTTAAGACAGGTAAAGAAGGGGAGGTTGGCGGTCTAGGATTTAATCGCCCGTTGCAGGTTGTGCATCTCGCGGCAGCGTCCCTGGGGGTCGATCTGCAATACCACCCCCTGAAGCTGAATATTGCTGCTGGCCACCTTGAAAGGCTGGGGGAGCAGGCTCCAGAAACGCTCCAGAATGATTTCCCGCTTCATGCCGATGACTGAATCCACCGGGCCGGTCATGCCGGCGTCGCTGATGTAGCCGGTGCCTCCGGGCAGGACCCGGCTATCAGCGGTCTGCACATGGGTGTGGGTGCCCACCACGGCGCTTACCCGGCCGTCCAGAAACCAGCCCATGGCCTGCTTTTCGCTGGTGGCTTCGGCGTGCATATCTACCAGGATAACCTTGAGCTCCTTAGGCAGGAGCCCCAGGACCCGATCCACGGTACGGAACGGGCACTCGATGGCATTCATGAAGACCCGGCCCTCCAGGTTAATGACGCCCACCGGCTCCCCGGCCGCGGTCTCCACCACCGCATAGCCCCGCCCCGGGGTCTCCGGGGGGTAATTGGCGGGACGCAACAGGCGGTCGGTCTCCTCCAGGTAAGGCAGGATCTCTTTGTGCTTCCAGATGTGGTTG
>Ga0116127_1000035_pt1 | contig 134514 bp, 129 predicted proteins | sample June2015DPH_16_1_FD_89731 | JGI IMG/M metagenome (GOLD analysis project Ga0116127, IMG submission 89731) | Peatland microbial communities from SPRUCE experiment site at the Marcell Experimental Forest, Minnesota, USA - June2015DPH_16_100 | ecosystem: Environmental > Terrestrial > Soil >... | reverse complement strand
GGTCCGGAGGCGGCCGTGCATTTGCAGCCCGGCACCGCCATTCTCTCCCTCTACCCCCACGACAAACGCCCGGAGATCATCGGCAATTTCATTCTCAGCCTGGCCCAGGCCAGGGTCATGGTCTACGGCCTGGGCAGCTCACCGGCGGCGATCTCTGTGGTGTTGCCCTCCAGGAGAGTCAAGGCCGCGGTCAACCGGTTGTTCGATAATTTCCACTTCCCGGCCTTCTCGTCGCCCCAGGAATTCTTTGCGGCTCAGAGCCCCCCGGAGGAACTGCTGCGTCAGGCGGTGGCCAGCTATCAGGAAAAGGTCACCAAGGTCTATTGGATCGTGCCTCAGCCGGATCTGGATCTTTGGGGCCTAAACGTATCCTCTACGGACATCCTGGCGGGCTTTGCCGACGCCCTCCTGGACCTGGGAAGCCTGGGTTTGCAAATTCCCTTCCTGGTGGCCCTTCCCGGATTGGGGGGCAAGGAGTTCCTCCTGTCTTTCAGCACCTATGCCCCCCAGCCCGGAGGGGAGCGCGGCTCGGAGATCCGCCGCATCCTGAAGAAGCGCCTGCCCGACCTCCTGCCCATACGCCTCACCCCGGTGGCCAGCATCTTCCTGCACGGCCCCCACTTCGGTGACCGCTTCGGTATCGCCAGGACCCTGACGGAGGCTCTGGAGAAGGCCCACATCTCCCTGCTGGCCCTCAGCTGCACCATTTCCACCATCTCCTTCATCATCCGGCAACACCAACTGGCCGCGGCGCAACTGGTCCTGGTCACAACCTTCGCCGCGCCGGTGGAAGTCCCGACGCCGGCTGCCGCGAGGTCAGGGCATGAATATGAAACAGGGTAAGGCCCCAAAAGCGGCCGGGGATCGACGCCTCCGGTTGGCCAGCGACGCCTCGGCCCTGGGTGCGGCCTGCTCCCCGCTGTTGGTGGATTTCCCCGATCCGGTCTTGATCGCCGACCGCCACCGCCAGGTGGTCTTTTTAAACCGGGCGGCGGAAAAGATCTTCGGCGCCACCCTGCGGTTGGGAGACCCCTGCCCCATCTGCTCCCAAATCGCCGGCCTGCCACTGAGCGCCGACGGCACGGTGCGCCGGGCACGCTGTCTCAGGTATGGCGAGGGCCTGCAGCGCGCCCCCATCCTGTTAAAGGAGGGCTGGGCCAGCACCACCCCCCTCACGGTTACCGCCACCCCCATCAAAGGCCCAAAGAAGGAATCCGCAGGATGCCTGGTGGTACTCCGGGGGCAGGAGGAACTATTGGCGCATCCGGTGGTGCAACTGCAAATCGCCACCCTGGCCAGCATCCTGGAGAACTTCCCCATGCCTTTTTTTATGGTGGACCAGGATCTGGTGGTGACCCATATGAATGAACGCCTGGAGCGGCTCACCGGCTACTCCCGAAAGGAAGCGGTGGGCCGCATGACTTGCGGCCAGCTGTTGAACACCGGGCAGTGCGGTACCTGCGACTGCGTCATCAAGCAAGTCCTAGAACAAAAGAAGCCCCTTTCCGGTTTGCGACGAATAGTTCGGAATCGCCGCGGCCAGGAGATCCCGGTGACGGTCTCGGCCTCCATCATCACCGACCCGTCGGGCAAGGTCATCGGCGCCTTCGAGGCAATCCGGGACATCTCCCATATTGTGGAAGCCGAAGCCAAACTCGATCTCCTCACCGAGCATAGCCGGGAAGGCCTGTTGATGGCGGATGAGAATCAGCGCCTGGTCTATGTTAATTCCCGGATGGCGGAAATTTTCCGCCGGTCCAAGGAAGAGTTGCTGGGCAAACACCTGGGCGAGGTCCTCACTTCCCAGCATCTGCACATGGCCCTGGAGCTGGCTCACCTTCTGGACCTGGGCCAGGAGCGGGAGTACCGTTTCTGCAGCCTTCTGAACCAGCCGAGCCAGGAAGAGGAAGAGCCCCGGATCTTTGAAACCTGCATGACCGTCTCCCGGCTGGGCGCCAAGATCCTCACCTGCCTTTACCTGCGGGATCTCACCGAGCGAATTCAGATCGAACGGGAACTACAAAAGACCAACGCCTTTCTCCATAACCTTATCCGCAGTTCCGTGGACGGCATCGTGGTGGTGGACATCAAAGGGGTGCCCATCATCTTCAACGAAGGGGCCGAACGTATCCTGGGCTATAAGGCCGAAGAGATCATTGGCAATCTTGAAAACTTCCGCCGCTTTTACCCACCCCATCTGGCCGCGGAGATGATGGCGCGGATGCGCAGCAACGAATACGGCCCGCCGGACAAACTGAACACTACCCAGCTCACCTTAATCAACAAGAACGGCGAGGAGGTGCCGGTGAACTTCTCCGCCACCATCATCCGGGAACGAGGCCGGGAGGTGGGCAGCGTCGGCATCTTTTCCGACCTGCGGGAAATCTTGAAGGTGCATCAGGAACTGGAGGCCACCCACCACCAGCTGGTGCAGGCGGAAAAGATCGCCTCACTGGGAAGGATGGCCGCGGGGGTGGCCCACGAAATCAACAACCCCCTGGCTGGAATTCTCATCTATGCGGAATTGCTGGCCCGGGAACTGGAACAGTACCCTTCCCTGCGGGAGAATATCGAAGTCGTTATCAACCAGACCATGCGCTGCCAGCAGATCGTCAATCGCCTGCTGGACTTCAGCCGTCATTCCCTGGGTAAAAAGCGGCTTTTCGACCCCAATGAGGTCATCCGCAACTGCGTCGCCCTGGTCCGCCACCAGGCATTTTTCCAGAATATCAAGATCCACCAGGAACTGGACCCGAGGCTGCCGCAGGTCATTGGCGACCCGGGCCAGATCCAGCAGGTCTTTACCAACCTGCTCCTCAACGCCGCGGATGCCATGAACGGCTCCGGGACCATCACCGTCAGCAGCCATCCCACCCGGGGGGTGGAGGGAGTGGAGCTGCAGTTTACCGACACCGGCTGCGGCATCCCGCCGGAGGTCCGGGACAAGATCTTCGACCCCTTTTTCACCACCAAACCGCCGGGTAAGGGTACGGGGCTGGGACTGTCCATTGTCTACGGGGTCATTCAGCGTCACGGCGGCACTATCAAGGCAGACAGTTTCCCGGGGTGCGGCACCACTTTCACCGTGACCCTTCCTTTGGAATTCAAGGAACCAGGGCCTGGCCTGGGGTTGGAAGGGTGAGCAGTAAACAGCAGTAAACCCTGGGCTCGTGGCCACGGCCAACGGCGGGTTGATGAGCGGACGTTTTATAAGGGGTAGGTCATGCCGCAGCAGAATACAATCTTAGTGGTGGATGACGAAGAGGTGCTGCGCCAGGGCTGCAGGCTGGTCTTAACAGGCGAGGGCTTCCGGGTGATCACCGCCGTTAACGGGCAGGAGGCCTTGGAGCGGTTAGCCACTGAGTCGGTGCAGGTGATCCTCTGCGACCTGAAGATGCCGGTGATGGGGGCCCTGGAGGTCTTGGAGGAGGCCGGAGTCCGTTACCCCGAGATTCCGGTGGTCATCATGACCGGTCTGGGTACGGTGGCCGATGCGGTGGAATGCATGAAGAAGGGGGCCTACGATTTCGTCACCAAGCCCTTCAGCATCGATCACCTCGCCCTGGTGGTGCGGCGGGCCCTGGAGAAGCACAAATTGCAGGAGCAGACCCGCCTCCTGCAAGAGGAGCAGGCCCGCAACCTATACAACCTGGCCTTGGAGCAGAGCCGCATGCACGCCGTAGTCAACTGCATGGCCGACGGAGTGCTGGTAACCAACAAGGAAGCGGAGGTGGTCTTGTACAATACCTGCCTCCTACAGCTCCTGGGTCTGTCGACCCCACCGCCCCAGCCCGGACCCCTCGACGCCTATATCGCCGCTGCCTCCTTCCGGGAAGCCATCCAAGACCTGCTGGCGGAGCCACCCGACAATCCCAGAAAGGCCATCTCCCAGGAGCTGAACCAGGGCCGGGTGCAGCTGCGAGCCCTGTCGGCGCCCTTTTTGGGGCCGGATCAGCAGGTGCTGGGGACGGTCACGGTTTTTCACGACGTCACCAGTTTCAAAGAACTGGATGAGATGAAGAACGACTTCGTGCGCATGGTCTCCCACGAGTTGCGAGCCCCCCTGGCGGCCATTAAACAACAACATTCGGTGATCCTGGACGGCCTGGCCGGGGAGATAAGCCCCAAGCAGGCGGAATTGCTCAACCGGGCCCAGGTCAAGATCCAGGGGCTGCTGGACCTCATCAATGACCTGTTGGACCTGGCCCGGATGGAGGCCGGCCGGGGACAGTTGGAGCAGGTGCCCTTACAGTTGCGGGAGGTATTGCAAGAGGTGGTGGAACTCCTGCGGGCCAGGGCGGAGGAGCAGCACGTGAGGCTGCAACTGGAACTGCCGGCTGAGATGGACCAGATCCTGGCCGACCGGCGCAGCATGGAGGAGGTCTTTACCAACCTGGTGAACAATGCGGTCAATTACTCCCCAGACGGCGGCCAGGTTACCATATCCGCGGTCTCCCGCGGTGACTACCTGGAAGTGGCGGTGCAGGATACCGGCATCGGCATCGAGCCCGAAGATCTCTCCAGGATCTTCGACAAGTTTTATCGGGTCAAGCATCCCAAGACCCGGCAGGTGATCGGCACCGGCCTGGGATTGTCCCTGGTCCGATGCCTGGTGGAAGCGCACCGGGGCTCGGTGGAGGTGGAGAGCGAAGTGGGCCGGGGCACGCTTTTCCGGGTCTTGCTGCCCACCATTTCCGGCGGGAAGGGCAAGGATGCGGGAGGGTGACGCCAACCACCGGCAGGTTCTGGTGGTGGACGACAAAGAGGACATTCGCACCGGCATCGCCCAGGTGTTGACCATGATGGGCCTCAAGGTGGCCACCGCGGCCGGCGGGGGAGCGGCCCTGGAGATGCTGGCCCGTAGCCCTTACGCCATTGTCCTCCTGAACATCAGGATGCCGGACCTGGACGGCATGGAGGTCCTGAAGCGCATCCGCCAAGGACCATCCGGAGTCCGAGGTTATCATGATCACCGGCTTCCCCACCATTCAAGGAGCATCTTCCCAGCTTCATTTCCCAGCGCCTGGCGGAATTCCAGGTGTTTATCGAGGAAGACCATACCCTGGAGGACATGGAAAAGCGCTACATCGAGTTCATCCTGCACCGCACCAAGGGGCGCCGCCAGGACACCGCCCGCATCCTGGGAATCAACCGCAAGACCCTGAGCCTCAAGATCGAAAAATATAAGCTGCGGGTGAACTGGTAGCTTAGCTGCCGCCCTCAGGCCTTCTTTTTCAACTGGTCGGCCACCGATTGAATGGCCCGGGCCACTGCCTCTGGGTCACCCAGGTAATAGTGGCGAATCGGGGTCAGGTCGTCGTTGAGCTCATAAACCAGGGGAATGCCGGTGGGAATGTTGAGACTGACAATCTCTTCCTCCGAGACCCCATCGAGATATTTCACCAGGGCTCGCAAGCTATTGCCATGGGCGGCAATCAGCACCTGTCGCCCCGCGGCCACCGCCGGCGCCACGGTTTCATGCCAGTAGGGCAAAAAGCGAGCCACCACGTCCTTAAGGCATTCGGTGAGGGGAATTTCCTCTGGCCGCATGGCGGCATAGCGGGGGTCGCGACCGGGATAATGGGGATCGTCCGGGTTCAGGGGCGGCGGCGGCACATCATAGCTGCGCCGCCAGATCTTCACCTGTTCCATCCCGTGCCGGGCCACTGTCTCCGCCTTGTTCAAGCCCTGCAAGGCGCCATAGTGGCGCTCGTTGAGGCGCCAGCTATGCTGCACCGGAATCCACATCAGGTCCATCTCCTCCAGGGTCAGCCACAGGGTCTTGATGGCCCGTTTCAACATGGAGGTGAAGGCCACCTCAAAGGTGAACCCCTCTTGGGCCAGGGTGCGGCCCGCCTGGACCGCCTCCTCCAACCCCCGCCCGGAGAGGCCCACATCGATCCAGCCGGTGAACCGGTTTTCTTGGTTCCAGATACTTTCGCCGTGGCGCAACAACACGATCTTTTTCATGTTCTCCTCTCTTGTCGGTTTCCGCGACAGGCAGCCGCGGCCCGCTGATCATCTGAGAGACCATCCGCTAACTTCTGCCCAGGCAAATTGGCCGGGCCATTCTATCATAAAAGTTACCCCGGCTTTTCTCAAGTCCTAAGGCCGCTGGGCGGATGATGCGCCCCGAGATTTTCCGGTAAATGAACCGCACCGGAAGACTAAAGAGCCCCCGGGGGAATTGCATCCAATCGGGAAACATGGTAGGTGATAATTCAGAGGCGTTTCCAGGTGGGAGGTGGCCGCCTGAACCAGGCTCGAGATCGGCGGCTGATCCGGAGTTTTAAAGACGCCCTAGGTCATGGCTGGTTAGCCCTGCGGTTTTCTGGAGGAGCCCTCATATGGACCCGCCCCTGGAGCATGCCAACCTGGAGTTCTACCTCACCTCCGCCTCCTTCCTCATCCTGATTATCTACCACGTGCGCCTGGCCTACCTGGTGCGGCGCCACCCCTTGACCACCTCCATCGGGGTCACCAACCACTTGCGGGGCCACTGGGTGGAGTCCATCATGGCGGACAAGCGGGACATCCTGGCGGTCCAGACACTGCGCAACTGGGTGATGGCCTCGAGTTTTCTGGCCTCTACCGCCATCCTCATCTGCCTGGGGATCATCAGCGTCGCCACCAGCCCGGAGAGGATGGCGGAAATCACCCCCAGCCTCAACGAACTGGTGCGGGAGCACCGGGTCCTATGGCTGTTCAAACTGATGACGATCATCGTCGATTTCTTCGTCACCTTCTTTAACTTTACCATGGCCATCCGCTACTTCAACCACGTCAATTTCATGATTAACGTCCCCTCCACCCTGGCTCACAAGATCACCCCGGATTACGTTGCGGGTATCCTCAATCACGCCACCTTCCATTACACTGCGGGCATGCGGGGTTACTACATCGGGGTCCTCCTGGTGCTGTGGCTCTTCGGACCCCTCTGGATGTTGCTGGGCGCCATCATCCTGATCGCGGTCTTGTACCGCCTGGATCACATCATACCGGTTCACCCCGGAGACCACCCAGGTTTATGGGGCGCAGACAGCCACAAGCCATGAACACAGCCCGCGGCGTTTACTTAATAATATTCGTGGTCATAAGTTAACACTATCTACCTGTTTTATTCAAATCTGGACTATTTATTTATCGAATGAATTAATTATTGTGGCCTAATTGCCTTATTGCTTTTTAGAAGAGGCTTATCATTAGTTATTGGACTATTGTTTGGCAAGATATAATGAACTTGCCCCCATCTGTAATTAATTTTGTTACAATATTTGTCCAATATCTTTTGCACGCCTTTTCACTTGCTGACCGGCGCCCCATGCATTGTGTTTTTTCTTTACTTCTTATTCCGGTCTGGTTTAATCTTTATTAATCTTGGTTTGGGGAAGGGACAGATATTATGAAGATTCACGAATATCAGGCCAAAGAATTGCTCAGGAAATTCCAGGTGCCGGTACCCGAGGGAGCGGTGGCCGGGACCGCCGCTCAGGCCCGCCAGGTGGCCGAGAACCTGCCGGCCGGCCCTTTTGTGGTCAAGGCCCAGATCCACGCCGGCGGCCGCGGCAAGGGCGGCGGCATCAAGACCGCCGCTACTGCCCAGGAAGTGGAGCGGCTGGCCGGCCAGATCCTGGGTATGACCCTAATCACCCCCCAGACCGGCCCCGAGGGCAAGGTGGTCAACCAGGTCCTGGTGGAGCAGGCCCAGGAGATCGCCCAGGAACTGTACCTGGGGATCGTTCCGGACCGCACCCTGGGCCGTCCGGTGATCATGATGAGCGCCGCCGGCGGTATGGAGATTGAAGAGGTGGCGGCCCGCACCCCGGAGCTGATCATCAAAGAGGCGGTGAATCCCATCACCGGCTGCCTGCCCTATCAGGCCCGCAACCTGGCCTTCGGGGTGGGTCTCAACCCCCAGCTGCTGCGCCCCGCGGTGAGCTTTATCGAGAACCTTTACCGGCTGTTCGTCGGCCTGGACTGCTCCCTGGCGGAGATCAACCCCCTGGTGGTCACCAAATCCGGAGCCCTGCTGGCCCTGGACGCCAAGCTCAACCTGGACGACAACGCCATGTTCCGCCACCGCGACCTGGCCGGCCTGGAAGACCCGAGTGAGATGGACCCTTTGGAATTTGAGGCCCGCCAGCACCAGCTCAACTACATCCGCCTCAGCGGCAATGTCGGCGCCATGGTGAATGGCGCTGGCCTGGCCATGGCCACCATGGACCTGATCAAGGCCGCCGGCGCCGAACCCGCTAACTTCCTGGACGTGGGCGGCGGCGCCTCCGCCGAGATGGTCAGCAACGGCTTCCGCATCATCCTGGGGGACCCCCGCGTCAAGGGGGTGCTCATCAATATCTTCGGCGGCATCCTGCGTTGCGACGTCCTGGCCAACGGCGTGGTGGAGGCAGTGAAAGAGGTCAAGGTGCAGGTACCCATCATCGTCCGCCTGGAGGGGACCAACGTGGAGCAGGGCCGGGAGATCCTGAAGAATTCCGGCCTCAAGTTCACCGTGGCCACCGACATGCGGGACGCGGCCCAAAAGGTGGCGGCCCTGGTGGGGTGAGAATCATCCCCACCCCTACCCTCCCCCCTCAAGGTGGAGGGAGAAAAGCTGGTTCCCGGAGGGCTGCTTCGTGAACCGGAAAAGACTGAAAGGCGAGATATGAGCGTTCTGGTAAATAACGACACCCGCGTGGTGGTGCAGGGGATTACCGGCAAGGAAGGTTCCTTCCACGCCCGAGCCTGCGCCGAATACGGCACCAAGATCGTGGCCGGGGTGACCCCGGGCAAGGGCGGCCAGCAGATGGACGGCGTCCCGGTGTTCAACACCGTGGCCCAGGCGGTCAAAGAGGCGGGGGCCAACACCTCCCTGATCTTCGTGCCCCCGGCCTTTGCCGCCGACGCCATCCTGGAGGCCGCCGCCGCCGGGGTCAAGCTGGCGGTGTGCATCACCGAGGGCATCCCCACCCTGGACATGGTGAAGGTCATGGCCGTCCTCAAGGACAGCGGCTGCCGCCTCATCGGGCCTAACTGCCCGGGCATCATCTCCCCGGGCCAGGCCAAGGTGGGCATCATGCCGGGCCATATCCATAAGCCTGGGCCCCTGGGCCTGGTGTCCCGCAGCGGCACCCTCACCTATGAAGCGGTGCATCAGATGACCCTTTTGGGCATCGGCCAGAGCACCTGCGTGGGCATCGGCGGCGATCCGATTATTGGCACCGATTTTATAGATATGCTACAATTGTTTGCGGCTGATCCCCAGACCGAGGGAGTGGTGCTCATCGGGGAAATCGGCGGCGTTGCCGAAGAGGAGGCCGCGGCCTTCATCTCCGGGCACGTCTCCAAGCCGGTGGTGAGCTTCATCGCCGGACAGACCGCGCCGCCGGGCAAACGCATGGGGCATGCCGGGGCCATCATCTCGGGAGGCAGCGGCAAGGCCGCGGACAAGATGGCGGCCCTCAGCCGAGCCGGGGTGACTGTAGTGGCCAATATCGGCGAGCTGGGGCAAACGGTAAAAAGGGTCATGGGATATACAGCCTGACGTCCATGAAGATTTTGCTGCACATCTGCTGCGCCCCTTGCACCATCTACCCGCTGGCAGCCTTATCCGCAAAGGGCCACCAGGTGCGCGGCTTCTTTTCCAACCCCAACGTCCACCCCTACCAGGAGTATCTGCGTCGGGCCGCCACCCTGGAGACCTATGCCGCCAAGGTCCGCTTGCCGGTGATCTGGGACCGGAGCTATCCCCTGGAAGAATTCTTGCGTAACCTGGCCTTTCGGGAGGCGGAGCGCTGCCGCTTCTGCTACTATCAGCGCCTCAGCGCCACGGCCCGGGTAGCCCGGGGCGGCAAGTTCGACGCCTTCACCTCCACCCTCCTCTACAGCAAATTTCAAAACCATGAATTGATCAGGGAATTGGGGCAATTGCTGGTCCAGGAGGTGGGGGTGCCCTTTTACTACGAGGATTTTCGCCAGGGCTGGGACGAAGGCCGGACCAAGTCCGCAAAGCTGGGGCTTTACAAACAGCAGTACTGTGGCTGCATCTTCAGCGAGCGGGACCGCTTCCGGCAGCCTGCTGCGGAGCAGGCCGGGATGCGCCAGGTGCTCAAGCGCTAATGGAAACTTTGACTAGTGTCATGTTTCAGAAATACCTTTAAAAATATCGACATGTTCTGGTAGCCCCAGGCTTTAGCCTGCGCTCAGTTTATTAAGGATTTTCGCAAGCTTAAGCTTGCGGCTACATTTTAAAGGGCAAATGATAAAGAACATTTTTTATTAAAGGAAAATCTGAGACCTGACGATAGATGGGGCAGGCCAATTTTAAATGAAACGACTTAACGGAGCAGGCCCAGGCAGCCCGAGGGCGACAGGGCCTTTCTCATTGGGGAGAAGCTGGTTAAGGCGTCGGGCGCAGCCCGCCCTATGAGCCGGTAGGGAGAGAGATTTTCTTTTCTCGTTCCCAAGCTCCAGCTTGGGAACGCACCCTGGGCGTCAGGCTCCGCCTGGCGATAGCCAGCTTGCCCTCGGGATGAGCCGTCTTCTGCGCAAAGCAGGAGCTTTGCATTAAAATGGGTTCCCAAGCAGGAGCTTGGGAACCAGAAAATCAACCATTGGAGCCCGGGACCTGTATACGGTTCAGCATCAGCAGCGGGCGACGCATATCGCTTGACTTAGTTGTTAGCTGAAAACCGGAAACCCTTTTGCCAGGACTTACGCGGCCATGGTCGCCTCCCGTCTGACCCTGACTAATCGACCGGAAAACTTGAGACTGCTGGAGGACTTCATCAGCCAGTGGAGTAAGGACCGAGGCCTGCCGGCAGCCAGGCTCCGGTCCCTGGAGTTGGCGGCCAAACGGATCTTCCGGCACCTGGTGGATCACGCCTATCAGCCCGGCGAACCTGGTTCCATCGCCGTGGAATTGGAGGAGAAGGGCCCCAGGTTGCGCCTGATGTTCGAAGACGACGCAGTCCCGAAAAATTCCGCGGAGAACCCCCCGGGCAACCCCGGTGGGATGGCTTCCCCCGTGGACGCCCCACATCTCAATGCACTGGAGCGCCTGGCGGAGAGCCTCATCTACTACCGCACCGCCGATGGCAAAAACCGCCTGGTGGTCTTCTTGAATTGATCGGCCCCCGACCTTAGGGAACCGGGAAGATTTTTTTAGGAGGCGGCGGCGCGCCTGGCTCTAATGCCGGGGACGGGCATACTGCTTAGCCTTGGCAAAGGCCTCTTGGGCTTCCTGGTCTTTGCCGCGCCCCTTGAGAAATTCCCCCAGAAAATTCCAGCCCTCAGCATAATCGGGCTTCAGTTGCACCCCTTTGCGCAGTTCCGCCTCCGCTTCCCGCAGGTCGCCGGCGCGGGACAGGGCGCTGCCCAAGAGGCTATGAGCCTCAGCCCAATCGGGCTTGATGGCGAGGGCCCGGCGGAACGCGGCAGCCGCCTCGGCGTCATGTCCCTCGCCGGCATGCAGCAGCCCCAACTGCAGGTAGTCCTGGGCGGCCTTTCCGGAGGATTCCCTGACCTTTTCCTGAACGTCGCTGGCCCCCCAGCCCGGCGCCATCCCTCCCAGAGCCAGGCAGGCGGCCAAAATCATCATGCTTAGCCATCGCACCACGGTGTCCTCCTCCAGCGAATTTTTTTCCAGGGGGATCAGATGGCTACCCAGCAGCTCGCCCCTGCTTTTCTAATGGGAAACCCAAAAATATCATAACGGTCCCACCGCGGCCAGGTAGAGGGCCGCTTCCTCGACCCCGTCCACCTGGACCAGGCGCTCCACTTCCCCGTCGAAGAAGGCCCCTACCGGACAGACTCCCAATTTAAGAGCGGTGGCGGCCAGCATCAGGTTCTGGCAGATGTGGCCGGCGTCCAGGAACAGGTAGCGGATGGCCCGCTCCCGGTATTTCCACATGGCCCGGTTGAGCACCCCAGTCCAGATGAAGACCACGCCGGCGGCGCCCAGGAAGCCTTGAGAGAGTCCGGCCTCCGCCAAGGAATGACGAAAGTCCCCCGCCTGCAGCAGCTCCAGGGAAAAGTCCGGCACCTGGAAGTGCCAGATCCCCGGCTCCACCCCGTCCACCCGGTGTACCGCCAGGTAGGTTTCCACCGGGTAGAGGGCCCCGGCTGAGGGCGCCGCCCGGAGGAGATAGCCACGGCTGGCGTAGGTTACCCCCTGGCTGGCCCAGAGCAGGGCGGCCAGTTCGCCCTGGGTCAGAGGCCGCTCCTGATAACCGCGCTGGGAGCGGCGCCGGCCCAGGCATTGCCACAGGTCCGCGACTGTGCGCCCCGCCTCGGGGTCGAGGCGCAGGCGCCCTCGGGCTTCAGGGTATTCCTTGTAAAGGGGGGCCCGGGGATAGGTCTGCCGCGCCTCTCCCAGGTCCTCCCGGCGATAGCGGCTCGCTGCCAGGTAGCCGCGGCCCGGGTCCAGCTCTCCAGAGTCCCTCATGACCTTCCCCAATAAAAAATCTAGCCCTCACACGGACGGCTAGGCTTGGCCAATCCCCTTGCTGCGCTCTTCCCGGCGGGGGCGGTTTCTTTCGTAAATAATCTTCAGGCCCTTCAGAGTGAGATAATCGTCCACCAGGTCGATGCTTTGGGTTTCCGAGGCAATGAGGCAGGCCAGGCCGCCGGTGGCGATGACCCGGGGCGGGTGGTCTTCCATGGCCTTCTTGATGCGGGTCACGATGCCATCCACCAGCCCGGCGTAGCCATAAATAATGCCGGCGTTCATACTGCTGATGGTGTCCTTGGCAATGATGCTCTTGGGTTTGGCGAAGATCTCCACCCGAGGCAGCTTGGAGGCCTTGAGAAACAGGGCTTCACAGGAGATCATCACCCCCGGTGCGATGACCCCGCCCTGATACTCACCTCGCTGGGAAACCACGTCGAAGGTGGTGGCGGTGCCGAAATCCACGATCACCACGGCGCCGTGCACCTGTTCAAAGGCGGCCACCGCATTGACGATGCGGTCCGCGCCCACTTCCCGGGGGTTATCGTAGCAGATGGGCATGCCTGTCTTGATTCCAGGGCCCACCCACAGAGGCCGAACTTTCAGGTAGCGCTGGGAGAAGCCCTCCAGGGTATTGTTCATGGGAGGCACCACCGAGGAGATGATCAGGTCGGTGCCGGGGTCCAGGGCCAGGCCCTGGGCCTGGAAGAGGTTGCGCAGCAGGATGCCCAACTCATCGATGGTGGCTTCTTTTTCGGTGCGGATGCGCCAATCGCTGAGAAGCCGGTCGTCCTGATAGACCCCGATAACCGTGTTGGTGTTGCCCACATCCATCACCAGCAGCATGAGCCCTTTCTCCTCAGTTCAGCAAGGCGTCCAGGGTCTGGGCCAGGTTCTGGGCCACCCGTTCCACCAGTTGTCGATCCTCGCCTTCGGTCATGATGCGCAGCTTCGCCTCGGTGCCGGAGTAGCGCACCAGCAGGCGGCCCTGCGGACCCAGGCGCCGTTCCGCCTCTTGCAGCGCCTGCCGGGCCGGCCGCAGGCTTTGCAAATCCTGCTTTTTTCGGACCTCCAGGTTGATGAGAACCTGGGGATAATCCTCCATGAAGCCGGCCAGTTCGGCCAGGGGCTTGTTTTCCCGGAGCATCACCGCCAGCAGCCGCAGCGCCGTGAGAATGCCATCCCCGGTGGTGGCGTAATTCAGGAAGACCAGGTGCCCGGACTGTTCCCCCCCCAGGATATAGCCCCCTTTCTTCATTGCCTCCAAGACATAGCGGTCTCCCACCGCGGCCCGCACCAGTTTTATGCCGGCCTTCTTCAGAGCCACCTCCAGACCCAGATTGGTCATCACCGTGCCCACCACCGTCTTGTGAGGCAGCCTTCCCCGGCGCAGCAGAGCCAGGGCGCAGATGCCCAGAATATGGTCGCCATCTGCCACCCTGCCGGTGTGGTCCGCCACGATGCAGCGGTCGCCGTCACCGTCGAAGGCGATCCCCAGGTCGGCCCGGTGGCGCTTTACCAGGGAGACCATGATCTCAGGATGGGTGGCGCCGCACATGCGGTTGATATTCTTGCCGTTGGGCCGCACTCCGATGGGGATGATCTCCGCCCCCAGCTCGACGAAGACCTCCGGCGCCACCTTGTAGGTGGCCCCGTGGGCGCAATCGATCACGATCTTGAGGCCGTCCAGCTCCAGTTCCCTGGGGAAGGTGCTCTTCAGAAAGGAGATATAGCGGCCGCGGGCATCGTCGATGCGGAAGGCCTGGCCGATCTCGGTGGCTGTGGGCCGGGCCCCCTCTACCTCCGGATCGGTCATCAGCCTCTCCATGTGGGCTTCTATCTCATCGGGCAGCTTGAAACCATCTCCGGAAAAGAACTTGATGCCGTTGTCCTGATAGGGATTGTGGGAGGCGGAAATGACCACCCCGGCGTCAGCTCGCATCGAGGAAGTGATGAAGGCGATTCCCGGGGTGGGCAGCGGACCCAAAAGCAATACATCCACCCCCATGGAACAGATGCCTGCGGTGATGGCATACTCCAGGAGGTAGCCGGAAATGCGCGTGTCCTTGCCCACCACGATGTGTTTCCGCCCGGGGCCGTATTTAATCACGTAAGCCAGGACCCTTCCCAACTGCAGGGCCACCTCCGCGGTCATGGGATGGATGTTGGCCACTCCCCGAACTCCGTCGGTGCCGAAAAGATGACGCGTCTCGTTCATTTCCCCTCTCACTTTGCCGTAATCCTTGCCAGTGCGGCGCCTGCTTCAAATATTTACCATAATTGCCGGGAAATGGCAGCATCTCACCTCGGGGAAGCGCTTATCCCTGGTTGGTCCAATGGATGCACTCCACCGGACAGGCGTCAATGGCTTCCTGGATTTTATCTTCCGAGCCGCCGCCGGGGTTGATCACCTGGGCAAATCCCAGACCCTCGTTGAGTCTGAAGACCTCCGGGCACAGCTCTTCGCAAGTACCGCAGGCGATGCATTCCTCTTCCACCATGTAGGGGAAGCGTTCGGACATGTGCTATTCTTTTTCAGTTCGTTTCCGAAACTAAGTGAAACAGTTCATAAATTCGCTAGCGAATGACCTGCCCGCCGTTTCCAGGAGGCGGCCGCGGCCATAGAAAATGGTGACCCGATGCCGCTCAGGACCGGTACGGCCGCGGCCCCAGCGGCTCAAGGAAGGTGAGGCCCGGTGCGCCAGGCGCCGCCAGTCCTCCGGGTCCCCGGTGGCCCCGCCGCCCGCCTCCCCCACCATGATAAGATAATGCAGAAAATCCATCTGGCAAATCCGGACCAGGGACTGCCCTGGCGGCGGCCAAGCATAAAGCACCGCTTCGGGGCGGAAATCCCGGATGGCCTCGAAGACATCGCCCCGCTCCACCCGGGGATGCACTGGCAGCCCCGATTGAAATTCACCATCGCCCCGGTCCACGGCCCGAAAAATTAGGCCCGCCCCCTGACAGAGGGGAGCCAGGGCCGCGGTGAGGTAGCCCCGGCCGGCGCCGGCCTCCAGGAGCCGCTTGATCTTCAGCAGCTTGAGAAACCGCAGGAAGCGGGGTGGCCATTCCCGGGAGGGAAAGAAATAGACCCCCGTGGCCTGAGACAGGGCCATGAGCCAGCCTGCCTGGTCGGAGGACCGGCGCAGCAGTCCCTGCCAGCGGGCCTCGGGCAACAGGTAATCCAGCGGGCCGGCTCCCGCCTCCGGCAGGCGCACCAGGCTGCGGGCCTGCTCCAAAAACCGCTGGTGCTCCCGAAATCTTACGGAGGTGGGCAAGGTTTTCTTCTTTTCGGGTCCAGAAAAGGCTCCTTCCCAGGACAGGCGCACTCGCCTGTGTTTCCGGGTCGGCCGCTTTCGACTGTCCTGCACTTTTTCCTGGCCCGGGTTAAGTCCGTCTAAATTTGAGGCAACATTCTTTAATTATATCCGTACCGGCTGCCCGCGGCTCTCTAAGAATGAAATTTGCCCTACAATAATCGGTCTCCCGCCCTGCCCTTGCCCCTCTTGAGCCACTGATATAAGATGATTCCCCGGCTTCCTCCCGCCATTGACAAGCCCGGCGGCAAAACTTAACAGAATAGGGCTGGAGGACACGTCTTCAGGAGGTGGATCATGCTGCCGCTGGATATGCATATCGTAGGCCAGCACCTGGAAATCCTGCCGGAGTGGCGGGAGAAGATCGAAGCCGAACTGGCCCGCCTGCAGAATCACTATTCCGGGTCTATCCTGCATGCCCGGACGGAAATTATCGGCACCGCCCACCACCATCTGGGCGCCTTTGAGGTCCACCTGGTGGTCACCGTGCCCGGGGAGGTCATCACCGTGAATCGCCAGGGAGGATTCGTCCTGCCCTTGCTGGTGGAAGCCTTCGATGTCCTGGACCGGCGCCTGGAGGAACACTCCCACGTCATCCAACAGAAAGTCAAGCCCCACGAAGAATTCACCCGGCACGGCCGGATCATCCGCCTCTTCCCGGAGCGGGACTACGGCTTCATCCAAACCGACGACGGCCTGGAGGTCTATTTCCATGCCAATGCCGTGAAAAAAGGGGGGTTTGCCAGGCTAAATCCGGGGATGGAGGTGAATTTCGGCCAGGAAGAGGGGGACCAGGGCCCCCAGGCCATCTGGGTCCAGCCGCGGTAAGGGCTGTTTTCTGTTTTCTGTTTTCTTTTTGGTTTTTGGTTTTCTGTTTTTGGTTTTCGTTTTAGGTGGGAACGGCAGGCTCTTTGGGACTGCCTTCATAATTTCCCATTTGCTGCGCACTATTTGGAGTTCCGGGCTACGTGTCCCCCCAATCCCTGGCGGCGGCTTCGATTCACCGCTGGTCCTGGCTGAAAAAGTTAGCGGCGCCGGTAGTTGATAATCCCCTTTTCTCTTCATTTCCTCCATAGGAGTCGTTCTACTTCAGCGATAATGTGCAGAAGGTTATGCATTTTCAATATTAAAAAAGGCTTGGGGGATTATCTCGGCAGAAAGGGAGGGAATAATCTTAATAATCTGGCAGGGCTTCCAATTCACTGGCTGCCTCACTTGCCGGCCAGGGCCCAGATGATTTCATAGCTCACCGGGATGGAGCCGTTTTGCCCATAACCGTCCCGGTAGGCCTGTAACAGGGCCCTGAACAAGCGAGGGGAGAACGGCCGGGGCTGGGGATTGGTGGCCCCCATGGCCTGGAGGGCCTTGAGAAATTCCGGCACCGAGGGGTAGATGGCGGTGACCCATTCCCGGACCAGCTTAATCTGCAGAAAACCGGCTGCGGCCAATATCCGGGACCAGCCTGCCTCATCCAGGAAACCTTGGGCGGTGATGGGCGGCTGGCTCTTAAGCTGCACCGCAGCTGCGGCCCGCCCCAGGGAATCCGCCAACTCCCGGAAGGTCCCGGGCCCGAGAGTGGAGAAGGCCAGCGCCCCCCCGGGCGAGAGGAGGCGGAAGTAAGCCGTTAGGGCCTCTGCCGGGCGGGTAAGCCACTGGAAGGCGGCATTGGCCACGATGGCATCGAAGCAGCCCCGGCTCAGGGTTTCGCCGTCCGCCACCAGCCACGCTACCCCGGGGGCTGCTCCCAGGCGGCGGCGGGCTGCGGCGACCAGGGCCGCATCCAGGTCCAGGGCCACCAGGGAGGCCCCGTTGCTGACTTGCTTGAGGAGTTGGGTAAAATGGCCGGTGCCGCAGCCAATCTCCATAATTCGTCCGGTCCGGGGCAGCAGGCCCTCCAGAAGGGATAGCAATCCCCAGGCCATGTGGCGCTGCACTCCGGCATGACGGTCATAAGACCCCGCCCGCCGGGCAAAGTTCCGCCGAATGCCTTGCTTGTCGTCCATTTAGGTGGTTTCCGGTTTCCGCTTTCGGTGGCACAGGCTTCCAGCCTGTGTAGTCCCAAATTTTTCGAAGCAGGAGAAGGTCTCGTCCAACTCATGGACCAGCTAAACTGAGCAATCCCCTCAAGATGCCGTTGACCGCCGTGGTCTGGGTGAGGAAGGGAATATGCCCCGCGGCCGCCAGCAGATGGAGTTCCGACCCCGGCAGGCGCTCCTGAAGATCCCGACCCTGGGCCGGGGGAACGATTCGGTCTTGCTCTCCCTGGATGATGATCACCCGGCCGGAAAGGCTTGTGGTTTTTTGGATAAGCGGTAGCAGGCCTCGCAGGTCCTTATCCCTGAGATAATCTAGCCCCTGCGCCAAAAAAGCCGGGGCCGCCTGGTAATCGAAGCCGGCCGCGGCCTCCTCCCGGAAGGCTGCCTCTCCCGGGGCCAGGCAGGCCAGGGCGAAGTCGTTCAGGACCTTGCGGGAATCGCTCCCCAGGGCCCGGCGCATGGCCCGTAACATTGTCGCCGGCTGGCCCCAGGGGTGGTCCGGCCGCCGGCAGAAGACCGGAGGCACGGCCACCAAAACCGTGGCGCCGGGCGCCGGCCCCCGGAGCTGGGCCAGGGCCTCCAGCAGCAGCATGCCCCCCAGGGACCAGCCCACCAGGACGCTTTCCTTAAGAAGCAGCCCGCTGAGATATTGCGCCAGCCAACCCGCCTCCCACCTGGGAATCTCCGGAGTCAGAACGGCGTGAGTGGAGTCGCAGGCTGCCGCCGTCTGAACTCCCCGCCAAAGGCGCCCGGAGGCCCCCCAGCCGTGGAGCAGCACCAGGGTCTTCATGCCCCCAACCCCATGGCCCGGGCCGTGGCGATGATGGAGTTAAGGGCCCGCTGCAAATCTTCCCGGCTATGCGCGGCGGACAGGGAAAACCGAACCCGGGCCCGGCCCGAGGGCACCGTGGGGGGCCGCAGGGCCACCGCCAGCAGCCCCTGCTGCCGCAGGCGGGCGGCAAATTCCAGGGCTCGGCCATTATCCCCCACCAGCACCGGGACGATCTGCGTCTGGCTCCCCAGGGTATCCAGGCCGGCCTGCGCCAGCCCCCGGCGAAATCTCTCCGCTTCCTCCTGGAGATATACCCGGGGCTGCGGTTCCCGGGCCACCACCTCAAGTGCCGCCTCTATGGCGCCCAGCACCGGGGGCGCCAGGGCGGTAGAATAGATGAAGGAGCGGGCCCGGTTGTGCAGGTACTCGATGAGTCGCTGCTCCCCGGCCACGTAGCCCCCCAGGGACCCGAGGGCCTTGGAAAAGGTCCCGAGATGGACTTCAACCCGCGCGCTCAGGCCCAGGGCTTCGGCCAGGCCGGCGCCCTTCCCTCCCAGGACCCCCGTGGCGTGGGCTTCGTCAATCATCAGGGCGGCTCCGAAGCGATCCTTCAAGGCCACCAGTTCCGCCAAGGGGGCCAGGTCGCCGTCCACGGAAAAGACGGAGTCGGTAATGATCAGGCGCCGCCTGGCTCCTTGGCCTTGCCGCAGCAGCTCTTCCAGCCGGTTCAGATCCCGGTGGGGGAAGCGGTGCAAGACAGCCCCGGAGAGTTTGATGCCATCATAGATGCTGGCGTGGTTGAGGCGGTCGCAGAAGACCGCGTCCCCGGGGCCCGTTAGGGCTGCGATCACTCCCAGGTTGGCCATGTAACCGGTGCTGAAGATCACCGCGGCCTGGGTCCCTTTGAAGCCCGCCAGCCGCGCCTCCACTGCCTGGTGCAAGGCCAGGTGGCCCGCCACCAGCCGGGAGGCCCCGGCCCCCGTCCCCCAGCGTGCCGCGGCCGCCTGGGCCGCGGCAATGAGCCGGGGGTCCAGGGACAGACCCAGATAATCGTTGGAGGAAAGGTTCAGCAAAACCTGCCCGGCCAGGCGCACCTTGCCGCCGGGCAGCACCGCCTCCAGCGCCTGCAGCCGCCGCCGTAAGACCTGGGTTTCCAGGGATGCCAATTCTTGGGATAATTGATCCAGCATAGCTTGCAGCTATCAGCTTTCAGCCGACAGCCAGGGCGAGTTTACCGCAGACTTCAGCCAGGGCCGCCAACAATGCCTCCCGCTCCGCCGCCAGCTTAAGGTTGCCCACCTCCGGCACCCGGGCCAGAATGGGGCTGCCGGTCAGCGCCTCGATCACCGCGGGGTTGGTCTGCTCCGCCAGGCCGGGAGATTCCGGGTAGCGGTTCAGGATAATCCCCGCCACTTCCAGGCCATGCTGCCGGGCCGCCGCCACCGTCAGGGCGGTGTGGTTGATGGTGCCCAGGCCGGCCCGGGCCACCACCAGCAGCGGCAGCTTGAGCCAGCGCCCCAGGTCCAGCACCAGGAAATTGGTAGCCATCAGGGGCACGTAAAGCCCGCCGGCGCCTTCCACCACCAGGAAGTCATAGCGGCCGGCCAGTTCCCGGATGGCCGCGGCGATGCGGCCCAGGTCCACCGGCCTGCCCTCCCGGGCCGCGGCCACCCCCGGGGCCAGTGGCAGCCGCAGAGTTATGGGGGTGAGCAGCTCCAGGGGCTCGTTCAAACCGGCCAGTTCCCGGGCAAAGGCGGCATCGGTGGGCAGCAGCCGGCCCCCCTCTTCCGGGCAGCCGCTCTGGATGGGCTTAAAATAGACGGCCTTAACCTGGTGGCGCCGCAGGGCCGCGGTCAGGCCGGCGGCGATCACCGTCTTGCCCACATCGGTGTCGGTGCCCGTGACCAAGACGCCCCGGACTTCAGGTAATATCGGTAATTCCATGACAGCTTTCTTGGGGGGCGGGGGTAAGGGCATCTGCCCTTTCCCATCCCCCCAATTCCTTATTTCCAGCCAACTCCAGCCCCAAATCAGCCAGCACCTGCCGATCCTCCTCCGGCAGGCGGCCCCGGGTGGTGAGGTAGTCTCCAGTCATCAGGCTGTCGGCCCCAGCCGCGAAAACCAGGGGGCTCAAGGAACCCAGGGTTACCTGACGGCCGCCGCAGATGATGAGGGAGCGCTCCGGAAATGCCAGGCGAAAGGCGGCCACCGCCTGAAGGGCGGTGAGCGGCGACAATCTCGGCCGGTCCGCCAGGGCCGTGCCCGGCAGGGGGTGCAAGAAGTTCAGGGGAATGGCGTCCACTGCCAGATCCTCAAGGGCCTGGGCCAGTTCCCAGCGCTGGGCCACGCTCTCGCCCAGCCCCAGGATGCCCCCGGCGCAAACGCTCAGGCCCGCGGCCTTGGCGGCCTCAATGGTGGCTACTCGCTCCCCGTAGGTGTGCGTGCTGCAGATTCGGGGAAAATGGGAAGCCGCGCTCTCCAGGTTGTGGTGGTAGCGGTAAAGCCCGGCGGCCTTCAGGTCCCGGAGAAACTCTCGACCCACAATGCCCAGGGAGGCGCACACCCGGATGGGCGCCGCCTGGCGGATGGCGGCCACCGCCTCAATGATGGCCTCCTGCTCCCGGGGAGTGACCATCCCCCGCCCCGAAGTGACGATGGAAAAGCGTGAGGCCCCTGCGGCCGCGGCAGCTTTAGCCGCGGCCACCAGCTTTTCCCTGGCCAGCAGGGGATAACGGGGCGCGTCGCTCCTGGCCCGGCCCGACTGGGAACAGAAGGCGCAGTCTTCGGAGCAGGCCCCGCTTTTGGCGTTGAGGATGACGCAGAAACTGACCCGCCGGCCGAAATGGCGCTCCCTGGTCTGCGTCGCCTCCCCCAGCCGGGCCCACAACCCCGGCCACTCCACACTAAAAATCTCTTGCCAATCGGAATAATTCATCACGGCTCATCCCGTCTTAAAATCACCCATACGATATTAATTGTCAACCTTTGATATGAATATGGTTGACATAGAAAACCTGAAAATCATGTCAAAAATATTGTGAAAATAATGCTACTTATAATCTGTAGACTTATAGTTATCAATTTTTGATAATCTGGGGCGCATATGGATATTCTTAAGATTATAGGAAAGAATATTAAATATTACCGGCAAAAGGCGGGGCTTTCTCAAGAACGACTGGCTGAATTATGTGGACTTCATAGGACATATGTTGGCGCGGTTGAAAGAGGAGAGAGGAATATTTCGGCTTTAAATATAGAAAAGATATCCATTGCCTTAAAAATTGAACCATATATGTTGCTTAAAGAGAAATCAAATGATTCCTAATGAAAATTATTTAAATAAGGCTTCAGAATTTTGGGCTATAGTTAAATTTGCTTCAGAATTACTCGGCTATTCAAATAGATCTATAAAATCTCCTGGTATGAAAAAATATAGTAAAGCCGATTTTAATATCATTGAAAGCAATTATAATCTATCTTCTAAGACAATCGATGAAGTACTAAAATATATGAATTATAGGAACTCGGTAATTGAAGATTATATAGCTCCATTATTAATGAACAGGGATCAAGCTCAGAAACTTTTTAAAAAGCTGCATTCCAAATATAAGCCCAAATGCGCCTTACCTTATAATAAACAAAAGGGGCAAAAGAAACATTTGAATTATCTTTCTTGTATTGTGAATATTTTAACAGAGGTCAATCTAAAAGGAAAAGCCTTTTGCGATTGTCCAAGGGGATTGTGTCTAATAACTGATAGATATAATAAACCAATAATCACTTTATCAAGATGGATGGACGGGGCTTATCCCACTATTCATAATCCAATTGCTATTTGGGAAACCAAAGAATATTATGGAACGACAACTTTTGGCAGCAGGGTTGCAGACGGGGTCTATGAAACTCAATTAGATGGTTACGAAATATTTGAAGCCCAAAAAATCCTGGGTAGGAGGATAGAACATTATCTTATTGTAGATGATGAATTCACCTGGTGGATTAAAGGAAAATCATATCTTTGCAGGCTGATTGATATGATGCATATGCGACTTGTCGATGAAGTGATATTTGGTAGAGAAGTTATTACAAGATGGCCTGAAATTGTAAAAAAATGGACTTAAATTATAATTACCACGTTAAAAGAAGCCTGTCCGCGACATCCTCTCCTAGCATTCTCTTGCCATTCACCTGAAATCTTTTAAGCATAGAACTCCCACCCTCTAAATATATTTCTCTTTCAAAAATACCCGAAGGAATATTAAGATTTACAATTTTTTTTCCTGATTTTTTCTTTCCATCGATTGATAACGCTACCTTTGCCCCTATTTCTTTACATCGCTTAATCTCCTGAATCAATCGCATGAATTCAAAACTTTGTGATCCATATAATATTGATTGTGATTCGATATATGGTGGATCGCAATATATAAGATCACCATCTTTTACTAAAGACATAGTTTCGATAAAAGATTGATTTAAAAAAGTCGTCCCTTTAACGCGCTCTCGCCATTCTCTTACTCTCAGCGCGAAGGTTTTTGGCGCTATAGGTCTATGAGGGCCTATAGGTGTGCTCATCTTTCCTTCTTTGGTGAAGCGTACTACACCTCCATAGCAGGTTCGGCTCAAAATTAACAAATCTAGTCCATTGGGTGAGGAATTATACTTTCCTCTAACCTCTTCATATACTCTATCCCTATCAAAATAATATTTATTTATAACATAAGAATAGTAATCAATCAGTTTATGAGGATCATCTTGTAATAATTTCCAAATTTCAATAAGTGGTTTTAACGTATCTCCTGCAATCGCTTTTTTAGGCGACAATGTAGAAAGAATGGCTCCGGTTCCAACAAAGGGTTCCATAAATCTACTAAAACTTATATCAAAATAAGATACAATAATATGGGCATATTTATACTTGCTTCCAACCCATTTTAAAAGTTGGCCCTTTGGCCGTGTATCAAAAAAGGACATTTGATTTAAAACTATTGGCATATTGGTAAACATAACATTTTCCCTGAAATTATGCAATGTTCCATAATAAGGCTGTGTAATAGAACTACGGATTTTTTAGGAAAAAACTTTAGAGATTTTTTAGCTAATAGGTAATTAAATTCTATGGGCGGGAATCATCGCCTGGGAATATAAACCTCCCTGGCCTTGATGCCGTCGGAGGGGCCGATGAGCCCCTCTTTTTCCATGGTTTCGATGATGCGGGCCGCCCGGTTGTAGCCCACTCGCAGGCGGCGCTGCAGCATGGAGATGGAGGCGTTGCGGGTCTCGGCCACCAGTTCCACGGCGTCGGCGTATTTTTCGTCTCTTTCGCCGTTTTCCGCCACTTCCTCTTCCAACTCCTTGAGTTCGGTGATGCCCGCCTCGTAGAGCGGCGCGGCCTGGACCTTCAGGAAGTCCGCCACCCGGGTGACCTCCTCCTCGGTGACGAAGGGCCCGTGGATGCGCTTCAGGCGGGAGGTCCCCGGCGGCAGAAACAGCAGGTCCCCCATGCCCAGCAGGCGCTCCGCTCCCATGAGATCCAGGATGACCCGGGAGTCGGCCCGGGCCGAGACCTGATAGGAAACCCGGGTGGGAAAGTTGGCCTTGATGAGGCCGGTGATCACATCCACCGAAGGCCGCTGGGTGGCCACCATGAGGTGGATGCCCGCCGCCCGGGCCTTTTGGGCCAGGCGGATCAGATACTCCTCCGTGTCCCGGGAGGAGACCAGCATCAGATCGGCCAATTCGTCGATGACGATCACCAGGTAGGGCAGCGACCGGGGCAGAATCCCTTCCTCCACCCGGGGATCGGATTTTTTGACCCGGGCCTTCTGGTTATAGCCTTCGATATTGCGGGCGCTCAGGTCGGAGAGCATGGCGTAACGCCGTTCCATTTCTCCCACCGCCCAGTGGAGGGCGATGGTGGCCTCTTTGGGATTGAAGACCACCGGGTGCAGGAGATGGGGGATGCCTTCGTAGAGGGCCAGTTCAATGCGCTTGGGGTCGATAAGCAGGAAACGCACCTGATCGGGGGTGGCCTTGAAGAGGATGCTGAGGATCATGCCGTTGAGGCCGACGCTCTTACCCGAGCCCGTGGCTCCGGCGATGAGGAGGTGGGGCATCCTGGCGAGGTCGGTGACCACCGGGGTCCCCATGATGTCCTTGCCCAGGGCCAGGGTGAGCAGGGAGGCTGACTTCTGGTAGGCGGCGTCGGAAAGGATCTCCCGCAGGGCCACCACCTGGCGCTTGGGGTTGGGGATCTCGATGCCCAGGACCCCCTTGCCCGGCACCGGGGCCACGATGCGGATGGACAGGGCCTTCAGGGCCAGCGCCAGGTCGTCGGCCAGGCCGGTGATCTTGCTGATCTTGACCCCCAGGGCCGGCTCGTATTCGAAGCGGCTCACCACCGGACCGGTCGTGATGCCGGTAACCCGGCCCTCCACCCCGAAATGGCGCAGGGTGACTTCCAGTTTCCGGGCCTGGTCTACCATGGCCCCTTCCTGCACCTGATAATTCCAGGGTTGCGGGGGGTCCAGGAGATCCAGGGGCGGCAGGGTAAATTTGCCCGGCACCGGCGCCGGCCTGGACCTGGCTGCGGCGGCGGGGGCCACCGAAGTCAGCGGCGGCGGCGATGCTAAAGTCTCCTCGGTCTCGCCGCCGTGGCGGCTGATGGCCGGGGCCTGGGGTTTGGCGCGGGCCCGGCTGGATCGGGGCTCCGCCTCTCCCAGCCACCGCCGCCGGCGCCCGCCTCGATGCCAGAGGTCATCAATGATCCCACCCAAATAAGAAATCACCCCCACATAAGAGAGCCTGGTCAGCGCCATGAAGCTGAGCAGGAGAATTAAGGCCAGGGCCAGGGCCGCACCCGGTCGGTTCAAGACCGCCAACAGCCCCTTGCCCAGCAACTCACCGAGGATGCCGCCGGGCATCAGTCCCTCGTTCCCGGAAAAATAGGGGCGGACCAGATAAAGAAGCCCCGCCGTAGACAGGATCATCCCCAGACAGGCGGCCGCCTGGCGCCAACCCAGCTCTTCCAGTCCCCGGCGGTGCGACTGCCAGGCCAGGCCCAACAGCGACAGGGGAATCCAGAAGGCCGCCAGGCCCAGACTCCACCAGGCGTATGCCGCCGCCACGGCCCCGGCCTTGCCCCCGGCGTTTTGCACCCCGCCGCGGTTCCAGGCCGCCAGCAACCCTTGGGGGTCTTGTAGAGAGTGGCTCCCCAGGGCCAGCAAGAAGAAGCCCGCCAATCCCAGCAGCAGCAGGGCGGTCATCTCCTGGCCCAGGCGTCGCGGCCAGGCTTTGGTCCGTGATGGCGGCGCCGCGGCTATCCTGGATTTCCGGGGGCCGCTCTCCTTCGGAGCGCTTCTTTTTGCCATCGGTGCTCTCCTCAGTGGCCTCTTTTCCTCCAGGAAACTAAATCTTCTCCGTATGAAACCTGGGTACTTAAGCAGGGCGGCCAGCTTCACCGGCTGGAAGCCTCCGCCCTGGTCCCGCTAATCCTGGTCCAGGGCGCCCACCCGGTGCGGTTCCGTGGCCGGCAACCGCCGCCGGGAGGTGGCCTCCTCCAGGCTGGGGAGGATGTAAGCCAGGGCCTCCGGCGAGACGCTGAGTTGCCTAAAGACCTGGAAGCCCGCCTCCTGGACCGCCGTCTCCCAGAAGGCGTCCCGGAGCGGGTCCTGGGACTCGTAGGCCAGCTCGTAATAGACCCGCTCTATCTGGGCCGTCGCCAGGAGCTTGACGCACACGAAACAGGGCTGCAGGGTGACGTAGAGGCTGGCTCCTTTGATGGCCACCCCGTAGCGGGCCGCCTGGGCGATGGCGTTGGCCTCGGCGTGGGAGGCCCGGCAGTAATTATATTTGTCCACGTCGGCAATCTTCAGGACCCGCCGGTGGCAGTAGGGCGAGCCATCGGGCATGACCTCGTCGCGGCAATGAGGGGCGCCGGGCATGGAGCCGTTGTAGCCCGTGGCCAGGAGTTGCTTATCCTTGACCAGTACCGCCCCGGTGGGCCGGCTGTTGCAGGTGCTGCGGGTGCTCACCAACTTGGCGATGAGCATGAAGTATTCATCCCATGAGGGTCGCATAAAGTCTCACATTTCATTAAAAGCTATTAATTAACCTGACAACAAATTCTGCAAATGAATTAAATGGCCTATTGAATTGGAGGTAGCTGCCAGGTCCAACCTTATAATCCCCGTCTCTCCCTAATGCCCATATTGAACGATACCGATTCACATCGTCACTGCTTAATAGATATCCGGTTTCAGGGGACTCATAAAGTAAAACAATGAACCACTTCTTATCTGACCTATTTAACTCCTCAATTCTGTTTACCGTCACACCCCATCTTAAAGGCTCACCAGATCGAACTTTAAAATATACAAGGCAATTTAGTGACCCTAATATTTCTATTATATTTCTGCTAATTCGACGAGTGCCACCGTACCATGGGCTGCAACGAAATCCGCGTGCCTCGCCAGCTTGCTTTAAAAGGGAAATAAATTCTCTTGAAATTTCAAAATCTTTCAATTTTTTCTCTTTCTTAAGATCTTTCATTGAATGGTCTGGTGGCACAGGCGTCCCGCCTGTGCATCTTTTCAATCATTTTTTATATAGAGCCAGGGGTAATCTTCCCATCCATTGACCAATTCCTGCTTTAAGGGATTGTTCATAATATACTGCCATTTTTCCAAAAACTCCATCTCATCCCGGACAATGCGATTAAAGCGCTCATCCTGCCAAATGGAGCCTCGGCTGCCTCTTTGACAGTTGATTTGGTGGACGCTGAAGCTCTTCACACTATGGATTATCTCAGATAGGTCATATACTCCTTCGAATTCAGGCAAAGCCAGCGGTTGCACCAGAACATGCACATGATCAGGCATGATTACCGCGGCATATAGAGTCCATTTGCGGTCGTCCCAATATTGAAGTGCCTTGAGAGTAATGGTTCGTTCCTCAGAGGAGAGGACCTCGCCATCTTGACATCGCCAGGTAATGAAATAAACACTGCCCGGCAGTTGCCAATGTGGCAAGTATCTCCGAGTAATTTTAAAGGATTGCACAGGCGAGACGCCTGTGCCACTTTTCTTTTCCTTTCTCTCACCGCTCACTCTATAATAGCCTCCCTCATTAACAAGCCCTTAAAAATATTGCCAGCCCCTTGCCAGGGGGACAGGTTGCGCCTGGCGGACTGAAAAGAATACATAGGCCGGAGGCCTGTGCCACTTTTCTCTTTATTATTTTGTTCCCTATTAATAGCCAGTATTCCTTATCGATAATTTTCTTTAACATCATTTCTTTAAAAAATCCATAATCGCCTGCCGGGTGGCCTCGGGCTCCTCCTCCGGCGGGATATGGCCGCATCTGCGCAAGGGGACCAGTTGGGCGTTGGGGAGATCCCGCGTAAAATTAAGGGCGACATTCAGGGGCACCACCTCGTCTTCCACCCCCCAGATAAGCAGGACCGGCACCTGGATGGTCCTGTACTGGGCAATGAGCGCCTCCATCTCTTTATCCTTCAGCACCAGCTGTTTCGCCGTCTGGCTGATGGCCTCCTGGGCCCCCGGCAGACTGCCGTAATAGGCATAGGTGTCGATTTGTTCCTCGGTAATCTGGTCTTTATGATAATAACATTTTTTCAGGACCAGGGCCGCGGCAAACCGGGGTGGCAGCAGGGCGGCCAGGATATTGGCCCCAGGAATCTTGGCCAGGCGGATGAACCAGGGCAGCTTTTGCGGGTAGCCGGCGCTGTCGATGAGCACCAGCTTTTTAATCGGTCCGGAGTTATCCTGCTGCAACTGGAGATAGGTCATCACGGCCACCCCGCCGCCCATGGAGTGGCCCATGATCACCAGGTCGTGCAAGTCTTGCCGGCGGATGAATTCGGCCACCATCCCGGCCTGGTCTGCCACCGCGTAATGGCCGTCCCGGGGTTTGTCGGAGAGGCCGTAGCCTTTGAGCTCCAGGGTCAAGACCCGATGCGCCACGGCCAGCGGCGGAATCAGATACCGCCAGGTGTAGGCGCAGCCCCCGAAGCCATGCAGCAGGAGGACGGGCGGCCCCTGCCCTGCCTCATAGTAGTTGATCTTTATCCCCTGATAATCGAAGGTCCGCGGCGCTCCCCAATCCCGGCTCAGGCTGGCCGGCGGCGCCGCCACCGGGCGGCAGCCAGTCCCCAGGCAGAATATCAGACCAGCAAGGATAATGTTCTTCATGGGCATTGGACTCAAAGCCAATCAGTGAAACCAGCCTGTGACCGAGGGAATTACTCAGATGCTAACAGACTCATTTTTGCAAAGCAATCACCAAGACCGGGGCTGCCGGGGAAGCCTTAATCCGGCCCCGCCTCCCCGGGAGACCCGCCTGAACCCTGAGAAGCTATCTTGGCCAAAAGAACCTGGCGCCGAATCTGGACTTCCTTGGCAACCGAATCGGAAAACCCGCCCCAGGGAGGCTGGTCGGGTTTGACCAGGCCTTGCAAGTTCTGGCGGAACTCGCTATCGGCTGCGCCGGGTGGAGGGTCTGCAACCCTTACCTGGTAGTCATTTGCGTTGCCGGCCTCATTATACAGGCGCAGGGATGCGACATCCAGGTTATCATTCAACAGCAACGCGGCGCCGCCATGCAGGGGAGCCGGGTCCTTGGTCTCCACCACCCAACCCCCGGTGTTATAAACCGGCACTCCCTCACCGAGATAGGCCCCAAAGTCGTAAACCTTTTCGAAGGGCTTGTGGGTATGACCGAACACGAAGGTAACTTCGCGGGGAAAATACAATTGCGGTTGCCGGGTTGAGCATTCATGAACAATTTGTATTTGAAGAGGCCCGTTGACGTATCCCTGCAAGCCTTGCTTCGAGTCATCACTCAGTGGCTGGTCGGTTTGGGCGCGCTCCGGCTTGGTCAGCTTGTCCGCCAGGGCATCAACGATTGGCTTGACTAAATCGCTTGCTAACTCAGGGATACCAAATTGAGCCGCCAAGCCCGAAACCAGATTGTTAAGCAGCTTCCGGAACTGGGTTTCATCCAGCATCTTGTCATAGATGATTTCCACATCTTTTCCCCAATCCCCGGAGCGCCCCAGGGTGGACCAGAAAAAGTCGATCCAGGCGAAGTTTTCCGCCTCCAGGTCGTCCACCGTGCGGGTCAAGGCTTTCTGGGCAGGAAAGATAAGATTTTTCAGAGTGGTCATGAGTTGATAGATGGATTCGACGAAGTGCCCATGATGGAAGACTATGCAACGATTATCCTTTATTAGGCCCAAATTGGGGTAAGCGGTGTAGATGTTCAAACTTTTGAGGTGGTCATAGCGATCCACGTCGTCATAGCGATCCATCAGCGCATTTAAGAAAAATGAAGGGACCTGGTTTTTGTCCTCTTCCAATTCCATGAAGATTTTGGTGGTATGCCTCGGAATGTCCAGTACGGTTTCAGGTGTGGTCGTGGGCAAGTAATTCGAGACATACTGGGTCTCCCGGGCGCTCTCCCAGAGATGGTGGTCATGGTTGCCGGGGATATAATAGACCTTATCGAATAAGAGTTCGCCGTTCTCCTTCACGGCCAGCTCCAGGAAGCGTTCAAAGACCATGGCCGCCACGTTGTCATTGGCCAGGGCCAGCTCCAGGATATCCCCCAGCAGAATCAAGGTGGGCTTGCGGCTCTTGTCCTGGTTAAGGGAAATCAGGTATCTCAGGCATTTCATCAGTTCCACCAAAACCAGACTCGGCTGCGTGGGATCAACCTTGGGTCTTCCCGGGGGGGTCCCCGGCATTAAGCTGGTCAACAGGCTCAATTCCGCCCCCAGATGCAGGTCCGAGAGGCAAACGTAGCGGATATCCGTGTCTGCTGCCATGGTCTTTACTCCTGTGGTTTAATCCGGCCGCAAAAATCACCTGGCAACCGCTCATTTTCTCAAATCAATCACCAAGGGCGAGGTCTCCTGCTCCCGGGCCAGGGATTCCGGCTCCACCAGTTTGACCCGGGGCTGGACCCCGATGGCCTGGGCCAGCTTGTGGGTGAGCTGCTGCAAGAATTCCCGTTGCACCGTCATCTTGTCGAAGAACAGGCCTTCCCGCACCTCGATTCTGACCTCCAGGTAATCCAGATGGCCCTCCCGGCCCACCAGCAGTTGGTAGCAGGGCTCTTCATCTTGCAGGCCGCGAAGGATCTGACCCACCCGGGCCGGGAAGATATTGATGCCCTTGACGATCACCACTTCGTCGCAGCGCCCGGCAATGCGGCTCATGCGGGCTAAAGTGCGGCCACAGGGACAGGGATCGTTCGCAAGGCGCACTAAATCGCCGGTGCGGAAGCGGATCAAGGGAGTGGCCTCTCGGGTGATGTTGGTAAGCACCAGTTCCCCCAGCTCCCCGGCCGGAAGGATGGCGCCGCTCTTGGGGTCAATGATCTCGGGGAGGAAATGGTCTTCATTGAGGTGCATGCCCGTCAGCGGGCGGGCGGCGCACTCCCCGGCCACCCCTGGTCCCATGGCCTCGGAGAGGGCGTAGTGGTCTAAGGCGGTGAGATAGAGGCGATTTTCGATCTCGGAGCGCTCCACTTCGGTCCAGGGCTCCCCGGCCAGCAGGGCCAACTTCAGGTGCAGGTCTTTGGGGTCCAGCCCCTGAGCCTCCATCTGGTCAGCCAGCACCAGGGCATAGGAAGGGGTAGAGGCCAGCACCGTGGTGCGGTAGTCCCGCATCACCTGGATCTGGCGGGCGGTGCCGCCGGGGCCGGTGGGGATCACCGAGGCCCCCAGGTGCTCCACCCCATAGTGAAGCCCGAAGGCGCTGGTAAGGAGGCCGTAACTCAGGGTCACCTGAACCACATCGTCGCGGTCCACCCCGGCGGCAGTGAGGACCCGGGCCGCCAGCCTGGCCCAGTGGCGCAGGTCCCGGGCGGTATAGCCCATGACGATGGGGTTGCCGGGGCTGCCGGTGGAAGAGTGGATACGCACCACCTCCCGCAAGGGCACCGCGAACATCTCGTAGGGGTAGGCCCGGGCCAGGTCGTGCCGCGTGGTGAAGGGAAGCCGGGCCAGGTCTTCCAGGGACTGGCAATCCTCCGGGAGAAAGCCCATCTCATCGAACTTCTTCTTGTAGAACTTGACGTTCTTATAGACCCGGGTGAGGGTGGCCTGTAAACGCTCCAGTTGCAATTGGGCCAGTTCCCCGCGGTCCATCTGTTCCGCATCTGGGTCGAAGACTGCCATGATAAAACCCCGTTTTCGGTTTGGTGGCGCAGGGTTGCAACCTGTGGCCCTTTCGGCTGCGCCGCCTGTTTGGGTGTAAACTTTCAGCGCTCAGCTTTCAGCTTTCAGCTTTTGGGGAAAGCTTGCTGTTGCCTTATCGATATTTAAAGCCAATTGATGGCTCGTTTGCCAACCTTTTTTTTAAAAATCCTTTGCTTTGGGTTTTTTAACTGTTAGCTGATAGCTGACAGCTTCTTTTGAGGCGCCGCAGGGTTTGCAACCTGTGGCCCTTTCGGGTGCGCCCAGCCTGTTTGGGTGCGCAGTGCGCACCCTACGCGGGCGACCCGATCACAGGCTGGAAGCCTGTGCCATTGCCGCCCCTACTGCGACCTGCTTACCACTCATTCTTCTTCCTTACCCAAATAGGCCTCGATGACCCTGGGGTCCCGGCGGATTTCCCGGGGCAGGCCGCTGGCGATGACCTCGCCATGGTCCAGGACTACGATGCGATCGCAGAGGCCCATCACCAGGCTCATGTCGTGCTCGATGAGCAGCAGGGTAGTCCCCTGGCGCCGTAGCTCCCCCAGCAGGGGAATAAGATCTTCGGTTTCCCGGGGGTTGAGGCCGGCGGCGGGTTCGTCCAGGAGCAGCAATCGCGGCTCCAAGGCCATGGCCCGGGCGATCTCCAGGCGTCGCTGTTCGCCGTAGGCCAGAGACTCCGCCGGCCAGTCCCCCTTGAGCTCCAGCCCCACCAGGCGGAGCAGCTCCCGGCCACGCGTCCGGGCCTGGGCCCTGGCCCGCCGCACCCTGGGCAAGGGCAGGAGGGCCTCCAGGATGCCCACCTTCTGCGCCAAGTGGTAGCCGGCCAGGATATTTTCCAGCACCGTCATGCCCCCGAAAAGCTGGATATTCTGAAAGGTGCGGGCCAGACCCCGGGCCGCCCGGCGATAGGGCGGCAGGCCCACCAGTTCCCGGCCGGCCAGCATCAGACTGCCGGCGGTGGGGGAGATGAGGCCGTTGATGAGATTGAAGCAGGTGGTCTTGCCGGCGCCGTTGGGCCCAATGAGACCCAGGATCTCGCCGGCGGCCACCGCGAAGGAGACCCGGTTCAGGGCCTGGACCCCCCCGAATTTTTTGGTCAAGCTATTGATTTCTAATAAACTCATCAAGTTACCAGTTAAAACCCGAGCACCGGAGAAGGCTGCCAGCTTCCAGCTTGCAGCCAAGACTTCGAATCTCTTAGGCTGACCATATGCCCGCGGTTAGCTGAGAGCTTTATCTCACTCCCAAACCTCGCGATAACCTTTGCCCAGGTAAGCCCGCTGCACCTCCGGGTCTTCCCGCAGTTCGGCGGCGGCCCCGTCCAGGATGATGCGGCCGGTCTCCAGGACATACCCCCGGTCGGCCACCTTCAGGGCGGCCCGGGCATTCTGCTCCACCAACAGAATGGTAGTCCCGGTTTTCTTCAATTCCGCCAGAATTTCGTAAATCTGGGTCACCATGCGGGGGGCCAGGCCCATGGACGGCTCATCCAGCATCAGGAGGCGGGGCCGGGCCATGAGGGCCCGGCCCATGGCCAGGATCTGCTGCTCGCCGCCGCTCAAGGTGCCGGCCGCCTGCCGGGCCCGGTCCTTCAGCATGGGGAAGCGCCGCCGCAGCTCCTCCAGGTCCCGACGCACCTCGATTTTATCCGGCCGCGCATAGGCCCCCAACTCCAGGTTGGCAGTGACGCTCAGGGTCCGGAAGACCCTGCGCCCCTCGGGCACCAAGACCAGACCCAGGGCCACAATGCGCTCGGGAGTCAGCAGGGTCAGGTCCTGGCCGGCAAATTCGAGGACCCCTTTGCGGGCCCGCAGCAAACCGCAGATGGTGCGCAGGATGGTGCTCTTGCCGGCACCGTTGCCGCCGATAAGGGTCACCACTTCGCCTTGGCGCACGTGCAGAGAGACGCCCTTGAGCACCGGTAGGCGGCCATATCCGGCCTGGACACTTTTTAAGGTCAGCATAAAAAGAATGGTTTCCGGTTTCCGGTTTTCTGTTGGCTTTCGAGCCCTCTTTGCCGAATGACTTGAGATTTTTTGCTTTTAATGAAAACCTAAAACTGCTTCTCAACTCTCCCTCTGCAAAAACTTCAAACTCAACTTGCCTCTGCCCAGCAACCCTTCAGGCCTCAAAATCAGCAGACCCACCAGCAGCGCCCCGTAGACCAGGTCCTGGTAGGACTGGAACTGACGAAGCATCTCCGGCAGGGCCGTCAGGATCACCGCGCCCAGCACCGCTCCCGTCATGGAGCCCATGCCCCCCAGCACCACCATGGCCAGGATCAGGATGGAGGTGTGCAGACCGAAGGATTCCGGGTTGATGAAGGTGATGTAATGGGCGTATAGGGAACCGGCCAGGCCCGCCAGGGCCGCGGCCAGCGTGAAGACGGCCACCTTGTAGGCCGGGGTGTTGATTCCCATGACCTGGGCGGTGGTCTCATCATCCCGGATGGCCCGCAAGGCCCGGCCGTGATAGGACTCCACCAGGCGCCAGGTCAGGATCAGGACCAGGGCCACCGCCACTGCCACCAGCACTAGATAGCGGCCCGCAGGCCGGAAGCTCAGGCCGAAAAGGCTGGGAGAAGGGATGCCCGCCAGACCCTCCGGCCCCCCGGTGATTTCCAGATTGAGGAACACCAGGTCCATAATCACCCCGAATCCCAGGGTGACGATGGCCAGGTAATCCTCCTTCAATCTCAAGGTGGGCAGGCCCAGGGCCAGGCCGCTCCCTGCCGCCGCCAGCATGGCGCCCAGGGCCGCCAAGGGAAAGGGAAAGTGCCCCTGCCGGGCCATGAGGGCGGAGACGTAAGCGCCGACGCCGAAGAAGGCGGCGTGCCCCAGGGAAATCTGCCCGGCGTAGCCGATAATCAGGTTGAGGCTCACCGTGAGGATGATGTAAATCCCGGCCAGGATGGCCAGATGCAAGAGATAGGCGGTCATCTCAGTCTCCCCGCCCCTTCAGGATCCCCTGGGGCCGGAGAAGCAGCACCAGGATCATGATGGCGAAGGCGATGGCGTCCTTGTAACCCGAGGAGATATAGGCGGCCCCCAGGCTCTCCGCCACCCCCAGGAGCAGCCCTCCCAGGATGGCCCCGGGAATATTGCCCACCCCTCCCAGGACGGCGGCGCTGAAGGCCTTGAGGCCGGGCAGCAGGCCCATGCGCGGGTAGGTGGCGTTGTAATAGATGGCCATCATAATGCCGGCAGCGCCGCTCAGGGCCGAGCCGATCAGAAAGGTCAGGGCCACCATGCGGTCGACGTTGATGCCCATGAGGCGGGCGGTGTCCCGATCCAGGGCGCAGGCGACAATGGCCTTGCCATACCTGGTATAACGCACGAAGACCAGCAACAGCCCCATAAAGCCCAGGGCCGCGGCCAGGATGGCCGCCTGCAGGGTGGATACCGTCGCCCCGGCGATCTTCAGGCTGCTGAAGGCGAATTGCACCGGAAAGGGCCGGTCGTTGGGGCCGAATAACAGCAGGGCCAGGCTCTGCAGAAAGATGGAGGCGCCAATGGCGCTGATCAGGGGCACCACGGGATGGGAGCCCCGCAAGGGCCGAAAGGCCAGGCGCTCCAGGGCCACCCCCAGCAGGGCGGCGGCCGCCATCCCGGCGCCGCAGGCCAGGAGAAAAGGGACCCGCCCGCCAGCCAGCAGCAACACCGTCACAAAGGCCCCGAACATGTAAATCTCTCCCTGGGCAAAATTGATCAGGCCCAGAATGCCATAGATCATGGTGTAGCCCAGGGCGATGAGGGCGTAAACGCTGCCGCTGGTGAGGCCGTTGAGTAATTGCTGGAGAAACATCGACGTTAACCAGGTTCCCGGATTTGCATTATAAAGTATTCGCTCCTCCCGGGCAAAGCCCGCCTCACCATATCATCCCAGCCCTACGGATGACAACCAGGGTTTGCTTTGCGCCCCGGGGTCGCAGCTTCCCTTCTCCAGGAGGGGCTTCCCCACAAACAAAAAGCGGCCCCCAAAGGGCCGCGGTGAAATCGGCAGCGCTGCCGTTTAAAAGTGGTAGGCCACCCCCACCTGGCCGCTGTGGAAAGGGAGATTTCGGTAATTGGTCAGAGATCGGGAGCCCATGCCTAAACGGCCAGCGACAGCCAGGTGGCCAGGGCCAGGCCCAGACCCACCAGACCGTTGAGGGTGAAGAAGGCCGGGGACAGGCGCAAAGGATTCCGGCTGGAGAGAAGGACATGCTGGAAGATCAGTATCAGGGAGGTGAGCAGCACCGCCCCGGCATAGACCGCGCCCAGAGCGGCCAGCAGGCCGGTGAGGCCGAAGCAGGCGGCCGCGGCCAGGTGAAACAGGGCTGACAGACGCCGGGCGCCGGTGGCCCCCAACCTGGCCGGCAGGGAGGAGAGCCCCAGGCGGCGGTCGAAGTCCTCGTCCTGGAGGGAGTAGAGGATATCGAAGCCCGCCACCCAAAAGATTACTGCCGCGGCTAGAGTCAGCACCGAGGGGCTCAGGTCGCCCCGCACCGCCAGCCAACCGCCCAGCGGGGCGAGGCCCAGGCTCAGACCCAGCACCAGGTGGGAGAGGGAGGTAAAACGCTTGGTGAGGGAGTATCCCAGGATCACCAACAAGGCCAGGGGCGAGAGCAGCAGACAGAGCCGGTTAAGCTGGGCCGCGGCCCCCATGAAAACCAGGGCGCTGCTGATCGTCAGCATCCAGGCGGCCCGGCGGCTCACCCGGGCTGCGGGCAAGGCCCGATCCCGGGTGCGGGGATTGAGGGCGTCCAAGGGGGCGTCCACCAGGCGGTTGAAGGCCATGGCGGCGGCTCGCGCACCTACCATAGCCATCAGGATATAGAAGTTGGTCCGACCGTCGGGCAGGCCCCGAGCCGCCAGCATAGCCCCCATGAAGGCAAAGGGCAGGGCCAGAACGCTGTGGCCGATCTTGATCATCTCCAACAATTCGTAAAGGTTTTGCAGGAATTGGCGCATAGCGAGCCGGGATGGTTAAACTGTTTTCTGTTTTCTGTTTTCTGCCTTGAAAAGTTGTGAAGAATTGGTGGCACAGGCGTCCCGCCTGTGCGGACCTCAGTTCTCCCCCCAGCGCGGCCCCAATTGGTGCGCCAATCCCAGGAGGTCCAGGACGCGGCCGGCGAACTGCCGGGACATATCCTCCAGGGTGGCGGGCCGGTGATAAAAGCCGGGGCAGGCCGGCATGACGGTGGCCCCGGCCGCGGCCACCCGGGTCAGGTTCTTCAGGTGAATAAGGCTCAGCGGCGTTTCCCGCACCACCAGGATCAGGGACCGCCGCTCCTTCAGGAAGACTTCGCCGGCGCGGTGGATCAGGTTGCGGCCCGCTCCCTGGGCGATGGCCCCCAGGGTCCCCATGGAGCAGGGGACCACCACCATGGCCCGGGCCCTGAAGGAACCGCTGGCCAGTGGGGCGGTGAAGTCGTCCACCTGGTGCCAGACCGCCCCGGGGGCCAGCTCCCCGGGGGTCAGCCCCAACTCCAGGGCCAGCACCTGCTCTCCGGCAGCGGAGATCACCGCGTGCAGCTCCAGGTCCGGCCGGCCGGCGAAATAGGCCAGGAGTTCCCTGGCGTAAATCATCCCCGAGGCCCCGGTGAGGGCCAGCACATAGCGGTTTATTTCAGTCCCAGTCTGGGCCACAGCTTGTCCACCTTCCGTTGGATTTCCGGGTCCATCTCGATCACCTGCGGCCAGGGGCGGGTAAAACCCTCCTCGGGCCACTTGCGGGTGGCGTCGATGCCCATTTTAGAGCCGTAGTGGGCCAGAGGGGCGGCATGGTCCAGGGCGTCCACCGGGCCTTCGGAGAAGACCACGTCCCGTTTGGGATCGACGTTGTTACCCAGGCGCCATAGTACCTGGCCCAGGTCCTGGACGTCCACTTCCCGGTCGAAGACCACGACAATCTTGGTGAACATCATCTGTCCCAGGCCCCAGATGGCATACATCACCTTGCGGGCGTGGCCCGGGTAGCGTTTGTCGATGGAGACGAAGGCCAGGTTGTGGAACACCCCCTCCATCGGCAGGTTCAGGTCCACCAGCTCCGGCAGGGTTTTTTGGATCAGGGGGAAGAAGATGCGTTCGGTCGCCTTGGCCATGAAGCAGTCTTCCATGGGGGGCCGGCCCACGATGGTGGCGGGATAGATGGCCCGGCGCCGCCGGGTGAGGGCGGTGAGGTGGAACACCGGGTAGTCGTCCGCCAGGGAATAGTAGCCGGTATGGTCGCCGAAAGGCCCTTCCCGGCGGCGCTCCCCCGGGGCCACGTAGCCTTCCAGGACGATCTGCGACTCCGCCGGCACTTGCAAGGGCTGGGTGAGGCAGTTCACCAGATCCACCGGTTCGCCCCGCAGAAAGCCGGCAAAGACGATTTCATCGATGTCCTCGGGCAGCGGGGCGGTGGCCGCATAGGTGACCGCGGGGTCGGCGCCGATGGCCACCGCCACGGGCAGCGCCTCTCCCCGGGCCTCCGCCACCCGGTAGTGCTGGGCCCCTCCTTTATGGGCGTGCCAGTGCATGCCTGTGGTCCGGGCGTCATAGACCTGGAGGCGGTACATGCCCACGTTGCGCCGCCCGGTCTCGGGATGCCGGGTGAAGACCGCGGGCAGGGTGATGAAAGGACCGCCGTCCCCGGGCCAGCAGGTGAGGACCGGGAGCTGCCCCAGATCGATGTCGTCGCCGGTGAGCACCACTTCCTGGCAGGGGCCCCGGGAGACCTCTTTGGGGAACATCCTCCCCAGGCGGGCCAGCTTGGGGAGGAGCTTCAGCTTTTTCATCAGGGTGTTGGCCTCCACCTCCATGAAGTCCAGCAACTCCCCGGCGATGCCGTCCAGGGAGTCCACCTTAAGTGCCAGACACATGCGCTTCATGGAGCCGAAGGCGTTCATCAGCACCGGCATCGCATAGCCCGGCACCTCCTCAAAGAGCAGGGCCGGCCCGGCCCGCTTGCTGATCCGGTCGGTGATCTCGGTGATTTCCAACCTGGGGCTCACCGGCTCACGAAGGCGCACTAATTCCCCGGCCTGCTCCAGGCGTTCGATAAACTCCTGCAAATCCCTGTAGCCCATGTAATCCCCTTAGGGTAGCGGTTAGCGGTTAGCTTTTTGTCTTTAAGCTGACCGCTGACCGCTAATGCGAAAAATATTCCAACCGCGGCTCTTCCGGCAGCTCCCCCTGTTCATATAAGTAATGAAAGAAAGTACGCAAACCCCGTTGGTGGTCCGGTCCTAAAGCATAATCCAATTGCTGGAAATAAGCCAGCACCGCCTCCGGCGTCATGCCGAAGGAACCCGCGGCCAGGCGGCTCAATGCCGGCAGCGACCCGAGCCCCCAGGATTTGGAGTGCAGCAACAGCCGGTGCAGGGCCAAGGTTTCCTCGTGCTGGGCCTGCGCAAAGTCGCGGCGCACCGCCCAGACCCCAAAGACAAAGGGTAGGCCGGTGAGTTCCTGCCAGGCGGCGCCCAGGTCCAGCTCAAAGGGCCCGGCCCCCTCATGTTTGAGGCGCAGGGCTTCATCGCCGATGGCCAGGTCTGCGGCAGCCGCCTCCAGGGAGCGGCCGGCCAGGGGACCGCGGTGAAAATGGGCGGTCACCCGGAAAAGCTCGGCCAGCAGCACCTTAAGGAGGGCGGCGCCGCTGGCGGAGGCGGCGCTCACCCGGATGCTCTTGCCCTGCAGCTCCCCAAAGGGCACCCGGCTGAAGAGCAGGACGCTGCCCACCGGCCCCCGGGAGCTGATGGAGAGGTCCGGAAGCAGCAGATAAGACCCGGGATGGCGGCCGTATTCCAGGGCGGAAATGGAGCCCAGGTCCACCTCCCCCCGGCGCATGGCGGCGTTGAGTTCCGCCGGGGTGCCCCGCACCAGCTGAAAACCGTTCTCCCCAACCAGGTTCTCCAGGGCAAAATAGATGGGCAGGACGTTGAGGTACTCAATCCGACCGAGACGGGCCTGGGAAAGCATGTCGGCCTCCGAAAGAAAGCGATCAGCTTGTCGCGAAACCAACCGGCAAAGCTTTAAACCTGACCTTAAAAAAAGTTTCAGAGAAAACAGAAATCCAAAAACCGCATTTATCGGTGGTCAGTAGCCGGTTGTAAGTTTCCATTCTCGTTCCCCCGCGGGAGCTTGGGAACCAGGTAATGGGGGTTTCTCCCATTTTCTTGTCTTAGGGGCGGCCCGATCATAGGTTGGAAGCCTGTGCCACTGCCGCCCCAAAGACAAGATTATCCCAGCCAGCGAAATTTCCCTGCGGCCCCGGCCGTGAAAAGTTCCCGCCAGAAATCTTCTCCGGGCTTATCCAGGGGGATAAACCCCAAAGCCGCCTTTTTCCCCGGCTCCAGACTTCCCAGGTCACGGTCCCTTCCCAGGGCCCGGGCGCCGTTGAGGGTGGCCAGGCGCAGCCACAAATCTCCGGGGTAGGCGGGAAAAGTCCGCTGGAGCCAGTCAATCTCCCCGAAGAGATTCAGGTCCCAGTTGCCCGCCAGGGAGTCGGTGCCCAGGGCCAGGTTGACCCGGGCCTGAAGCAGCCGGTCCACCGGCGGCAGCCCCGCCCCGGTGTAGCGGTTGGCCCGGGGGCAAAGGACCAGCCAGGTGCGGCTTTGAACCAGCAGGCGCCAGTCCGCCTCATCCAGCCAGACGCCATGCACCGCCAGGGTGCGAGGCCCCAGGAAGCCCAGATGGTGCAAATAGGCGGCCGGGCTCTCGCCCGGGGGCTGAAAGGCATCAAGCCACCGTCCCCGCCGCTTGAGCAAGTCTCGCAAAAAGCCATTGCCCTCCGCCAGCAAGGCCAGCTCCTCCCGGGATTCCCCCAGGTGCACCGTTTGCGGGCGGCAGCCGGCGTCGTTCCAGCGGCTGATGGCTCGAAACAGGGCCGCAGAAACGGAGTAGGGCGCATGGGCGGCGGCGGAGACCCGGGGGCTGGCTGCCACCCCCGCCTCGGCCAGGAAGGGAAACGATTCCCCCAGATCCACGGGCTCCAGGAGGTTGAAGCCCAAACATTCGTAAAACAGATGGTAGGCCAGCTCGCTGTTCTCCAGGTACTTCAGTGAGGCGCCGGTGTTGCTGACCTCGCCCACCAGGGCGGTGCCATTGCGGCGCAGGGCCTCCAGGCCCCGGAGAATGCCTTGGGCAACTTCCCCGGGGGCCAGGGCCTCCCGGGCCGCCAGGGCCGCCTCCAGCCAATCCTGCCAACGCTCCTGCGGCGGAATCCGCCCGGCCAGGGCGGAAAACTCCAGGTGGGTGTGGCAATTGACCAGCCCCGGCAAGATGGCCCCTGAGCCGTGGTCGCAGATCAATCCCTGGAATCCGGACCCTGACGACGGAGACAAAAAAGACAAAAAAGAGGAACAAACCTCCCGGGCCGGGCCCACCGCCCGGATCACTCCGCCCTGCACCAGCACCGCCCCATCGCGGATGGGGGGGCGGTTCACCGGCAGGACCCAGGAAGCCAGGTGGGCGATCATATTTGTTCCCGGTAGCGGCAGGCCGCAGTAATCGCCATCTTTAGCCTCGAGTCCATGCCAGGCAGGCCGCAGAACTGCCTGCCGATATTTCTCAGCGCACCCAGGTGCGCCAGTCCGGGCCGAGATCGCCCCGGAGGCGATAGCGCTCCAGCAGCCGGGGACAGGGGCATTGCCGCGGGGTGGCCGCCAGGCCTGGCAAGAGGCCCAGGAGCAACTGCGGAAGGGCCGCTTCCACCGCGGCCACCCGGGCCACCTCCTCCGTGGTGGCCAGCCCCTCGAACAGGGTCCCGGGCCGGTAAGGCCGGTCCAGGAGGCCCTCGGCATAGTTCACCACGTAAGTGAGGGCGACGTAACAGAGCTCCAACTCCCGGGCCAGGAAGACCTCCGGCGCCAGGGTCTGGCCCACCAGGTCGCCCCCCAGGAGGCGGAACTTGCGGATCTCCGCGGCCGTCTCCAGACGGGGCCCGGTGGTGGCCAGATAAACCCCGTGGCCGTGGACCGTGAAGGGCGCCCCGGCCAGACCCCTGAGCAGGGCTTCTCTAAGTTCGGGACAAAACAGCGGGTTATGGCGAATAAAACCCCAGCCCACCCCGGTAAAAAAGGTATGGGGGCCACCACGTCCTTCATCCAGCACATCCCCGGGGACCACCAGATCCCCGGGGGCCAGTTCCTGCCGCAGGGACCCCGGGGCCACCCAGGCCAGGACCTTGGCCACTCCCAGGTCCTTCAAGGCATAAAGGTTAGCCCGGGCGTTGATAAAGGGGGCAGAGATTTCATAGCCCGCTTCGCCGTGGCGGGAGAGGACCGCAAACTCCAGGCCTTCGTGCCGGAAGAAATGCACCGGGCGGCTGTCGCCGTAAGGGGTGGAGAAGACCCGGGTCTGCTGCGGCTGGAGCCCCGCGGCCGCCAGGGCCTGATGGGCCCCTACCCGGGCGATGACCGCGATCTCTGGCATCATGGATTTGGCTTTCTATGTTTTTATTGCCGGGGAAGTCGGGGCCAGCGGCCCAGCCTTCCCCGGCCCTTACACGGGTTGGGAGGGGGGTCTGGGGGGAGATGGTAAGCGGCCGTCGGCCGCTTACCATCTCCCCCCAGTTCTCTCACCGCAAATTATACCGATGGTCTCTCAGCCGCGGCTGGTAGCCGGCCTGGCGGATGAGGGTTTCGATTTCCTCCCGGGGCAGTCGGAAGCCCACCCCGGTGGCGGCCACCACGTTTTCTTCCAACATGGTGGAGCCGAAGTCGTCGGCCCCGAATTTCAGGGCGAGCTGGGCCACCTTGGGTCCCTGGGTCACCCAGGAAACCTGCAGGTGGGGCACGTTGTCCAAGACCAGCCGGGAGATGGCCAGGGTGCGCAAATATTCCACTGCGCCCAGGGGTTCGCCCCCCAGACTGGTGGACCCGGGCTGGAAGGTCCAGGGGATGAAGGCGGTGAAGCCGCCGGTTTCATCCTGCAACTTCCGGATCTTGAGGAGATGCTCGATGCGCTCGGCCCGGGTCTCCAGATGCCCGAACATCATGGTGGCGCTGGTCTTTAACCCCAATTTATGGGCGGTGGCCATGACCTCCAGCCACTGGGCACTGTCGCACTTATTGGGGGAAGCCAGGCGGCGCACCCGGTCCATCAGGATCTCGGCGCCGCCCCCGGGAATGGAGCTTAAGCCCGCGGCCACCAGGAGGCGGATGACCTCCTCCAGGGTCAGGGCCCACTGGTCGGCCCAAAAGACCAGCTCCGGGGGTGAAAAGCCATGCACCGCCAGGCCGGAGTCCCGGATGCAGCCGATTAGCCTTTCGTAATACGACGGCCCCAGTTCCGGGTTGAGGCCTCCCTGGAGGAGGACCCCGCTGCCGCCGTGGTCCTTGAGTTCCTTAAGTTTGGCGGCCAGGTCGTCCCAGTCCAGGACGTAGCCGTCCGGGGCCCCGGGGGGGCGAAAGAAGGCGCAGAAGCGGCAGCCGGAGACGCAGATGTTGGTGTAGTTGATGTTGCGGTCGATGACGTAACTGACCCGGGACTCGGGGTGGAGGCGCCGGCGCACCAGATCGGCGGCGCTCCCCAGGGTGAGGAGGTCCAGGTCCCAGAGGCGGTTGGCTGCCAGCCGGTCGAGACGTCCGGCCGGGGTCAATTTTCCCAAGATTCCCTCTATTCCGTCTATTTCGTCTATTTCGTAAGGCCGCGGCATCATGCAGCTTCCACCACCCGGTAAAGGGTGTCCCGTTCCACCGGCTCACAACCGGCTTCCCGGATCAGGCCCCGGAGCTGGGCCCGGGTCAGGCCCTGGGGGGTCTGGGCCCCGGCCATGTGAGTGATGCGCTCCTCCATGACGGTGCCGTCCACGTCGTCCACCCCGAAACACAGGGAAATCTGGGCCAGCTTGGGCCCCAGCATCACCCAGAAGGCCTTGAGATGGGGAATGTTGTCCAACAGCAGACGAGAGACCGCCAGGGTCTTGAGATCATCGATGGCGCTGGGGCCGCTCAGCTCACTGAGGCCGGTGTTTTGGGGATGGAAGGCCAGGGGGATGAAGGCCAAAAACCCGTGGGTTTCATCTTGCGCCTGGCGAAGTCTTATTAGATGATCCACCCGCTCTTCCAGGGTCTCCAGGTGGCCGTAAAGCATGGTGGCGTTGGAGTTGAGCCCCAGGCGGTGGGCGGTTTGGGCCACCCCCAGCCACCCTTCCGGGGAGAGCTTTTCGGGACAGAGATTTTGCCGGATGCGGGGGCTGAAGACCTCGGCGCCGCCGCCGGGGAGGGATCCCAGACCCGCCTCCTTTAGGGCCAGCAGGGTGTCGGCGACGTTCAGCCCGGCACGGTCGGAGAGGTGGGCCACCTCCACCGCGGTGAAGGCCTGGAGGTGCACTGCGGGGCGCAGCCTTTTAATGCCCCGGAGCATCTCCAGGTAAAAGGAAAAGGGCAGGTCCGGATGGCAACCGCCCACGATGTGGATCTCGGTGATGGGTTCGTGGCGCCGGGCCTCGATCTTGGCGAAGATCTCCTCCAGGGACATCTCGTAGGCCCCCGGCTCTCCGGCCTTGCGACTAAAGGCGCAGAACTTGCAGCCGTTGATGCAAATGTTGGAGTAGTTGATGTGCTGGTTATAGATATAAAAGGCCCGGTGGCCGTGGAGCCGCTGCCGCACCACCTGGGCCAGGGCCCCAACCCCCAGCAGATCGGCGCTCTCGAACAGGGCCAGGCCGTCTTCCCGGTCCAGTCGGACCTTTGCTGTTACCTTGTCATAGATGGACCTCAGATCGGGGTCCTGAAACTTGGGAAGGGCCATCCCCGGACTCCTTTATGACCGGCTGGTCATTTAAAGGTCATTATAGATCTTTTCAAGGGGCGGACCAGCAGGTGCGCCCTAGGCCGCCAGGCCTTCGCGCAGAAGTTGCAACAGTTCCTTGACCCGTTTTCGGATGATCGCCTCCGGCGCCTGGTTCAGATCCAGGGTAACGTCCAGGGCGGGCACGGCCACGGCCTGGAGGAAGCGGTCAAACAGGGCGTCCAGGAGGAAGAGAACCGCAGCCTCCGGCACTCCGGGCCGCAGCTCCCCCCGGGCCTTGGCCCGGCGCACCAGGGAGGAGAAGTAATCCACCGCGTGGCGGCGCACCGTGGTCAGTAACTCCTCCCGGTAGGGCACGTTCTGGTCAAACTGGATCTTCAGGTAGAAGTTGAAGATGCGGGGATGCTCCCGCAGGAACCCCACTCCGGCCAGCAAGGATTTCTCCAGGCGGCTGAAGAAGCCTTCCTCCAAAGTATCTTCCTTGACCGTGGTCAGGGTGCGCCGGACCCGATCCAGGGCAAACTGGAACAGGTGACGGAAGATCCCTTCTTTATTGGGAAAATATTGATAAAGGGACCCCTTGGCAATGCCCGCCCGGGCCACCAGACGGTTCAGGGAGGCGGCCCGATATCCCTGGTCGGCGAACTCCGCCAGGGCGGCGGTGAGGACGCGTTCCTGCTTATCCGGCGGCAGTTGCCGGAAGGTGGCCAGGACCGCGTCTTTGTGCCTCAGCATGACCATTTGGTCATATCAAATCTTTTGGCGCTTTTCAAGGTAAATCCCAATCCGCCGATGGGCGGGCCTTCGGTATTCCCTTGACATGACAGGGTTCTCATGTTAGTTTGCAATGATATTAAATAGTTAGATATTGGGGAGGGGGGTACGGGGTTTCCACAGGCGAGACGTCTGGGCTACTGGACCCCTTACCACCCTCCCCTGACACTTCCACAAGGACCATCATGGCGGAAATTCTGGACAAAGTTTACGATCCCTCCCGGATTGAGGAAAAGTGGTACAAATATTGGCAAGAACAGGGGCTGTTCCGGGCAACGGCCGACGGCTGCAAACCTCCCTACTGCATCGTCATCCCGCCTCCCAACGTCACCGGCCTCTTACACATGGGCCACGCCCTGAACAATACCCTGCAGGATATCCTGGTGCGCTACAAGCGCATGCAGGGTTTTGACGTCCTGTGGATGCCGGGCACCGACCACGCCGGCATCGCCACCCAGAACGTGGTGGAGCGTATGCTGGCCGCGGAGGGCAGCGACCGCCACGCCCTGGGTCGGGAGGCCTTTATTGAGCGGGTCTGGCAGTGGAAGGCGGAATTTGGCGGGCAGATCATCAAGCAGTTGCAGCGCCTGGGCTGCTCCTGCGACTGGAGCCGGGAGCGCTTCACTCTGGACCAGGGTTTGTCCCGGGCGGTGCGCGAGGTCTTTGTGCGCCTCTATGAAGAAGGCCTCATCTACCGGGGCGACTACATAATCAACTGGTGCCCCCGCTGTCGCACCGCCCTGGCGGACCTGGAGGTGGAGCACGACCCCCACGACGGCCACCTCTACCATATCCGCTATCCCCTGGCCCAGGGCAGCGGCCACCTCACCGTGGCCACCACCCGACCCGAAACCCTGCTGGGCGACACCGCAGTGGCGGTCCATCCCGAAGACCAGCGCTATCTGGCCTTCCACGGGGCCACCCTGCGCCTGCCGGTGCTGGGGCGGGAGATCCCGGTAATTACCGACTCTTACGTCTCTCCAGAGTTCGGCAGCGGCGCCCTGAAGATCACCCCGGCCCACGACTTCAACGACTTCGAGGTGGCCCGGCGCCATCAACTCCCGGCCGTCCAGGTCATCGACCAGGGCGGCAAGATGACCAAAGAAGCCGGACCCAAGTACGTGGGTATGGACCGTTTCGTCTGCCGGGAGCAGATCGTCAAGGACCTGAAGCGCCTCGGCCTCCTGGCGAAGGTGGAGCCCTACGTAGTTCCGGTGGGCCATTGTTACCGCTGCAAGGTCATCGTCGAACCCCTGGTCTCTCAGCAGTGGTTCGTAATGGTGAAGCCCCTGGCCGAGGCGGCCATGGATGCGGTGCAGGACGGCCGCACCCTCCTTATCCCGGCCAACTGGGACAAGAGCTACTTCGACTGGATGACCAATATCCGGGACTGGTGCATCTCCCGGCAGATCTGGTGGGGCCATCGCATCCCCGCCTGGACCTGTAAGAATTGCGGCCAGGTCATAGTCAGCCGGGAAGACCCCGATGAGTGCCCCCAATGCGCCGGCGTCGAACTGGCCCAGGAGACCGACGTCCTGGACACCTGGTTCTCCTCGGCCCTGTGGCCCTTCTCCACCCTGGGCTGGCCGGATGCCACCCCGGAGCTGAAAATCTTCTACCCCACCAGCGTCCTGGTTACCGCCTTCGATATTCTCTTTTTCTGGGTGGCCCGGATGATGATGATGGGGATTCATTTCATGGGGGAGGCGCCCTTCCGGGAGGTATATATCCACGCCCTGGTGCGGGACCCGGAAGGCCAGAAGATGAGCAAATCCAAGGGCAACGTTATCGACCCCCTGGACCTGATGGAAGCCTACGGCACCGACGCCTTCCGCTTTTCCCTGGCGGCTTTCGCGGCCATGGGCCGGGACGTGCGCCTTTCCGAGGAGCGCATCGCCGGCTACCGCAACTTCGCCAACAAGGTGTGGAACGCCAGCCGCTTCACCTTGATGAACCTGGAGGACTACAACCCTGCCGGCCCCCCGGATGAGACCGGCCCAGAACCTTTGCGGGTGGAGGAGGCCTGGATCGTCAGCCGCCTGCAGCAGGTCGCCAAAGAGACCCGGACCCGCCTGGACGCCTACGAGTTCGACCAGGCGGCCAACAGCCTTTACCAGTTCATCTGGCACGAGTTCTGCGACTGGTACCTGGAGCTCATCAAGCCCCAGCTCTATAATAAAGAAAACCTGGCGGCCCGCCGCCACTGCCAGGAGGTCCTGTTTGGCCTCCTGAGCGCCGTACTAAGGCTGCTCCATCCCTTCATGCCCTTCCTCACCGAGGAGATCTGGCAGAAACTGCCCGGGGCCCGCGGCTCCATCATGGTGGCGCCTTACCCTGAGGCGGATGAAGCCCTAATCAACCCTAGAGCCGAAGCCGAACTAGGCATGGTAATGGATTGCATAATTGCTATTCGCAACTTACGAGCGGAAATGAATGTCCCTCCTGCTATTCAAGTGAAGGCCTATATCCATAGCGTTGACGATCAAGCCATCCAGGAATTTCACAAACATCGGCAATCGATCTCCCTATTAGCAAAGGTTGAAGAACTTCACTTTAATGACGCTTCCGGACCTCCTCCTACTTCAGCCAGAGCGGTTGTGGGTAATGTAGATATCTACCTGCCCCTGGCCGGGGTCATCGACTTTACCGAAGAAGAACGCCGCCTCAGCCGGGAAATCGAGAAACTGGGAAAAGACCTGACGGCAGCCCAACGCAAACTGAGCAATGAGGACTTCCTCAGCAAGGCCCCGGCCCAGGTGGTCCAGAAAGAAAAAGAAAAGCTCCGATCCTGGACCGAAAAACTCACCAAACTCAAAAACCACCGGAAGCGGATTAAGGAATTGAAGGGGTGAGGGGACGAGATGATTATTTTGAGGGGAAGGCCGGGGGCCGACGGCCCCCGCCCTCCCCTCAAACTCCCCTCCCAACCCCCTTATAACAGGGTAAGCCGGGACCTACGGCCCCGGCTTACCTGCATGGTTTGCCTGGTGGCAACAGGCGTCTCGCCTGCGCAAAATGCAGAGTGTATAATGTTCAATTGGGAATATTCCGAGGAACAAGAAGAAAAATGAAAGTAAATAAACTTAATTCTTGGGAAGATTTCGAAGGCGAAGTTTCATTAATATATGCAGACCTTGAGAAAAGGAGGAAAGAGACCGGGCTTCATGTTTCTCCACCTCTCTTCCGAGGACAATCTAAAGAGTCTTGGAGAGATAAAATAGAATGAATTTCTTCTATAGACAATTAATTAGAAAAGGGATTATTGTAATCTTCTTTTTTCTGAGTTTTTTGATGGTGGCGGCCTGCCCCGCGGCCCGGGCCTGCACCCTGTTCGCCGCGGCGGGGGACCGGGTGGCCGGGGGTGGCGCCCTCATCGGCAAGAACCGGGACCGCGACCCCCAGGGAAGCGCCCTGAGGGTCTGCACCCCCAAGAGCGGCTACCGGCACCTGGCCCTGGTGGCGGCGGACAACCCCAAGGAACCGGCCGTGGCCGGGATCAACGAGAAAGGTCTGGTGGTGGTGGATGCCAGGGCCAGTTGCCTTCCCGCTGAGCGGCAGCAGAAGTGCGGCGCCGTCGCCCTCACCCAGACCCTCTTGAGCCGCTGCGCCTCGGTGGACGAGGTCCTGGCCCAAAAGGACCTGTTGGCCGCCAGCTATCCCGTCTTCGAGATGGTGGCCAACCTCTATAAGGTGGCCTGGATCGAAGTGGCCCCCGGCGGCCTGGTTGCCTCCCGGGTCAGCGACCGGGACGCCCTGTGCCACACCAACCACTACCTGGACCTGGATTTGGGGTGGGCCAACTGCCGGGCGACCCCTGGCAGCAGGGTGCGGCTTCGCCGCATCAGCAAGTTGCTGGCGGATCAGGAAGCCTCTAACAAAAAATTCACTTTCGCCGACTTCCTGGTCTTTAGCCAGGACCGCCATGACGGCCCGGACCGCAGCATCAACCGTTTCGGCAGCACCCCCAGCGAGACCCGCACCCTGGCCACGTTTGTGGTGCAGTTGTCCGGAGCCGCACCCCATGTCTTCGTGCGGATGAACAACCCCGGGGAACCCGAGAAGATCGTCAATTTCATCCTGGAACCGGAACTGTGGACCAAGGGCTTGAAGGAAAAGGTTTTCTATAGTCATTAATGTTTTGTGAGGGATAATCTTGTTCCATAAGACGAACTCATAAGATGGATGGGAGAAAGATAAAATGATTGTCAGCGTCAGTGCGAAAACTCCGTATGCCACGATCTTTACCGATGGAAAGAGGGAGGCTACCTGCGACACAATCCCTGATAAAGGAGGGAGCGGCTCGGGCTTTCGTCCTCTCGATCTGCTTGAGGCAGCTTTCGCTTGTTGCCTCAATATGACCATCCGAATGTACGCAGATAAACACAAAATCCCGCTCGCTGAGGCAAAGGTAAGCGTCTCCCTCAATAGAGATAATAACCCCGAGCAGACGGTTTTTGAGTATGGCATTGAACTGCAGGGTGATTTGACTGCGGAACAACGGCAAAAGTTAATGGAACTGGCGGCATCGTGCACGGTTAAAAAAACGCTTTCAAAGCAAATATCTTTCCGCGGCTCGCTATGATGCAGGGGCGACCCGGCGGGTAGCCCCTACGAGGATTTGGACCGATGATTACTTTCCCTGCTTGGCCCCTCGTTGACCGCCTCATCGACCTGGCCCTGGAAGAGGATGTGGGAGCGGGCGACGTCACCACCCAGGCCTTGATCCCCCCGGACCTTCAGGGTGAGGCCCACCTTCGGGCCCAGCAGGACCTGGTGGTGGCCGGCCTGCCGGTGGCCGGCCGGGTTTTTCGCAAGCTGGATGCCAGTCTGGTCTTTGAGCCCCAGGTGGAAGAAGGCCGGGAAATTGCTGCAGGCACAGTGCTGGCATGCCTGAGTGGCCCGGTGGCCGGAATCCTTACGGGCGAGCGCACCGCCCTCAACTTCCTCCAGCGCCTCTCGGGCATCGCCACCTTCACCCGGCGGATGGCGAGCCTGATTGAAGGCTCCGCCGCCGCCCTGGCGGACACCCGCAAGACTACCCCGGGCTGGCGGGCCCTTGAGAAATACGCGGTGCGCCTGGGCGGCGCCCGCAACCACCGGGCCGGGCTCTACGACGGCATCCTCATCAAGAACAACCACCTGGCCGCGGCAGCCTCCATCACCCAGGCGGTGCAACAGGCCCGCCAGCACTCCCACCACCTCCTGAAGATCGAAGTGGAAGTCACCGACCTGGCGGGCCTGGAAGAAGCCCTGGCCGCCGGCGCCGAGGTCATCATGCTGGATAACCTGGATGAGGCCGCCATGAAAAAAGCCGTGGCCATCGTTGCCGGCCGCGCCCTGTTAGAGGCCTCCGGCTCCATCAACGCCGAACGCCTGCCCCGGGTGGCCGCCACCGGAGTCAACCTCATCTCCATGGGCCAACTCACCCACAGCGCCCCCGCCGTGGATATCCATCTGCGACTGATAAAGACTTGGAGATGATTGGTTTTTTTTGGGGGAGTGGGCCAGGGGCCGACGGCCCCTGGCCCACTCCCCCAACTCCATCACTCCTCCCCCAACTCCATCGCCCCTCCCCCAACTACCTCACTCCTTCCCCAATTCCCGGGCTCGCCGGGCCGCGGCTTCCACGGCGCTCATCACCAGGCCCCGGAAGCCGCCCTCTTCCAGGACGTGGAGGCCGGCGATGGTGGTGCCTCCCGGAGAGGTCACCAGGTCTTTCAGCATCCCGGGGGGGATCTCCTTTTCCAGGCAGAGGCGGGCGGCGCCGATGACGGTCTGGCTGGCCAGGAGCAGGGCCAGGGGTCGCGGCAGGCCCATTTTCACGCCGCCGTCAGTCAGGGCCTCCAGGAACACGGCCACATAAGCCGGGCCGCTGCCGCTCAGGCCGGTGACCGCGTCCATCAGCCTCTCTTCCACCACCACGGCCCGGCCCAGGGCCTCAAAGATCTCCAGGGCCAGGGCCAGGTCTTCCAGGGTGGCCCGGCTCCCCGGGGCCAGGGCCGCCATACCGGCCCCCACCAGGGTGGGGGTATTGGGCATGACCCGAATCACCCGGGACTGAGGCAGGGCGGTCTCCAGCGCCTTCAGGGTCAATCCGGCGGCGATGGAGATGATGAGATGCCCGGGACGGGCGGCTCCCCTGATCCCCCCCAGCACCTGGTCCATTACCTGGGGCTTGACCGCCAGGAGCACCACCTGGGCCTGCATTACCGCGGCCGGCACCGGCGCGGCCTGCACCCCCAGCTGGTCCATCTGCGTCTGCCGGGTCCGGTCCGGATCGTAATAGACCAGGTTCTTCCCGACTACCCGGCCGCCGGCCAGCAGTCCCTGGATAATGGCCCCGCCCATGGCCCCGGCGCCGATGAACCCGAGTTTCACTCCCTTCAGTCGTCCGCTGCCCGTTTCTGCCATTGACATTGCCCTCATCCCACGTCATAGTTTGATTGGACCATATTTTGGCACATATCCCCCGAAAAATGCATGGAAAAAGTGCGGAGGTTATTCCTCAGCTCTGACTGTCCTTCCAGGACGCCAAACTCGTTGGGGGGACGACCAGCAGGGGGAGATAACTTATGAAATTGAGGAAGATAAACAGAGCGCTCGGATTAGTGCTGGCGCTGTGGTGCTGCCTGGCGGCCCCGGCCCTGGCGGCCCTGGCGGCCCCGGCGGTTCCGGCGCCGGCCCAGCCGCGGTGGGCGGTCTATTTTTCCCCCCGGGGCGGCTGCACCGAGGCCATCGTCACCGCGGTGGGCCAGGCCCGCAGATTCCTCCACATCGAGGCCTATATCTTTACCTCACAGCCCATCCTCAAGGCGGTCATCGCGGCCCAGACCCGGGGGGTCAAGGTGGCGGTTATCCTGGACGCGGGGGAGTCAGAGGAGAAATTCTCTGTTTTGCGCTCCCTACTGGCGGCCCGAGTGCCCACCTGGATTGACGCGGCCTACCAAATCGCCCACAATAAGATCATGATCATTGACGGGGAGACGGTGATTACCGGGTCCTTCAACTTCACCAGCAGTGCCGAGGAGTACAACGCCGAAAATCTGCTGGTGATTCGGGACCAGGCCCTGGCGGCCCGCTATGAAGCCAACTTTCAGGAGCACCTGCGCCATTCCCGGCGCTGGGGTCCTGGCCCATGACTGGAGCCCAAGCCATTTCTGAAAAACTGCGCCCCATATTGGCCCTGAGCATGGGAGATCCGGTGGGAGTCGGGCCGGAGATCATCGTCAAGGCCCTGGCCGACGCCCGCATCTACCAGCTCTGCCGGCCCCTGGTGCTGGGCGACTTTCCCGCCCTGGAGCGGGCCGTTCTTTCGCTTTCCCCGGCCCTGGCCATTCACCTGGCAGAGCGGCCCGAGGCGGGCCGCTATAAGCCTGGAACCCTGGACCTCATGGCGCTGTCCCAGCTACCGCCCAGGGATCTGAAGTACGGCCATCCCACTCCGGACAGCGGCCGGGCCATGGTCTCCTACATCTTGCGGGCCATTGATCTGGCCCTGGAGCAGCGGGTGGCCGGGCTGGTCACCGCGCCCATCAGCAAGCTCTCCATGAATCTGGCTGGATACCCCTATCCCGGACACACCGAGCTGCTGGCGGACAAGACCGGCGCCGCCGAGGTGGCCATGATGCTGGCCGGGGACGAATTCCGGGTCGTCCTGGCCACCATCCACTGCGCCCTGGCCGAGGTGCCCCGGCGCTTGAACCTCGAGGGCCTCTATCGCCTCTTCGCCCTCACCTGCAAGGCCCTGGCCCGGGACTTCGGCCTGGCGGCCGCGCCCCTGGCGGTGGCGGGCCTCAACCCCCACGCCGGCGAGGGCGGCCTGTTCGGCCGTGAAGAAGAGGAGATCATCACCCCCGCAATTAAGAAGGCCCAGGCCTCGGGCTTGCCGGTTACCGGCCCTTTCCCGGCCGACACCCTATTCTGGCGCCACCGCCAGGGGGAGTTCGCCGCGGTGGTCTGCATGTATCACGACCAGGGCCTCATTCCCTTGAAGCTCCTCCATTTCCTGGACGGGGTGAACGTCACCCTGGGTCTCCCCATCATCCGCACCTCGGTGGACCACGGCACCGCCTACGGCCTGGCGGGCACCGGCCAGGCAGCCCCCGACAGCCTCAAGGCCGCCATCAAAATGGCATCCGAGATGGCCAGCAGGAGATTGGGGGAGCAGAGTTAACCCCGGATTTGGCGAAGGAGGCCAGGAGTTAAGCGGGCCTCCCCACCTGCCCCCATCGTAGCTTCCCACTTATCTACAATCCCGGCAGACAAAAAAGCTTTCCACCGGATCGCCGGTGATTTTGGCCCAGTGTTCCAGTTGCGCTTTGGGGGCGATGTAGTTGCCGCAGACGTTACAGGGTTGCAGTTCGAAATTGCGGCCCCAGACGGTGCGGATGCCGTCCTTCTCGGTATAGGCGATGACGTTGGTGGGGCAGATGAAGACGCAGGAGCCGCAGCCGATGCAGGCCTCGGATTCTTCGTTAAAGGGCGTGGCCACCATTTTCTTCGGGGTGCGGAAGGCCATGGAAATGGCGCTCACCCCCACCACTTCCCGGCAGGTACGGACGCACTGGGCGCAGAGGATGCAGCGTGCCTGGGGGTCCGCCTTTTTAAAGCGGGTCTCGTAGACCCCATGCTCTGCCGCCATCTTCTGGATGAGTTCGGCCGCCGGGGCCTGGGCCAATAGCAACTCCAGCACCATACGCCGGTCCTGCAGGACCTTCTCCGAGGCGGTTTGCACAATCAGGCCGGGCTCCACCGGATAGGTGCAGGAGTTCACCAGGCGGGTGTGGCCCGGGGGGCCGATTTCCACCAGGCACAGGCGGCAGTGGCCCTCGGGCTTGAGGTCGTCATGGTGACAGAGGGTGGGAATATCGATTCCATAGGCCCGGGCCGCCAGGAGCAGGCTCAAGCCTGGCTGGGATTTTACCGCAAGGCCGTCAATGGTCAGACTTATCTCGCTCATGATTCCACCTTCACTGCCTCAAACTTGCACACCGCATGGCACATACCGCATTTGACGCAGAGTTCCTGGTCCAGCTCGTGGGGTTCGCCGGCTTCGCCCTGGATCGCCTCCGCCGGGCACTCCAGCACACAGGCCAGGCAGCCGGTGCAGGTTTCCGGGTCGATGGTGTATTTCAACAAGGGCCGGCAGACCAGGGCCGGGCATTTTTTTTGCTGGATATGCGCCTCGTATTCCTCCCGGAAATACTTCAGGGTACTGAGGACCGGGGTAACCGCGCTCTGACCCAGACCGCAGAGGGAAGCGGAACGCATGGTGGCGCACAGCTCCTCCATCAGGACCAGATACTCTTCTTGGCCCCGACCCTGGGTGATCTCGGTGAGAATCTCCAGCAGTTGCTTGGTGCCTTCCCGGCAGGGGGTGCACTTGCCGCAGGATTCGTCATGGAGAAAGGACATGAAATATTTGGCCACGTCCACCATACAGCTGTTTTGGTCCATGACGATCATGAGGCCGGAGCCCATGATGGACCCCACCGACTGCAGGCTGTCGTAGTCCACCGGCAGGTCCAGGTATTCTTTGGGGATGCAGCCGCCGGAGGGGCCGCCGGTCTGGACCGCCTTAAATTCCCCGCCGTCGCGGATGCCGCCGCCCAAATCGAAGACGATCTGGCGCAGGCTGGTGCCCATGGGCACTTCCACCAGCCCGGTATGGTTCACCGCGCCCACCAGGGAAAAGACCTTGGTGCCCTTGCTCTTTTCGCTGCCTATGGCGGCGAACCAGTCCGCGCCGCGGTTAATGATCTCGGGAAGGTTGGCCAAGGTTTCCACGTTGTTGATCACCGTGGGCTTGCCCCACAGGCCGTGTTGAGCCGGATAGGGCGGGCGGTTTCGCGGCTCCCCGATCTTTCCTTCCATGGAGGCGATGAGGGCCGTCTCTTCGCCGCAGACAAAGGCGCCCGCCCCTTTGCTGATCTTCACCTCGAAGGCGAAACCGGACCCCAGGATATTGGCGCCCAGCAGACCGCATTGCCTGGCCTGGTCAATGGCCAGGGACAGGCGCTTCACCGCCAGAGGGTATTCATAGCGGACGTAGATAAAACCCTGGTGGGCGCCAATGGCATAGCCGCCGATGACCATGCCCTCCAGGACGGCGTGGGGGTTGCCTTCCATGACCACCCGGTCCATGAAGGCCCCGGAGTCCCCTTCCCCTTCATCAGCATTACAAATCAGATATTTCACCTCTCCGGACGCCTCCCGGCAGAAACGCCATTTCCTGCCGGTGGGAAAGCCGCCGCCGCCCCGGCCCCGTAGACCGGAGCGGTCCACCGCCTGGATGACCGCCTCCGGGCTCATTTGCGCTAATACCTGCTGGATGGCCCGGTAGCCCCCCGCCGCCAGGTAATCGTCCAGACTCGTTGGATCGATGAGATCCATTTTCCCCAGGACCAACGGCTGCTGTCCCTGGTAAAAAGGAATCTCGGATTTGTGGGCCTTGGCGGTCTGGTCGGCCGGGTCCCGGTAGCACAACCGGTCCAGAATCTTACCCTGAATCAGAGTCTCCGCCACAATCTCCGGGACATCCTGGGGGATCACCTGCTGGTAGGTGATTTCCTGGGGCCGGATCATCACCTTGACTGCCTTGGAGCACCATCCCTGGCAGCCGCTTTCCTTCAGCAGGACCTTGACTGCCGGCCCTCGCTCCTTGAGCTCCCGCCGGAAGGCGGCCGCGACCTCTTCGCTACCCATGGGGATGCAGCCGGGGCCCCCGCAAACCAGAATCTGGGAGGCCTGGGCATCCGGGTGAGTCAGAAGCCGGCGGCGGTATTCCTCCAGTTGCTTTACCGTCTCAAGCTTGGGCATATCGTCATCTCAGTCTTGGTTTTTATAGGATTTCAAGATCTTTGGGACCTTATCCACGGACATGCGCCCAAAATACTGGTTATCGACCATCAGCAAGGGCGCCTGGGCACAGGACCCCAGACAGCCCACGGTCTCCAGGGAAAACTGTAGGTCCGGGGTATTCTTGCCGATATCGACCCCCAAGCGGCGGGAAACCATCTCAACCAGGGGCTGCCCTCCCCGCAGATGGCAGGCCGTGCCCAGGCAGACCCGGATCTGATGGCGGCCTTTGGGCTCCAGGGAGAACATCTTGAAAAAGGTGGCCACACTATAAACCTGGGCCAGGGGCACTTGCATCCTGGCGGCCACCACCTTCATTTGATCCTTGGGCAGGTAGTTGTATTCCTCCTGGATATCCTGGAGCACCGGGATCAGGTCCCCGGCTCCCCCCTCATAACGGGACACAATGGCGTCGAAATTATCCTGGTTAATCATCATCAACCTACCTGTGGCAAGTGGATCGGAGAAAATTCCGGATAAGGAGACTTGCACTTTTGCAGGAGGAGCTCATAGTTGGCCTGCACCTGCTTCTGGATAAACTCCACTTCCGGGTCCCGCAGGTGCCGGAAGCGGCCCTGGGGCTTGAGATAGTCCTTCACGGGCCGTAATTTGGGCGGCTCCACGGTGAGACGGTACTTACCGTCCACCACCTCGTAGAGGGGGAAGACGCCGGTCTCCACCGCCAGGCGGCCCAGGCGAACGCTAACGTCGGTGGCGGAGCGCCAGCCGGTGGGGCACACCGACAGGACGCTGATGTAGGCCGGGCCCGGGGTTTCCAGGGCCTTCCTCACCTTGAAGTAAAGGTCGAAGAGGTAGCTGGGCGAGGCGGTAGCCACGTAGGGGATAGCGTGGGCCACGGCGATGGCCACCATGTCCTTCTTCCAATTGCGCTGGCCGATGCTCTTCTTGCCCGGCGGCGAGGTGGTGGTCATGGCCCCGTAGGGCGTGGCGCTGGACCTCTGGATGCCGGTGTTCATGTAGGCTTCGTTATCCCAGCAGAAGTAGGTGAAGTTGGTGCCTCGCTCCAGGGCCCCGGAGAGGGCCTGGAGACCGATGTCGCTGGTACCGCCGTCACCGCCCATGGCCACCACCTTGGGCATGGCGCCGGAGAGTTTGCCTTTGCGCTCCAGGACCTTCAAGGCGGCGTCGATGCCGGAGGCCACCGCCGCGGTGTTCTCAAAGGCCACGTGGATCCAGGGGTGCATCCAGGCCGTTTGGGGCAGGCCCGAGGAGACGATCTCCATGCAGCCGGTGGCGTGGGCGATGATGGCATCCTTGCCGATGGCCTTGCACACCCAACGCACCGCCAGGGCTTCGCCGCATCCCTGGCAGGACCGGTGCCCCGAGGTGAAGAATTCTTCCCGGGGCAGCAACCGGGAAGCGTAGGTATCGAACTTTTGGCTCTGGGCGCGACCGAATTTTTCCATCAGCCCCTCACTCCCACCAGATAGAATTCTTCCCCGGGTCCTTGCTCGATTTCATTGAGGGCGTGGCTCACCATGTCCTTGAAGACCTGGGGTTGCACGTCCCGGCCTCCCAGTCCCACGATATAGCCCAGCACCTGGGGCCGCTGGGCCAAAGGATAGAGGGCGCTGCGCACTTCCGCCAGCACCGGCCCCGCCGCCCCACCCAGGGACATGGCCCGGTCGCAGACGATGACCAGGTCGGCTCCGGCCATGGCGGCCCGCAAATCCGCGAAGGGGAAAGGCCGCCACAGCCTGGGCTTCAACAGGCCCACGGCCTGGCCCGCCTCTCGCATCTCATCCACCGCCACTTCCGCCACTTCCGCCAGGGACCCCATGAGAAGCAGCAGCACCCTGGCCCCCTCGGTGCGGTAGCGCTCCACCGGTTGATAATGGCGTCCGGTCAGCTCGCCCCATTCCCGCCAGACCTCCAGGATGTGGCCATAAGAATTGGTCAGGGCCGTCTGATGGGCCATCTTGGTTTCGGTGTAGAGCTCCGGCAAGGCGAAGGCCCCCATGGTCACGGGCTTCTTGGGGTCCAGCTTGAGATACGGAGTCAGCGGCGGCAGAAACCGGTCCACCGTCTCCTGGTCCAGTATCTCCAGGGGCTCCACCACGTGGGTCAGGATGAAGCCATCCAGGTTGATGACGGTGGGTAGCAGCACCCGATGGTCTTCGGCGATCTTGAAGGCCATGACGCTGTGGTCGAAGGCTTCCTGGCCGTTCTCCACGAAGATCTGGATCCAGCCGATGTCCTTCTCCGCCATGATGTCGCCGTGGTCGTTCCAGATGCTCAGGGGCGCCGATAATGCCCGGTTGGCCACGGTCATGACGATGGGCAGCCGCATGCCGGAGGCGATGAAGAGGATCTCGTGCATCAGGGCCAGACCCTGAGAGCTGGTGGCGGTGTACGTACGGGCACCGGTGGCGGCGGCGCCGACGCTGGCGCTCATGGCCGAGTGCTCCGACTCCACGGTGATGAACTCCGCCTCCAGTTCGCCATTGGCCACCAAGGAGGAGAGATGCTCCACAATGTGGGTCTGGGGGGTGATGGGATAAGCGGCGATAGCCTCGGCCCGGGCCAGTTGCACCGCATGGCTCACCGCGATGGAGACTTCCATCCCGACTCGCGGGCCCATTATTCCTCCTCCGGCGCCATGCTGATGCAACCGGTGACGCACTCTTTGGCGCAGATGCCGCAGCCTTTGCAATAGTCGTTCATCTCGAAATAGCCATCCGGTTCCTCGGAGATACCGGCTTCGGGGCACACGGTCCAGCAGACCCCGCACTGGATGCAGCGCTTCTTGTCCCATATCGGGTACATGGACCGCCAATCCCCGGTGCGGTAAGCCCGGGCCGACCCCGGCTCGGTCAGGACCGAGCCGATCTCCAGCTCCTGCCAGGTCATCTGGTCCCACGCTTTACTCACGGCTGGCGCTCCTCTATGGTAGTGACCTCCAGGGCCACTTTCAGGGCATTGAAATTCTTCACCGCCAGGGGGCCGAAACGTTCTTTCAAGGGCGCCTCCAGGGACTCCGTCTTCACCACCCCGGTAGCCCGCAGCAACGCCCCGATCATGGTGGTGTTGACAATGGGCACCCCCAGGACCTCCCGGGCGATCTTGTTGGCGTCCACCAGGGCCAGGGTATGCTGATAGCCGTATTCCCGGCGGATTTCAGCGGCACTCCTGGGGGTGTTCAAGACGATGACGCCGTTTTCCCTCAGGTCCGCCGGGGGGTTTTGAATCCTCAGCAGCGAGGGGTCCAGCACCACCACCACATCCGGCTGGAGGATCTTGCAGCGCAGACGGATGCGCCGGTCATCCACCCGGCAGAAGGCCATTACCGGGGCGCCCCGGCGCTCCGGGCCGAAACTGGGGAAGCCCTGGGCGAACTTACCTTCGCCAATGGCCGCCAGGGCCAGCAGCTCCACCGAAGTCACCGCGCCCTGGCCGCCGCGGCCGTGAAAGCGGATTTCGATCATCTCCATTTTCCTTCAGTTATGGAAGCGTTTCCTTAGTGCCTTGGTTAAACTTATCCTGCCAGTAACAAATTGAAACCGGATAATTTGTGATTTTCCTGTCAAAGATAATCCTACAAACCAGCCTTCCGGGGGATCTGCGGCCTGTCGTTGCTCATCTTTATAACTGGGAAAATGGCAGTCCCAATTCTATTAAGCATTAACCATTTCCAGGTAAAGTCTGCTGCTAAAAAATTTGCTGGGGCTTTATCGATTGCCAGGAATTAAAGAGCGCGTTTATATATTATCTGGGAATATGGGCATCGATCGTACCAGGCCGGATGGGATTATGGGTATGGATAAGTAATTAAATTAACTATTTATTATCTGTTTGGCCGCAAAGTTGCCGCGTTTCTCCGGAAATTTATCTGTCAAATAATTTGGCAATCTGTAAAAGGCCGGACGGAGTTTATGTGGAACCGCCGCCCCCGGCGGTTCTATCCTTTATGCATGCGGCGCCGGGGGCGGCGGCGCTGCTTTATCCAAGAGGATTTTTGACTACGATGGTCTCTTCCCGATCCGGGCCCACCGAGACGATCTGGATGGGCACGCCCACCAGTTTCTCCACCCTCTGCAGATAATCCCGGGTAGCCGCGGGCAGATCCTGGAAGCGCCGCACCCCCCGGATATCTTGCTGCCACCCCGGCAATTCCTCATACACCGGGCGGCAGCGTTCCAGGGCCTGGATGGTGGCAGGGATGGTTTCCCGCCGCTCCCCATCCAGGTCGTAGGCCACGCAAATCTTTACCGGGTCCACGCTGGTGAGGACGTCCAGTTTGGTGATGGCCAGGCCCGTGAGGCCGTTGAGGCGGGCGGCATTCCTGAGCACCACCGCGTCCAGCCAGCCGCAGCGCCGCCGGCGCCCGGTGGTGGAGCCGAACTCCACCCCGCATTCCACCAGATGGTCGCCGATGCTATCCAGGCACTCGGTGGGAAAGGGGCCGGCCCCCACCCGGGTGGTATAGGCCTTGACGATCCCCAGGACCAGGTGCAATTGATTGGGCCCCACGCCGGCGCCGGCGCAGGCGGCCCCGGCCACCGAGTTGGAGGAGGTCACATAGGGGTAAGTGCCGTGATCGATATCCAGGTGGGTGCCCTGGGCCCCTTCGAAGAGAATATTTTTGCCTTCCTTCACCGCCTGGGCCAGGAGGACCGAGACGTTGGCCACCCAAGGTTTAAGCCGTGCTCCCATGGCCAGGTAGGCCGCCAAGATCTCTTCCCCGTTTAAGGGCTGGGCCCCCAGGAACTTTTCCAGGTAAAAATTCTTCTCGGGCAGGATGTCCGCCAGTTTGGCCTGCAAGACGTCGGGGTCGATGAGGTCCGCCATGCGGATGCCACGCCGGGCCACCTTGTCTTCATAGCAGGGCCCGATGCCCCGGCCGGTGGTGCCGATCTTACCGGCGCCCTTTTTCTCTTCCCGGGCCACGTCGATCCGCTGGTGGTAAGGCAAGATCACCTGGGTCCGTTCGCTGATGCGCAGGTTCTCCGGCCCCACGCTCAGGCCCCGCTCCTTAAGCCGGTCCACCTCCATCAGCAAGACCTGGGGGTCCAGAACCACGCCATTGCCGATGAGGCACTGGGTGCCGGGATGCAGGATGCCCGAGGGAATCAGATGGAAAATGAACTTTTCCCCGCCCACCACCAGGGTATGGCCGGCGTTGTTGCCGCCTTGATAACGCACCACTACCTGGGCTTGCGAGGTCAAGAGATCGACGATCTTCCCCTTGCCTTCGTCCCCCCATTGGGTGCCCACCACCACTATATTTGGCAAAACAATGCCCTCCTTTTCACAAACCTATATATTAAATCACAGGGGGCGGCAAAACCAAAAAGAAAAATCCCGGCCGGGGCCGGGCAGAGAGGCTTATGGATAGGGCTCCGGGGGCGGACTTACCAAAAAACCCGCCCCCGGAGGGAGGTAAGGATTACTTTATCTTGGGGACGAACTTATTGGCCATTTCCGCATAGTTCTTCCGCAGGTCCTTTTTGATGATCTTGCCGGTGGGAGTCCGGGGGATGGCCGGCAGGAAGACCACTTCCCGGGGCAGCTTGTAGATGGCCAGCAGGTCCGTGGTGGATTTGATGATGTCGTTGGCCAGCTCCTGGGAGACGGCGTGGCCGGGTTCCAATTCCACCATGGCCACCACCTTCTGGCCCATGATCTCGTCGGGAATGCCCACCACCGCGTCATCCCGCACCGCCGGGTGCCGGAGCATGGCGTCTTCGATCTCGGTGGGCGCCAGGCGGAAGCCGGAGGATTTGATCATGTCGTCTTCCCGGGCCTGGAAGAACATGAAGCCGTCTTTATCCATGATGACGGCGTCGCCCATCATGTTGTACCCATCCTTGATGCCCTTCTTCATGGTGTTCAGGAGCTTGTTGTCCTGGACATAGGGCTTCCAGTAGAGGGTGGCGACGGGACCTTTAATCAACATGCTGCCCGGTTCGCCGGGGCCGGCGGTGGTGCCGTCTTCCCGCACCACCTTGATCTCGAAGCCGGGGAGGGCCCGGCCGATGGAGTCGGGCACCGGCACCTCGCTCATGGTGTTGGAGGTACACAGGTGCATCATCTCGGTGCCGCCCAGCCCCTCCCAGATGGGCTTGCCGGTCTTGGCCTGCCACATGGCCAGGGTCTTGCCGGTCAGGGCATCGCCGCCGGTGGTGTACATGCGGACGCTGGAGAGATCGTAGTCTTTGAAATTGGGCATCTCCAACAGCCTCCGGTAGGCGGTGGGCAACCCGGTGATCACCGTGATCTTGTGCTTCTGGATGGTGGACAGCATCTCGTCCGGGGTGAACTTGGGCAGCAGCGAAATGGAGGCGCCCCCGGCAAAGGGAATGAGGCAGAAGGTGCCGTAACCCGCGGCGAAGGTGACGGGGGCCGAGCCGCCCAGGACGTCGCCGGGACCCATCTTATAGACGTACTTGTTGACCAGGGCGGACTCGACCAGCACCTCTTTGACGAAATGGACGCAGCCCTTAGGCTGGCCGGTGGTGCCCGAGGTGAACAGGATGACCCCGATGTCTTCGGTGTTCAGCTTGACGTTGCTGAACTGGTCGGAGGCGTCCGCCATCGCCTTGGCGAAGGAGACGAAGCCCTTGGCCTCCACCTCTTCGGGCTTGCCGCCCACCACCACGATCTTGGTGGGGAACTCGAATTCGGGAACCGCGGCTTCCACCGCGGCCATCAGGGGAAAGCTCACCGCAAAGGCCTTGAATTCGGAGTTGTTCAAGACGAAGGCGACCTCTTCCTTGGCCCACAGGGGCGATACCGGCACCGGGATGGCGCCGCATTTCTCGATCCCGAAATTGATGGCGATGGCCTCCGGGGCGTTGGTGAGACGGATGCCTACCCGGTCCTGGGACTCGACCCCCAGCTTGGTGAGGACGTTGGCGAACTTGTTGGCCATGGCCAGCAATTCCTTGAAACTGACCTTCTGGTCGCCGAAAAGGATGGCAGTCTTGTCGCCCCGGCCTTCCTTCACGTGCCGGTCCAGCAATTCTTCCGCAATGTTCCACTGCCCCGAGGTGTACTTCTTGAATTCCTCAGGTGCGGTATACTGGGCCCAGAGCTCCTTAGGTGGCAAATAATCCGCAGGAATTTTACCCATTTACTGCTTCCTCCTTAAGGTAAGTTGATTCTAAATTCGGCTTTGTGATAATTCCCGAAGGCAGGACTATGTGAAGTATATTACAAGGTTCTGGCCCAGTGTCAAGAAATTTATGACTTCATACCCGTCGGGTTCCTTTCCTTTAACTTTTCGGCTCATCACCCTCCCGGAGGGAAATAACGCCAGGCCCCTGAGAAGTTGGAGTAAATCTGCTATACTGCATTTAGAGGAAGACTCCTGAAGGCACTTTGCCTTTCGAAACTCGAAGCTCCAACCTCGAACTAACCATGCCTTCTGTGGCTCTCATCGGACCGGAGCTCTACCCCATCCCGCCCATCCGGGGCGGCGCCGCCGAGCTGTTCATCGAGAAGGTGGCGGCCCGCTTTCAGAGATGGCGCCCGATGGTCATCGGGGTATCGGACCCGGAGTTGCCGGCGCGGGAGGTGCGCCAGGGAGTGGAATATTTCCGCATCCCTTTGCAGGGCTGGCGCAAATGGCTCTACTGCCGCGAGCGCCGGTATTTTCCCCTGTATGACCGGCAGGTGGCCCGGCTGCTGGCCCTTCTTAAACCGGATTTGCTCCATGTGCACAACCGCCCCCTGTTGGCCTGCCAGTTAAAACGGCGGCTCGGCCCCGGGATTCCGGTGATCCTCCACATGCACAACCTCAACGACTCCCTGGGGAAACGGGAGAAGCCCCGGGCCGGGGAAGCGATCCCCCTGGAGGGCTTCATCGCCTGCAGCCGTTTCGTGCTGGAGCGGGAAAGCGCCAGGTTGGGCGCCGGGGCTCCCATCCGGCGGGTGGTTTATAACGGCGTGGAAGGGGCGGCCTTCGCCTGCCGCTGGCAGGACGAAGCCGCGGTGCGCCGGGCGCGGCAACCTTACGGGCTCACCGAGGAGCCCACCGTCCTGTTCGCCGGCAAACTCCGGGAAAGCAAAGGGGTGCATGTGCTGCTGGCGGCCATGGAGCGCGTCTGGCAGAGCCTGCCCCAGGCGGCCCTGGTCCTGGCGGGGGGCACGGAATACGGCCAGGGGCGCACCATGCGGCAGACCCCGTTTCTGAAGGAGTTGCGCCAGCAGATGGCCCGGGCGGCCGGCCGCGTGGTGCTCACCGGCTTCCTCCCGTATCCTGAGATGCCCCGGGCCTATCTCTTGGGGGACGTCTTCGTAGGCCCCTCCCAGATAGAGGAGGGCCTGGGCCTGGTCTTCCTGGAGGCGGCGGCCGCGGGGCTGCCCATCATCGCCACCGCCAGGGGCGGCATTCCCGAAGTGGTGCAAGACGGGGTCAACGGACTGTTGCTCCAGCGGCAAGACGACCCCGGGGAGCTGGCGGAAAAGATCCTCGAGTTACTTCGGGATCGGGAGCTGAGACAACGGTTGGGGCGCCAGGGCCGGGAATGGGTATCGAGCAATTTTTCCTGGGAGCAGATCGCCCACCGCCTGGAGCAGGTATACGATGAAGTCAGGGGCCCGGGATCAGGCGCGGGGGGTTAACCTTACCCAAAAACATAAAAAAACAAAAAAATCAAAAATTCTCTGACCCGGGCCCCTTTTAACCTTGACCCTTGAACTTTGAACCTTGAAATATGAACCTTGAACTTTGAACTTTGAACTTTGAACCATGTGGCATAAGATTTTATTGACCCTGAGCCGCCAATATCTGCGGCGCCGGCTGGCCCGGCGGCCGCCCCGGCCCCTTACGGACCTGCAGCCGGAATTTTTTGCCGGGGTCCGGCGGGTGCTGCTCATCAGCGCCACCGCCCTGGGGGACACCCTGTTCTCCACCCCGGCCATCCGGGCCCTGAAGGAGCGTTTTCCGGCCTGGGAGCTGGAAGTCCTGGGGCACCGGGTCTTTGGGACGCTGCTGGCCCATAACCCCCACCTGGCCCGGCTCTATGCCTACCCCGGCCGGCGGCGCCAGCTTCTCGGGTTGATCCGGGAACTGCGGAGCCGGCGCTACGACCTGGTCATCATCTTGCACGGCAACGACCCCGAGGCCACTCTGGTGGCGCATCTGACCGGCAGCCCCTTTATCATCGGTTCCGCGGCCAGCCCCCTGTCCTTTGCCTATGCCGCCCGGGTGCCCCAGCCGGCGGACCCCTTTACCCACGCCATCGAGCGGCGCCTGGATTACGTGCGCCTCCTGGGGGCTGATACCCGTCACCAACACATGGACCTCTGCCTGGCGCCGGAGGAGGCGGCCGAGGCCCGGGCCATCTTATCCGGACATTTCGGGGAGGTCCCTCCCCTACTGTTGGCCCTGCACCCCACCGGCTCCGACCCTTACAAATGGTGGCCGGCGGACTCTTTCGCGGAATTGGGGAATTTTCTCTCTGAAAGCTACCGGGCGCCCCTGCTGATTATCAGCGGCGCCAAGGACCGCGGCCAGGCCGAGGCCATCGCTACCCGCATCCAGGGCCCCAGTCTGGTGACCGGGGGGCGCTTTCCCTTGCTGACGGTGGCCGCCCTGCTCCGCCGCTGCCGCCTCCTGGTGGCCAACGACAGCGGCCCCCTGCACCTGGGACTGGCCTTGGGGGTACCCAGCATCGCCCTCATCGGCGCCGACCACCCCGCCCGGGTGGGGCCGCATCAGGTGGAATGGGGCGTCTCTCTGCACAAACGGCAAGAGGTTTGCACCCTGGAACCGTGCCTGTTGCAGAAGTGCCGCGATAACCGCTGCCTGTCGGCCATCGAGGTCTCTGCGGTGGTAAAGCTGATTAAAGAATGGTGGGAGCCGCGGTTTTCCTTAAGCAAAGAACTTTGCGGTCCCCTCGGATGATCCTCCGGCAGCAGAGGTCTCTCACCCGGCAGCAGGAAGTGGAGATTAGATCTCCGCTACGATTTGCGGCTCCTTCTTGACCTCATCATAATCAACGTAGCCGATATTTTTGACAAAATAGGTGCTGCAGGCCAGCTCCAGTTCCTTGAAGGTGAGCTCCGGGGCTCGTCGCCAGAACTTGGCGCGGTCCAGCACTTTCTCCACCAGGTCTCGGGGGTGGCAGGCGCGCATCGGCCGGCCGCCATCGCCATAGTAGCGCTCCATGATTTGTTTGACTACCTTCTCGTCAAAGGCGACCTCATATTGTTCACAAACCCGGCGGAAAATCTCCAGGTATTGTGGCGTGGTGGCATCGCCCATAAAGATCTTATGGCGAATCCGGCGGAAAAAGGCCTCGTCGGCCAGGTTGCCGGGGTCGAGGTTGGTGCAAAAGATGACGAGCTGGTCAAAGGGGATGGCAAACTGCTGGCCGGTGTGGAGAGTACAGAAATCCTGGCGGGTCTCCAGGGGAAACATCCAGCGGTTCAGTAAGGCGTTGGGAGAAATCTTCTGGCGGCCGAAATCGTCAATGATCAAGACCCCGTTGTTGGCCTGAATCTGATGGGGCGCTTCATAATGCTTGCCAATGGGGTCGTATTTGGGTTCCAGGGCGCTCTCGGTCATCTCGCCGCCGGCAAGGAGGACCGGCCGCCGGCATAAGACCCAGCGGCGGTCGTATGGCGGGCGCTCGCCGGGGGCGGTAGCAACCGGCTGATGGATGGCCTTATCGAAAACCCGGATGATTTGCCCATGGACATAAAAGGCATGGGGGATGTAGACCGGATCATCGAAGACCTCTGCCACGGTGCGGGCCGCCATGGTCTTGCCGTTGCCGGAAGGGCCGTAGACAAAGATGGAGCGGCCGCTGGAAACCGCGGGGCCCATGTCGTCAAAGAACCTCTCCGGGAGAACGTAATCTTTGAACACTTCCCGGAGACGTGATTCCTGCACCTCCGCCTGCAGGATCGTTTGCGCTTCCACCCAATCCCAGTAATCCTCCATATTGACCGGCGCCGGCCCGATATAACCGTTAAGTTCCAGGGCCTGCTCCGCAGCATTCTTGCCGGAATTGGAGAGGATATATTTGATTTCACCGGCCAAATGGCCTGGAGATGGGGTCAGGATGTCCCTGGGGCTGATATCCACGAACTTCTGCTGCCTCAGATAGTCCAGTAGCGATTCCAGCAACTGCATGGGGAGCTTCAGGGCCTCCGCCATTTCCCGGAGGGTGAAGTGGTAACTGTAAATGGCATGTTTCAAAAATAGCTCGGCCAACATCTGCTCAGGCAGGCCAAGGTCCTCGAAGGATTTGGGAGGCAGCGGACAGGATTGGACAAATGGGGCCAGCTCCCCGGGCTTCATGATGCCCAGTTCCGTCAGGTGACCGGCCAGAAACCCCCGATATTGCTTTTGGCGACGGAGCGCCGGGGCCAGTTGCGCGGCGGTCAGGGCCTTGGCTTCGATCAGTCGATTGGCCAGGTTCACGGATTTGCCCTCGCGTCAGGATGAAATTTTATGACCAGGATGGCGCGACCCCTCCCCGCTCCCGCCGGGGGCCGCGCTTTCTGCACTGAAAGTGATCATTACACGTTGATTAGTGAATATCTTCCTTCCCCGTAGCTTTATTGCACCAGATATGGCACCCCAGCACTCAAAGAGACTATCGGATAACCCCCATTGACGATAAATGCCGCCAGAGGAAATGTAACCTGGTTTCCTATTATAGCCCCATTTATAGCATCGAGCCCAGTAATGGATATCGTACCATTAGGGGCATATAAGATTGCACTTGAACTACCATGCCCAAACCCAATAATATCCGCACCAGAAATTGTAATATTGCCATTGGCCGAATAGAGAAAAACCTGGCCGGAACCGCTGATATTTGCCACGCCATTCACAGTTATATTGCCGCTCGCCAAAATTGCTCCAGTATCATGAGTCGCACCGTTTAATATTACATTACCATTTACATATATATTACCACTTAAATGCAAATCGTTACTTTGTGTGTAAGTACCACTAGGGGGAGTAATAGTCGTAGCAGCAGTTGAGGCTATCTGCGAACTAAAGTCAGGCATAGGTGTAATATCTGGTGCATTATAGGATTTTGGTCCGAAAAATAAACCATTATCGTCTATAGTGCCATTCGGTCCGGTAGCAATAGAACCAAGAGCACCAAAGCCAGTTAAACTTACCTCCGTATAACCTTCGGCTGCGCCTGTAATGCCTGCAAGGCCAAGTATAGATAGCTCATTATTTGAATGTATCGACCCATTGATCCATTCCAGTCCAGTAATTGATAAGTTCTGATTTGAGAAAATGGTATAATTAAAAGGCCCGCCCGCACCGACTAATATGGCTGTCGCATGGGCAGCCACGTTAACGGTACTGATTCCGAAGATCTGGCCAAAAGTCAGGTGTACCGGGCCGTTAGATGTGGCATTCTTCTGAACAGTCACCTTGACCGCAGCGACATGTGTGGAGTCCAGAGTAGTGCCTGTGCTGGGTGAAAAGGCCAGGGCGGTGGTGTCCCAAACTCCGGGTTGCACCGTGGCCGTGGAAAGATTTTGGATATCTGCTTTATTGGCTTGGACCGTAGCGATTGCGGCGTTTTGGCCTTGTGTCCAATTGGGAGTACCAGATGAGGTGTATGGGGATAGGGCCCCGGCCCCGGCCAAGGCCCCGGCATCCGCGGCATTCTGGAGCTGGCTTCTCACCAACATCAGGTGCCCCAGATCAACGACGATGGCCAACAGGGCAAAGAAAGCCACCATCATGATGATGGTGATCGCGGCCACGGCGCCGCGGTCATCCTTAAGGAAAGAACCTTGTGGTCTCATAGGATGATCCTCCGTTTTGTCCTAACGGAAACTGGTTGGTCCGGTTGGTATGGTTGCTCCACCGACACCTAAGCCGCCGCTCAGCCATCGGGCCATTTGGATAAGGCCCGGCCCGGCCACCACGATCAAGATGGCCGGTAAGATGCAGAAGATTAACGGGAAGATGATCTTCACCGGCAGTTTGGCGGCCCGCTCCTCCGCCCGCAACAAACGCTGGGTGCGAACGAATTCGGCATGGTTCCGGAGAGCTTCGCCGATGCTGGCCCCCAACTTTTGTGATTGCACCATCAGTCCCACCACCGAGCGGATGCTCTGCACTCCGGTGCGTTGGGCTATATTATCGAAAGCCTCGGACCAGGGAAGGCCGGTGCGCAACTCGCCGGTGGCGATTTGCAGCTCATCCGAGAAGTCCTGGTAAACGCCGCGAGTCTCATCGGCCACCCGCTGTAAGCTGGCGTTTAATGATAGACCTGCTTCCATGCAGATAACGAACATGTCCAGAATATCCGGCAGGGCCTTGTCCAGCCGTTCCTGGCGGTACTTGATCTTATATGCCAGGACAACGGTCGGGAGAAAGAAGCCAAAAAAGGCGAAGACCAGGGCGATAATCATGGGGATGGGGCTGCCAATCTGCCCCCGGATAACGCAATATAGGGTCACGGGCAGGGTGAGGGCAAAGGCCGTAAAAATTCTGAATCCCAAATAAATGGTCACCGCCTGGGGGCGCCGATAACCGGCGCGGATCAGGTCCTTGCGCATCTCGGTAGCCTTGACCATATCGGGGGTTAACCATTGCCCGGAAGCGGCCAGGACCTCCAAAAACTTCTCCTTCAGGCCGCGGGCGCTAAAATCCTTGGATCTCAACAGGCTTGAGCCAGAACCTATTTCCGCTGCTACGGCCCGAGATTTCACCCGCTGTTTTCTAACCCAAAATATTTCGGTGCCATAGACCAGCATGAAGGTGGCGATGAAGACGTCGACCAGGATAATCAAGATCATGTCAGTCTCCTTGGCCCTCTAAGTCCCCAGGGCACGAACCATTCTCCTGATCAGAAAGCCGCCCAACGCTCCCAATAATAATCCCCCGATCAAAATCTTCATGCCTAAAGAAGATGTGGTTAAGACCTTTTCGTAATCGGGAGCCACTAGCATCAATCCAAAAAAGGCGACGAAGGGGGCAGCCATCATGATGGAGGCGGAAATGCGCCCCGAGGCGGCCAAGGCCCGGACTTTGGCTTTGAAATTTAAACGGTTGCGCACCACCCGGGCGATGTTTTCCATCAGTTCGGCCAGGTTGCCGCCGGTTTCCTGCTGGATGACCACCGCGGAGACGAAATAACGGAGATCCATGCTGTCCACCCGCCGCAGCATGTGGAGCAGGGAATCGGGGACGCCGAGGCCCAATTTCTGTTCTTCATAGGAGATTTTCATTTCAGTCCCTACCGGATCATCCATTTCCTGGCCCAGCAGCTCAATGGCAGAGGGCAAGGTATGCCCGGCGCGCAGTGACCTGGCCAGCAGTTCCATGGCATCGGGCATCAGACTTTCGAAGGCGGCGGCCTTACGGTTTTTTTTCATTTTCAGATAGAAGTAAGGCAGCGATGCCAGGGTTACCGCAATCAACAGCGCCACCAAAAGGTTTTGGGTGAGCATATAGAAGATGCAACAGGCCGCCAGATCCAGGAGGAGAAATTGCCCCCAAAAACTCCCCGGGGTTTGATAGACGTCCGCCTGCAGCATGAGGGTCTGTATCCGGGTCATCCGCTCGGTCCCCAAGACTCTCATCCATTGGCCCCAACCCCAGCTCGCCTGTTGGTCCGTTCTCTCTTTGAGAAGCAGGGCGCGGCGCAGATACTCGCCACTGTCCTTCAGAAGCTGAGCCACTTTGCGCCGTTTGCGGAGCGGTTCCAGAAAGGTTTGATAAATCGCCATGACCAGCAGGATGACTGCTAGCAGCACCGCGGTCAGGGTGGCGGCATACAGGAACTGCTGGAAATCGAAGTTCATGACCTAGCTCTCTCACCCTCGGGGCCCTGGCGTAGAGACCGTGCGCCCGGAGGGGCGAAAAAGTATTGCGCCGGAATGGTAATGCCGAACGTCTGGGCACGGTTGGCAAATTGGGGCCTGATGCCGGTGGGGACATACTGGCCCATTATCCGGCCGTCATCCGAGATGCCGCGACGGTCGAAGATAAAGATGTCCTGCATGCTGATAACTTCTGCTTCCATGCCGGTGATTTCCGAAAGGCTGATAACGCGCCGGACCCCGTCGCTATGCCGGGCCAACTGGATGATGACATCCAGGGAAGAGCTGATTAAATGGCGCAGGGCCCTATCGGGAATCTGATAGCCGGCCAGGTTAACCATGGTTTCCAGGCGCAGCAAGGCGTCCCGGGGACTGTTGGCATGGATGGTGGTCATGGAGCCCTCATGCCCGGTATTCATAGCTTGAAACATATCCATAACTTCAGGTCCCCTCACCTCGCCCACGATAATCCGGTCGGGCCGCATCCGTAAGGCATTGCGGACCAGATCCCTCTGGCTTATCTCTCCTTTGCCCTCGATGTTGGGCGGTCGCGTCTCCAGGCCGACGACATTCTTTTTCTGCAATTGCAGTTCGGCGGCATCCTCGATGGTGATGATGCGTTCTTCGTCACCGAGGAAGGTGGAAAGGATATTGAGCAGGGTGGTCTTGCCGGACCCGGTGCCGCCGGAGATCAGAACATTTAACTTGGCCTTAACCACGGCCTGCATCACCTCCCCCATCTCCGGGGTGAGGGATCCCCGGGACAGAATCTCATCCATGGTGGGACGCATCACCATGAAACGCCGGATGGAGAGGACCGGCCCGGTCAGGGCCAGGGGCGGGATGATGGCGTTGACCCGGGAGCCATCCGGCAGGCGGGCGTCCACCATGGGAGAGGATTCATCGATGCGGCGCCCGACGTTGCTGACGATCTTATTAATAATCCTCATCAGGTGGGTATTGTCCCGGAAGCGCACCCCGGTGAGTTCCAGGAGGCCGGCGCGTTCGATATAGACCTCGTCATAGCGGTTCACCAGGATATCCGAGATGGTGCTGTCCTGGACCAGCGGCTCCAGGGGACCCAATCCCAGGATCTCGAATTCCAGTTCTTGGGCCAGGCGGGTCCGTTCCTCCGAGTTCAAGGGGAAGGGGTCTTCGGCCAATAGTTGGGAGATGGCCTTGCGGATTTCCACGGCCACCATGTCTTCTTCCATGTTCTCGAACTGGGCCACATCCAGGCGTTCCACCAGGTCCCGGTGGAGGCGGCCTTTGATCTCATAGAGGCGCTTCTCCCGTTCTGACCCGCTGAAAGGCCGACTTTCAAACGCCGCTGGCTGGGAACCGCGCTTTTCCTTTATTTCAACAGGTAGCCATCCCATGGTTTAATACCTACTCATTGGAAAAAATCTATGAAATAAGCCTGCATAGCGTGCCCCGTCCTTGGCTGTCCCGGTTTTGGCGGCCTTTTTCGACCGCTCCGCCAGGTCCCTGGCCAGTTCCGCCAACCGCCGCCAGAGTTTGGATCTCGGCGACGATTCTCCCAGGGGTACCCCTTGATTGATGGATTCCATCAGGGGAATATAGTCATGCGGCAGGGTAAAGTAAACGGGTTTTCTACAGATATTCTCCACATCTTTGAGTCCCAGCAGGCTGTAATCCTTGGTATAGTGATTGACCACCACTTTCACCTTGCCGTCTCCGATATCCAGATCGCGAAACAAGGCCTCGAAGGTTTTCAAATTCTGCAAATCCGGTACGCTGAGTTGGACCAGCAGCAGAATCTCGTCGCTCTTCTGGAGCACGCGAAAATATAAGGGATCCAGCCAGCCACCCAGATCTACGATAATCCATTGATAAGAAGCGCGCAGGGTTTGGAAAATTTTTTCCAAGGAGGGTAATTCGGGAAAGGCATGAGATTCGCGATAATAACTGGGATAGCCCAGGAGGATATCCAGCCCTGATTTATGCTTCTGGATCACCTTTTGCATGAAAAGGGGATCCAAACTTCCAGTGCTATCGGCCAGGTCCTTGATATTGTGCTGGCTTCTCAGGTCTAAGAATTGACCTACGTGCGGGAAGGGCCTGGCCAGATCCATGAGGATGACTTCTCCCGGGAGGATGCCGGCCAGGGCGATCGCCAGGTTGGTGGCTACCGCCGTGACTCCCCCCCCGCCCTTGGTGGAGGTTACGGCCAGGATTCGGCCGGCGCCGGGTTGGGAAGGTGTTTCCCTCTCCGTGGCCAGCCGCTCCAAATGGCGCAGCAATTCGTCCGGGTTCAGGGGCAGCGGCAGGAAGCCCCCGGGACGCAAGGCCATGAGCGGGATGAGGAAGTCCGGGTTCCGACTTTTGCTGCAAACCACCACCTGGGAGCGGGGCACCCGGGCCAGCAGGGGTTCCAGCCAGTCGGGGATTTGGGTCATCTCGTCCAGGTCCACCAGGACCCGGTCAGGCGGCGTTTCCCGATATTGCGTCAGAAAAGTCTCGAGATCCTGAGCCTCCCGCAACAGTTTGACGTTATCCATGCCGGACAACACCTGGCGCAAAGCAGTATCGGGAGTTCCCGACCCATAGAAGACCGAGACTTTGAAGAGAATTTTCATAGGAGTTTCCTTGGGGCCGACGCTTCCGGCAAGGCTTTTCTCCGCGAATATTGAGTTTAACTAGACAGTTGCCGTTTGGTTCAGGACCGTTTTCCTCCCATCGCCGGCCCCCTCAATACTCTTCGGTGGTGACATGCATGCCCTTGATAATCTTGACCGTGCGGGTTTGCGATTTTTGTGGAACCGCCTTTTCAGAATTCGGCGCCAGCGGCCGCCTGTTAGCAAGCTGAGAGGTGACTACGCCGGCGGTGTTGAAATAACCCCGGTTCAACTGATTGCGCAAAGCCAGGCGGATCCGTCCCTGAAGGCTGGCCAAGTTTAGGGTCTCGGCCTGTTCCGGGGTCACCTCCAGGGTGACCGTGGGGACCACATCGGGTTTTTCCTTCCCCCTGGTCTGCTCCCAGACCTGCCCTGTGCTGAGGACCTTAAGGTTCTGCAGGATAATTTTGGAGAAATGCTCGCCGCCTGCGCCCATCTCCTGCATCTCCACCATTACGTCCACCCGGTCGCCAGGATTGATGAAGCCGGCTACCCCGGTGACCTCGTCAGTCTTCACCGTCACCGCCAGCTTATCTTTGGCGAGCAGGCCACCCAACCCCGCCCTAGTCCCTTCCGGGGCCAGTTTGTACTCGAGGATGGGCTCACCCTTGGCGATGCTCATCAAGGCCACCCGGTTCATCACCTTCTGGGGATCGCTGATGCCCTGGGCCGGGACCAGGTTAGCGGGGTAAGTCGCCACCCGCACCATCCCGGAAGATACCGCCGTCCCCGGGGCGATGTCCACATCCGCCACTACCACCGGATTGGTGGCTGTGAGGCTGGGTTCGCCGACCCGGCCTTTGATGTAACGGTGTACCAAGAAAACGGCCGCCAACCCCAGCACGGCTGCAAAGATGAAATATTTCAGGCCTGGCTTCATGGTAGTCACTCCATTCTCATAGTAGTCGTTGCCTGGAGGGTCATGGTTTGAAAGGCGGACACCACCTTGCCCAACACCAGGGCCACGTTGGTAGCATTGATTTGCACCGTGAGATTATTACCGGTGGCGCTGCCCGCGGTGACGGTGGTTGTTACGGTGACCCCGGGAATGATGGACGTCCCATTCGGGTTCAGGTAAGCAGTTACGGCGGCCTTGGCGGCGTTTTGCGCCCAGGTCTGCCGGGAGGTTTGGGTGGTGTACACCACCCCGGCCCGGGCCCCTTCCCGGCTCGCATTGGTGATGACGTGATCCACGTACCACAGGTGGCCGAACTCGACGATGCCCACCACGATCAAGAGAAAGAGGGGGAACAAGATAACGAATTCCACCGCCACCGTCCCAGCTTCCGAGGCCGGCAACGAAGACGGCAGGCTCCGCCTTATTCTTAACCACTTCATGTCATTGCCCCAAAGTTTGGCGCCCTCGGCCCCCGCTCCGTCCACGTCACCTGAAAACCTGGAATCCGGTCTCACCTCGGGGCTGGCCCTGGCCAGCCTCCCCCACCAGCCGGTGAAGGTAATCCATCAAGAACCGAATTTAGACATCGCCGAGGTGGTCACGGAGTTGATTCTACTGCCGGCAGTATTGAGGGCCGCATTATACCCCTTCCACCAGACGACCATCCCCGCGGTCAGCAAGATGCCCACCGCGGCGATCATGATGACCACGGAGCTGACCTCCGACGTAGCCGTTTCCTCCCGGAAAAATCTCCTCAGGCCGTTCATTCCTGTTCCTCTCGCAAGAATCTCTTCAGGCTCATCATGAACCCGAGGGGATCACGCTTTTCAGCGTATTCACCGAATTGGCCATAGTGTTAAAAGAACCATTAAGGGCGCCGTACCAGACGCCCAGGCCCAAGGCCAGCAAGATGCCCACCGCGGCGATCATGACGACCATGGAGGTCGCCTCCGCCGTGGCCGTTTCCTCCCGGAAAAATCTCCTCAGGCCGTTCATTCCTGTTCCTCCCGCCCACCCGGGCCGCCTCATTTATCCCTTAACCGGCGCGAGCCTGACCGCGGCCGGCCGGTGTTGCTCACTTCGGCAAGCAACACTGGAAATTTACCAATCAGGGAGGCCTTAGCGGCCTCCCCCATCCCCGCCGCCCTGGTCCGTTAAGACCCGGACGGAAAGGATGATGCCATGGTACCCGTCATGGTCGATACTTGGGTGGTGGCGCTGGTAAAGAAGGATTTGATTCCCCCGTACCAGAGGGTCAGGCCGGCGGCCAGCAAGATACCCACGGCGGCGATCATGATGACGGTGGAAGTCGCATCCGCCGTGGCCGCCTCATCCCGGATAAATCTCCTCAGGCCGTTCATTCCTGTTCCTCCCGCCCACCCGGGCCGCCTCATTTATCCCTTAACCGGCGCGAACCTTGCCGCGGCCGGCCGGTGTTGCTCACTTCGGCAAGCAACACTGGAAATTTACCAAATCGGGGAGGCCTTAGCGGCCCCCCCCATCCCCGCCACCCTGGTCCATTACAGGGTGGATTTCATTTTTAACCCTAACTAGCTATTGGTCCCCATGGGGTGTTGCCCATGGTCGTGACTTGGCCGGAAGCGCTGGTAAAGAAGGTTTTGATTCCCCCGTACCAGACGACCAGCCCCGCGGCCAGCAAGATACCCACGGCGGCGATCATGATGACGGTGGAAGTCGCCTCCGCCGTGGCCGCCTCATCCCGGAAAAATCTTTTAATGCTGTTCATGTCCTCTTCCTCCTTAAATTTTCTGTTGCGGTATTAACGGGGAATTAAAGGTTTCCCCAGGATAACCCTCTCTCATTAACCACTGCCTCGGCATCCAACTTGCCTGCCATGAGGCGCATCTCCAGGCCTCAGTTGCCGGCGCTGAAATAATTGCCCCAGGCGGCGTAATACCCGGAAATGGAAGAAAACAGGAACCATACTCCCAGCACCAGGATAATGCCGATGGCGGCCACAAAAACCACATATTCCGAGGCAATTATGCCTTCGTTTCCTTGCAGGAATCTTTTGAGGGGCATTGGGGCCTTCATTCCAGGTTCTTTAACTTCCAGGATGGTCCTAGAACTAACAAACTAAGGCCTGAATTTAGCTTTGCAATAGGGCAATAGGCAAAGTTCCTAATTGACCATAAAATAAAGTAACAGTATACTCTCCGGCACCCGCCTTGCCAGGGCTGGCCGCTTTGCCAATCATGATGACGGTGGCAGCCCCTTCCGCCGTGGCCGCCTCATCCCGGAAAGATCTCTTAATGCGGTTCATGATCCTCTTCTTCCTCAAATTTTATGCGGCGCTGAGCCTGGGTTCGCGGCCCTCCCGGGGGCCGCTCAGGAGCTCACGTTGAAATAAGAGGCCCAGCCGCTGAACAATCCGGACATGGAATTAAACAGAACCCCCACCCCCACGATCAGGAGAATGCCTACCGCAGCCACAAAAATCACATATTCGACGGCTACCGTGGCCTGATTGTTTTTGAGGAATTTTTTGATGTCCATTTGGCCCTCAAGCTGCCCTTTAAGATTAGATTTTTTCCCTAATATTTTTTATAAAGTAGGTAAATATAATATTTAAATTTATCTTTGGCAATAGGTAAAATTCCCTAATCAGCACCAGATAAAACTACTTAAATCTGCTCTAGACTCTTTGCCGGGCCGGGCTGGTTCGAAACAGCACCGGCAGAACCTGGTCAAACACCAGGCAAATTTGCCGGAGGAGGGAGGCCCTTTATCGGCCTTTCCCACCCAGGTTGCGCCTCCCCAGCAGGCCTTTCCCCCGTTGTTGCCGTTGAGCGCCGGGGCCGTATCCCAAAGGCTCGTTCAGCTTGTCGAGGCGAAATAACCTGTAGGACCGCCCCAATAGGTGAACAATTTGGACATGGCGTTAAACAGGGCCGCCACCCCCACGATCAAGATAATGCCCACGGCAGCCACGAAAACCACATATTCGACCGCGACTGAGCCCTCGTCCCTTGCCAGTAATCCCCTAAGCGCCATGCTGTCCCTCTCGACCAGGTCCCTTAACTCTCCGGGACTATTCGGTTGTCCAATTTTAACCCTAAATACCAGTAATTGCCAGGGCAATGGGCAAAAACCCCTAATTCGCCCTGGGTAAAAGTACTAGTCGGCTGCGGTCCAGAGCCCGGAGGCGCCAGCAAAAAGGACACTCCGGGAATCCGAATAAATCTCACGCCAGCCCGGTTCCTTCCAGATCAAATCGACCACTGCCATGTTCTTATCCAGTAAAATCAGGTAGGGTGGATAATCCCGCAGGAACTGCCCGGTGACCCATTCGTGATATACCCAGGGCAGGTTAGGAATATTTAGGAAAAGACATCCCGATAAGGGAAGCTCTTGCTCTGCCAGAACGGCCGGCCGAATGCCAGATATCCCCAGAGGTCCGGATCTGCTACCCTAAGCGAGGCGAGAATCGCCAGCATATAGGTGATCAGGACGGAGAGCACCCAGACCTTGAGCCAATATTCCTCACGCGCCACCCTGCTGCTGATTGGAGACGTCAATGCTCAAGATGCTCCCTAAACCCGTGGCCCAATTATTCCAAGTATCCGAGATCCCAGGATTATCCTTGGCGCCAGGCCACCCCCGCTTGGCCGGATAAGTCCTAATTTTTTAATGTTAATCATGCCAGCCCTCGTGGTCAATCGCCAACGCCGGGAGCCTTAGCTGAGATTATGCGGCAACCGGGATAGTTGACAAATTGATCGAATCTTATGCTATCATCGCTGTCGTAAGACCACTCAGCCACTAAAAATAATCCTTGTCGGGGTAAAAGTCTCAAAAGTGGCTTCCCAAAATCGTTTTTTGACCGCGGTGGCCAAGCCTACCGCATAATATCAGATAAAATCAGGTTGGCCATGAAGCGAGCTGGTTCGCCAGTGGAAACCCTGGCCAGGGGACTTCCCGGTGGGAGATAAACTGCAATGGGTTCCTGGGCCGCGGCTGGTGCTCGTCCTAAGTTTATTACTGGCCACCTACTGCCTGGCTCTGTACGCCGACGCCCTGCGGCACAGCTGGGCGCCGCTTCTCAAGAAGCAATCCCTGGTGGCGGCCCGCCCCAGCGCCCCAGTCGCCTTGGATTTCGCCCAGTTTTGGACGGCCTCGTATATGGCGCGCACCGGCGAGGCAGCCGCCGCCTACGACGGTTCCCGCTTTAAGGAAGCTGAACATGCCCTGACAGGGATGGGAGGGGCGGGGCACCACTGGCCTTACCCCCCCAGCGCCCTGCTGTTGGATTGGCCTCTGTCGCTGCTGCCTTATTTCCTCTCATTGGCCGCCTGGCTGGCGGTTACCATGGGACTTTACCTGCTGGTATTGTACTGCATCGCCCCCCATCCCCTCACCCTATTTTGGGCCCTGGCCTTCTTTGGCACCTTTGAGAACTTTTATTTGGGTCAGAATGGTTTCCTTTCCGCGGCGTTACTGGGAGGCGGTTTGCTCCTGCTCTCCCGCGCCCCCTTCCTGAGCGGGGTTCTTTTGGGTTTGCTGAGTTTCAAGCCCCAATTCGCCATCCTCATTCCCCTGGCGCTGCTGGCCGGACGGCGATGGCGAGCCCTGGCGGGCAGCGTGGTTTCGGCCGCTTGTCTGGCTTTAGGCAGCCTGGCAGTGTTTGGCTATGGTCCCTGGGAATTTTTCTTTATGAACATCCCCGAAACCATGGATAACCTTTATAACCAGACTAAGATGCCCTGCATCTTCTCTACGGGTCGGCTGACAGGGTTAAGTGTCCGGGCGGCCTGGGGATTCCAGGGATTGGCAATGCTGGCCTCGGTAATCCTGGTGGTCTGGCTGTGGGGCGTAAAGTCTTCACCGGCACTGCGGGCTGCGGCGCTGATTACCGGGATCCTCCTGTTTACCCCCCATATCTGGTTTTATGACACCTGCATCCTGGCCATCCCCCTGGCCTGGATCTGGTGGGAAGGAAAAACCAAAGGATGGCTGCCACTGGAGCAGTTCCTGCTGCTCCTGGCCTGGCTCATGCCCTATGTGAATTTTCTTCTCTTGTTTGTCCTCGGGTGGCCCATTGGCCCCCTTTATCTGGCCCTGCCCCTCATCCTGATTATCCGCAGATACCGCTGGGAAAAGCAACAGCCGGCGCCCTGGCCGCCGGCCTCCCAGACCTGAACCGGACTCATCAAACGCGGGTCATCTCCGGCCGCGGGGTGCCATGGCCTCAGGTTTGCTTCGGCGCAGGAAGGGACGCGGTGGCCAGGATCGGGCTCCAGCACCGGCCCCCCGGCTTCTTTAAAGCTAATTTATTAATAAATCCTTGTAGTTGTGCATAAATCCATCAAATTGTGCCGCCTAGTCCAGGCTTAATCATGGCAGCGCTCGTGGTCAACCGCCAACGCCGGAACCCTGATTCGCTGAGACCTATCCGCCCCATATCTATACATTAAGCCCCTCATCGAGGGCGCCAGCTTGCAAAGGTCCGGATAGCCTCTCCTTGGGTCAACCCCACCCAGTTTTCATTTCCAAATCAGAGGTAGAATTTTTCCCGTTACACAATTTCCTTGACAAAATTCATCAATTGGCAAATTAATGACATACTTACATCGATTAATTCGCCAGGTCAAACATTAAAGGAGACCTTTCCGTGGCCACTGAAATCCTCAAATTAACCGCACCAATTTGCCAGGAATATTCGGAGCAGCGGAGTAAGATGGCGACAGATAGAGGATTAAGTCAGGGGGGAAGGAAACCTAAGGCGACGGCTTAAGTAAATTAAAGCCCTCAAGAAGACGTCCCAAAGAAGAGAAATTGACTAAGGTTAAGAACCCGGGATAACCGGCAAAAGCCGAGGAAAGTGGAGGGGAAAGCTATGGGAGACAAAGGTAAGAAGGATAAGGGTAAGAAAGAGGCCAAAAAGGCCAAGAAAGGCACGAAAAAAGGTGTCAAAAAGGACAAGGATATCAAGAAGTAATTGGTCAACGCACACAAGGGGCGATTCACATCTGCGGAGGCATATAATGCCTTTGTGTATTAATTTTATAAATTACATCTTAACACGTGGATATTAAAAATAAAAATGGTTCATCTTCGGTTCCAAGAAACAGGATGGCTGCGGAGCAAGATTATTACACGGTTTGGGTAATTCATGGATTCAGGTCTCATCTCACTTATGGCTGCCATCCTGTAATAAGGCGCGGCGCGGTTCTCCTTGATGCTGATGCGGCTCACGGGATTCCGCCTCGCCTGGCTCCTCATATCCATCGCCTTTTTCATCATGGCGATCTGCCGCTCCCTGAATATACCCGGCCTGTGCTCCTGGTCATTGGGGATGAGAAGGCAGCCCCATCCGTTTATTCATGAGCTGGTACCAGGATTTTATGGCTTATTATTCAGGAGATCCGGAATTATTCGAATTACTTTTGGAGCATAGAGTATCTTAGCCCTAAGAAGACGAATATGAGTTTAGATGCGTTGATAGCTGTCGTCTCGTTGCTTCTCGGTCCAATGCCTTATTAAAATAAAGATAATTAATGTTATCAAAACCAGCGGGGCTATTGGTAAAATAATTCCAAATATGTAAAACATTGTTAAGGAAGGAAGAAGCCATCCAAGCCATAAGGCAATTTGTTCTCCGGGTAACCATCCTTTCGTATATCCTTGCCACCCGAGCCATGCCAGAGGTAACGCCAGAAGAGGGAGATCATAATAAAAGTCATAGGGAGTAAACAATAAGATGCTGACCACCAATAGGGAATTGCGTAGATAAGGCAGCCCACCTCGCCACACCCAGATTACCGCGGCCATGGCGCCGATCATAATTAATCCTTGTAGCATCCAACCTAGCGTTGGCCCACCTCCCATTAGCAGAGTCGAAGAAAATACGCTAATCATCTTAGGCAAAACCGCTCGGGGATTTCTTAAAATTTCATATCCTACTGGAATTGTTCTATAAAATGCTATCCAGGAACCGAGGCCAAATGCCAGAACACTAATCAATGCCAATCCAATAGCCGAACTTGCTGCGCCAATCAATGCTCGCCACTGCTTCCCCGCTATTAAGGCTATGGGTATTAAAATGAAAAATTGTGGTTTATAACTTATAAAACCCAACAATATTCCTCCTAAAAAGGGCCGGCTTTCTAATAAAAACAATCCCATACCGAGCAAGCTTGCGGAAAGAAAGCCATTCTGGGCGCAAAAAAAATTATAGAAAGTTGCAGGGAAGGCCATGATAATTAAAAAAGTGATGGATTTAGGCGCAATATAATAAATAGTCAGGAGATAGCATGTTAAAGTAATTAAAATCCATAAAAATAAAGAAGGTAAATATGGTAATTGAGATAATGGTAATAATAATATTAAATAGGTGGGAGGATATAGCCAGGGAGGAGCTCCATTAATCCCCGTAATTTTTAAAACCATCGATTGAATTAATTGGGGATTATAAACATCAATAATATTGCCATTGGCGGCCATAAGCGAGGCGGTATAGAATTCGCCGAAATCTCCACCCACATTTATCCACCAGGCCGCCGACAATATAATAATATAACTAGAGATAAATAAAAGACAACAAAATGATATTAGTAAATAGTAATTTTTCTCGAGGTATGTTCCTTTATCATTCTTCCTATCAACCATGTTGATCAGCCCGATGATGATCTTCGATGAAGCATTCTAAGTTGAAATCATGCGGCAACCTTGACTATCGCAGATATAAATTATTTTTGGCGCATCTCATCCCGGGTTGAACCTCGGAAGGTTCCACTTTTTGCAAATGAATTATCTGCCGGAAGGCATAATATCACAAGTCTCGTAGAAAAAGTGATTATCCGAGATTATGCGGCCGCCTTGGCCACCGCAGGCGAAAAATGATTTTGGGGACCTCTTTGCTTCGATGAGAATCCCCCAAAGGTGCCATTCCTTAAGCCGACTCCTCTCAGCAACAGCATAGTACCATAAATTTCGCTGTAAAAGTAATTCATTCCTGAATTTTGGGCACACCACACCCTTAGAACCCGGCCACCTCTTTCCTGTGAGCTTAAGGACCCCAGGCCAATACTGCCCGATAATGGTGAGCCAAGGGAGAAGCTGAGGCGACATGTACGTACCAGCTCCGGGCGTGATAAGAGACCCTGGCCCCCACTTTGATCAGACGCTTAATCCACCTCAGGCCGATTTTTAAGAGCGCCGCAACAAAGGGAGCTGCACTCTCTGGTCTGAAGGGTTCAAAGTTCAAAGTTCAAAGTTCAAAGTTCAAGGTTCAAGGTTCAAGGTTCAAGGAAATCATTGCTTCAGTTTCTGCCATCTCGATGATAAGAGAATGGTTTGGCAAGCTGTACGTAATAAAGCCTGGTTTTTCTATTGATTGTGGTGGGTTAGGTTTCGCTTGAGCGGAATATCGTCTTAAGCAGTCTGAAAAAAACCGATTTGGGACACCGCGAAAGGATAATTGTGGCTGCCGGTCTGTCCGTAAAAATTTTCTTTCTGCTGATATTGATATTCTAAAGATAATGATTATTAATAAAGGCGTTCGACCGACGCTCCTGGAGAAATTTGGTGGCAGATCCTCAAAACCGTCTGGAACAAATAATTAAGGCGCTGAAGGATAAAGGATACCGACTCACTCCCCAACGGCTGGCCATGCTGAAGATCATCGCGGCGAGCAAAAGACACCCTAATGCAGAGCAGATTTATGAACAGATGAAAGCCGATTTTCCCACCACCAGCCTGGCCACCATCTATAAGACCTTGACCCTGCTAAAGGATATGGGCGAGGTTTTGGAGCTTAATTTTGCTACCGCGGGCAGCCATTACGATGGCAATAAACCGTACCCACATCCCCATGTCATCTGTACCAAGTGCGGCCAAATCCTCGATCCCGAGTCTGTAGCCGTGGCGGAGATCTCTCAAGAAATGGCCAGGCAGACCGGCTATCAGATCACCCATCACCAGCTAAACTTTTTCGGCCTTTGCCCCAGGTGCCAGAAGGAAGGGCAATCGCTTGAAACCAAGGAGAAAGAAAATGGCAAAGAATAAAAAGACCTTGACCACGGCTTTTGGGATACCCGTGCCCGACGATCAGAACAGCCTGACCGCCGGCGAGCGCGGGCCGGTTCTAATGCAAGACGTTCATCTTTTGGAGAAACTGGGGCACTTTGACCGCGAGCGCATCCCGGAGAGGGTGGTGCATGCCAAAGGTGCGGGCGCGGGTGGTTACTTCGAGGTGACCGCGGAGGTGACCAAATACACTAAAGCCAAATTTCTCTCGGAAATTGGCAAGCGGACTGAGGTCTTCGCGCGGTTTTCCACCGTAGGCGGGGAGAAGGGCTCGCCCGACGCAGCCCGCGACCCCCGCGGGTTTGCCCTAAAGTTCTATACGGAAGAGGGGAACTATGACTTAGTGGGCAATAATACCCCGGTTTTCTTCATCCGGGACCCACTGAAGTTCGCGGATTTCATCCATACCCAGAAACGGCACCCGGCTACCAATTGTAAGGACCCGGACATGTTCTGGGACTTTCTCTCCCTGACCCCAGAGTCCATCCATCAGGTCACCATCCTCTTCTCCGACCGGGGCACGCCGGCCTCCTTCCGGCAGATGAACGGTTACAGCAGCCACACTTTCAAGTGGTACAACGCCAAGGGCGAGTACTTCTGGGTGCAATACCATTTCAAGACCGATCAGGGCATCAAGAACCTTACCCGGGAGGAGGCCGGAAGAATCAGCGGCCAAGACCCGGACCATGCTACGCGCGATCTCTATGAAGCCATCAAACGCGGCGATTACCCCTCCTGGACCCTGGAGATGCAAATCCTGACCCCGGAACAGGCTAAAGATTTTCGTTGGGACATCCTCGATATCACCAAGGTATGGCCACATGGAGAGGTTCCCCCCATCAAGATCGGCAAGATGGTGTTGAACCGCAACCCGGTCAATTACTTCGCCGAGGTGGAGCAGGCCGCTTTTTGTCCCGGCAATTTAGTGCCGGGCATAGCCGCGTCGCCTGATAAGATGCTGCAGGCCAGGCTGTTCTCGTACCACGACACTCACGTTCACCGACTGGGCCCCAATTATCATTTGCTGCCAGTGAACGCTCCCAAGCATGCCCCTGAGAATAGCTACCAGCGTGACGGCTTTATGCGTTTTGACGCCAATGGCGCCGGTGGCCCCAATTACTGGCCCAACAGCTTCGGTGGTCCCGAACCGGACCCGGCCGCAGCTGAGCCGCCCTTTGAGATTTCCGGGCAGGCTAAGCGTTCTCCCTTCAGTTTCCCCAACGACGATTTTGTGCAAGCCGGCAACCTCTACCGCAAAGTCATGACCGATCAGGACCGTAAGAACCTGATAGGCAATATTGTCGATCATCTGGGCGGCGCGCAAAAACGCATCCAACTCCGGCAGACCGCTTTATTCTTCAAGGCTGACCCTGATTACGGCCGGCGCGTAGCCGAAGGGCTGGGGTTAGAGGCAGGGGAAGTGGAACGCCTGGCCAAAATGTCCCATGAAGAACGAGCCAAAGCCACATCCTAAACCGGAATTCTAAATGATGGTCCGCAAGGAGGGCTGAAGATGAAACTAAGGGTGAAGTTGTTAATGTGGCCGCTCATGGCTTTGCTCTTGGGGATGGCTATGATTTTGGCAACCACTTCTCCCCAAGCAGCAGCAGAAAAGAAAGAACTGCCATCCAGTTATGCTCCGGTGGTAATTAAGGAAGACTTTGCCACCATTATGACCCGTATGAAGGCGGAGAAGCCCAAGGTCATGGATCGCCAGATGAAGTTACTCAATCTGCGCTACGACCTGAGCGACCGACCCGCCAAAGGGGTCACCATGACCCGTGGCAAGCCCATCCAGGAGGGGGTGCGGGCCAAGCTTGCCGCTGGCATGACTTGGGAGAAGCTGGGGGCAATGAGTCCGGAGGAGATCAAGGACAAGGGTCTGTGGCCGGCGGGGTTCTTGCCCCTGCCGCATCCCAACCATAAAGAGGGCGGCATGCTCTTCCCCAAATTCATGATCGAGGAGATGAAAAAACAGGAGAACAGGGACCTGACCCGCTTCGACCTGGATTTTGACCTGCCAGACCACTTTTTGCCGGAGTTCCCGCCGCCCATCTTCCTCATCACCCGGCCCGACCTGGGGGACGTCTCCCAGGGAAAGCTGGTTACTCGAATGAACTATTACGAACTCTTCAATGGCATCCTGAACCCCAAGCAACTGGAGGGCCTGCGCCTCCTGGTCACCCCCTTCATGCAGCAACAGTTCAACCAGACGGAAGACCGGCGCTCGGAGCTCCCCAGCCAGGGGGTGGCCTGCTTCGATTGCCATGTGAATGGCCATACCAATGCCGCCACCCACCTGGCGGGGGACGTCCGGCCCCAGGAGTTTCGTCATCGGATCGACACTCCGACTCTGAGAGGAGTGCATATCCAGCGTCTCTTTGGCTCCCAGCGGGCCTTGAAGTCGGTGGAGGATTTTACCGAATTTGAACAGCGGGCCGCCTACTTCGACGGCGATCCGGTCATTGCCACCAAGAAGGGGGTGAATATCCTGGAGCGGGGCAGCCAGGTCCACGATATGGCGGAGGTTCAGGAAATCCTGGACTTTCCGCCGGCTCCCAAGTTGAATATTTACGGCAAATTAGACCCCACCAAGGCCACCGAGACGGAGCTTAAGGGCCAGGAGATTTTCTTCGGCAAGGCCCAGTGCGCGGCCTGCCATGTGCCGCCTTATTACACCGACAACTTGATGCACAATCTGCGCACCGAACGCTTCTTCAAACCCCAGATGGTCAACGGCCGCATGGCGAACATGGACGGCCCCATCAAGACCTTCCCCTTGCGGGGTATTAAGGATTCGCCGCCCTACCTGCATGATGGGCGGCTGCTGACCCTGGAGGATACGGTGGAGTTCTTCAACCTGGTTCAGGGCCTGAAGCTGAGCGAGCAGGAGAAGAAAGATCTGGTGGCCTTTATGCAGGCCTTATAGGCGTGCATCTTAATTTGACCGATTGAAGTTGAGAGGAGCAAGGAATTATTGGCAGTTTCCCTGCCTCCTCTCAACGCCGTTCAGCTCATGGGCGGCGTGCCTCACCTTCCCAAGGGCTGACAGTGGCAAAGAAGTAACTAATTTTCATCAGGGAGAGTTCACCGGAAAGGAGCATCCCGTGACCACGATCACGACCAAAGACGGCGCGCAGATCTATTACAAGGACTGGGGCCGCGGACAGCCCGTGGTTTTCAGCCATGGCTGGCCGCTCAGCGCCGATGCCTTTGAAGACCAGATGTTCTATCTGGCCTCCCGCGGCTACCGCTGCATCGCGCCTGACCGCCGCGGCCATGGGCGCTCGAGCCAGCCCTGGAACGGAAACGACATGGACACTTACGCCGATGACCTTGCGGCGCTCGTCGAAGCGCTCGACCTGAAAAACGCGATTCATGTCGGCCACTCCACGGGCGGCGGCGAAGTAGCTCGCTACCTCGGCCGCCACGGCACGAAACGTGTGGCCAAGGCCGTGCTGATCAGCGCGGTGCCGCCGCTGATGCTGAAGACGGCTGCCAACCCCGGTGGCCTGCCGCTGGAGGCGTTCGACCAGATTCGCGCCAGCGTCCTCGCCGACCGCTCGCAGTTCTTCAAGGATCTCAGCATGCCGTTCTACGGCTACAACAGGCCGGGCGCCAGGATCTCTGAAGGCGTGCGCCAGTCATTCTGGCTCCAGGGAATGATGGCCGGCTTTCCTGCCGCGTACTTTTGCATCAAGGCCTTCTCGGAAACGGACCTCACGGAGGATCTCAAGAAATTCGACGTGCCGACCCTGATTATTCACGGTGACGATGACCAGATCGTGCCCATCGGCGCCTCGGCCCTGCTCTCGTCCAAGATAGTCCAGGGAGCCAAGCTGAAAGTTTATCCGGGCGCGCCGCACGGCCTGTGCACGACCCATAAGGACCAAGTCAACGCGGATCTCCTGGCGTTCCTCAGGGCCTAGCACAAATCCCACTGCGTAGGCCTTCAGTCTTTCCGGATCGATCCGGGGAAGGTCTCAGAGATAAGGAGATCATTAATGATAAAAGGATATGCCGCAACTGAACCGGGGGGAACGCTGGAGCCGTTCGAATTTGACCCCGGACCCCTGGGAGACACCCAGGTTGAGATCAAAGTCGAGTATTGCGGGTTATGCCACAGCGATCTCAGTATGTTGGACAACGAGTGGGGAACCAGCCAATATCCTTTGATTGCCGGACACGAGATTATCGGCACTGTCGCGGCCAAGGGCCCATACGCCAAGGGATTAACGGTGGGGCAACGGGTCGGTCTGGGATGGTTTGCCGACTCCTGTCTGACCTGCGAATGGTGTAAATCCGGAAATCATCATCTATGCGCCTCCAAGGTGGGGACCATAGTCGGCCGCCATGGTGGCTTTGCCGACCGGGTCCGGGCCAACGCGGCCTGGGTCATTCCTCTGCCCGATCAGCTCGCCCCCCAAACCGCCGCTCCCCTCATGTGTGGCGGCATAACCGTGTTCAACCCGTTGCTGCTGCGAAAGGTAAAGCCCACGGCCCGGGTGGGAGTTGTCGGCATTGGGGGGCTTGGCCATATGGCCTTGAAATTTGCCCATGCCTGGGGCTGCGAGGTGACGGCGTTTTCCAGCAGCCCGGAGAAGGAGGCTGAAACCAAGGGGTTCGGCGCCGATCACTTCATCAACTCCCGTGACCCCGAGGCTTTAAAAAAGGCGGCAGGCTCTTTGGATTTTATCCTGTCGACGGTGAATGTATCTTTGGATTGGCAGGCCTATATTGAAGCCTTGCGCCCCAAAGGCTGTCTTCACTTGGTGGGCGTGGTGACTCAGCCGATTTCAGTGCCACTTTTTCCTCTATTGAGCGGCCAGAAATCCCTCTCCTCCAGTCCGACGGGCAGTCCGGCGGCCATCGCGACTATGCTGAACTTTGCGGCCCGCCACCACATTCAACCCACCGTTGAGACCTATCGGTTTAGTGAAATTAATGATGCCCTGGAGAAATTACGGCACGGCAAACCGAGGTACAGGATAGTCTTAAAACCCTGAAGCTCAGGTTCGATTTATCTGGCAGGGCTTTCCGCCTCGGGTGGCGCCGCGATGGTCAAGACCGGACAGGTGGCCTGGCGCACCACTTTTTCGGCCACGGACCCAAAGACCAGCCGCTGCCAGCCCGCCAGCCCGTGGGAGGCAATGACGATGAGGTCCACGTGCTCCTGATGGGCCATCCGGAGGATTTCCGGAGCTGCTTCTCCCGTGGCCACCACGATCCGGGTCCCCACTTTATGGTGGGACACCAGGTCTTTGAGCATTTGCTCCGCCTTGATCGCCAGTTCTTGCTGGAACAAGGGCACGTCAAAATTGAAGTCCGCTTCCGGGTCGGGGAACGAATGGGGGACCGGCAACGGCGGAATGACATGCGCCACGATTAATTCCGCCGCAAAATGCCGGGCCAGTTCCTCGGCGTGTTTCAGTGCGGTGAAAGCCGGCTCACTGAAATCGGTGGGACACAAAATTCTTTTAAAAGGCAACATTAACCGTACATCCCCCTTCGATTATTTATCGATTTTTAATTTAACCACCATCTTAGGGAGTTGCAAGCGCGCCCGGGGCGGGCGCGGAAGCCCGCCCCACCTTTAGCTAAGGCGCAGTCTAAAGCCTGCGGCTACCGCTTAATTCTCCGTAAATCTCATTGATCTCCCGGCCCAGGCGCTCCAGGGAATAATGGGCTTCCACCTCGGCGCGGGCTTGCTCCCCCAGCCTCCTGGCGAAATCCGGGTCCACCAGCAGGCGGTCCAGGGCCCGGGCCAGGGCCTCGGGGTCCCGGGGCGGGATAAGCAGGCCGTTGACTTCGTCCGTCACCACTTCCGGGAGGCCGCCCACCGCGGTGGCGATCACCGGCAGGCCCGCGGCCATGGCCTCCAGCAGGGCCAGCGACACCCCTTCGCTGTAGCTGGGCAGCACCAAGATATCCAGGGCGGCCAGCAGGTCCGGGATATCCCGGCGCTGGCCGAGGAAGTTAACCCGCGGCCCCAAGCCCAGCTCCGCCGCCAATTGCCGCAGCTCCGCCTCCCGCCGGCCGCCGCCGATAATCAGGGCCTCCAGGGGATAGCGGTCTTTTAACCCGGCCAGGGCCCTGAACAATTCCTGATGCCCCTTGCCCCAGTGGTCCAGCCGGGCCACCAGACCCACCACCCGGGCGTCCTCAGTGATCCGCAATTCCCGGCGCACTTCGGCCCGGGGCCGGTGTTCCTGAATACGAGCCAGGTCGATGCCGTTGGCCACCACTCTTACCTTCGCCGGGTCCAGGGCGCATTGCTCGATCAGGTAGTCCCGCACCCCCTTGGAAACCGCCAGGCTCAGGGTGGTGAGCCGCCCCAGGAGGCGGCAGATCAGCCGGCGCTTGCGGCTGAAGCGGGTGAAGCCGTGCCAGTGGTCGACGATCAGGGGCACCCGCATCAGGGCCGCAGCCAGACGGGCGTAATTGCCCGGCACGTAGCTGTTGGTGTGAAGCAGTTGGATGCGGTAGCGGCGCAACACCCGGCAGAGGGTCAGGAAAAAACGGAGCCAGACCCAGCCGTTGAGCCCGGGCAGATTAAAATGGATGGGGGTGAGCTGCGGCGGCAGGAGGTTTTCCCGGTCGGCAGTGAGCAGCCCGGCAAAGACCCGGAAGCGCTCCGGGTTCAGCCGGGCCGCGGCCGCAATAAGCACCATCTCGGCGCCCGCGGCCCGCTCCGGCTTGATGATGAAGAGGACGTTGATCTTATCCAGGGGCCTCTTCCTCTCCATAATCAGGGGCCAGGGGGCCTGGCCCCAAAAAAATCCATATTGGATTTTCGCAGTCGTCTGGTCATTTCTTCGACTTCGCCAGCGGCAGCAACTGCTCACTGATGATTTGCGCCGCCAGACGCGAACCGGCGGTATTTAAGTGAACCACATCGTACAGGTATTTTGCCTCCCGGGGAATCAAGCGGGCCAGATCGATGACCAGGACCCCGTTGCGGCGGCCCACCTGGACGGTGGCCTCATTAAACTTATCGTAGATCTCCTTGAACTCCTGGGCGGAGACCTTGGAGTCGGATTCGAAGCCTTTCATGGACTGGCGGATCTTGTCATCCGGGTCGGACTTGATGCGGTTGAACTGGGTCATCAACACCGGGGTGATTCTCCGCGCCCGGCAAATATTGATGAAGGTCTGCAGGTTCATCTGGAACTCATCCAGTATCCGGGCCGGATCGAAGACGATCTTCCTGCCCCGGACGTGGGCGAATTCATCCTCCGGGTCCCCGGCCTTCTTCCCGAAGATCTTTTTGCACAGGCTGCGGAAGGCCAGGTGCAGGTTGGGGATGTAGGTGTCCCGGGCCAGGGTGGAGATGGCCGTCATCCCGGTCAAATTCTTATACAGCTTGTAATCGATGATGGGGGCCCGGGTAGGATTGCGGCTCCAATAGGTCCGGTCGTAGATCAGGGACACCAGGTCGTTGATATTGTGCATCATCACCACCACGTCGGGCTTCAAGGGGATGAGCTTATTTAGCAGGATATCCAGGGAATGCAGGGAATTGTTGCCGCCCACCCCGGAGTTGTACGAGGTGACCTTTTTGCCGCTCGCCTTCTCCAGGAGGTTTCCCACCAGATAGGGAAAGCGGTTCTCTTCCTCGACGTAGAGGCAGGCCACGCTGGAGCCCCCCAGGAAGACCAGGGTGAGGTCGGGGTCGGGGTAGCGGTTATCAGGCAGGATGAAGCCGTTGGCGTCGGTGCGGACGCGGTAGGCCTTCTTCACCAGGCTGTCGGACTCCCGCACGGACTTGTCCGTGGGAAGGTCCACCACGTCCATGGAGGGCTGGAACTCCCGGAGGTTGATGTAGCGCCGCTCGGTGAACAGCACCTGTTTTTGGCTATGGTTGCGGTAGGCCAGGAAATTTTCGGCGGCCCAGGTGGCGGCCACCAGGAAGGTCAAGAAAATCAGGACCAGGGTCTTCTTGGGATTCTCTTCAAACCAATTTTTCTTGCTCTGCTCCGGTGAGGCGTCTGCCATATCTGTTCTCGTCTTGCCTTCCGTTCCCGCCGCGGGGGCGCGTTCCCGGCCATTAGCGGCTCTTTCCAAGTAATTATACCAAATTCCGCCTCCTAAATAAGTTCAAAGTTCAAAGTTTAAGGTTCAAGGTTCTTTAATTCGCGGTTTTTTTAACTTTGAACGTTGAACCTTGAACCTTGAACTCTCTGATCCGTCATCCGCCCCGGCTGGGGTGAATCACCCCCCGTTTGATACCGATTCCCCCAGACGCAGGCAGATGGAGCCTGGCCTTCTCCAGGAGAGCGCCCTGGCAGACAGTGAGCTTGAATGAAAAATCATTAGGAATATAAGTATGATAACCTTAAAGTAGTTAAATGTCGCGGTAATCGCATCATTTGGCACAAATTTAGCTTATTATCATGTTGGATTAATATGCGGGAATTCCCGCGCCCTGGCTCCCCGGGAGCCGAAAAAACAGATGGAAGGGGGTGCTGTCACTGTAGGGAGAAGCGCATGATTAACTGAGATGATTCAATTTTTCCTAAAGAGGTAATCTTGACTCACCTGTTGAGGAAGGAGGAATGTGAATGTCCGATCTCAAGAAAGAGGTTCAAGAAGCACCGCTGCTTTGGCCTCTAATCCCCATCCCCACTTTCGAAGAAGTGTATGATCCCAAGATCTGCACCGAAGCGTCCCGGGGAATCTCCACCATCATGGAGGGCTGGCTCCATCCCAAGCACGAGAAGGCCAAACCCGAGGCCCTTGGAAAAGTTCTGGTGCTGGAGTGCGGCCACGGCGGCCTGCAGGTGAATACCATGCAGGCCGGCGGCTACCTGGGCGAACTGGGGGCCAACGTCATCATGGTGGAACCGCCCGGCGGCTCGCCCCTCCGCAAACTGACGGCCTTTGGGCGCAAACGTTACATGTTCAAGGACAACGTCAACGGCGATCTGTGCGGCGGCACCTTCCTGCACGAGTGCCGCAACAAACAGTCCATCACCCTGGACCTCACCAAGAAAGAGGGCCGGGAAATCCTGAAAAAGCTGGTCGTCCATGCCGACGTGCTCATTGAGAACTATGCGGTGGGCCAGTTCGACGCCTGGGGCATCGGCTACCGCCAGCTCTCCAAGATCAACCCCCGCCTGATTTATGCTTGGAACGGCCAGAAAGGCCAGTGGGGCAGCTTGAAGGACAAGCCGGGTGAGCTTTATCCGTCTTCCCCCTGCGCCTCCGGCTGGTGCCATGCCACCGGGCTGCCCAAGAGCTTCGGCGGCACCCCCATCCGGGCCGGCGAGCGGGCCGACGATATCCTCTGCGGCAATCTCACCGCCCACGGCATCATCGCCGCCCTGATCTACCGGGACAAGGTCTCCGGCAAGGGCCAGTTCATTGAGGTGACCTCATCCGAGGCCCATCTGCGCATCCACGACTATGCCTGGGGCTGGTACGGCATGGACGGCTCCTCCAAGCCCCGCTACGGCAACTGGGACCTGGCCATCAACATCTATTCGGTGAACCCCTGCAAAGACGGCTACATGATGGTGGGCGGCGGCCATGACCGCCTCTGGTACCGCATCTGGAAGACCGTGGGCAAGGACCGCCCCGAGTTGGAGGATATGATCCTGGATGAGCCCACCCTGCGGGTGGTCATCAACCGGGTCGGCCACGACCAGCAGGTCAAGACCCTGGTCTGCCTCACCGACTGGATGAAGGACTGGACCCGGGAAGAATGCCGGGCCAAACTGCTGGAAGAGGAAGTGGCCGCGGGCGGCGTCTCCTTCCTGGACGAAGTGGCGGAAGAGCCCCACTACAAGTACCGGGGCATGGTGCAGGCCATCGAGACGTCCCACTACGGCAAGGTGCTGTTCTGCGGCTCGCTGTTCTACGGCCACCGGACCCCGGGGCGGGTGAAAGACCTGGGCCGCCCGGTGGGCTACGACAATAACGACGTCTACCGCAAGCTCCTGAACTTCGACACCGCCAGGCTGAATAAGCTGCACGGCAAAGGGCTCATCTAATAGAGGGGGTTAGGAAATATGTCCGAACACCTGGATAAACTACCGTTTGAGGAATATTGCAAGACCGTCTTCAATAAGGACGCGCTCTTTGATAAACCCGAGGCTCTGAAAGGTTATCGGGGGCTGTCCTGCACCCAGTATATCCTGGGGCCGGCGGCCGCCGCCTACCTGGGCGAGTTGGGGGCCGAGGTCATCAAGATCGAGGTGCCCCGCCTGGGCGAGCCCATGCGCCACTGCTCGCCCTACAATGAGACCTGGTTCTATCCCGTGTCCCGGTGGAACCCGGGCCGCGGCACCTCCCCGGCCTTCCAGGGCGCCAACCATAACGAATATTTCGTCACCCTGGACTACCGCAAACCGGAGGCCAAGGAGATCTTTTACAACCTGGTGCAGAAGTCGGACTTCATGATCTGGAACTACCGGCCCGGCACCTTCGACCGCTGGAAGATCGGCTACGGCGCCTGCAAAGAGGTGAACCCGCGGATCGTCCTGGCCTGGTGCGGCGGCTTCGGCGGCTTCGGCCCCGGCCGGAACTGGGCCTCCTACGACATCCTGGGCCAGGCCAAAGGCGGCGTCTTTTCCTTCACCGGCCACCGGTCCGGGGTGCCGGCAGGCTTCCCCAGCAAGCACACCACCTGGATCATGGACTACTCCGTGGGCATGCTGGTCTCCGTCGGCGTGCTGGCCGGGCTCTACTGGAGGGACACGGTCTCCAACCTGGGCAACTACTTCGAGTGCTCCCAGGTGCAGGGTTCCACCCGCTACACCGAATACGGCCTGCCCCTGTGGGGCCGCCACGGCATCGTGCGCATGCGCTGGGGCAACTGGGACACCGAGATCTGCGTCAACGGCATCTGCAAATGCGGCCTCTCCTCTTACCCCAAAGCGACTCACCCGGCGGAGAAGGAAGAGGGCTATATCTGCGTCACCGCCTATACTGACCAAGACTATGCCAAACTGATGAACCTGGTGGGCCGGGCCGACCTGGCCAAGAAATACGCCAAACACGATGCTCGGGTCGAGGCCCGGGCCCAGGAAGAGATCTACCCGGCCATCGAAGGGTTCCTGAAAGACAAGACCAAGGAGAAAGCCAACCAAATCTTCAGCAAGGCCGGCATCATCTCCCAGCCCTTGCTCACCGTCATGGAAGCGGCCAACTGCGACCACTTCCTGGAGCGGGGCTCCCTGGGCTGGTACGACGACCCGTACTACGGCGACGTCTTCACCCAGAAAACCATGTACAAGATGAGTGAGACGCCACCCCGGTTGAAGCACGTCCATCGGCCGGTGGGCTCCGATAACGAGGAGATCTACCAGCGGGTTTGCGGCCTCAGTCTGGACCAAATCCGGGAATGTGAAGCCAAAGAAATCATCTAACCGGATGGGGAGGCCGGTTTCTTTGACGCCTACCCGGAGCCAACCTCTTTCGAAAAGGGAGGAATAACTCGATATGACTGAATTCAAAGTCTCGCTGTTTTATGATTGCCCGAAGTGCAAGGCGCGTAACTTCTTCGATCCCTACAGCTTCTGGGAATATTCCGGGAATTTCAAGTGCGCCGGCTGCAAAGTCCTCTACTATGCCGAATGGGAAAACGGCCAGCGGGTGGTGGAGCCGGAAAAGGCCCGGGGCACTGATTACATCCTGCCGGGTTACGCCGAAACCCCGGACCTGAAGCCCCTTTCCGGGGAAGGCAAGACCTCGCCGCCGCCTTTCGCCAACATCACCTTCCTGGGCGGACCCAAGAACCTCACCCAATCGGTTCGCGGTAAGCTGGTCGCCTGCACCCAGCTCACCCCGGAAGACCTGGACGGCAGTTGCTGGAAACGCATCATCGCCCAGCGGAAGTATGGAAAATCCTGGTAGCCGCCGGGTAACTTTGGAATACAGGAGGAATGCTCAATATGCCGAAGATTCTTTGCGAACAGTGCCGGGATTTCAAATATACCTATGACCCGCAGATTTCCAAGGTGCTCTACGGCCACTGCCGGGCTATCGAATATCCTTTCCTGCTTGGCATTTTCAAGGAAGCGCGGCCGGGGGCCTGGACGGCCCCCAAGGAATGCAAATTCTTCCATGAGAAGAAGAAAAAGTAGGATAAAATAGACCTCAAACCGGGGGCGCCGCCTTGCCGGCGCCCCCTATCTTTTCGCACCCCCCTTTACCCCCATGAAGGATTATTCGCTATATTACTGGGACCGGCGCCTGAGCGAAGCCGAAGTGGTCGATTGCCTGGAACGGGCCTGGAACGAGCTTTACGACCTGGAGTTTGACGCGGTCTTCGGCGCCTGGCGGGGCGTCCACCTGGAGGTGGAAACCGACACGGTGCACGTCACCTGGGAGACCATGTATGGCGGACCGCCCCTGATGATTTCCATCTCCCGGAGCAGCGGCGCCATCAAAATGGACTTTCCCCGGGCGGAATTTCTGGAACTGGAGGAGGCGGAAATCGAGCGGCTCCGCCACCAGCCGCCGAAGCGCCGGAGGTAAGGGCGGAGGCCGGGAAACATAATCACTTTAGCCGCAAACAGTCATAGACCACCCTTTCAGCGCGCCGACTGGCGGTGCTGGAAATTTGACGTAACCGCGCCTGAGGCATTAATAAGTTAAGCGTCCCGGAAGGCGGTGTAAACAGGCGCTGGCTGAACCGGTATGTTTAGCCGAAACAGGTGGGGAAAGGAGCCGGTATTCCCGGGCCTTTCCCCCCGAATTTTTTTAGGTGGTGTGCTCTTTCTTATAGAGGGGCGACATGTCTCGCAGGGTCTGAACGATGCCCGGCATGGCCTCCAGCACCCGGTCGATGTCGGCTGCGGTGGTCTCCCGGCCCAAGGTGAAGACCAGGGTGCCCTGGGCCAGGGCGAAGTCGAGGCCGGTGCCGATAAGGACGTGGGAGGCCCTGAGCGACCCCGAGGCGCAGGCGGAGCGGGTATTGACGATGATGCCCTCGTCTTCCAGCATCATCATCAGGCTCTCACCTTCGACGTATTGCACCGAAACGGACAGGAGGTGGGGCAGGCAGCGGTCGGGATAGCCGTTGATCTTGATCTCCGGGATGGCGGCCGCCAGACCCTGGCGCAGGCGCTCTTTCAGGGCCTGCAGCCGGGGCAGGCGTTCCGGCATTTCCCTGGCCGCCAGTTCGGCGGCGGTGCCCAGGCCGACGATGCCCATCAGGTTTTCGGTGCCGGCCCGGCGCTTGTTCTCCTGGAGGCCGCCGTCCAGCAAGGGCCAGATCGGGGTGCCTTTGCGGATAAAGAGGGCCCCAACCCCGGGGGGGCCGTAAAATGGGTTGGCCGCCAGACTCAGGAAGTTGACCCCCAGCTCCTGGACATCCACCGGGATGACGCCCACCGCGGCCACTGCGTCGGTGTGCAAGGCCACCTTATGCTTCTTGGCGATCCCGGCGATCTCGGCGATGGGCTCGACGGTGCCGATCTCGTTGTTGGCCAACATGACGCTGATGAGGATGGTCTCGGGGGTGATGGCCTTTTCCACCGCCGCCGGGTCCACCAGGCCGTATTGGTCCACGTCCAGGGAGGTCACCCGGTAGTCCTGGAGACGCAGGGTACGCAAGGAATTGAGCACGGATTTATGCTCGATATTGGAGGTGATCAGGTGGCGGCCCTTCTCCCGGAGGCCGATGGCCACGCCCTTGATAGCGTGGTTGTTGGCCTCGGTGCCGCCGGAGGTGAAGACCACCTCCTTGGGGTCGGCGTTGATCAGCGCCGCTACCTGTAGGCGGGCCTTATCCAGCGCGGCGGCGGCCGGCTGCCCCACCTGATTGTCCGTGGCCGGGTTGCCGAACACGGTCTCCAGGTGCCGGTGCATCGCCTCCTTGACCTGGGGATGGATGGGCGCGGCAGACTGATAGTCCAGGTAGATCATGGACATGATTTTAAAAAAACCTCCCTTCCCCGCGGCGGGTTAATGATCGTGTTCCTGGGGCAGCTCCTGCCCACAGGACCTGCAGAATTCGGCCTCCTCGTCCACCTTCATCTCGCAGTAGGGGCAGTAGCACTGGCCGGTGCCCTTGTGGTGCGGCTCCCGGTCGGCTTCGCCGCCCACCGGCTTGCCGGCCAGGCGGTCCTGGTAGTTCTTGATGGCGGAGTGCAGGGCGTCGGCCCCCAGGTTGGAGCAGTGCAGCTTGTTGGGCGGCAGGCCGCCCAGGGCCGCGGCCACGTCGGCGTTGCTGATCTTCATGGCCTCTTCCAGGGTCTTGCCCTTGGCCATGGAGGTGATCATGCTGGAAACCGCGATGGCCGCGCCGCAGCCGAAGGTCTTGAACTTGATGTCCTCGATGCGGTTGTCCGCCACCTTGATATAGACGTTCATTATGTCGCCGCACACCGGGTTGCCGACTTCGCCGATGCCATCGGCATCCAGGATTTCTCCGACATTGCGGGGATTCTTGAAATGTTCCATAACTACGGGGGAATAAGCCATGAGGCGCAACTCCAAACTTTTGATTAAACCAAATTTTCTCTATGTTAAATATAAAATTTGCCCGAAGATAAATCAAGGATAAGCCAAAGTAATCCGATCATTTATGAACCAAGGTTACTTTGGGCGAAGATAATTCCCAGGGTTTGCCCAGTGGAATCGATGATAAAACCTCGGCAAGCTCGCCGCGGCCGCCCAAGCCAAATTTTTTTAACCTTACTCAAGATTTTCAGGGAGCCCTGGCATGGTATGATGATAGTTAGTAAATCTGGCATCCTGTATCGAATTGGGGCGAGGGCCGGAAGCGCCCGCCGCGGTGGGCAGGGGCCGCCGGATAATGAGGAGGAAGGGTGCAATTTGACTGTTCACGGGTGCTGGCGGATTTTCCAGCGGCAAAGCTTAGGCTACAGAACCGGGAGCCAGCCCGGCTAATTTGGGATGAACATGGTGGCACCTTCGTGCTGCGGGTGGAGGGCCTGGAGGTTTTGGAGCGCCCGGAACTCCAAGGGGAGGCGGGTATCTGGCTGGAGGCCGTCCTGCCCCCGCCTTCGTCCCTGGCCAGCCTGATCGAGGGTTTCGCCGCACGGCACGATCTGCGCCTGGACCCGGCGCCGGCCGCGGCCGAACTCCTGGAGACCCCAATTCTGGCCGCCTGCCACCTTCCCGGCCAAAACCTCTTCATCTTTTGCGAAGCATCCCGGCTCACGGCACGGCGCCGCGGCCCCCAGCGCCTGGAACTGCGGGTCAGCGGCGCCTTCCAGATCCGGCGGCTCTTAAGCCGGCAGATGGACCTCGTCATCCACCTGACCATGGCGTCCAGCTCCCGGCTGCTGGCAAGTCTGCTGGCTTGGAGCCGGAATGGGGCCTAGAAAATGGGCCAGGGTAAGGAAAGGGCCAGGGGGTCTCCAGATGAGCCCTTGAAGGGCACGGGCGAAAAAATAGTTTTTTTCAGAAATTTCAATATTATAATATGACCTCGACTGAGGCCGGCGGGGTAAAGAGCCGGGATCAAAGAAAAATGGCCCCTTACTCCTATTTCTTTGCCAGGTGGATGTAAGTGCACATGGCCTTGGCCACCAGGCGCTCCTCCTGGCGCACCTCTACTTCCCCCAGGGAGATGGTGCGGCCCCGCTTGGTGATGCGAGCCACCGCCTCCACCTCACCCTCCTTCACCGCGGCCAGGAAATTGATCTTCATCTCCACGGTGTTGATGGTTTCCCCCGCCGGCACCAGGCTGTAGAGGGCGTAGGCCACCGTCTCGTCCGCCAGGGCGGCGATCATGCCGCCCTGCAACAGGCCGATGGAATTGGCCAGCTCCGGCCTGAAGGGTAAGAGGAAGCGGGCGTAGCCCCGCCCCAATTGCGGCGCCTGGATGCCCACGAAGCGGATGAAGGGGTTGGCGGCCAGACGGGCGCGCAGGGCGGCTTCCAGTTCCGGCGCCAAAGGTTCGATTTCGCTTTGCATGAGGTTCTCCGCAAAAAATCTTTAACCGCAGACACCCAGAGGGGGAGATCGGTTTCTGGTTTTCCGTTGTTTGGTTTTTTATAAGAAACTCGCCCAGGGGTGTCCGGCAACAAAATTGCATGAAGAATCTTAAACTATCTCGCAGGTTAAATCTAGGCCATTGTAATTTCAACGATATCAACATATTATACCGTTGCAACCAAATCCCCTCTCCCCTACGAGGGAAGAGGGATAGGGTGAGGGGTGGCTTCGTCGGCCATCCATACCCCCCTCACCCTGCCCTCTCCCCCCCAAGGGGGGAGAGGGAAAAAGCTTGTAAATTCCACGAAATGATAGCTATTGGGCATGCCTAAGTTCAAACATATCTCTACAATAGCAAAAACCTTGCCGGACACTAATGGCCCAGGGGCCCAAACGAAAAAAACGAAAAACGAAAAACCCAAAACGAAAAACTGGAATCTAAAACGAATATCCGGGTCTCTATGGTAAAATATCTATAATCCAGGGAAATAAATAGCCACGGGAGATTATACATGAAAATTGCCATCAGCGGCAAAGGCGGGGTGGGCAAGACCACCCTGGCGGCCCTGCTCATCAACTATTTTCGGGACCAGGGCAAAAAGGTGCTGGCGGTGGACGCCGACCCGGACGCCAATCTGGCCCTGGCCCTGGGGGTCCCCGATCCGGAGAGCATCGTGCCCCTGAGCCAGATGAGGGAGATGGTAGCGGAGCGCACCGAATCCCAGCCCGGCAAGATGGGGGGCTTCTTCAAGCTGAACCCCAAGGTGGATGACATCCCCGAGAAGTATGCCCGGCAACTGGACGGCGTCAAGCTCATCGTCATGGGCGGAGTGAAGAAGGGCGGCAGCGGCTGCATCTGCCCGGAGAGCGTGCTGCTGCGCACCCTGGTGACCCACATGGTGCTCCTCCGGGATGAAGTGGTGGTCATGGACATGGAAGCGGGGATCGAGCACCTGGGGCGGGCCACCGCCAAGGGGGTGGACTGGCTCATCGTGGTGGTGGAACCGGGCCGCCGCAGCGTCGAGACGGCCTCGCACGTGCGGCAGCTGGCCGGGGACCTGGGACTGCACCGGGTGGCGGTGGTGGGCAATAAAATCCGCCGGGAGGCGGACGAAGCCTTCTTACTAAAAAACCTGCCGGACCTCCCCTTCCTGGGCTTCATTCCCTTTGACGAAAGGATCATCGAAGCCGACCTGAAGGGCATCCCCCCCTATGAGGCCGTCCCGGAGCTGTCTGAGGTGGCCGCGACCATCGCCGGGAAGTTGAGCGCAGGGTAAGTGTTTGGGGAGGGGGGGTAAGGGAGCCTCCCGAAGCGAGACGCTGGCGCCACCGGCCCGCTTACCATCCCACCCCCATTTACCTCCCAATCCCCGCAGGGGCGACAGTGGCACAGGCTTCCAGCCTGTGCGAGGGTCGCCCTGGCTTTTTATCTGATTAAGTAAGTCTGAAAAAAGGCTCGACTTTCTTCCTGCCAGCTTCTAAGTTAATTCCGAGATGCCTCAGGAATCCCACCCTCAACTCTCCGGCCGCTTGAAGATGCTGGTGGTCTTCGTGCTCTATTTCGCCGAAGGAGTGCCCTTCGGCTTCGTCTACACCACCCTGTCCTACTACCTCCGCAGCCGGGGGGTGCCCCTGGAGCAGATCGGCATCCTGAGCCTTATGGGCCTGGCCTGGAGCCTCAAGGTCCTGTGGAGCCCCCTGGCGGACCGCTTCGGCTCCCGGGCCGCCTGGCTGGTGCCGGCCCAGGTGGCGATGATCCTCAGCCTGCTGGGGCTGGCCTGGCTGGCCGGAGCGCCGGTGGGCCCGGCCTTCTGGATCCTGGTGGGGCTCCTCTGCCTGGCCTCGGCCACCCAGGACCTGGCAGTGGACGCCTACACCATCGACCTCCTGGACACCCGGGAGCTGGGGATGGCCAACGGCATCCGCATCGGCGCCTACCGGGTGGGCCTCATCGCCGCCGGGGGCGGGGTCCTGATACTCAGCGACCTGGTGGGCTGGAGCCCCACCTTCGTGGGGGTGGGCCTGATCATGGCAGCCCTGGCGGTCACCGTCCTGGCCTGCCGGCCCTTCCATCTGCCCCGGCCGGAGCGGGCCCGGCCCGCCTCGGGATCGAGGCGCCCCAGCCAGATCAAGGAGTCTCTTAAGGAGTTGATGAGCCATGCCAATATGGGGGTTATCATCGTCTTTATCCTGGCCTATAAGGCTGGCGACGCCATGTTGGGGGCTATGGTGAGCGCCTTCTGGCGGGACCTGGGGTTCAGCGGCACCCAGTTCGGGGTGGCCTCCATCACCCTGGGCAAACTGCCCGCCATCCTGGGCGGTTTTCTGGGGGGGGTGCTCACGGCCCGCTGGGGCATCAGCCGGGCCCTCTGGGTCTTGGGTATTTTTCAGGCGGTTTCGATTTTGGGATACTGGATGGCGGCGCTCCCGGGGTCCTGGCCTTACACCATCTATCTGGCCACTCTGGGGGATAACCTGGCCGGCCAGATGGGGTCCGCCGCCTTCATGGCCTTCCTGATGTGCCTGTGCGACAAACGCTTCAGCGCCTCCCACTACGCCTTCCTGTCCATGCTCTTCGGCCTCAGCGGCCGATTGTGCGGCTACCTGGGGGGCTGGCTGGCGGCCTCTTTGGGCTACGCCACCTTCTTCTTCCTGAGCTTCCTGGCCGCCTGGCCCGCCTTCGCCCTGCTCCCCTGGGTGCTTCCCACGGTGCGGCGGATCGAGGCAGTGAGCCGCGAGCAGTCAGCAGTGGCTAAGGATGCTCGCTGATTAAGGGGAAAAGATGGGCTGCCGGAATTGGTTAGCCAAGCTCGTATTTTTCGTAAAGGTCGGGCCTGTGGCAATCAAGAGCTGGCCTTTTCGAAGGTTCACTTCCGGCTATGAGGTTGCCACCTCAATCTGGGCTAGGGATACTGCGAGTTTCATCTGGGGTCTCCGGGTAAACTGCCAGGATGGAGCGGCTCAGGGCGCCTCTGGCGCCATAATCGGTGCGTTAGACGCCTCTATAAAGTCAACCGCCTGCCTTATCCTTTTCTCTCAGACGCCGCAGCTTCTCCACCTCGGAGGCTGACAAAGGCGACACCGGTCCCTGCAGCCGGGCCGCCAGGACCACTCGTGCGGTGTGTTCCAGCTTTTCCATTTTGTTGTAAGCGTCCATCACATCCTGCCCCACGGTAATGGCGCCGTGCCGGGATAAGAGGATGGCGTCAAATTCCTGGATAAAATCCCGGATGGCCTTTGGAACTTCTTCGGTGCCCGGGGTGGCATAGGCCGCGGTGGGAATCCCCTTTAAGGTAATCACCACCTCGGGCAAGATGGGTTCCAACAAGGAGATCCCCGCCAGGGTACAGGCAGTGGCATAGGGTAGATGGGCGTGCACCACGGCCCCCGCCTCCGGTCGCAACTCATAGACCAGCAGGTGCATGCGGAGTTCCGAAGTGGGCCGTCCCGTGCCGGCCAGCAATCGGCCTTCCAGGTCCACGGTGATCACCTGATCCTCCTCCATCATTCCCTTATTCACCCCGCTGGGGGTGATGAGGACCTGGTCCCCCAGACGCACACTGACATTGCCGTCGGTGCCTGCGAGGTAATTTTTTTGGTGCAACATCCGGCAGACCCGGACAATTTCCTGCCTTAGCTGAGCTTGGCGCATCGCGGTCGGTCCTGTCCGGAAAAATTAAGCCGGCATCGAGAGGACTCTCTCGATCTTGGCCAGATTGGCCCGGGCCTCATCGGGCCGGGCCTGCTGCAGCAAGGTGGCCAGGCTGTCGATGATGGAGATCTGGCTGAGAAAGGCGGCCAGGCAGTCCGGGGCCATGGTCATCTCCCGGCCCGCGGTCAGCAGCACCAGATCCGCCATCCGGGACAGGGGAGCCAAAGGGTTGCTGGTGATGGCCAGGACCCGGGCCCCGCTGTCTTTAGCCACCCGGGCCGCGGCCAGGATTCCCTGGGTACTACCCGAGTGGGAGATGGCCAGCAGGGCGTCTTCCCTCCCCAGGAAGGCCGCGCTGATGGCCATCTGATAGGTCTCGGTAAAGCAGCGGAGGTCCAGCCCCAGGGGGGCGAAGCGAATGGCGCCATATTGCGCCGCCAGGGCCGAGCCTCGAAAGCCGCCAATGATCAGCCGCCGGCAATTTCCCATGAGTTGCCCGGCCTGGAGCAACTGCCGCATCTCCACAACTTCCAGGGTTTCCTCCAGGGCGGCGAGGTTGGCCTTGAAGATCCACCGCACCAGGGTGGTGGGACCCGCATCTTCAGGCAGCCGCGGTGGCGGCGCCACCAGTTCCCGGGCCAGGGCGATCTTGAAATCTTGAAAACCCTTAAAACCCAGGATGCGGCAAAAGCGCATGACGGTGGCCTCGCTGACCTCGGCGGCCGCCGCCACTTCATTGACCGAGGCATAGATGGCCATCTCCGGCTGCCTCAGGATCAGGCTCGCCACTTTCTGCAAGGCCGCTTTCAGGGAAGGATAAACCCCTCGCAGGCGGATCAAGGCGCCGCTCTGAAGGTCCCGGCCCCTATCCTCCGGATTGGACCTCTGCATGGGCAGATCTCCTTTGGGAATTTAGATAATAATATATATTTTGCTAATACAATATAATACAAAATATTTTATATCCATTCATCTTTTCCGCGGAAACCTTCCCCGCGCCGCGCCGTTTTCCGGCGGCGGCCCTCCCTACTCCAGCAAGCGGCGCACCAGCCTGAGGGCCTCTTCCCGGGTGCGCACCATTCCTTCCCACTGGGCCTCCTGCACCGCGGTCAACAGGTGTCGAAAGCGAGGCCCAGGTTCCAGGCGAAATTCCCGGATCAGGTCGTCGCCGCTAAGCAGTCGGGGCAGGGATTCCTGGGGCTCCAGCTTCTCCTTGAGGAAACGCAGGGCCTCATCCGCCAGTTCGGCCAACACTGCTTCGGAATCCGCGGGTTTCATGGGCCCCTGACCTGCCAGGCTGTCGGCCATGGCCAGGGCAAAGAGGCCGGGCAGCTCGGGGCGCGCTGCCCGCACCATCCGTCCCAGGGCTCGGAAACTCAGTTCCCGCTGCCGAAAGGCGGGCAGCAGCAGAAAGGGGCGCATATGGAGGCGGATAAGGGTGTTCACCGCCTTGGCTTGCGCGGCGCTCAGACGCAACCTCTGGACCACTCCGGCAAAGATCTCTATCCCCAGCTTCTCATGAAAATAAAAGGTATAGCGGTCCGGATCGCGGCGCCGCTCCCGGACCCTGGGTTTACCGGCGTCATGGAACAGGGCCGCCAGCTTGACGAGGGCCGGCCAGGGCGGCGCCCCCGCCGCGGCCACTGCCGCAGCCATTTCCCCAAAGTACCGCCGGGGCTCCGCCAGCACCTCCTCCAGGTGCAACACCGCAGCCAGGGAGTGCTGAAACACGTCCAGGTGGTGATAACCATCCTGATCCACCCCCTTCAGCTCTTCCAGCTCTGGAAGGATCCGGGTGAGGAGGCCGACTCGATCCATCCGGGCCAGGATGGGGGCGGCCCGGGGCGCTCCCAGCAGGAGAAACAACTCCTGGTGGACCCGCTCCCCGGCTACCCGGGAGAATTCCCGGGCCAGTCCGGCGATGGCGGCCTCGGTCTCCGGCGTCAGCTCCAGGCCGTGGGTGGCGGCAAACCGGTAAGCCCGCAGCAGCCGCAACGGATCCGCAGCCAGATTCTGCGCCGCCACCATCCGGATCAACCCCCGGGACAAATCCTCCAGACCTCCCAGGGGATCGAGGACCCGCAGAGGAGTCAGACCCAGGATGGCGTCCAGGTCCAGGGCCACTGCATTGATGGTGAAATCCCGACCCCGCAGATCCCCTTCCAGTCCGGGGGCCCGGAACTCGGCCAGGTCCAGGAGCTCTCCCCGGCAGGCCACCCGGGCGGTGCGCTCCCCTTCGTCCAGGAGCACGAAGGTGCCTTCCAAAGCGCCGGCCAGCTCCCGGGCCAGTTCCAGGGTTTGCCCCGAGACCGCCAGGTCCTGGTCCGGCGCGGTCCGCCCCAGGGCCAACTCCCGCACCGAGCCCCCCACCAGGTAGACCTTGGCCTTCCGGGCCGCCGCCAGTTCCTGCAACACCCGCAAAGAACGCCGCCCTGCCAGCCTGCCGGCGCCCGCCAGAAGCTCTTTCCGAAGGGCATTGACGGTCATCTCGGACATCCCGAACCCAAATCCCCTTTGGCAGAGAGATTGACACGGCTGTTCAAAAACCCGGGCGCCGGCCGGGACTTCGATAGCCGGCCCCATCCCATTTTTTTTACCATATATTAAGGGATAATTATTTCATTATCCCGGCCGCCGCGCAAATTTAGGTTATATTTATATAATATGCCCTGTAGCGGTCAGCCGACAGCTTTGGGTGGGCAGTGCCCACTACAAGCAGGCTCACCGGGCCTGGGCTCGATATATCTTTGGAGTATCTCATGGAAGAGCAGGTGCTACGCACTTTGAACCTCATCTCAGGAGTGGATCTTGCCGCAAGCGTCCCTCCCGGCACTCAGGCCGGCCCCGGGGAGGGCTCGGACCTGGAACTTCTGGACGCCTACTCCCGAGCCATCGTCAAGGTGGTGGAGGAGGTGGGTCCCGCGGTGGTGGGCATCACCACCGGCAGCCCGTCGCCCAGGCAGGCGGCGGAGCAGGCTGGGGCCGGCTCGGGGGTCCTCATCGCCCCGGATGGCTATATCCTCACCAACGACCACGTGGTGGCCCAGGCCCGACTCCTCCAGGCCACCCTGGAAGACGGCCGCACCCTGGCCGGCGAGATCGTCGGCACCGACCCCGCCACCGACCTGGCGGTGATTCGGGTAAACGCCGCGGGCCTGCCTTTTGCCAGCCTGGGGGACTCCGCGGCCTTGCGGGTGGGCCAGGTGGTCATCGCCATCGGCAACCCCTTCGGCTTCCAGTCCACCGTCTCCACCGGGGTGGTGAGCGCCCTGGGCCGGGCCTTGCGGAGCCGCGCCGGCCGCCTCATCGAGAATATCATCCAGCACTCCGCCCCCCTCAACCCGGGCAACTCCGGCGGGCCGTTGGTGGATTCCCGGGGCCGGGTGGTGGGGGTCAACACCGCCATCATCATGATGGCCCAGGGCCTCGGTTTCGCCATCCCGGCCAACACCGGCAAGTGGGTGGTGTCCCAACTGCTCACCCACGGCCGGGTGCGCCGGGGCTACCTGGGACTGGTGGCCCGGCAGCGGCCCCTGGAGCGCCGGCTGGTGCGCTTTCACCGCCTGAGCGCCGAATCCGCAGTGGAGGCCATCTCGGTGGACCCCCAGGGACCGGCGGCCCAGGCCGGTTTCCGGGAAGGCGACCTCGTCGTCTCCATCAACGGCCAACCTTTGATCAGCGTGGACGACCTGCACCGTTTCCTGGCCGAGTGGCCCATCGGCGAGCCGGTGACCCTCACCGTCATCCGGGGCCTGGAACGCCTGGACCTGCGGGTGCGGCCTCGGGAGGCCAAAGCCTGAGAATGATGAACCGCCCCGCCCTCGGCGGTTCATCCCCCCGCAGCCTGACCGTCTCCCCCATACGGGAGTGGGGATAGCTCAAGGTGGGGCGGGCCACCGTGCCGCCCTGCGAAAGCAGCTCCAAGGTTTCTCATTGTCTTTTACGCCGCAGATCAAGTAAAATCAAAAAAGATCTTTTGTTTGGCATCACCAACCACAGCTCTCCAAGGACGCCATCGCCCCCATGTCCCGGGCCGGAAGACCAGTGTTTGTCTGCCAGCAGTGCGGCCACCAGGCGGCCAAATGGCTGGGGCGCTGCCCCGAGTGCGGCGCCTGGAGCTCCATGGCCGAAGAGGATATGACTCCCGTGGCCCCCGGCCTGGCACAACTGCCTCCCCGGCGCGGCCAGCCCCTGCCCCTGCTTAACCTGCAGGCGGCACCGGAGGTGCGCCGGACCTCTGGCATCCAGGAGTTCGATCGCACCCTGGGAGGCGCGGTGGTCCAGGGTTCCGTGGTGCTGCTGGGCGGCGACCCGGGGATCGGAAAATCGACCCTCATCCTCCAGGTCCTGGATCGCCTCAGTCGGGGAGGCCTGGTCGGCCTCTACATTTCCGGGGAAGAGTCCGAAGCCCAGCTCAAACTCCGGGCCAATCGCCTGGGCCTCACCTCGGGCGAGCTGCTGGTGGCCACCGAGACCTGCCTGGAAAACATCCTCAAGATAGTGGAAGAGGTCCGGCCCGCCTTCCTGGCCCTGGATTCCATCCAGACCATGTACACCGCCACTATCCCCGCGTCCCCCGGCTCCCTGAACCAGGTAAGAGAGACGGCCTTTCGGCTGGTGCAGCAGGCCAAACTCACCGGGGTCGCCACCTTTCTCATCGGCCATGTCACCAAGGAAGGCGCCATCGCCGGCCCCATGACCCTGGAACACCTGGTGGACACGGTCCTCTACCTGGAAGGGGACCGCAGCCACACCTTCCGGCTGCTGCGCACCGTGAAGAACCGCTTCGGCCCCACCCAGGAATTGGGGGTCTTTGAGATGCAGGAGGCCGGCCTCCTGGAGGTGGACAACCCCTCGGGCCTTTTCATGGCGGAGCGTTCCCTGGAGGTCCCCGGCGCCGCGGTGGTCCCCAGTCTGGAAGGCTCCCGCCCCATCCTGGTGGAGGTCCAGGCCCTGGTGTCCCCCTCCTCCCTGGCCCTGCCCCGCCGCCAGAGCATGGGGGTGGATCCGGGAAGGGTGTCGCTGCTGGTGGCCATCCTGGAAAAGCGGGTGGGCCTGGGCCTGAGCGGCCAGGATCTCTTCGTCAACGTGGCGGGCGGGGTCCGCCTCAGCGAACCGGCCTCGGACCTGGGGGTCTCCCTGGCCGTGGCCTCCTCCTTTCTGGAGCGGGCGCTGCCCGCGGACACCCTGATCTTCGGAGAAGTGGGCCTCACCGGTGAGGTCCGGGCGGTGAGCGCCCCGGAAGTGCGCCTCAAGGAAGGACATAAGCTGGGGTTCCGCCGGGCCCTCCTGGCCCTGCGCCAAAAAGAGCGCCTGGGGGACTACCCCGGGCTGGAACTCCTGGGGGTGGAAACCCTGGCCGCGGCCATAAGAAGCCTGTTTCCGAAATGATGGGAAGAAAGATTTGGGGGGAGGGCCAGGGAGCGAGGCTCCCTGCCCCCCACAAACCCCCCTTCCAACCCTTATAAGTATTGGCGACCCGCTGGGTCGCCAATCAAAAGAAAAATCGAGGAGCATGGCCATGACCGATATGAAAAGCGAAATTCAGAAGGCCTTTGATATGGTGGACCGGCGGCAGAACGACGCCGCCTTGCAGGTCATCGAAGCAATCCTGGCCGATCTTACGCCGCCCAACCGGGTGGAGATTCCCCCGGCCCGGCCCACCATCTACGACTGGCTGCAAAAGGCCAGGCGAGGCCTGGCCGGAGAACCCGAAATCGTGCCCCCCAAGGCCGCCCTTAGGAGCGCCCTGGCCCTGGTGCATTAACCGGAGCGCGTCTTACGCGCCGGTCCTTAAATTCCCTCCCCCTTGAGGGGGCGACACCGGGTGGGGGTGGCAATGTTGGGGCGCCCTAACGATGGGGGCGGACACAGGCCGCCCTCTAATCATTCCGGATACAACAGAAACTCCCGCCGCGTCTGCATGAACCCGGCCAGATCACCCTGCCAGGAATCTTCTAGCTCCGCCGCGCTCAGACCCCGCTCCAGCCCCAGGCGGATGGCGGCGTCCCCGGTGAGCAGGTCGATGGGCAACCGCGAAGTCTCGTATTCATAGGGCGGCCGGCGCCAGGCGAACCGCTCCGGGTAGATCTCCCGGATCGCCGCCAACAGGGCCAGGGTGGTGAAATAGGGTTTGAAACTCCCCCGGTCGATGACGTGCAGCTGGAAGCCGCAGCACATCTCGCCGCTCCACTTGTGGAAGGTGGGCTCAAAGCAGGCCTCTCGCAGGATCACTCCCGGCAGTTTCGGTAAAAGGGCCTTCAACCGCGCCGGCTCCAGGAACGGCGCCCCGCAGAGTTCGAAGGGTTTGGTGGTGCCCCGCCCCTCCGAAAGATTGGTGCCCTCCAGGAGGACCTGGCCCGGATAGACCAGGACTCCTTCCAGGGTGGGCAGATTGGGGGACGGCAATACCCAAGGCAGGCCGCTGGCGTCGAAATAGTCGCGCCGCCGCCAGCCGGCCAGGGGGATCACCTCCAGGTCGCAGTCGATCTTCTGGGTAGCCTGGTAATAGCGAGCCAGCTCCCCCAGGGTAAAGCCATGGCGCATGGGCAGAGGATAAGGCCCCACCAGGGAGGCCCATTCCGGCCGCAGGATATTACCCTCCACCGCCGCGCCGCCGATGGGGTTGGGGCGGTCCAGGACCACCACCTTTTTGCCCAGGGGAGCTGCAGCCTCCATCACCTTGGCCAGGGTGGCGGCAAAGGTGTACACCCGGGTGCCCACGTCCTGCAGGTCCACCAGGACGGCGTCCACCTCCGCCAGGGCCTCGGCGGGGGGGGCCATCCGGGGGCCATAAAGGCTTACCACCGGCAGCTTCAGGAGCGGGTCTACGAAGTCGGCGGAGGGGATCATATTGTCTTGCTTCTCCCCCCACAGGCCGTGCTGCGGACTGAACAGCACCTTAAGTTGCCCGGGAAAGCGGGCCGCCAGGAGTTCCCGGGCGGCGGTCAGATCGGCGGCCACCGCCGCCGGGTGGCTCAGCAGCCCCAGCCGGGTCCGGGCCGCCCAGGCAGGCGGGTCTTGCAGGAAGCCTTCCACACCGGTAATTACCCGCCCCATGGGTTTCTCTCCCTAATTAAAAACCTGACCGCTCCCAGCCCGGCCCCAGATGAAAAGGGGCGGGTTTAATACCCGCCCCGGTCTTACCGCGAGCCCATGGTTCCGCGGTTAAAATTCCGCTTCTTCTCGTTTCATGACCGGGCGCATCATCAACACCACGTCGTGGCTCACCCCATCCCGGCGGATAAAATACTCGTCCAGCACCGCCTTATGTTCAAAACCATGGGTTCTGAAGCCCTTGATCACCTTTTTGAGGTCGGCGACGATCTCCGCCTTCAGCCACTGGAGATTCTCCTTAAAGGCCAGGTTGATCAGCTCCTCCAGCATCAGGGAGCCCAGTCCCAGGTTCCGGTGGCTGCGGGACACAAAAATCCGGATCTCCCCGGTATGCTTGGCCGAGTGTTTACCCCGGTGCAGGGTGGCGTCCGCCACAATCTGATTGGTTTCCAAGTCCACCGCCAGCAGAGGCAAGACCTTGTGGTAGTTGATGTTATCCATCCAGTGGTTGACCAACTTGGGATCTTTAACATTCTGCTTGAGAAACCGGATGTCCTCTTCGGGAGCATCTTGAAACAACTGGAGCAAGCCCTGGCGATCCTCCTCGTTGAGGAAGCGAAACATCATCCGTTTGCCGTTGCGCAGGGTGATGAACTTGCGGTAAGCGGGATAATTGATCATGGCCGGCCTCAAAAGATTTTCGGAAATATTAAGGAATGATATAACCGAGCGGTGAAATTTGTCAAGGAAAGTGGAGGTAAGCGCCCGCCAGGACCCCGGCGCCCTACCGCGGCTGGCAGCGAACCCCAGACCTGAGAGGCATCCCGCCCAGCCGGCGCCTCCATGATTCCCGGCCATGGCCGTCATCTGGATAACTTATGGATATTGCTAATTAATATATTTTGGAGGGATTTTCCATATGCATGTAGCAGGGATACCGAATTTTGCAGCTGATTCTCCTTTCCCCTTATGAAAATAGTCGGAAACGATAGGAAACGCGAGATGATCTCAAACCACAAAGGGCCGCCGGGGAGCCCGGCAAACCCCTCAGGCCGATGCTTCTTGCTATAAATCATATTGATTTTGCAGGATATTTTGTCGAGTGGGACAGGCCCGCATCACCATTGCCTCTTAACCCTTCCCCTTAGCTGCCGGCAAAGTGGTCGGGCTAAGGTTCATTTCGGTCCATCTCCTTTGACCGGAATGGCCCCAAAGGTTAGCATCAGTTCAGCAAATGCACTGCCACCGGAGGAATATGACAAGCATTTGGGAAGCGGTCAAAGAGGTAATCAAGGGCGAGATACCCTCCTCCACCTTCCACCTGTGGATCGAGCCCCTCCAGGTGGAAAACGGTCCCGGAGGTGAACTACTGCTGGCCTGCCCCAATCCTTTTTCCCTGAGATGGGTCCAGGGCCATTATCTGCCGCTAATCCGGCAGGCCATGGAAAACCTGGGGCAGACGCCGGCGGCAGTGGCTTTGAAATTGCTCAATGCCAATACCCGACTGCAGGCGCTGCCGCGGCCGACCCAGCCGGCCTTGCCCCAGATGGCGCCGCCAGCCTCCCGGAGCGGTCTTAATCAGGCCTTCACCTTTGATAAATTCGTGGTCGGGGCCTCCAACCGCCTGGCCTATCAGGCTTCCCGGGCCCTGGCCAGGAATGACACCTTTTATAACCATCTCCTGTTCATCACCTCCAGCCCTGGTCTGGGCAAGAGCCATCTGTCCCAGGCCATGGGCAACTTTATCAGCCAGACGCCCGATGGCGGCAGGGTCTTGTATCTCACCGCGGAGAATTTCGCCAACCAAATGGTAAGGGCCTTGAAAAGCGGGCAGATGGCCGATTTCAAGGAGCGCTTCCGCCGCGACTGCGACATTCTGCTCCTGGAAGAGGTCCAGTTTTTAAGCGGCAAAGAGAAGATTCAGGCGGAAGTGTGCTACACCCTGGACACCCTCCTGAGCCGCCGCAAACGGCTGGTCTTCACCAGTTGTTATCTCCCGGGGGAGATCAGCCAACTCTCCCAAGAACTCCGATCCCGGCTCACCGGCGGGGTCATTACCCCCATCGGCCCTCCGGACTTCCCCACCCGGGTGAATATCCTGGCCAAAAAGGCCGAGAGCCGGGGGGTGCAAGTTTCGGTGAAGATCCTGGAATACCTGGCGGAATACGTCAGCGGCGACGTCCGCCGCCTGGAGAGCGCCCTGGACTGCCTGCTGGCCCGGGCGTCCTTGCTCAACCAGAACTTCAACCCGTCCATGGCCCGGGAGGTCCTCCAGGACTTGCAGGCGGTGGCCAGCCGCCTGAGCATCCCGGAGATCCAAAAGATTGTCTGCGACTATTATGGGGTGAGCCTGGCGGAACTCTTGGGGCGTTCCCGCCAGAAGCGGCTGGTGCGGGCCCGGCAGTTAGGTTTTTATTTCGCCCGCCTCTATACGGAGAAGACGGTGGCGGAGTTGGGGCTCCTCTTTCAGAGGAGCCACGCCACCGTGGTGCACGCCTTGCAAACCCTGGAGCGGGAACGCAAGACCAATCAACGCCTGGCCAAGGAAGTGCAGCTACTGGAGCAAAAGTTGGCCCAGGCCCAAGTCAGGTGGGGGTCGAAACCAGCATCCAATCTTCGCACTGATGCTTGATAACCCTCCCTTCCACGATGAAGACGATGTCTTCGGCGATGTTGGTGGCCAGGTCGGCGATACGCTCCAAATTCCGGACGATGATGAGAAAATGGTGCAGCCGCGTTACCCAGCGCGACTCCTGGACCATGCAAGCCAGAATCCTCTGGACATACTCATCGTCCAACAGGTCTACTTCCACATCCTGATGACACACCTTGATGGCCAGCTTGGGGTCCTGGTGCACGAAGGCGTCGATGCTGCTGGTCACCATGCCCAGGGCCATGTCGGCCATGATCTTGAGATCGATGGGGACCTGCAGGGGCCGGCTGCTGTTGAGTTCCAGGGCCCGTTCGGCAATGTTCACCGCCTGATCGCCAATGCGCTCCAGTTCAGTGGCGATGCGCATGGCCGCGGTGGTCAGTCTCAGGTCCGTGGCCAGGGGCTGGCGCAAGGCCAGCATCCTGAAGGCCTGTTCTTCAATGGCCAATTCTATGCGGTTCAGGGTAATGTCCTCGATGATCACGCCCCGGGCCAGGTCGGAGTTACGGGTAGTCACGGAGAGTATACTCTTGTCCACGGCGGTTTCCGCCAGGCTCCCCAGTTGCAGCAGATCCTGTTTGATATGCTCCAGTTCCTGATCGAATTGCCGCGCCATCTTCATGAGGGTCGCCATCATTAATCACTTCTCTTGCTTGCAGCGTAATAAATTTTACTATAAATCGTGCAAAAGATAAATAATCTAAAAGAGATATCTGTAGCGGAGATCTAAAATCTTTTTCTGGTGAGAGGCCGCGGTCACGAAAAGTTCCTCAGGCGGCCTGTGGCCGCCGGAATTGAAATCATGAAAATCGCCATCATCGGACCCGGAGCCCTGGGTGGTTTGCTGGGGGCTTTGCTATTTGAGGCCGGGGAGGAGGTTACCCTGGTGGATTATCTCCCCGAGCGGGCGGCGCGGCTGCGGCGGCAGGGCCTCAGGTTGCGCACCCCGGCAGGCGGAGAGCGGAAGATCCCGGTGCCCATCGGCCTGCCAGGGGAAGCAGGCCCGGCGGAGCTGATCATCGTGGCCGTAAAGGCTCACCAGACCGGGGCGGCGGCCCTGAGTCTCAGGCCCTTGATGGCGGAGAGCGGCCTGGCCCTCAGCCTGCAAAACGGTCTGGGCAACCTAGAGACGCTGGCTGCAGCGGTGGGACCGCAACGCCTGCTGGCGGGGGTGGCCATGCTGGGCGTGACCAGGATGGCGGCGGGGGAGATTATCCTGGCCGGTGAGGGGCCGATAATCATCGGAGTCCCGACCGGCTCTCAGGTTTCCCCGGAGGAGCTGGCCCGGGTGGCGGCGGCGCTGCGCCGGGCCGGCCTGGACTGCCGTGAGCAGCCGGACATCGAGATGGTTTTGTGGGAAAAACTGTTGGTCAACGTCGGCCTCAATCCCCTGACCGCCCTGTTGCGGGTGCCCAACGGGGCGCTGCCGCAGCTGCCCGAGGCCTGGGAGATGGCGTTGGCCGCGGCCCGGGAGGCCCAGCGGGTGGCACGGGCCACCGGGCTCGCCCTGAACCTGGACCCGGAGGAACACCTGCGCCAGGTGTGCCAGGCCACCGCGACCAATCGCTCCTCCATGCTCCAGGACGTCCTGGCGGGCCGGTCCACGGAAATCGACGCCCTCAACGGCCAGGTGGCCTCCCGGGGGCAGGCCCTGGGGGTTCCCACCCCGGTAAACCGGTTTCTCACCCAACTTCTCCGATCGTGGGGGCCTGCGGGGCAGTTTCGGGTGAGTTAAGGCGGGCCCCGCTAGAAGCTATTGCAAAACCCCGGTCTGCCCTAAAATGTCATTCTGAGCGAAGCGAGAAGAATCTCGTATTTTTGTGACTTGAGATCCTTCACTTCGTTCAGGATGACAGTAAAATGGGATTTTGCAATAGCTTCTAGTCTTGTGCTTCATAAATAGTATGGCATTGAATCAAATGAAAACCTAAATTCCAAGGGTATTAAAGTCCCCGTTTGGAAAAGGGGGATTTAGGGGGATTTCAGGAGGTTATTTTAAATCCCCCCTGCCCCCCTTTTTCAAACGGAGGGTTAAAAAACCGTAGTTTGAAATGTCATAGCAATTATGAAGCATCACACTAGTTGCCCTGCCCCTGGTCCGGCGGACGCACCAGGGGCACGAAGCGCACCGGCAAGCGCTCTTCTTCCTTAAGCTCCCCCCGCACCTTGCGGAGCCGCACCAGGGTTTGGTCCCAGCTCCCCTCCCCCAGGGGGACAACCAGGCGGCCCCCCTCCTTGAGCTGTTCGCTCAGGGCCGGCGGCACCCGGGGAGCCGCGGCGGTGACCAGGATGGCGTCGAAGGGGGCTTCCTCGGGCCATCCCTTCCAGCCGTCCCCGGTTTTTACCCGAACCTGGCGATAGCCCAGCTCCTGCAGACGGACCGCGGCGGTCCGGGCCAGCTCCGGCCTGATCTCCACGGTGCAGACCTGAGCGGCGAGTTCCCCCAGGACCGCGGCCTGGTAGCCCGAACCGGTTCCCACCTCCAAAACTTTATCGCCGGGGTGCACTTCGGCCCATTGGCTCATCAGGGCGACGATGTAAGGCTGGGAGATGGTCTGGTCCTGGCCGATGGGGAGGGGGTGGTCCCCGTACGCCTGGGAAGCCAGGGCCGGCGCTACGAAGAGGTGCCGCGGCACCTTACCCATGGCCGCCAACACCCTGGGGTCGGTAATCCCCCGGGCCAGGAGCTGCCGGGCCACCAGGGCGCGGCGAGCCTCGTCATAGTCCGGAGGGCCCTGGCAGGCCGCGGGAAGCAGCCCTGCCGCCAGCAGCGCCAGGGAGAACCACCAGATCAGGACCAGCTTCCTGCTCATGGCCTGGACTCCGTTACGAGAGGGGCGGCGGTCTTGCCCCGGGAGGTCGCCATCGGCCCGGCTGGGGGCTCTCCGGCCGCAGCCACCTTAACCGCGGCCAGCCCGAACTCCGCCTGTTCCCTCAGCATTTTCCGGCAGATCGCCCGGGCCAGCAACCGATGCCCCTGGCTCTGCAAGTGGCCGGTGTCGGAGAAATAGGAAGGGCCAACCTCTCCTTTGAATACCTCTCTCATGGAGAGGTGGTATACCCCGGGACCGGTCAGGGCAGCGCACATGGCGTCCAGGCCGTGATCGCTCAGGTATGGGGGCCGGCCTTCGTCCCTCTCTACCCGGCACTGGGAGATCAACAGCAGGGGAATCCGGAGGCGGCGCACCAGGGCCACGTTCTCCACCATGGTCTCCTGGGCCAGGCGCATACGGGCGGCGATCTCCTCCGGGTCCTTGGAGGCGGCCACCTGGGCGTCGGCGTCGCTCACCGCTCCTTTCAGGCGGACCTGCTCCGGCAGCAGGGGCCAGAAGACCTTCTCTAAATTGGCCTCATATAGGCGCCGGAAGATGAAGACCTTCATCAGCCAGTGGCGCGGGTGCCAGCCCTGGAACTCCTGGCTGCGGCGCCACTCCCGTTCGTCCTCCCACTTGTTGCTGTCGTCGACGTGCAAGATGATGAGGCTGGGTTCGAACTCCAGGACCTTCTTGAGGACCACCTGACAGCGGCGGGCCCCATAGCCCGGTAACGCCATGTTGAAAGACTCCGTCTGGATGCCCTGCCGCCGCAGATCCTCCCCCAGCACCCAGGGGTAGGCCTCTTTGAAGCTGGGCCCCCGGGGGACGGAGTCCCCCACCACGAAGATGCGGTAGCTGCCCGGGGGGCGATGCCTCTGGAAAGATTGGGGATGGAAGCGGCGGCCGCCGGCCCGGAAGAGTTTCACCGTGCCGTCCCGATGCTCGGCGAATCCCGCTTGGGGATCATAGCCGTATGCGAACCGTCCATCGATATCCTTGCCGAAAAAGATGCGGGCGCCGATCTCGGAGAGAGCCAACAGCGCCAACACCATCAGGAAAGCCGGAGTAACGAGCCTTTTCATCAAAATTGAAAGTAGATGAATTCCTTGTCCTGCTCGCTGGAGGAGACCACCATGAGCAGGAGCAGCAGGTAGACCGCCCCCCGTACCGGCCAGGACAGGCTCCGGACGCGGGTTTCGTCGCGATATTTAAGGGTCAGGAGCTGGAGCAGGATCAAGGGCGCGGTATGGATCAGCAGCCAGAGGCAGGAAGACTGCCAGGGGAGGGCCAGGGATGACTGCCAGTGGCCCAGGGCGCCAAACCAGGCCCCCAGTTGGGCCAGGTCGGCGCTGCGGAAGATCGCCCAACCCGCCAGGACGAAAAGCCACATGAGGGGCACCGCCAGCAGCGAGCCCCAGGAGAACCGGTCCTTTGCCGGGGATTTGCCGGCCAGCAGATTCAGGGGCGGGAAGTGGTACAGGATAAGCAGGGCCCCATGGTAGGCGCCCCAGAGCACGAAGATCCACGAGGCCCCGTGCCAGAGCCCCGCCAGGAGCATGGTCACCCCCAGGTTGCGCAGGGTCTGCCAGCGGCCGCCGCGGTTGCCCCCCAGGGGGATGTAGAGATAATCCCGGAACCAGTTGGAGAGGGAGATATGCCACCTGGACCAGAAGTCCGAGGGATTTTCGGCCAGATAGGGAAAGCGGAAGTTCTCCACCAGGTCGACGCCCAGGAGCTTGGCGGAACCCCGGGCGATGTCGGTGTAACCGGAGAAATCCCCGTAGATCTGAAAGGCGAAGGCGACCACCCCCAGGACCGCCCAATAGCCGTCCAGGCGGGTGGCGGGGTCGAAGGCGTAGTTGGCCAGGACGGCGCAGTTGTCGGCCACGAAGATCTTTTTAAAAAAGCCCACCAGGATCATGCTGAGGCCGTCTTGAAGGTAGGCGGGCTGAAAAGCCTGGTCGGCCTCCAGTTGGGGGAGGAGCTGATGGCCCCGCTCGATGGGCCCGGAGACCATTTGAGGGAAAAAGGCGTCAAAGGCCGCGAAGGTGACCAGGCTGCGGCAGGACGAGGTCAGCCCCCGGTAAACGTCGAAGACGTAGCCCAGGGATTGGAAGGTGTAAAAGGAGATACCCACCGGCAGGATGATCTTGAGGAGCACCGGATCGGTCCTCAGACCCGCGGTTTCCAGGAGCGTCCGGGCCGATTGGACGAAGAAGCCGAAATATTTGAAAAATCCCAGGATGGTGAGACAGAAGCAGACGCTGAGGATGAGGAAATAGCGGCGCCGCCGCGCTCCGGCCCAGGCCCACAGCAGCTCGTGGGCCGCAAACAACAGGAGTCCCAGGGCCGCGGCCAGGCCCATGACCCCAGGGGAGATGCCGCTGCCCGGCAGCAACAGGTGGCACACCGCGGTCCAGGCGGCGGGCGCCAGGGCCAGCAGCAGTACCTTGCGGGATGGAGTCTTTTCCCCGTCGATACTCAGGCCGCAGAGGAAATCGATGACCGTGGTAGCCATCACCAGTGCCAGGAAGCGCACGTCCCAGCCGGCGTAAAAGAGATAACTGGCCGCCAGCAGCAGCAATAGCCGCTTTTTGCCGGAGAGCCTCCAATAAAGGAGGAAGATGATGGGCAGAAAAATGAGATATTGCCAGGAAATGAACGACATATGATCCAGGAGGTCTCTGGCGCTTTGGGGTCTCACCCCGCGCCATTTATCTTATTTATTATACCAAACGCGTGACTCTGGTTCAATCTCTTTTCAAAGTTCAAGCGGGGGAAGGGTTGCCTTCTTATCGGAAAAAAGGGAATTCTTGGGAAATTTTTTCTGAATTAGCGGCGGGGGCGTCTTCTAATAGCTTGCTAAATCCTGGAATCATAAAATTAGCGTGAGCATCTGCAAGCTTTTTGAGTATTTTCTCTATGTAATTGATAGGGAAGCCCTCTACGAAACGAAATACAGAGGCTTTCAGGTATTCCAACGAACTATCGAAAGCCAACCAAACTCTATCTAGCCGTTCGGCGGCGCGGCCAGTTGTATTGGAACCGGCAAAAATATCTAAAACAACATCTCCAGGGTTTGTCAGCATCTTGATAAAGAAGACTGGAAGTTCTTCGGGATAGCGTGCCGGATGCCGTTCAAAGCCAAAATGCTTGCACATTCGCAAATAATAGGAGTTGCTGTCTGTGTTCGGTATCGAAAGTAAATTTGATGGAATAGCCCCACCGCGATCTTTATCGAACCCCCTGCTGATGTCATGCCCTGATGGCCGCTTATTTGGCTGGTAGAAACCACTAGGGTCTTTCAGAAGTTTCTTCATTCTATCAGAATAGGGAACAAGCACATTTCTGACGTCTGCTTTCGGGAAAGGCGTTTTACTAAACCACCAAACAGTATTTACAGAGTCCTTTACGCGAATTTTTTTCTTGTTTACCCATTCTATGGGTGAAGGAAGTCTCGCGGGATTAAACCAATAAAAATCTTCTGCCAAATGGAACCCCACTTTGTCGCATAACGCAATCAATACCCTGAAATTATACAGAGATCGTGAGGGGACCCCAGCCCGATAAGCCCCGCCGAGGTCCAGGACAAAACTTCCTGTGTCTTTAAGAACACGATAAATGTCCTCAGCAAAAGGGATCAACCAATCGACATATTCTGTTTCATCGACATTGCCATAAGTTTTCTTCCGTCTAAGTGCGAAAGGCGGTGATGTCATTACAAGATCAATCGACGCCTCCCGATGCCCTGCAAGAAGCTCAAGCGCATCCCCAACATATGCTGCACCCAATTTTGTATGATAATACGGCTTCTCTTTTAGCAAGGTATCAATACTCCTTCAGATCGTGAATCCAACTAGCAAGAAGCTGCCACAAGACGCTTGCTGAAAAATAAACTTGCGGATCAGCTTGACATATAGCTTCAACAGATGCTTCTAAAAACCTATCCTTTCCATAGCCAAGGATATACCCGGCCCAGCGCCTTAAATTGTCGTCTGTTGGTGGATTGATTATCTCGGTAGGGTCAAAGCCGCCATGTCTGGCAAGAACCCACGCCAAGCCATCCCTGCGGCCTTCGGGAGAGTTTTTTATTAGGCTAACCAATAATGGTGTCAGGTCTGGCGAAATTCTAAGCAGGGCGCGGGCCGCCTCCACTTTTATGTCTATGCTCGTTTGGTCAAAAGTTTCGGTGAGAGCTCGGCCTACCTCGTCCGTATGAAATTCACCGAGCGCCCACGCCGCGCCTGCCCTGATTTCTTCAAACCTTTCGCTATCGGCAAGGGCAGCAATAAGCAATTCTTGGCTCCTTGGGGCCTGAATCTCAGAGAGAACGATTATTGTTTCCAATTGAACTTGTGCAAATTGGCTTGATAGGCTGGTTTCAAGAAAATCCCAGCCCTCTTGAAACCCATGAGCAGCCAAAGCCGCCCCAGCTTCAAGCCTCACATAAATATCTTCAGCGGTGTCTGTAAGTCTTTGGGAGAGAGGTTGTCTTGATTGTTCGAACCCTCGAAACCTTAAAGCTTTTGCGGCAGCATAACGTTCGCTTAATGCCGCACTGGACAGCCTTTCTCTAAAAAATTGCTCTCCAACGTCGTCTGGACAGTCAAGGCGGAGAATAGCTGGAACGACAGCAGCAACAATCTGATTAGGCTCAACCGTATCTCCGACCCGGCACAAAGGGAGCAGTTGCCCGTTTTTTCTTGCCGTAACACAGCGTTGGGCGCGTTCTCCGGTGACCGTGCAAAGCTGAATCCCTGTCTCCGTTATCTGAGAGACAACACCCTTCTCCTTTGCAGCCACAGACGGCCAAATCACGCGAATTTCTGAACCTTCTTCCACGCCTTTAGGCTTAGTGATTCTTACTAGGCGGCGCGTAAATGCGGCCCTCATATCGTCAACACGAATAAAGTGGATTGGAGATGCGGCCCGCCAGTCTATGATTGCATCGCTTGCTTGTTCGCAGAGAACTACCACGACGAAGTCGTCTGCTCGCATACCCGCATCCCACGCCCGATAGGGGTCGGATAGTGAGTGGGACATTGATATTTCTACCTTGGTTTTGCCTCGCGATTCAAACCGCCATCCACTTTTTAGACATAAAATGTCAGGAACACGGACTCTCTTGATTTTTATTGTTTTCCAAATCTTGAACCCTGTTGAACCACGCTCAAGCTCTATTGGCCGAAATCCAAGTTCTGCGAGACGGTGCATTGTGGCTTTAGTCCCTGCAGCACCCACGGCGAGTTTCGTTAAAAAACTCTCATCACTTTTGAAGCTAATTGGTGTCATTGAGGCAGTCCATTTATTGATGTTCTTTTTCGAAAACCTACCGCCACAACCTTTCAAACGTCGCTGGCTTAGCCTTCCTCACGTCATGCTCTCCAGATATCCGGGATAATTTATTTTCTGCTAGTGGACCCACATATCAACGTAGAGGTTTCCCAAGGAGTAACTGGATCGTCACTTAACTTCACTCCACCGTAAACTAAAAACCTCCAATAGCTGACATAAGGACTAACAACTGCTTGAAAACCTTCATATATTATAGTGCCATCCCCAAGGTCATCTCCCGCTCTTTGGCTTGCGTTCATGTCAAAAAAGTCATGTATTAATTTTTCTGCTGTATTCCTTATGCAGCCAGCCCTAACAAAAATGTCTGGAGTAAGTAATACATGCCAATGATACCACATAAGACCTTTGACGATTAAACAAAAAAGCTGATTAAGTTTTGTAGAATCAAAGGGGATTTTTGTGCTGGGTCGAAAAAGACCTTTTTCGTGGACCCAAAAATCCTCTCGATCTTGCGCAAGAACGTAATGCAATTTTCGGTTCTTTGCCAAGCGCGGTGGAACCATTGTTTCTAAATTGATTGCGGCGTCTGCGTGTTTAGCTCCGAAGGGCAACACCGCCGTTAGGTAATGTTCCAGGATGGATTTCTTCCTGTTGCATTTTGTGCAAGCTGGAACCTGGGGAAGATTGTTCCTCCTGTCTGGAAGAAAAAATTCTTTAGCAAAGACATGATCTCCCGAATCTGACGTATTCTGTGTGCCGCAATAAACACAAACTTTGCCTTTGAACTTTTTACTCATGGTTTGGTGCGCTCGAGGGGTTAGGTGTGTGAATCGTTCTCACCGCTAAATCCTATGATATGATGCATGGGGCTTTTTTGAATATGGACAAATTATGAGATTTTGTCCAGTTAATATCTAATTTGACCCTAAGCACTAAAAAATCTTACTTCAATGAGCTCAGGGCTGCCGGGAGCTCACCGCCAGGCGGGGCTCGCCGCTCAGCGGCAGCCGGTAAGGCTTAAGTTCAAGGGGGCCCAGGCCCAGGAGCCGGCCCGCCGCGGCAGCGGCTTCCAGTTCGCCTCCGGCCAGGTGCGGCCCCTTGAGGGCCAGCGCCAGGCCTCCGGGCAGCAGCAGGGAGGCGGCCAGTTCCAGGAAGCGCCGTAGGGGAAAGGTGGCCCGGGAGACCACCGCCTGGAAGCGGGGGCCCCACTCCCGTGCTTGCGCCGGGGTCAGATGGGTGCGGGCCACTTGAACGCCCGGCAGCTTGAGACAGGAAACCAGGTATTCCAGAAAGGCCGCCTTCTTTTGCCGGGCCTCCACCAGGGTTAGCTGGAGCTCGGGCCGGACCAGCTTCAGGGCCAGTCCGGGAAATCCCGGGCCGCTGCCCAGGTCCGCCAGGGAGCGGTAGCCTGCCAGGAAGGGCAGGACCGCCAGGGAATCGAGGAAATGCTTGACCACCATGTCCCGGTCGCTCTTTAAGCCGGTGAGGTTGACCCGGGCGTTCCACAGCTTAAGCTGGGTCAGATAAAAACGGAACTGCCCCAGCGTGGCCGAGGGCAACTCCAGCCCCAGGGCCGCGGCCCCTTCCTGCAGCAAGTCCATTGGGTCGCCGGGGAGGTAAGGGGGAGTCATCTTGTCAATTTCAATCGCCTCTAAGGTCTGTAAGGCCTCTCACCATCGTTGAGATAAGGCCCCGGAAGTAAGTACCCGATTTCATAAATCCAGGAACGTATTTATTAAGCGCGGGAGCAAGTGATTAATTCCCCATCACCCGGTGTCGTCCCCCATTGGGGGAGAGGGGAAAAAGAGCCAACGCTTGGAATGCTCCCTCTCCCCCTGGCGGGGGGAGAGCGCTGGGGTGAGGGGGGGGCGCCAAGAAACGTACCATATTTAAGAAATCAAGTACTAACGGTTGGGGACCAGGCTCCTTCATTAACCCTATTATGGGGCTTGGCGGATCGTCAGCGGCTTCCGCAGGCCCACAGGCGAGGACGCCTGTGCCACCGGGACGCCTGTGCCACTGGCCCCCCCTCGAATCACTCCCCAAAAATTCCTATTTCCCCAGACAAAATCCCCCGAAGATGCGCTCCAGGACCTCGTCTCCCATCTCCTGACCGGTGATCTCCCCCAGCTCCCGGATGGCCTCTTGGAGCTCCAGGCCCACAAGTTCCCAAGGCAGGGCCTGGGGGGATTGTGATAAAAGGTAAACCGCCAGCAGTTCCCGGGCCCGGGCCAGGCAACCCAGACACCCCTCCAGATGCCGGTGATGCCGGGCCAGGGTGACCATCTCGCCGCTGAGCCGCAGGCCGCCCCCCAGGGCCTGGGCTATCATGGCCTCCTTCAAGGCTTCGATCCCCTGGCCGGTGAGGGCGGAAACCGACAGCACCGGGAAGGAGGTGGCCGCCTGCACCTCGGTTTCGCCAAGCGTCCGGGGCAGATCCGCTTTGTTGATCACCGCCAGGCCCCGGCGGCCGCTCAGTTCCCGCAAGGCCTGCCGGTCCGCCGCGGCCATGGGCAGACTGCCGTCCAGGAGATAGAGGACCAGATCGGCCTGGGCCAGGCGTTCCCGGGTGCGCTTCATGCCCAGCTCTTCCAGGCGGTCCCGGGCCGGACCCAGCCCGGCGGTGTCGCTGAGGCGCACCGGGATGGATCCCAGGGTGATGGTCTCCTCGATAAGGTCCCGGGTAGTGCCGGGAATCTCGGTGACAATGGCCCGGTCCAGGTTAAGCAGGCGGTTCAGGAGGCTAGATTTGCCGGCATTGGTCCGGCCGGCGATGACCGCCAGCAGGCCCTCTCGCAATAAGCGGCCTTGCCGGTAGCTGGCGGTGAGGCGCGCCAGGGTTTCCATCCGGGGCGCCAGGGCCTCTTCCAGAAACGCCGGGGCCAGTTCTTCGGCTTCCTCGGGAAAATCCAGGGCCGCCTCCACCCGGGCCAGCAGGTCCAGGAGGTCCTCCCGCAGCCGGGCCAGGCCACGCCCCAGGCCACCCTGGAGATGGCCGGCGGCCACCTGCAGCGCCGCCTCGCTACGGGCCCGGATCACTTCCAGGACCGCTTCCGACTGGGTCAGGTCGATCCTCCCCGAGAGAAAGGCCCGCAGGGTGAACTCGCCGGGCTGGGCCAAACGGGCCCCCCGCTCCAGAGCCAGGGATAAGAGGCGCTCCAGCACCCGGTAGCCGGAGTGGCAGTTGATCTCCACCACGTCTTCCCGGGTATAGGTGTGGGGGGCTCGCATCCAGGTGAGCAGCACTTCGTCGATGATTTCTCCCTGGGAACCGACGATCTCTCCCAGGTAGAGCTGGTGGGAGCGCCACTGGCGGCGGGGGCGGCGGGGGCGAAAGATCTCCCGGGCAATCTCCCGGGCCCGGGGGCCGCTGAGACGGACGATGCCTATGCCCGCCTCACCTAAGGGAGTGGAAATGGCGGCGATGGTATCTGCCGGATCAGGCTGGGTCATGTTTTCGTAAGGGGTAATCGTGATGCGTCTGGAATAATGAACTTAACCCTTCACCCATTACCCATCACCCATTGCCGTCTTTCCCGGGGCATCCTCCTGGCCTTCCTAATTTTTGGCGGGGGATATGACCACCTTCTTGTACAGCCCTTCCCCCCGGCTGCTGGTCTTCAGATCCCTGTCCTCCTGAAGGGCCAGATGGACGATGCGGCGGTCATAGGGGTTCATGGGATTCAAGGTGATGGACTTACCGCTCTTTTTCACCTTCTCGCCATAATTCTGGGCCAGGTGCGCCAGGGCCTCGTCGTGCCGGACCCGGTAGGCCTCCACGTCGATGGAGATCCTCACCTTGCGGCGGCTCCGCTTGGCCAGCATCTTGGTGACCAGATATTGCAAGGCGTCCAGGGTCTGGCCCTGCTTGCCGATGAGCAGACCGGCGTCCGCGGTTTCGATGCGCAGGCTGATGCGCTCCTTCTCCTGGTGCACGCTAACCTTGGCCTGCTCCTGCATCTTCGCCAGGAGGTTCTCCAGAATCTCCTGGGCCGCGGTCAGCAGGTTTTCTTCCAACTCATCCCGGTGGGCGGCCCGAACCTTCGCCTTCCGGCCACCCAGGCCAAAGAGGCCTGGGGAGCCCACCGATAAGATCTCGATCTCCAACTGCTCCGGGGACACCTGAAAATGGGAACAAGCCGCCTCAATGGCGTCTTCGGTGCTCTTGCCTTCAAACTCCTTAAACTCCATCAACGCTTCCTCTAAAACTAGGTGAGGTACTTATTGGTATAATATTGTTGGATGATGGAAAGCACATTGTTCACCAGCCAATAGATCACCAGGCCGGAGGCGAAGTTCAGAAACATGAAGGTGAAAATTAACGGGAGAAACATCATCATCTTGGCCTGGGCGGGGTCCCCCGGGGAGGGGGTCATCTTCTGCTGCAGGAACATAGTGCCCCCCATGACCAGGGGGGTGATGAGCAAGGGGTCCTTGGTGGACAGGTCCGCCAGCCAGACGATATTGCTAAACGGCAGGGCAGGTATGAAGGAGGCGTGGCGCAGTTCGATGGCAGACCCCAGAACCCTGTACAGGGCAATGAATACCGGCAGTTGTATCACCATGGGCAGGCAGCCGGCCATGGGGTTGACCTTGAAAGTCCGGTACAGGCCCATCAGCTCCTTGTTCATAGCCTCCTTGTCGTCTTTGTATTTCTCCCGGATCTTGGCCACCTTGGGCTGGAGCTTCTGCATCGCCTTCATGGACTTGTAGCTTTTGTGGTTGGGGTAGAAGAAGAGGATGCGGATCACAAAGGTGAGGATGACGATGGCCCAGCCGTAATTAAGGGAATAGCGCTCAAAAAACTTCAGGGCGTAGAGCAGGGGGTGACCCAGGAAATCGAACCAGCCGAAGTTGACGGCCCGCTCCAGGCCCAGGCTCTGAAGGTCGTTCAGGTCCTTGGGCCCGAAATAAAGACCATAGGAAAACTGGGCCTCCCGGCCGGCGGGCAGATTCTCCACCGGGGTCCTTAGGCTGGCCACCATGGGTCCCGGAGGGGTCTCCTCAAGCAGCACCAGGGCCTTGGGGGCCGCCTGGGGCACCATGGCCATCAAGAAATAACCCTCGTCCAGCCCGACCCAGTCGATCTTGCCGGTAAAGGTCCGGGGTTCCTTGAGGCCGCCGCTCTTGATCTCTTGCCAGCTATTATTGACGTAGCTGTTGAACCCTATGAAGTTGTAGCGGGAGGCCACCTCCCCGGCAAACCGCTCCCTGAGGTCAAGGTCCAACTGCCCATCCAGGGTTTGGCCGGTTTGGTTCACCAACTTCACCGCCAGGTCTAAGGCATAGCTGTCCCCCTTAAAGGTGAAGGTCTTGATGAAGGTGAGGCCAGAGCTGCTGCGGCCGGTGAATTGCAGGGTACCCTTATCCGCCCCACTGAGGGTGAGGCCCGGCTGGGACGCCACCCAGGATATGGTCCCGTCAGCCCCGGAGAGGCTGCGGCCCTGCCAGCCCAGGTCCAGGGGGTAATCCTGGCCGGGGCCGAAACTCACCAGTTCTTTGGGCTGGGCCAGGGCGTTCTCCGGACTGTGGTAGCGCTCTAAATCCAAAGAGACCGGCCCCAATTTAAACTGGTAGATGGGGGTAAAGGGCAGGCTCTCCAGGTATTTTTTTAACTGGAAGCTTTTCAGGCGGCCGCCCGCATCGGTGAATACCGCCCGAAACAGAGGGGTCTCCACCACCAGGTCCCGACCCGGCCTGGCCGTGACCGGAGTCGGGGCCAGTGGCGGTTGGGCCGCCGGCCTGGCGGGAGCCGGGGCCAGCGGCCCTTGGGCCTGTTGGGTTTGCTGGGCTTGCCTGTTTTGCTGGCTTTCCTGGGTTGGGGAGACCTGGTCCACCCGAGACCGCTGCCCGATATACATGAACACCACAAAGACCGCCATACTCAAGGCGAGGGCAATCATAGCCCGTTTTTCCATGCATGACTCCTAGGGCACCGGGTCCCAACCCCCGGGGTGAAAAGGATGGCAGCGCAAGAGGCGCCGCAGGCTCAGGTAGAGGCCCCGCCGGAAGCCGTGGCGGGCCATGGCCTCGGCGGCGTAATGGGAGCAACTGGGGGCGAACCGGCAGCACGCGGGAAACAGGGGAGCAATCAGCAACTGGTAGACCCGGATGGACCAGAGGGCCAATCTAATCATGGGCTACCCCCGGGGCCTTCGCCAACAACAGGCCCCCCAACTCCTCCGCCACCCGCCAATAATTCAGGGCTTCCGCCCCCTGTTTGGCCATAATCACCAGGTCCTTTGGGGGCAAAAGCGCCTTATGCCGCCGGAAAAATTCCCGCAGCAGCCGCTTCATGCGGTTGCGCCTGGCCGCCTTGCCGAAGCGCCGGGTCACCACCAACCCCAGCCGGGGGGCGGGGCCCTCCGGGGGGGCCAGGGTTACCCCGAAATGGCGCGAATGCAGCCGCCTCCCCTGGGCCTGGACCCGGAGATAATCGCGACGCCGGCGGAGCCGATCCGCCTTGGTGAAACTAGCGATCCCCTTGCTGGTTGGGGTCGGGACGGGGGTGGGGCGCCGGTCGACGGAATTGGGGGGAGGGCTCAGGATCACTCCGCCGGCGCTAAACCGTCAAGCGTTTCCGACCCTTGGCCCGGCGGCGGTTGATGACCTGGCGGCCACCCCGGGTGCTCATCCGCTCCAGGAAGCCGTGGGTTCTGGACCGACGCAGATTATGGGGTTGATAGGTGCGCTTCGACATTTGCTCATCCTTATCACGGAACGTTTTCCAACCATTTTATAAACCATTTATAGGTCTTTTTGTCAAGGGACCGTCTAGATTTTCTCCGGTTCCCGGCCTCTTGACCTATCCAGGTATCTGCGTCAACCAGGAGAGGCGGTGGCCACCTGTCCTGACCAGGCCATGGTCCCCAAGGCCTGGGCATCCTGGAAAGTCAAGGGCCGTTCCTCCAACCGCCAATTTTTAAGTTGAATTTTATAAACGAAATAACATAGAATTAAAAGGTTAGAGCTAGATTAGCCCTTTCGCGAGTCTAGGGACCGGGTGCCTCTGGGCCCTCTGGCCGGCTCATACCCCACTGGACCTCAGGCAGTGTTTCCATGAAGATTAAGGAGTGCCTATGTTTCTCGATCCCATCCTGGGATGGTTCTCCAATGATTTGGCCATCGACTTAGGCACCGCCAATACCCTGGTTTACGTCAAGGGCAAAGGTATCGTCCTGAGCGAACCTTCGGTGGTGGCGGTGCGCAAAAACGACCGGGACCGCAGCCGGGTGCTGGCGGTGGGCCGGGAGGCCAAGATGATGTTGGGCCGCACCCCGGGCAACATCGTGGCCATCCGCCCCATGAAGGACGGGGTCATCGCCGACTTCGAAATCACCGAGGCCATGCTGCGCCACTTCATCCGCAAGGTACACAACCGCCGCTCCCTGATCCGGCCCCGCATCATCATCTGCGTCCCCTCGGGTATCACCCCGGTGGAAAAGCGGGCGGTGCGGGAGTCGGCAGAATCGGCCGGGGCCCGGGAAGTCTATCTCATCGAGGAGCCTATGGCCGCGGCCATCGGCGCCGGGCTGCCCATCACCGAGCCCATCTGCAACATGGTGGTGGACATCGGCGGCGGCACCTCCGAAGTGGCGGTCATCTCCCTGGCGGGCATCGTCTATTCCAAATCGGTGCGGGTGGGTGGCGACAAGATGGACGAAGCCATTTTGCAATATATCAAGCGTACTTACAATCTCCTGATCGGCGAGCGCACCGCGGAAATCATCAAGACCACCATCGGCAACGCCTTCCCCGGCGAGGTCGAATCCATGGACGTCAAGGGCCGGGACCTGGTCAGCGGCATCCCCAAGATCATCAATATCAACTCCGATGAGGTCCGCCTGGCCATTCAGGAGCAGATCGACGTCATCATCGCCGCGGTGAAAACCGCCCTGGAGCAGACCCCCCCGGAGCTGGCTGCGGACATCGTGGACCGGGGCATCTACCTGACCGGCGGCGTCGCCCTTTTGAAAGGCCTGGACGACCTGCTCAAACAGGAGACCGGGTTACCCATCAAGATCGCCGACGATCCCTTGACCACGGTGGTTCTGGGTTCCGGCCGGGCCCTGGACAACATTAACATCCTGAAGGAAATAATGATTGCTTGAGGCAGTTGGCTTTGCGCCCTAAGTTGCACTACCGCACTCCGTTGATCGTGGCCCTGGCTCTCTTGCTGTTTTTCTCCGTCCTTTCCCTCAGCCTGAAGCAATCACCGGTCATGAAGGAGGTGGAAGGGTTGGTGGTTTCCGCCACTGCCCCCGGATTGCAGGCCCTGGAATTTTTGGGCCGCCGCGGCAGGCGCCTCTGGCAGGGCTACATCTACCTGGTGGGGGCCCGACAGGAGAATGTCCAACTGCACCGGAGCCTAGAGGAATACCAGCAGAAGGAAATCCGTTTTCAGGAAGCCCAGCAGGCCCTGACCCGCCTGGAAGCGCTCTTGGACCTGAAGAGACAGGTGGCCCTGCCGGTGATCGGGGCCCGGATCATCGCCTACGACTCGTCCCTGTGGTCCCGCTGCGCCCTCATCGATCAGGGGAAGGCCCAGGGGGTGAAGACCGCGCTGCCGGTGCTGGCGCCGGAGGGTATCGTCGGGCGAGTCGTGGAGACCTATCCCCAGTACGCCAAGGTGATGCTCATCGTGGACCGCAAGAGCGGCGCCGACGCCATGGTGCAGCGCACTCGGGTGCGGGGCATCCTCCAAGGCCAGGGAGGCAACCGCTGCTCCCTGGATTTCGTCCCCAAGAGCGCCGACGTCCAGGTGGGGGACCTGGTCCTGGCCGCCGGCCTGGCCGGCATTTATCCCAAGGGCTTGGTCTTCGGCAAGGTCACCGAGGCCAACAAAAAGAGCCCCGGAGTCTTCCAGGAAATCGAAGTGACCCCCGCAGTGGACCTGTCGGCCCTGGAAGAAGTCCTGGTGATCAAAGTCGCCAACCTCAGCCTGTCGGAACCATGATCGCCGCCCTTCTCGGATACAGTTTCCTGGCCCTGGCCATTTTCTACCTGCAGAACCTGGCGTTCTTCCCGCAGGTGCACCTGCGGCTGCTGGCCCTGCTGCTGTTCTACCTGGGTTTGCGGCCCTCTCTGGCCCTGGCCCTGGCCCTGGCGGTGGCCTTAGGGGTCTTGCAGGACAGCTTTGCCACCACCCCCTTCGGGCTTCACCTGGGCGCGGCCCTGTTGCTGGTGGCGGCGGCCCGCTTCTTTTGCCAGCGTCTGCCCCAGCAGCGATTCGGCCTCCAGGCGGTGGCCTGCCTGCTGGCCCTGGTCCTGCAAGAGGTCTTCCTGCAGGCGAGTCTCATCACCTTGGGCTACGAAGGAGGACTGGCCTGGGGGCAGCTGTCTCATCACGCCGCGGAAATTCTGTTTACCGCGGCCCTGGGGCCTTTGATGTATTTACTGGTGCGTGGCCTGGAAAGATATCTGGGCCGCTACGGCTGGCGCCCCAGGAGCCAGCCCGGGTTTTACCGGCCTCTGGCGTAATGGTGGGGCGGCTGTCTCCCTGGCCGCCTCAAGGCGGACGGATTAATGCGGCCTATCCCACCAAATACCAGGACAAGACCTTACCAAGACGAGACCACTGACTGAGAGCGCCATGGCCCACCCCAAGCTGAATCTGGAAGAAAACCATTTTGGCGACTTTAAGTTCCTGGGAACTTCCACCGGCGGCGCCATGCCCCTGGATGAACAGGAGCGGGTGCGGCGCCATTTTTCCGCGGTGGCCCTCATCGTCCTTGCCCTCTTTGCCCTCCTGTTCCTGCGCCTCTGGTTTCTGCAATTGGTGCAGGGTGAATACCTGCGCCAGCGCTCGGAACAAAACCGCATCCGCCTCATAGACCTGCCCCCCTGGCGGGGCAAGATTCTGGACCGCGACGGCCAGGTTCTGGTGGGCAACCGGCCCAGCTACGAACTGATGGCGGTCTTGGAAGACGTAGGAGACATTGCGCTCCTGAGCCGTCGGCTGGCGATTTTGCTTCATATGGGTCAGAAGCAGATCGGCGCCCAGTTGGAAAACGCCCGGGCCAACGGCCTCTACCAGGTGCGCCTCCGGGGAGACCTGAGCTGGGAAGAACTGGCCCACGTGGCCACTTATCAACCGGAGTTGCCCGGAGTCCTGGTGCAGCTCCAGCCCAAGCGGGAGTACCGCCAAAATGGGCAGGCGGCCCATGTCCTGGGTTATCTGGGGGAGATTAGCGAAGCCCAGCTCAAGAGCGGCAAGTTTGCCAATTACAAGGTGGGGGACTACGTGGGCCGTTACGGCATCGAACTGGCCTGCGATAACTATCTCATGGGCGCCCGGGGCCACCGCCGCATCGAAGTGGACGCTTATGGCCGGGAATTCGGCCAAATGGACTCGATTTCCCCCACCCCCGGGGCCAACGTCTACCTGACCCTGGATAGCCGCATGCAGCAGGAGGCCGAGGATTGCCTGGAAGGCAAGGCGGGAGCCATTGTCGCCCTGGATCCCCGTTCCGGCAAGATTCTGGCCATGGCCTCTTCCCCAACCTTTTCCCAGGAGGCCTTTGAGCGGGGGCTGCCGCCCCAGGAATGGCAACGGCTCAGCCAGGATAAGAGCCATCCCCTGGAAAACCGCGCTCTCCAGGGACAGTATCCCCCAGGTTCCACTTTCAAAATTATCATGGCGGTAGCCGGCCTGGAAGAGAAGGTCATCACCCCCGAAACCACCTTTAATTGCACCGGGTCCCTCGTCTGCGGCGACCACGAGTTCAAATGCTGGAAAAAGGGCGGCCACGGCGAGGTCAATCTCCACCGGGCCCTGGTGGAATCTTGCGACGTCTATTTTTATAACCTGGGGGAGAGGCTGGGGATTGACCGCATTGCCAAGTGGAGCCGCCGCTTCGGCCTGGGACAACCCAGCGGCCTGCATCTGGATAAAGAGATGCCCGGGCTGGTGGCCTCCAGCGAATGGAAAAAGGCCCGCTTCCACCAGGCCTGGCACGAAGGGGAGACCCTGTCGGTTGCCATTGGCCAGGGCTATAACCTGGTCACCCCGCTCCAGATGGCCCAGGTGGCCGCGGCGATAGCCAACGGCGGCCTGATCTATGAGCCACAGTTGGTGGAAAAAACGGAGAGTCCAACCGGAGAGGTTATCTTTCAGTCGCAGCCGCAGGTGAAGTATCGCCTGGGGGCCAGTGCGGCCACCCTCGCCGCGGTGCAGAAGGGCCTGGAGGGGGTGGTGGCTGAGGAGGCCGGAACCGGCAAGGCGGCCCGCCTGGCCCAGATCCAGGTGGCCGGCAAGACTGGCACCGCCCAGGTGGTGGCCGCGGAGAGGCTGGCAGAGGAGAAAAAAGGCGATGCCGCCGAGAAGATCCGCAAGTATGAAAACCATGCCTGGTTCGTGGGTTACGCCCCGGCGGACAACCCCCGGGTGGCCGTGGCGGTGCTGTTGGAACACGGCGGCCACGGCGGCACGGAGGCCGGACCTCTGGCCCGGCGGGTCATCGCCGCGGCCTTCCGGGAGCACGAGCCCCGGGTGGCCCAATCGGAATAATACGGTTTTCAGTTTTCGGTTTTCGGTTAAAAGAAAAATAAAACTGCCTTGCCCCCCTTCAATCTGATCTGACCTCCGCCTCCCCGCCGTCCCAGCCATATTTGCCGATAAGGCGCACGAAGCGGCAGCCGCCGTAGTATTCGCACTTCAACCCCTCCCCGGTCTGGCGCACGCAGGTCAGGGTTTGGGTGAACCTGTCCCCCACCGGAATCACCAGCCGTCCCCCCACGGCCAGTTGCTCCACCAGGGGCCTGGGGACCTGGGGGGCCCCGGCGGTGACTAGGATGCCGTCGAAGGGGGCTTCCTGCGGCCAGCCCAGGGTGCCGTCCCCCACCCGGATGCGAATATTCCGGTAACCCAGGGAGTCCAAGATCGATCGGGCTTGATCCGCCAGGCCGCCCTTGCGGTCGATGCTGAAGACCGTGGCGGCCAACTCCGCCAGGACCGCCGCCTGGTAGCCGGAGCCGGTGCCCACCTCCAGGACCCGGTCTGTCTCCTGGAGCTCCAGGATCTCGGTCATGAGGCCCACGATGTATGGCTGGGAGATGGTCTGGTCTTCCCCGATGGGCAGGGGATAGTCACCGTAGGCCTGGCTCCAGAGGTGCTCAGGGACAAAGCGGTGCCGGGGCACCTGGCGCAGCGCGGCCAGCACCCGGGGGTCGGCCACCCCCCGGGCCCGGATTTGCTGTTCCACCATGCGGTCCCGGGCCGCGGCAAATTGATCCTCGGGCATGAAATATTCCTCTCAGGAACAGCTTCCAGCAGCAAGGCGTACCGGCCCGCGGTCACCAGCCGCGACCCGCCGGGTCCCCTTATCCGGCCAGATCCCTAAAATAATAGGAGAAAGCCGGTTTTTGCAGGGGAAACTGGAAAATTTTTTTTCTCAAGCTAAAAATTTTCCGCGGCGGGACAGGCGCCGGTGAGTGCCGGGATGATGGATCAGAGGCTGATTCTTTGATATCATTACCTTATGGAATCGATGGACCACTGCCGTTTTCACCCGGACCGGGAGGCCTGGGTCCAGTGCCAGAAATATGAATTGGGATACTGCCGGGAGTGCTTAGACGCCTGCCGGGCCTGCACCGACCCCTGCCTCCACTGCAAGTTCCGCCCGGGCTGCGTCATCTGGGAGCTCTGCCGCAAGGAGGCTAAAAAACGCTGCCAGGAAGAGGGGTGATGCACCAGCCGCAGTGCGTCTCTTTCACAGCTTCTTCTCCCACCTGAGCAAATCGGTCACCTGGGCCAGGGTGCGGCCTTCCTTGATCTCCTCCCGGATGCGATTCTCCTTTTCCAGGACGTCCATGGACCGGTTGGCGTATTCCACCGCCAGGATCCGGGGCAGGACCACCACCCCATCGTCATCCCCCAGGACCCAGTCGCCGCTCTCCACCTTGACGCCCCCCACCCGGATGGGTACCCCGATCTCTCCGAAGCCCTTGGGTTCCCCGGCGTTGGGCATCACCAGGCGGGAGAAGGCCGGAAAACCCAGCTTGGCGATGTCGCCCGAGTCTCTGATGGCGCCGTCGATCACCACCCCGTTTAGTCCTCGCTGCAGGGCCGAATTGGTGGCCAGTTCCCCCCAGATGGCAGGCCCCACCCCGCCGGCATCGATGACCAGCACGTCCCCCGGCTGGGCCAGGTCGATGGCCTCCACCGGCTTGGCCCAATCCCCGGGATAGGTCCGTACCGTCAGGGCCGGGCCCACCATGCGGATCCCGGGAAACAGGGGCCGCAGCCCCTCCAGAACCCCGCTCCGGTGCAGGGCGTCGGAGAGATTGGCGCTGGAGACCAACTCCAGCACCCCCCGGATCTCCTCCTCCCCCACCCGTTTGAACAGGGTGGTGGGAATCACCGCGCCCTCATCCAGGGCCCGGCGGATCTCCCGGGTGGCCGCGGCCGGGTCCTTGGCCTTGGTGATGGCGCCCCCCACGATGACGTAGCCAGCCCCGTGGGCCACCGCCTGGGCGGCGGTCTCGGAGTTGATCCCTCCGGCCACTCCCACCGGCACCCGCACCGCCCCGCTGACCGCGGCCAACACCGCAAAGGGGTCTTGTCCCCCGCCCCGCATCTGCTCGTCAATGGCCACGTGCACCGAGATGTAGTCCGCCCCCAGCTCCTC
>Ga0116127_1000028_pt1 | contig 145231 bp, 132 predicted proteins | sample June2015DPH_16_1_FD_89731 | JGI IMG/M metagenome (GOLD analysis project Ga0116127, IMG submission 89731) | Peatland microbial communities from SPRUCE experiment site at the Marcell Experimental Forest, Minnesota, USA - June2015DPH_16_100 | ecosystem: Environmental > Terrestrial > Soil >... | reverse complement strand
GGCTGGAGCCACGCGTCCGCAAACGAGCCAAGAAACAGTTCCCTTACATGACGATCCCGCGGGCCGAACTGAAATCACAACTCCGCGCCAGGTATCATGATACAGCTTAACTTCGTGGCATTCAGCTACGTCCCCCGTTTCACCTCCTTTATCCGCTCGGAACACGCAAAAAACGGGGCTTTCAGCATGCCAGACCCTATTCCGGGGAGGCCTTTCGCCTGAACCAGCTTCTGCCGGCAATCATGAGGGCGCCGACGGCGACCATGGCAAATGTCGAAGGCTCCGGCACGTCCGTGTCACTGTAGATGAAACCCCAATCTCGGCCGCCGTAGAGCAGCACATTGTTCTGGGTGGTTCCGTTCGCTCCCGTGTCGACGGCGATGAACGTGTTGGCCTCCCAGTTGATGGAAAGGAGATCCGGCGTAGCGTCGCTTTGGCCGTCGCCGTAACCGCCGAGGTCCTCGGTCCGGTAAGGTGTGTCATCCATCCACTTCTCGGTGCTGTTGTTGGCGTAGCCGAACGTGCCAGTCGCGTCGTACCACGGCGAATTGGCGTTCGCACCGTCGAGGAAATAACGGGTTATCGTGCTCGTCACCTGCCCCGTCGCATCGTCGCCGTAATTGCTGGTGGCCTGGACGATCTGGAGAAAGTGGACGTTTGCCAACGCGCCCTTGTCACCGCCGCCGCCCGGATCCCATGCGCGGGGCACGTAGTCGAGGGTGTAGTTCGCGCCGCCGACATCGCCGGTCACATCGCGGGTCTGGGCGGGATTGCCGTTGGGGAGAGTGTACCCGTCATTGGAAACCACCCAGGCAGTGTAAACGAACGAGCTAAGCCTGTCCGCGGAGACCAGATTACCGGCAAACGTGAACGTCCACTGCGCCGCGTTGTTGAAGTTCCACCCCACATTCTCCTGGTTGGCCGAATTGGGCAGCGCCTGGTTTAACCAGTCAGGCGTGGCGGTCAAAAACGGCGCCCCAGCGGGGTTTACGGTAGAAGTGTTCTGGTCGTCCCAGCCCCACGCCGTCACCGATGGATATCCCGTTTTAGCTTCACATACGGTGGCGAAAACAGAAAGGGCGAGAATCAGCAAAGCGGCCGTTGATAGAAGTCGGGGACATGAAACGGAGACGTAGCAAGTTTTCCGTTTCTGGCTCATTTGAGTTCCTCTCCTTTTTCCTGAGTCGCTGCCGTCTCCCGATCTCGCGGCGCACGATCTGGAAACAGCAGAACGTGGCATTTACTTCTTGAAAACGACGTGGACCAGCCGGGAAAGTATCAATCGGCGTGGGGGCAACACAAGTCGGACATTTGTCCGTCAGCGGAAAAGGGGACATCAAGGCAGAGGGGGAGACAGGGAGACAAGGAGACAGGGAGACAGGTATCGCCTTTTGTTAACTCGCAACTCGCAACTCGCAACTAACAACTAGCAACTTCTGAGGCCCGGCGTGTCAGTGAAACAGGGGACATTTTCCCGAGCTGCGGGCGGGGCAGATGCTGGGGAGGTTGCACCCGCCTTCGGCGGTCATCTGCAAAAACTCGCCGAGGATGCCGGCAACCAAGGCACGCTGGCTGCCCACGTCGAGCTTGTGGTACAGGCGCTCCAGGTGAGCGCGCACCGTACAGGGCGACATGCCCAGGTGATGGGCAATGCTCGTCCTCTTCTCATCGTCGAAGATGGCTTTGACGATTTGCAGCTCGCGCTCGGAAAGGTCCAGCCGCTGCGAGAGGGCGGACCAGGCTTGGTTTGTGAGAAACGGCGAAAGCGACGCCGAAGTCAACTGCCCCATATTCTTCCCCTCGCTGATCGATAGGCGGTCACCACGTATGCATATTTTGGTAAAGAAGGCAAGTCATAAGTTTTTGCTGGCAAACAAAATGCTACCGCGGAGGGGAGAAGGGGATTTCAGATTTGAGATTTCAGATCTCAGATTCAATCTCTGTGGCTGTCTCTGTGGGCTCTGCGGCTCTGCGGTTGCATTTTCCCGCACTACGCGCGTCGCACGCGACGCGGCTAAAATAAAGGCGCGCGGGCGCGTTTGAAGCGCGATTGAAGGCTGACGGCGGCGGCGATGAGAGCGGCGAGGCCGAGTAACCCGGAAACGGCGACGACGCTGGCGCCGGGTAAATCGGGACGCAGAAACTGGGCCAACGCGCCGGCGCCGGGGCCGAGAATCGAACCGAGGCCGATCAGGGCCTCGTGGTAGCCGCCGTGCTCGGTGCTGCCTTCGCTTAATACCATTCCAAAATACAAGCTGGCGGCGTAAATCAGGCCCATGGTGACGCCCAGAGCGATTTGACAGAGGATCATCGTCAGCAGGGGCAGCCTGGGCGAGGGAACGACGACGCCCAGGAAGGCCAGCAAAAGAATTAGGGCGGCGGCGGGGAGGATTCGCGGGCGGGTGTGCCACCAGATCGTCACGCCCAGCAGGGCGAAAGTGAAGAAGCGGGAGAGCATCCAGACGCTGGCGGCGGCGGTGCGCCATTGGGGCGGCATGGTGTGCAGCACGGGCAGCGATGGCAGAATCGCCATCAGGGCGTACATCATGGCGTAGGTGGCGGGCAGAGCCACGCGGGAAAGGCGCATGGCCAAGGTGCGCTGGGCCAGGAGGCGCGGCTCAGGCGCCGGCGGCGCGGCGGGGAATTCGCGCGTGTCGCCGAGGCTGCGCCATAGGAGGGCCGCGGAGATGGCGTGGGCGGTCACGGCCAGGAGGAAGAGCCCGCGGGGGAAATACTCGATAATGGCTCCGCTGACGGCCAGGGTGGCGGCGCCGACGGCGGCCCAGAGGCAGTTGTAGAGGGAGATTCGGCGAGAGAGTTCGTGGGCATCAGCGCCGCTGCAGATCAGGCTTTCCAGGGCGGGCCATTGGACGGCGCTGAGCAGCGTGTACAAAAGCAGAACGGCAACGATCAGCCACTGGTTGGCCCAACAGGCGGCCAGGAGGACGAGCGGGGACAAAAGGCCCTGCGTGGCGCGCATCAGGCGGCGTCGGCCCATGAGGGCGCTGAGGCGGTGGGAAGACAGGGCGCCGACAACGTAGAAAAATCCCTGGGAGGTGGAGAGCGCCAGGTTCTGCAGCGAATTCCAGCCGAAGCGCCGGTGCATGTAAAAGAAGATGCCCAGACTCAGGAGAGCCGAGGCGTGGGAGGCGAGGGCTTCGACCAGGTAAAGACGGCGCAGTTGCCGGCGGTCGCCGGATGTCGGGGCGGTTATAGGCGCCGGCTGTGGAGGGAACTGGGACAAACAGGCCATGGCTCAAAAGGATATCAGAAGGGTATCGACAAAGGGCGGGCGGTTGCGTTGCAAATTGGGGCGGCCCGTCGTAAGACTGCTTCGCTTTGCATCGCGGATGGAGCAATATTCGGCGCGGCGTTTGGTCGATAAGAATGAGCTGGAGCTTGCTTTCGTCCTGAAAGGATTTTGCGGCCATGCAAACCGCGGTACACGTCACGCATGAGGCAGTCCAGAAGATTGGTGGAATCGGCGCCGTCTTGCACGGACTGCTGACCAGCCGGGAGTATCTGGACAAGATTCCGCGGAACATCTTGATCGGCCCCTGCTGGCCCAGCGACGAGAAAGGGGAAGAACGGCTGGGGGCGCAGGGGGAAGTGCTGTACAGCAGCCTGGATCATCTGTACCGCTCGCCGCTGGCGGGCCGGTTCCGGGAGATCGAGCAGGCGTTTGACGTGGCCATCGTGTACGGGCGGAAGAAGTTCGTGAACAAGGAGACGGGGGTGACGTCGACGCCGGAGGTGGTGCTGATCGACGTGACGCACTACGACAAGGAAAAGATCGGCGTTTTCAAGTACGAGCTGTGGAAGACGTTCGGGATTGAAAGCAGCAAGTACGAGAACAACTGGGACTTCGAACAATACATGCGCTTGGCGCGGCCGGCGCTGGCGGTGCTGCACGCGCTGGGCGCCGGCAGCGAGATCGAGCCGTGCGTGATCCTGAGCCACGAATACATGGGGATGCCGACGGTGCTGGCGGCGATTTTGGAGGGGGACCGCAGCAACTTCCGCACGGTCTTTTACGCGCACGAAGTGGCGCCGATGCGGCGGATCGTCGAGGAGCATCCCGGCCACGACACGATGTTCTACAACGTGATGCGCGCGGCGATCAGCCAGGGGCATTACCTGGAGGACGTGTTCGGCGATCAGAGCGCGTTTTACAAGCACGCCTTGGTGAAGGCGGCGCGTTTCTGCGACGCGATCTTCGCGGTGGGCGATTACGTGCTGAAGGAGATCCGGTTTTTGGGCCCGGACTTCGTGCACGTGGACAGCCAACTGGCGTACAACGGCGTGCCGCACTGGAAGATCACCGTCGCGGAGAGGATGGCCAGCCGGCGAAAACTGCAGGCGTACTGCCATGGGCTTTTGGGCTACGAACCGGATTACGTTTTTTCGCACGTGACGCGTCTGGTGCCCAGCAAGGGAATGTGGCGCGACCTGCGGGTGCTGGAACACGTGGAGAAAATGCTGCGGGCCAAGAACGAAGCGGCGGTGCTGTTCACGCTGAGCACGGAAGTGCCGGCGCGCCGCGGGGATGACATCCGGCGGATGGAGCAGCACTATCACTGGCCGGTGGTGCACCGCGAAAGCCTGCCGGACATGTCCAGCGGCGAAGCGGTCTACTACCAGGGCGTGCAGGAATTCAACGCGCGATCGCGCAATACCAAGGTGATCTTCATCAACCAGTTCGGCTTCGAACAGCGCGCCTGCGGTCTGCGCATGCCGGCGGACATGGAATTCATGGACATTCGCAAGGGATCGGACGCGGAGTTCGGGCAAAGCATCTACGAGCCGTTCGGGATCGCGCAGGTGGAGCCGATCAGCTTCGGCGGGGTGTGCGTGTTCAGCAGCGTGTGCGGCTGCGCCGGGTTCGTGCAGAAGGCGGCGGGCGGCTCGACGCCCAACGTCATCGTGGCGGATTACACGGACCTGCCCAACAAATCGCTGCGACCGGAGCAACTGATGTCCATCGGCCAGCCGCAGCGGAATGAGATCGAGCACGCGGTGGCGGGCAGGGTGGCGCGGGATCTGATGGAGCGTCTGCCGCGGTCGCCGCAGGAGTTCGAGCAGTTCATCGAGCGTGGCTACGAGCTGGCCAGCCGAATGAGCTGGGAGGCGGTGGCGCGGGATTATGTGATCCCCGGCATCCAGCGCGCCGCCAAGGCCCAACGCCTCAAGCAAATCGCGTAAATTCCAAGACGTTCAACGCAACCGCAGCAGCAACTCAGATGTTGGACAACGGCGTGCGCCCTCTGGTATAGTTTCCGCCCCTTCCCTGGCGGAAGCGGACGTTTTGCAAGGACATCCATGGCCTACAAATTCAAGCCGAATAAGAGCGTGGCCAAGCGGCTGCGTTTGACCAAGACGGGCAAGCTCAAGCGGCATCACAGCTTCACGTCGCACTTGATGAGCTCGCGGCCGGCATCCAAGCGGCGAAAGCTGCGCCAGCCGGCGATTTTGTTCGAGGGCCACGCCCGCAACATGCGAAAGCTGATGGGCGTCAGCGGCCTGCATCCCGGGGCGATTCGGCAGTCCCTAAAGCGAGAGAGGAACTGACTCATGCCGCGCACCACCGGCGGCCCGACCCATAGCCGCAAACGCAAGAGAGTTCTACGTGCCGCCAAGGGATTCCGAGCGGCCTCCGGCACGTTGTACCGCCCGGCGATCGAATTCGTCCGCAAAGCCGGCGTCTACGCCTACCGCGATCGCCGGCAACGCAAACGTCATTTCCGCGCCCTGTGGATCACGCGCTTGGGCGCTGCCCTGCGGGAGCGCGGCCTCAACTACAGCCGATTCATCCCCGCCCTGGTGGCGGCGGGAATCGAACTGAACCGCAAAATGCTCAGCGAACTGGCGATCAGCGACCCGGCGGCGTTCGATGCCATCCTGCAGAAGGTGCGGCCGCATGTGGCGAAATAAATAGAGACGAAGTGGAAGAGTAATTCCGCCTCGTCTCTCCGTCTCTTCGTCTCTACGTCTCTTGCCCCCCCGTCTCTTGATTCCGCGCCTCTCACTTCAATTTCATCGTCACGCCTTCTTGTTCCCACTGCTCGAGCAGGCGGCGCAGGTCGCTGACCGTGGCGTTGAGCTGGCGCGTGGTGTCGGCCAGCGATTCGTAGAGCCGCGGGTCGTTGACCAGCATGCCGGCCGTGCCTTTGCCCGAGTCCAGCTTCTGCGAAATGCTTTGCAGGGTGTTGAGCACGGAAGCAAGCTGCGTCAGACGGTCGCCCATTTGCTTGGTCAGGTCGCTCGAGTCGTGCTGGAGGGAGTCGGTCAGGGTTTCGAGTTTGACCGACAGGCGGGTGGTGGCCTCGGTGGTCTGGCGAATATTGGCGATGGCGACGCGGATGTTCTGCTGCGTTTTTTCCTCGCCCAGGAGCGCCTGCATCGAATCCAGGACCTGGGTAGCGCGTTTGAGCGCTTCGTCCAGATGCTGGATGGCGCCCGACTTGTGCAGATCCTCGGTGGTCTTGGAGATTTCCTGGCTCATTTTGCCGACGTCTTCGGCGGCTTGGGTGAACTGGGGAGGAAGGAACTGCAAGGACAACCCGAGGTACCGGGCGTTCAGAGTGGCGCCGCTCTGGAGGGTGCCCTCGGCCTGTTGTCCCTCCAGGTCGAGGCTGACGCTGGATCCGCCACCGATGGCGCTGGACTGCATGATGGCGGCACGGATGTTGGCCGGCAGCGGCGGGGAGCGATCGACCGTGCCGTCGATGAGGATGCTTTGGCCGTCGGGCCGACGGCTGACGGCGGTGACGCGGCCGATGCTGATGCCCAGATAGTTGATCGGCGAACCCTGGCTCAACCCGTCGGCGCGGGGGCTGATGAAGTGGATGGGCATCTGCGCCGGGGAAAAGATCTGGGCCGCCCTGCTGCTGAAGCGCAAGACCATCCAACCAAAAACGAAACTTGCCACGAGCACGACCAAGCCAACCAGAATGTTACGCCTGTAATTTGACATGAGAGATCCACCGACGATTCGGGCCGATGCATCGCGTCGCGCATCGCCCGATGAACCGATGAAAGAATACCCGCTTTGGGGGGCGAAGGGAAATCGCGGCGATTTAGGGCCCGATGCGCAGGGCGCCCAATTCCTGTTCGCTGGCTTCGCCGGAGACGAAGTGCTTGACGTGCTCGTTGTCGCTGGCGCGAATCTGCTCGGGGGTGCCGTCGAAGATCAGCTTGGCCTCGTGGATCATGACGATGCGGTCGGCCACCTTGAAGGCGCTGTGCATGTCGTGGGTGACGACGACGCTGGTGACGGACAGGCGGCTCTGGATCTTGAGGATCAGCTCGTTGATGACGTCGGCGCGGATGGGGTCCAGGCCGGTGGTGGGCTCGTCGTAAAGGATGACCTCCGGGTCCATGGCGATGGCGCGAGCCAGGGCGACGCGTTTGCGTTGGCCGCCGGAGAGCTCGGCGGGCATTTTGTTGCCGACGTCGCGTAAGCCGACCAGCGCCAGTTTTTCGCGGACGATCTGGCTGATCTGGGCCGGGGATTTGGCGGTGTGCTCCATCAGGGGAAAGCCGACGTTGTTCTCCACCGTTTCGGAGTCGAACAGGGCGCCCATCTGGAAGAGGAATCCGAAGCGTTTGCGGATTTGCATGAGTTGGCGTTCGGGGAGTTGGTCGATGCGCTGCCCGGCGAACCAGACCTCGCCGTGGTCGGGCTTGAGCAGACCGACGATGTGCTTGAGCACCACGGTCTTGCCGCTGCCGCTGGCGCCGATGACCACCAGGCACTGGCCCTTCTCGATGTTCAAAGAGACGTCGTTGAGGACCACCAGCCAACCGAAGCGCTTGAAGATGTGGCGAAGTTCGATCAGGGCCATGGATGTTGATGAGTGAAACGTGAAACCGTGAAACGTGAGAAATTCTTGATCGCGCCGGTCTTTAGTTCTTCACGTCTTCACGTTTCACGTTTCACGCTTTATTTTATCCGAAGACGCTGCGGATGCCGTAGATGGCGTTGTACCAATCGTGGGCGATCTGGGCGAAAAAGAAGTTCATGATGATGATGCTGATGAAGCTGGCGACGAAGCTTTCGGTGCAGGCCCGGCCGACGCCGCTGGCGCCGGCGCCGCAGGTGAAGCCCTTGTAGCAACTGATGAGGGCGATGGCGGCGCCGAAGAAGATGGACTTGATGATCCCCTCGTTGACCTGCCACATTTCCACGCCGAGCTGGGCGTGATGCCAAAAGGGTCCATTGGCCACGCCCATGATTTTCACGGCGATGAACCACCCGCCCAGGATGCCCATGATATCGCTGTAAATGGTGAGAATGGGGGTGAGCAAAAGGCAGGCGACGAAGCGCGGAACCACCAAAAAACGGATGGGATCGGCGCCCATGACGCGCAGGGCGTCGATCTGCTCGGTGACGTTCATGGTTCCCAGTTCGGCGGTGAGGGCGCCGCCGACGCGGCCGGCCAGCATGACCGACGCCAGCACCGGACCGATCTGTTTGACCACGGAGAGGATGATGACGCTGCCGAGGCGTTCCTCCTGGCCGATGGCCTTGAACTGCGAATAGGTTTCGACGGCCATGACCATGCCGATGAAGGCCCCGGTGACGGCGATCACGGGCACGGAACGGACGCCGACCTCGTACATTTGCGGCAGCAGAAGGCGCAACTGTTTCCAACGGACGCCGCCGGTGATCAGCCAGCCCAGCGTCTGAGCGACGAAGGTGCAAAAGCTGCCGAAGGCGGCCAAGCCGTTGTTGGTGGTGCGGCCGATCCTTTCAATGACGCGCGCCGGCATGGCGCCAGATCATACGGACCGGAGCGACGGCTGGCCAGTCGCGGCGGGCAAGGCAGCGGCGGCGGTGGGCGCGGCCGGCGGCGGCGGCGCGTCGAGGCGGGTCAGTTGCACGATCCGCTGCAGCTTGAAGGTGCGGCGGTCGTTGCGCAGATGGCAATGGGCGATGAGGAGCAATTCGTCGCCAAAGCGGCGGATGTTCAGCGGCTGGACGACGCGCTGGGTGCGGCGGTTGTGGGCGTCGAGATATTCCATGATGACGGGGCAGCCCAACTCCAGCGCTTCTTCCAATTCGAGGGGCAGGATCTGCTGCCGCGGGGCCGGCGGCACCAGGCCCATGGGACCGCCCTGCTCGCGGAGGGCGTCGCACAGGCAAGTCCGCCAGCCGCCCATGGGCTGTAACAGGCGGTCGAAGACTTCGAGGGTGGTGCGTGCATCGGGCAAGGCGCGGTGGGCGGCCGGGGGCTGGTAGCCCAGGCGGCGGGCGAGCAGGCCCAGGGCGTTGCCGCCGCGGCCGAAACGCCGGCGGGCGATACGCACGGTGTCCAAGACCGCAGCGCCGGCCAGGAGCTGCTCGATGTCGGCGGCGGCGCGGCGAAATTCGCGAACCAGAAAGGACAGGTCGAAGCGCACGTTGTGGCCGAGGATCGCCGCACCTTGCAGCAGCGGCAGCATCGCCGGCAATTGCTGGGTGAAGGTCGGCTGGCCGTGGCACATCGCCTGCGTGATGCCGGTCAGAGCCGTGACGCCGGCGCTGATCCACCGCTGCGGATCGATCAGTTGCTCATACTGGGCGAAGATTTGGCCGTTTTCAAAGCGCACGACGCCGACTTCGATGATGCGGTCGCCCATCTCGGCGCTGGCGCCGGTGGTCTCCACGTCGATGCAGGCCACGGGAATGGAGGAGAGAGGTTGGATCAATGAGAACGGCATTGCCGTGATTGATTTTAAATAGGCGAGCGTGGTTCTGCGAGGCGGCGCGAACCCGCGGTGCTGCACACCGCCGCTAAATCGTGCGGCCTAAGCCGCACGTTCACAATTTTGCGCCGACGATGGTGGATTCGAAGGCGAGGTTGCCGTTGATCACGCCCTGGTGGCGGCAGCAGATGTGGCCGTGGCGGCTGTACACCTGCTCGCCCAGGACGTACAGACGGCACGGGGGCGCCACCTGCATGCGGAAGCGACACTGCTCGATCCTGCTAAAGCCCATGAAGCCTTTCCAACCGACGTAGCGCAGGGCATAGAAGGAGGCGAGCTGGGCGGCGGCCTCGACCATGAGCACACCGGGCAGCAGCGGCCGGCCGGGAATGTGGCCGGTCACCCAGAATTCATCCTCGCGCACGTCCTTGTAGCCGATCAGCCGATGGTGGGTTTCGTCCACGTAGACGATGGCGTTGAGCATCTCCATATGACCGCGCTGCGGGTTGTATCGCCGAATCTCCTCCTGATCGTGGATAATCCGGTTCAAATCCAGCCCATTGATGTCGAAGAGGAATTGCGGCGGCATGATCGGGCGACGCCATGGCTAGCTGAACCGCGAGGGACCAAAAGCAGAAGCGGCGACCTGCCCTTGGAGCGGGACCCCGCTGCTGCTGACAATGGCAAAGAACGACCCAGGGGCCGCTTAGGCGGCGCCGGGCTCGGTCTGGCGGCCTTCGAGGATCTTCTTGCGTACGTCCTGGGCGGCCGCCTTGACCTCCTGCATTTTCTTGCGCACGCGGGTTCCGGCGGCCTTGTTTCCACCAATGGCCTTGCTCACGTCCTCTTCGGCCTCGGCCACCAGCCGCTTGAGCGTCTCATATTCCTGCATCAAAAACCTCCATGGTTCGCGGAACAGGGGCAAAACTGTAATGGGCGGCCAAAAACATGTCAATTCGTCGCCCTGAGGGCGGCAAACGGGGTTTCAAGGCCGGGGGACGGTAAAAGACCCACGGATGGCCATCCGTCGGCTTTAGGAAAACGCGTATCAGCACGCCGACGACTCGCCGCGGACCAGGCGCCGGAACGCTTCCATCAGCCTGCGGGTGATCGGGCCTGGGCTGCCGGTGCCGATCGGCCGGCCGTCGATCCGGGTCACCGGGATCACCTCGGCGGCCGTGCCCGTCAGAAAACACTCATCGGCAACGTGTAAGTCGTGACGCCGCAGCGTCTTCTCGATGCACGGAATCGCCAGCTTGCGGCAAAGCTCGAAAATGGTTTTGCGGGTGACGCCTTCAAGAAGGCCGTCGGCCGTGCCGGGAGTCTGCACCTGAGCGGATCGGACGATGAAGATGTTGTCGCCGGTGCACTCGGCCACGTTCCCGTCCTGGTTGAGCATCACCGCTTCAGGCACGCCGGCTTCCTCCGCCTCGATCTTGGCCAAAATATTGTTGAGATAATTGAGGCTCTTGATCCGCGGAGGAAGAGCATTGGGAGGATTGCGCACCACGGATGCGGTCACGATGCTCATGCCTTTTTCGTACATCTCCCGGGAATAAAGCTCGACGGTGTCGGCGATGATGAACACGGTGGGGGTCGGACAGCGGCCGGGGCTCAGCCCCAGATAGCCCACCCCGCGGGTGATCACCAGGCGGATGTAGCAATCGGAAAAGCCGTTGACGCGTACCACCTCTTGCATGGCGGATTGAAGCTGCTCCTTTGATCGCGGCGGCGTCAGGTGGATGGCCCGGGCAGAGTCAAACAGGCGATTGAGGTGAGCCTCGCATTCAAAGATTTTGCCCTGGTAAACGCGGATGCCCTCGAAGACGCCGTCGCCGTAGAGCAGGCCGTGGTCGTACACGCTGATCTTGGCGTCTTCCTTGTCGTAGAGTTTGCCGTCGATCCAGATCTTGAGGGACATAAAACCACTCCTGCCGCCAGGCTAGGCCTGGGCGGGCTCGAGGGCGCCGTTCTTGAGGACCAGGATGCGGTCGGCCTGGCGAGCCAGGGACCGGTCGTGCGTCACCATAATAATGGTCTGATTCGCCTGGCGATGCAAACGCTCCAGAACGTTCATGATCTGCCGGCCGGTGTCAAAATCGAGATTTCCCGTCGGCTCATCGGCAAAGAGCACGCGCGGCTGATTCATCAGGGCCCGGGCGATGGCCACGCGCTGCCGCTCGCCGCCGGAAAGCTGCTGCGGCCGATGCCGCAGTCGCTCCTCCAAGCCCAGTCGTTTGAGCAGATCCACGGCGTGCCGCTTCAGCGACCCCTTGGAGGCGTGAAACGAAAGCCAGGAATGCTCCACCATCGCGGCCAACATCGTGTTCTCCAGCACGTTCAGCTCCGGCAGCAAATAATAGAACTGAAACACAAAACCGAATTGCCGGTTCCGCAGGGCGCTGCGCTGGGCGGAGGAAAAACGGGAAAAGTCCTGACCGTCGAAACTGACGCTCCCGGCATCGTAGGACTCCAGGGCGCCCAGAATGTGCAACAGGGTGCTCTTGCCCGAGCCGCTGCGGCCTTCGATGGCGATGAATTCGCCGGCTTTGACGCTCAGATCGACGCGGCGCAGGACCTGCAAATCGCTGTCGCCCATGCGGTAGCTCTTGCGCACGCCGCTGGCGACCAGCAGGAGCGCATCGCGGCCGGCGGAGGAAGAGGCGGGTTGTTCGGCCAGACGCGACATGCTCACTCCCACCGCAGCGCTTCCACCGGGTTCATGCGCGCCGCCCGCACCGCCGGGACGATGGCGCCGATCACGGAGGACAGGATCGCCACGGTCACGATCACCACCACGTCGCGCAGCTCCATGGTGTTGGGAATGGTATCGAAGACGTACGTCTTGGCATCCCAAATCTTCACGCCCAGCTCGCGGGCCAGCCAGGCGTGAAGCCAGTTGATGTTGTGAACCACCAGGTAGCCCAGGAGCAGCCCGCCCGCGCCGCCGATGATGCCGATGGTCAGCCCGTACCCCAGGAAGATGCCGGCCACGCCGCCGCTGGTGGCCCCGACGCTCTTGATGATCCCGATGTCGCGCGTCTTCTCCACCACGATCATGAAAAAGATGCAGAAGATCAGAAACACCGCCACCACGGAGATGATGGCGAACAGGATCACCAGCAGCACCTTTTCATGCTCGACGGCCGCCAGAAAATCCGCCTGCTTTTCTTCCCAGGTCTGCGTCTTGATCACATCATCCGGGAAATTCAGATCGCCGTACTTCTGCTCCAGGTCATCGACGATTTTTGCGATCTTGGGCTGGACCGCGTTCATGTCGTAGCCGTCGCGCAGGCTGATGAGAAGCTGGTTGCAGCGGGCAAAGGTCGTCTTCTGCTCGCCGGTGCGCCGGTCGGTGTACGGGCGGGCATCCATGTTCAAATCCTTCTGCAACAGATCGAACGGCACGTAGACCATGTTCTGATCGACCTGAAACACGCCGGTCTTGCTGTCGTCCATCAGCCAATACGAGCGGGTCACGCGCGTGTCGGCCAGCGTGTCCTGGCTTTCGGAAACGTTCAGGACGGTCAGGCGAACCCATTTGCGGTAGATGAAATCCGGGCGTTCGATGACGCCGTTTTCGTCCGGGCGCAAGCCGATCACGCCTGAGCCGACGACGATCCCCGGCCAAGTCGATACGTCCACGTGCGAGTTGGGCAGCAGATCGCGATACTCCTGGCCGGCCATGGGCTTGTCCCAGGAGGGAAAGGCCGCGGCCTTGTTCCGCATGGCCTGGGCATTGCCGCGCAGCATCTCGGCATCCTCCGGCACCCGCGCGGCCAGCGCCGAGGCGTTGCGGTCAAACTCTTTCGCCTTTTCTTCAAGCGTCGCCGGCTGCCAGTGCAGGCTGGAAACAAAACCGTTGACCTGCCCGATCGTCTGGATGTCGTAGCCCACCACCTGCACGCCCGTGCGGAGCTGATTGGCGATGTTGAGCAGAGCGTAAGTGTGAATCTCCGGCGAGACCGCTTTGACCTCGGGCAATTTTTGGATGTCCTGCATCATCTCCTGGTAATGCCCGAAGCCGTCCAGGGAATAGCGGTGGACGATCAGGTCGCCGATGAGGGCGTGGTTGGTCTGGCGGAACATGCGCAGCCAGCCGCCCATGACGCTGATGACCACCAGCACCATGGCGGTGCAGAGCATGACCGCCACCAGCGACACCCAGGCGATGCGGCGCTTGCGGAGGTATTTGAGGATGAGATGGAGTTTGTACACGTATTCAATCTTTTAGCCGCATCGCGTGCGATGCGCGTGGAGCATAATACGCGCCCCGCAAGCGGGGCGGCTAAACGGGCCTCATCAGCGGGAACAGGATCACGTCGCGAATACTCTCCGCGCCGGTCAGCATCATCAGCAGCCGATCGATCCCCATCCCCAACCCCCCCGCCGGGGGCATGCCGTATTTCAACGCGGTCAGGAAATCCTCGTCCATCTTCTGCTGCTGGTCTTTCTCGCCAACCTGATGGGCAAAATGCTTCGCCTGAAGATCGGGATCGTTCAATTCGCTGTAGCCGGGTGAAATCTCCACGCCGTTGATGGCCAGCTCATACACGTCTGCGAAATACGGATCCTCTTTGTTCTCACGGGCGAGGGGAATAATCACGGATGGTGCATGGGTCACAAAACAGGGATCGATCAGCGTCGGCTCGACCAATTTCTCATACACTTCAACCAACTGCTCGGCCGGCGAATAATGGGCCGCTTTTTCCCCCAGCCCCGCCAACAACTCCGGCTTCTGCAGGGGATTTTTGTCAAACTTCCACCCCGTCTTTTCCTCCACCAATTCCGTCATCCTCGCGCGACGCCACGGCCTTTGCAGATTGATTTTCCGTCCATTGGCGTGCTCGATCTGCAATGTGCCGATCACGTTCTGCGCGACCATCGTGATCATCTCCTCGATCAGGTCGGCCATCGTCTCCCAGCTTCCGAAGGCTTCGTACACTTCCAGCATGGTGAATTCCGGATTGTGCCGCGGGCTGATCCCCTCGTTGCGGAAATTGCGGTTCATCTCGAAAACCTTGCCGAATCCGCCGACCAGCAGACGCTTGAGATACAGCTCGGGAGCGACCCGCAGAAACAGCGGGATGTCCAACGCGTTGTGATGCGTGATGAACGGTTTTGCGGCGGCGCCGCCAGCCAGGGTCTGCATCATCGGCGTCTCCACCTCGACAAAACCGCGATTCGTCATGAATCGGCGGATTTCGTCGATGACGCGGATGCGCAATTTCATGAGACGCATCACCTCGGGATTGGCCCATAGATCGACGTAGCGCTGGCGATAGCGCAATTCGACGTCGCTCAATCCCTCCCACTTGGCCGGCGGCGGCAGGAGGGCTTTGGAAGCCATCGAAACCGTGCTCGCCCAAACGGTCGTCTCGCCTTTGTTGGTCTGGCCGAGCTTGCCGGAAACGACCAGCAGATCGCCCAGATCTACAGAATCGCGGATTTGCCAGTCGCGGTCGCTGAGCCGCTTTTTATCCAGGGCGATTTGCAGGTCGCCGGTTTCGTCGCGCAGGGTCAGGAAACTGAGTTTTCCCATGTCGCGTTTGAGCATGACGCGTCCGGCGGCGATCACGTCGGGGCCGCCGTCGTGGCCCATTTCTGGCTTGTATTGCGACTTGATCGTTGCCAGCGGGGTCACGCCCGCCGTGCGCTTGCCGTAGGGATCGATCCCAAGCTGGCGCAGTTTTTGGAGCTTGGTCCGCCGCTCCTGCTCGTAATGACCGGCCGATTCTGACATGGCAAGTGGGCTGATCTTAAGAAGATACCGGCAAAAGTAAAAACGCCCACGCTTGACGAGCGGTGCGATCTGCGGTGAAAAAGACAAACTGAGGATCGATGTCGAGCGCCCCTGAGAGCACGATTCAGCACACGGCCCTGTGGCCCCAGCAGCCGCCGGCGCTGACCACGATCGATCCACCGGGGCGGCTGGTTGTGCCGCTGGGCGGCGGGATGGAAGAGCCGCACGCCAAACCGCCCGGCACGGCCGTGCGGGCCGGCGAGGCGCTGGTGAGGCGCAGCGACGAGCTGTCCCACACGCCGGTGGCGCCGATCAGTGGAACGCTGGGCGCCGTGGTCCAGGTGATGCTGAGCAACGGAAAACGGGCCTGGGCGGTGGAACTGGCGGCTGACAAGGGCGCCGCGGAAGTTTCCATCCCGCCAGCGGCCAACGGCGATCGAGGCGACCTGGTGGCGTGGATCGAGCGCCTACGCAGCCTGGGCGTCTGCGCCAATCGGCACTGCAGCCCGGACCTGATCGGGCAGTTGAACATGGCCGTTTCGCGACCGATGGAAATGGTCGTCTGCACGGTCCTGGATTCGGATGCGGGCTTAAGGCTCAATGCCGCGGTGGCGGCGCACCATGCTCAAAGAATCTGCGCCGCCGTCGCCCTGCTGGGCCGGTTGACTCGGGCGCGTACGGCGCAGGTGTGCGTCGAGGCGTACGCGGGGCCGCAGTGGGTGAAGTCGCTGCGCACCGCGGCGGACGCCGCCGATGTCCGCGTGATCGACTTGGCCAACGATTATCCGCAGTCGGACCCGACGCTGATGATCTACAGCGTGGCGGATCGGCGTTTGCGTCCGGGGGCGTTGCCCGGCTCGCAGGGGGTGCTGCTGTTGGACGCGGTTGCGGCCCTGGCCGTCGGCGAGGCGATGCTGGGCCGGCCGCACCTGAGCACGCCCGCGGCCATCCACGATCACGTCGATCAGCGCTCGCTTCTGCTATCGGTCCCGGTGGGCATGCGCTTGGACGATCTGCTGTCCGCGGTGGGCATTGGGCGCCAGGGCGTGATCTTGCGCGGGGGCGATCTTCTGCGCGACATCCGGCTCAGCGGCGAGGCGGTCATCGCCGGCGGGGAATTGACCCTTCATGTTTCGCCGCCGGAATTGCCCAACAATCCGCAGCCGTGCATTCGCTGCGCTTGGTGCATGGAGACGTGCCCGACGCGGGTGCAGCCGGCGGTAGTCCTGGAAGCCGCCCAGCGCGGCGACCACGCCATGGCCCAGGCGGCCGGCATCCACGCCTGCATCGACTGCGGACTATGCTCGCACGTCTGCCCGTCGCGTCTGCCGCTCTTGGGGGCGTTGCGGATGATGAGAGGGAACTAAAGCCGCGGATACAGGCGATTGGCGTCTATTTGGCGTTTTGGGGCGAGGGGTTTAATGTCTTGGCATGTCGCAGCTTGAAGCGCCGGCGACCGCGGCGGCGGGCAAGTCGCAACTGCACAGCGGAATCGAAGTGGGGACGTTCGTGTCCCTACAGATGCTGGCGGCGGTGTTTCCGCTGGCGGCGGGATTCGCCCTGTTCGGATGGCGGGCCTTGGGAACCACGGTTTGCGTGGTGGCCAGCACGCTGGCGGCGGCGCTGCTGTGGCGGAACATCGGCTGGCGCGGCAGGCAGATGCGGCTGTGGCATTGCCTGTGGATGGCGATCCTGGTGTCGCTCATGCTGCCGGCGCATCTGTTCAGCACCAAGCCGATCGACGGGGTGGTTCCGTGGCCGATCTTGCCGGCGGCGGGGATCATGCTGGCGATGGTGATTTGGCTGCTGGGGGGGTTGGGCGGGCATCGGATTCATCCGGCGGTGGCGACCGTATTGATCCTGTTTGCGCTGTTCGAGCAGACGCTGACGCCGCGGTATGTGCTGCGGTTGGACCGGCTATTTTGGGGTGATTTGCTCAAGGCGGCTGCGCCGGGGTCGGTGGTGCTGCAAAGAGGGGCGTGGGTGGTGGTGTCGAAGCAGCCGGCGGGCAGCGCGTTCGATGCCCTGGCGGTGGTTCCCGCGGCAGACAAACTGCTGGCGTACACCTCGGCGCAGAAGCGGCCGGATCGGGCGTCGCAGACGTTGCAGATGCTGATCCGCGATGATATGCCGCCGCTGGAGGACCTGGTGATCGCGGGCCAGAGCAGCCCCATCGGCAACGGCAGCGCCATCATGATCATCGTCGGCGGGCTGTTTCTGCTCTACCGCGGGCTGATTGATTTTCGGCTGCCGGTGCTGACGCTTGCCGCGGCGGTGGTGGCCATCCTGGTGCTGCCGATTCCGGTGGTGATCGCGGACAGCGGCACGCATTGGCACTGGCTGGCGTTTCGGGAGCATTACCTGGGCTGGCCGACGGCGATCACGTTCATGAATTACGAGATTCTGGCTTCGCCGCTGCTGCTGACGATTTTCTTTTTGTCCAATGCGCCGGGCCTGCGGCCGATCACGCGGCGGGGACGGGCGATCTTTGCCGTCGTGCTGGGAATGGTGTCGGCGGTGATGCAGCTTTATTTTTTTGCGCCGGTGGGTCCGTACGTGGCGCTGCTCTTGGCCAGTTTGCTCACGCCAATGCTGGATCGGACGCTTCGGCCGCGGACGCTCGTGTGATGAACCATCGGCACAGTGACATGCAGCAGAACGGGTCGGGGCGGCGGACGGCCGTCATCGCCATCGCTGCCTTCGCCCTCTGTTCGGCCGTTGCGGCGGTGCGGTCGCGTGGATTTTTGGAGGCGGACGCGGCGACGCACTATCTGTTTGCGCGGCACGCGTTTGCCTATCCGCAGTATTTCGTGGACGTGTGGGGAAGGCCGTTGTGCACGGCGCTGTTCGCCCTGGGAGCGCGGGCGGGCGGGCTCGTCGGCGTGCGGCTGACAAGCCTGGCGGTGGCGATCGGTTGCGGCGTGGTGGCTTATGCGCTGGCGTCGGGCCAGGGACGACGTTGGCCGGCGCTGGCGTTGATCTTCACACTGGGCCAGCCGCTGCTGTTCCTGCACTCGTTCTCCGAGCTGACGGAACTGCCCTTTGCGCTTTTGGCGGGCTTGGCGCTTTTGGCTTATCAGCGGAAGCACTGGGGATGGCTGGCGATTTTGGCGGCGATGGCGCCGATGGGCCGGCCGGAGGGATTCTGTTTTTTGCCGCTGGCGGCCGTGGCGCTGGCGGCGCATCGGCAGTGGAAATGGATGGTGGTGCTGCCGATGGGATTGGTGGCGTGGGACTTGGCGGGGTGTTGGCTGAGCGAGCCGCCGCGGGGGCCTTGGTGGCGATGGCTGATCGATCATTGGCCGTATGAAGCGGGCAGCGCCTACCGGCCGGGGCCGCTGCTCTATCTGGTGGCGGCGCTGCCGATGCTGACCGGTCCGCTGGCGCTGCCGGCCATGTGGATCGGGATGGCGCGGGGGCTGGGGCGCATGGGAGGTTTTTTTGCGCGTCATGAGGATCGGATGGAATGCCTGATCGCCGGCGGGCCGCTGGTCGTGCTGGTCGGACACAGCCTGCTGTCTTGGCGGGGCATGCTCTCCAGCAACGGAGAGCTGAGATATCTGCTGGTGGCGGCGCCGATGTGGGGGATTTTATCGGGCAGCGGATGGGAGTGGATCTTCTCGCGGCTGGCGTGGCCGCGGCCGGCGTCGTGGGCGGCCCTGGCGGTGGTGGCGCCGGGATTGATCAACTTTTATTGGCGTGTGATCCCCACGCCGCCGCCCTGGCCCGATGCCCAGCGCCTGGTGGCCTGGTACCACGGCAGCGCCCTGCGGGAGGCGTATCCGCGGATTCTGACCAACCATCCCGGGATTTATTTTTACATGGATGTCAGCCCGGCGGATGGGCGTTACGTGCAGCCGTGGACACCGGAGGCGGTGGATCATCCGCCCGCGGGCGTGCTGCTTTTGTGGGATCCGATCTTCGCGGTGTACAACGCCGATGCCCGGCGCGTGGCGAGTTTGCAGCGAGTCAAGCAAAGCGGCTGGATCGAGGATGTGGTGGCGGAGCGGGCCTCGCACGTGAACGATGAATATCCGCCCGATGCGTCTTGGCACCTGTTCCGAAGCCCCGTCGATGCTCAAGGGCAGTGAGTGCGCACGGCGGCGGAAAACGCATCCAGCGCCTCGCGACCGAAGCAGACCAGAAAAACTTTCTGGATGGTTTGATCCAGGGCCAGAAACGCCGCGACCTGGGCGGCGGCGATGCTCGACGCGCGCTGCATGGGAAAACCGTAGGCGCCGGTGCTGATCGCGGGAAAGGCGATGGTGTTGATCCCGTTTCCCACGGCGAGCTTCAAACTGTTTCGATAGCAATCGGCCAGGAGGGAATCCTCGTGGTGATCGCCGCCCTGCCAGACGGGGCCGACGGTGTGGATGACGAACTTGGCCGGCAGGCGGTAGCCTCCTGTGATCTTGGCCTGGCCGGTCGGGCAGCCGCCCAGGGTCTGGCACTCCTGGAGCAGTTGCGGCCCGGCGGCACGGTGGATGGCCCCATCCACGCCCCCGCCGCCGAGCAGGGAGCTGTTGGCGGCGTTGACGATGGCGTCAACCGATAGCTTCGTGATGTCGCCTTCGATCACTTCGACGCGTGACATGGGCAATCGATCAGACAGCGTGAAGGTGGCGGATGATCCGGCCGGTGTGGATGTAAACCACGTCCTCGGCGACGTTCGTGCAATGATCGCCGATGCGCTCCAGGTTCTTGGCGATCATGATGTTGCCCAGGTCGCGGTTGGCCTTTTGGCCGTCGCTCTCCATCATGGTGAGCATGTCCTGCACGATCTGGTGATACAGGGCGTCGACCACGTCGTCGCTTTTGATCACGTGGCGGGCCAGGGCTTCATCCCGCAGATTGAAGGCCTTGATCGTGTCGCGCAGGATCTGCAGGACGGTGTTGGCCATGAGACGCAGGTCGGCGGGCACATGGTAATCCACCTGGTGCGACAGGGGCAGCATGCGCTGGGCGATGTTGACGGCGCAGTCGGCGATGCGTTCGAAGTCGGCGTTGACCTTGATGATGGTGGTGACGAAGCGCAGATCGCCGGCGGCCGGCTGCTGCAGCGCCAGCAGGTCGATGGCGCTTTGTTCGACCTTCACCTCGGCCTCATCGACGCGCTGGTCGAGGTCGATGGTTTCCTGGGCGAGCTTGCCATCGGCGTTGAAGACGGCCTCGCAGGCCTGCTCGACGGACTGCAGGACCAGCGTGCTCATGCGTGCCACCTGCGCCCGCAGCTCTTCCAGAAGATCGTTGAGATGATGTGACATGATGTGTCAGGGGCAGCAGGTCCCATCGGGGCCTGGCCTCGGCGTGAAAACAGTTCCATCAGCCGAAGCGCCCGGTGACGTAGTCCTCCGTCTGTTTCTGGATCGGGTTGGTGAACATCGCCGAGGTGGCATTATACTCGATCAAATAGCCCATATAGAAGAATGCGGTGAAGTCGCTGACGCGCGCGGCTTGCTGCATGTTGTGGGTGACGATGACGATGGTGTAGCTGGCGCGCAGCTCGGTGATCAGGTCTTCGATTTTGGTGGTGGCGATGGGGTCCAGGGCGCTGCAGGGCTCGTCCATAAGCAGGACGGTGGGCCGCGTGGCCAGGGCGCGGGCGATGCACAGGCGCTGCTGCTGTCCACCGGACATGCTCAAGGCGCTGGCCGCAAGGCGGTCCTTGACCTCATCCCACAAGGCGGCTTTGCGCAGGCAATTTTCGACGACGATGTCCAATTCACTGCGGCGATGAATGCCCTGCAGCCGCGGTCCGTAGGCGATGTTGTCGTAAATGGATTTGGGGAACGGATTGGGCTTTTGAAAGACGAGTCCGACCTGCCGGCGAAGGTTGACCAGGTCGATCCTGGGATCGTAGACGTTGTTGCCGGAGATGAGCAGTTCGCCGGTGACTTTGCAGCCGGGGATGAGGTCGTTGAGGCGGTTGATGGCGCGAAGGAAGGTGGTTTTTCCGCAGCCGCTGGGGCCGATCATGGCGGTGACGTGGTTTCGGGCCATCGCCAGGGAGACGCCTATGATGGCCTCGTGGTGGCCGTAAAAAACGCTGACGTTGCGGCCTTCTATCAAGACGTCGGCGGGATTGATCAGGTCCCGGGGGCTGGCGGTGGCCGTGGGCGTTGCGGGCGCGGCAGCGGGCACTTGTTCCGAACGATCAAGGTTCACGGGCATCGCGGAGACGGTCGGCGGCTGCAAGCTGACTCTGCCCATCGTCCACCAGACAAAAAAGGACGCTCCGAATGGAAACGTCGCTTCCGTTCAGTGTAGGGCTGCCACTCAAGTCTTCAAGGATATTAAGAAATTTTAACGGCAACGGGCTTTTCACCGGTGGATGATCAGCGCAGCACCAGCAGGCCGGAGGCCATGGCGATCGCGGCCAGAAAAAACATCGTCACCTCGGCAACCTGGGAGGCGATTTGAGCAAGTGATTCACGCATAATGGATGCCCCTGTAATCGGTGTTGGACTCAAGGAGCAGATCGGCTGAAAATCTGGTAGCGGTTGGCCAGTTTCGCGGCCTTTCCCGTATTATCACGTGAAATTTGTGAGGAGGTTGCGGGGCATGCGTTTAAGGCCGGCAGACGGGGATGAACGACCGGTTCTCGAAACCAAGAAGTCGGGTTTATCCTGTTTGTTAGCAATAACTTGCAGAAGACAGCGTTTATTCAGACGAGCCTCAAGGGGCTGGATAAGGGACGTCATCCAGAAACAGGAATTATGCGCCGATTGTCGCGAATTATTTTGTTACTTGCTTTTTTTTGACAAGGTTATAGGATAAATGAGTGACGTGCTTGTCGAGGGTGCCAAGCATGAGTTAACGAGCCACGAGGGCTTCGGCGCATAGACAACGTCGGAGCCATTTTTGTCGGGGGTCTCTCCGAGGAAGGTTCCCCCCCTCCTTCTTCACCCCCCGACATTTTATACGGCCCTCAACCGTCCAAGCACCCCCTTGGACGACCTCCCTATCAAAGGGAGTTTCGCCCCGGATCCCCCCGTCCGGGGCCTTTTTTTGCGCGCAGCGCAAAAAAAGAGCGCGTCGCACGCGACGCGGTTAAAAGGGTGGATCTGTGCGCACTACTATTGCGGAAGGTTTTTTTAGCCGCGTCGCGTGCGACGCGCGGGCAGTTGCGACGCGCGTCTAATGCGTTGGGGTGCTGGGCTGCGTGGACGGTGTCAGCCTCCAATATTTTTTCAGCATGGGGACGATGTCGTCGGTGCCACCGGCACGCTTGGCGGCCACGTCCAACCAGCCCGCCGCCTTGTCCTCGTGATGCGTGTTGTAAGCGATATAAGCCAGCAGAAACACCGGGGTGGGATTCTGCGGTGAATCGCTGGCGATCTGCTTGAGATCGCTCACGATGAATTGCAAGCGCTGTTCACCCAGAAGGCTCTGCAGATCGTACTGGGCCATGAGCACGGATGGGTCCTGCTTGAAGGCGGCGCGGAGATCGGCCTCAGCCTGGCGATAATAGGAGCCGCCCATTTCGGCGTTGGCGCGGCCGATGGGGACCAGAGCGTTGTTGGGCGCCACCTGCTCGGCTTCATCGTACGATCCAATCGCCTTGGAATACTGCTGATGCTTGACGTACTCTTCCGCGCGCCGGAGCAGATCGGCCATCGCCTTGGACTTCACACCCTGGGCCAGGCTGGAGACCTGCAAAGGAGACGGCCCTGGATTGGGAAGGGTGTCGGACGAGGTGACCTGCGGCGCCGGAACGACGACGGAGGGTTCGGGATTGGGCTGCTTTTCCGAAGGCGTCATGCTGGGGGCGCCGGGGGCAGCGGGCGTGCCGGGCGTCGCGGGCAGGCCGGGGATGGCGGGCGCGCCGGGGGCGGCGCCCATCCGCCGCGCCTGCAAGTCGCTCAGGAATTGGCGATTGGCCTGCTCTTCGGTGGAGAGATGCGTCTTGTTGTATTGCTCCAGGCGGCGGTGCATCTCGGCCAGTTGCGAGCTTTGCTGCCAGGGCGCCGGCAAGGTCCAATTCGACAGAGGCGCGGTGGACATGTTTCCGGCCACCGGGGTTAGGTCGGTGGGTTTGATGACCGTGGAGGCGCCGACCTGCAGGGGCTTGAGGGGCTGATGGGGATTGGTCTCCGTGCCGCCAGCCATCAGAGGCGGCAGCGGCTTGGCGCCGCCGGGGACGGCCGGGTTCTCCGGGTTGGCCGGGTTGGCCGGGTTGTTTTGATCGTTGGCGGATTGCTGTTGCTGCTCGGAGGAGGCGCTTTCGCTGAGCTCGCGGCGCATTTCCAGGATGCGCTGCTGCTCCGGGGAGGTGGGCTGCTCGGCGGGGTTTTGCGTCCCGGGTCCAGCGGGATTCTGCTGCTCGCCCAGTTGCCACATGCGAACGCCATAAAGAGGCGAGGCGTAATACATCTGAGACGGCTGCGGATTGACCGTGGCGGTGGGATCGACCTGCCCGGGCAAGAGCAACTCGCCGGGCTTGGGCATCGGGACGTCCGTACTCAAGGATTGACCCAATCGCAAATCTTCAGGCTGTGGCGTCACGGCCGGGGTGACATAGTAGTTGCCACCGGAGCTGGAAACGGCGGTAAATCCACCGGGCGGCGTCGCAGTGACCGAGGCGGGATAGAACGGCCGAGGTCCCTCGCTCAGGGACGTCACGAAGGGATGGGCCATGGTCGGCACGCCGGCGGAATCGCGGATGAATGCGTCCATGCCTTCGCCGGGCAAGCCGTGGAAGGCGGCGGGGTCCGTAAAGGGTCTTCGACCGCGGAATGCAAAACCGCCGGTCACGTTGCCGCTGGCGATGTCGTTGCCGGTGACGACGATAGTGTCCTGCTGGGCCGAGGTATTGAAGCCGCCGCTGCCCACGCGCGGGTTGGCGTCGGCGGCGTGACCGTCGGCGCCGACGCGAACCTGCCCAAATGCCGTGGCCGCCATCAGCCCCAAGGCTGCCGAGGCCACCCACCATGCCAAAGTGCGTTTCATGGCTACTTCCTTGTCGAATCCCTAATTATACCACCCCACTGAACCTATTATCGATCCACTTTTGCCCAGCATCGCATAAATCGAGGTTCTACGATAATTAGACGCATGAGCCAGGATTTAGTTGCAGCCGCCAGGGGTGATAAGCCCATGGAAAGCCAACGGAAAAACAAGATCGCCATTATCGGTGCCGGCGAGATGGGGGCAACCATCGCCTACGCCTGCCTGCTGGGCGGGGCCCGCAAGAGTCTATCTCAAAACCTAATAGCCCCGCGATGGACCGCAAAAGGCCCCAATGCCAGGCGGCATGGTAAAAGAAAGATGCCATCCGCGGGTGTGAATCGCGGATGGCATCTTTTCATCGTTCGTCCAAAAACCCTACAGCCGCATGGGATCAGCGCCGCCGCAGGAACAACCCGAAGCCAGCGCCGGCCAACAGAAGCAGCGAGCCGGGTTCCGGCAGGTCGCTGTAAAAGTTGTACGTCAGGTCCACTGGACCATACCCGGGTTGTGCCGGCACGAACGTCGGCGTGTAGCCGAACAATCCGTTGATACCGTTCTCGGGTCCTGTTTCATCCATGGTTAAGGAGTTGGCCTGACGGTTGGCGAAATCCGGTAAACCGACGTCTGCCAAAGCGCCGTCTCCGTCTGCGTCCGAGTAGACAATCAGAAGCCCGCTGTACCACCGCAGGAGATCGCTGTAGGCTCCGCCTCCGCCGGGCTCGGTGAGCCAAACGTCTCCATAGTTTTGGGGAGCGCCGAGCACCGCCTGCAGATCATAAATCAACGGCTTCAGCAGGCGGTCGGGGCTGTTCGGGTCCGGGTTGTAGCCCGGGCTGCTCGGGTTAGTCACATAAGGGTCAGGCCCCGTCGTCCAGGGTAAAGCGATGGGGGTGCCATTGTTGCCGCTATAACATCCATTGCCATTCTCGTCAAAGGTGACCGTCATCGTTTGCGCTATGGCTGACTGGACGATCAGCATAGCGGCCAATGCGGCCAAGATTAAGACAAGCCTTTTTTGCATATCTTGATCCTCCGTTCGAATCGAAAGGATGGGCCGCGTCTTAGCAAATCTGTCTTCTCTCCACGACGCGAAACGAATAGATGAACTACCACCCTTCCATCTCCCGGCCTTGTCTTGAAAAGACTTCTGTCGCTTTCCGGCAGGACTGAAGTACAAATTCCGCCGGGCCGAAGCCCACCGTCTGCGGCGGCGGCGTCAAATATTTTTCTGTCGGCTCCCTCCTTTCTTTCCGGTTAGACCCTTCCCCCCACCAACTACCTTCGCCCGCGCTGCAGGAGGCGCCGAAAAAAGCGCATGCCCTCTGCGCGGCAGACTTCCAAGAGGTGCATGTTACAAAAGGACACACTTGTAGTACAAGTCGGATGTTTCAGTGTCACTGCGAAAGGGGACAGCGCCCGGCGGTGTGGTGGCCGCAGATGGGGGGAAGGGGGCTGCCGGGCTGGGCGGTCAGGACCAGAAACGTGCCCAAAAGAAGGAGCATCAGGTCCACGCGGCTGGTCACGCCCAGCTTGGCGTAGAGGCGCAGCACATAGGTGCGGACGGTGTAGCGGGAGAGGCCCAAGCTTTCGGCGATGGAGGATTCCTTGCGGTTCTGGCAAACGCCGCGAACGATTTCCAGCTCGCGCGGCGAAAGCTGCAGGCGCACCGCCAAAAGTTGCCAAGCTTCCGGCGAGAAAAAGTACCCCACGGGGGGCGCTTCGGTTGTGATCATGTCTCGCCCGCAGCCGATGTGAAGCCCCCTTGCGACCAAGGCCTCATTATAACAGAACTGCATACAACTGCGGGGGAATTCCGGGGAAAAAAACGCCCGCCGTTTGGACGGCGGGCGTCTATGCATGCATCGCCTTCCCGAAGGAGGCTAGAGCGCAGTCGCTCATAGATGGTCAAGGCGAAAAGGTGACATCCACGTCCCTGACATTTCCTCCGAGCTCCCTGAAGCTGCGGATGTCACCTTTCCCTTTACCTGGCCTTTTTCCACGAATGAACTGCGAATCATAATACCACGAACCATGGGAATGAATAGTCGGAAGTTTCAGGGACAAACGCCCGTTAGGGGCAAAACGGGCAATGTCCCGCGCTGTGCCTGCCGCAAATGGGGGGCAGCTTGCTGCCCGGCTCAGCGGTCAGGACCAGAAACGTCCCCAGCAGAAGAAGCATCAGGTCGGTGCGGCTGGTGACCCCCAGCTTGGTATGGATGCGTTCCAGATGGGTGCGGATCGTATGCGGCGAGACGTTTAGGGCGGCAGCAACGCGGGATTCCCTGTGCTCAGAACAGAGGGCGCGGACGACGTCCAGTTCCCGCCGGGTCAGACGCAGGCGGACGCCAAGGCGTTTCCAGGCATCCTCAGTGAAGAAATAAGCCAGCGGGGATGTTTCGGTTACAGGCATTGTCGGTCCCAGCCACGGCGCGATAACTGGCGTCGCGGCGCCGGATTATAGCCGAAAAACATATATTGGTGCGACATCTCGGGAAAAGGAAGCGCCCGCCGTTTTGGGGCGGGCGCTGGTGGTACGGATAATCCACGAAAATCGTGTGAGAGCGATGGATCAAACCCTGTTGTCAACGTGGGTGATAGCCGATTGGGAGGGTTCTCCCATTGCTCCGGCGCTGGTGCTTCCCGTCGAGCGGGCATGCGTGGCGCCGGCGGCTTATCCCCTAGGGTTAGTTATAGGTTTAAACCAAACAAGACTCTCCAATCACGTAAGGCCGCAGAACAACCGTACTCGTGGATCATATCAGCGCGGCGGGGGTGGAGCAATGAGAGTTTTGCGACGCGGAACGGGGACGGGGAGAGCGGAGCGGGGGGACGGGGGGACCGGGCCGAGGACGGCCCGGCTCAATAGACAAACCGAATCAACTCGCAAATAGGGGACGGGATCGTCCGCGCATCCACCCTGGTCGATCAGAACGGGGGCTCTTCGCCGCGTTTCCACCAGTCAGCGTCGTCCTTGCGGCGCTTGCGCGGTTTGCGCGGTGGAGAATCATCCTCGTCATCCATGATGGCGCCGCCGTCGTAAAAGGGATTGTCGTTGGGATCATCGGCGTCGTCCGCGTCCTGGCGAACCATGGTCGCCAGCGTCACCGCGAAGACCGGGCCGATCGTCCGCAACGTGGCGATGTCGGCGCCGGTGAAGGGCTTGGTGGCCTCGCGGAACATCACGATCTGCGCCAGCGATTCGCCCAAATAGGTGCAATGGGCGCCCAGCACGGTCTGGTCCTTGAGCAATCGCGCTTCCTCCGCGGTCAATTTTTGTCCGACCTCGGTGGGGCTGAGGTGGACCATCCCCTCGCGCGCAATCATGGTCAGCAGGCCGCCGCGCATCGCCTCGATCAGCGGTGGATCGCCGGGGATGGTGTATTTCATGTACGCGCCGAGCTGAAACCCCGGCTCGGATGCCAGCCAGATGGCGACGTTGGCGTAGCCGATCTGACGCAGCATCCAGTCCATGGCGTGGCAGAGCATCTGCTCGAGGTCATCGGCGGCGTGGATGGCGCCGCGGAAGGACTCGCTGATGCGCACGGTGTCCAGTTGCCGCGACAGATCCCCGTAGGCGTTGATCAGATCGTTGCAGAGGAGGTCGACTTTCTTGCTGACCAGCTTGCGGGACTCGTTGAGGCGGCGCACGGCGTCGCGGAGACGGTCGATGCGACTTTCGTTTTTCGCGGCTGCGGCCTGGCGGTGCAGGACGGTGCGGATGCAATGCAAAAACTGCTCGGCGGTGAACGGCTTGGCCAAAAAATCGGCGGCGCCGTGACGCAGGGCGGCGACGGCGGTGTCCAGCGTCGGCGCGCCGGTGATGACCACGGCGGCGGCGCGGGGCTGACGCTGGTGGAGCAAACCCAGCAGATCGTCACCGCTGCCGTCGGGAAGCAACAGATCGGCGATGAGCAGATCGATCGGCTGATCCTGTAAGAGGCGGTCAGCCTGGGCGTAGGTGGAGGCGGTGAGCAGTCGGCAATCGAGATTGCGGCCCAGCACGTCGCCCAGCAGATCGGTGACGGCCGCTTCATCGTCCACGACGAGGATGCGCGGAGGGGCACGGCCTTTGAGTTTGGGCGTTTCGGCGACGCTCATGATGACTTCTCCCTTCCGGACAAGGGCTCCGCCCCATTAGGTGGCGGCTTTGCGCTGGCCTTGAGCGGCGTTGTCGTCCAGGGGCCGGGCCGTGGGCAGCAGGATCAAGGTCCGTGTTCCCTGCTGCGGTCGGCTTTCCAGCCGCATCGATCCACCACTGGATTCCACCCAGCGCAGGGCCTTGGGCAAACCCATGCCGCGGCGCCGTCCAGCGGGCTTGGAGCTGAAGAACGGATCGAAGGCGCGCTTCAGCGTCGCCTCGTCCATGCCGCAGCCGTTGTCGGTGATCGTCACGGCCACGCGCGAGGAATACGGATCGAACGCCGTATTGATCGTCAGGTGTCCGCTGGCGGGATCGGTCGCCAAAAGGGCGTTGTCGATCACCTCGGTGAGGGCGGCCGACACCTGGAGGGGATCGACCACCACGGGCGGAACGTCGCCCATCGTCACCTCAATGGTCCTATCGGCAGGATCGGTATGCTGCTTGGCATCGTGCAGGGCGCGGGAGATCAGCTCGGCCGGGTCGCACTCCCGCGGCTGCGGCGGCACGGGCTTGGCGAAATCCATCAGTTCCGAGATGATTTCGCTGAGCCGATGGCTCTGATCGTGGATCAGGTGCGCCATCGCCTGGTGCTTGGGGTCCGTTAATTGCGAGGCCAGCAGTTGTGATCGGCCGCTGATTACGGCCAGAGGGTTGTTCATCTCGTGGGCGGCGCCGGCGGCCATCTCGCCGACGCTGATCATCATCTTGGACCGCATAATCTCGTTCTGGGCGCTTTGCAGGCGGCGGTTGGTCTCGGCCAATTGCTCGGAAAGGGCGCGGGCTTCTTCGCGGATTTGCGCCGTTCGCAGCGCCAGGCCCCAGCCGCCGGCGATGGCGGATAATTCCTGCACCTGCGTGCCGAGGCGCTGGGCTTCGCCGCTGGCGGCGCCCCAGACCACACCGCCGATGCACGTCGCCTCGGCTTCCAGGCAAATCCAATAACGCTGATCGCCCGCCAGACGCGGCGAAATGGCCGACAACAGCCAGTCCAGTTCGTCGTCCGCATGCAGGACCGGCCCGTCGCCGGGCTGGCGCGGACCGGGCCGCTGGCTGCAATCCACCAGCGAGGTTTCAAAGATCTCGCCGGCCTCGTCGAACAGCAGCACCTCCGCAAAATCCTGTCCCGGCATCAGGGAAAACGCGGCGACGCTGGTGACGCCCAAAATGCCCACGGCCGTCTGCCCGATCGCCTGCAGGACCATCTGCGGGGGAGAATCGGGCCTCAGCTCGCTTTGAAATTCGCTCAGAGCGTCGAAGAATCTTGCGCGAACGGTCAGTCGGCGGTTCTTGGCGGCCAACTGGCCGCTGACGCGGCCCAGTTCCTGATTCGCCCGCGCCAACGCCTGCTGGTACAGCTCGCGCGAGGTGGCGCTGGAAAGTTGCAAGGCGCCGGCGCGGGCTTCGATGCGCTCGATCAGTTTCGCCGTGGCTGTGTCGACGATCTCGCGCGACAGGCCGACGGCTTCGATGAGCTTGTCGAGATTGATGGGAAAGTTGTAGTTTCCGCTGTAACCGAGGTGCTGCTGGCGGACCAGGAGATCGGCCAAGGTGATCAGGTTCACCATGCGCGGATACTTGACGGTGGAGGGCAGGGCCTCGGGAGTCTGGCCGTGCAGCCAGGCGCATTCGCGGATGATCTGGGGCAGATTCCAGCGTTCGCAGAGGCGTTTGCCGATGACCATGTGATCCAGGCCGATGACGGTGCGTTCGACGTCGGCGATGTTGCCGCGGAGCAGCTCGGCCGCCTCGACCACGCGGGCAAAACTCTTGGGCAGGATGCAGTCCAGGGCCACCTTGCCGATGTCGTGCAGAAGCCCGCAGACAAAACCCTCGGAAGGATCGGGACCGGTCTGCGGCCCGTAGACGGCGGCGGTGGCCTCGCAGATCAGCTCCGCGCCGCAGGCCACGGCGATCGAATGCTTCCAGAATTCCTGGCGTGAAAAGGCCGAGAACTGGCCGGAAGGCGCATTGAAGGTCTCAAATACGCTCAGGGCCAGCACGGCGCTGCGCACGGCCTCGAAACCCAAAAGCACCACGGCACGGTCCAGCGTGCTCACCTGCCCGCGCACGCCCAGGTCCGCACGATGAACCAACTGCAGGATGCGGGCGGTCAGCGACACGTCGCCGCTGATCAGCGAGACGATCTGCGGGATGGTGGTTTCGCTGTCGGCAGCGGCTTCCAGGACGCGGACGGCGACCACCGGCAGCGTGGGCAACTGCTCGAGTTGCTGGAGGATCAGCTCGATGCGTTTGGCCTGGAGTTGGTCGGGGGTGGAGGACATGATGGTGGATGGCGTCGGCGCGACAACCCCGCTCTCCCGCCGGCGGCGGCGCGAAGAATGCTGCGCCGCCCAGCGGCAGGCCTTAGACCGCCAGCAGTTCCCCGATCCGCTCGATCAGCTTCTCAATGTTAAACGGCTTTTTGACGAACTCATCGGCGCCGCCCTTGAGAAGATCGTTGATCTCGTCCTGATTCACAACTCCAGAAACGATCACGATCTTGATGTGCTCGAAGTTGGGATTCTTGCGGATCGTCTGGCAGACCACGTTGCCATTGATGTCGGGCAACATGTAGTCCAGAATGATCAAGTCGGGAACGAATTCCTGGGTGAGAACGCCGGCATCGTAGCCGGTGCTGGCCGTTTTGACTTCAAAGCGCCCGTCACGTTCCAGCACGTCCACGAACAGCTCGACGATCTCCGGATCGTCGTCGACGACCAGGATTCTGTGCTTGCCGTTATTGAGGGCATCGGGGGGGATGCCGTTGTCCTTCATAAAAGCGATCAGGGCGTCGCGTGGGATGCGGCGAAACCGGCTGCCCGGGACGCGGAAACCCCGAAGCCGCCCGCTGTCAAAGCAGCGAATGATGGTCTGCTGAGACACCTTGCATATCTCGGCCGCCTCGCCAGTGGTGAAAACTGTCTTCATGAGTTCCTCTTCTAGGCCCACTCTTTGTTAAACACGGTCGACGAATTACAGCCGTCACGTATTCGCCGGCTTATCCATTTACCCTATTTGAACATCGTCCGGTGCACATTGCAACTTGAAACTCTCTGCAGCCAAAGGTTCGCGATGGGGGCAAAGGCTCGTTTTTATGGGACGCTATTGGAAAATTTCCGCGGAAGGAAGGACAAGGCTCATCCGCAACCGTTTGGCGGACGATTGAGGATATTACTTTCGGCTCCCAATGGACTTAAGAATATCGTCGGCTTCGGTGTTGAGTTGATTGGCTTTATCGAGTTCCTGGTCGCTGCCGTCTCTGGCAGCCCGGGCCATGGCTTCCCACTGTTCTTGCCGCTTGGCGGTGTATTGGAGCTGTTTGTCCCACTGGCTGTGATCGGGGAGGGGGTATTTGACGGACTGCAAAGCCGCGCGGGCCTGGCGATATGGGGGCAGGACTTGGGTTTCCAGGATTGAGGCAAATTCCTCGGGGGAGATCTGCCGCTTGTTCCACTGGCCCACCGCCTTGTTGTAGATGTCGATGCAGTGGGTATCGACGGCGGCCATTTTTTGCCATTCCGCCTCGACATCGGCAACCTGGGGCAAATGGCCTGCGGCCCAGACGACCGCGGCGCCGCCCAGAACGGCCACGGCAATCGCCCGCACGCTGCCCGCGCCGGGCAGGAGCTTGCGGCTCAGAAGCATGCCCAGGATCCACCCCCCCGCCAACCCACCCCCATGCGCGGACATGTCGATGCCCGGTTGGCTCGCGCCCGCGATGACGTTGTAGCCAACAAAGATCGCGGCGTTGACAGCCAGAGTCTTGAGAATCGGGCCCGGGATCGAGCGGCGCTGGACCAGCAGAAACCCGAACAACGCGCCATAGAGGCCGAAGATCGCCCCGGAGGCTCCCCCGGCAACCGACAGCGGGTGCAGCCGCGCGCTCAGCAAACTGCCGCACAAGCCGGACAGAAAATAGATCACGGCAAAGGCGATGTTTCCGAAGAGTCGTTCGACCAGGGGACCGACCTGCCAGAGGACGATCATGTTGAAGGCCAGGTGCAGGATGCCGAAATGCACAAAGATTTCGCTGAGCAACCGCCAGCTTTGTCCGCCGGCAGTCAGCGGACCAAAGCCAGCGCCCCAGTGGACCATGGCCTGCGCGTCGGGGTCCCACAACGAAACGCCGCCAATCACCGTGACGGCGGCGAACCAGATCACGTTGGCGGCCACCAGAAGCGGCGCAACCCAAGCAACGGGCGTGGCGGCAAATAGATCGCGCCGAAAAACCGCCAGCGACGAAAAACCCGGCGGGGCCGGCATGCCCGGCGGCAGCGGTGGGAAATCCGTGCTCATCGATAGAATTCGATGATCAGGTGCATGTTCACTTCAAAGGGGACGTCTTCGGGCACGGGCAGGGCCTTGATGGCGCCGGTCAACTGCGCGGGATTCCATTCCAGCCAATTGGGAAGCTGATGTCCGGCGTTCTGCTCCATGTTTTCGCGCAGCAGCTTGTGGATGCCTGGCCTGAAGGTGACTCTCTGGCCGGGCTTAACCAGGTAACTGGCGATGTCGGTTTTGCGTCCGTCGACCAGGACGTGTCCGTGGGCGACGATCTGGCGAGCGGCCCAGATGGTGCGCGCCACGCCCAGGCGGCGCAGCACGTTGTCCAGGCGCGTCTCCAGCAACTGGACCATGGTGTTGGCGGTGTTGCCCTTGGATTTTTTGGCGATGTTGAGGAATCGGCGGAACTGCCGCTCGAGCATTCCATAATGGAAGCGGAGTTTCTGTTTTTCGGTGAGGCGTACGCCGTATTCGGTGCTTCGGCGGCCGCGATAGCCGTGCATGCCGGGCAATTGGAGCTCGCCGCGGCCGGCGTGTTTGGGAATGTCGGCAATGGGGACGCCGACGCGACGGGACAGCTTGACTTTCGGTCCGAGATAACGGCCCATGGGGGTGGACTTTCTACGGGCCAAGGGCCCGTCTCAAAACATGCGCCGCGGCCGCGAAGCAAAAGCGCCCGTCTTACGCGCCCCATCGGCGTCGGCATGGTTCTGAGGCATGCCGGGCCGAGGCGGGGATGATAACGCCCCCGAGGCGCGATGCAAGTCGGCCGGCGGTCCGGCGTCCGATAAATCCCCGGCATTGGGGCCACAGTTACCGGCCCACCTTAACCCTGTTTTGGGGCACGACGATGAAGAAGATGCGGCTAAATGTCGCGATACGCCAATGGCGCCGCATCCGGAAAATCCCTCGCCGCAAATAGACACGGCTCGCGCCGGCGGGCCGCCGTGGTTGTGGCAGAAGCCCAGGGCGTGGCTGGCCACCCATATCGGGCTCGAGGGGCGAATCCTCGGCGCGCTGATGCTGATACTGACGGCGGCGCTGGCGGCGTCGAGCTGGGTCTGGGCGTCGCAAAGCACCGCGGGCATCACGGACATGATGGGCGAGCAGGCCCGCCAGATCGCCTACACCTTGTCCCTGGCGGCCAAGCCGGAGATCAGCGCCGCCAACACCCAGGCGCTGCAATCCATGGGCGCCGATCTGCTCAAGACGCGCAACATCCTGTTCGTCGCCTTTTTCAACACCGACGGCAAGTGCATCGCCCTCTCACACCGCGACCCGGACCAGCAACGGTCGCTGCCGTCGCTCAAGGTGGCGGACGTGCAATCGCTGACGCAGGTGAAGCGGCAAAATTCGCCCGTCTTCGGCAACTACCTGGAAGTCATCGTTCCGATCCTGGAGATACTGCCGGTCTCGCGCGAATCCAGCGCTGCTTCGCGCCTGGTGGGGTACGTTTCGGTGGGCGTTTCGCCGGCGCGGGAGGAGGCGCAGATGCGCCGCATCGACGTGGTGTCGGCGGGCATCGGCTGCGCGCTGGTGCTGGCGAGCATGCCGATGGCGTATCTGCTGGTGCGGCGGATTTTCCGACCGATCCGGCAACTGGTGCACGCCAGCGAGCGCATCGCCGCCGGGGAATTGGACACCCGCGTGGCCATCCACCGCCACGACGCCATCGGCGATCTGGCGCGGGCCTTCAACGAAATGGTCAAGACGGTCAAGCAGCAGCGGGAAGCCCTGCAACTCGCCAACGTGCAGTTGGAAGAGAAGGTCACCCAGCGCACGGCGCAACTGGAGACGGCCAACAAGCGGCTGAGCAACGAGATCGCGGAGAAGGAGGATTTCCTCCGCGCCGTCAGCCATGACCTCAACGCCCCGCTGCGGAACATCGCCGGCATGGCGACGACGCTGCTCCTGAAGCACCGCGAAAAGCTGGACGAGGATGCGGTGCACCGCCTGGAACGAATCCAAAGGAACGTCGAGGCGGAAACGGATTTGATCGCCGAGCTGCTGGAATTATCGCGGATCAAGACGCGGCGGCAGAAAATGGAGATGGTCGAGATCGCCGCCCTGGTGCGCGAGCTGGAGGACATCTTCGAAAACGACCTGAAAAACCGCAAGATATCGCTGGTGATCGACCCGGACCTGCCGGTGCTGCACGGCGAGCGGGCGCGGTTCCGCCAGGTGTTTCAGAACCTGATCGACAACGCGATCAAATACATGGGGGAGGGTCCGGTGCGGCAGATTCACGTCGGCTGCAAAATGCGGAAGACCGAGGCGGAGTTTTACGTTCGCGACACGGGCCTGGGCATCGACGAGGAAGACATCGGCAAGGTCTTTTTCGTATTCCGTCGAGGCAAAAGTTCGACGAACATCGCCGGCAAAGGCGTGGGGCTGGCCAGCGTCAAGAGCATCGTGGAGACCTACAGCGGTACGATTTGGGTGCAAAGCCGGCCGGGGGAGGGAAGCACGTTCCGATTCACCATCAACGGGCAGCACGTTCCGGCGTTGCAGCACGGGACGGCGAAAGACCGGGTCGGCCCGCCCGCCGAGACGGGCGGCGGCGCGGTGACGATCAACGCAAGGAGTTGAGTATGTCAAGGGAAACACTTATGCAAAGCAAACAGGACCAAAAACCGACGACGGCCCCGCGGGCGGGGCTGCGGCGCGGGCATAAAGAGGCCATCACGATCCTGCTGGTGGATGATGATGAGGATTGCCGGATGCTGATCCGCGACGCCATCTCCGAGTGCAAGGTGAGCAACTCGGTGTTCGAGGTGGCCAACGGACAGGAGGCCTTGGATTTTCTGCGGCGTCGGGGCGAATGGGCGCATGCGCCGCGCCCGGGCCTGATCTATATGGACATCGAAATGCCCGGAATGAACGGGTTGGAGGCGCTGCGCGCGATCAAGTCCGATGCGTCGCTGCGGGATATTCCGGTGGTGATGATGACCGGCGTGAGCGAGGAAGCGCAGATGCGCGCCGCGGCGGATGCGGGGGCCAACAGTTACACGATCAAGCCGGCCAATGCCGAGCAGTTCTTGCGGACGGTGCTGACCAGCACCAATTATTGGCTGACGATCCACCAAACGCCGAAGCACCACCTGCCGCCCGAGCAGTGCCGAATGTAGAGGTCGCCAAGTTCCGTCACCTTTTGCCCCGGAAGGCTGGGATGTGCCTTATTCGTGAAAGTTTGACCAGTTTGCCTTGGAGCCGCGGCAAAAATCCCACGCCGCGTGGCTTGGGCGTCGGATGTATCGTAAATCCTAAACAGCAAGCTGGATACAGTGCCAACTTGGCTGGAGGCGATGCCGGAGGTGTCTCCGACACAGGACCCGAATTGTCGCTTGGGAGCGAGTGACGTGGAACGAATCAAGCTGCTCATCGTCGAAGACGACGCCGATCAGCGTCAACTGATCCGCGAGACGCTGGAGGACCGGTTCGGCGCCGGCACCGTGGTCTGCGCCGAGAGCATCACCGCCGCTTTGCAGAGGAACCTGTCCGACTTCGACCTGATCCTGACCGACTACAACCTTCCCGACGGCACGGGAATGGAACTGCTGTCGCACATCCGCCAGTGCTGCAAAACACCGGTGATCATCGTGACCGGCGAAAACGTCGGTCACATCGCCACCGAAGCCGTGCGCAAAGGGGCGACCGATTACGTGGTGAAGTTCGGCGATTATCTGTTCACCATTCCGCTGGTGGTGGAAAAGAACCTGGCGGTGGCGAACATGGAGCGCGAGAATGAGCAGTTGCGCGCCAACCTGCAACAGAAAAACACCGAACTGGAGCGTTCCCTAACAAGGGAAAAGGAGCTGGCGGCGACGGACCCGCTCACCGGGCTGTACAACCGTCGGCACTTCGGCCGCGTGCTGGAACAACTGTTTGCCGAGTGCGAGCGGGTCGACGCGGACATGTCCTGCGTCATGATCGACCTGGACGGATACAAGCAGCTCAACGACTCCTGCGGCCACGCGGTGGGCGATCAACTGCTGACCGTGGCCGGCAAGGTCATCACGGCCAACCTGCGAAAGATGGACGTGGCAGCGCGCTACGGCGGAGATGAGTTTGTGGTGCTGCTGCCGCATACGACGGCGCCGGAGGCGGCGCGCGTGGCGCAGCGCATCCGCGAGGATTTCCGTCAGGGTTCGGCCCTGGTGCTGCGGCGCAACGAAGGGGTGACGATGTCGGTGGGGATCGCGTCACGGCGCGGCAACTCGCCCAGCAGTGCAGAACAGCTGGTGATCATGGCCGACGCCGCCCTGTACTGCGCCAAAGCCGCCGGCCGAGACCGCGCCATCACCCACGAGCCGCTCAGCCATATCTGAAGAAATGATGCATGCGAGCCTGCTGAATTCAGCGCGCCGGGCCCCCCCGCCCTTGATTCTTCATTCAGCAAGCCATACGGATCATCGCATTTCCGTTGGGGTCGAGCGCCTGAAGCTGCTCCGGGTCGAAGATGAGCTGGTTTCGGCCGGTGCGGATAAGGTTTTTTAGGCGCAGTTCCGTCAGACAAACACTTATGGTTTCGCGGGCGGCGCCGACGGCTTGGGCAAGCTGCTTGTGGGTGATGCGCAGCACGACGCCATCGGCAGACCGCTTTGCCGCCGGCGAATTGCTGAAACGCACCAGCGTCTTGATCAGGCGCAGGCGACAGTCATCGAAAACCAATTGGCTGCCTTCGGACCATGCGGCCTGCAGGCGCTGGACCATCGACTCGATGATCTGCAAGGCCACCTCGCCATGCTCGGCAAGCATTTTTCGCAAGCTCAGCGCGGGAATGGCCCAGAGAACGGCATCAGTAACGGCCACAGCACGTCTCGCGTAGACAGGCATTTGGCCCAGAACGGCGGTGCCGACCCATTCGTCGGGTCCGAGAATTTCCAGTAAACGCGCCGTGCCGCCGGATGCGACGTCGTAGAGCCGCACCTCTCCGGATTCGATAAGATAGAAAAGATTTGCCGGATCTTCCGGCTCATGGATAGTTTGCCCGGCGCGAAAATGCTGGCTCTGCACACCATCGAGCTGTAGTAATTCGGGGGGAGTTCTGTGTTCGTTAATTGAAGACGCCTGCATGTGACACACTCCTTCCATCAATTCCAAGCATTGAACATCACACACGTACGCAGCATCCAAATATTGACTTACGGCGACTTTTGGAGTGCTCCGATTGTAATCTGGGTAATCGGCAGAAGCCACGCCGTTTGTAGAATTTTTTACACCGCCCCAAAATAGGAGGGAGAGGTCCGATAACCTCTAGTTCTTGACCTGCATGGCCAGAATGCGGGCGATGGCTTCGCAGATTTCCGTGCGGTGAACGCCGTTAAGTGCAAGCGCCAACTCGGTTTCCATCAATCCATAGGGTATGCCGGTGTCGTACCTTTGCCCCTGAGTCACCACGCACCAGTATTTCTGGCAGTTCTGCCGCATGTGCTCCTGGGCCGCGGTAAGCTGAAACTCACCCCGCTCGCGAATGTTGTTTTTGAGCAAGTATTCCAAAGAATCGAATACTTGCGGCGAAAAGACGTGGATGCCGAAATGGGACAGATAGTTGCCGGCAGGCAGGCCTGGGGTGACGAGTTTTTCGCGAGCCACTTCGATGCTGGGCTTTTCAATAATCAACTCGGCCTTGTAGACGCCGCGGGCGGCGTCGATGGCCTGTCCCCGGATCGTGCCGAACAAATGCAAGTGCCGCTCCAACGTGGGTTGAACGGCGGTGACGGCATCCAGCATGTACTGCTCGAAAACGCGAACCACTTGCCGGGCGCAGCGGTCCTTGATGTCGCTGATGTAGACGTGATCGCCCAGCAGGAGCAGAAACGGGTCGTCGCCGACGAATTTTTTCGCCTGGAAGACCGCGTGGCCGAAGCCTTCCGGCTCGTGCTGCTCGGCAAAGTGCAGCCGTTCGCCGAAGGCGCCCAGTTTTTCCGATTCCAGGATGGCCCAATCCTTGCCCCGAAAGGTGCGGACCATCTCATCATCCAAACGGCGGAAGTATTCGCGATATTGTTTTTCGTCGCCGGGCTGAGTGACGATGCACAGTTCCTCGATGCCCGAGTCGATGGCCTCCTCGCCGATGATCTGAATGATCGGCTTGGTCAAGCCGTCGCGATCGACCAGGGGGAACATCTCTTTTTGTACGGCGGTGGAGGCGGGGTATTGCCGGGTGCCGCGTCCTGCCGCCGTGATCACCGCCTTGCGAACCTTGGCCATGGGCGCTCCTTGCGTTGGGTAGCATAGGTATGGCGGCGGCGTGGGCAAGGGTCTAAACTTGGCCGTTCATGCGGAGCGCGACGCTGGACTACGCACCACCGCGTGCCTCGCCGCCGTGGTGGCGGATGAAGGACGCGGCTTTGGCGGTGGGGATCGCGGTGGCCGTGCGGCTGGCGCTGGCGTTGGTCTGGCCGCCGCAGTGCTTCTCGTGCGATCTGAAGGCATGGCGGTCCGTCGCGAGATCAGTGCCGGCGGGCGCCAACCCCTACGTCACATCGATGGTGGTGAACTGGCCGCCCATGTGGATGGAGGTCCTGTATGGCCTGGGCAAAATCTCCGCCCGCTTCGACTGGAACCTTTTCACCTGCGTGCGAGTGTTGCTGACGGCGTGCGATGCCGTCCTGATCCTTTCAACCTTTGCCCTGCTGCGCCTTTTGGACGAGCGGCGCTCGGTGTTTCGCCTGGTATTGCTGGGATTGTGTCTGAATCCGATGCTGATTTTGCTCACGATCCAGCAGGGCAACTTCGACGTTGTGCCGACGATCGGCATCGTGTGGTTCGTGCAGAGCTTGATCCGCTTCCGCCGCGGCGGAGATGCGGTGGATTGGCTGGTGGCCGCGGCTTGGCTGGGTTTGGCGACCTTCGCCAAGACGTTTCCGTTGGTTCTGATCCCATTGCTTGCCGGTGAGTGCCGGCGATTGGGGTGGAAAGTGCGGCTGACCGGAGCGGCGCTGTGCGTCGGACCGGCCCTGTTATCGCTGGCGCCGCTGTACGTGTTGAATCCGCGGCGGATCACGGATGTTGTCCTTTTCTATCGCGGCACACCGGGCGCCATGGGCGTATCGGGGCTCCTGCAGCTTGTTTGCGGATTTGACTCGGTGCTGCGATACGCGCCGTATTTCACCGCCGCGCTCCTGGGAGTCATCATGGGCCTGACGGCCGTTTTGTGGCGAAGGCCCCTGCGACGCGACAGCGACGTGGTGCTGCTGGCGGCCATGGTGCTCATCGCCGTCTTTGAATTCGGATCGGGGTATTGTCCGCAATATTGGCTGTGGGTCACGCCGCTGTTGATCGTCGCCTATGCGCACCAGCCGCCCAGGTTCCGCCGCCTGCTGTGGGTTGCGGCGGCGCTGGTCGTGCTCACCAACGTGCTGAGTTTCGCGTACGAGGACCTCCTGGGCAACTTCATGATCTGGTGGGCGCCGCATTTCCCGGGAAACACCAGACTGCAAGCCATGTTCAGCGACACGTTACACGATCTGGTCCTGCTCAGCCTGCCGATGACGGGGATCACGCTGCTGTTGTGGCTGCACGGCTGCCGGTTGATCGCCGCGGCGCAGACCAATCCATCTCAGTAATCGCGCCAGCAGAAAATCATGGCGGCGATGGTCAGCACCACGCACTCAAACGCCACCGATGTGCCGACGATCCAAGGCCATCCGCGGCGACGCAGTTCATCCTGAAGCGCTGCGGCCATGTGGTTCCCGCGGTCGGAGCGGGGCGAACTCTCTTGCGGCAAGTCGGCGCGTCGAATCAACTGGCGCTGCAGGAGCAAAACGGTCTCGCTGGTTTTGGGCAGAACGGATTTGACGAGGTAGAAGAGGCGATGGGGGCGGTCAAACTTGAAGTGGAAGTCGGCGCGTTTTTCCTGGGCCTCTTGGAGCCGTGATTGAAGCGTTGCTTGGCGCGTGGAGGGCGCCGTGGCGGAGGCTTGATGCAGGGCGGCCTGGGCGGCGGCGACTTTGTGGTCCAGGCTGGCCAGGGTCCTTTCCTCGTCGAGCTTGAACATCAGCAGCGCGACCTCGGTGGTGTGCACGGCGAAGACGCCCACCCAGAACAGGAGGGTCAGCAGGATGGCGGCGACCGTCGAGCGCGTCGCCACGCCGATCAGCACGCACAGGCAGTACAGATAGCTGTAGAACAGCACCACGATGGGGATGGCCAAAAACAGCCCCGGTTCCCATGCGTTCCCGCGTAAGCCGATGACCAGGAAACTGGCCAGGCAGAAGCAGGCGATCTGCAGGGCGACGAACAGCAGGCCGCAGACGTACTTGGTGAGGAAAAGCCGCAAGCGGCTGATCGGCTTGGACAGATACAGATCCACCGCCCCGCCGGCCAGAAAATCGGGAAACAAACTCGCCGTGGAAATCAGCGCCAGGCAGGTGGCAAAAACCGTCAACCACCAGTCGATGCCCAGGTTCAGGAAAATCAGCTTGTAGAACGCTGCCGGCGAGATCAGCCGGCGATTGAACAGCGGCGAGGGGAAGTCGTACGCCAGGATGCTGAAGCCGGTCGGCGTCAACCCCACCAGGGCGAACGACGCCGCCACCAACGTGGAGATGATCAGCACGATCCAGAACATTTTCCGCGCGTTCAGGTCGCGGTAGGCATCCAGAAATAGTGCGGCGGTCTGGCTCATGCGGTGGGCTGCTTGATCGCCTCGAAAAAGAGTTCTTCCAAGCTGGGTCGCAGCGGATGCATGCGGCGGATGACCAGGCCCGCTCTGCGCAGGGCATCGAGGATGTCCTGCACGTCGGCCGGCTCGGTTTTGCCGATGCGCAGGAAGGTGCCGTCGAATTGGCACCAGGTCTGGTCGCTCAGGCGGCCGCGCCACGGCGCGCCGGGGCCGGGCGCGGAATCGAACACCCCCGGAAGCGCCGCCCGCACCGCCGACCACGGATCGACCGCGGACAGCTCAAAGAAATAGCACTGCTTGGCGATGGTCAGCTCGTCGAGCGTTCCCTGGAGCACCACGCGGCCCTGGACCAGAATCGCCACGCGGTCGCAGACGGTCTCCAATTCGCTGAGCAGATGGCTGTTGATGAAAACGGTTTTGCCCTGGCGGCGCAGGCGCAGCAGGACGTCGCGGATGTCGCGTCGGCCGCCGGGATCGACGCCGTCGGTGGGCTCGTCCAGGATCAGCAGGTCCGGATCGGCGCCCATCGCCACGGCCAGGCCCATGCGCTGCAGCATTCCCTTGGAATACTGGCCGATCTTCACGTCGAGCCAGTCGCGCATGCCGACCGTTTCCAGCAGCTCAACGCCGCGTCGGCGTCGGGTGCGACGGTCCACCTTGGCCAGGGCAGAAAAGAACTCGACCGTCTGGCGTCCGGTGAGGTATTTGGGGAAGCGGTGATTTTCCGGCAGATAACCGACGCGGCGGAGCGTGGGTTTGTGTCCGATGGGCCGGGACAGGATGGTGCCCGCTGCGGCCGTGGGACGCACAACGGTCATCATGATCTTGACCAGGGTGGTTTTGCCGGCGCCGTTGGGACCGAGCAGGCCGAAGATTTCGCCGCGGTGCACCTGCATGTTGACGCCGCGCAACGCCTGCACGCGCCGGCGGCGCAGGGCGCCGGAGCGGTAAATCTTGCTCACGTCGCGAAGATCAACCACGTAGGGTTCGCCGGTGACGGACACGATGGCCGGCATGATACCGACGGCGTGGCGGCGGTGCGATTGCGCGCGGTAGGATAACCGCCATGGCCGATAGGCGGCGCCGATTCCTGTGGGCATGGAGCGGTGCGCTGGCAGCCGCTTTGGCGATGATCCTGGCCGCGCCGTGGGTTCGGCGTGGTGGGCCCCTGCTTCCGCTCGTCACTGTCACCACAACACGTTGGAGCACCGCGACGACGACGTTTAGCGTCGAAGTGACACCGCCGGTGCGGACCTACGCACAGCTTCTGCATGCGGATTTGCCGGATTATCCCGAGCCGCGGCCGCTCGATCAGCCCGTGGACCTGGCCGATGCCGCCCACGTGATTCTGAACGAACCGCTCTACCTCTGCCCGCGCGGCGATTTGTGGATCGCGCGCAGCGACGCCGAGGCGTTGCCCGATGTCCTGGCGCGGGCGGCGGAGCAAACGGAGCACCTCTGCGACCGCCCGGTCCAGTACGTGCTGTGGACGGTGCAGCGAAAAGGCAATCTGCAGGCCCGCGCCGTCTGCCGCCAGGGCCGCGAGTATGAACTGGTCGGGGCCAGGGATCGCATGGCGATTCCGTGGCGCCGCTCCTACCACTGGGCCCGGGCGATGAGCTGGGACGATGACGGAACGACGCGGCTGATCGTGCCGAGCGACGACGGCGTCAGCGCGATCACCATCGGCACGGAACTGAGCGAATCGTATTGCCGACTGCGGGAAACGTCGGAATCAACAACGGCGCCCGCAGCGGGCGGGCCCGTGCAGGTGCTGTTCGATCTGCGCGGAATTTTGGCGTGGATCGCGGCCGACAACGCGGCCGGCGGCCGCGTCGCGCGGTTTGTCGACGGCGCCTGGACGACGCTGGACGCCGCGACCTGGCCCCCGGACATCATCCACCTGGTTCCGCTTCTGGACGGCAGCGTGCTGCAAATCCGCCGCGGAAACGAGCCGCAGACCGTGCAGTTGCTGATCGTTCCGCTGGACATGCCCAGGATCGATCAGGAGCAAGTCGCAGCGCTGGCGCAACAGTTGGACGACGAGGATCCGGGCAAGCGCGTGGTGGCGTTTGCACGGCTGGCCGGTTACGGCCCCGGAGCGTTGCCAATCCTGCTGAAGCTGCGGCCCGAGGCGACGCCCGAAGCTCAGGCGCGGATCGACCAACTCCTGGCCACCACGCTGGGGGGAATGGTTGTCAACGACAACCAATTGACGGTGGCGGCGCGGCTGCCGGACGGCGGCGTGGTCTTCTTGGCGCCGCGCGGCGTGAGCATACCGCAGGGCCAGCGCCCGCCGCAGATCGTCCTTCCGGCTTACCTGGCGCTGCGGCCGGGACGGCTCGTGCAGACGCTGCCCGCGGCCATCGCCCACGAAATGGATGCGACCCGTTCGATCACCGCCGTGCGGGATGAATGGGTGATCACGCGGCCGGAGGGCGGGCCGGCGCGGTTCCTGCCCCCGACGCAGTTTGTGCCGCTGTTGCGCGAATCGGAGCGGAAATTCTCGACGTTGGTGGGGATCGACGGCCGGGGGCGGTGGCTGCTGCGTCCGGCCGACGCCGCGGACTCGCCCACGCTGATTCTGGATCCGACGGTACCCGATCCGACGCCGCGGTTGGCGATCTGGACCATCGACACCGGAAGCGACGTCGGCTGGGAACAGGCCGGCTGGCCGGTCATCGCGCGGGGCAAAGACTTTTGGATGCTGACGGACCACGGTTGGGAGCTGATGCAGCCGCCGGACGCCATGCAAACCCAGCTCCCCAGCGCCCCCACCACCGGCCCGGAGGCCAACGGAACAGCCACGCTGGCGGTGGTTGGCAGCGACGGCCGGCGGCAAGTCTGGACCCTGCCCCCGCAGTGCGCGGGATCGGTCGACTTTCCGCCCTGGTTGATCCGCAGCCGCGATGGGCATCTTTTCCTGTTCAATTCACCGGACAAAATCTCGCGATTGCGGCCCATCACCGGCCAGCCGCCTCCGGGGCAGGCGCCCTTTGTCGTGGAGGCGATTTTCAGCAAGGACCTTCCGGCCTGGCGGTCGATCCGACGCGTGTGGTTGGACCCGGCGGGGAGAATCGCCGTGGCGTACGACCAGTCCCACTTGGCGCTGCTCTTCCCCACGGGGCAGATTCCGGGAGAAATTGCGGATCAGATTCTGCCCCAGAACGTCCGGCGGATTGGGGGGCAGTAGGACCTAAAATCTCAAATCTCAGATCAAATAAAAACCCCGTAGGCGTGGGTGAGACCTACGGGGTAAGGAGGGAAGAAACACCGTGTAACAACAATTACTACGTTCGTCCGATAATTGAGGTTTCCTTTAGTTTTAACGGCTGATCTGACCTAGCTTATCTCTCATATCGACGCCAAGACCCGCTCAACTTGTGAGTTAATTTCGGACCAGCGCGCATCGGGTTTTTTATTTACAGTTACAAAGTCCCCCAGTAGGAGGACGCTACTAACACCCGGGACGGCAAACAGACGAGACGCCACCGGGTGACCCATCGCCGAGGACGCGTCGAAGAAACTGGTCGGCTGATCGCTGATCGGCCGGTCGAGGACAAACTTCGCCGCGTTCGGATTCGGAGTCGGCTGAACTTCACGGACCGTAAACGGCAAGCCGGCCACCTCCGACGCAAGCGGACTATAGCAACTGATAATCGTTCCGCTACGAGTGAAATGGGAATTTTGAAAAAATATTTTGTTTTTGGGTCAGGGGGTCTGGACAGGACGATTTGTCCGTGTTTGTCCGTCCATGTGACAGAGTGGCCAGCGCGGCGGCCGGTCCGTATTGACATGGGATGCCCGGCCGTTAGACTGCCCCTCCCTCTGGGATGGGACGGTTGGCGCCCTTGACCTGAAGTGTTTTTGGGAGCGGCGGCAGGACGGCAATGAGCACCTACATGGCCAAGCCCGGTGAGATACAAGCACAGTGGTACGTGGTGGATGCCACGGACCAGGTTCTGGGGCGCCTGGCCGCCAGGATCGCCACCGTCGTCCAGGGCAAACACAAGCCGACGTATACCCCCCACGTCGATACGGGAGATTTTGTGATCGTGCTCAATGCCCAGAAAGTGAAAGTCACGGGCAAGAAGGCCGATGCGTTGGAGTACGAGACCTACTCCCACTACCCGGGCGGACGACATCTGTATTCGTTTAAGACCATGCGTGCGAAGCATCCGGAAAAGCTCCTGGAGCTTGCGGTGCGGCGGATGCTCCCCAAGAGCAAGTTGGGGAGAAACCTGCTGGGCAAGGTGAAGATCTACCGGGACGATCGCCACCCGCACGCGGCCCAGAGACCCAAGGAACTGAAGCTGGCGCTGTAAGCGCGGCGATGTAAGGACTGATCATGTCGCAGGATCCCCAAGCCACCGAATCCGTTGCGGCCGCGACGGAGCCAGCGGCGGCGCAGCCGCAGGCGGCACAGCCGCAGGCCAAACCCTCCTACACCTGGGGCGTTGGACGCCGCAAGACGGCGGTGGCGCGCGTCCGCGTGGCCGTAGGCAGCGGCAAGATCGACGTCAACGGCCGAACCCTCAACGACTATTTCACTTCGGAGCAGGACCGCAAATACATCTTCGGCCCGCTGGAAGTGACCAACCTGGGCGGCAAGATGGACGTGTGGGCCCGCTGCAACGGCGGCGGCCCGACGGGCCAAAGCGGAGCCATCGTCATGGGCCTGGGCCGGGCCCTGGCCAAATACGACCCCAACCTCGAATCGGCCCTGCGCGGCGCGGGATTCCTCACCCGCGACAGCCGAATGAAGGAACGCAAGAAATACGGCCAGCGCGGCGCCCGGCGGCGCTTCCAGTTCTCCAAGCGCTGATCCTTTTTCACGAGATGCGTTTTGCCGTCAGCACGCGGTCGCGGCCGGCGTGATCGGCCAAAATCCGCGCCTCGGCCAGCCGCGGATGCTCGGCCGCAATCTCCAGCGCCAGCGGACCCTGATCAAACGCGATCTCCAGAAAGATGTGCCCGCCGACCACCAGCCATTGCGGCGCTTGGCTCAGAATCCTGCGATGCATGGACAGGCCGTCCAGCCCGCCATCCAACGCCTCCACCGGCTCGTAATCACGGACGCTGCGGTCCAGGGCAGGAATCTGCGCCGTGGGAATGTACGGCGGATTGGCGACGATCAGATCGAACGGCTGGCGATCGACGGCGGGGATGGCGTCGAACAAGTGTCCCTGCTGCACGAGCACGCGCTGCGACAAATCCAGCCGCTGCACGTTGCGCTGCGCTACGGCGACGGCGGCGGGCTTGAGTTCGGTGGCCACCACCACGGCGCCGCGGACGTGAAACGCGATGGCGGCGGCAATGCATCCGCTGCCGGTACACAAGTCCAGCACCCGCGGCGATTCCAGGCCGCTTTGATGACGGACCAATTGAATCACGTTTTCCACCAGCGTTTCGGTATCCGGGCGCGGAATCAGAACGTCGCGGGTGACTTCAAATTCGAGATTAAAAAAATGGGCGCGGCCGGTGAGATGGGCGATCGGCTCATCCTCGGCGGCGCGGGCGACGAGGCGGCGATAGGCCGCCAAGTCCTTGGGCGATACGACGCGCTGGTAGTTCGTATACAGCTTGATCCGCGGGACGTTCAGCACGTGTGCCAACAGAAGCTCGGCACAGAGCCGGGGGGAATCGATGCCTTTGCGCAGGAAGAAGGATGCGGTCCATTCCAACAATCGCTGGATTGTCCAGGGCGCGGACGAGTCGGGCATGGGAGGCGAATTGTACACCAGCCGCCGCGGCGGGATGAACCCTGCGGTTCACCGCGGCGCTTGTCGCGTCTAGAATGGGGGCGCGGGAGGCCTGCTATGAAATGGCTGATGGTTCTGGGCGTGCTGGCGGCGGCAGCGGTGGCGGCGCGAGGCGAGATCGTCATCTTGGACGACGGAACGCGCATCGAAGGGCACATCAGCAAAACGCCTGATGGATGGCAAATCACCACCAGCGACGGCAAGACCGTCCTGGTGCCGCAAGAGAACGTGGCCTCGATTGAGGTCGGCGGCCCGTCGAGCCGGCCGGCGGCCGCGGCCGAAGCCCTGGCGTCCCTGCGCCGCGCCGTGGAGCACAGCACGGACCTGGCCGCGATTATCAATCGCTACGAGGATTTCATCGCGCGCAATACGGAGCCGGACGTGCGCCAGCAGGCGGAGGAGGATTTGGCGCTGTGGCGGCAGCGGCAGGACCAGGGGCTTCGCAAGTTCGGCAATGACTGGATCACGCCGCAGGAGCAGCAGCAGCGGCAGCAGCTCGGCCGGCGCGAGGCGGCCCAAGCGGCCGACCTGATGCGGCAAAACCGCAACACCGAAGCCGATCCGCTCCTGCAGCGCGCCTTGGCGGATGATCCCGAAAACGCCGCCGCTTTCTATCTGCAGGGGGTGCTGCGGTACAAGCAGGACCGTCTGGTGGATGCGAAAACGGCGTTCGAGGCGGCCAACGGGTCGGCGCCCGATCACGCACCGACGTTGAACAACCTGGCGGTCATCTGCTGGCGGCAAAAATCCTTCGTGGCGGCGATGGGGTTCTACGACCAGGCGATGAACGCCAGCCCGCAGCTGCGCCAGGTGCTGGACAACGTCGCCGAGGCGCTGCACGTCCTGCCGGCGGAAACGCGCGATGCGCCGGTCTGCCGCAAAGCGGTGGATGATTTCCGCGCTCAGGATGCGGCCTTGCAGTCGGCGATGGCGCGGCAGAATCTATTCCGCTGGGGCGCCACGTGGGTCAATAGCCAGCAGATGCGAATGCTGCGGGCCGCCCAGGCGAAGATTCAGCAGCAGTTGGATGATTTGTCCCACCAGTCCGACGCCATCGACCAGAAAATCGCTCAGATCGACGGGGATATTGACCGGAACTCGCGCGAGATGCGCGACCTGCCGGCCAACGGGTACATCATGGATGCCAACGGCACAATGGTCCAACAGTCGATGCCGCCGAGGTACTACGATCTGCAGCGCGACAACGAGAAACTCAAACAGGACAAGTTGGCGCTGCAAGGTCAGCAGGCGCAGTTGCGCCAGCAGGCGGATAAGGTCCGCCAGCAGGAGCGGCAACTGCCGGTGGTGCAGTTTACGGGTCAGCAGCAGATTTTTGGGGCGGATGCAGCGCCGCTGCGTGAATCGCCGACGACCTTGCCGGACGCGTCAATCGATTCGTCCACCACGCGTCCCATCGGCGGTTAAAGGCGGATGTCGTATCCGCGCAAATACGCCGCGGCAGGGGCGTATGAAAATTATCCATTTCTCGGCTTTTTTGATGACATATTGATATAACTCACTGGATAAGCTATTATCAGCAATTCATGTGACTAATTACCATTTACGGCTTCTATCGTGGGAGATGCCATGTGGGAGTTGCGGTTATGCACCGCGGCGTTGACGTTGCTTTGGTCGATGCGCGCGGCGTTGGGGGAGAACGCGCCGGCGACACAACCCGATGAGTCCAGCTTGCAGATTTGCCTGGCCGCGGCGGCGGATTGGTCGCCGGTTTATCCAACAGTGCAGATCCCCATCTCCAACGAGGTCGACGCCGTCTTTCGCCTGGCCAAAGGCGAAAAGCACAAACACATGGCTTACGCCTGGAAAGCGGTGGACGTCAAGGGAATATCCAGCGGCGTGGTGCTGGCGCACGGCACGATCGATGACTACGTCGCCGGTGTTTTCAAAATGAATGCCCTGCGCGGCCTGGAGACGGGGAAATACCGGCTGGAAGTGACAGCCGATGACCAGCCGTGGAAGAGCCAGGAGTTTGAGATAGTGGCTGCGCAGGCGGCGCCGGCCGTGGCGTCGGTGCAGGACCTGCTTCCGCTGCGCCAGGGCACCACCTGGACGTATGCGTTCGTCCTGGAAGTCGCCGAGGATGCCGGGGTATTTCTGGCCGATGTAGCGCCCGGCGCCGATGGGAAGTTCCGGGCAACCCTGACGCTGAGCGTCGCGGGCATCGATGACAAAGGCGCGCACGTGGAAACGTGCCGCAATGGCAAACTGGTCTTTGAGGAATGGTGGAAGCTGGACTCGCACGGGCTGGTCTCGACATTGCGCAAAGCCGGCGATGAAACGCTGGTGATGGATCCCGAGCAGGTCATGTGGCCCTGGCCGCTTAAAGGGACCAAGCATTGGACGTACACGCCGAAGGACCGCTCATACAAATTGGATTGCCGCGTGTGGGGCCCGCTGGCGGTGGCTGGGCCAAGCGGGCAGACCGGCGGATACGTCGTGCTGATGGAGCAGGAGAAAGGCCACGCGAAGCTGACGGACGAGAAGCATTTTGTGCCCGGCATCGGACTGGTGCGCGAAATCATGATCAACGCAAACAGCGGCCAGATGTTGAACCGACAGGAAATCGTGCTCCAGGGCGTGAAGTGAAACACGGGTCAGCGGCGAGAGTCATCCATCATAAATTCAAGAACTCGCGCATGTGCTGATCGAAGATTTTCTGCGCCTGCGGGTCGGACAGGGGGAGGCGAAGCTCGTTGATGACCTTGGTGCCCATGGCGATCCAGGCGCGCCAGCAGTCGGCGCAGATCTTTTCGTGAATCTCGCGGCCCAGGTCTTTGCTGAAGGGTGGGCTGGGCAGTTGGGGGCCAACGCGGCCGCAGCGGCTGCACAGCACCTGGCCTTGGCCGACCGGCTGCGGCGGCGCGGCGGCCGATTCGGGCACGGGCGCGCCCAGCTCCTTGAGCATGCGGATCATCTCGTTTTTCGGAGCCAGATCGCCGTGGGCGGCGGCGACCTCGACGCCGCGGCAAAGCTGCGCAATCGCTTCGGGCCGGCGATTTTCCTTCAGCAGGGCCGCGGCCAGGAGCTGATACACCTTGGCGATGTTGGCATTCAATTCGATGACGCGTCCAAAACAAGGGATCGCCAGCGACGATTGGCCGGTGTCGAGATAGGCCTTGCCCAGGGAAAAGTGGCCCAACTCGTTCTCGGGATCGGCCTCGGCCATCTTGCGGAATTGTTCGATGCGAGCGGTGTCGGCCATTAGGACTCCCCTTCAAGCTGGAATTCGCGGCCGCAATGAGGACAGACGATGCGCTGGCCGCCGTGCGATGGCGGCGGTTCGGGCAATTCGTCCACGTCCGTCACGTCGCCTTTGCGACTCATGGCCAAATTGGCCAGGCGGTCGGCCAGCGAATTGCGATGCCGCGGGCTGTGCTCGAAGCGGACATCCTCAAACTCGTCGGCCAAGGTGGCGGCTTGCTCGTGCAACTCGCGCAGGGCGGGGTTCTTCACTCGGTACTGGCCGCGCATTTGCTTGATGATCAGCTCGCTGTCGCCGCGGACGGTCAGTTTTCTGGCGCCCAGGGCCTTGGCCTGGCGCAGGGCGTCGATCAGAGCGGCGTATTCGGCGACGTTGTTGGTGGCGCGGCCGATGTAGCGGCCGACGGTGATCAGGGGCGTGCCATCCTCGGCCGCGAGCACGACGCCCGTGCCGGCGGCGCCGGGATTGCCGCGGCTGCCGCCGTCAAAATTCACGATGATGCGCTGGTCCATAAATTCAATTGTAGAGTGCGGCCGGGAGGATTTCACCGCGGCTGCGCCGCCGGAGGCGTTGGCGCATTGGCCGCGGCGAGCTCCCATCCGCCGCCCAGGGCCTTGTACAACGCCACCAGGTCCGTGGAGATGGCGCTGTCGCTCTGGGCCAGCACCATTTGCGTTTCAAACAGCGATCGCTGCGTGTCCAGCACGACCAGGAAATCGACGACGCCGCGCTGATACTGCTGGCGGGCCAGGCTCACCGCCTGCTGGGAGGCGTCGACGGCATCGGCCAGGGCGTTGCGGCGAAGCTGCTCGGTGCGATACGCCGCCAGGGCGTCCTCCACTTCCTTCAGGGCGGATAGGACGGTCTGCTGGTAATTGGTCGCCGCCTGCTGGGCCAGCTCCTTTTGCACGGCGACGTTGGAGCGGATTTTGCCGGCGTCGAAGATCGGCCAGGTCACGCCAGGGTTGAGGGCGAAATAGCGGCTGCTCCATTCGGCCAGGTTGTGGACTTTGGAACTGTCCAGGCCGAAGGAGCCGGTGAGGGTGAACTTGGGATACAGATCGGCGGTGGCGACGCCGATGCGCGCCGTGGCGGCGGCGAGCTGGCGTTCGGCGCGGCGGATGTCGGGCCGGCGGCGCAGCAGATCGGCGGGCACGCCAAGCGGAACGGCCGGCGGCGCCGGCGGGATCGGCGCGGCGGCGGTCAATTCGGCGGCCAGGGCATCCGGGTCCTGGCCCAAGAGAATTCCCAATTCGTGGATGTAGAGGCGGATGGAGGCGTCCAGAGCAGGGAGGGTGGCGGCCGTGGTGGCGACCTGGGCGGCTTCGCGGGCCACGTCCAATTCGGTGACGAACCCGGCGCGGTAGCGCGATCGCGTCAGCTCCAGCGTCTCCTGCTGGGATTGAAGATTGTCGGTAGCGATCTGCATCTGGCGTTGGGCGCTGCGCAGGTCGATGTAATTGCGGGCGACCTCGGCGACCAGAGAGACGAGCAGGTCGCGGCGATCCTCCAGGGCGGCGGCGGTGTCGGCGTCGGCGGCCTCGATGGAGCGCCGCACGCCGCCGAAAACGTCCAGTTCCCACGAGGCGTCAAACCCAGCCTGGTAAAGCTGAGTTTCGACGCCGGGAAACCCGCCTTGGCCCAAGGGGCTGAGCGGAACAGAGGGGGTGGAGGCGACCGAAGCGCTGCCGCCCTGAGCCGCGGCGGCAGACACCACGGCAGGCCGCACGGTGGGCGTGGCCGCCGGGCCGGCAGCCCCGCCAAAGGCGCCCAGGGGAATCGTGACGTTCTTGCTGCCGCGGGCGTTTTGATAGCCGCCGGAGGTATTGACGGTGGGGAACAGCTCCGACCCGACGACGCCGCGCTGCGCCCGGGCCTGGCGCAAGCGCGATTCGGCGTTTTTCAGATCCAGGTTGTTCTTAATCGCCCGCTGGATCAGCCCATCCAATTCCGGGTCGTGGAAGGCGGACCACCATTGGATCAGCGCGGTTGGCGCGGCGGAGGCCGAAGGTGCGGCAATCGGCTCGCCGTAGGCGGATTTGACGGTGATCTGCGGAGGATGGTAATCGGGACCGACTTCGCAGCCGGCGGCCGTCAGGACGGCCGCCAGCGCCGCCGAGAAGATTTTTTTATGTGCCATGAGTCTCTCCCGCTGATGACGAGGCATGCATACGCCCACGATCTTGTGGCGCACCGCTACTTGACTTTCACTTCGGGGTCCACGGACATGCCGGGGACCAGCAGATGATTCAGGTCATCGTTCTGCCCCGGATCCAGGACGATCTTGACCGGCACGCGCTGCACGACCTTGACGTAATTGCCGGTGGCGTTTTCCGGCGGAAGAAGGGAGAAGCGTGCGCCCGTGCCGTTCTGGATGCTCTGCACCTTTCCGCGCAGCTTGCGGCCGGGATAGGCATCCACGGAAATGTCCACCGCCTGCCCCGGCCAGATGTGATCGAGCTGCGTCTCCTTGAAATTGGCGGTGACCCACACGTCGGTGGGCACGAGGGCCAGCAGCGGCTGGTCCACCTGCACGTACATGCCAAGCTCGACGTTCTTGTGCGTGACCAGCCCGTCGACCGCGGCGCGGATCGTGCAATAATCGAGATTGTTCTTGGCCTGCTGCAGCGCCCCGCGTGCGGTCTGCAGATCCCCCTGGGCGGTTTGCAGAGCCATTTGTGCGTGGATCACCTTGGCCTTGGCGGCGGTGAGCTTGGCCCTGGCCTGTTGCACCTGGGCGGCGGTGGATTTCTGGGCGGCGGTGGCGTTGTCCATCTGCTGCTTGGAACGCGCCCGCTCATCCAGACCCAGAAATCGCTGAAAATCCTGATCAGCGTTCTGGGCGTTGGTCTGGGCGACGGCCAACTCCGCCTCGGCCTGGCCGACGTCGGCGTTGGCCACGTCCACCTGGGCGGTGGCCTCCTGCAACTTGCCCCCGGACGCGGCCAAATTGCCCTGCGCTTGCGTCAGCGCCGCCTGGAAATCGCGCTGGTCCAACTCCACCAGCAAATCGCCCTTTTTCACGACGCTGTTGTCGTCGACGTAAACCTGCTTGACCATGGCGGAGACCTGGGGACTGATGGCCACCACGTGCCCGTCGATGAACGCGTCGTCCGTGGATTCGTACTTGCGGGATTGCCACCAATACACCAAGACGACCAGGAGCACGACGAGGGCGGCCGCGATCAGACCGAGGACCAGGGCCGGGCGGCGATGCACGGGCTGCGGAGGCGCCTGGTTGTCGGCGGCGCGATTGTCGGCGTCATTGCGCTGGGCTTGGAGGTCGTTGGCGCCGGCGCGGCCTTTGTTCAACGCGGTCATAGAGCGTTCCGCTTTTTCTTAAGTCGCATGGTACTATAGAGACGCTGGCATGGATCAACCAGTGACGTCTGGACAGCCGCCAGCGAAAGCCGACCCGCGCCGTTTTGTCCTGTCCTTACGTGCGAGCGCGCAAGAGCAAAACCGGCACCTCAACGCGATGCTGCACCCGGCTGGCCGTGATCCCGTGAATCAAATCGCTGAGGAACCGATGGCCGTGCGTGCTCATGGCGATCAGATCACACCCCTCCTGCTCGACCCAGCGGACGATCTCGGTCACGGGATCGCCGTAGGCGAGTTTGGCTTCGACCTTGAGTCCCTCGGCGGCCAGTTCGGCGCGGATGCGTTCCAAATAGGCGCGGTCTTCCTGCACTTCGTCGCTGACGGCATCGGGACCGTAGGTGCGGGCGGCCCAGCCGTCGGCCACGTGCAACAGCACGATGCGGCTGCCCAGCAGCCGCGCCAGCGGACGCACGTGGTCCAGAATGGCCCGGTCCGTCGGCGTCGTGTCCAGCGTGATGAGGATTTTGCCGTACATCGCGCCCTGGCCTTTCGAGCGGCGAGACGCTTTCCTAGGTGTCGTGCGGCGGCGCGGGGGCCGGATCGTCTTCAACGGTCACGGATTTGACCACGTCCTGGGCCGAGGTTTGCCGCCCGATCGCCGCCTTCAGGTTCGACTTGGGATGCGGCTCTTTCCTCTCCTTGACCTTGTGCACCGCCAGCTCCACGGGCAGGTCATCCGGAATGTACAAAATCCGCCGGCAACTGGGACAAAAGACCAACTCGTCCCGTGAGTGCAACTTGTTGTAAATGTCCGTCACCAGGTCCATGTTGCAGGCGGTGCAGACGTACTCCTCGCGGCGACGATCCGGCTTGGCGATCGCCGCCATCGCGTCGGTGTCGTATCTTTCCGCCAGACGCTCGTAGGCGTCGCGGGCCCGCGGCGGGACGGCCTCGGCGGTGGCCCGCCGACCGGGATGCAACGCCTCGATCTCCCTCTGCAACTGCGCCACCCGCTGGCCAATCTCACCCTGCATCTCCACCAGCTTCGCGTTCTCCGCCTCCAGCGATCTGCCCAGCTCGGCCGTCTCGGCGCCCAGTTTTTCGATCGCCTCCAGCGCCGCCAGAAGCTGATCCTCCATCTTGGCCTTATCCACCTTCTCGGTGTTGATCTCGACCAGAAAGGTTTGGTATTCGCGATTGGTCTTGGCGTTCTGCTGCTGGGTGCGCAGGCGGTCGATGTGGGCGTCGCGGGTCTTGACGTCCAGGTCGAGCTGGGCGGCTTGGCTCTGCTGCTCCCGGAGCTTGGCTTGGCCCAAACGCAGGCGCTCGGAAATCTCGGCGGTCTTGCGCTCCTGGATGCGGACGTTCTTGCTGACCGCATCCAGGCGGGCCTGCGCTTGGCGCAGCTTCTGATCGGCTTGATACAGCTTGACTAGGGCAACGTTGGTTGGACCCATAAGGCGATTCCTCGTACGACGTCCCTCATTATGGCCAAGGCGGCCTCCATGGAAAGGGGCAAAGCCACGGCAAGGGCGCCACGGTCGCGGCCCCCCCCGTGAAAATGCGGGTTCTGTGGGCTTCTTGTGCCGGCAGAGGCAATATTCTAGCATTCGCCCAAGGAGTATTTCATGTCGCGTGAATGGCGCTGTGCGGTGATCGGAACGGGAATGATCGGCGAATGGCACGTGCGGATGATACCGCAGCTTCCCCATTGCCGGCTCGTGGCGGTGTGCGACAACGATCCGAACAGGACCAAGGCCGCCATGGAAAAGTGCAATGTCACCGCGCCGGTCTACGGCGACATGGAGGAAATGTTCGCCAAGGAGCAGATCGACTCGGTGCACCTGTGCACGCCCAGCGGCCAGCACCTGGAGCAGGCCCAGCTTGCCATGCGGCAAGGGAAAAACGTGATCGTGGAAAAGCCGATGGAAATCCACCCGGATAGAGTCGATCAGATGGTGCAAGCCGCCCGGAAATACGGCGTGAAACTGGCGGGGATTTTTCAGAATCGCTGGAACCCGGCCAATCGAGCCATCCGCGACGCGGTGGCGCAGGGTCGATTCGGCCGGCTGGCGTGGGCGGGATCGTTCACGCCCTGGTATCGGCCGGACAAGTATTACCAGGCCGGCGGATGGCGCGGCACCTGGAAACTGGACGGAGGCGGCGCTGTCATGAACCAGGGCGTACACCAGTTGGACCTCATGCAGTGGATCGTCGGGCCGGTCAAGACCGTCTGCGCTTTCGCCTCCAGCCGCATCCACGCCAGCATCGAAGTGGAAGACACCCTGAGCTGCGCCCTGCAGTTCGAGAACGGCGCCTTTGGCAGTTACCTGGCCACGACGGCGATGTTTCCCGGATCGCCGACGCGATTGGAAGTGGGCGGCGAGTTCGGCACCGCCATCAGCGAAAACGGGCTGAAGCGATTCGAGTTCAAGGAAGAACAGCCGCAAGACAAGCCGTTGCTCGAGCAACTCAGCCCGGCCCTGGCGAAAAATAGCGGCGGAGGCAAGAACCCCACCGATGTCACCCAGGACCTGCACGGCCAAAACCTGCTGCACATCTACCAGGCTTGGGAGAATGGCCAGGAAGCCGAAACCTCGGGCCCGGAGTCGCGCAAGGCCGTGGCCATCGTCCATGCCATGTACCGGTCGGTCCGCAAAAACGGCGCACCCGTCGACGTGAAGTAATCCACACGCCTCGATGCCACCCAGCAAACGGAGGGAGAATTGAGAATTTAAATTCGCGAGCGGGCCCTGAAACTTTTGGCCGGCTGGCGGGTTTAAACGATGTACTCACTTTTTTCTCCTCCTACGCGAGAACTTGCCGGTGGCGCGCAAACGTGCCGGCAAGTTTTTTATTTGTAGTAACTTAGGAATGATTCATGCACGGCCGTAGATGTATTCGGTCAGTTGCTCGACGGTCTTTCGCTGGGCGTGGGCGTAGAAGGCGTTCAGATCGCCGATGGAAATCAGCCCGTGCAGCTTCCCATCGGCATCACAGACCGGCAAGTGGCGGATGCGCTTCCGCTGCATCACGCCACTGGCCTCTTCCACGTCCGTGTGGGGCGGACAGCAGATCACCTCGGTGGTCATGACTTGAGCCACCGAAATCTCCTCCGGAAGACGCATTTTCGCCATGACGCGGCGCAGCACGTCGCGTTCGGTGAACATGCCGACGATGCGGCCTTCGCACATCACCACCAGGGCGCCGACCCGATGCTGGTTCATCCGCCGCACCGCCTCCAGAACCGTTGCGGTGGGCGAAATGCTGTAGATCCGCGAACCCTTGACGGCCAGAAGATCGGCAACTGTGGGCATCAACGACTCCTTGTTGTCGCCGCGAAGCTCCTCTCTTCTGTAGGCTGCGAATCGACCGCAGGCAACATTGTGAATAAAATCCCAATTCCCCTATGCCGCAACTGCCCATGATCGCCATCGTCGGCCGCCCCAACGTCGGCAAAAGCTGCCTGCTCAACGGCCTGGCCGGGCGCCGCATCAGCATCGTGCAGGACTCACCCGGCGTGACGCGCGACCGCGTCTCCACACCCCTGCAGATCGGGCAGCATTACGTGGAGCTGGTGGACACCGGCGGTTTTGGCTTTGTCGATGCGGACCAATTGACGGACCACATCCGCCATCAGATCGACCTGGCGATGGCTCAGGCGGACCTGGTGCTGCTGGTGGTGGATTGCCAATCCGGGCTGACGACGGGCGACGCGGAGATCGCCGCCCTGCTGCGCAAACGCGGGATCAAGACCGTCCTGGTGGCCAACAAGGCGGATGGCCCCAAGTCGGATGTTGCCCTGGGGGATTTTGCCCGGTTGGGATTTGGCACGCCCATCGGCGTCTCCGCCCTCCACCTGCGGAATCTCGACCAGGTGATCGACGCCATCGCCAAGAACGTCGATCTGTCGCAGGCGCCGCGGGAAATGCCGCAGCCGGCGATGCTCGTGGCGATCGTCGGCAAACGCAACGCCGGCAAGAGCACGCTGGTCAACGCCATCGCGGCCCTGTACGAGGGGGACGCCGACCGCGTGATCGTGGCCGAAACGCCCGGCACCACCCGCGACAGCATCGACGTGCGCCTGGAAAAAGAGGGCAAGACGCTGATCGTGATCGACACCGCCGGGGTGCGAAAGAAGCGGCAGATGGTTGCCCGCGACATCGAGTTCTACAGTTTCCACCGCGCCCAGCGCTCGATCCGCCGGGCGGACGTGGTGCTGATGCTCATCGACGCCGCAACGCCCATCAGCGAGCCGGACAAGAAGCTGGGCCGATACATCGCCGAGCAGTTCAAGCCGGTCCTGCTGGTGGTCAACAAGTGGGATGTAGCGCGGGAAAAAATCGAGCGGGATGGCAAGCCGGTCGACGACGTTCATCTCATGGAGGAATTCCGGCAGTACCTGGATGCCGAGCTGCCCTTTGTGGATTATGCGCCCATCGCGTTTATCACGGCCAAGGAAGGCAAGAACGTCCAGGTGGTTTTAGACAAGGCCCAGCACCTGTTCGCTCAATCCAACACGCGTTTGACGACGGGGCAACTCAATCGCGTGGTCAGACAGATCCTGGAGGAGAAACATCCCAGCACGCCCAGCGGCCGCCTGGCGCGGATTTATTACGCGACGCAAACGGACGTGGCGCCGCCGACCATCGTGCTGTTCGTGAACCATCCGAAATATCTGAACGATTCGTACCAGCGGTTCATGATCAATCGTTTTCGCGAATTGCTGCCGTACCCCGAGGTGCCGATGCGCCTGCTGGTCCGTGGCCGCCAGGGCCGGCCCGGCAAGTCGCTGGACGGAACCGACGAGCAACAATCGGATTTGGGTTGAACAGACCCGCCGGCAAGGCGGGGCGCACGATGGGCAAATCGCTGGATGAAACAACCGACGAAGAATTAGACGAGCTCCCGGGCCGCGAACCCTCGCGCTAAACGGAAGCTCAACGACCAGCGACACCGCTCCCCCCTTCTAGAGCGTGTTCCATTTCCCGGATGAAAAACCTTTCCCACGGGCTTTCTATCTCGTTGCCGTCAAAAAATTTTTTGTGGCGTTTTTTACGAACATGATTTCGCAAACGCGGAAAAAGGCGCCGACGTCCCCGACCGCACGCCATCTACGCTCTTGAAAGTTTCGGAAGGACTCAAGATTGTTCGCGAGCATCGCGCGGACCGGGGCGGCTGTTTGAAACAACCGGTTTTTGACGCAGGTGGATTCTGGGCGCGCCAGTTTCGTCCGAGAATATCGTTGTTCCTGCAATTTTTGAGTGATAGAAGAACAACGGAATTGCCGTGGGCTGTGCGTGTCGGGATTTCACTTTTCATTCATGGCGAAAGGGGAGAGATCATGTCGCGGATGCACGGAGGATTGTTCGGTTCAATGCGCGGGCTGGGGGCGGCCAGTGGTCTGCTGATGCTCCGCCATTGGACGGGCGGCTCGGTAAAACTTTCATCAAGGCCAGCGGCAGACAATCACGCAACACACGACGCGAATTTTCCGGGCCGGCCCACCGACCCAAACCGCTGGCGGATGCTCCTGCTTCAATTGGCGACGGTCGCTCTGGCATTGTTGGCAATGCCCGCGCCATCGGATGCCCAGGTTACCCTGACGAGCGGCAACTCCACGGCGCTGGTCGACCCCACCGCGCAAGCTGGGATGTTTTACTGGGCTGTCCAGGGCCAAAACCAACTTCAGCAACAGTGGTTTTGGTACGGCATCGGCGGTGCTCCCCTCCACTCGATCGACACGATCAGCGCTCCATTGATCACGACAAGCGGAACCAATGAGGCAACCGCGACCTACACCAGCCCAGGCAATTTCAGCGTCAGCATCGATTACACTTTGACCGGCGGCACCGTCCGGCCCGCCGGCCAATATGCCAACGCCGACCTCGGCGAGGCGATTAAAATCGTCAATCTTTCCGGAACCGCCCTGCCCTTCCATTTCTACGAATATTCGTACTTCAACCTGGAAGGCGCCAGCAACGATACTGTCCAACTCGGAACCAATGTGGTTGGCAAGTACAACGATGCCTATCAATTCGATTCCACCTCCGCTTTGAGCGAAACCGTCGTGACCCCCGGCGCGGACCATGGCGAAGTCGCGCCTCTTGGCGCGACGCTGGCCAAACTAAACGGCGGGGGTCCGGTGGTTCTCGGTCCCCCCTTTTTTGCGGGTCCGCTTGGGCCAGGCGCCGTCACCTGGGCGTTCGAGTGGGATCTTGCTATTGCCCCCGGCGGCTCACCGATCATCAGCAAGGATAAAAGCCTGAACGTCCTCGTCGTCCCCGAGCCATCCTCCCTGGCTTTGCTCTCCGCGGGGGTTGTCGCGCTGCTCCCCAGGAGGCGCCGCCGCGGGCGTGCAAAAGGGGAAATAACTTGACTGTTCGGTAGTTAAATGCGATAATTAGTCTTCTGGACTGAGATGGTCGCCTCTCCCCCGGCAGGGGTTGGCTGTGGTGACTGAAACTGCAGCAGAAAGCCCCGTGCCGCCTGTTGCCGCAAGCAACCGTCAAAAGTCGGATGAAAATGCCCGGGCGAGTTCCGCCTATTGGGGCTTTTTCGTCCTGCTCGGGACGGCCCATCGGCCGCCGCGACGATCCGAAAATCTCGCGACAGCCGATTGACAAGAAGGCAACTGTCGATACGATCTGCCTCCCCGTCGCACCGGAGCAATCCCGCGACGGTCGAAGCGAAACCTGCCCAAAGTTGTTCATCGGCAGGTATTTATGAGAACGCTCTTTGACAAGTGAATAGTCGGACAGCCGCGAGGATGTGAGCCTGGAAGCGCTGGTGTACAGCGTGATCCGGGCGAGATTGAAGTTCGATCTCAAACATCCTTGTGGTGCACGCAAAGTGATCTTCCTACGTGAGGGCTTGCCCTCACGAGATCAATTTTGAGTAAGCCAACGAAGATGTTTGAGCCTTGCATCGGGTCTGCTTGTTTGAGGGACCCGACTGACCCATCGATCCTAGCCGATCGGTGGGCAGTAACAGCCTTTCAAGTCTGTTTTTGTTTGAGAGGTTTGGACAAACTCATTTCGAGGACAAACACGATTTCCGAAAGTGTCAGTCTCGGCCCCTGCCCTGAGCCAGCGAAGGGCTTGCCCTGAGCTAGTCGAAGGGTACGCCGGGCATCAGGAGGAAAACGTGCCAAGAAATTTAATTGAAGAGTTTGATCCTGGCTCAGCCTGAACGCTGGCGGCGTGGCTAAGACATGCAAGTCGTACGGTCGCCGCAAGGCGACAGTGGCGGACGGGTGAGTAATGTATCGCTAACGTACCCCAAAGTCTGGGATAGCTGCCCGAAAGGGCAGGTAATACCGGATGACATATCCTTTTCGCATGAAGAGGATCTCAAAGGGCAACCGCCTTGGGAGCGGGCGATATCGTATCAGCTAGTTGGTAGGGTAACGGCCTACCAAGGCGACGACGCGTAGCCGGACTGAGAGGTTGACCGGCCACATTGGGACTGAGACACTGCCCAGACTCCTACGGGGGGCTGCAGTAACGAATCTTCCGCAATGCACGCAAGTGTGACGGAGCGACGCCGCGTGGAGGACGAAGTCCTTCGGGATGTAAACTCCTGTCAGGGGTTAGAAAGTTCTGATCAACCCCAGAGGAAGGCACGGCTAACTCTGTGCCAGCAGCCGCGGTAAGACAGAGGTGCCAAGCGTTAGGCGGAATCACTGGGCTTAAAGCGTGTGTAGGTGGACTGGTTAGTACCTTGTGAAATCCCACGGCTCAACCGTGGAACGGCTGGGTATACTGCTGGTCTTGAGCCATCTAGGGGCGAGCGGAACAAATGGTGGAGCGGTGAAATGCGTAGATATCATTTGGAACGCCAATGGTGAAAACAGCTCGCTGGGGATGTGCTGACACTGAGACACGAAAGCCAGGGGAGCAAACGGGATTAGATACCCCGGTAGTCCTGGCCATAAACGATGTCCACTAGATCGCAGAGCCTTTGACGGCGTTGCGGTCGAAGCAAAAGTGCTAAGTGGACCGCCTGGGAAGTACGGTCGCAAGGCTAAAACTCAAAGGAATTGACGGGGGCTCACACAAGCGGTGGAGCATGTGGTTCAATTCGAAGCAACGCGCAGAACCTTACCTGGGCTTGACATGCTTGGATTATCCCCATGAAAGTGGGGTAGGCCCTTCGGGGTACAACAAGTACAGGTGCTGCATGGCTGTCGTCAGCTCGTGTCGTGAGATGTCGGGTTAAGTCCCTTAACGAGCGAAACCTTTGCCCTTAGTTACCATCGAGTAAAGTCGGGGACTCTAAGGGGACTGCCGGTGTCAAACCGGAGGAAGGTGGAGATGACGTCAAGTCCTCATGGCCTTTATGCCCAGGGCCACACACGTGCTACAATGGGGTGGATAAAGCGAACCTAAAGCGCAAGCTCATGGAAATCGCAAAAATCATCCCTCAGTTCAGATCGGAGGCTGCAACTCGCCTCCGTGAAGCTGGAATCGCTAGTAATCGCGGATCAGCTACGCCGCGGTGAATGTGTTCCTGAGCCTTGTACACACCGCCCGTCAAGTCATGGGAGCCGGAAATAGCCGAAGCCGCCTCGTTTCAGAGGTGTCTACGCTAGGTTCGGTGACTGGGACTAAGTCGTAACAAGGTAGCCGTAGGGGAACCTGCGGCTGGATCACCTCCTTTCTAAAGGATTATTTAGAACACGCCCGGTGCGAACCGGAGTGAAACGGTCAACACAGCCTCGCCCGCCCCGAGCTTGTCGAAGGGTGGGATGGGCAGCGGTGACGCTGCCGATTGGCTTTCCGACTATTCACTTGTCAAAGATCCAACGCAAAGCCCAGTCCCGGCGCGCCGGGACTGGGCTTTTGTGTTGTCATGGCGGACGCCGCGGGGTTTTGGCCGTCGATGCGCACGGCGCCTTTTCGGATCTTTCGCACGGCCTCGCTGTTGGAAGCGGCCAGACCGGCCAAGCCCTGTGATCGGCCGCCACAATCCGTTGAAATCTCCAATTCCAATCACCGGGTCATTATTGGGCCGCGGGCAAACTGCTGGAATTTCCGATATCGGTGTGATCGGCGTCCGAGGGGGCAGGGGCTGGATCGCGGCGATAGGCGTAGACCACAAAAAAGGCCGGACCCATTGGATAGGACGAATTGTCCCGAACGCCCGCCGGGAAAAATTCGCCCGTTTCCCTCCATCGCCCGCCCAGCCACTTGATTGTCGCATCGGTATCGATCGGATTGATCAGTAAAAGTGAGATGGAATCTCGCTCGGCCGGACTCATCACGTTGTGGTAATCCAGCGTCATCACCTCAGGGGTTGTCGCCTTGGCGGCAAAGTAGACGGGTGTGCAGCAATAGATGACGTCCGACGGTCGCGCGACCGACTTCACAAACCGGGCGACGGCCTGCGGATCGTTTTGCTTCCATTCCAGGATTGCTTTGGCCAGGTGTCCGGGCAATCCATAGCAGGTCAGCAGTGCAGCGGCGGAGGCCAGGATCAGGCCGGCGCGCGAACCGGGCAATTCCATCAGGCGATCCAGACAAGCGCAAAAGCAGACGAGCGTGGGGAGGAACATCATCCACGCGTAGTAAGACGGAAAATGGCCGGCGGCGACCATCGTGGTTGGAATGACGATGGAAAAAAGGACGGCCCCAATCGCCCACCGCCGAGCCGCCCCGTGTCCGCGAAAAATCGGCGTGACCAGCGCCATCCCGCCCAATCCGACCAGCAGGACGAGCGAGGGAAATGCGTTGCCTTTGAACGATAAAAGTTCTTCCAGGTCGAGCGAAGCTCGCATGGGACCGCTGGCGAATTCCATGGTGAACCGGATGACCCGGGGCAGGACGTGCTCAAAATGCAATATTCCCACCATGGCGGCCGCGCCGATGATGATGCCGGCACCGACGATGATCAGATCGGGCAGCAGTCGCCAGCCGCCCATCAGCAGCACGACCAGGGAGGCGGCGGCGGCGAAGGGAATGTTCTGAAGTCCAGCCGCCGGCAGTAATGCGGCTGTCAACACCAGTGCCATGCGGCGGACTTTGGAGTTGGCAATGGTAAATTCCAGATACAATATCGCGCACACAAGCATGCCCAGCACGTCGTAGCGCGCGGATCGATAATCAAACGATATTCCATAATTGCAGAGCAGCGCCACCGCAAGCACCACTTTCGCCCAGCGGGTTGTGACCAATCCCGACCGGCGGGAGGCGGCGATGACACAGGCAACGACGGCAACCATCAGGACATAGTTCAGCGACCTGGCCACCAGCAGACCGACGCCCAGGATGCGGAACCAGGCGGCCAGGAGCAGCGGATAAAGCGGCGAAGTGCCGCTATAGATTTCGTGGCGTCCCATCACCGACTGGGCGCTGGACGTGAAGCCGCGACCGGTCACCAAATTGACGGCGGGGTCGCTGAACCAGACCTCGTCCTGCCACGCCCGAGGACTGCGCGTCCCCGTCGCCAGATTCACCAGAACAAACGCGACGCACATAAAAAGGAGCAGAAGCGTGGTGAGGGTATCTCTCGTGGCGGGCCTGCCCGGAAGCGCAGCTACCCTTGTGGAGGCGCCCGGCAAATTCGACGGAAGATGCGAAGGATTTGCCTCGTTGCTCATAGGTCCACTTTGGTCCCCCCCGCAACATCAGGATAAAAGTCAGCCATACCGCCGTCAAGCTCACCCGATCGGCGAGGGCAAAAGCAGTTGCGGCGTCAGGAGGACGACGCCTTCTATCCAGGAATGAGCCTGGCAAACTTACGATTCCCCAGTTGCAGCACCACTGGCTTGTCGAAGGCATACTCCTTTTGCGGATCGGTCACCTTTTCGCCATCGATGCGCACGGCGCCTTCCTTCATTTTTCGCATGGCCTCGCTGTTGGAGGCGGCCAAGCCGGTCTGAACAAGCAGTGGGGCCAATTTTTTCGCTGCTTTGGTTACGGGAAACTCGGGGATTTGGTCCGGCACGCCGCCGTGCGTAGCTTTGACAAACTCCGCTTCGGCCGCCTCCGCGGCCGCGGCGCCGTGCAGCCACGCCACCATCCGCCGCGCCAAATCCGCCTTGGCGTTGCGCGGTTCGGATTGAATCCTCGGCAAGAATTCCTCGCGCCCCACCTCCGTCAAAAGCGTGTAATAATTTTCCAGCAGTGCATCGGGCAGCTTCATGATCTTGCCGAACATTCCGTCCGGACCGCCGGGTGGATCGGTCACGCCGATGTAGTTCCCCTTGCTCTTGGACATCTTCATGACCCCGTCGGTGCCGATCAGCAGCGGCGTCACCATCACCACCTGCGCTTCCTTGCCCTCCTCCTTCATGAACTCGCGGCCGACGAGATTGTTGAACAGTTGATCGCTGCCGCCCATCTCCACGTCCGCATTGATGATCACGCTGTCCCAGCCCTGCAGCAGCGGATACAAAAATTCGTGAATGCGGATGTCCCCCCCGGAGACGTAGCGTTCCTTGAACGTGTCGCGCTCGAGCATCTGGGCGACCGATTTTCGGCTGGCCAGGCGGATGATCTCCAGCAGATTCATCGCTCCCAGCCACTCGCCGTTCCAGCGCACTTCCAGATGGTCCGGATCGGTCAGCAGGATTTTCCCGATCTGGGTGACGTAGGTTTCGGCGTTGGCGTTGATCACCGCGCCGCTGAGGACCGGCCGCGTGGAATCCCGCCCGGAGGGGTCGCCCACGCGGGCCGTGTAATCCCCGATGATCAGCACCGCCTTGTGACCCAGTTCCTGGAACTGGCGGATGGCCTTCAGCGGCACCGCGTGCCCCAGCGTCACGTCCGGGGCCGTGGGGTCCATCCCCAGCTTGATGCGCAGCGGTTTGCCCGTCTTGGCACTGGCTTCCAGCTTGCGGCGCAAATCCTGCTCGGTGAGGATGCGCTCGCAGCGGCGCGACAGAAGCTGAATCTGCTGGTCGATGGAGAGCGACATGGTTGGCGCGAATTGTATGAAGGCGGGTAGACCGCGCCAACCGACGACCGGGGGCGAGGAAACGCGCGTCGCAAGCGACGCGGCTAACCTTTGGGAGAAATGGGAATAGTGCATCGCTGATTAGCCGCGTCGCTTGCGACGCGTGGCCGACCGCGTATCCTCATACGAATTGATCCTCGCAAGCCATGTCATCTTGAGCACCTACGGTTTTTGGCTCCCCAACGACCCCAGAGGATCCTGGTCGCGCTTTGTCGCGTCCTGGGAATTATTCATGCACGGCAAGGCAACCAAAGTGGAGGTCCGACATTCCGTAGCGCATGTTGTGCACGACATCAATCAACGTCGCGCGGCCAAGGCGGCAATGAAATATCCGCCGGTTCGCTTCACCGGCATTCAGGCCGCCTGCGTCGCGCGCGGATTTGCCACGGCCATACAAGAGGGGCGTTATATTTTTTACGCATGCTGCATCCTGCCTGAACATGTCCACCTGGTCGTGGCCGATCACGCGCGGCCGGTTCGGCAAATCGTGGGACATCTGAAGGCGAATGCGGTTCGCCAACTGCGCGAGGAGAATTTGTATCCCGGCGAAGCGCCTTCGCCTTGGGGACGCGGGTGCTGGGCGGTTTATCTGTATAGCGAGGCGGACACCCTGCGGTCGGTTCGATACGTGGAAAATAATCCGCTGAAGGAGGCGAAGCGAAAGCAGGTTTGGTCGTTTGTCACGCCTTTGGCGCCGTGACGCGGTTGGACACGCGTTCCGGCGGTACAATGTATCCCAACAGGGAACGCACATGGCCAGGAAGAAACGACGACTGGAAAGACGGCATCACGTCAGTTGCAGCATGAAGGTGCTGGAGTTGAACAAGGCGGGCAGTTCAATCCGCTTCGTGATCAGTTCGCGCGACGGACGACTGGGGGAAATTGTGTTGGGGCGCGGATCGATCGCCTGGCGCGGCGGGCACAAGTGGACGGGCAAGACTTGGCGCTGGTCGCGCTTTGCCGAGATCATGAACGGCATCATCAGCGGGGAAATCGGCCCGCGGCCGTAAACGCTAGACGTGATTGGAGTCGATCGGCTTGGGGATCGGCGTGTCCATGGGGCGACGCCATAGCAGGTGCATCCGCCAGTGGTTGTCATCCACCTCCGGAAAATCCAGGCGATAATGCGCGCCGCGGCTCTCGGCGCGCGTGTAGGCGGCGGTGGTGATTAGAAAACAAACCGTGAGCATGTTCTGCAATTCCCAGCCGGCCACGGCGTCCTCGGCGCCGCCGGCCGGTGAAAACGTCTTGTCCATCACGTAGCGGCTCCAAAACGCGATGATCTCGCGCGTCTCGGCCAGCCGATCGCCCGTGCGCTCGATCCCGACGTTTCGCCACATCACGCTGCGCAGACTGCTCTTGACGTCCGTCAAATCCAGCTCGGTTTTGGCCGACGGCGGGATTTGGTGCTCCAGGTGATGGGGGAATTTGACCTCGTTGGCCATCGCCCAGCGGGCGGCATCGGCGCCGGCGCGGGCGCCGAAGGCCAGGCCCTCCAGCAGGGAATTGCTGGCCAGGCGATTGGCGCCGTGCAAGCCGCTGCAGCCGGCTTCTCCGGCGGCGTACAAGCCGCTCAGACTCGTGCGGCCCACCGTGTCGCAGTCCACGCCGCCGATCATGTAATGCGTCGCCGGATGGATCGGGATCAGATCCCGGCTCGGATCGATGTCGAACTGCGCCAAAAGCTGGGCCAGTTGCGGAAAACGCTTCTTGAACGGCTCGACCGGCAGGTGCCGAACGTCCAGGTAAACGTGGGAAAAATTGGTTTTGCGGATTTGCTCGACGATGGCGCGGCTGACGACGTCGCGGGGCGCCAACTCGCCGGAGGGATGATAATCCCTCATAAAGCGCCGGCCGTGGCGATCCACCAGATACGCCCCTTCGCCGCGGACGGCCTCGGTGATCAGCGTCCGGCTGGCCCCCGCGACGTACAGCGTCGTGGGATGAAACTGCACCATCTCCATGTCCGCCAGCGTCGTGCCGGCGCGGTAGGCCATGGCCTGCCCATCCGCGGTGGCGATCTTGGGATTGGTCGATTCACGATACAGCTGCCCCGCCCCGCCGCTGGCCAGGATGGTGCGCTTGGCCCAGATCAGGTTCACTTCGCCCTTGATCAGAGCCAGCGCTCCGACGCATTGGCCCTGGTCAGTGAGAAGGTCGATAGCAAACGACATCTCCGAAACGCGAATGGATTCGCGCCCTCGGACGGCGTTGATGAGGGTTTGGGCCAGCTCTTTTCCCGTGGCATCGCCGGCGGCGTGAATGATGCGGGCGAAACTGTGCCCCCCTTCCAGGCCAAACGACAGGTCGTAGGCGTTGCCGGTTTTTTTATCGAAATGCGCGCCCCAGGAGAGCAGTTCCAGGACGCGCTGGGGGCCTTCCTCGATGACGATGCGGACGGCCTGCTCGTTGCACAAGCCGGCGCCGCAGAGCAGGGTGTCCTTGACGTGCGATTCGACGCTGTCGGCCGGCTGCAGCACGGCGGCGATGCCGCCCTGGGCGTACCAGGTGTTGGATTGATCGATGGTGTCCTTGGTGAGGATGAGGACGTCGGCGCCGGCTTCGGCCGCGGCGATGGCCGAGCGCAACCCCGCCACGCCCCCGCCGATGACCAGCACGTCCGCCATCTGCTGAGGCAGACGCGAGGCTTTGAACGGGACCAGGTATCGGCGTTGAGTCAAAGGCTCGAACATCATCACGCCCCTTCGCGCGTGACGATCTTGAAATCCTCGCGCTCACCGACGCCGCGAAGCGGATAATCCTTGCGCAGCGGATAGCTGCCAAAACCGTTCCAGGTGAGCAGGCGGCGCAGGTCGGGATGCCCGATGAAGATGATGCCGAACATGTCGTAGACTTCGCGTTCCATCCACTCGGCCCCGGGCCACACGCCGCAGACGCTGTCCAGCCGCAGGCCCGGATCGCCCTTCTCGATCACCTCTTCATCGCGCAGGGCGGTTTTCGGCGCGGTGCTCTGCGTCGGGTCGAGAAAGACCTTGAGCCACAGGCGATGGTTGCGGCTGACGCTGGTCAGGCCGTAGTTGACCGCGAAGCGATGCTCGGTTCCCGGATAATTCAGGTAATCCACGCCGTTCAGCTCAGCCAGCATGTCGTAGCGCAGGTCCGGATCATCCCGCAAGAACGTGCAGACCGGCACGATGTGCTCGCGCGGCACGACGACGGTCACCATGTCCCGCAATTCCCCGACGAAAAACTGGATCTCGGGGAATTTGGACTTCAGGGGTTGCAGGGCGGGATGGTTGATGGTTCGCGGCATAAGCGGCTTCGTCGGAGCCGGGAGATTGTTGGACAGATCGCGCGTCACGTCAAGAATGCCCTGCGGCGGCGCGGACGCGATCGGAACTATTTGACCACCTCGGCGATGACGGCGGCGACGGCGTCGGCGGCGTCGGGGCGGCCTAGCTTGCGGGCGGCATCGGACATCGCCTGGCGCTTGGGGGCATCGTACAGCAGCGATTCCAGAATCGGCCGCAGCTTGCTGGCGTTCTTGGCCGCGTCCTTCTCATCATCCACCAAAATGGCCGCGCCGGCATCGGCCAGGGTTTGCGCATTGGCGCGTTGGTGCAGGTCCCGGTGAAAGGGATACGGCATGAGGATGGACGGCACACCGCAGGCGGTCAGCTCGGCACAACTGCTGGCCCCGGCGCGGCTCAGGGCCAGGTCCGCCACCGCCCACACATCCGCCATCGCCGGCGTGAAGTCGATCACGCGCGCCGCGACGGCTCTTTCCCGATATCCGCGGCGGACCGCCTCGCCGTGCTCGCGTCCGGCCAGATGCAGAATCTGCCAGCCGTTGAGCGTGATGGTTCCGGCCAGCGCCAACATCGCTTCGTTGACCGTCATCGCTCCCAGCGAAGCGCCGGTGATCACAAGCGTGTGGAGCATCGGGTCCAGTTCCAGGCGTGAGGCGGCCTGCTCGCGCGGCGGAAGCCGGCGGATGTCCCGGCGGATCGGACAGCCCGTCACCTTCAGCTTGTCGCGATGTTCCGCCGGCACGTGCTGGGGCGCGGCAAATTGGCAGCATACGGCCTTGGCGTAACGCATCAGATACTGATTGGCCTTGCCGGGAATGACGTCGGGGTTGAGCAGAACCGTGGGGATGCGGCGCAGGGCCGCCAACTTCACGGCGACGCCCGCGGCGTATCCGCCCAGCCCCACCACCGCGGCCGGCCGACGCTCCTTCAGCACCCGGCGCACCAGGTCCTTGGTGTCGCGCCAGCTTTTCCAGAATTTGAGCAATCCCCCCATCGACCGCCGCGGCGGCACGATCGGCTGCGGCAGATATTCAAAGCCGGCCGGCTCCAGGATCACCCGGTCGATGTCGCGGGCAGTGCACAAAAACAACGACTTGGCATCCGGCAACCGATCGCGCAGGGCGTCGGCCACGGCGATGCCGGGATACAGATGCCCCCCCGTCCCGCCGCCGGCCAAAAGGATCGTCATGCAGGAAATGATAACAAATGATGAATGCTGAATGATAAATGGTGAGTCAAAACAAACAAAAGACCGCTTCCCGCATTTCTTTTCAGTCTTTGTACTTTTGCCGCAAGCGAGGGCTGAGGCGCAGCATGAGCTGGATGCGCTCGATTTCCGCAAGCCAATCGGCCAACGTGGCCGCCATTTCCTGCTTGTCCGGAGCGACGATGCCGGTCGGACAGGCCGGCCCCAGTTGCCGCTGCGCCATCGCGCGGTAGCGGTTGATCGTCCGATCGCCGTAGGCGGCGCAGAATTCAAAATCCTCGGCCAAGAACAGCGCCACGGGCACGCGATCGCCGCCGTTGACGCGAACCCATTGCGACAGGTCGCGGTGCTGATCGCGGTCCAGCAAGCGCAGAGCGATCTTGGCCACATTGGCCTGGGCGATGCGAGCGATCAGCGGGCACTGCTGCACGCAGTCGCCGCACCAGATGCCGCTGACGATCAGCAGTTTCATCTCGCGCACGAATCCGCCGACCAACTGTTTCTGCGCGTCGGTGAGTGCGGCGGCATCGTACACCTGTTTCCAGCGGCGCTGCTGCTCGTCGGTTCCGGTTTGGACATAGCGATCGTACGGCAACGCTACGGCGAATTTGTCGGATAAGAATGCGGTGTTCATATCGGACATTCTAGGAAGCGCCGCCAACCGCCGCCAAGGCGTGTCGTGCGCCTAGTGCCGACGGCGGACGTTCAGGTTGGTGATCTTCACCAGGTTGGTCTTGGTGTTGATCACCAGTTCACCGACGGTGGTGGTGTCCGGGTGCTGGGGATCGCGGATGGTGACGTCGCCCTCGGGGCCGGAGCTGCACGTCAGCCGCTGGTTGAGCGGATCGTAGACCGCCTGAGCGCAGTGGATGGTGGCCGACTCGGTTTCAACGCGGACGGCGCCCGCGGCCGTCAGCCGGCTGATCTCCAGCGTCTGCGTGTCGTCCGCGGCGGCGGCATTGGCGGCGGCATTGGCGGCGGGTTGAAACTCGGCCGTGACCGTGTCGGCGTCGAGATGCATCGGATTGGGCCGATCCCCATCATCCCAATGCACGATCCGCACGCCGCCGTTGATGACGGCCAATCGCTTGCCCTGGTCGTAGGAGAATTGATTGTCCCATTGGAAGGCGGTGCGGCCGCGGCCGCCCGCGGGAGATGGGGGCTGGGCCTGATCCGCCGGCTGCGTCGCCGCCGGGCGATGGTCCTCGATCAGCATCCGGCCAGGAATGGGAACGTCCAAGCGCCGCGCCTGCACGTCGTAATTGATGCGCTCCGAGAAGATGTCCATGCGCCGCAGGAGCTTGCCCGCGGCGTCGCTCAGCGACGATTCCACCTGCGCCTTGTCGATCAGGCTTACGGTTTGGACCTGCTTGCCGCGCATGAAATCAAAATCGCCCGCCAGGGCGTCCGCGGGGCGCGAGGTCGGCGCCGCGGCATCCGCGTCCCCGGCATCGGCGGCTGGGACATCGGACGCACCGTCCTGCGCGTGCGCTGGGGCATCGATCAGCGTCAGCAGCACGCGCTGCCCGTGGGCCAGGTCAACCGATCCATCCGCGGATTGGGACTGGCATTTCACGTCGCCGGTGATGCGGACCTCGTTGGCGTTTCCGTCCAAAGAGGCGCCCTGCGTCCAACTGACCTTGAAGGGCCGCGGCTTTTGATCGGCCTGCGAAGGTTGCTGCGTGGTCGAGAGCGTTCCCGGCCCATCGGCGGAAGAGAGGCGCTGGTGTCCCGAAAGATGAATTTCCGGCGCGGTGAGGGTGGAGTCCTTGTCGATGGCGATCGCCGGCTGGCCGCGCAGCGTCACGCGGGCATGACCCTCCACCATGACGATTTCCAAGCTGTCGCCGCTGGCCGAGGTTGAATCCTTGCCCAAAACGCGGACCGTGTCGGTGGCCAGGAGCTTCTCCAGTTGCACGTCCTCCTCACCCGCGCCGCCGCCCGAGCCGCGCCCGGCGGGCGGCTCGCGGGCCGGGGGAGTCGGCGACAGCGCGATTTGCAGATGCTGGGCGGAAAGGTTGTCCTGATCCTGCGTGGCCTGAACGTCCCCATCGGCCAGGATGGTGCGCGCGAACAACCGCCCGGCGGGCGTCTTGGCCGTCAGCAGTTGCAGCTTCTGCGCGGCCACGCTGCGGGTGCGCTTGTCCGATTCGCGAACGACGCAGACCGCGTCGCCGTTGGCCACCACCTGCTGCAACCGCGGATGATTCGCCGAATCGGCCCACGGCTCAAACGTCAAATCCAGGTCGTCGGCCAGCAGATGAAACCGCGGATGATCCACCGCGACGTGACCGGCCAAGTCGGCGGCCTGAATCATCATCTGCCCCTGCTGCGCGCCGGCCAGATGCACGCTGGCTCCCTTTTCCCAGGTGGCGTGCAGGGTGGCTTGGGGATCATCCGGATCGGGCAAGGCAGCCGTTCCCGCCCCTTCCACCACCGCGACGTTCTGCGTCCGCGAGTAGCGCATCGCCCGGCCCGTGATGGTCGTGACGCCGTCCGGACGCTTCTGCTTCACCTCCAGGGGATTGCGGTCATCGCCGATCAGCCGCGCACTGGAATCGGCCGTTTGGTAAACCAGCTCGGCGCATTGAGCATCGGTCGTGGCGGCGCTGTTGGCGGTGGCGTCGGCCGCCGCCGCGGATGCCAGAAGCTGGTGTAGATGCACCGGCGTTCCGACCAGATGAACGATGGACTGCCCCGCGGCCAGAGGTCCGCCGGCGGAAGCGTCCGTCGGCACCATGCGCATCTTCCCATCCCAACACACGATGATCGGCTGAGGCTGGGGCTGGGTGCTGGGCGCAGCCGCGGCCGGCGACGGCACGGACGGCGCTGACGTTGGCGACGGCGCTGGCGTTGGCGGCGGCGGCTTGGGCGCGGCACCGCTGCCTTGTCCGCGCGGCACGAAATCCACCTCCATCTTCTGGGCCGATACCAACTGCTGATTGCCCTGCATGACGCGCACGTTGTCGAGAAAAGTCGCCAGGTAGCGATGCCGCGGCTGGGGTTCGGAGGCCGCCGGCGCTGTATCGGCGACCGCGACGGCGCGGTCGGCACCCGGCGCCGGCGGCGATGGCGGCGAGGATGGAACCCCGGGTCCCTGAACGGCGGGCGCCTGCGATGCGCCTGAAATCGAAAACTGGCTCGCGTCGTAAATGGTCAGGCTTGTGGCGTGGGCGATCTCCAGCGATTTGAGCCGCTTGTCCACGTCGTTCCAGTACATCACCATGCCCGAGCCGTCGAACGCATAATCCTTGGCGCGGATGGTCACGGGCACCTGGTCGGCGTGGATCACGTGCCCGGCGGCATCCGTGTACTCCTGCGTGAAAAGGCGAAACGTGTCGTTGTCGAACTGGGCATTGGCCATGGTCAGCGTCAGATCGACGTTGCTTTTGGCTTGATCGTTCTCCGAAGCAAAAAGCGTCACGGTGACGTTGCGGAAGGTGCCGTATCGCGGCGGCTCGTTGGGGACGCCGGCAAACGCGTTGCGATCCGACCCCGGCGCCATACGCACCACGCCGTCCACGCCTTCGATGTGCACGATCTGCCCATCGGACAAAAAGACCTCGATGACGGGCCGGTCCACGTGGACCGTGCCATCCGGCTGGTTGTCGTAGAACTCGGCTTTGAAGCGGTAGGTTCGCCGGCCGGTTTCGCGGTCGTACTGCGTGGCCCACACTCCCTTGCCGGGCCCGACGAACACGCCCTCCTTGATCGTGCCGGCCGACTCCTGGGTGGCGGGGCGCGACCCCGACTCGGCGGTGACGCCGACCTTGGGTTGAAAGTGCAGGTACACCACGAAGCCGGCCACCAGTGCCGCCAGCGTCAGGAAAATGAGTAAAACCTTGCGCATCCCGATGACGACGTGCGCTTACGAATCGGGTTCGACGTCGAGCATTTTGAGCACGACCAGATCCTGCACGTCGATGAGTCCGACGGGTCGGTCCTGCTCGTCCACGACGGGCAGCTCGTCGATGCGATGCTGCCGCATGAGGGCCATCGCCTCGGCGGCCAGGGCGGTGGCGGCGATGCGCTTGGGGTGCTGGGTCATCACCTGGGCGATCGGCCGGCGCAGGGCCGAGACGTCGTCGTCCGTCACCAGCCGGCGCAAATCCCCATCGGAAAAAATCCCGGACAGTTTCCCATCCTTGTCCACCAGGATCACCGCCCCGCTGCGCCGCTTGATGTGGCTGACTTCGTGCAGCACCTGACCGACGCTCAACTGGTCCGAGGCGACGGGCAGGTTTTCCCCGCGGCGGAAGGTCATCGCCTCCTTGACGCGGATCAGCTTTCGCCCAAGCTGCCCGGCCGGATGAAACAGGGCAAAATCCTCCGCGGTGAATTTCCGCAGCTTCATGACGGACAGGGCCAACGCATCGGCCAGAGCCGTCATGGCCGTGGTCGACGCGCTGGGCGCCAGCCCCAGCGGACAGGCTTCCTGGACGGTGCCCATCTCCAGCACGACGTCGGCGAAGCGGCCCAGGCCGGTGGCCGCCGAGGCGGTCATCGCGATCACCGGATGATCCAGCTTCTTCACCAGGCTCAGCAGGCGCAGGATTTCGTCGCTTTCGCCGCTGGAGGAGAGGATCAGGACCACGTCGCCCTTGCGGATGGAGCCCAAATCGCCGTGGACGGCATCGGCGGCGGAAAGGAAATGGCTGGGCGTGCCCGTGCTGGCCAGGGTCGCCGAGAGCTTGCGGGCCACGTGCCCGGCCTTGCCGATGCCGCTGGTCAGCACCGATCCTTTGCAATCCAGGATCAAGCGCACCGCCCGCTCGAAGGCCGGGCCGATCGCCGCGGACATCGCCGCCACCGCCGCCGCCTCGGTCTGGATCACCTGACGGGCAAATTCACTGATCGTTTGTTGGCTCAAAGCGCCCTGGATTATGAGCCGCCCGGCACTAAAATCAATCCGGCGCCTGACGGCGAGCCTTTAACCAAGGATGGTCGTGGATTATCGCGTTGAACTGGACGTCTATAACGGCCCGCTGGACCTGCTGCTATATCTCATCAAGCGCGATGAGTTGGACATCTACGACATCCCCATCGCCAAAATCCTCGACAGCTACATGCAGTACCTGGACATGCTCAAGCAGATGCGCCAGGAAGAGGGTCTGGACATCAACGTCGTGGGGGATTTTCTGGTGATGGCCGCGACGTTGATGGAGATCAAAAGCGCCATGCTCCTGCCCAAGCCGGTGCCCGGGGCCGACGGACAGGGGCCATCGACCATGGCCGAGCTGGCCGACCCGCGCAACGAGCTGGTGCGGCAACTGCTGGAATACAAGCGGATCAAGGACTCGGCGGCGATGCTGCAGGCGCGCCAGCAGATGCACCAGAGCCGCTTCGCCCGCTGGCCTGCGCCTCTGGACGGCCAGGCCGACCAGCCGCCCCCCCTGGATTTGGAGGAAGTGCAGATTTGGGATTTGCTCTCGGCCTTTGGCCGATTGATGCGCGAAGTCGGCATCCGCGCGCCGCGCATGCACGAGATCGTTTACGATGACACGCCGATCGACCTGCACGCGGCGGACATCGAGGATCGCCTGCGGCGCGAGGGCCACCTGACCCTGCGGGCGCTGATCATCGGCCGAAAGAGCCGCAGCGAGATGATCGGCGTGTTCCTGGCCCTGCTGGAACTGATCCGCGGAAGAAAAATCCTCGTCCGCCAGGGCAGCGACCTGACGGACATGGAGATCGATCCCGCGCCGCCGCAGCACGAGCCGGCAAGCGAAGCATGACACGAGGCATCGCCGCCACCCTCTGGCTGGGTCTTGGACTGATCCTGGTCTGCGAAATTCTGCTGTTGATGGACGTGCGGCAAAGCCGCCGCGGGGCGATCCGGAGCGACGCGGCCATGGCCGCCGTCGCCGGGGCGCCGGCCTCAAACCCCCTGGCCCGCTGGGTGGCGATCAACATGACGCCCCTGGCCTGGCTGGGATACGTCGTCTTCCTCGAAGGCGTCCTGAGCACGCAAAGCGGTGCAAGTCCCGTGCGGCGGCGGCCGCATCACTTCGCGTTTTGCGCCCTGAGCTCTGTCGTCATCTGGTGCGTGTTCGACACGATCAACTTCTACTGTTTCAAGCCGCCGGCCTGGACGTACATCGGCCTGCCGGTCCCCTGGGCGCAGCGATTCGCGGGGTACGCCGTCGCCTTCGCCGCCGAATTGCCGGGAATGTTCCTGACCGCCCAGATCATCGTGAACCTCGGCTGCGTGGATCGCTTGTGCAGCCGGCCGTGGCGATTGCCTCGCGGCCTTGACCTGCTGATTTGCCTGGGCGGCGCCGCCCTGTTGGCCTGGGCGGTCCTTGGCCGCCGCGCCGTCGCCAACTACGGCATGTGGTGCAGTTTCGTTTTCTTTCTGGACCCGATCAATCTGCGTCTGGGCCGGCCCAGCATGCTGCGCGATTGGCAAAATGGATGGTACGGCCGAACCGTGGCCCTGTTTGCCGGCGGATTGTGCTGCGGCTTCCTGTGGGAATTCTGGAACTATTGGGCCCTGGAAAAGTGGATCTACCACCTGCCGTTTCTGGGAGCCGCCGAGCAGTTCCGTTATTTCGAGATGCCCGTGGCCGGGCTGGCGGGGTTCATTCCCTTTGGCATGGCCTGCTGGGTGATGTGGCAAACGGCGCGAATCCCCCTGGACGGCCTGGCCGAACCCCTGCCCGATGACGGGACTATTATTTAGCGGTTATCATTTGAACTGCCGATGATTCGACCCGCGACCATCCACGACGTTGCACGCATCCAGGAGATCATCAACAGCCACGCCGAGCTGGGGAAGATGCTCTTCAAGAGCCTGGCTGAACTGTACGAAACCCTGCGCGATTTCGCCGTCTACGAAATCGACGGCGAGGTGACGGAGGAATCCACCGTTTCGGCCGGGCGCGTGGTCGGCTGCGCGGCATTGTCGGTGATCTGGGCAGATTTGGCGGAGCTGCGCTCCCTGGCGGTGGATGAGGAATTCCGCGGCCGCGGCATCGGACGGCGGTTGGTCGAATGGTGCTTCGATGAGGCCCGCCGACTGCAAATCCGCAAAATCATGGCCCTGACCTACGAGCAGGCGTTTTTCGCAAAGCTCGGCTTCGAAATCGTCTCCAAGGAGAATCTGCCGCTCAAGGTCTGGAGCGATTGCGTCCGCTGCCCCAAGCGTGACGGCTGCGACGAGGTGGCGATGGTGCGGGCATTGGCGGACGTGCCGATGATCGTCATGCACCAGGCCCCGCCGACGCCCAAGGGCGTCACCATTCCCGTGCTCGAACCGCTGGAAGATTGAGCCGCAGATACACTGGCGTGATTCTAACGTTCATCTATGGCCAAATTTGTCTTTCGCTGCTAGAGTTGGTCTCATGATCCATGAAAACCTTTCTGTTTCGATCGAAGACCTTTCATCCCGGATGATCGCCATCCGGGACTCTCTTTGACTTGGCCGCAAAACAGTCCCGCCGAAAAGACCTGGAAACAAAGATGGGGGAAGAGGGGTTCTGGAACAACCAGGACGCGGCCAAGGGCGTCGTCGCGGAATTGAAATCGCTCAAATCGGCCGTCGAGCCGCTGGAGGCGATGCTGCGCGGCGTCGACGACGTGCGGGCGCTGTACGAACTGGCGGATGAAGCCGGCGACGCCGCGGCCATGGACGAGGCCGACCGAATGTTGGCCGACCTGGAAAAACGCGCGGAAAAGGTCGAACTGCAATCGCTCCTGGACGGCAAGAACGACGCCCGCGACTGTTTCGTGCAGATTCACGCCGGCGCCGGCGGCACCGAGGCGCAGGATTGGGCGGAAATGCTCCTACGCATGTACCTGCACTATTTCGAGCGCCGCGGCTGGGACGTCTCCGAAGTCGATCGCACCTGGGGCGAGCAGGCGGGCATCAAAAACGTCACGCTGCTGGTCAAGGGCGAATACGCCTACGGCTACCTGCGGGCGGAGGCCGGCGTGCATCGCCTGGTGCGACCCAGCCCCTTCAACGCCCAGAACAAACGTCAAACCAGCTTCGCCTCGGTGGACGTCGTGCCGGATTTTGAAGAGGAGGATTCGGAGATCGAAGTCCCCGAATCGGACATGGACATCGTGGCGTTCGTGCGTGCCAGCGGCCCCGGCGGCCAAAACGTCAACAAGGTCGCCAGCGCCGTCCGCATCACCCACAAGCCCACGGGCATCCAGGTCACCTGTTCCGTCGAACGCAGCCAGCAGCAGAACAAACGCCTGGCCATCGCCCTGCTGAGGGGCCGGCTGGAGCAGATCGAGCAAGCCAAGCGCGATTCGGAACTCAAGGCGCTGTACGGCGACAAGGGCGCCATCGCCTGGGGCAACCAGATTCGCAGTTACGTCCTGGACGACCGCCGCGTGAAGGATCACCGCACCAACGTGGAAACGACCAACGTCGAGAGCGTCCTGGATCGCGGGGAGCTGGACCCATTCATCGACGCCGAACTGCGGCGCAAGAAGCGCGCCAAGACCGGGAAGAAACCCGGCAATTGAACATTTGGCAGTTCAGCCGCCGTGGACCATTGCGCAAGACTCCCGGCGGGTATGAATTCACGATTGCCTTAACAGACGATCGTATTCTGCGTGCGAGCCGATCCAGAACCAGAGAATGGTTTGGCCTTGCTTGAGTCCTAGTGCCCGCCAACCTATCCCGACACGAACTGAATAGATCGGCGACTTCACACCCACGCGCTTGAAATCAACGCCAGGATGCGCCGGATTGGCTTTCCAAATCTGATAACACCTACGCGCCTGGCGCTTGATGCGCGCCGGAAGCCGCCGAAAGCAGACGACAAAATCGTCGGTCAGTTCCGAATTCACAATTCGTCAAAACCCTTGCGGCGCGTTTTGCCCTTTCGCTTGGCCCGCCGGGCTTTTTGGGCCATCTCTTCCAACAAACCCTGGGAATTTGCCAGCGTCTTGTCCCATTCCAGCTCCCCCTCGATATCCTCGAGCATTTGCTCAGCCAACTGCTCCTGCACGGCTTTCGGCAGGTGCGAGGCCTTGACGAAGGCTTTTTCCAATGACGCTGTCATGACTGACTCCTCGAGGCGCTGGTGCCCGGCTCGTACCGAGATTGGGCACCTTCCAATTTGGTTCATTATATCTCGCCCTCATGCCTAAACCATGTTGGACAACTCCGAGTCACGGCTGGGACCGTTGCGTGCCCTCCGGCCCCACAACGCCAGCGACCTCGTCGCGGCGCGGCTCGGTCCCATAAGCGACCGATCCGTCGCCTGAAAGTAGACACGTTGCGCCGATGTTAAGTGTGAGGGAGATGATTCCGATAAAACGGTCGGAACGGCCCGTTCCCCCCATTATGCCGGTCATCGCGGCAAATCATGCCAGTGCGGAACTGCAACACGCTGAAGCGCTCATCCGCCAAGCGCTGCGAAAAATCACCACCATCGCCACGCTGCCGCAGGTCGTGGCGCGAATCGTCCAAGTCGTCGAGGATCCTTTCAGCACGGCGCGGCAGCTCAAGGACGTCATCGCCAGCGACCCGGCCCTGGCGACGCGCGTGCTCAAAGTGGCCAACAGCGCGTTCTACGGTTTGCCGGGACACGTCAATTCGATCGACCGCGCCGTGGTGATCCTGGGTTTCGGCGAGGTCAAGAACATCGCGGTGGCGTCGACGCTGAACACGCTGTTCGACGGCACGGTGCTGGGCGGGCCGTTCACGGCGCGCGATCTGTGGCGGCACTGCGTGGCCGTGGCGGTCGCCGCCAGCGAACTGGCCAAGCAAGCCCGTCGCCCGCCCGCCGAAGCGTTTTTGGCCGGGCTGCTCCACGATTTGGGCTTGCTGATCCATCTCCAGGTTCATCCTCAGAAGCTGGAGGCGGTCTGCCGCACGGTGCACGATCAACTGGTCCACGGCGCCCAGGCGGTGAATTTCTGCGCGACCGAGCGGAAGCTGATCGGTGTGGACCACGAGGCATTGGGTCAGGCCCTGGCCAAGCATTGGCGCTTGCCGGAGACGCTCCAGCAGGCGATCGCGTTCCACCATCACCCCAAAAGCGAATTGAGCGGAAGCCGTGAAATGATCGCCCTCGTGTACGTCGCCGACACGCTGGTGTGCCACGGTCCGGGGTTCAATTTGACGGCTTGCACGCAGCACCTGGACCCAGCCGAGATGATGCACGCCGGCCTCGACGAGGAAAAACTCAACACCGTCAGCGTCGTGCTGCCCGCGTTGATCGACGGGGCCGCGGCGATCTTTGATTGAAGCTCACCCCGCACACGGATGCAACCATGCAGCACAGCCCCGCAGGTACATGCGGGGCTTCATTTCGCCAGCTTGGCGACCAGGCGCCAGACCAGGTGCGGGCCCAGGGGCCGCGGCTGCGTCCTGTTGAAATCGTCCACGAGTTTCTCGAATCGCTGGGAATAGGGCAGGCGGTCGCGCTTGCCGATGTCGCGGCCCAACAGCGCCCGCAGCATTTGCTCGGCCTGCGGCGAAACCTGCGGCGATGGAGTGGGGGCTTCGCCCAGGCGTGGCAGCTTGGCGGCCTTGCGCAGATTCAGCAGGTGCCGCCAAACTTCCTGACGCGTCGGCTTGGGGTCCTGCCGGGCCACGTACAAGCCATACAGTTTTTCAAACTGGGGCGTGTAGGGCAGATCATCGGCGGTGCGGCCCACCTGCTCGTACAAGCGCCCCAGCAGCTCGCGCTTGGCCGGAACGCGCTCTTCGACGCCGGCAAACAGGGCCGTCGGCGCCGCCGCGTCTTCCACCCATCGCTGACCGCCGCCGTCCATGCTGCGGTCCAGCAGCAGCAGCACGTTGCCGAACGGGTCCTTCACCGCCGCCTTGTATCCGCGAGCCACCTGACAAGGTGTTTGCACGAACGTCAGCTTGAGTTGCTGGCGCCGGGCATACAGATCGCGCACGTCGTCCACCAGGTAATAGATTTCCTCGGCGGGCTGATCGGGATCGGCGCGCAGAACCAGTTCGGTGGCGCCGTCGGCCATCAAAAAGCTGGCGGCCCGCCTGTCCTGGCGCAGCAGTTTCAATCCCAGGACGTCGCGATAGTACGCCACGGCGCCCGCCAGGGCCGCAACATTCAGGATGACGCGATCGATTCGGCGAAACACGGGAATAAAACCAGAAACCGGGATTGCGAATCAAACCCGAACCCCGAATGACTCAAACGGTGTCTCGGACTTCGGATTTCGGGCTTGATTCGTCATTCGGATTTCGGATTTCGGATTTTGCGGCTTCGTCCTGGTCTTCGGATTCGATTTGCCGCTGCTCCAGGGGCGTGGGCGAGTGGTAGCCGCCGCGGAAAACAAAAATGCCTCCGCTGAGGTTCCAGAAAATCTGGGTCAAGCGGATGGACATGGTCAGGGCGAAGGCCTGGGCGACGGCCACGCCCTGGGGTTCGAGCAGTTTGATGGCGAAATATTCCATGACGCCTGCGCCCTGGGGGCTGATGGGAATGGCCCCGGCCAGGGCGATCACGGGCACGGCCATCCAGTAGTAGAAGGGATGGATCGGCAGGTTGAAGGCGAAGCCGCACAGCATGGCCGCCGTGATGACCACCGCGTGCACGGGAAAGGTCACGACGATGGCGGCGGCGACCAGCAGCGGCCGGCGGCCGTAAATGTGCATGGTCTCGATCGCCTTGAGCACCTGGTGTTGCATGGGGAGCCTGGCGATGATGAATTCCAGGCCGGACAGACGCCGCAGCAGAGGAACGTAAAACAGGGCCAGACCCGCGGCGGTGGCGGCCAGGATGGCTACGGAACCCAGCGCCACTTGGCGGCACTTGGGGATGTGCCATTGCAGCGCCGCCATGGCGCCGCCCACGATGATCAGCGCCAACAGCCCGATGACGCGATCCACCAGCACGGACATCACGGCGCGGGTGCGGTGATGCGTCTGCTTGGCGACGTAATAGGCCTTGAGCACGTCGCCCCCGGTCGAGCCGGGCATGAACGTGCTGTAGAACTGCCCGACCATGTTGAGCACGAAGGTGCGCGCCACGGGGATGCGAATGTCCAGCGCTTTGAGCAGCTCCTGCCAGCGCAGGCTGGTGATGATGAGGGTCAGGGGAAAGATGGCCAGGGCGGCCAGGACGTACGTGGTGTCGGCTTGGCGGACCATGCGGATGACGCCGACCTGCACGCGCGGATGGGGAATCGTCAGATGGTAGTCCGGGACGTCGCCGGCCCGGACCCAGTGGGCGGTCGGACTGGTGGGAGTGTCTGCTAGAAGGAGTTTGCGGGCCGTTTTCAGGTCCGCCGTCAGATCGACGCCGACCACGTACTGCCGCTTGCCGCCTTCGCTGACGGGTAGTTTGTTCCGATCCGGCGCGTTAATCACGTCCTGGGCCTGCAAGGTGATGACCGCCTTGTTGTTGCGCGGATCCTTTACCCGATACTCCGAGTCCGTTTCGCCAGCGCTTTCGCCCACCAGCGTCAGCGGTTGCGGCACCATGGTTTGCCGCGACAGAATCCCCAGCACCTGATCGTGCCAGGACATTCGGCTCAGAACCCACCAGATCCCGACAACAGCGATCCCCCAGCGGATGAGGAACTTCGATATCTGAAACGCCTGTTTGCGCATGGGCGGCAGTGATTCTCATTATCGGCAACGCCATGGCAATGCCAACGCCCCGCGGCGCTTTGCCAAGCTGGGGCTGCGCCCTATAGTGTGCGGCGAGGCATCGCATGTCCGGGCAAAAGATTCTGTTGACGGCCGTGGCCCTGTACGCGGCGGTGTTGATGTGCGTGATGTGGACGGCGCCGTTGCCCGCCGGCCGCACGCCAGCCGCCGACCAGGGCGACGGCACCCTGGTCAGGATCGACGGGTTGCGCCCCTATTGCGCCATGGCCGTGCAACTGCAACGCGTCGATTGGATCGCGCGATACAAGGACGCCATCGACACCATCGCCGAGGACGGCGCCGACGCCGTCTCCCTGGTCGTCGACGCCCGCCAGGAGAATTTCCAAAGCAACTACATGTACATCGACATCCGCATGACGATGAACGACGCGCAACTGACGGAAATCATCCGCCATGCCAAAGCCAAGCACCTGCGCGTCATCCTCATGCCCATCGTGCTGCTGGATGATCCGAACGACTCGGAGCACTGGCGCGGCACGCTGGAGCCCAAGGACTGGAAGGCCTGGTTCGAGAATTACCGCGATCTGCTCCGCCATTACGCCTACATCGCCCAGAACAACGGCGTCGATCTGCTGGTCGTCGGCTCGGAATTGGTCAGCTCCGAAGAGCACGTGGATGAATGGGTCGACACCATCAAGGCCGTCCGCGAAATCTACCACGGACAGCTCACCTATTCGTCCAACTGGGATCGCTATTTCAAGGTGAAGTTCTGGAACTATCTGGACCTGGTGGGCATGAACAGCTATTGGACGCTGGGCCAGGACCACAACGTGCCGGTCGACCAGATCAAAGGCAACTGGAACAAGATTCAGCGCGACATCTTCCTGTTCCTGGCCAAGGTGCACAAACCGATGATCCTGCTGGAGGCGGGCTGGTGCAGCTTGTCCAATTCGGCCAAGGACCCCTGGGATTACACGCAAAAGTCGTTGGATGCCGACGATGATCTGCAGAAGCGGCTGTACGAAGGATTTTTCCAAAGCTGGTGGGGTCGGCCGGAACTGGCGGGCTTCGTGCTCTGGGAGGTGGATCCGGGCGGCGACCCGGACGGCAAGGGGTACACGCCCCTGGGCAAGCCCGCCGAGGTGGTCATGCGCGATTGGCTGGCCAAGCCGCGCTGGGATGTCTTGGCCCCCTAAAGCGTTTCCCGATCCATCGGGTCCAAAGTCGATGCCGGCTCTCCCGCGGCGTCTGCGATTGCTTCCGTCGCTGATCGCAAGTGCCTATACTTTTACCCATGCGAGCCGACGCGCCGCGGCGGCAACGCGCGACAATCCATCGCAGCCGCGTCTGCCCACTGGAGTAACTGTCATGACTCTCAAAATCATTATCGAACCCGGCGAGGATCGTGGTTTTATCGCGCATGTGCCGGCGCTGCGCGGCTGCTGGTCGCAAGGCACGAGCCGCGCGGAGGCGTTGGCCAACATCCGCCAGGCCATCGAAGGCTGGCTGGAAGCCGAACAGGACAAGGCTGAGAAACCCACGGGACCTGCCGATGTGGAGCTGGTGACGGTCTGATACGGGAAGCGGAAGCATGCCTCAACTTCCGGTCATCAGTGGTCGCGAGGCGCGATCGGACGTGTTGACCCCCTAATCGCCGCGCCTGCCCTGGGCGCGGTTCCCTTTTCGTCCCTTGATCTATCACTTATCCTCAATCGCCAAGGTTATCACCATGGAAGCCATCGAAACGCGCTATCGTACGCACACCTGCGGGCAGCTCCGCGGCGGCGACGTCGGACGCACCGTCGCCCTCGCCGGCTGGGTCCATTCCTACCGCGATCACGGGAACCTGGTCTTCATCGACCTGCGCGACCGCGACGGGCTGACCCAACTGGTCTTCGATCCGGATACCTGCGGCAAAGCCAACCACGATGAGGCCCGCAAGCTGCGCAGTGAATGGGTCATCGGCATCCGCGGCCAGGTCACCGCCCGCGGGGACGAGGCGCTCAATCCCAAACTCCCCACCGGCCAAATCGAAGTGCGCGTGACGGACTTGACGGTCCTGAGCATTTCCTCCACGCCGCCGTTTGTCCCCGATGAACACGAAACCGTTTCCGAAGACAAGCGCCTGGTGCATCGCTACATCGATCTCCGCCGCGCGTCCATGCAGCAGACCCTGCGCACGCGCCACCGCGTGACCAAGCTCATGCGCGATCATTTGAGCGATCTGGGCTTCTGGGAGATCGAAACGCCGTTCCTGACCAAATCGACGCCGGAAGGCGCCCGCGATTTCATCGTGCCCTCCCGCTTGATGCCGGGGTGTTTTTACGCCCTGCCGCAGTCGCCGCAGCTTTTCAAGCAGCTTCTGATGGTCAGCGGCTGCGACAAGTATATGCAGATTGTGCGCTGCTTCCGCGACGAAGACCCGCGGGCCGACCGCCAGGCCGAGTTCACCCAGCTCGACGTGGAGATGTCCTTCGTCGACCGCGAAAACGTGATCGCCGTCACCGAAGGGCTTCTGCGAAGAATTTGGAAGGAGATTCTGGGCAAGGACCTTCCCGATCCGATCCCGCACATGGATTACGACCAGGCGATGAGCCAGTACGGCTCCGACCGGCCCGACCTGCGCTACGGGATGAAATTGCACGACATCACGGATTTGGCCCAGCAGACGGATTTCGGCGTGTTCAAAAGCGCGGCCATGGTCAAGACGATCGCGGTGCCGGGCGGCGGGAAACTCAGCCGCAAGGAAACGGACGCCCTGGCCGACTGGGCCAAGGGCCTGGGCGCCAAGGGATTGGCCGTCACCAAGGTGACGGCCGCCGGCCTGGACACGGGCGTGGCCAAATTCCTGGCCCCCATCGCCGCCAAGCTGATCGAGCGCAGCGGCGCCGGCGATGGCGATCTGCTCTGCTTCGCCGCCGACAGGTCAAGAATCGTCCACAAGGTTCTGGGTGAACTGCGGCTGAAGATGGCCCGCGACCTGAACCTGGCCCCCTCCAGCGAATTCGCCTGGCTGTGGGTGGTGAATTTCCCGCTGTTTGAGTTTGACGAGGAGGAAAAGCGGTTCGTGTCCACGCATCACCCGTTCACCGCACCGTTGGATGAGGATTTGTCCAAGCTGGACAGCCGCGATCGGCCCGTGGTCGAGTCGATCAAGAGCAAGGCGTACGACATCGTCGTCAACGGCAGCGAGATCGGCGGCGGATCGATTCGTATCCATCGCATGGACGTCCAGCAGAAAGTCTTTTCCCTCTTGGGCATCGACGAGGCGGCGCAGAAGCAGAAGTTCGGATTCCTGCTGGATGCGTTGCACTTTGGCGCTCCGCCGCACGGCGGCATCGCCCTGGGGCTGGACCGCCTGATCATGATTCTGCGCGGCACGACCAACATCCGCGACGTGATCGCCTTCCCCAAGACGCAAAGCGGCGCGGACCTGATGAGCGGCGCGCCCAGCGCGGTGGATGACAAGCAGCTCCGCGAGGCCAACATCCGCGTCGTCCTGCCGCCGGGAAAGCCGCCCGCCGCCTCCTGATTTCGCCTGGCCCCGCAACGTCACGTCCACCGCCGCCTATAATGCCGCGGCCGCCGCCTTTGTTGCATTTACCCGGACAAAGCACACAATCGCAACCCCGATGATTCGCACCAAGATCGTGGCCACGATAGGACCGGCCTGCGCCGACGTGCAGACGCTGTATTCCCTCTTTCAGGCGGGTGTGGACGTCTGCCGGCTCAACTTTTCCCACGGCGATCTGGACGGGCACCTGCAGACGCTGCGCAACATCCGCGAGGCCGCCGCCCGCTGGGACCAGCCCATCGCCGTCCTGGGCGATTTATGCGGGCCCAAGATCCGCCTGGGCAAAATCGCCGACCGCGACCCCTCCGGCGGAATGCCCATCCAGGTCGGCGACGAACTTGTAATCCAGCGCGGCCAGATCCTCGGTGAAAACCACCGCGTCTGCTGCATCTATCCCCGCCTCATCGACGACCTCCAGGTCGGGCACAGGATTCTGATCGAGGACGGCCTGCTGCGATTCATCTGCACGGATAAAAACTACAACGAGATCCGCTGCAGTTGCACGGTCGGCGGCGTGCTGCGCAGCAGCAAGGGAATCAATTTGCCGGATACCACCGTCAACGCTCCGTCGCTGACCGAGCGCGATTGGGCCTGCGCCGACTGGGCGGTGGAAAACGATTTGGATTACCTGGCCCTGTCGTTCGTGCGGAAAGAGGATGACATCCAACTTCTCCGCGAGCACCTGCGCAACAAGGAAAGCGACATTCACCTGATCGCAAAAATCGAAAAATCGGAAGCGCTGGAGCACATCGACGCGATCGTGGAGGTCAGCGACGGACTGATGATCGCCCGCGGCGATCTGGGCGTCGAGGTGGACGTGGCGCGCGTGCCGATCATCCAGAAGGATTTGGTGCGCCGCTGCCAAAGCGCCGGCAAGCCGGTCATCGTGGCCACGCAGATGCTGCAGACCATGATCGAGCAGCCCAGCCCGACTCGCGCCGAGGTCAGCGACGTGGCCAACGCCATCTTCGACGGCACCGACGCGGTGATGCTCAGCGGGGAAACGGCCGTGGGCAAATTCCCGCTGGGGTCGGTGCACACGATGGCGCACGTGGCCGGCGTCACCGAGGAATACCTCATCGCCTCGCAGACCGCCGGGCCGACCACCGCCCAGCCGGCGTCGGCGACGCTGCGGTTCTCGGCCGCATTGGCCCGCGGCGTGGGGCAGATCGTCAACGACCTCAAGGTCAAGCTCGTGGTCATCTGGAGCCAGACCGGCGCCACGGCCCGCATCTTTTCCAAGAGCCGATTTCCCGTGCCCCTGATCGCCCTCTCCAGCGACCATCGGGCGCTGCGGCGGATGGCGCTGCACTTTGGCGTGATCCCCCACGAGATGGCCCCGCCGCAGACGATGACGGACTTGGTCGATGGCGTGGACGCGATGGTGCGCCAGCGCAGCTTCGCGGCCCCCGGCGACCGCATCATCATCGTGGCCGGCGCCGCCCTGGGCACGCCCGGCACCCTCAACGGCATCGTCATCCACACCGTCGGGGAACAGTGGACCGGCGAGTTGAAAGCCATCGCCGCGATGGCGACGATGCAACCCAAATGAACGCGAGGCTCAAGACCTTGGCCCTGTTTTTCGCCGCGATGGCAGGCGGATGCGCCGGCGCGTCTTCGCCGATCCAAACCGCGCGGCCGGTCACGGACAAACCCGTCGAGCAAGCCACCGCCGATTATTGGCTCAACCAGCCGGCCAACGTCGCGGTGTCGTCGCTGGATTTCCAGCGCCTCTGGGATGCATCCGCCCAGGTGCTCCGCCAAGACCTGTTCATCATCGACCGCGTAAATGACCGCCAAGGCGTCATGGTCACCCGGCCGATGGTCTCCAAGCAGATTTTCGAGCCGTGGCGGAGCGACGCCGGCACCATGTCCGCGACGCTGCAAAGCACCCTGCAGACCATTCGCCGCACCGTGCGCATCGACGTGCAGCGATCCGATGGCGGACTATTCACCGCCAGGATCAAGGTCCTGGTGGAACGGCTGTCGCTGATTCAGCAGCGGGTGACGTCGGTCGCCGAGTCGCACAACGTGTTTTCCGCCATCGGGCCGGAAACGACCTTTCAAACCACCGAGGGAACCCCCATTCCGGTGCGCTACTGGTACGCCATCGGCCGCGACCAGGCGATGGAACGCCAACTGGCCAACGCCATCGAAGATCAATTGAAAGACCGGCGTCAGTAAATCTGCAGCGGCCGGAGCTGATCGATCAAACCGTGCTTGAACGCCAGCTCGTGGAAACGGCGTATCGCTTGAAGCTGGCTCGGTCCGATGTCGTATTTGAGCAGCTCGCCCAGGTATTGGCGGGCCAGGTCCACCGGCCAGCCGAGTGCGGCGGCGTGCTGCCGCACGATGGCGTCCACGTGGGCCAGGGCCAACCGCTTGGCGCGCTCCAGCCGCTGCGGCAGATCGCCCAAATCCACCTCCGCGCGCGTGGTCCAGACGGCAAAGACAAACGGCATGCCCGTCAGCTCTTTCCACAGGGCGCCCAGATCGATGTGCCTGGGTTTGTCGGGCGGCTGCCGGCGCACGACCTTGTCCCCGATGAGCAGCACGGCGGTGTGCGCCGCCGCGTCGGCCGCGGCCAAGTCCACCAGCTTGGGTTTCAGCCCCCAGCGCTCCGCCAAAAGAATCTGGGCCAGGACGGTGGAGGTGTGACTGTCGCGGTCGCAGGCAAGGGTTTGGATTTTTTCGATCGGCTCAGCGCTGAAGATTCGCACGGTCAGAGTGGGCCCGTCGCATCCGATGCCGCCCGCGGGCACCAGCTTCAGGCCGGCGTGACGCTGGTAATCGATCACCGGCAACAGCGCCAGGTCGTAGCGCCGCGTTCGCAGCCCCTCCAGCAGCCGCGCCGGCACCTCCAGGTCCAATTGCAGACGCGGATCATCCTCCAGGCCGTAGATCAGCGGCTTGGCGTTGAGGTAGCTGACGCTGCCGACGTGCAGCACCGGTCGCACCCGTCCGGCGGGCGCTTGAGCGACGGCTGGATCCATGGCGCAACGGTATCGACGGGCCGAGGCCTTGTCTCGCCTTTCAACAGTTTTGAAATCGGCCCGATGTCGTTTTACAGCATCGACGCCCATTTGCGCCAGCGCGTGGGGGTCAGGCCGGTGGCTTGCTTGAAACGGCTGGTGAAGTGGCTCTGGTGGGCAAAGCCGCACGACTTGGCAATCCCCGCCAGATCTTGGTCACCCGACATCAGCGTCCTTTTGGCCTGAAAGATTTGACACTCCAGGAGAAAATGCTTGGGCGTGATGCCGAGCAATTCGGTAAACCGCCGGTGAAAATGGAACGCGCTGAGGTGGACCGTCTCGGCGATTTGGCTCAGCGAGGGACCGCGGCCAAATTCCTGGTGCATGAACTGCATCGCCCCGACCAGCCGCGCCAGCTCCGGATCGGCGGCGAAATCCGACGCCCGCAACTTCAGCCAATCACAGCAGGCGGGCTGAAGACAGTAGAAGACGAACGACCCGCCGCCCAGCGCCGGATACTTCGGAAAATACACGACGCGAAACGCGCACAGTTGTCCGTCCGAATCCGGCACCACCAGGCGATCGGAAGTGTAAACGTCGCGAGCATCCTTCAGACGCCGACGGGCATCCTGCATCAGTTGTTCGGCGACGCGCGATTCCAACGCGGCATGACTCTCGGGCGTGCGCAACTGCAGCGACGAATCCACAATCAGCTGTCCCGCGCGCGGCCGGATCATCCAGGGCGGTGGATTGGCGCACAACTCGCTTCCGCGCCCGGCGCGCGCAGCCGCGGCCAACCGATCAACCTCCTTGGCGGTCTGGTCGATGACACGCAGCTCCGCATCCGTGAAATCTCCCAGCTCCTGGTTGCGATGCACGTGAATGGCGCCGGCGTACCCCTCCAGGAGGGGCGCCTCCAAGGGGGCAGCGGCCAGATAACGCACACGGGCGGGCCGAAGGAATTTTTGGTAATAATGGGATTGCTCGAAGGCGCCGCCGGGCCAGGACCGCTCGGCGTCCATCGGCTCCTTGGCGGCAATCGCCCGCCAGGTGACGGCGTCCTCGGTATGAAACTCCCGGGCGTAGGACTTGACCCAGTCCTGAGGCAGATGGCTGGGCTGGATGATCTGCAAGCCGCCTCGCGGCATCGATGAGACGATCCAGGCCTCGCTCATTCGCAGGGACGAGGCTAGGTTGTTAAATAGTTGCCTGTAGGCCACGTTTCTTCAGCCACAATGCGCGTCTATATCGATGGATAACAAACGACTACTTCCCACCACCTGTGACGGCAACTGCTCGCTGCATCAGGTGAATTTGATTTGTTATCTAACTACGTTGACCGTGTCAACATGTAAGTCGATCTAACGCTCAATACCACAAGAATTTACAAAATACATGCCACTTGAAGATTATCGACAAAATTCGATCATTGCCGCGCAAAAATCATAATGGGAACACCACGTTTGTAGGTGTGCGGCGCCTGCCGTTGATGTTGGCGGATTGCAACATATTGCCCAAATTGAATGTATCATGATGCTGTAATTCCACTTGCCGTTACAGACCGATTTGCGCCGGCAACTTCCAAAGCGGCTTCCCAACCGCTGTCGCGCGGTCCAGAACCCTTTCCCAAAACCGGCACAGGGGTTGTATGTTCTGCGGGTGAGGATCGCGTATGTTGGCGCTGCTCACCAGCCCCCCATTTTGGGATCGGAAGATCAGGATCGCCATCCTGGCGCTGGCCACCTATCTGGCCATGTGTTGACTTTGCCCCGCCGGCCGTCCCGGAATCAGCCGCCCGATTTCCTGTCCGCCTCGCCGCTGCTCTTGTTGGCCGCGCTCTTGGCCTCGGGGCTTAACCCGAAAATATGAAATTGATGCGACAGCGGCTCGAAAGAGTGTTGCCGGCAAATCTCGTCGCGCAAGCTCCGCAGCTTCTCGCTGCTGAACTCGATCACCTTTCCGGTGCTAACGCAGATGAGGTAGTCGTAGGCCTGCCGGCCGGCGATCACTTCGTAGTAGGATTGCTTGTTGTCGAAGAAGACCTGCTTGAGAATTCCCGCGTCCTGGAGGTGCGCCAGAGTTCGATAGACGGTGGCGCGGCTGACGCGGTGGCCCAGTCGCCGCAGATCAACCGCCAATCGCTCGGCTTCGAACAGACCGCTTTGCCGCAGCACCGCGTCGAGGATCATGGCCCGCTCGGGGGTGAATTTCAGTTTTTGCCCGTGCAGATAGCGGCGAAAAACGGCGCAGATCGGCTCGTACGGCAGGGCCGGCCGCCCCCCGGAAATCCTGGGCACGTTGGGCAGAATGTGCGGCCCGCCAGCCATATAGAAAGTTTATCCCGCACCGCGGGATTTGGCCATCCGCCGGCAAAACCAAAACAAAATGCAACCACGGAGGCACGGAGACACGGAGGCCAACTTGTCTCATAACCCCATTCGCCTAAATCCAAGCCTTAGGATTTTGACGATCCAATGCGGGTGTGCGCTGATCGAACGCAGCGACTCCGTGTCTCCGTGCCTCCGTGGTTGCCTTTATCTTTGAGAGTGGCGGTCAACGGTTGAGATTTCGTCCCGCCAGGGCGCGGGCGATAGTCGCCGGGGAATTGGGAACGGAATTGGGCCCGCGGTCATCCACAAGCTGCGCCGTCAAGCGCCGATTGCCCTCCACCAGCGGCTTGCCGATGATCTGCCCGATCTGGTTGACCTCTTCCTGCTTGGCCGCCAGCTTCTTTTCCAACTCCTGAATCTGCAGTTCGACGTGCTGGTAATCCTTCAGGGCAGCGGCGTACAGCTCCTCGCCTTCCTTGAGCCACTCGGCAATCGATTTGGCCACGACGCAAACCTCCATCACACTTCACCGCCAAGAGTGATCTTCGACCAGTCAAAGGCGGCGGATTGCCATAATCTAGCAGATTCGGCGGTCCGGTAATACCGCGATAACCCTTGGATTGTCCGTTGGCTGCGGTGGCCTCTTGCCTGCGGCCAAACGCCGGTTCAGAAGCACCGGTTCACCTGTTTAGGGGATTGCACGCCGAAACGCACTTCGACTACAATGGTAGATGTGGCGTGGGGCGGTTGGGGCCGCATGTGCGGCGGCATGTGCGGCAGAACGGGCGTCGCTGGCCGAATCAATGCTGCACCCAACGGGCCAGCAACTCTGCTCGGCTGCAGACGCCGAAGCGTTTGTAGAGCGATTTGACGTAAACGTGGACGGTATGCCGGCTGATGGCCAGGCGGGAGGCGATTTGCTTTTCGGCGTTGCCGGCCAGCAGCAACTCCAGCGTCTGCCGCTGCCGGGGCGAAAGAGGCCCACCGCCCAGGCTGCGGACGGCGTTGCCGCCCTCCACGAGCTGCTCGCCCAGCAGTTTGCAGAACATGGCGATCAGCCGGCGCTTGCGCGCGACCCCATTGGATGGGGCCAGTTCGGCGGGCCCGCACGATCCGCCGTCGGTATTGCGACTGCCGCCTTGGCAGCCGAGCCTCCCGCCTTGGTCGCTGGCGGTGCGCACACTGGTGGTGCACACTGGGCCGTCGCCGGCCATCGGCTGCAATCCGCCCGACGCCCGGATCAGCGCCCGGACGTCGCCCAAGCGAGAACCACTGCGCGGCCGCGCCGCCATGGGCCGCCCCGCCTTCTGGGCTGCTTGCCCTGTGGGCCGTTTGCCCATCCCCACATTAGGCGAATTGCCCGACTTGCTGTCTTCCCGCTAACACTATACCCACCACGCCCGCCCCAAGCCACGAGAAGCTGGCGGCCACGGCTGGCGCGTTAGAAGGAGCGCAGCATGTCACGCAGCGAGCAAAATTTCCAAAAAAAGCAGTGCTGGCTCGATGTTTTCGAATCCAGCGATTTTGAGGGAAAAATGCGCCGCTATTTCGGGCCGACGCGGCTCAGGACCCTCTGTGCCGGCAGCGCCATCGTCGGCCCCGGAGCGGTTGTGCATCTCCTGGGCCGCCGTCGCGGCCGGCCTATCACCATCCAACTCCCACCCAAACGCCTAATCCCCAATTTGGCCGCCGCCCTACGCGGGTTCGTTGCGCAGCGGGTCTGCATCTGCCCGCCGGCTCAGCTGCGCCCCGGAGCGAAAAAAACCGCGGCATCCGGCGGCTGATCCCCCGCTCACGCGGTTTCATCTTTGGGCATCTGGCGCCGTATCATGTCGCATCCGGACGCCGGCCAACCGGCGTTGGGACATGCAAATTGCAGGAAAAGGAGCCACGCCATGAGAGCCATCCCGTCCCAGTCCCAAAGTCTGCGCACGCACAGCCGCGACGAAATGATCGACGTGACGGACCTGGTGGGCAAGCTGGCGGCGGACAAGGGCGTACGTGACGGGTTTGTCATCGTTTACGTGCCGCACACCACCGCCGCCATCACCATCAACGAGAATGCTGACCCGGACGTGCAGCACGATATTCTGGCCAAATTGCAGGCCCTGATCCCCAAGTCCGAACCGTATTACCAGCACGGCGAAGGCAATAGCGACAGCCACATCAAGACCTCCCTGGTTGGCCAAAGTGTCACGGTATTGATCGAAGGCGGCCGGCTGATGCTGGGCCGATGGCAAGGAATTTTCTTCTGCGAATTCGACGGCCCGCGCCAACGCGATTTGATCGTAAAACTGATCGACTTGGAATCGGCCGGGGGCGATTGATCGCCAAGTACGCCTCCGGCCGGGGGATGGGCTGATTTCTCCTGTATCGTGTTGGCGGGAGCGTCAAAATTTTGTTGCGGTGGGGAAGAGGCGTTGTAAAATGGATTCTTGCGGCATTTCCAGTGGGTGCTGAAAATGGCCGCGTGGGCGAATTTCTGGTTGGGACAAAGGAGGAGCCTCATGTTTCGCGAGTCGGTGGTGTGGATGGCCGCGGCTATTGCCGTAGGCGCATGGGCAGCGCCAGTACGCGCGCTGACTTTGAATCCGGGTGACGATCTTCTGAACCAGACGATCCCGACGCAAAGCGGTGCGCCGTCGGGCACGGTACTCGCTGATACGAGCCAGAGCGTTACTCTGATGAGTGGGAGCGTGACACTGCTCAGCGGCACGCTCGAGCAGCAGGTGTTGCAGGACCCGGTGAGCAAGCAGCTCACGTTTTTTGACAGTTTCACGCCGACGACGGGGTCCAGCTTCGTCGGCAATCCGTCGGTGCTGCTGAGCAGCTACAAGGGATTTGCCACGGATCTGCAGGGATTCATCTCTCCGATTGCCGCGGGGAGCATCAAGGGGGAGATGGCGCGTTCGGCGGATGGATCGACGATTTCGGCATTGAGCCTGTCGGCGCAGAATGCCTCGGAGCAGGCCGTGGCGTTCGGCGGCCTGGCGGTCGTGACGGATGCCACGACGTGGGATAAGAATGGATCGCTGGAACTATCCATAAGTGTGCCGCAGACCGCGGTGGAAGTGACCGAGGTCACGCCCGATCAGCCGACGCCGCCGCTGGAGGGCAGCCAGACGTTGGCGGCGTACGAGCCGATCCCCGTGCCCGTGACGCCGGGCGTGCCGCTGCCGCCGGCCCTGGAGATGGGCATCGTCGCTCTGGCCGGCGCTTTTGGGCTGCAGCAAGCTCGCAGGTTGTGGGCGCGATCCCATTGAACGGCCATTACATTTTGTGAGCAACCTCATCGGCGGCGCCGAGGGCCGCCGATGACTTTTTTTTGCGCCGCGGCCAACTGGACTTGCCCGCCGGACGGCAGTGTAATGCCGCGACGGCTTGTGCTTGGCTCGCAAGCCCGATGTAAGAGCCTTCAAGGAAACGCCCCATGCGCACGACGATCGTCTCGGCGGGGGATGCGGCATTTTTCCCGCAGCTCAAGGGATTGATCGCCTCGATTTACGATCACCGACCGGATGACCGCATCGACATTTCGCTCATCGACGTGGGGTTGCTGCCGGAGCAATTGGCGGAGGTGGGCAGCTTCGTTCGCAACGTTGCGCCGGGGCAATGGAACTTCGAATTTCCCAAGCAGGCGCAATCGCCGCGATGGATGCAGGCCCAGAGCTCCCGCCCCTTTTTGCGTCAGTATTTTCCCGGCTACGACGTGTACCTCTGGATGGACGGCGACACCTGGCTGCAAGACTGGCGCGCGGTGGACCTGTTGATCCAGGGCGCGCAGCGCAAGGGTTTGGCCATCGTGCCGGAGATTCACTGCGCCTACCCGTATCTCTACGGCGAGGGGAATTTGCCCCAATACACGCATCGATATTACGAAGTCTCGTTCGGCGCCGAGACGGCCAACAAAATGTGGATGAAGCCGATCTTCAACTCGGGCGTCTTTGCCCTGGCGCACGACACGCATTTTTGGCTGGCGTACGCGGACCGCGTCAAGGCGGCCTTCTCGGGGGTCCTCCACAAATGGGCCGAGCAGTGCGCGTTGAATCTGGTGATCTACGCCAACCGCTCTGCCGTGGAGGTTCTGCCCGCCTGGTGCAACTGGATCTGCTGCTACGCGTTGCCCGCGCTCGATCCGGTGGGCCAATGCCTCTGTGAGCCGATCGCCCCTTATCAGCGGCTGTCGGTGGTGCACATGACGCAAATGAACAAGGGCCTGCGCACGCTGGGGACGACGGATCAGCGGAGGGTGACGCTCCCGCTGGACTACCTGGATTTCAAAGCCGCCGTAGCGGAGGGGGCCGGCGCGTGAGTCACAAAAGCTTGGGCCGGCGACGGTGCCAATCGGTGGCCTTTTCGTACATGCGTGCGATGCGGAGCAATTTTTCCTCGCCGAAGGCTCTTCCCAGCAGTTGCAGGCCGATGGGCAGGGGCTGAGGTCCGGCGGTGAAGCCGCAGGGCAGGCTCAGGCCGGCGATGGCGGCGATGTTGCACGTGACGGTGAAGACGTCGCACAGGTACATCTGTAATGGATCGCCGGTCTTTTCGCCCGCCTTGAACGCCGCCGTGGGGCTGGTGGGGCAGAGAATCACGTCGCATTGCTCAAACGCCCGGTCGAAATCGCGCTTGATCAAAGCCCGCACTTTCAGCGCCCGCAGGTAATACGCGTCGTAGTAGCCACTGGACAAGGCGTAGGTGCCGATCATGATCCGCCGCTGCACCTCTTCGCCGAAACCTTCGGCGCGGGACTTGCTGAACAGTTCGATGATGTCCCTGACCGGCTCGCGGGTGCGGTGGCCGTAGTGCACGCCGTCATAGCGAGCCAGGTTGCTGCTGGCTTCGCATGGGGCGATCACGTAGTACGCGGCGATGCCGTATTCGGTGTGCGGAAGCGAAACTTCAACGATCCGGGCGCCCAGGTTGCGATAGGTCTGCACGGCGGCATCGAAAGCGCTTTTGACCTGCGGATCCAGCCCGGCCGTCAGTTGGTATTCCTTGACGATGCCGAGGCGCAGGTCCGCCAGCGGCTGATCGAGCTGGGCCAGATAATCCGGAACCGGCGTATCGACGCTGGTGGAGTCCTTGGGGTCGCGGCCGCTGATGACGTTCATGAGCAGGGCCACGTCCGGCACGTCGTGGCCGAAGGGGCCGATCTGGTCGAGGCTGGAGGCGAAAGCGACCAGGCCGTATCGGCTGACGCGGCCGTAGGTGGGCTTGAGCCCGACGATGCCGCAGAGGGCTGCGGGCTGGCGGATCGAGCCGCCGGTGTCCGAGCCGATGGAACCGCAGCACATGCCGGCGGCCAGGGCCGCCGCCGAGCCGCCGCTGCTGCCGCCGGGCACCCGGCTGGTATCCCACGGATTGCGCGTCGTCTTGAAGGCGCTGTTTTCCGTGGATGATCCCATGGCAAATTCATCCAGATTGGTCTTGCCGACGACGACGGCTCCGGCGGATTCCAGTTTCTTGACCACGGTGGCGTCGTAGGGAGCGCGGAAATCGGCCAGCATCTTGGAGCTGCACGTGGTGGTGCCGTAGCTGGTGCACAGATTGTCCTTGATGGCGATGGGCACGCCGGCCAGCTCGCCGGCGATTTTGCCCTCGTCCACGGCCTTGGCGCGCTCCAGGGCGCGCTCGGGATAGACGCTGTTGAACGCCTGGATTTGGCTTTCCAGCCGGTCGATGCGGTCCAGGGCCTGGCGCGTCAACTCGACGGAGGAGGTTTTCTTGTTTCGGATCGCATCGCGCGCGGCCAGGAGCGTGTCGTAGGCGAGCATGGGGATTATCCGGCGGAGTCTTCGTCGCCGCCGATCACTTTGGGCACTTTGAAAAACGGCCCATCCGTATCGGGGGCGTTTTGCAGGACCTTCTCGATCGGCAAGCTGGGCTCCACCACATCGTCGCGGAAGACGTTGCAAACGGGCAGGGCATGCGCCATCGGCTCGACGCCGGTGACGTCGGCCTCGCTGATCTTGGCGACGTACCCGAGGATCGATTCAAGCTGACCGGCGAGCTTGGCCAGTTTGGGCTCATCCAGCGCCAGCCGCGAGAGCATGGCGACGTGGCGAACCTGGTCGAGCGTGATTTTCTTCTCGGCCATCGTGCCAAAGGTAAGAGACGAGGGCCCAAAAGGCAAAGGCCCGGAGGCGCGGCGCGGTCGCCGGCGCCTCGCGGGGGTTCAGGCCTGGGCGGTTGGCTTGCGATGCGTGGGCTTGAGCACCAGGCCGGTGCGGATGGCCTTGGCGCTGACCTTGATGCGGACGACGCGTCCGTCGACCAAAGCGCGGACTTTTTGGATGTTGGGCCTGAACTTGCGGGAGCTGATGCCCGTGATTTTCGTGCCGACGCCCCCCAGGTACTTGGCCTTGCCGCGGTGGGTGACCTTGCGGCCGAAGCTGGTCTTCTTGCCGGTGAAATAACAGACGCGGGGCATCGCAAACCTCGGTAAAGGAATCGGGGGGGACAGTGTAGTCAAAGCCGCCCGGGACGCAAGCGCGGCCGGGAATCTCGAGTTGGAGATCCGAAACTCGAAAGTTAATTTTCAGAACGTCAAGGCCTGCACCGGCTCGGGTTGAGGCTCGGCGGCCTCCGGAGCGAACGATGCGATGGTTCCGCGATCCACCAGCGTCCCCGTGAGCCACAGGGTAATGGGCCGGCCGGTTTGGCCGTACCGCAGGATTTCGGCGACGGCGGAAGCCGTCTGCTGGGCGCCGGTGTAGTAACCGGTGCACGGATAATCACCATCGAGCGGGCCCAAGGCGGTGACCGAGATGCGTCCGGGTACGGCGATGCCGGCCTGCCCCAGCACGTGCAGTGTTTCTCGCGCCCCGCGCACCGAATCGCAGATGCAGGCGGTGGCGCCGTTTTCCACGGCGGCGACGATGTCGCGCGGGAAGCAGGCATCGACGCAGACGTCCGAGCCAAACGAGGGGGCCAGGCGGCGGACGGCCTTGGTGACGGCGGTACGATTGTGAGCTTCAACGGCAACGAAACGGCGATGTCCGCTCATCAGCAGGTGCCGCGTCAGCGCGGCAGCGCCCAAGGACAGGTCCAACAACACGGCGTTGGTGGAGTAGGTTCGTGGTTCGCGGCCGACGGCCACCACCGGAATGTTGCGCACCAGCAGGTCGCGCACGAAAGCATCGGGCGTCTCGGCAGCCAGATCCACCACCGCGGCAAACTGGTTGAGGTAGCTGGGCCGCAGCGTCGTCACGTCGTCTGTGACCTCGGCGTGTGGATTGAGCAATTTCAGATGTTCAACGATGACCGCATCGACCTGTCGATCGACCAGCAACAGCCACGATCCTTCGGATGGGTTGTGTTGCGGAGCAGCGCTTTTGACGAACGTACCTCGACCGATGCTGCGGTGGAGCACTCCCTCGGCGGCCAAATCCGTCAAGGCCTTGCTGAGGGTCTTGGCGTTGACGTGGAATCGCCGCGCCAACTCGCGCTCGCCGGGCAGTTTTCCTGAAAGCTCGCCAGAAGCCACGGCTTGGCGGATCTTTTCCCGCAAGCGTTGGAATTTATAGCTCAAGCCAGCCTGACGACGCCTTTGCTGCGGTGAATTGATGCTGTCCATTTTTACCTTCCCTGCCGAAAGTCCTCGGTTCCAATTAGGGGGCTGTATTTTGCACCTACGCTCCCCTGCCATACAGAGTTAACTACATTACAGTTCTTCGGCAATATGCGATACGGCGGTTGGATAAAATTCAGCAAAAAAATAGTTCATGGCAAGAATCTTTAAATGGGTCCATAGGTACAGCAGGAAATAATGGGTCAATCGCGGATTTGGCAATTCATGGGTATCATGGCCGGTGGCGGGCGCCGGCGGCCAAAAACATGAGAAAATTCCTTATTTCCCTCCTGGTTCTGACGGTGCCGCAGCCAGCAGTGGCACGAGGAGCCAACCCCCCGCTGTGGGATCGATGGGCGCAGTCGCTGCACTTGCCGCGCGATTGGGACCAGGCGTGCGAATCGCTGGAGCGATTGACGCGCGACGTAGCGCCGGCGGCTTGGGCCGACCAGCAGCGGCAATGGGGGTTGCTCATCGACCAGGCGATTGATCCGCGCAAGCCCCTGGTGGTGCTGATCCACGGTTTAGACGGGGATGCCGACGGCTGCCGGCCGATGACCCGGTTGCTCCAGCAGGCCGGCTGGCAGACTGCGATCTTCTGTTATCCGGCTGACAAACACCTGAGCGGCAATGCACAGTTGCTCGCCGAGCATCTGGGGGCCCTGCGCGTGACCTACCCCCGCTTGAAGATCGACCTGGTCACGCAAAGCATGGGCGGACTGGTAGCGCGACAATACGTCGAAGGGCCGCAGTACGCCGGCGGCGTGGATCGGCTGATCCTGATCGCCCCGCCCAACGCCGGCTCGCCTTGGGCCAAATTCTGTTGGGCCGGCAAACTGGTCGCCCATTGGCAGCGCTATCGCCACGATCCGCAATGGAACCCCGCCTGGATGATCACCGAAGGTCTGTGCCAAGCCGGGGGCGATCTGATACCGGGCTCGCGGTTTTTGGCCCAGTTGAATTCGCGCCCGCGCCGCGCGGGAATTAAGTACACGATCATCGCGGGCGATCTGCCCGCCGGCGACCGCGTCGGCGCGGACTTGATCCAGGCCTCGGCACGCCTGGCCTGCGAGCGATGGCCCCATACCTGGGGTATCCGGCAAGTCGATGTGGTCGCGCAATGCTGGGCCGACGACTTGCGCGAAAAACGGGGCGGCGGCGATGGACCGGTGAGCCTGGCCAGCGCCGCCTTGGCCGGCGTGGACGATCTGGTGATCGTTCACGCGGATCATCTTTGCTTGTACGAATCGGTGGACGGTCGTCCCCCTGCCGCCTGGCCGATCATCCAGGATCGGCTGGCCGACCATGGCCGGTGAATTCGACTTCATCCAGTGGATCGCCGCCCAGAACCGCGCTGGCAACCTGGTGCAATTGGGCGTGGGAGACGATCTGGCCGTGCTGAACTGGCCGGCGGATGATCTGCTGCTGGTCGGCGTGGACCAGGTGCTCGAGGGCGTGCACTTCGATTCGGCCGTTCATTCACCCCGGCAAATCGGCAAAAAGGCGATCAACCGCAGCGTGTCGGACTGCGCCGCCATGGGATGTCTGCCCGCGGCGGCCGTCGCCACCGTCGCCCTGCCCAAGCATTTTTCCCTGGACCAAGCCAAGGAGCTTTACCTGGGAATGCGCCAGGCGGCGGAAGCGTTTGATTGCCCCATCGTCGGCGGCGACACCGCGGCTTGGGATGGAAAACTGATCGCCACGGTGACGATCCTGGGTCGCACGAGCGGCATTCGGCCCGTCGCCCGCAGCGGCGCCAAAGCGGGCGATCGGATTTTCGTCACCGGTCCCTTGGGCGGCAGTATTCTGGGCCGCCACATCGAGTTTGTTCCCAAGGTCGCCCTGGGCCGCGAGCTGGCCGCCCTCGCCAGCGCGATGATCGACATCAGCGACGGCCTGTCGCGCGATCTGGGGCACATCTGCCGCTGCAGCGGCGTGGGGGCGATCCTCCAAGCCGAGTCGGTGCCGATTCATCCCGATGCCGTCGAGCTGTCGCGCCGCGACGGCCGAGCGGCTCTGGAGCACGCCTTGCACGATGGTGAGGATTACGAACTGCTCTACACCACCAGCCGCCCAACCGCGCCGGGAATTTGCATCGGTCGGATCGTGGAAAAACCCGGCATGTGGCTGCAAGACGAGCGCAAGAATCTGCGGGCATTGGAAATTGCCGGATGGCAACACGTCTGGGGAAGTGCTCCGTGAACGCGCGCCTCACCGTGGGTTCAGCGCGGCCAGCTTTGCGTCGAGATATTCCTGCAGGAAAACCACCGCGGCTTGGGCATCCAGACGGGCCTTTTTTTGCTTCCGCGTGATTTTTTCTCCGCTGCGCTTGCGGTCAACCAGATTCCGCTCGGCTTGAAAAGTGGAAAGACGCTCATCGACGAAGATCACCGGCTTGCCGCTGCGCGCGGCCAGCTCACGGCCCAGGTCCAGCGCGCCCTGGGCCGCCGCCCCGCGCGTGCCGTCCATGTTCAACGCCAGGCCGATCACCAGACGCTGCACGGCCTCGGTTTCGATGATCTTCAGGATTTGTTCCACCGCTTGTGAGTCAAAGCGGACGTGCAGAACGCCGTAAGGGGTGGCGAGTTTCCCGGCGGCGTCGCTGAGGGACAGGCCGACGCGACGCGACCCCGGATCGATGCCGAGCGTGCGCATGCGGATTTACTGAAACTTCTCCCCGTATTTTTCCTTCACCTTGGCCACCAGTTCCTTGACGCGCTGGGCCTGCTCCTTGGGACAGACCAGCGTCACGTCGCGGGCGTGCACGATGATCATGTCGCTGAGCCCGATGGTGGAGAGCAGGTGTTGGGGATCTTGGCTGATGATGACGTTGTCATCGGAGTCCAGGAAAACGCCGGTGGGGCAATCGATGGCGTTGTTGTGCTCGTCCGTGGAAAGCGTCTCGGCCAAAGCCGGCCAGGACCCGACGTCCAGCCATTCCACCGGCATCTCCACCACCATCACCTGGGCGTCGCTTTTTTGCTGGCTGACCGGCTCCATGACGGCGTAGTCGATGCTGATCTTGGGCAAGCGCGGATACACCTCGCGCAGCACCGCCTCCTGGCGATCGGTGCCCCAGGCGTCGGCGATCTGCGTCAAGCCGCGGTGCGAGCCGGGCAGGTGCGCCGCCAGTTCCTTCAGCACCGTGTCGCAGCGCCACACGAACATGCCGCTGTTCCAGTAGTACCGGCCGGACTCGACGTAGCGGTCGGCCATGGCCTTGTCCGGTTTTTCAAAAAATCCCAGCACGCGATAGGCGCCCTCCACGTCCAGCGGCTCGCCGCGCTGGATGTACCCCAGGCCGGTGTGCCCGTGCGTCGGTACGATGCCGAAGGTGACCAGCGCGCTTGGTATTTGCGCGGTGACCTGGAAAGCGGCTTCCAGGCTCTTGTGGAACTGCGCCACCGGCTCGATCACGTGATCCGCGGTGACGACCGCGCTGACCGCATCCGGGTCGCGCTTGTGCAAAACGGCGGCGGAAAAGCCCACGGCGTTGGCGGTGTCGCGGCCCATCGGCTCACCCAGCAGATTCTGCCGCGGCAGCTCCGGAAGATTGGCCAGCACCGCCGCGGCGTGCACGGCGCCGGTGCAGACGAAAATCTGCTCCGGCGGCAACAGCCCGCGCAAACGCTCGTAGCTCAATTGCAGAAGACTTTTGCCATTGACGACGGGAAGAAGCTGCTTGGGGAGGTTGCCGCGGGACAGCGGCCATAGCCGCGTGCCCGCCCCCCCCGCCATAATCACGCCGTATCGCATCCATTCCACCTGCAGTAATGCAACCACCGGCCGAAGCGCTGATTATAACATGAACCGTGGTTCGCGTGGAATGCGCCGGCGCCGTGGATCGGCCTACGGCCGGCGAGGCGCGGCGGCGGCGGCCAACGGCGAAAGCAACGGCAAATCCGGATACCACACTCGCAGCACGCCCAGGTACACGCCGTCGTCCACGTCGACGGCGTGCAGTTTACGCCCGGCCAGCGGTCCGGCAACCGCCCGGCCGTCGGCGCTCCACAAACTCTTGCTATCCGCATCGACCATGACCGCCTCGGGATATTTGGCCGTGCGCTTGGCGTGGAAAATCGGAAAAAGATCGTCCACCTGGCGGTCGAAGGCGACGGCGCATCCCGTGGCCGGACTGCGCCAAAGCAGCAGGCGCTGCGGGAAATTCTTCGGCTGTGCGGTCAGATCGCTGTCCAGCACGGCCGCGGGCCGGGTGGTGCAGATCATCGCCACGGTGGCGACACCGCGCGCGGCGGCGGGCATCGGGTAAAACGGCAAGAGCGGCCGCGACGGCGCCGGCCGCGAAGCTTGCACCGGCGCCAGCAGCACGCGCGTCTGCGGATGCAGCGCTTTCCACCGCTTCCACGTGGTTTTGATCGCCGAGATCGTTCCGCCGAATCCCGCGGGTTTTTGCTGCTGCAGCGTCAAGCCCGTCACGCCGTTGATGAATTGCCCCAGCCGCGCGTTGTACACCAGCAGCGTGTTGGCCGGCATGGAAACGATTTCCAGATCGCGCGCCTTGATGGAGCGGTCGATGCGCACCGTCACCACGCGATTGGCAAAAGCCGACCACAACAAAAGCAGCGGCGCCTGTTGATCCGTCTGCACGAGCACCGGAGCCGGATAGAGCGCCGCAAACGGATACGCGGTGGCCTCGCCGCCGTCGACCAAGCCAACGACCCAATCGTCATCGCCCAAAGTTGCCTGCTCGGCGGATACGAAACCGGGCTGGCCATTGACCAGAAAGGCGCTGTCGGGGTCGAGGGCGAAATGGTGCGCCAGCAGCGCCAGGATGGGCGCAAGTCCGATCAACCACCAGGCCCGGCGCCGCCCGGCGACGATCAGCCCGACCAGGATCAGGCACAGGATCACCGTCAGCGCCAGCATCGGCCACTGCAATCGGCGGGACAGCACGATCCATTCGATGCCGTGCGGATATTGCCCCCAGAACGGATGCACGCCATAAGCGATGACGGCCGCGGGCATCGCCGCCAAAATAAGCAGCAGCAGGGGCAAAATCACGCCGTAACGATAGCGGCGCCGCGCTTAATCACAAGACGCCCCGCGTGCGGTACACTGACGCTTATGACACATCCAGATACCCGGCCGTTGGTGATCGTCACCGAAGGCTCCGACCCTCGGCCGTTGCAGTGGCTCAGGGAGCGCGCCCGCGTCGTGGAGATGCCGACGGCTCATCCGCAGTTTGGCCAACAACTGGCCGAGGCGCGGGGCCTTGTGGTCCGCACGTACACGAAAGTGAACGCGGCGCTTTTGCAGGAGGCGCCCCAACTGAAGGTGGTGGGCCGCGGCGGCGTGGGATTGGAAAACATCGACGTGGCCGAATGCCGCCGCCGCGGCGTCCAGGTCGTCTACACTCCCGATGCCAACACGCTGGCCGTCGGCGATTTCGTCTTCGGATATCTCTTGCAGCTCTTGCGTCCGTGGGCGTTCTTCCGCGACAAGGTGTACGAGCCCAAGGAATTCAAGCGCATCCGCGACACCCTGCGCGGCCGGCAACTGAACGAGTTGACGCTCGGCGTCCTGGGCATGGGCCGCGTCGGCCGCCGCGTCGGTCACATCGCCGCCAACGGCTTTGACATGCCCGTGATCTACAACGATCTGCTGGACGTGGCCGCTCTGCTGGATTTCCCCGCCACCGCCGTGGACAAGCCAACGCTCTATCGCCAGGCGGACATCCTGACCATTCACGTGGACATGCGTCCGGGCAACGAGAACCTAGTCGGCCGCGAGCAGATCGTCATGCTCAAGGAATCGGCCGTGTTGATCAACGCCAGCCGGGGCGAGGTGCTGGACGTGGCGGCCCTGGCCGAGGCGCTGCGCTCCAAGAAGCTGCACGGCGCCGCGCTGGACGTTTACGCTCCCGAGCCGCCGGGCCCCGATTTCCCGCTGTTGGGATTGCCCAACGTCCTGCTGAGCCCGCACATGGCCGCCCGCACGACCACGGCGCTGGAGAACATGAGCTGGGTGGTGCGGGACGTGATGGAGGTGCTGGAAGGCCGCAAGCCCAAATACGCGGCCCCGTGATCGGCGCGCATCGCACGCGACGCGGCTAAAACGCCATCCGACTTTTAGCCGCGTCGCGTGCGACGCGCGGCCGAAAAAGGTCCTGCTATTCCAATGATTCTCGCTACGCATCTCATCTTCAGCGCCTACGGCTTTTGGCTCCCCAACGATCCTCGCGGATCGTGGTCGAAGTTCGTGGCATCGTGGGACCTGCTCAAATACGGCAAGGCGACGACGGTCTCTGCCGATCGGTCCCTTGCGTACAAACCCCACGACGTCTCACTGCGCCGCCGGGCAAAATCAGCCTTGAAATATTCGCCGGTCCAGTTCACGGGCATTCAAGCGCGCGCGATTGCCCGCAGGTTTGCCCATGCGATCCGAGAACGGTCGTATGTCCTGCACGCCTGCTGCATACTTCCCGATCATGTGCATCTGGTCATTGCGCGACACGCCCGGCCGGCAAATGAAATCGTCGGACACCTAAAATTCGCAGCCACGCAACGATTGCTGAAGGAAGATCTGCATCCGTTCAGTGGCACAGAATCCGGCGAAGAATTGCCTTCCCCCTGGGCACGGGGAACATGGCAAGTGTTCTTGGATTCGCCGGCGGATGTGCGGCGGGCGATACGCTACATGGAAGACAATCCGCTCAAAGAAGGCAAGCGGCGGCAACGCTGGCCGTTCGTGACGGCATATGTCGAGTAACGCCGCCGACCGCGCGTCGCACGCGACGCGGCTAAAAATCAGGAGACCTCAGTGAGGCTTGCTGGGTCGTGCGCGACGTGATGGAAGTTTTGGGGGGAAGAAGACCGAAGTATCCCGCTCCGTGAGGGACAGGTGGATCGCTTCGACATCGATCAGATCGTCCAGCCGCCGACGGCGGCCTGGGAGGCGCGCCGGGATTTGGCGCGGGTGTGGCTCGAAATGCCCGCGGAGCAGGTCGCCATCCGATTCTCGGGCCTGGGCGCGGCGCATTGGGCGATGGTTCAGAGCTCGCTTCGACAATTCCCGCCGTCGGACGCGGATGGACCGATCCGGAACGTCATCCTGAACCGGTTGAGCGAAGAGGCCCCCTCGCCCGGCGTTCTCCTTGCCGGGATGCTCTTTTTCTTCCCGCATGAATGGCCGCAGTTTTGGGAATTGGATGAGATCCCGGGATGGCTGATCGGTCATTATTTGGCCTACATGCTGCAGACGCCGGCCGTTCTACACGGTCACGGTCAGGCTGAAAAACTCGTGCGGTTCATGGAGGATTGGTTCGGCTATCTCTTGCGGCAGATCGAAACCAACCCCTGCTCCAAGGCGTGGCAAGACGTCGCGCGATACGCCGTGTGCACGCAATTTCTCAAATCATATTTCACGATGGCGAATCTACGGAAGCTGATGACCACGCGGGCGAGGATTCTGGAATACGCCCTCGCGGCGGAAGGATCGGTCCTGGACTTTCAATTCTCGCCGGCTGGGCGCAGCGGCAGACTGCGCGTGGGCGTCCTGGCGATTCACTTCGGACCATCACCGGAAACGCGAGCGACGTTGCCCGCGTACCTGTACCTCGACCGCGGCCGATTCGAACTCATCCTTCTTTCGATACTGGAAACAAAGCATCCGGTGGAAAAATTCTGCGCCGCCCAGGCGAATCGTTTCATGGTTTTGCCGCCCGAATTGGCGCAGCGGGTGTCCGCCATCCGCGCTCTGGACCTGGACATCCTGCTGATAGGCACGAACGTGACGGCGGCGAACAATGACATCACGGACCTGGCCGTCCATCGACTGGCGCGCGTCCAGGTGGCAGGCATCTCGTCGTGCGTCACCACCGGGATGCGCAACGTGGATTGGCACCTTTCCGGCACGTACGTCGAACCGATCCAGGAAGTCCAGTCGCATTACACGGAACGGCTGCTTCTAATCGATGGCACCGGGCACTGCTACGACTTTGCCGGCGAAGCGGCCGGCGCGCAGGGCCCGCCCCCGTCGCGTGAAGAATTGGGCATTCCCAAGGATGCGATCGTCTTCGTTTCCGGCGCCAACGGCTACAAGGTCATTCCGGAGCTGCAGGACGTTTGGACGCAAATCCTGGCGGCCGTCCCCCACTCACGTCTCCTGTTGCATCCGGTCAATCCGTATTGGGGCTTCCAGCAAGCCGTCCAGGCGTTTTTGCAGCGAATGAAGCAGGCCTTGGCACGCCACGGGGTGGAAGCCCAGCGACTGCTGGCATTCGAGCCCACCCCGACGCGACAGCAGACGATACAGCGGTCGCGGCTGGCCGACATCTACCTCGATTCCTTTCCGTACTCCGGTGCATCGACGCTGCTGGACGGCCTGCTCCTGGGTCTGCCGCCGGTGGTCATGAACGGCTGCCATTTCCGCTCGCTCATGGGCGCGGGTTTCATGCGCGAACTGCAAATGCAGGAGCTGATCGCCGACAACGCGCAGAGTTATATCCAACTTGCGGTGAAATTGGCCACGGATGCCACGTATCGCGCCTCCATCGGGCAAAGGATTTCCACGGCGATGTCGGCCGGTCCGCGATTTCTGGATGCGCGGGATTATGCGCGGCAGATCGGCGACGCTCTGGTGCGAGCGTGGGAAGCACGTGAGAACGGCTGAGATGTGATTCAGGCGATGCGCCGTAGAATCGTATCGCGGCGGGCAATTGGGGCGCTGCGTCCCGCGTTTTCTGCTCCCCCGAGCTAACCGTCACGGGGGACAAAGGAGACCTCGGTGAGTCTCGCGGAGTTGATGGAGCTGGACGGCGTCGTTGGGCCGGCGATGGAGGAAATGGCGCTGGCGCGGCGATGGCGCGAGAGTTGAAGATGCCGGAGCTGATCGCCGACAGTCCGCAGGCGTACGTGGATTTGGCTCTCAAGCTGGCGACCGATGCCGCACACCGCGCGGGGGTCAAGCAAAAGTTGGCCGCGGCGATGGCGGGCGGTCCGCGATTTTTAGATGCACGGGATTATGCGCGGCAGATCGGCGAGGCGCTGCAGCGGGCGTGGAAATCTTACGTCGATCGTTGCGGATGACCGGAGGCGTGCGCGAGGATCGCTTGTCGGCGGGTTTGGTATTCCGCGTCGCTTAGGACGGCGGCGGCGTCTTGGATGGCGGCCGGTTGCTCCAGCGGCACCCAGCTCTTGCAGCCGGCGTAGGCGGGAGTGTTGTCGATCGTCACCGCCTCGCGCAGGCGATAGGCGCGCACCAAGAGCAAATACAGCGGATTCTCGGGGCGATAGTTGAAACGCATGTCGATCAGCGGCTTGGCCCAGATGTGCTGATCGTCCAAGCGGTCCATCACGCGGCGATCGGCGACTTGGACGATGTCCGTAATCTCGCCGGCCAGCGATAGCGTCACCCGGCTGGGCTCGGCGGAAACTTCTGCCGCCTGAGCCGGGGCTTTGAGCATCGCGGCGTTTTGATGCACGTACGTCGGGAACAGCAGGAAGCGGCGGTGCTCGATCTCAAATTCACCGGCCGATTCGTAGATGCCGCCTTTGCGAAGCAGGATGATCTGCCGGCCCGCCGCCAGCGCATCGCACACCGCCTGCCATTCTTTGAGAGCCACTGGCAGCGTGTCGGGCAGCATTACTTGATCTCCTGCAAGATTCGCCACAGGGTTTCCAGGAGTTGCTCGACGCCGCGATGGGTGGCCCCGCTGATGGCGTCAATCCGTTTGTCGGGCAATTGTTGTCGCAAATGATCCAGGGCGGTGTCATCCACGGCGAGGTCGATCTTGTTGGCGGCGACCACCTCGGGCTTCTGGGCCAGGGCCGGGCTGAAGGCCTCCAGTTCGCGGCGGACTTTGTGGTAGTTCTGCGCCGGGTCCGAGCCATCCATGGGAAACAGGTCCAACAGGTGCACGATGATCTTGGTGCGTTCGATGTGGCGCAAAAAAGCGTGGCCCAGGCCGGCGCCGTGCTGGGCGCCTTCGATCAGGCCGGGGATATCGGCCACGACCATGCGGCGGTCGGAGTCGAGCTGCACGATGCCCAACTGCGGGTCGAGCGTGGTGAAGGGATATTCGGCCACCTTGGGCCGGGCGGCGGAGATGGCGCGCAATAGCGTGCTCTTGCCCGCGTTGGGCATGCCGACCAGTCCGATGTCCGCGATCAATTTCAGTTCCAGGCGAAGGCGGCGCTCCTGGCCCTCGGTGCCCGGCTCGGCATAGCGCGGGGCCTGGTTGCGCGAGCTCTTGAAGTGCCAGTTGCCTCTTCCACCCTTGCCGCCCTTGGCGACGACGACGCGTTTTTCCGGGGCATCCAGATCGGCCAAAAGAAGCTGCAGCTCGGCGTCGAAGACTAGGGTTCCGGGGGGGACTTGGATGATCAGGTCGTCGCCGCTGGACCCGGCCATTTTCTTGCCCATGCCGCTCTGGCCGCGCTGGGCCCGCCAGTGATGTTTGCCGGAAAAATCCAGGAGGGTGTCCTTGTTGACATCGGCCACGAGGATGATGCTGCCGCCGTCGCCACCGTCGCCGCCGTCGGGGCCGCCCTTGGGAACGTACTTTTCGCGTCGGAAGGAGACGCATCCGTCGCCCCCGTCGCCGGCTTTGACGTGGATGACGGCTTCATCGACGAACATGGGAAAAACCCGCGGATAGCCATCCGTGGGCTTTAGGCGGGGGCGAGCGTTTCGGCTATGCGCACGTGCACTTTTCGGCCCTGGAATTCGACTTTTCCGTCCTTGAGGGCAAAGAGGGTATCGTCGTCGCCGATGCCGACGTTGAAGCCGGGGTGAAACTTGGTGCCGCGTTGGCGGACGATGATCGAGCCGGCGGTGATGAACTGCCCGCCGTAGGCCTTGACGCCGCGGTATTGCGGATTGCTGTCGCGTCCGTTCTTGGATGAGCCTTGTCCCTTTTTATGTGCCATAAATCACCTTTTTTGCGTCGCTCAACGCATCACGTAATGGGAATCCTGCTCGATCAGTTCGGCATCGTCGGCGCGCTGGGGATCGCCGTTGAGATGGTAGGTCAATTGAAGGACCTTGTGCAGGATGACGTCCTGGTCGCCGACCTTGACGGTGGCCGATTCGCCCCAGAATCCGGCAACGAAGATGGAGAAGGTTCCCATGCGTGGGTTGGGTTCGGGCCAGATGGCCACGCCGTCGCGCGATTGGTCTTCACCCTGGCGGAGCGGGCCGCTGATCTCGTTGGCGTTCTGCAGATACTTGATGTGCTCGCGGTCCTTGACGGCGTCGAACACCGCGGGCTTGATGTTGTCGTCGCTGCGGATCAGGTTCCCATCCCCCGTCAGCAGGTCGAAGGAGGGATAGAACAGGATTTTGTCCCGGTCGGTGCTGTTGGTGACGTGGTAGGTCACGTACCAGTAGGCATGCGGGGCTTCGTCCCCGGGGGCTTGCACGATGATGCGCCTGGGCTTGGCATGCTCGAAGGTCAGTTCCCAGGAGACGGGGTAGGGGCTGGGCTGGGGATAGTCGCCGCGTAGAGGCGGACCCAGGGTCAGCAAAAGGGCAATGCCGGCCAGCGGCACCAGGAAGGTCGGTCGAATCATGGCGGGAGTCTCCGCGGCAGCCGGCGGAAAAAGGCGATTTCCTGTTCCCGCACGGCCGGGTTATTCTTATCCCCGGTGGCAAGGTTGTCAAATCCAAGCACGTCCGATGCGGCGCAGCCGCAGATCGTCTGCCGCTTGGCCGCACCGTCGGAGTGGCAGCGGGCCACGGCGATGATTCTGGGCTCGGCGGGCCGGGTAGGTTCGCCCTCGCAGGTGGTCGAGTTCCTGGCCTATGCCGCACAGCGGCACATCAACGTCGCCGAGACTTGGGTTGCCGAAATCGATGGAAGGATCACCTGGGCGGCGTTGCCGGTGCTCAGCCCGGGCCGGACCGCCCTGCTGTTCACTTCCGCGGAGCTGGCCGAGCCGGATGAGGCCGCCGGGCAATTGATCCAGCACCTTTGCCATTATTTGGCGCAGCGCCAAGTGCACCTGGCCCAGGTGCTGATCGATCCGACGCGCAGCGCCGCCCGGCAATTTTTCGCGGATCACGGCTTTAGGGAGATGGCCGAGCTGGTTTATTTGCAGGGATCGGCCCCGCGCTCGGCACCGCCGGCGACATTGCCGCCGATGGTGCGCTGGGAAACCTATCATGCGGCGACGCACGGCCTATTTGCCCGTGGGACCCTGGCCACCTATCAGGGCAGCCTAGATTGCCCGGCCCTGACGGGCCTGCGCGACATCGAGGATGTCATCCTGGGGCACAAGGCGACCGGAGAATTCGACCCGCAGCTTTGGCGGGCGCTGTGCCAGGAGGATCAGCCGCTGGGCATTTTGCTGCTCAGCCGCATTCCCGCAGCCGATGCCCTGGAGTTGGTTTATCTGGGTCTTGCCTCGCCGGCGCGCGGGCGCGGGCTGGGTGACGTGCTGATGCAGGAAGCGATGCACCTGGTGGTGGCTCAGGGCCGGCGGCGGCTGACCCTGGCGGTGGATGCGATCAACGTGCCGGCGCTGAAGCTCTATTACCGGTTTGGCTTGCAGCGTCTGACCTCCAAGGCGGCGCTGATCCGCGACCTGCGGCGAAATTGAGCCAACTGCCGTCGTGGATGGGTTGTCCACATATTTTCCACGCGTCCGATAAAAATGTGGATGGCAGGTAGAAAAAAAGTTTCTGCGCTCGGACACGTCTGCTGGCGCCTATTGTTACGCGCCTGTGCAAGGAAAATCCGTTAAAGTTCTTCTTGCCAGCAAAGTCTTCCCAGTCTATTTTCTATCGCTTCAGGGATGATTAGGGCGGCGTGAAGCCGGGCGCAGGAATGCTCGACAAAGTCCGGCCACGCGGGCAGCGGTGCCTTCGGGGATGAGGGGTCAAATCCGTCTCCCCGACCATCACGTCACGGAAGCGATTCATACACGGAAGGCGATTGTGGGCAGGAGGCCCGACTGTTTCGGGGAAAGCGCCCCATTTGTGTCCAGGGAGCGGGGCGGCTTTGCAGGGAAGGAGCAGGCGTGAGTTGCATCAGCGCACACGATCCGCAGTTGGCCCGTCTGGCCAACGCGATCGCTCAACGAGTCGGACAACAACGGTTCCATGTCTGGTTCAACAATTCAACGCGATTGGACCTGAAGCAGGACGGGCTGGAGATCGCCGTTCCCAACGACTTCATCAGCGAGTGGATCGGCAAGAATTTCAGCCGGCCGATCCAGGAGGCGGCGCACGAGGTTCTGGGCTGCTCGCTGTCGGTGCGTTTCAGCGTGGTTCCGCAACTGTTCGAGGTGGGCACGCAGGAGCCGGGCGACAAACCCGCCGACGCCAAGGCGAAACACAAATCCGCGGCGCAGCCGGGCAACGGCAACGGAGAGGCCCAGGCCGCTACCGCCGTCGCCGCCGAGACCCTCAGCGCCGCCGCCGCCGCCGCCGCCACTCTGGAGAGGCTCGCGGTGATCCCCCCGCCGGCGCGGCGAGCGCCGGCCGCCGACGCCGAACCGGCCGCCGCTCAGCGCCTGCGCCTGCGCCATGACATCGAGACGTTCGTCGTCGGCCAGAGCAATCAACTGGCCTACAACGCCGCCCTTTACGTCGCCGAGTTCCCCGGGGCCCAGTACAACCCGCTGTTCATCCACGGCGGCTGCGGACTGGGCAAAACCCATCTGCTCCAGGGCTTGTGCAGGCGATTCCTCCAGCACCACCCGACCAAACGCTGGAGCTATCTGACCGGCGAAGAATTCACCAACGAATTTCTGACCGCCTTGCGCGCCAGCAAGCTCGACTCGTTCCGCCGCAAAATGCGCGACCTGGATCTGCTCATCATCGACGACGTGCACTTTCTGGGCGGCAAGAAGGCGACGCAGGAAGAGTTCCTGCACACCTTCAACGCCATCGAGGCCATGGGCCGGCAGGTGGTCATGGCCAGCGACAACCACCCCAAGATGATCGAGGAATTCGGCGAATCGCTGATCAACCGCTTCGTCAGCGGGATGGTGGTGCGGATCGATCCGCCGAATTTCATCACCCGCTGCGAAATCCTGCGCGGCCTGTCGCACCGCTCGAGCCTGGGCCTGGGCGAGGAGGTGATCGGCTGGGTGGCGCGGCGCGTCACCCAGAACGTGCGCGAGCTGGAAGGCGCCATCACGCGAATCGCGGCGCACGTGAAGCTCACCGGCGGCACGGCGGACGTGGCGATGGCGCAGGCCGCCCTGGGCGACCTGGATCGCCAACTGGTCGCGCCCGTCCGCCCCGAGTCCGTCCTGCAAAGCGTCTGCGAGTATTTCGGCCTGGAATCCAAGGACCTGATGTCCGGCCGACGCCAGCGCACCATCAGCCTGGCCCGCAGCGTGGCCATGTTCCTGGTGCGCAAGACGGCCAAATTGAGCTTCCCCGAGATCGGCATGCGCATGGGCAAGCGGAATCACAGCACGGTGATCAGCGCCTGCCGGCGGATCGAGCGGGCCGTGCAGCGCAACGAGCCGCTGGTCTGGACCAGCCACATCGGCGAGCGTCAGGAAGAGGCCAGCGAGCTGCTGCAGCGCCTCGAGGAACACAGCCGCTCACGAGCGTGAGCGGCAATGACGAATGACGAATGAAGAATGAAGAAAAGGCCAATTGTGCCGCTTCGTCATTCGTCATTCGTCATTATTCATTCGTCATTTCGTTATTTGCTCGGCGGTTCGGGCAGCTTCAAAATCCATCCCACTTTCAGGCGGTTCTCATCCGCGCCGATCAGGGCGCGGTTCAGTTCGTACAGATTGTCCTTCATCGCCGGCTTGCCGTAGAGCTTGACGGCGATGGCTTCCAGCGAGTCGCCGGACACCACCTGGTATTGCGTGGCGGGATCGATCTTGTCGCCGCTTGACGCGGCGGAACTGCTCTGGGCGTCGCCCAGCGGCGGAATCGTCAGGACGGTGCCGACTTTCAGGTGCTTGGGGTCGACGTTGGGGTTGGCCGCGATGATCTTGGTGTAATACTTGGAATCGCCATAGACCGCGGCGGAGATGGTCCAGAAGCTCTCGCCCGAAGCGACCACGTGGGTCCGCGGCGCGTCCTGGGCCGCGCCCGCGGCGGCCGGCGGAGTCACCAGCGAGTCATCGTCCGGACGGGTGGCCGGGGCGTTGTCGATCAGCGCCGGATGCGCCTCCGGGCCCAGCGCCGCCGGGCGACGCACGGGCGATCCGTCGACGCTGGCAATCGGCGGCGTGACGGTGCGCTGGGGCGCGGCGGCCGAGAGCTGCGTGCCGCCGCTGCGCAGCGCATCATTCCAGTCGAACTTGGGATTGGCCGAGGCCGACGGCTGCGTGGCGGGATTGCCGCCCTCGGGCGCCGGGGACTCGGCGGGGTTGGACGGCTTGGCCGAGGCATCGCCCGTTTCCATCGAGCCGGATTCACCCTTGGGGTTTGGCGCGGCGCCGTTGTCGCTGGATGCGGTTGGGTTGGCGACGCCTGCGATCTGGCCGCTACCGCCGCCGCGAGAAAGGACGATCAGGTAAACGGTCAGGGTAACCAGCAGGATGGCGGCGATGGTTAATCCGAATTTCACGTCCTTGCGCATAGGTGGGACTCCTTTCCCGACGGATCAGCGGACTTGTCAGCCGGGCACGCGTTGCAATTGTCCGACGGCCGGACGCACGACGCCGGGCGCTTGTTTCTCGCGGCCCCACAGAAGCAGGGGTGCCGCTATCGCCACCGACGAGTACGTTCCCACCAATATGCCAACCAGAAGCACGAATGTAAAGCCGTGGATACCCGGTCCGCCCAGGAAATACATGAACGAGACGGTCACGATGCTCGTCCCGCAGGTCAGGATCGTGCGCGACAGGGTCTGGTTGATGGCGTCGTTGATCACCTTGCGGTCCAGGTGGCCGTATTTGCCGCGGTTTTCGCGGATGCGGTCGAACACCACGATGGTGTCGATCATCGAATAGCTCATGATGGTGAGGATGCCGGCGACGACCGTCAGGTTGATGCGGAACGGCTCGACCTGAAGGAAGTTATGATGCCAGTAATCGGAGATGTAATGGGCAAAGCCCATCGCCGCCAGGGTGAAAACCGTGTCGTGGATCAGGGCGATCACCGTGGCCGTGCCGTATTTCAGATTACCGAACCGCGCCCAGATGTAGACCATGATGGCGGCGATGGAGAAAGTCAGGGCCAAAAAGGCGGCGCGCTGCATCTCGCCGGCCACTTGCGGGTCGAAATTGATCTCCTTTTCCAGGGAGGGGGGGCTGCTGATGGCCTGTTTGGTCAACTTCCACAGCGGCGCGGCCAAGTCATCGGACCATTTGCTTTCATCGGCGGCAAAGGAGACGGATGGGTTCCAGGCGACGATGAGGGCGAAATCGGTCGGCTTGTCCGCGCCGCCGGGGGCCTGCACGCGGTAATCGATGGCGGCGGCGCCGGCTTCGCCCGCCGAAGCCGACAGCCGCTCGCTGTCCAGGCGCTGGCGAATCTGCTCGGGCGAAAGCGGCGGTGATAGATGGCGCAGGACGATGGCCAGGCCGCCGACGTGCTCGGCGGCCACCGGCGGGGTAAAGCCGTCCACGGAAAACGCCGGATCAATGATGGGCACGACGGTCTTCTGGCGCGCCGCCGCCAGATCCCCCTGGTACTGGTCGAACTGCGAGGCCAACTGAACGTGCAGCCGGCCCTTCATCGCCTCCAGCACCACCGGCTTGACCGCGGCGCGGTCGACGTTGGGCGTCACCACCTCGTAGTGCAGCTCATCGGTGCCGACGGCCACCACGCTGGGGCTGGGCAGCGCCTCGGGATGCTGATCGCTGGCCCGGTCGATCAATTGGCGCACGTCTTCCTGCTTCATCGGGTGGTTCAGCTCAAACTGCACGCTGGTGCCCGAGGCGAACTCGATGTCCATCATCTGGCCCTGACGGACCTTGAGCACGAACAAGACCATGCCCGTCGTGATCATGAGGATGCTGAAGGTGTAGAAGAACGGCGCCATGCCCATCCAATCCCATTTGGGCTTGAGCAGCCGGTCCCACTTGGGGAACGTCAGCGGGATGCTGCTCAGGTTCTTCATGCCGAACTTGTCGATCATGACCCCGAAGATCGTCTTGGTGACGTACAGAGCGGTGAAGAGGCTGGCGACGATGCCGATGATCAGCGTCAGCCCGAAGCCCTTGACCTCCTCCGAGCCGAACAAATAGAGGCACAAGGAGGTGATGATGCTGGTCATGTTGGAGTCGATGATGGCGCTGCGCGCCATGATGTAGCTGTTGCGCAAGGCCATGCGGAGGGGCAGGCCCTTGTGCTGTTCCTCGCGCAGGCGCTCGAAGATCAGGACGTTGGCGTCGACGGCGGTGCCGATAGTCAAGACGATGCCGGCGATGCTGGGCAAGGTGAAGGTGGCGCTAAACGCCGCCATGGTCCCCAGGATCAGGCCGATGTTCATCACCACGGCCAGGAAAGCGACGAAGCCCGCGACGTAGTAGTAGCTGACCAGGAAGACCGCCACCACCAGCAGCCCGAATCCGCAGGCCACCAGGCCCTTGTACAGGTTGTCGGCGCCCAAAGTCGGGCCGACCTGCTGCTCGCTGATCGGCTCGCTGGAAAGCTGAGCGGGCAAGCTGCCGGCGTTGAGCGTGTTGATCAGGTAGTCGGCATCGGCCACGGGGAAGCCCGCCCCGCCGCCCGCTTCGATGATGCCCGAGCCACCCGTGATGGGTGATTGCAGGCTGGGGGCGCTGATCACCTTGTCATCCAGGACGATGGCCAGGCGGGATCTGGCGTCCTGGTACTCGCCCCCGCGCCGCCGCGCATACTCGTACCAATAGCTGGTCAGATCGCCGAACAATCGCTTGCCCGCGGCGTTGAACTGGAACCCGATGGCCCGCCCGCCGTTCGCGTCCGCCGTTGGATACGCGTTCTCCAGGCCCCAATCGCCGCTGGCCTTGGTCAACGACGCCTGCGGTGTCACCAGCACCGGCATGTAATACTTGCCGTTCCACTCGTGGGTTTGCTGCGGCTGGCCGGGCCTGTCGAATTCCTCCACCCGGTCCACCTCCATCCAGCGTATGGTGTCGCCCGGCTGCGGCAGCGGACCCCTGCCTCCAGGCGCCATCCGCACGTACATCGCCTGCAAATCGGCCGGGTTGGCCGTCAGGGTGTCGGCCAGAATGTGATATTCCAACACCCCCGAACCTTGCAGCAGCCGCTTCAAATCCGCCGCCCCCGTCACCGCCAGCTTCACCGCGTCGTAATCCTTGAACTGACGCTGCATTTCCCCCATCGCCTTCAGCCGCACCGGAAAGTCCCCAAACCTGGCGTTCAGGGCGTCCAGCTTGGCGCGGCCCAGCTTCTGCTGCGACTCGTCCTCGGAATTGGCCTGCTCCAGGATCGACTCGTACTCCGTGGCCAAGAGGTTGGTCTGTTCAATCTTGGGCTTGAGCTGCTCGTAAGAGACCGTCAGCGGCTGCAGCTTGGCCGCCAGCACTTCCAGCGGCAGATTCTGCGCATTCTTCTTCAGCACCTGAATCTGATCGAAGGTTTCGGACAACTGGGCGAACAGATTGGCCCGCGTCTGGCTGTCCATGGCCAGCTCGGCCAGACGCTGACGACGCGCCGGGCCGCTGGTGTGTTCCACGGCGTCGATGACCGCCACCGGACGGATGTTGGTGGCTTCCAGCGCCTGCTGCGCCGCGTCGAACGCCTTCTTGATCTTCGGCGCCTCCGCCGCCTCCGGCGTCAGCGGCATCTGAATCTCCAACCGGTCGTTGCCCTGCGGCCGCCACACCAGGTTCCGCAACCCGTTGGGGTCCACCCGCCGCTTGAGCGCCTGCATCACCTGGTTGGCCAAATCCGCCGAACGCGCACCCGCCTCGGCCTGAATCTGATAAATCAGGCTCACGCCGCCCACCATGTCGATGCCCGGCCTCAACTCCGTCTTCTGGATGAACGTGAGGTTCGGATCCGTCAATCGCGACGGATGGCGGAAGATCAGCAGCACCGACAGTACGACGGCGATGCCGATCAACGTAAAACGTCCGGAAAAGTTGGTTGGCATGATTTACTTCGCAGGCGAGTCTTCTTCGGTCACAACCCGCTTGATGGCGTCGCGGGAAAACTTGATCTTGGTGTTGGAACTCTCATCGACCTTGAGGATCACCTCGTTCTCGCGCACGTCGATGATGCTGGCGAACATTCCGCCGGCAGTCATTACGCGGTCGCCCCGCTTGAGGTTCTTGAGCATCTGTTCGCGCTGCCGCGCCTCGGTCCGCTTGTTCCGCGATGAGCTGAGCATCATCCACAAAAGAACGCCGATCAGGAGCGGGAAGATCCACTTCGAGGGATCGGCCCAAATGGGAGGCGGCTGGCCGCCGGAGGCCGGCTGCGTGGCAGCCTGAGCCAGAATTTGAAGGTAACTCAAGCCAATCTCCTTGAGCAGTCAATCCTCGCTCTGTTCGCCACCCGGGCCGGGGCCCAGGCGGCAGCGGGCGTCGCTGCGGCGGAACCGCTCAAAAGACCCATCGGCAATCGCTTGTCGCATGTCCGCCATCAGCCGTTGATAGAAACGGGTATTATGCACCGAAACCAGGATCGGGCCAAGCATCTCGCCCGCGAAAAAAAAGTGCCGGATGGCGCCCCGGCCAAATTGCCGGCATGCCGGGCAGTCGCACCCCGCTTCGATGGGAGCCGAATCGCGCTGGTATTGGCTGTTGCGCAGGCGCAGCGGGCCGGCGGCGGTAAACGCATAGGCGTTGCGCCCGTTGCGCGTCGGCAGGACGCAGTCGAACAGGTCCATGCCTTCGGCCACCGCCGCCACGAGGTCCCGCGGATACCCCACGCCCATGAGATACCGCGGCCGGCTCGCCGGCAATACCGCCGACATCTCCCGCACGACGCCCATCCTCGCCTCGAACCCCTCTCCCACCGCCAAGCCCCCCACCGCATAGCCGCTAAAATCCATCTTCACCAGTTCCGCCGCGCAGCGACGACGCAGCTCCAAATCCACGCCCCCCTGCACGATGCCCAATAGCGCCTGATCGCCCCGCCGCCGATGCGCTTGCAGACACTGCCGCGCCCATCGCAGCGTGCGCTCCACCGCCAGCGCGTGCGCTGCCGGTGGCGCATCGGCCGGCGGACACTGATCAAACGCCATGGCGATGTCCCCGCCCAGATCGTTCTGCACCGCCATGCTGCGAGCGGCGTCGAGAAAGACGGTGCTGCCATCCACGTGGCTCTTGAACGTAACGCCCTCGTCGCTGATCTGGTTGATGTCCGCGAGGGAAAAAACCTGGAATCCGCCGCTGTCGGTGAGGATCGGCCCATTCCAACCCATGAACCGGTGCAGCCCGCCAAGATCGGCAACCGTTTTTTCCCCGGGCCGCAGCATCAGGTGATAGGTGTTGGCCAGGATGATCTGCGTGCCGGTGGCCGCAAGTTGGTCCGGCAACAGCCCCTTGACCGAGCCTTGCGTGCCGACGGGCATGAAGGCCGGCGTGTCGAAGGTCCCGTGCCCGGTGCTCACGCGACCCACACGCGCGGCGCTGCCCGTGTCGTTTCGGAGAATCTCAAAAGCCAGCGGACCGCCGTTCATTCGATGCGTTTGTATCGCAGGGCCGCGGCGATCTCAATTTGGCCTGGTTGCCGGCCTTGGGGCAAAGCCGCCGCGAATGTAATCATTGACGGCCTGCGCCGTCAGGCGGTTGTCCCAATGTCCGTGACGCTGCGCGCGTGCGGCGGCCAAAAAGCCCTCCAGCGTCGCGTCCTTCAGGCCAATGGACTGGGCATAGCCGGCGATGTCCCGCGAGGGATCGACAAACGCGGCGGCGCCGCACTGGGACGTGTCCCCGGTGGCCCCTCGCCAGCCCTGGAAATCGAGCGGCGTTTTCTCGATCTGGAACGGTTGGGCCGAGCTGGACCCATAGCGATTGCCGGAGAAACGGTAGCCGTCCCGCCAGGCGGCCAGCCAGATCAGCGGCTGATCGCCCTGCTGGAAATCGTTGTCCTGGACCAGCAGGCCGGCGGGAGCCGACGTGGTCGCCAACGCCACGCCCGTCCAGTCGTAGACGATGTTGCGGCGCACCTCGACTCGGGATGCGGGAACCGGCGCTTCGCGCAGCATCGGGCTGCAAGACAGGGCCGAGAGATTGTTGGCCGGGTCAGGTTTGTGCGCGACGATGTTGCCCTCGACCAGGACCGCCGGGCAGTTCAAGAACTCCAGGCCCTGGCCGCGCGGCTGCGAAGGCCCGATGCCGTCGCCGCCCAAAACCACGTTGTTCCGCACCACCGATGGAGCGTAGCTCACGAACGCCGCCAGCGGGTTTTTCAAAAACAGATTGTTTTCCAGCACCCCGCCCGGGCGCAGTTGGCACCCGTGGCTGGAGGCGCGGGCGATGATGTTGTTGCGGACCATGATGTTGCGCTGTTCCCCCGGCTGGCCGTGCTGCAAATACAGGTTGTGGTTGAAGATCGTCCTGCCCGCATTGGGAACGGCATCGTTCCAGCCGTTGTGATCGAACAGGTTTTCCTCGATCAGCACGTGCTCGAACCGGTCCAGATAGATGCCCTGCGAATGCCCATCGAGGCCGTAGCTGTCGCACACCACGCAGCGGCGCAGAACCAGCCCGTGGAACAGCGCGGCGTCGCCCTGCAGCATCAGGTTGTTGCCGAAATAGCGGAAGCGGCAATCCTCGATCCACAGGAATCTGCCGCCGCTGTTCATGTACAGGCCGTCGCCCTGGCGGCTGTCGGATCGGCCCGGCGCGAACGACGCCAGCGTCGGGTCGCGCCGGTCGGCGTAAAAATCGAGGTCCTGCAACACGAGGAAATGCGGCTGCACCGGCCCGCCCAGGGAAAACCTGACGGCCAACACCGGCCGCGGCTGACGCGGGTCGCCGTAGGCGCCGATGATCATCGGCTCGGCCACGCTGCGCCCGCCGCTCCCAAACGGCTCGTTCAGATTCTCCGCGGCAAACACGTCCCCACGCTTCAGCAGCAGACGGTCCGGAGACCCGTTGCGCAAAAGCGCCAGCGCCCTTTTCAGCGACCGCACCGGCTTGGTGGCGCCGTCGTTGAGATCGCTGCCCTCGGAGGCGCTCATGAAAATGATCTGCTGGCCCTCGCCCTTGGGAAAATAGGTGAAGCCGTATTTGTCGCGTTCGAACAGGGCCATCCACTGGACGGCCGCGTTGGGCTCAAAGCGGATTTCGACGGCCTGTGGGGCGGGCTGCGTCTGCGCCGCCTCCTGCGTCTGCGCCCAGGCACAAGACGCAAACAGACACACCGCCGCGATGATGCCGTGCAGCTTCAGAAGCATTATTCGCCGAGCATTCAATGGTCCAGCCCGCCGCGCAGGGGCGGACGCTTCTTCTTTTTCGCCGGCTCCGCAGGGGCGGATTCCGCCGGCGTATCGGCCGGCTCGGGCGCGGCCTGCCTGAGGCTGAACGACATCCGCCGGGCCACAGGATCGACCGACAACACCACCAGGCGGACCGTGTCCCCCTCTTTGACCACTTCGTCCATCGACTTGATCCGCCTGTAACTGGCTTCGCTGATCGGCAGCAGGCCCTCGATCCCCTCCTCCACTTCGATGAACGCTCCAAAATCCGCCAGCTTGGTCACGCGCCCGGTGACCAGCGAAGAGACGGCGTATCGCCCCGCCGCATCCAACCATGGATCGACGCCGCGCGCCTGCTTGAGGCTCAAACTCAGCTTCCCGCCGGCCCGGTCGAGCTTGAGAATCTTCACGTCCAGCACGTCGCCGACCTTCACCACTTCCGAAGGATTCTTGATCCGGCGAAAACTCATCTCGCTGATGTGCAGCAGCCCGTCCACGCCGCCCAAATCCACGAACGCGCCGAACTCCGTCACGTTGCGCACCGTGCCACGGCGAATCTGACCTTCAGCCAGTTCCTCCATCAGTTTCTTTTTCTGTTCCTCCCGCTCTCGCTCCAGGACGTTGCGGCGGGACAGAACGATGTTGCGAGCCTCGCGCTCGAAGGCCGTCACCTCGGCCGTGATCTTCTGGTTCAGGAACTGCGCCAAATCCGGCACGTGATAGATGTCCACCTGCCCCGCCGGGAGGAACGCGCGCATCCCTTTGACCGCGACTTCCAGCCCGCCCTTGTTCACGCCGCTGACGGTGCCCTCGACGATCTGCCCCACTTCCAGCGTCTCCCAGGTGACGTCGCTGGCCACCGCCCCCTTGCGCGACAAAATGAGCAGCCCCTCCGCGGCGTCGTAGCGCTCGACGTGGAACTCCATCTCCTGCCCGATCTTGGGCTCCTGCTCGAACTGCAGCAGCGGCACAACCCCTTGGCTCTTGCCCCCGAAATCGACGAACACATCCTCCTTCTCGATGGCGACGATCTTCCCCAGACGCGGCCCGGCATTCCCTTGCTGGGCCGGCTTGTCGAATCCGTACAACTTGTCCTCGGACACCTGCCCCAGCATCGCGTCGATCTGCGCATCCAGCTTGGCATCCGCGTCCGGGCGGAATTTCTCCTTGTATGGATCGTCGAAGCGATGCTTGGGCATGTGGGGGATTCTATAGGCGATTCTCGCCGCTTGAAATGCCCGCCGCGTCGCGATACGTTCCCTACCGCTTTCGGCGGAGAATCACATGTTCCCCCTGGCCCAGCGGATGCAACTCATTTCCGAGTCGATCACCCTGGCGGTGTCGGCCAAGGCCAACGCCATGAAGAAGGCCGGCATCGACGTGGTCGGCTTCGGCGCCGGCGAGCCGGACTTCGACACGCCGGCTTTCATCAAGGAAGCCGCCAAGGCGGCACTGGACAAGGGACAAACCAAGTACACGCCCACGCCCTGCCTGCCCGAGCTGAAAGAGGCCATCGCGCGAAAATTCAACGCCGAAAATGGCCTGCCGTACAAGCCCGAGCAGATCACCACCGGCGCCGGCGGAAAGCACTGCCTCTACATGGCCTTCATGGCCGTATTGAATCCCGGCGATGAAGTGCTGATCCCATCGCCGTACTGGGTCAGCTACCCGGAGCAGGTGAAACTGGCCGGCGGCATCGTTCGCGTCATCCGCGGCGAAGAAAGCAACGGGTTCAAGATCACGCCGCAGCAGCTCGAGTCGGCGATCACGCCCAAGTCGCGCGTGCTGGTCCTCAACAGCCCCAACAACCCCGGCGGCCACGCGTACGCGCCGCCGGAGCTTCAGGCCCTGGCGGATGTCGTCGCCAGGCATCCGCAACTGATCGTCTTCTCGGATGAGATTTACGAGAAGCTGATCTACGACGGCTTGAAATTCGTCAGCTTCGCGACGCTGCATCCGGATCTTCTGGAACGCACGCTGACGTTCAACTGTCACAGCAAGAGCTTCGCCATGACCGGCTGGCGGATGGGGTACATCGGCGGGCCCAAGGGGGCCATCGACGCGATCAACAAATTGCAGAGCCAGATGACCAGCCACGTGACCAGCTTCATTCAGCCCGCCGCCGCGGCCGCCCTGACCGATCCGCGCGGAGCCGCCAGCACCGAGCAGATGCGCAAGCAGTTCGAAAAACGCGGCGAGCACATGTGGGAAAGGCTGTGCGACCTGCTTCAGATCACCTGCGTCCGCCCCCAAGGCGCGTTCTACGCCTTCCCCAACGTCAGCGCGTACTTCGGCAAATCCATCGGCGGCGCCAAAATCACCGATGCCATCAGCTTCGCCTCAGCGCTCTTGGAGCACAGCCACGTCGCCGTCGTCCCCGGCAACGACAGCGGCTTCGACACCCACGTGCGCCTGAGCTTCGCCACCAGCATGGAGCAGATCGACAAGGGCATCGACCGCATCGGCCAGTTCCTTCAGAAATTGGGATGAATCTCAGATCAATTGACCGACGGATCATCCGGAATCCGGGAAAGATCGAACTGCTTGCCGATGATCCGCTGGGTCATCAGCTTCGACCACAAATTCGATTTGCTTTCAAAGATGATTTGCGCATCGGCGGGGGCCACCAACCACGATTCGATCTCCATCTCCGCCTCGAGCTGCCCCGGCGCCCACCCGGCATAGCCGACGAAATAGCGCGCCTGGCCGTTGGGCTGGCGCAGCAGCGATTCGATCTTGTTGCGCTCGGTGGTCAAGAAGACGCCCGGCAGCACATCCGCGTCCTTGGTGGAAGCGTCGGCGTGCAGGACCATCAGCGGCCCCTCGCACGGCCCGCCCTGATGCAGCACGCCTTCAACCGCGCACGCATCGCCCACGCTTTGTTTGCACGCCTCGCGCACTGTCATGGGCAGCGGCCGATTCAAGATCAGCCCCATCGCCCCGTGCTCGTTGTGCTGGATCATCAGCAGCACCGCGCGCAGAAAATTCGGGTCCGCCAACCGCGGCGACGCGAGCAAAAGTTTGCCCTGGGTGGAAGTCATACGCAATCAAGACAATAGCCGCTTGGCGAAGTTTGTGTAAGAGACTGTATGAAAAACGCTGTATGCTGAATGATGAGTGCTGAATTAAATTTATCATTTATCATTTATCATTTATCATTCTCCATCGCGGTTCATTCCCACTCGATGGTCGCCGGGGGTTTGCTGGAGATGTCGTACACCACGCGGTTGACGCCGCGGACTTCGTTGATGATCCGGTTGCTCATCTCCGCCAAAACGCCAAAAGGAATCCGCGCCCAGTCGGCCGTCATGAAATCCTGCGTCTCCACCGCGCGGATAGCCACCACCGAATCGTAGCTGCGGGCATCGCCCATCACGCCCACCGTGCCGATGGGCAGCAGCACCGCGAAAACCTGGGCGGTCTTGCGGTACAAATGGGCCGCGATCAGCTCCTCCAGAACGATCTCGTCAGCGTCGCGCAGGATGCGCAGACGATCGGGGGTGATTTCGCCGATGATGCGCACGGCCAGGCCCGGACCGGGGAACGGATGCCGCCAGACGATCGTCTCGGGCAGGCCAAGAACTTCGCCGACTTGTCGAACCTCGTCCTTGAACAGGTCGCGCAGCGGTTCGATCAGCTCGAAGCCAAGCTGCTCCGGCAATCCGCCGACGTTGTGGTGCAGCTTGATGTTGGCGGCGGTCCCGGCGTAGCCGTGGCCGCTCTCGATCACGTCCGGATACAGCGTCCCCTGGGCCAGAAAACGCGCCCCTTGGATCGGCGCCGCCGCCCGCCGGAACGCCTCGATGAATTGGTAGCCGATGATTTTGCGCTTCTGCTGCGGATCGATCACGCCGGCCAGGGCGGAAAGAAAAAACTCGGCGGCATCTTCGACAATCAGATTGATCTTGAAATGGTCGCGAAAGGTGGACTCCACCAGTTGCCGCTCGTTTTTCCTGAGCAGCCCGTTGTCGACGAAGATGCACTTCAGTTGATCGCCGATCGCCCGATGCAGCAGGGTCGCGACCACCGAGCTGTCTACGCCGCCGGAAAGCCCGCAAATCACCTTGGCATCGCCGACCCGCTGACGCATGCCCTGCACGGTCTGCTCGATGAAGTTGCCCATCGTCCAGGTGCCGGAGCAATGGCAGATGTCGTACAGGAAATTCTGGAAGATCTGCTCGCCTCGCGGCGTGTGGGTTACCTCGGGATGAAACTGCACGCCGTAAAACGGCCTGCTTTTGTGCCGCGCCGCGGCGAACGGGCAGGTCGGCGTCGTCGCCAGGGGCACGAAATCCGCCGGAAGCTCGTGCACCTGATCCCCGTGGCTCATCCAGACCGTCGTCTCCTCCGGCAGCCCGCGTACCAGCGCATCATCCGCCACCACGTGCAGCTTCGTCCGCCCGAATTCCCGCGCCTTGGCCGGCTTGACCCGCCCGCCCAGGATTTCCGCGCCAAGCTGCATGCCATAGCAGATCCCCAGAATGGGCACGCCGAGATTGAAGATTTCCGGATCGCACCGCGGCGCGTTCTTCTCATACACGCTGGCCGGCCCGCCGGAGAGGATGATCCCCTTGACCTTGAGTTGCTTCAGTTCCGCCGCCGGAACATCCGGCCGAACGAGCTGGCTATACACGCCTTTCTCGCGCACGCGCCGGGCGATCAGTTGTGCGTATTGGGAACCGAAGTCCAGGATGGGGATGACTTCATCGTGGAGCATCCCGAGGTATTACCGCAAGGCCCTTCGGAATGCAAAAATCCAAGCCACCGGTCAAGCCCCACCTTGTTGGAAAAAGCTCACGAGGCTGGCGCGAAGTAGCCCGATTTGGCCCGTTGATCCTGCGCTGAGTCTCGCGCTATCTGTCCGAGCCCCACCTCGCGCGGTGTGAGTCGGAGCCGGACCAGACGGAGTAGCCTCTGGCAGTTGCCCAGTCGTGGGCGGCGCTCTCGAGGACCAGCTGGCCGCAGTTCAGGTAGTCTTCGCAGAGGTTCGTGTTGCCGTACAGGTTCAGCAGGTCCACCATCTCGGGAATGCGCGATTCATCGCCCCGGCGAATCAGGGCGACGCACGCTTGTTCCACCCCGCTCCGGGCTTCCTCTTGAACGTCCGGATAAAGCGCCGCCGCCTCCAGGGCGTCGCCCAGCGCCTTGGGATTGGCCGATGCCGCAATGAACACCGCATCCCAGGTCCGAACCCCTGCCCTCGTGGCCGCCGCCACACGCATCGCTGGATCTGCCGCTTTCCCGGCAAGCCGGGTGAGAATGGCCCCGTCATCCAGTTTCTGGAACACGATCTTCAGCACATCGCGGTCTGTCGCGGCCGTGCCGACCTGCGTGAGCAACGCCTGGTCTGTCAGCTTCTGCAAGGCGGCCCGGCGGACATCCGGATCCTTGTCTTCGATAGCAACCTTTGCGAGCAACGCCTGGTCGGTCAGCTTCTTCACGGCGGCTTCGCGGACATGCCACTCCGTGTCTTCGACGGTGACCTTCGCGAGTGCCGCCTAGTCGGTCAGGCTTTCAACCGCCCGCAGGCGTTCGTGCCAGTCGCTACTCTTCAGGCTGGGCCCACACCCCCAAACACACGCGACGATCATCGCGGCCAGAAGGCTAAACATTCTGCGTTTCATCCGCACTCCCTCCCGCGGCTAAGCGATGACCCGGGCACACAAGGTAAGAACGTTCAGTGGTCGTCGCTGCACCCCGGTAAGGCCACATTCTATCAGAACGCTAACCGCAACCCCGGTCCACCACAGCGGGCCCATAAGACGCGATTTGATTCTCACCGGCTCGCATGTTCCAGGCACGTCGTTCAAGCGGCGGATCGTGGAGGGCGGTTGAGTGTCGGCGTGTCGCCGAAATTCCGCTTCGGCGGCGCCGCGGCAGCACACGAGCGCCCGACACCTTTCCGTTCTACTTTCTCCTCTCAACTCTCTCGCGCAGCGGCCCTATGGTCATCACGCGGGTGAAGGTTTTCCAAATTTTTCTCGTAACCAAAATCCAGCCAACAGCTTACGTGAGCTTAGGCTGGTTTTTCGCGCTCTATTTAGCGCGCAATATATTGCTATAAATACATTTATGTGAATAAAAAAGGGGGTCAGGACCCCTTTTGGGAACGTAACTGAAATGAAGACAACAGCTTACGCGTTTTCGGCCTATTTTCCGGGCCGTTCGCCCCACGACTTACATCCCAAGACGGCGATATTGCCCCAAAAACCGCTTCGCCAACCTCACTTCCAGTTCGGTCCGAGCGCCCAGAGAAAAAGTTTTTTGAAAATGGTGAATGTTTGCAGCGCAACAACTGGCAGGAGCACGTGATACGGCTGCTTTTCGAGGTGCATCCGCGCAGTGAGCGCCGCACGCTCGCATCACGCAGCCTCGTGCAGAATCAGGATTTAGGTCTTCTTCCGCTTTCATGGCGGCTTGGCGGCTCAGTTGTTCAGCAGAAGACTGATCCGCCTCGGCGGCAGAAGTGGATGTTTCACATCGACTACGAAGTCAGCAATGATGACTTTGTCGCCGTGTTTGAATCGGCCCCAAGTTTTGGACAGCCCCGGCGTGGCGCGCGGCAAGAGCCGGACTCTCACATCCGACATTTTTAGGACAAACCCCCTACGAAAAAAGGGGGAGTGGCCCTGATATTCCGAATGTCGCCGTTATCGCAATAATTCTCTGCACGCTCGAGCCCAGGCTCGAACGATCTGCAAAAGTGCGGCTATAGTTCCTCGACTCTTTCCGCTTCGTGAGCATCGGATGAAACAGGAACGGATCGACAGCGGCCGACGCCAATTGCTCCGCCAAAGTTTGACGGTGCTCGGCGCGGCGGCGGGCGCGGCCATCGCTCGAAAACTCGGCGCGGCCGAACCGCCCGCCAGCGCGCCATCTACATCCTGCTCCACCTGCCCCACCACGCAAGCCCTGACGCCCGATCATTCCTTGGTCTCCGCTCCGTCCAACGGGAAAGTGTCTCTGCCCCTGGCGGCGGCCGATCCATCCGGCCGCTCGGGCGTGCCGGGACGCCGATGGATCATGGTGATCGATCTGTCCAAGTGCGACGGATGCGGCCACTGCACGGCCGCCTGTTCCAAGATGCATTTCGTCCCCCCCACGCGGCAATGGATCAAGGTGCTTCGCCTGCGCGAATCGGAGCGGACCTCGCCCTACTTCTTTCCACAGCCCTGTTATCACTGCGACAACCCGCCTTGCACGAAGGTCTGCCCGGTGGATGCGACGTTCAAGCGAACCGACGGCGTCGTGCTGATCGACAACGATCGCTGCATCGGATGCCGATTCTGCATCGCGGCCTGTCCGTACGGGGCGCGCAGTTTCAACTGGGGCAAACCCAACGACCCGCCGGAGGCGAAGCAGGCTGCGTACTCGGCCGAGCGCGGCTATCCGCGGAAAATCGGCACGGTGGAAAAATGCGATTTCTGCCCCGACATGGCGGTGCAGGGTAAACTCCCGGCCTGCGCGGCGCAATGTCCCATGGGCGTCATCTACTACGGCGATCAGAACGAGGACACCGTCACCAATGGTCTGGGCAAGACCGTGCGGCTGACGGCGCTGTTGCGCGACAACGCGGCCTACCGGCATCTCGAGGAGTTGGGAACCGAGCCGCGCGTTTATTACCTGCCGCCCAAGAATCGCATCTTCCCCGGACCGGATGAATCCGGAGACAGCCATGGCGCCTGAGGCGGCGTACACCCAACCCGCCGCCTCGCCCGATCCGCGGGCGCTGCTCAAGACCCTGGGGCCGATGGGCGCCGGCGGCCGCTGCGCCGTCGCCGCTCTGGCGGCGGTCCTCGCCTGGGGCGGCGTGGCCTACGTGCATCAGCTTCGCTACGGCTTGGCCGTCACGGCGATGAACGATTACTTCTCCTGGGGCGTCTACATCATCAACTTCGTCTTTTTCATCGGGATCAGCATGGCCGGCACGCTGATCTCGGCGGGATTGCGGCTGATGGGGGCGAGCTGGCGGCATCCGATCACCCGCCTGGCCGAGGCCATCACCCTCTTCGCCCTGCTGGTGGCCGGGCCCCTGGTCATCATCGACATGGGCCGCCCCGATCGCTTCTTCCATGTCCTGGTCTACGGGCGACTGCAATCGCCCATCCTCTGGGATGTGTTTTCCCTCACGACGTACATGGCGGGCAGCGTGCTCTACCTGTATCTGCCGCTGATACCCGATTTGGCGCTGCTGCGCGACACCCAGGAGCCGATGGCCCCGTGGCGGCACAGGGCCTATGCCATCCTGGCCGTCGGCTGGCGCGGAACGCCCTCGCAGTACGCGGCGCTGCACCGCGCCATCACGGTGATGGCCATCGCCATCATGCCCGTCGCCATCTCCATTCACACCGTCACCAGTTGGATTTTTGGCATGACGCTGCGGCCGGGCTGGCACAGCACCATCATCGGGCCGGACTTCGTGATCGGGGCGCTGTATTCGGGCGTGGCGGCGGTGATCACCGCCATCGCCCTGTTCCGCCGGTGCCTCCATCTGGGCCAATTCATCACCACCGATCACATCCGCAAGCTGGGCATTTTGCTGCTGGTGATGGGGCTGGCCTACGTCTACTTCGTCGTCAACGAATATCTCGGGGCGGGCTACACCAACCAAGGGCTGGAACGCCAATGGCTGCACGGCGTGTTCGCCGGGCAGTTCTCCATCCAGTTTTGGACGATGATCCTGACCGGCCTGATCATTCCGATCCTGCTGCTGGCCCTGCCGGGCCGCCACGTGATGGGCCGAATCGTCGTGGCATCCGTGCTGGTCAACGTGGGAATGTGGCTGAAGCGCTACATCATCATCGTGCCGACGCTGGGCTCGCCGTACATGCCGTTGCCCCCGGGAGCCGGCCGATTGCTGATGTACGTGCCCACGTGGGTGGAGTGGTCCATCACCGCCGGAGCGTTCGCCGCCTTCTGCCTGATGTACATCCTCTTCGCCAAGTTCGTGCCCATCGTTTCCATGTGGGAGCTGGCCGAGGCCGCTCATCCGCAGGCTTTGGCTGATTCGCCCGATTCACGCGGCGATCGGCCTTCCCACCCTTCCCCCACGCAACTTTCGACCCCCTCGGTTATGACCCTGCTGCTCATCGCGGCCTTTGCCTGGCTGGCGCTGGATTGGCCACGATCGACGCGCGGTGAAGCACCCAGCCCCACGCCGGCCACGCAGCCGTCCAGGCAAATCTCCGTGGACCTGACTACCACGCACGAAGAGGGCAAGCTGGTTCTGCAAGCGGCAGTGCGCGTCGACGGGAAGCCGGCGACCGGGGCCGAGGTGGAATTCTTCGCCCGGCGGACGTTCGGCGATCTTCCCCTGGGCACGGACACCACGCTGGACGACGGCACCTGCCAGGTGCCCTTCCCCACCGATCTTCCCGGCAACGCGGCAGGCGAACTGGACTGCTGGGCCCGCGTGAAATCGCCGGCCAACCTGGCGGGCGCGACCGCCGCGGCGCACTTGAGCGGCGCTCGGGCGTTTGTGCCGCGGCCCAATCCGTTCCCTCGCGCCCTGTGGGCCCCGCGCGCTCCGGTCGGCCTGCTGGTCACCATCGGCGGCCTGCTCGCCGCCGCCTGGGGCAGCTATGGCTACGCCTTGATTCAGATCGTGAGAATCAGGAAAGCAGCGGCGTGATGGAGATCTTGCCCAGGGATTCAGCCCAGCAGTTCTGCGAACTGCTCTTTCGTAATGCCGGCCTCCCGAATCAAGGACCGCAAGGTGCCCTTGGCCAATTCGCGATGGTCGGGCACGGTCAAACGCCGAAGGTTAGGATGATATGGCTGCCGGCTTGGGAAAGACGGTATGAAAAGGGATGTCCGGCCCAGATTTCGGCGTAGATGCCACAGATAAAGGCGACCAGCAGGAAGAAAGTGCCGGCGGAGGAGAGGATTTTGGCGGCGAAGTGGAACTGCGGTCCGCGGCGGATCAAGCCCACGGCGTCCAAGAGCAATCCCGCCAACAGCAACACCAGCGGAAATGGCACCAGCTTCGGGTGAAGATCGCCCCGCAGTTGCCAGAATTCCACTGCCGATTTTACGGGGCGCCATCCACCCGCTTCTGGTTAATCGAACTCATCCGGGATTGAATCCAGATCGCGATAAGTCTTGGGCCGGTGCACCGGCTGCGGGGCGACGGGCTCATCTTGGACCAGGTGCCGATCGGCCGAACCCGTGCGCGTGAGGGTGGCGGCCTCGGCCGCCCGCGGCGCATTGTCCGGCGGTGCAGCACCAGCAGACGGCTTCACCGGCCCAGCCCCCGCCGCTTGCGGCGGGATGCGCACAGCAGGGGGCGATTCAGAAGCCCTGCGGCCTTCGCCGGGTGCGCCGCCGCCGCGCCGATGGCGGCGTCCGCCGCGGCGTCGGCGCCGCCGACCCGGGGCCGCCGCTCCAGCCGGCCGCTCTTCAGCAAACGGCGGCTGGGTTGTCGCGGTCGGCGGTTCACGGCGGCGGTGATGCGAGCGCACCGCCTGCGGCAATGCGGCTTGTCCCGCCGGCTCGCTCAACTCGACCTGATCCGCATGCTGCGACTCGGGGAATACCTCCTGCTCTTGCGGCTCAAGTTCCGCCCACTCGCCCGATGGCGATTGGGCTTGCGGCGTCGACGGACGCGGGGGCTGCCCGGCCGGTTCGAATGCGCCGCGACCGCGACCACGGCCGCGGCGGCCCCGTCGCCGGCGGCGATGCCCGCCGCCCAATCCGACCTCTGCTTCGCCAACCGGGCCCGCCCGGGCCTGGTCCGGCGCCGGAGGCGCTTCTGCGGCGGCCGACTCAGCCGCCGGCTCAAGCGGCGAAGTTTCTTCCGTTTCCAAGTCCTCCTCGCGGCGTTCAACCTCTTCCTCGGCGTTGTCGAAGCGATCTTCCTCGGCCGGCTCGGCCGGCGCGGCCCGGGATATCGCGGCGACCGGGACGCGGGGGCGAGGGCCGCGGTGACGCTCGCGGCGGCCTCGGCCCGGCTCGAAGCGCCTGCCCCCCTGCCGCTGATCCGTCTCCGCCGTTGGCGACATCCCCAGCTCTTCCAAATAGACCAGGCCATCCCGTGCGTCGAACAGCTCCAGCTTCATCTCGTCCAGCCCGATCAGCGGATCGGCGCGGACGATCACGCGCTTGGCGTATTTCTGCTCCAACTCGGCAATCTGGGCGCGCTTGCGGTTTTGCAGATAAAAAGTCGCGTCCGGGCAGACGGTCAACTCGACGCGGGCCACGCGCGCATCGTTGATGGCGATCGCCAGCCGCCGCATGACGTCCAGGCTCATGCTCTCGGGCGTTTTGATCAGGCCGGCGCCTTTGCAGTGCGGGCAATCGAAATAGATCGAGCGTTTCAGGCTCGGCCGCATGCGCTGGCGGGTCAGCTCGATGATGCCGAACTGGCTCATCCTCAGCACCTTGGTCTTGGCGCGATCTTTCTGGAAATTGGCGTGCAGGCGCCCTTCCAGTTCGCGGCGATGCCGCTCGTAACGCAGGTCGATGAAGTCGCAGATGATCACGCCCCCCAGGTCGCGCAGGCGAAGCTGACGCGGGATTTCATCCGCGGCCTCGATGTCCGTCTTGAAGGCGGTGGTTTCGGCGTCGCTGTGGTCGCGGAATCTCCCGCTGTTGACGTCGATGGCGACGATCGCCTCGGTGCTGTCGATGACCAGCGACCCGCCCGAGGGCAGCGGCACGTGCCGGCTGTACATCTGCTCGATTTCGCGCTCGATGCCGTACTTGTGGAACAGCGGCACCGCCCCGTCGTCCAGCTCGACCTTGTTGCGCGTGCGCGGATTGGCCAGCTTGATGACTTCCTTGACGCGCTTGGCCACCTCCTTGTCATCCACGATGAGGCGGTCGATGTCGCTGCTGAACACGTCGCGGACGGTGCGCGTGACCAGATCGCCTTCGGTGTACAGTTCCAGGGGGGCCGCCCCGCTGTCGCGCTTCTTCACGAAAGTGACCCATAGGCGCGTCAGGTAGGTCAGGTCGCGCTGGATTTCGGTCTTGGTCTTGCCGATGCCGGCCGTACGGATGATGAACCCGACGTCCTTGGGCGGCTTGAGAGAATCGAGGATTTGCCGAAGGCGGCGGCGTTCCAGCTCATCCTCGATCTTGCGCGACACGCCCATCCTGGCCATGCCCGGCATCATGACCAGGATGCGCCCCGGGATGGACAGGTAGGTGCTGAGCGTCGGTCCTTTGGTGCCGATCCCCTCCTTGATGATCTGCACGATGATTTCATCGCCGCGGCGCAGGCAGCGCTGAATGGGCGGGCGGTCGCGCCGGGCCATCTTGCGGCCGACGGTCTCCTGAATCTCGCCATTGCTTTGCCCGAAATAGCTGGGCATCAGGTCCGAGATGTGCAGAAACCCGTTGCGGCCCAGCCCGAAATCCACGAACGCCGCCTGGATGGACGGCTCGACGTTGGTGACGCGGCCCTTGTAGATGTTGCCGACATGGCTGGTGGAGCTGCTGCGCTCCATGTACAGCTCTTCCAGTTTATCGTCCTCGACCAGGGCAATTCGGCATTCCTCGCCCTGGGAGACGTTGATGAGCATGATTTTCGACACGTGTACTTTTTCCTTTGGCTAAACCACCTCGGGGTCGATTTTCCGCGTTTCGTCGCGGAGGTAGTGCATGACCTGCCGTTCGCTGTCAAAGCTCATGACCCTGCGCGCCACGAGGCGGGCGTGCTCCATCGTGGTGGAGCGGATGATTTTCTTGACTTCCGGGATATCGGGGCCATTCATGCTGAACGTGGTCAAACCGAGTCCCAACAACAACAGAGTGTACAGGGGCTCGCCCGCCATTTCACCACAGAGGCTCACGCCGATGTTGCCGCGCGTCGCCTTGCGGATGACGTCGCGGATGAGCCCCAGGACCGCGGGGTGCCCGGGGCAAAACAGCCCGGCCACCTTCTCGTTGGTCCGGTCCACCGCCAGCGTGTACTGACACAGATCGTTGGTGCCGATGGAAAAGAAGTTGACTTCCTTGGCGAATTTTTCGGCCATCAGGGCGGCCGAGGGCACCTCGATCATCATGCCGATGGGGATGTCCCGGTTGAACGAAACCCCTTCGTCCTCCAGCTCCTCCATGACGTCGATCAGGACCATTTTGGCCTGGCGCAGTTCCATCAGCGTGGAAATCATGGGGAACATGATGCGCACATCCCCCAGGACGCTGGCCCGCATGATGGCGCGGAGCTGGCGCTTGAACATGGGGATGTCGTGCAGGCACATGCGGATGGAGCGGTCGCCCAAGAAGGGATTTCGTTCCGGATTGACCGCCTTGCTCTGGCTGTACTTGTCGGCGCCCAAATCGAGCGTGCGGATGACCAGCGGGCGGTTTTTGAGCCGGAGCAACGCATCGGCGTACGCGCCGTAGTGCTCTTCCTCGCTGGGCTCGCGCTCGCCGGCCAGATACAGGTATTCCGTGCGGTACAACCCGATCCCTTCGGCGCCGCGGTGCAGGGCCTCATCCACCTCGTTGGGGAACTCGATGTTGGCTTGCAGGCTGATCAAATGCCCGTCCAGCGTCTGGGCCGGCAGGTCCTGAAGGGTGGCCAGGTCGCTTTCGACTTTGAGCCGCCGCAGCTCGGATTCGCGATGCTCGCTGAGGACCTGCTCATCGGGATTGATGATGACCACGCCGTGGTTGCCGTCGAGAATGACCAAATCGCCGGTGTTGACCTCGGCGGTGATGTCGCCCAGGCCGACCACCGCCGGGATGCCCATGGCGCGGGCGACGATGGCGGTGTGGCTGGTGCGGCCGCCGGCATCGGTGGCGAACCCCTTGACACGCTGCTTGTCCAGCAGGGCCGTCTGGCTGGGCAGCATGTCGTGCGCGATCAGCACCACATCCGTGCTCAGGTGGGCCAGGTCCTGGCGCTTCTGCCCCACCAGGCGCCGAAGCACCTGCCGCTCCACGTCGTACACGTCCTTGACGCGCTCCGACAAATAGCGGTCGGTCATCTTGGAAAAGACGGCCGCGTACTTGCGCATCACGGTGCTGACGGCGTACTCGGCCGTGCTGCGGTTGGCGCGGATTTCGCTCAGCACCTGCCCCAGCAGCGACCCGTCGCGCAGGATGCCGACGTGGAAATCGAAAATGCCCCCCAGCTCGCGTCCCTGCCGGGCCACGATGTCGTCGCGCAGGCGGGTCAACTCGACGATGGCTTCCTCGACGGCCCGGTTGAAACGGGCGACTTCGGCTTCGGTGTCGGAGGCGGCGACCTGACGCTTGGGGATGACCAGATCCTCAGCGTCCAGCACGACCGCCGCGCTGATCACTACACCCGGGGAGACGCCAATGCCTTTTTTAATTTCCATCGAAGTTGTTCGTTGCCGGTTGCCAGTGGCTAGAGGCCGGTTGCCGATGTTATCCGGCAACTAGCAATGAGACACTAGCATCGGTCCGTTCATTCCTCCCCGAACTTATTTTCGAACAGTTCGACCAGCTTGTCGATGGCGGCCTCGGCGTCGTCGCCCTCGGCCTGGATCTGCAGGGGCGTGCCCTGGGTCGCGGCCAGGATGATCATCTGCATGACGCTTTTGCCGTCGGCTTCGTACGGTTCCTCGCCGCCTTTGCGCACGGTCACCTTGCATCGGAACTGATTGGCGGTATCCACGAATTCCATGGCCGGCCGGGCGTGCAGGCCCAGGGAGTTGCTGACGATGATGTCGCGTGAAGCAATCGGCATGATACGTCGCACGCCGTGGAGGCTGCTCAAGGGCAGTCCGGGCGGGCCCCCGACGGGCCGGATCATTTTCCCTGATCCGCCTCGTCCAGCAGCTCAAGGATGGCCTCGCGCGTCGTCGCCTGGCGCAGAAACCGCCGAAACATGTCCTTCTGAAGATTGCTGAAGACGATGTTCATGGCCTGCAGGTGCTGCTGCGGCTGATTTTCCGGGGAAAGAAGAAGGAAGATGGAAAAGACGGGCTGGTGATCCAGGGCGGAAAAGTCGATTCCGGCGGCGCTGCGGCCGATGGTCCCGCACATCTGTTTGACCTTGGCGTGCTTGACGTGGGGAACGGCCACGCCCTTGCCGAAGCCGGTTGAGCCGTTCTGTTCCCGCTTGACCAGCGCCGCGACGACCTCCTCGACGGCCGACTTGGGCAGGGCTCCCGCCGCGGCCAGCGAGGAAACCAACTCGCGCAGCGCCGGGTCGCGGTCGCCGGCTTGCAGATTGGGAACGACCGCGTCGGTGACGATAAATTCTCTCAACTTCATTGTTCTTATAGCCTTTCAACCTCGTGATGATTTTTCAACCCGTGGGGGGCATCCGGCGCTTGGCCAGATCCACGGGATGCTTGCGATTTCTGTATTTTTTCTTGTGATCGGACAATTGCCGCTCCAGCTTGTCCACGCATCCATCCACGCAGGCGTACGCGTCGCCGTGATCGTGATGCGCTACGAACATGCGGTGGTGCTCGGCATTGACGATCATTTCGACGCGCATGGATTGCTTGGCGTTGTCGAAAATGACCTCAATTTCCTGGATGCGGTCGAAATACCGGGTGAGTTTGGAAGCCTTTTGCTGGGCATACGCCTTGAGGGGCGGGGTCACTTCCATGTGACGGGACGAAACGGTAACCAGCACGACAACCTCCTTCAGTCCGTTTGGACGGGCCCGCCAACACGGCGGCCGCCAGGCTCATTGTACAGCAAAACATCCGGTGCCGTCGCCTGCGGTTCGCCGCCGTCCTGCGCTTGCCCCGCCGCAGAGTCGTGCAGCGCCGGCGGCATCGGCCGGCCCAGCGTCGTGCCCTGACCCGGGACGATCACCCCGCCGCTGACCAGCAGCCGCAACGCCTCTTCCACCGTCATCGGCAGCTCGATCACCTTTTTCCGCGGCACCACCAGAACGTAGCCGCTGAAACTGGTCGGCGTCGAAGGCACGAAAACCGTCACCATTTCCTCCGGACCCTGCTCCCCGAGCTGCCACTGGCCGGTGCTGGTCACCAGGCCGATCGACCAGATGTTCTGCTCATGGGGCTGCACGGCGACGACGCGGCTGGCGCGAAAGTGCCGCGTGCGGTCGGCCAGGAGAAAATCGGTCACCTGCTTGACCGCCGGATAGATCGCCCGCACCAGTGGAATGCGCAACAGCGCCCGCTCGATCAGCCGCAAAAAGGCCCGCCCGATCAGTTTCCCCACGAACACGCCGATCACGTACACCAGCACCACCGACAACAACACGCCGATGACGCGCGTGCTCAGGTCGTTTTCGTTCCAGTGATAGAGGATGTACTGGCGGGTCTGGAACGGCAGCCATCCCTGGGCCACCGCGTAATCCCAGGCCAGCCGGATGGAGAAGACCAGGTGCCGGCCGATGTTCCCCCAAAGAAAATCCCACGCCCAGACCAGCAGCCACAGGGTGATCAGCGTGGGGAGGATGGCGGCCAGCCCGCGGACAAAGAACCGCCGGAAGTCCTCCGCAAAGCCGAGACGCTGGCGGGGAAACTCTGGCGGCGACGCTTTGTCCTGGGCACTCACCACAGCTCCGGAAACCGACGAAGACCGTTGTCGCTCGGACGATGTGTATGACATCGGGCGTTGCGGAAGTCAATCAGGGCGCCGCAGCGCCGGGCGGCGCCGGCTCGGTCGCGGCCGGTCCTGGCAGGGTCGAAGCCGGCGCGGGTCGAGTCGGGGCCGGCGCCGCCGGTGCCGTCGGGGCCGGCGCCGCCGGCGCAGTTGGGGTCGGAGCGGCCTGGGTCGCGGCGGAGGTTCGGCGGAGCATGGCGGCGGCGTAAGCGCGGACGAGCGGGTCCGCGTCGCGGGATAGCTCCTCCGCCAAGCCCGGTGCACCCTTGCGCGTGACCGTCGCCGCCGCCAGCGACAGCAGCCGTGCCTCCCAGTCGGGGCTTTGTTTCATCTGGTTGATCACGGTGACCGGATCGTCTGGAGTCACGGCGATCACGGCCAGCACGAACTGCGCATACGCGGCGACGGCGGGCTTGGGGTCGTTAGTGGCTTGGCGGATATTGGCCAGGAATTTTTCCGCCACCGCGCGGGCTTCCGCCGCGTCGCTTTGGCGCAGCATAAGCTCGTAGGAGCCCAGCACGTCCAGAATGCGGACTTTTTCGCCGCCCGGTCCGTCGTGCAACAGCGTCAGCAGTTTGTCGCGCAGGTCGTTGTTGCCGACGAACGTTGGATCGCGCTGCACCATCCGGGTGAGCTGCACGCTGTAGCCGCAGGGGCCTGGCTGGCCCAGCGCCGGCTGACGGGGCCCGGCGGCCTGCACGGCGCTCGGGTTGGTCACCATGTCGACGTTGACGGTCAGATTCAAACCCGGATCCCGCCCGAAAATGGAAACCAACGCGCCGTCGTCGATGCGGACCAGTTGGCTCATGGTTTGGCCCGCGGGCAGCACCAGCCGCTGACTCAGGCGATCATAGGCCGCCCCGCCGATGCTCTGCGCCTGCATGCCGCGCAGGTAAGCATCGAACCACAGGTCCGGATGCAAAGCGCCATCGGAGCCGATCGCCAGATCCGACGCGCTGATGTTCTCGATGGCGACGCGGATCAGAATCGGCTGGCCAAATTGATACGCCTCTTTGTTCGGCTCGATGCGCACGATGTAGACGCTCTGGGGCTGGCTGAGGATCTGCAAGAAATCCTTGGGGAACTGCTCCAGGGCGGTGGCCACGGCGCCGGAGTCGGCGCCGGGCTCGACGTTGAGATCGAACTTGTGCAGCGCCCCCCAAAGCGCGGCGCCGACCAGCCCGGACGGATACTTGCCCAGCAATTGTCTGGCGCGGGCCAGGGCGTCGGTCCGTTTGGCGGGATCGGCCATGTCGATCAGGATCAGCCCCAGGGCGGCCATGGGATCGCTCTGCTGCACGGCCAGGAGCTTGGTGGTGGCGCCGACGGCATCGCCCCCGACGTAAAGACGCCACCCGCGCAGACGCGCCAGTTGGATATCCCGGTTGGACAGGAGTTTTCCCAGCACGGCCAGAAACGGATCGGCGGCGGCCGCGTCGCGGCGGTAATACAACTGAAACCAGGCCAGGTCGGAAACCGCCGCCACGTACGCGTCGGTGAGCCACGGCTTGCCCGCCTGGCGCAGGCGGGCCGGATCGCCCGACAGGTCCGGCAACGGTGTGGCGTCGCTGGAATTCAGCGGCCGCGTCGCAGCCTGGGTGTCGCCAGCCGCGGCACGCAGGCGGGTCAGGCGATTCGAAAGAGCGATCCCCGCCTGGCGAATCACCTCCGCATGGACTGCTTGCACCGCCTTATCGACTGGATTCTGATCCGCCTGGAATTTGCTGGCCGTCAGCCACAGCAGCCAACCGTCGGGATCGTCCGGCACGGTGGTGGCGTACTGCGACAACAGCGTCGTGGCTTCGGCCACGCGACCGGCGATCAGCAGTTCCGACCCGGCGCCCCGGGCAAACGCCGCATCCGGTCGAATGCCGGTGCTGCCGTACAGACTGTTGGCATAGCTGTACCACTGGACCGATTGTTGCGCCAAGCCCAGATCGGCCAATTGCTGGGCCAAACGCGTGAACACCCCGGGATCGGCCGGGGCCGCCTGCAGCAGCGACAGCAATTGCTCCACGCGGTCCAGCGGCAGGGCCGTGGCGACGGTCATGTCGTACTTCATGCGCATCGCCGCGACGTTCACGTGGTTGAGCACGATCGCGCTGCGCAGCATTTTGAGCGCTTCCTCCGGCTCGGCGCGAACGTTGAAAAGCTGGGCGCAGCGCACCGCCGCCACACTGCGCACTTCGGGCGCCAACTGCTGCTTGGCCAGAATCGCCCGCAGGTATTGGATTTTCTGGTCGACGCCTTGCATGTCCGCCAGGTACAGATCGATCAGCCGAACCTGCGCCGTCTGATCGCCCGGCTCAAGCTGCAGATAGGTCTTCACGTAGCCGGCGGCGCCGGCCGTGTCGTTGTTGTCCAGCAGATCGTCGATCAGCAGGCGGAGGTAGCGCGGTTCCTTGGGATCGAGCCGCGCCGCCGCCTTCAGCAGCGCCGTGCTTTGGTCCCAGGCCGATGCCGAAGCCGGGACCGTGGAGGCGCGCAGGGTCTGACAGGCGAACGTCTCCAGCCGCTGGGCCAGAGCCATCGAGCCCTCCTTGTCCGGTGTGTTGTCCGTGTCCTGCGCCCGGATGGGACCGGCCGACGTGATCACCGCCACTGCCCAAATCAGCGCCAATCGTGCCTTCATCGAGTTCCTCGTGCCAAGTTGGTGTCGCGGATTGTCGTGAAGCGCCGGCCGGCAGGCAAGGGGCCGCATCACCACGCCTGGGCCAGCATCTCCGCCAGAATCGGTCGATCGGCCGCGATTTCCGGCGCATCGGCCAGCAATTCGACCCGGCGGCGCAACCATCGCGCCAATTCCATTCGCCCCGCCTTGTACGCCGCCAACGCCAAAAATGCCTGCGAGCGGGCGGCGTTGATCGACGGCATCAGTTCCGACAGTTGCACCTTCACGCCCACACAGCTCAGCATCTGCTCCCATGCCCCAATGCGCGAACCGTAATCGAGTTGCAGCAGTTGCAGGGCCAGGGCCTCGGCCAGACCCAATCGCTGCCGGTACAACGCGTCCAGCGCCCACAACGTGCCCCGCAGATCGCCCAGGCGCAGCGTGGAATCGGCCATCAGCAGCAGCGTCGAACGCGAAAGATCGGCGATGCCGCGCTGACCGAGCAGCGCCTGGCACAGCAGCGCCGATTCGCGCCAACGCCGCTGCGCGTGACGCAACAAGGCCAGATGATGCAGCCCCAGCAGCTTGGCCGTGCGGAACAGCGAGAAGCTCCGCAAAACCGAGTCGATTTGTTTCTCGGCCTGCTCGAAATTGCCGGCGGCGATCAGCGAGGGCGAATCGGAGGCCAGACGCGCTCCCACCATGCTCCGATAGCTCAGGACGATCCACACGGCGCCGATCAGGATCAGGGGAACCAGCCCATCCCCGCTGAGCCCCAGCATCGGGCCGCCCAGCAGACAAACGGCGGCGCCCACCATCAGCGCCGCGCGCAACAGCGCGGCCAGCGCCAGGTCCCGGCGAAAGCGGGCGATGACCCCATCCACGCTGATCACGTTTACGCCACCTCCGCCGGCGCCGCCGCCGGCGCCAACCTGTCCGCCAGGGGGGCGATCTCCGGATAGCGCCGCCGCAATTCCACCAGGGGCAGCAGCAGCGTCGCGTTGCGATACGCCTGCTCGGCCTGCGGGCTCTGGCCCAGCATGTCGTACGCCCGCGCCGCCAGGGCCCAGGCATCGGCCAGGCGATGGCCCAGGTCGCGCCGCATCACCGCCAGGCGGCTCTGGAACATCTGGATGGCCTCGGCCGGATGGCCGGTCTTCACGTCGCGATAAATCTCCACCAGCGCCAACCCGGGCGATTCGCCGATCCCCCCGGCCGCCCGCGCCTGACGGCGCAGATCCGCAATCGCACGGTCCGCATCCAGAAGATTCTCCGCCCGCAGCAGCGCCATCGCCCGCCCGACCTGCACCGAATGCACCGCCTCATCATCCAGCAAGACCTCTTCCAAAATGTGCTCGTGCACGGCGACCGAATCGTCAAAGCGGTGATAGCGGGCCAGCACCATCGCCAGGAACAGCATCGCCTGCGCCCGGGTTGCCGGCGATCGCGCCGGGCGGGACAGAAACGCCTGCACCGAAAACGCGGCCTGGGGCCACCGCCGAAGCTGAATCAACTCTTCAATGATCTGAAGCTGCCGCTGCTGGGCGCGCGCCTCCCGCACGGCCAGAAAACCGTTCAGCGCCCAGCCGGCAACGAAAACGCCCAGAAGCACGCTGAGCGAGACGGAAAAGAGCTGTTGGGTCCCGGGCGTCTGGCCGAGCAAAAACCAGCTCAGCAGCAGCGCCGCCGCGCACCCCGCGATGAGCAGGCGCATGCCGCTCCACCGCCCGCGCGGCCGGCTGGACTCCAGCAGCGTGGCGACGTCCAGAAAAGCAAAGTCGGGACCGGGCCCGGTCATGCAGGGGATTGTAGACGCAGCCGCCGACTTGGGAAATGTCCAGCCCGCCGCGATGCCGCGCCGGCCGCTACGTGCCCACGGCAATGGGTCGCGCCGCATCCCCAGTGGCACGCGACGCGCATGGCCCCTTGTCCGCTTCCATTTGCGCCCGCAGCGCCGCCGGATCGGCAAATCTCCGCTGTTCGCGCAGCCAATCGAGCAGTTCCACGCCGAGGGTTCTGCCGTACAAGTCGCCGTCGAACCCGATCAGGTGCGCTTCGACCTGCCTCAGGTTCTGCCCGAACGTCGGCATGGTGCCGATGCTGACGGCCGCGCCATACGTCTTGCCGTCGACGGCGCAACGTCCGGCGTACACCGCGTCGATGGGGATCAGTTGGTCGTCGCATTTGAGATTCGCCGTCGGAACGCCCAAGGCCTTGCCGCGGGAAAACCCCGGGCCCACGGTTCCGCGGATCAGATAGGGCCGACCCAGGCAAATCGCCGCATCCCGCACGCGCCCGAAACTCAGTAAAAACCGGATCAGCGAACTGCTCACCGGCACGAGGCGCAGATCCAGCAGCGGGACCACCACCGATTCCACGACGTGCAGTTTCACGCTCGAGGCCCCGGCCCATCGCGCCAGGGCCTGGACGTTCCCGGCGGCGTCCTTGCCGAAACGGAACCCCGGACCTTCCACCAGATGCCCCACGCGCACCTGGTCACGGAGGATTTGCCAAAACGGCTCGGCGCCCAGGCCCAGCACCTGCGGCTCGGGCGGGAGGATGACCAGAAAATCCGGCGCCAGCGCTTCGATCAGGGGCTGCTTCACCGGCGGGAGTGTCAACCGCGGCGGCGCCTGCTCGGGCCGCAACACCGTGATCGGATGCGGCTCGAACGTCACCACCGCAAAAGGCGCGCCCAGCGACGAAGCCATCTCCCGGGCCGTTTGCATGATCCGGCGGTGGCCCAGATGCACCCCGTCGAAATTGCCGATGGATACCACCGACCCGGCGGGCACGCGGCAAAGTCCGTCTAATCCGTGAACGATCCGCATGGTTCAGGCGGGCAGAAGCAGCCTCTTTATTGCGCCGGTTCAGCCATGGCAGCGGCCCAAGCCGCCTTGCGCGGCCGCGGCGCGCCGCTCACGTCCAGCACCAGGGCGAACACCCACAACAGCAACACTGAAATGACCGCCAGTACGATCTGCCACCGCCCCATCCACCACCAAGTCATGGCCAGGGCCCCAACGCCCGACGTCAGCCACAGGTGCGCCACGTATACCGGCAGACTTTTGCGGCCCAGGGTCTGCACGAACTCTGCCCCCGACGTTCCCACCAGCAGCGGCCAGGCCAGATCGGTGACGACGATGATCCCGACGATCATGCTCAAATATCTCAGCGCCTCGCCGTCGGACAGGGGCACCTTGGCAAAGCTCACGTAAAGGTGCAGATGCGGCAGGCCAAAGTCCGAGCTGTACTCCGAGATGAACAGCAAGCCGAAGACGCTCCAGGCGATCGCTGCGGTCAGCAGTTTCCAACGACGCCGCAAGGCGTCATAGCGCCTAAAGAAATAGGCGAAGATCAGGCCGGCGATGAAAATGCCCTGCCACAGCACCGGGGGAAAGCCCTGGTGCGCCGCCGGCGCAAGGGCCCAGGGGTGGTACTGACCCCAAATAAACAGCCCCAGGCTCGCGGCGGCCAAAAAGGCCCATCCCCCGCGGCGGCGGATCATTTCCAACAGCAGCGGCGACAGAACGATCATGATGACGTAGAACGGGAGCAGATCGCCCCCTTCGCGCAACAGCAAAACGTCGCGCAGCACCGCCAGCGGGCTGGTTGCGGTGGTGAAGGAACCCGTGCCCTTAAGCCGATCCAGCAGGATCAGCCCCAAGGCGGCAACATATTGGAAAAACAGAATGTAGAGGGACCGCCGCCACAGGCCGCGGTAGGTGCCCAAGCGGCGTAAGGGGTCCAATGCACGCGGCAGAAAAATGATGCCGACGCTCATGCCCGAGATGAAAATGAATCCCCCGGCGGCAAAACGGGTATAACTTCCGATGGCTTTGCTCAGAAAATCGCCGAATTGGACGTTCTGGTACGCCAGGTGCACCAGCAACATGTCAATCAGGCACAAGCCACGCCAGAAATCCAAGCGTTGATCGCGCGGACGGCGCGGCCCGTAGAATGGTACGATGTTGAGATGACTTGCTCGGCTCAAGAGACGGACCACGCGGTTGTTTTGGATAATAGGCCCAGATCGACCAACGTGCAAACTTCAAAAGGAGATTGCTATGCGTCGCGCGGCGTTTGGATTTCTGCTGGCATGTGTCGTTCCAAGCTGGAGTTGCGCGGACATCATCACCAAGCCGGTGGATTATAGCCAAGGCGGTCAAGCCCTGCAGGGATGGCTGGCCTATGACGATTCGGTCAAAGAGCTAAGGCCGGGCATCGTCGTCTTTCCGGAATGGTGGGGATTGAACGATTACGTCAAGCACCGGGCCGAACAGTTGGCCCGCCTTGGTTACGTGGCCTTCGCCGCGGACATATACGGCAAAGGCGTCCTGACCTCCAACAAGGATGAGGCGGCCCAGTTCTCCGGACGGTTTTACAACGATCTGGACCTGATGCGTGCCCGCGCCGCCGCCGCCCTCGAGCAGCTCAAAAGCGCGCCCCAAGTCGATCCCAAGCGCCTGGGCGCGATCGGCTACTGCTTTGGCGGCACCGTCGCCCTGGAACTGGCGCGCAGCGGTGCGGACTTGGCCGGCCTGGTTGCCTTCCACGGCGGACTCAAAACCGACCGCCCGGGCGACGCCAAAAATATCAAGGGCAAAGTCTTGATCTGCACCGGCGGCGACGACGCCTTCGTCCCGCCCGAGCAGGTCGCCGCCTTCGAGGAGGAGAT